>Ga0180438_10000177_pt1 | contig 137507 bp, 122 predicted proteins | sample SS_ome_12_FD_132455 | JGI IMG/M metagenome (GOLD analysis project Ga0180438, IMG submission 132455) | Hypersaline lake sediment archaeal communities from the Salton Sea, California, USA - SS_3_D_2 metaG | ecosystem: Environmental > Aquatic > Non-marine Saline and Alkaline > Hypersaline >... | reverse complement strand
CGGCGAAGCCGGCGCAGCCGGGGTAACCGCAACCGCCGCAGTTGGCGCCGGGAAGCACCTCTTCTATAAGGCCTATGCGCTCATCCTTCTCAACGGCCAGCTTCCTGGCGGCTATCGCCAGGCCGAGGCCGAATACCGCTCCCAGAACGGTAAGGCTGACTACCGAATAGAGCACTACATCGGTCAAACCCAGGTCTCCTGTAACGGGCCCGCTAGGACTCCAGCTTTACCTTGAACTCGCGCGCGATGCTGGTCGTCTGGGACGCCACGTCCTCCTCGCCGGCTCTCTCGTAGCGCAGATCGCGCGTGATGGTGACCTTCTTCTCGAACTCGACCAGCACGCCGGCGTTATAATCAAACCACATCTCGCCGCTGCCCTCGCCCGCGGCGGTGACCCAGAATCTCCCGCGTCTTCTTCCCTGCGCGGACCCCATTATGACGTACTTGATCTTTATCCGGGCGCAGTCCCTTCCACCCTTCCTGCCGAAGCCCACCAGCTCGTAGTCGATGTCGATCTTGTTGAGGAGGTCGCCTCCGCCCACGGGTATCATGGTCTCGACGTTCCGCTGCCACTTGCCACCGACTGTCACGGGGTAGTCGGGCAGGGGCTGATAGATCTCGGTGAGCTGCTGCATGATGAAGTCGGTGTAGGAATTCCCCTCCACCGTCATGCCGCTGATGCCGTCGAGCCCGCGCCAGTCCGCAAGCTTGCCGTCCTTGTCTATCGTGAACTGGACGCTCTCACCGATATAGTCGTCGGCCCCGGGATTGGGCACTAGAGATCCCGTTCCCGAGATCTCGCCCATGGTGTAGTCTGTATAGGTCAGGCTCCTCACGATAGACCCGTCATCGGGCATGGCAACGACCGCCACCGAGGCCCTGGTCTCGCTCATCCAGGTCCTCGTCTGGCCGCCGACATTGGTGTCTATATTGGTGTTCGCCTTGTATAGCATGTCGGCGTTGTCCAGAGACTTATACTCAAGCGTGACTTCGGTCGGCGAAACCCGGCTGGCGGCTCCGCCTCCACAGTTCATCGACAGCAACGCTCCAAGCGCCAGAATAACCAAAAGATTCTTCATCTCAGGCCACCTCCTTATAAGCCGACCAAAAACTCCCTATATTCACTTACTCGACCACAAGCCCCGAGAAGCCCAGAAACGCTATGGACATGAGCCCGGCGACTATGAAAGCCACCGGCACGCCCTTCAGCGACTCGGGGACATCCGCGAGCTCCACCCTCTCGCGGATACCAGCCATGAGCAGAAGCGCCACGGTGAAACCGATACCCGCCGAGAAGCCGTGAATGAGCGTTTCGACGAATGTATATGACTTGTCGATGTTGAGGACCGCCACGCCGAGAACGGCGCAGTTGGTCGTAATAAGGGGAAGATATATCCCCAATGCACTATACAAAGATGGAGACGTTTTCTCAATCAGCATCTCAACGAATTGAACCAGCGTCGCGATCACCAGAATGAAGGCGATGGTCCTCAGGTACTCTATCCCGAAAGGAGCGAGTATGAAGTGGTATATGCCGAACGTGACAACCGAAGCCATGGTCATCACGAAGATCACGGCGAATCCCATCCCGATTGCCGCGTCGAGCTGCTTCGATACCCCGAGGAAAGGGCAGAGCCCGAGGAAGCGGTGCAGCACGAAGTTGTTGACGAGAATCGCGCCGATGGCTATCGCCAGGAGTCTCGCAATGTCCATGTCTATGCCTCTCCCCTTGCTTCGAGCTTATTGAAGAGCGCTATCAATAGGCCCAGCGTCACGAAGGCGCCCGGCGAGAGCACCGCGAAGAGAACCGGATTGTACCTGGTGCCCAGAAGCACGAGCCCCCATATCTTGCCTGTACCGATTATCTCCCTGATTGAGGAGGTGATGACGAGCGCGAAGGTGAATCCCGCGCCCATGCCGAGGCCGTCAAGCAAGGACCTCAGAGGGTTGTTTTTGCCTGCGAATGCCTCGGCCCTTCCCAGAATGATGCAGTTCACCACTATGAGCGGAATGAATAAGCCGAGGTTCTTATGGAGCTCCGGCAGATAGCCCGCCATGACCAGGTCGACCACGGTCACGAAACTCGCGATGACCGTGATATAGCACGGGATTCTGATCCTCGCCGGTATCCCTTTCCTTATGATAGAGACTATCAGATTGCTGCCGACGAGGACGAAGGTGGCCGCCATGCCCATGCCGAGGCCGTTCTTTAAGGACGTAGTGACGGCGAGGACCGGGCAGAGGCCCAGCACCAGCCTGAAGACTGGGTTCTCCTTTACTATTCCCTTGCTGAACTCATCCCAGATCGCCAATGTCAGTTCCCCTTGAATCCACCGACGGCCTTGTCAAGGTCCTCTATAGCGTTCCTGACCGCTTCGACAACAGCTCTCGACGAAATGGTCGCGCCCGTTATGCCCTGTATATTCTCATCGGTCTGGCCCCTGACCAGAACGATGTCGTCGTACTGCTTGCCTATGAACTGGAACTGGAACCAGGGAGTGCTCTCTCTCCTCAGCTCTTCCAGCACGGCCACGCTGAGGGCGGTGGCCGTCGCCGGGTCGCCGAAAACCCGGGCCGAATCGCCGGGCTCGATTTTGAAGACTCCGGGTGCCAGGGTCACTATGCCCGCGGTATCTTCCGCGGCAACCGCCTCCTCGAGCTCGCAGGTCCGCTCAGCGTCCTTGATGCCGACCTCAAGGCACACTTCCTCCCCGTCTTCGAGTGTGAAAGCGGTACTCACGGTGTGTAGCTCAGCCGTCCCCGTCATCTCCCTGAAGGCGTCGGCCACGCTCTTGAAGGACTTCACTTCCTCGATCTTGGTGCCGAGGCCCGGGGTCTCCTGCTGCGAGATGATTTTCATCCCGGTTATCTCGCCGGCGGGATTCACCCCCACGACGGCCTCAATAGTGCTGCTGTATCCTTTCGCGCTCGCTTTGACCGTGTAGCCCACAAGGCCGGTCGTATCTGGGAAACGGTATCCCTCGTAGTACTCGACTCCCTTGCTTTCCTTACTCACCATTACCCCGCACATCGCCTGGGGAAGCGCCAGACGACGCGCCTCTTCCTCAGCCAGCTTCGCCTGCTCTTCTATCATGGGCTGGGTCCCCTTGTATACGAACCCCAGGGCCAGCGCGGCGCAGCATGTGATGACCGCGAGCACGACAGTAAGCCTGATCATTTCTTCGCCCTCTCCTCTCCGAATTTCCTGGGTCTCGTGAACCGGTCAATCAGCGGGACCGTTATGTTCATTATCAGAATCGAGTACGAGACCCCTTCCGGATATCCCCCCTTCAATCTTATTATACTCGTGAGCAACCCGCATCCAACCCCGAAGATGATCTGTCCCCTCGGGGTGACCGGCGAAGTCACCATGTCTGTCGCCATGAAAAACGCGCCCAGTATGAGGCCGCCCGAAAGCACCTGGAAGAGAACGTTGCCCGTGAAGAGGGTCTGCCCTCCCAGCACCCACATCAGCAGGGCAACCGTGCCTATATATGCACCTGGTATTCTCCAGTTTATGATCCCCCTTATCATAAGATAAGCTGCGCCCACCAAGAGGAGAAGCGCAGATGTCTCGCCCACGCAGCCTCCGACATTCCCGAAGAAGAGGTTCTTGAGCGAGGCGGTTGAATAGAGCTCGCTGAGATAGGACGTTGCGCTGGCGATCTGGTCGGGGCCGGCAGCCTTGTCGGCGAGGATAAGGTTGGATATCCTGTACACTCCCAGCGGCGTGGCCTCGGTGATGGCGTTAATGCCCGAGAGCGTGCCCCTTGCGGGGGGGACCCAGGCCGCCGTCATGTAAACGGGCCAGGACGCCACAAGGAAGGCGCGGCCAACCAGCGCGGGGTTCAAGGGATTGTAACCAAGACCGCCGAAAGGTATTTTGGCGATGGCGATGGCGAACACCGAACCCGCAACGGGCAACCAGTAGGGCACACCGGGCGGCACGTTGAAGGCTAGAAGCATGCCGGTGATGAGAGCGCTGCCGTCGGCTACCGTGACTTTTCTGCCTGTCGCCTTCTGCAGGGCGAACTCGGTAAGTATGGCGGCCGCGCTTGCGAAGACGATGATGAACAGCGCGCGGAGGCCGAAGAAATAGACCGCGCCCACACATGCCGGGATCATGGCCAGCACAACGGCGTACATAACGCCCTTGAGGTCCATGCGGTCCCTCAGGTGCGGGGCCGGAGATATTACCAGTTTGCCTTCCATCTGCTTACGCCTCTTGTTCCGCCTTTCTCTTCGCGGCCCAGAGCGCGGCCTTCCCCAGCTTCATGAGCTGGACATGGCCGATCTTGGACGGGCATATGTAAGCGCAGACACCGCATTCCATGCAGTCCATTATGCCGTACTGCTCCGCCCGCTCCAGTTTGCCCTTTTCCACGAACCTCACTATCTCGTTGGGAACGAGATTCATAGGGCAGTGATCCACGCAGCGGCCGCATCTTATGCATGCGGACGGGTCGGGTTCGGTGACCTCGTCCTCGGCGAGAAGAATCAGCCCCGATGTGCCCTTGACGACGGGCGCGTCCCCGTCGGCCTGGGCGATGCCCATCATCGGCCCGCCCATTATCATCTTGGCAAGCGGGCCCGTGGTCCCGCCCGAGGACGAAACGACATGCCCGAATTGAGTGCCTATCCTGACCCTGTAATTGCCGGGCGTCTTTACAACCGAACCGGCCAGCGTGACCACCCTGGAGACCAGCGGCCTGCCGTAGCGCGCGGCCTCGTATATGCCCAGGCTCGTTCCCACGTTCTGGACAAGGCATCCCACGTCCATGGGGAGTCCGCCGCACGGCACCTCCCGGCCCGTGAGGGCCTTGATGAGCTGCTTTTCGGCGCCCTGGGGGTACTTGACCTTGAGGGCCACCACCTCTATGCCGTCTTCTCCCGCCACCATCTCGCTCATGAGCCTTATGGCGTCGGGCTTATTGCGCTCGATCCCTATGAAGCCGCGCTCCGCGCCCACGACCCTCATTATGATCTTGAGCCCCTGAATCACTTCGCCGGCATATTCAAGCATGACCCTGTGGTCGCTCGTGAGGACGGGCTCGCATTCGGCCCCGTTCAATATAACCGTGTCAATCGGCTTGCCATCGGGTGGGGAGATCTTCACATGGGTCGGGAACGCCGCGCCCCCGAGCCCCACGAGACCGGCTTCCCGGACCGCCTCGCGGATCTTCTGGGGAGACTCCTCTGTGAGGTCCTTATGTCCGGAAAGGTCGACCCATTCGTCCCTGCCGTCGTTCTCGATGACCACGGCCGGCATCCGCCTGCCCAGAGGGTGCGGTCGCGACTCGATACCGATAACTTTGCCGGATACGGACGAATGAACGGGAACGGATATGAATCCGTCGGCCCCGCCTATCTTGGTGCCGATCCTGACCTCGTCACCTGCTTCCACCACGGGCTTCGACGGCGCTCCTGTGTGCTGGGAAAGCGGTATGACGACGATGTCGGGCGGCACGATATCCGATATGGGAATGCCGGACGTCTGGTCTTTTGCCTCTTCGGGGTGAACGCCACCCTTAAAAGATGTAGCCACCAATCAAACTCCCGTCAGGAGAGCCCGGCACCCGTTCTACCCCTGTAGAAACACTCGGCCACGTAAACGCTTGCTCTCTCAACAAGTTGAGCGATAAAAGTGTCTTGGTAGGGTAACGCCTGCCTGAGTGGCATGTCAAGGGAATTGTCCGGCACGAAACGCTGCAAAACGTACTTCCTCGCCCCCTTTATGGACCTGGCTATGGAGTCGATTTCCTCCTCCCCCACTATGCCCGGAACGAGGGTGGTTCTGAACTCGCAGGAGTCGCCCGCCGACATGAGGATGTCTATGGACCGACCTATCGCCTCCAGGTCGACGCTGGCCCCGGCCGCCCGGTTATAGCGCTCGTCGAGGGCCGACTTGATGTCCATGGCGACATAGTCCACGAGTCCCTCTCCCATCAGCGCTTCCACCATGTCCGGATTGGTCCCGTTCGTGTCGAGCTTTATGCCGAAGCCCATGCTCTTGATCTCGCGCGCGAGCTCCGCAAGACCGTCCCATATGGTGGGCTCGCCTCCGGTAATCACGACGCCGTCTATCCAGTCGCTCTTCGATTTGAGGTAGGCTGCGATAAGGTCGAAGTCCATCGTCGGCAACTCCCCGGGCGCGGTCACCAGGGCGCCGTTCTGGCAGAAGGGGCATCTGAAGTTGCATCCGGGCAGGAATATGACGGAAGAGATCTCCCCGTCCCAGTCGCAGAAAGATGTTTCGACGAAGCCCTTGATCGCCGGTTTACTCATTCGCCGGATCTTCGAAAAAGTACTTCCTGAACTCCCTGGAAACGGGCACGGTCTTTACCCATCTGACGACCTCGTCACCGCCCTTTTCCAGAATTACGGTGGGAATATCATAGACGTCCCTGTAGGCTCCCTCCGCAAGGCCGTCCGGGGTGTCCATATCGACATACTCGATGTTCACGTCCTCGCGCTTCCACTTCCTGGTAAAGTACTCGATCTTCTCGACAGCCGCCTTGCAGGCGTCGCATTCCCGCCTTCCGAATACGCTTACTCTCACAGCTCAAAACTCCTATGTCTATCGGCCAGTTCCGCCTTCTTGCCTTCATTCCAGCCCGAGATCTTCGAGAAATAACCGGTGACCCGGGTAATACCGTCCACATTGGTTGAGCCGCAGGTCGGGCATGTCTTGCTGAGGCCCCGGGCGACCTTACCGCAGGCGTTGCAGCTTGTGAACTCAGGTGAGAACGCTATCTGCGCGTTGCGTGTCTGCCTGAACGTCTTGATGACGAAATTGGCAATCGAGTCTCCCGAGGGCCGCGAGTCGGCGAGCCACACATGAGAGATCGCTCCGGCCTCGATGAGGTCATGGAACTTGCCTTCCTTCTTCACCCTGTCTATCGCATTGATGGGTTCGGAGACGTTCATAAAGGTCGAGTTGGTATAGTAGGTGCGTTTGTTCTCCAGGTCACCCTTCATCAGACGCTCGGCGCGCGTGCCGTAGCGGTCCATGTCGAGCCGGGCCAGACGGAACGCCGTGCTCTCGGCGGGCGTCTGCTCGAGAACGAACTTCATGCCGTATTTCTTGGAGAGCTGCTTCGCCTTGATATTGATATGGGCGACGACCTTGAGCCCCAGCTTGAAAGCCTCATCGCTCTCGTGCAGCTCCATTCCGGTATGCGCCTGTACGAGCTCGTTGAGACCCAGGAGCCCGATGAGATAACTGGCCCTCTTCATTCGCAGGTACGGCAGCCCGTCCTTCTCCATGTTGAGCAGCGCCAGGGGCCCGTTCTCCCCCAGGTTGAGAAGCGACTGGATGAAGTTCCTCTTCTGTATATGGCCCTTCACGGCGAGCTCGAGGAACTGGTCAAGTATGTGAAACAGCCTGGACTCGTCGCCCGCCGCGAGGATTCCGGCACGCGGCATGTTGAGCGTCACGTTCTGCAGCGCGCTGTACCTCATCCTCCACGGGTGCCTGGCGTCTTCCAGGTCCTCCTTCTCAAGCTTGAATGACAGACGGCAGCACTCCGAGATCTTGGCCGTCTCGCCCCGGTCGAACACGAAATAGGTGTTGCCCTTTTCAGCCGCCACTTCGCTTATGTGATGCAGGAACTCGTCGTGGCGCGGGGTCCTGAAGAACTTCTCGGTGATGTGCACCAGAGGCTTCGGGAAGAAGAACGGCCTCCCCGTCCCGTCGCCTTCCATATAGACGTCAAAGAGAGCCCAGGCCAGCCTCTGCGCCTCTTTCTGATAGTGGCTGTAGGTCTTGCCCGTCAGTTCGCCGCCCGGCCCCATGGCCGGAACATCTTCGAAATGCTTCGGGATCTCCCAGTAGATGTTGATGTCGCTGAATATCGCCTGCCCCCCTCTCGCCACGCTCTGCTGGGAGTACTCGAATATCAGCATCTGGGCGATCTGCTTCATCTCCCTATCGCTGAGGCCGACCAGGAAAGGCGCGAAGAAGATATTGACGGCGTCCCATCCGATGGCCCCCGCGAAATGGCCCTGCAGCGCGGCCGAGAATTTCACCATATGAGCCAGCAGAGTCTCCGGGTACTTGGCCGGCTTGGCTATCGACAGCGCGTTGGGCAGGCTGAGCCCGAATTTCTTGACGTACTCGAGCGACTGCCCCGAGCAGTACGGCCTGTTGATGAAACCGAGATCGTGCAGGTGAATGTCCCCCCTCGAGTGGGCGTCGGCCACGTCCTCCGAGAACACCCGCATCAGCCCGTACTGCTTGTTAATGGACTCGGCCAGCGTCATGCTGGTGGCCTCCGGGTTATGGGGTATGTTGGCGTTCTCGCGGTTCGGGGAGGTGATTATTCTCTCGGCGTCATAGAGCGGGACGCCGAGCCTCGCGTGTTTCTTCCTCGCGTCCTCGAGCCCGTGCTCTATGAGCTTGGCGTTTACGAGCTCCCGAATGAGCGAAACGGTAAGGACCTTGACCGGCGAGTTGAGCACGGTCTCCTCGACTTCCTCGCTTATCCTCTTGGCGATTCCCTCGGGGACGCCCGCCTCCCTGACCATCGCCTTCACTATTCTCTGCTTGTCCCACTGGATGATCTCGTCACCCGAAGTTCTCACGAAGAGCGCGAGCTCGGTGGGATCGAGTTCGGCGGACCTGTCTTTCCTCTCGGCCTCGAGCTCGGGCCTGCTCTTGGGATCGCCTCTCCTCTTCGCTCTTTCATGCCGGTAGAGGATGAACGACTTGGCGGTTTTGGCGTGACCTCTCTTGATGAGAACTTCCTCGACCACATCCTGGATGTTCTCTACGTCGGGGATACCTCTGCCGTGTTTCGCAAACAAGACGAGCACGACTTCATCAGTCAGTTGATCGGCTAAAGCCCTCCCGTCCCCCTCCTCGAAATCGCTGGCCCTGTAAATCGCATTCGCGATCTTGCCGCGATCGAACTTGTCGATCTGGCCGTTGCGCTTGCGAACATGTCTGAAGATTCTTTTCGATACTTCCCGGTGAATGTCGAGCATTCCATCGTCGGTAGTTGATAACTCAACTTGATTCTCCTCGATCCCCGGTGTTGTAGGCTCCATCCTATCATCCTCCAGGTGTGTTTACTGCCCGGTTTGTCTTTGCCTCCTTCACCAACGTCCGCAGTTCGTCCATGAATTCGGTTATATCCTCGAACTTCCTGTACACGGAAGCGAATCTCACATACGCCACTTCATCGAGCTCCTTAAGATGCATCATCACCCTCTCGCCGATCTCGCTGGAGGGCAGCTCGTTCCGGAACTCCGACCGGAGCTCGCTTACGACATTGTCGGTGGCCGTTTCGATGCTCTCGCGCGGAATGGGGAGCTTGCCGCAGGCGTTTATGATGCCCCTCAAGATCTTCTCCCTCTGGAACTCCTCCCGGTTGCCGTCCCTCTTGATGACCATCAGCTGCGCGGGTTCGATATACTCATATGTGGTGTACCTGTGGCCGCAATTTATGCACTCCCGGCGCCTTCTCGTCACCATTCCCTCCTTTATCGAGCGGGAATCCACCACTTTGTCTTCTTCAAAGCCACAGGACGGACATTTCATACTTTTTACTCCAATATATTGGGCTGGAAGACAAGTTACACCCCACATATTGGGGTTGTCAAGAGGTTTTTTGAAATCCCGGGAATCCAGTAAATTACTGGGCTTCTGGGCGTTTTTTGCAACTAAACCATAAAATCCGCAAAAAACTGGATTATGGAAGGGTCTGTATCTCTATCAAAGCTTCTCTGAGAAGGTTTTTAGAGAGGTCGTCGGGGTAGTCCCTCGCCACCACGACGCGCCTTATTCCGGCGTTTATTATGAGCTTGGCGCACAGGGCGCATGGGAAATGGGTGCAGTAAAGCGTCGAATCCCGGATGCTGACACCGAAGGCCGCGGCCTGGACGATGGCGTTTTGTTCGGCATGTACTCCCCTGCAGAGCTCGTGACGCTCCCCCGCAGGGACTTCTTGCTTTTCTCTCAGGCAGCCGACTTCACCGCAGTGCTTGAACCCGGATGGAGCTCCATTGTAACCTGTTGAGAGAATCCTCCTGTCCTTTACCACTATCGCCCCGACGCGCCGCCTGAGACATGTCGACCTCTCCCCGACTTTGTTGGCTATCGATATGAAGTACTCATCCCAGCTGGGGCGTTCAGCCGTCTCACCGGCTCTCATAGTCTTTGATCTTCCCGACTCTTCGCTCATGCCTCCCGCCTTCAAATGGGGTTTTTATGAAGGCGTCATAAGCCGCCTTCGCCATCTCGATATCGCAGAATCTCTGGCCGAACACCAGTACATTGCAGTCCACATGCGAACGGCTCTGAACCGCCCCCTCCACATTGCAGACAAGCCCGGCTCTTATGCCTTTCACCTTGTTTGCCGCCACGGCGATGCCGATTCCCGTCGAGCATACGAGAACGCCGAACTCACACTCGCCGCGCGCCACCGCTTCTCCGACCTTAAAGGCGTAATCCGGATAGTCGACCGACTCGGGTCCGGAGGCCCCGAAGTCGCGGACCTCGACCCCCGTGCTTTCGATGTGCTTCTTCAGTTTGTCCTTAAGATCCAGACCCGCGTGATCGCTGCCGATTGCTATGTTCATTTCTTCCCCCTGGTTGAAATGAGCTTCTTGAGCCCGGGGACAATCTTATTGATCTCGTCCTGAAGCGCCAGCCCGCATTCCCGGTATGCGTCGAGCGGCCCGCCGACAGGATCCGAAATCCCGCGCCTCCCGCTTCCCGAGAATTCGGTTATGACATGCACCTTGCCTTCGGCGCCGGGCCACCGTTCAAGTATACTGCTTCTGTGCTTGTCTTCCATCGTGAGAATCAGGTCCGCAAGGGCGACCCTTCTGGCGGTGACGGGGCTCGACCGGAAGCCTGCGAGGGATGCGCCCAGCTCGCGTGCCACAGTCCTGGAGTTCTCGGCGGCGCGCAGCCCTCGCACGGCCGAAACCCCGGCCGACGACACCGAGACGTTCCCGATTCGCTTCTCCATAATCTTGCTTTTCATAAGGGCCTCGGCCAGGGGACTGCGGCAGGTGTTTCCCGAGCAGACGAAGAGCACATAGTACCTCTTTTTCATACAGCCTTCCCCGCTATGGGCACCCTGCCCTCCCGCACCACCACCACTCTTCCAGACCTGACCGCCACAATGGTCGACGGCGCCGCGCTCTCAACAGGGCCGCCGTCCAGGAGAAGGTCTATCTTTCCCCCGAACATCTCCAGCACCTCGCCCGGAGTGACCGCCGGCTCTTTCCCCCTGGGATTTGCGCTGGGCGCGGCGAGCGGCACGCCGCAGGCTCCGAGGATACACTGGCTCAGCGTATCATTCGGGACGCGGACCCCTATGGTGTCGCCACCACCCGTCACATACGCGGGAGCCGCCTCCGACGCTTCAAAGAGTATCGTCACCGGGCCCGGCCAGTGCTCCGACATAAGGCGCAGGTGGGCCTTCGTGATTCTGCGGGCGAGTTCGGACACCCAGCCCGCGTCGTCGACGATTACGACAAAGGGTTCTCCCGCCCCGCGGCTCTTGATGCGTCTCAGGTTCGCCACCGCGCGCTCCGAGTAGATGCTTGCGGCGAAGCCGTATACAGTGTCGGTGGGAAAGCAGACTATCCCTCCCGATGCTATGACCAGGGCCGCGTGCGATACGGCCTCCCACTCGGGCAGGTCTCTCGTGATGCTGATGACCTCTGTACGCATTCCGATACCCTAGAAGCTCAGAAAAGCAAACCTCAGAATGAAAAGAACCGCGAGAACGCAGACAATCGGGTTAATGTCCCTGTACTTCCCCGAAAAGAGCTTGATAAGCGGGTAGCTTATGAAGCCGATCGCTATCCCATTTGCTATGCTAAACGTCAGAGGCACCGCAATCAAGGTAAGAAACGCGGGGATGGCCTCGTCCGGCGCCTCCCACTTGACTTTCTTCACCACCGTCATCATGAGGCTCCCCACTATTATGAGCGCGGGGGCCGTTGCGGCTCCCGGCACCATGGCCGCGATGGGGGAGATGACGACGCACATGAAGAAGAGCACGCCGGCCACGCATGCGGTTAGCCCCGTTCGCCCTCCCTCGCTTATACCAGCCGCGCTCTCTATATAAGTGGTGACCGTCGATGTCCCGAGAAGGGAGCCCACGATGGTCCCCGTCGAATCCGCCAGAAGAGCGCGGTTGGCGCGCGGGAGCTTTCCCTCCACCATGAAGCCGCCCCGCTCCCCGATGCCCACCAGAGTGCCCATCGTGTCGAAGAGGTCGATGAAGAGGAAAACAAAGACCACGTTCAGAAGGCCGAGTTTCACCGCCCCCTTAAGGTCCAGCGCGAAGAACGTTGCCCGGTAATCCGGGACGCTGAGAAGCCTCTCCGGAATCTCGACCCGGCCCGACAGGGCGGCGACAAGCGTGGTGATGAGAATGCCGAACAATATGGCCCCTTTGACTTTCCGCGTCATCAGCACGCCCGTTACCACGAGACCGAACATGGCCAGTAGCGCCTCGGGCGACCTTATGTCCCCCAGGGTGACCATCGTCGACTGGCTCAGGGCTATGAGATTGGCCTTCTGCAGCCCCATCATGGCGATGAAGACTCCTATGCCCGCCGCGATCCCCACCTTGATGGCCTGCGGCACGGCGTTTATGAGCATCACCCTTATGCGCGAGAAAGTCAGCATGACGAATATGCATCCCGATAGGAAGACGCAGCCGAGGGCCACCCTCCAGGCGTCCCCGACGCCCAGCGTCGCGGCTATGAACGGCACCGCCGTATAGGCGAAGTAGGCGTTGAGTCCCATGCCGGGCGCGAGTGCGAAGGGGTAGTTGGCGAAGAGGCCCATCACAAGCGAAGCGATCCCCGCCGAGACGCATGTCGCGAAGAGGACCGCGTCAAAGGGCATTCCGGCGTCGGCCAGCATGGCCGGGTGCACGAATATCACATAGGCCATCGTCATGAAGGTGGCGAAGCCCGCGACAACCTCTGTTCTGATATTCGTTCCGTTCTCCTCAAGCCTGAAGATCCGCTCCAGCAATCCGCCCTCCTATGATTCCGGTTCCACGTGCACCATTACGTCGCTCACATGCTCTATGCTATCTCTGAGATGGAACTTCACCCTGGTTGCGATGTCGTGGCCCTCCGTGACGGTGAGGCCGCCGTCAACTTGTATGTCCACGTCGAGGAAACGGGCGTGCCCGACTCTGTGCACTCTCGCTCGCCTGACTCTACGGACTCCTGGAACCACAAGTACTTCCTTCTGTATGGTCTCGATGGTCTCCTCTGAAGGCGCCTCATGGATTATCTCCCCCAGATTGCTGCGTATCAGGGTCACTGAGATCCTTATAATCATGTAGGACACGAAGAGACCTGCGATGGGATCCAGATATAAGTACCCCATTCTGGCTCCGGCTATTCCGATGAGGGCCGCGATCGAGGAATAGACATCCGCCCTGTGGTCCCAGGCATTTGCTATCACACTGGGACTGTTGGACTTCTTGCCGACCCTGAAGGTGTATCTGAACATCACCTCTTTGAGGATTATTGAGAAGATCGCCGCGTATAGCGCCACCGGGCCGGGCCTCGATAGCTCTCCATTTCCAAAAAGACACCGCACGGCACCAAGTCCAGCTACGATGCCCGTGGCAAGAAGTATAAGGATCACGCCCAATGCTACAACGGTGTCGATGCCGCCATGGCCGTAAGGATGTTTCTCATCGGGAGGCTTGGCCGAAGCCTTGAGACCCATGTAGACAATGCCCGTAGATACCACATCTGTGGCGGAGTTCAGAGAATCGGCAAGCATTGCCTGGCTCTTTCCCAGAATCCCGGCTGTCATTTTTACGGCGACCAGACACACGTTCACCCACAGCCCGATCTTGGTGCAGGTCTGCGGGGAATACAGCCCCCCTGTCGAAGGGGACCTTTGTCTGTGTGCCCTCACTTGTTCGCCAGCTTGCGCTTGTAGGCCGTGAGCTTCTTCTCCAGGTTCTTGTCGCTGAGCGAGAGTATCTGCGCCGCGAATATCGCCGCGTTCTTGGCGCCGGCCCTGTCTATCGACATCGTGGCCACAGGCACTCCGGTGGGCATCTGCACTATCGAGTGCAGAGAATCGAGACCCGAAAGCGGCGAGTTCGAAAGCGGGACCCCGATCACCGGCAGCGTCGTGACAGCCGCTATTGCGCCCGGCAGGTGGGCGGACATGCCGGCTCCCGCGATGAAGACCTTGATGCCCCGCCTCCTCGCGCTCCTGGCGAACTCAGCAGTCTTGACCGGATTCCGGTGGGCAGACATCACGAACAACCTGTGAGTTATGCCGAACTCATCGAGCATCTTGCCGGTGAGCTCCATTACCGGCATATCCGATTTGCTACCCATTACTACCGCCACGTCATACTTCGCCACGCCTAACGTACCTCCGTCTTGGCCAGCAGAGCTATGCCCTTATCTCCTATGTCGCTTCTCATATACTTGCCCTCGAATTCCACCAGGCGACTGCCGTCATAGGCTCTTCGCTGGGCTTCCCTGAGAGACCTGCCGCAACCGGTCACCCCCATCACGCGGCCGCCCGATGTCAGGAGAGCGCCCGAGTCGTCCAGCCTGGTACCGGCGTGGAACAGCTCGACTCCCTCAGCGGCTGAAGCCCGGTCGAGCCCGCTTATGGGCTTGCCCTTTTCATAAGGGCCCGGATAACCGGCCGATGCAAGCACCACGCATACCGCCCACTGGGACGGCTCGACCACGCTGCTCTCCCACAGCCTGCCCTCGGCTGCGCGCGCGAGGACATCGCCGAGGTCTATATCGACGGCCGGGAAAATCGCCTGTGCCTCCGGGTCGCCGAAACGGACATTGTACTCTATGACCGATATCCCGTCCCTGTTCAACATCAACCCGGCATAGATCACTCCCCGGTATGACATGCCTTCGGCCCTGAGCCCCTTCAGAGTGCGCTTGAATACGTTCCTTTCTATATCAGCCAGTGTCCCGGCGTCCACGAGGGGCGCGGGGCAATAAGCTCCCATCCCGCCGGTGTTGGGACCCTCGTCTCCGTCGCAAATGGGCTTGTGGTCCTGCGACGGCGGCAGTATCAAGTAGTTCTCCCCGTCCGTGATCGCAAGTACCGAGGCCTCCTCCCCGCGAAGCCGCTCCTCGATCACGACGGTCTCACCGGCTTCACCGAAGATGCGCTCTTCCATTATACGCTCAACGGCGCGATGCGCACCCTCACGCGTGCCCGTCACGATTACGCCCTTGCCCCTGGCCAGGCCGTCGGCTTTGACTACGACCTGGGTGCCGGAACTCTCAATGTAGGCATGTGCGCGTGCCGGGTCTCTAAATACCTCGAACCTGGCCGTCGGCACCGAATGCCTGGCCATGAACTCCTTCGCGTAAGCCTTGCTGCTTTCGAGCCGCGCGCAGTCCGCCGTGGGCCCGAACACGGTCATGCCCTCGCCGGCCAGCCGGTCGGCGAGACCCGAGGCAAGCGGGTTCTCGGGCCCGACGACCACCAGATCGGGCGGGTCGTTCCTCGAGAATGCGACCAGGGCTTCGACGTCTTCGGCGTCGACGTCCACGTTGCGCCCCAGGGACGCCGTGCCGCCGTTGCCGGGAAGGAACACGAGTTCCAGGTCGCCGGCCGCCCGGGCCAGTTTGTACCCAAGCGCATGCTCCCTGCCGCCCGAACCGACTACTATTGTCTTCACGCAGACCTCCCCTTGAAGCCGTTTGTGTCAGATACGGACTAATCGAACTGCCTTGCTATTTCAGTCTCACCACTCTGCGGTAACCCGAAGCGTCCATCGCCCTGTCTAGCTCTTCGATGCTGTCGATGACCACTCCCCTCGATGCGGAGGCGTGAACGACTTCAGTCCTCGAAATGGCTATCCCCACATGGTCGGGCGGCTTGCCGAAGAAAACCAGGTCGCCGGTGCGAACGGAACGCCTCGACGTGGGCCGCCCCTGTGTGAACTGCTCCGCCACAGTCCGCGGCAGGCTGACGCCCAGCGAGCCGAAGACGGCCTGAACGAGCCCGGAACAGTCGACTCCCGTTATGCGGGTCCCTCCCGACCTGTATGGAACGCCGTGGTATATGCTGATCTCGTTGAGAAGATCGTCGCGGTTTACCACGGGAAGATCGGAATCCGACGCGCTCTTGTCCGTCGTGTAAAGCGGGCTGGCCCTGCCCGAACACGAAACCGCTGCAACCAGTGCGCAGGCCGCGAGAAGTAAGACCTTCTTCGTGGTCATGATCTCACCACCGGCAAAAGCCCCCACGCCCTCGGGAACACATAGACTCGCGCGCCCGGCCCCGCCAAGGCCTCCGCCTTTGACATCGCGTCGGCGATGTCTGAGGCCGGGGTTACTCCCAGTTTCCGGACCGTGTCTTCCGGAAGCTCCGACAGCAATATGATATTGACGCGTTCGCGCTTCTGCATGAAAGAGAGAGCTGTGTGGCCGTTGAGTTCGTAGTTCCGGTAGAGATTGCACATGACCTCTCGGGAGTCTCCGTACTCGAACCACGGTAGGAATGTGTCCGACCCGATGCCCTCAGCGCAGGCCAGCACGCCCACGACGACTCCGCCGTCCCTCACGCTTAGAGCGGCGTGCTCCAGCGTCTTGTGCGCCTGGATGACGTTCATATCGAGCGGATGCCCGCCCGCGCTCGCAACGGCGACGTCGCAGCGCCCGTCAATACGGCACTCGAAGAGATCGCGCACAACCTCAGTCCCGGCAGCGTGCGACTCGAAGAGGTCGCCGGATATCACTCCGGCCGTCTGTCCCCAGCCGTCGCTTATCACATTGACAAGGTACACGGCGCTCCTGAGGAACCCTGCCGCCTCCACCATGTCCTCATGCACCGGATTGCCGCGCAGGGTCCCGCTACTGCAATCCGGGTTCATATCACCCGTCCCGGTGAGCGTCAACCTGTGGTTGTTCTCGACCATGGCAGCGCTCGCGGCTCCCGGTATGATCATCTTCCTGCCGCCCGTGAAGCCGGCGAAGTAATGGAATGCGAGCCCGCCTACGGCGACCACGAGGTCGGACTCGGCGACCACGCGGTTCACCTCGACGGGCGTGCCTCGCGATGTCCTGCCGAGACTGACGAAGTTCTCCCTGCGCCTGCCATCGTTCTGATATATTTCGAACTTCTCAAAAATCTCATCCCCAACAAGCGGCCTTATGTCATCCTCCCCGTGCAGGGAGTGAATGCCGCAGGAGATGAAGATCCTTATGTCCCCCTCACCGAAGCCCGCGGATACGAGCCGCCCGATAAGAAGCGGAAGGATGTCCCTGGCTATGGGGGGGCGCGTCTTGTCAGGTATGGCGATGGTGACCGACCGCTTTCCCGAGGCCAGGTCGCTGAGGTGCGGGGAGCCGACAGGATGTGCGAGAGAACGCTCAAGAAGACTCTCGACCGGCTCGTTGTTCGAGGTCTTGCGGGGAAGCAACACGTCGACGCCGCCGCTGTGAGGGAGTTCCAGACGCACTTCGCCCTTTCCATAACCGAGACCTATTCCGTCAGTATGCGGCCGGTCTGATTTCCCTTCCACAACCGCAGTCTACCCGGCGCGTTCAGCCTGAGTCAACCCCCTATCGGGCGGCCTGTTCCGGGTCTCCTGCCACGAGAGGCCGCCTCTATTCATGCGGTTCGACTCCAAGCCCGCCACGGGCAAGCGTCAAGCCCGCGTTTCGTTCTGCCGGAGCGGTATCCCCAGCTTCTTCATCTTGGCGATGAGCGCCGGCCGGCTGATATCTCCCAGGGCTCTTGCCGCGTGAGTCTTGTTCCAGTCATGTTGCCTGAGGGCCGCCAGTATTCGCCTCCTCTCCACCGTGCGCACTTCGGCCCGCAGCGTCGGCTTATCCGTCCCCTTCCCCAGCCCCGTAATGCACGGGGAGAGGACATGGCGCGACACCGGTTCGCGCGTCGGAGTCAAGGTTACAGCCCGCTCTATCTCATTCTCGAGCTGGCGTATATTGCCCGGCCAATCATAGCCGGACAGGGCGCTCAGGGCATCGGTCTCGATGCTGGTTATCCGTTTCGACATGCGCGCCGAGAACCGCCTCAGGAAGAGCCGGGCCAAGAGGTGTATGTCGGCCTCCCTTTCCCTCAAGGGCGGCAGCGAAACCGAAACCACGTTGAGCCTGTAATAGAGGTCCCGTCTCATCCTACCTTCCGCGACTTCCACGTCAAGCCTGCGGTTGGTCGCGCTGACAAAGCGAACGTCGATACTCCGGGGCGCCGTGTCGCCCACTCTCCTGATCTCGCCGGCCTCCACCGCCCTCAGCATCTTGGCCTGGATTACGGGGCTCACGTCGCCGACTTCGTCCAGAAAGAAAACACCTCCATGGGCGGCTTCAAGAAGCCCGCGTTTCTCGCCTTTCGCGCCGGTGAACGCGCCTGACCTGTGCCCGAAGAGCTCGCTCTCCAGGAGATGCTCGGGAAGCGCGGCGCAGTTCTGAGCGACAAACGGGCGGCCCGCCCGTTGGCTCAATATGTGGACCGCTCTGGCCACCAGTTCCTTGCCGGTTCCCGTCTCCCCTGTGATGAGGACATTGGCCGAGCTTTCGGCGATCCGCGGCAGAGAGAACAGAATGTCTTTCATGTCCGGATCGGCCGATAGTATCCCGCATATGCAGACGGGAATGCATGCGCGCTCGGCCTTGCCGAGCGCCGATCCCAGAACAGGCAACAGCCGCCCGACTTCGTAGTTGGCTCTGACTACTCGATCGGCCGCCGAACCGGCGCCTCCGCACACCGGGCGGTCCCAGGTGAGGATGACGAAACCTCTTAAGCGGCCATCCCCGACCGGCAGGGCAAGCAGCGCCCTGACGTCCGGGGCGGAGAGGTCTCCCCGGGTGGCGGCCACATCACTCATCAATACCGTGCCCGGCATTTCCGGCCCGATGCGGCGGCCGAGTTCCGCGACTCTCTCCGGGGTCAGCCCGATGGCGTCCACCACCCTGACGGCCCGGCCGCCCGCCGACTCGACAATCGCCAGACCCGAGATGCCCACTCTCGACGATAGCATCGCATACGCCTCGCGCGGCGAGGCGGGGACCTCCCGGGACGACTGCGCAAGAACGCCCGCCAGTTCGGCGTCTATTCTCGACCTGACTTCTCTGGCGCGACAGCCCGCCGTGCCGCCCTCCGCCGCGCGCTCCGCTCTCTCCACCTGCTTGAGGGCCTGTTCATGGCGCCCGGCCCGCAGGTAGGCCTCGGCGAGGTCGCAGTGCACCGCTGTCATACGCCCGGTGAGGCCGCAGGATATGAATCCTTCCAGCGCCCGCTCGAGATGGCGCGTGCTTCGCTCATGGCCCTGTCCGCATGCGGCGCATGCGCGCGCAAGAAGATGGGCCGTAATGGCGGCCTCAGCAACCGCTCCTACGCGCCTGAAGACACGTTCGGCCTTCTCGAGGCCCGCAATCCGTCTGGAGCGGTCCGGCTCCGCCAGGGCGATTGTCCTCCGGCATCTCGCCACTTCGAACCTGTCACCGATGTCGCGCGCTATCTTCATCGCTTCCCGCGCCACGCGCCCGGCGGCCTCGTTTTGGCCCCGGGCAAGCTCCAGATCGGCCATCCTGGACTTTACCTCGGCTTCGACATCCCTGCACTGGGGAGGAGCCTCGTCCGCGCATTTCTCCAGAACGGCCCCGGCTTCGTCCAGGTCCCCGGTAAGCGTGAGAAGCTCGCCGAGGGTCTCAAGAGCCACTGCTGTTGCACGCGGGTCCTCAAGCGACTCGGCTTTCTCTATTGCATCATTCAGGAGCTCCCGGGCCCGGTCGAAACCGCCGATCAGCATTTCTATCCTCGCGCGCGTAATCACCCCGAGCACTCTGAGCCGGCTCAGGTTGAGGGACTCCGCTATGCTTATTGCCTCGGAGATCGCCTCCCGCGCCTGCCCTGCCCTACCGGTCTTGTAGGCCGTATTGGCGAGATTGAGAAGGCGCACGGCCAGGCTCGCGTCGTTCTTCTCCCGCCTGGCCGCTGCCACGGCCTTCTGGAGATAACGCGAAGAGATATTGAACCTGCACAGGTTCTTGTATGCTATGCCCAGGTTGTTGAGCGAGTTCCCGAGGCATGTGAGATCGTCGCACATTCGCGCGAAAGTGGCCGCCTGCTCGAAGCATCTCACCGCTTCCCTCCACTTACAGATCCGGAGGAGCACATGGCCCAGAACCTGGTACACGCGCGCGTCCCCCCGTCTCGCACCCGTGTGCTCTTCGGCTCTCACCGACGCGCACACTTCGGCGGCCTCACCGTACCTTCCCAGAAGACACAGAAGCGTAGCCTTCTCTGCCAGCAAGTCCCGCCGCCCGGTCGCCTTGAAGCCCTCCATGACGTCTGAGAGAAAACACAGCGCGTCCTCATGCTTGCTCTGCCTCCTCAGACAGTCGACCACTTTGAGGATGATATCCCTCTTGGCCGACGCGTTGTCTCCGGGGACCCTGCCGAGCGCCTCTTTGTAATAGGCCAGCGCATCCGATAGATTGCCTACTGATAGGCATAGATCTCCCAGATCAACATGTTGCTCAGTTTCTCTATTATTAGTCCCATCCCTGGGAAATTGTCTTCCTTGGATAGAAGTCTCGGGTAGCCTTGGATCACGCATTACTAACCTCCCCGCAATTCTGCCTTTTACTTCTCCAAGAAAAACTCTCTCCCGGGGAACCTGACCTTGATGTTCAGGCGCTTTGCGCGCCGATTGTCGGTTCTCTGCCCCAGCTTCAGAGCCAGCCGCCCCTGGGAAGTCTTGAGTCTCGAGCCCATGTCGGGCTCGTCATGCTGTTTCGCCGATTGCACCTCGTCCGGGTCCCCAGCCCGCTTGCTGGGAACCCTCCGGGCTTGCGCTCCGGTGCCTGCGGCGATAACGAGAAACACGATGGTCACAATGACGATGAGAAATTTCTTCATGCCCTCGCCTCCTTAGTGCCTTAAAACAAAAATAGGGAACCTAGGTCCAGTCTCGCTATGAGACCAGAGACAGGTTCCCGCGCTTTAAAGCAGTCCGCCCAAATCGCGAACATAACGATTAACTCATAAATCGCCCTCCGGGTCAAGCCAAAACCCTAGCACGTTTTTGCTCCGGGGGACGGGAGGCCCGGTCCAAGCCCCGCTGCGCGCTACCTTAAGATCCGGAGCCCCTCGGCGGAGCACTCGGCGACCTTGTTCTCGTCGTTATCCACGATTGTAAGCGAGCCCGCGTCCGGGTCGCCTCCCGCCTGCACGCGCACGCCTTCGTAGGCGGCCCACAGGGTGGCGACAAGGTCCTTCTTGGAAGCAATGCTGCGGTTGTACCAGTCGGTGGCGCTGATCATGAGCGTCCAGTCCTCGAACTCTCCGTCGAATGAGGTCCGGGTGAAGACACCCAGCTTCCAGGCCGTGGGCAACAGCCTTGCATGGTAGAGCGAGTCGAAAGCGGCGATGAATTGCTTCTGCTCTTCGCGGGCCCTCTGTTTCTCGGCCCGCTCCGCCTCCCAATCGGATGAGGCATAGTAGGTGAAGAGCCAGTACACGACGGCAAGGAAGACAATGCAGACAATGCCAACCCACATCAGGACGCGGAAACGGCTGTCCAAGTCCTCCTCCTGTTCCGATACGCAGCCTCTCCCGAGTGGTTTAGCATGAGGCGGCGCCAGGGCGCAAGGGCGAAATCGCCCGTCTCCCCTACGCCCTGATACCTGCAATGAGCATTATTGCAGCCAGGCCGATGAGGATGAGTCCTCCGATTCTCTCCGCCAGCGCCGTGCGCGAGGCGAGCAAGGCGCCACCGGCGAAACCCGCGGCGCTCATTGCAGTTGAGATGACGCCGATCATAAGCGCGGCAGCCGGCGACACGGCGTCGGCTATTCCCATGGCGACTCCCGCTCCCAGCGCGTCGAGGCTCACGCTGACGGCCGCGCCAACAAGCGCGACTACGCCCGGCGAACGGCCGCGCCTTCCCCCGCCATCCTGGCGGCTGAAGACCATCATGAGGCCCACGCCGCAGAGTATTGCCGGAGGGGCGAAGCGGAGCGGCGATTGGACGATATGCGTGAGGCCCGCACCCCCGGCCATCCCCGCAAGGGCCAGTCCCGCCTGGAAGAGGCCGAAAAGAAGGCAGGTGGCCAGTATCACTCTCGCCGGCGGCCGCGTTGTGGAAATCCCGGCGGAGACCGCCAGGCAGTCTATGCCGAGAGCTATACCTACGCCGACGATCTCGTGAAGTCCCAATAGAAATCCCGCCCCGTCAGGGTTCTCAAGAGAGCATCCTAATGCAGCGCCTGTACGGCGGTCAAATGAAAACCCCCGCCCCCTCAAGGGGGGCAGGGGTATGCCATCGCCACGGGGACTACCTTACGAGGATCGCTTTCCTCGTAGTCTGGAAGTCGCGCGATTCAAACCTGTAGAAATAGAGCCCCGCCGGGAGCTTCTCGCCGCGGGAGGTCCTGCCGTCCCATTCGACGACGTTCTCGCCCTCCGCGGCCAGTCCTTCGTAGAGGTTCGCCACCATCCTGCCGGATATGTCGAACACCCGGATGCGCACGTAAGACTTGCTCGTGAGCGTGAACATGATGTTGGTCGCGCCCGTGAACGGGTTGGGCGAGTTGGAGAGCCGCAGCACGCGTCCGCTGTCATGCGGCACTCCGGTGTGTGTGGAGTCCGCGGTGAAGGTCCTGACGTCGCTGTCGCCGTAGAGACCATTGTACTTGTTATGCGTCTGGTACCATCCATGTGCATACCACTTGACGGTCTCTCCCTGCTTGGCGTAAAGCTGCGCGTCGAACACGGCCGTGGGTACGGGGCAGTTGCCCACTATGCCGTCATCCCTTACATAGCTGCCCTCGATGCTGTAGGCCGTAGGGCTGGTCTTGGGATCCGTGCCGTCATGCGTGTAAATGAACCTGATCTCCGACCCGTAGCCTCTCGGCGAAATCGAGGCGTTGACCATGAGCGACTGCGAGTCCTCGGCGAGATTGCAGAGCAAGGGGCCCGAAGTGGTGCCGGCCGTGCATGTCTGCACCGCGCTCTCGCCGTAGGAGTTGTCGCTGCCGCGGGCCTCTATGTACCACTTGATTGTGTTCCCGACATCTGCGGTCAGGTAGGCGCCCAGGCTGTCCGTCGAGTCCGTGGACGCTATGAAGTAGCCGACCGCCGTGTGGGCCGTGCCGCTGGTCTTGGGATCCGTGCCGTCGGTGGTCCAGATGAAGTCGGCATTCGAGCCGTATCCTGACGGGCCCACCTCCGCGGTCACGTAGTTGGAATCCGGATTACATGTCAGGTTGTAATAGTCGGCGGTGTCGCCCTGTTCGAAAGTGAAGAAGGTGTCGCTCTGGGCGTAATTGTCATGCATGTCCTCGCCGTAGGCGAACCAGTTGACCGTGGTCCCCGTGGGAACCATGTCGAGCACCGCGTAGAATTTGTCGTTGTTGCCCAGCTTCGCATCGAATGTACCGTCGATGGTCTGCACCGTGCCGCTGGTCATGGGATCGGAGCCGTCCGTCGTGTAGTCGAACTTCACCCACGAGGTTGTGCCTTCATCGCCCTCGTAGATCTCGGCCCAGATGGTGCAGTCGGTGGGCGTAGAGCCCTCGTTTCCAACCCACGCCGTGCCGCCCTGAACAAAAGACTGAACGGCGTCGCTCCAGTCGATGATACCTGTCTTGGAGACGCCCTTGGCGATCCACTTGACCGTTGACTCGTCCGGGGCCGAGGAGAATATGGCGTAGAACGTATCCGTCGTATCGCCACCCACCCTGCAGGTGTCATATGTGCCTGCCACGAAGGCGCTGTTGGAGTCCGGGTCGGAGCCGTCGACCGTGTAATAGAATGTCATTTGCGTCGTGGCGCCGCAGTTGCCGGGCGTGATGTCGGCCAGGCCCGTACAAGTGTGGGCGAAGCTTCTCTCGTTATCGACCGTCGCCGAAGGAGGCGCCGGCTCGACGGGAAGCGCATTCGGAGCCACATTCTGGCCCGTGTCGCGCGTGACGAAGAAATAAGTCATCGCCTGGGGCGTCGCCCCGATGGGGTTGGCCTTGGGGAAAGATGCGACGACGCTGTTCTGGTCCTCGTCGGTAATCCAGGAGCAGACTGCAATGCTGTCGGCATTGACAACCAGGCTTTCCGGTATGCACAGCTCCGAAACGAGATTGCCGTCCCAGCCCCCGTAACTGCAGGCGTCAGACCAGCCCTGGAACACCCACTGGGCGCCGTCCCAGATGCTGTACTCGTACCAACCGAAGCCGCCCGAGCGGTAGTAGATCACGTCGGGAAGGAACTTGCCCGAGAACGTGACATGGGAATAACCGTCGGAAGTCGCGCCCGAGCCGGGCGTGAGGTCGACGTCGTAAGCTATGAACCAGTCATAGTCCCCGTCTTCCTGGTCGGCATAAGTACCCTGGATGGCATTGAAGAAAGTCGTGTCGTCCCAGGTGAGATGAAAGTCGGTTCCACCATCGGTCTCTATGAGCTCATCGCTTTCCCACTCCGTTCCACCGAGCTGCGGCGTAGCGTTTTCGATTACGCCGTCGGTGGTCGTGGGTGTGGTGAAGGTCAGGGCCGCCGCCAGGGCCGGCATAAGCGCCACGCACAGGCCCGCGATGAGCAACCTGCTTGCTCTTCTCATCCTACTCCTCCTTCTCCCGAAAACAGATTGTGGCTCCCGCCCCTGCGCCGGGCAAGGAGTCCGTTTCTCACGTCACTTGATATCATTTTTATTATCCCTGATATTGCGGCATCACCCCCTGCTCAAACCGACGTATTCTGAGATTGGGACAGATATACTTTCCCGGGTAGCTTCATTATATCACACAAAAACCGCCAAGTCAATTTGGGCTTGTTCCGGTGAAGGTCACCCCGAAACGGTGTATGGCGTCCAGGGGGCTCGAGTCCTCGTATGTGTAGTCGAGCCAGAACTTGCCGAATCTGACCCCGAATCCGGCGGTGAGGCCCCTCAGCCATGAGAACCCGGCCTGGCTGTCGGAGTTCTCGCCCACGCGCCTGCGGTACCCAGCGCGCACCCGGAAGTCTTCAGAGATGAGCCCGATGACGCCGCTCCTGACCTCCCTTACGCCCCGCTGGCCGATATAATACGAAACACCGCCCGAGAACGGCGTGCCGCCCGAACCCGCAAGCGAGAAGCCCGCCTCCAAGCCCGCCGGCGATCCCCCGCCGTCCCCATCCTGGGCTATAATCATATTGCGTCCGACGGCGCTAACGTAGGCCGACAGGCCGCGGCCACCGCCGCCATATAAACGAAAAGCCCCGCCGACATCAGCCAGCACTCCTGTCCTGAAATCGGCATCCAGCTGCTCCCTGGCGAACTTGAGGCCTGCACCCGCTGAAAGTCTATCATGCAACCTCATGCCCGCCGCAAAACCGCCCATAAGTTCGCCAAAAATGAATGTCTCGCCTTCTCCGCCCGTGGGGTCGTTGAAGTCGGTCCGCGTGACCTGCCCGGTTGAGAGATAGGAAATATAGACGTCATATGACCAACCCCGCCCGGTTGGGGCTCCAAACCCGGCCAGGCCGCCTTTGAGGGACGTCAGGTAGTCCATATATCCTCCAGCCACCTCTACCCGATCGAGATAGCCCAACCCCGCCGGATTCCACCAGAAGTCGTTCAGTTCCGGCACCTCGCTCACATATGACTGCGTGGGGGCCGCCCCGGGCAGCATGCCGATATTGGCGGCTGAGAATGACGAAGACCAGCATGCCGCCGGAAAGGCGGCAATCACGAGAATTCCCAGTAGGCGCAAATCTGGATTTCGCATTGAGCTTACCTCTCGTCCACCCTTTACATATATATAAATCACCGGGCGCACAATACTGTTTTTTGGTCCCCAGCCCTGAGACCGGCGACGCGGGAAAAATGCACGTCCGGCTACGGGAATTTGCCAGAAACCTGCAACAATTTAATTCGTTGACTGGGTTCTATGCATGTGATATACTGTATCCAGTAAAATAAGGGGGTGGTGCCGGGCTCATAATATGGCTAAGGTCGACCACGGCTGTGGTCTCTTGCAGTGAGCGCGAGTGTCTTCATAACTTCTCATGGAAGGAGAGAAGCCTATGAATAAAGTTATAGCATGCGCAATTGTTATTGCCGTTGCGTCTCCCGCTTCGGCATTGGCGGGAATGTTGTTTTTCGGCTGGGAAATGACGGGCACCATAATGGACTCGCCGGCGCAATACAGCGGGTCCCTGACATGGGGTGCAGTGGGGACATTTGGATTCCAGCTCGATGACACCGGCTGGCCGGATCCATCGGGACAGGTGGCAAGGTGGGACTATATATTCAACACCTACTTCGCCGGCAATTACGACAACTCCACACCTGGTGCTTACAACTGGAAGGGCGAGATCGACGGCACGTATGAACTCGTTTTCACCGACGCGCCGCCGGATTTCAACGGTTCCGTTTCAGGGGAGTTCCGCCCGGAGATCACTCTCAGGGACATCGACGAGGACGGCATTTTCGATCCCTTCGAGAGAGAGGGTGAAAACCTGATCAACGGCAGTTTCACGATTTCCTGCGGAGCGGGCACCGGTGAGCTCGAATGCCAGCGCGGATCGGGCTCTATGCAGGACAATTACATGTCCTTCCCGTATCTTCCGGCGACGGATACAATGACCAACGGTAGTGGCAGCGTGATCCTGAGTGCGTGCCCTTCGGCTGCCGAGCAGTCGTCCTGGGGCAGTATCAAGGCGCTATACAGGTAACCAGACGACAGCAAAGTCATAAGACTCAAGTCAGAAGGGAGGTGTCGCCGCCACCGAATATATATGTCTTGATGTCACTCACTTTAAGGGAATCATGGAGGGTAGGAAATGATGAAAAGGCTAGTGTTGGTTTTCGCCGCTTGTCTGCTTATTGCAGGTGTTGCTCATGCTGAGCTGACCGTGGACTTCTTCTCCCAGGGTACCGGCAATATGGTCGCGGATGTCGGCAACGTGATTTACGGCGGCCAGATCGTGGGCGGTGATCTCGCTCCCGGTATCTGGTACATCGATATTGATGACACAGGTTGGCCCGTTGACCCGGGCCCGAGATGGGACTACCTCTGGACCACGTTCTATATTTATTCGCCGGGCACGCCCAGCGTGTGGACGGCTACCTTCGACGCGCCTCTTCTGGCCTCCCGTCCGGTTCTCTATATTGAGCATACGGGCGTGGGCAGCATGTCAGGCGTCGCGGATATGCGTTTCCAGGTCACTGACTGGGACGACGATGGCGTGCTTGATCCGGACGAGTGCGACGGCGACGGTCTCACCGGTATAGTCATCATTATTGAGGATGGAACTGGCGATTACGCTGATCAGTGCGGTGATGGCACCTATCAGGGTGGTTACACCAGAGACTGCGAAACCTGGGACGATTTCGTCCAGTTCCAGTGGAGTATAGACCTGTACGAGTGCGGCATGGCTACCGAGCCGGCCAGTTGGGGAGCCATTAAGTCTCTCTACAACCAGTAGAATTCAGACTGAGCCGACAGAGCCAGCGAGAGCTGTTTACGCAGTTGCCGGGACGCTAGTGACGCTCGTTGCAGGCGAGTATTGAATTACAGAATTACATAAAGATCCGCACTTGACAACAGTGATACGGCAACGGAGTTTGCTTTGTCGGCGGACTCCAACAGGAGAAGTGCGGGAATGTCAAGGATAAGAAGCGGGGATATTATAACGGGGGTGGTGGTGGCCCTCATGGCCATCGCCGTCCCCCTGTCTTCGTCTACTGCGGCAGAGACCACTTCCGTGATCCTCAGTATCGAAGCGTCCTCCACACAGGTCGGCGAATCCGGGACTATCTGCTTCCCGGTACCGGAATGCGCCGGAATAGAGGCCGACTTCACCCTGGACGGACTCCCTCTGAGTATGAGCCTCGTAAAGACGGCCTATATAAGGGACCAGCGTATCGCCGTTTTCAGGGCGAATGACGGAATCCCTGAGACCGGCGAGATCCAAGTAACGCTGAGTTTCGACCGGGCCGTCGGTCCGGCCCTCGTTGACGCCGGGCCGCTAACGCGCACGTGCTCGGAAGTGCTGACGGGCTACGGCAGCGCATTCGTGCCCGGGCCGCCTTCGGGCCCCGGGTCCGTGACGAGATGCCAGTCGCTCGCCGACTGCGCCAATGCCGGTGCGGACATCCTTCTCATAATGGGGCACGCCATCCGCCTCAGCGCTTATGTCGATTCGATCGGAAGACACTGGGCCGAGACCATGGGACTAAATGTCGCGATTATAGACGTTGACCGGATTTCGGCTTACAGCCCCGTCATGGTCCGCGATTTCATCAAAGCCCTTTACAATACGGTTTCCGCAGAACATTTCGGCGACGGGCACCTGGGCTTCGTGATTCTCCTGGGTGACGCATATGAAGACGACAATGTGACCCGCATGATCCCTGAATACGACGGCTACGGGGGAGACGCGGAGGCCTCGGACCACTTCTACGCATGCATAAAGGGCGACGACGAGTTCGAGGACATAATGATAGGGCGCATCCCCGTCGGAAACGAGCTCGAGCTGGCCTATTACTACGCCAAGCTCACGTCCTACACCCCCCTGCCGGCAGAGGACTGGACCAGGTCCTTCCTCTTCGCGGGCGGCTGCTTCTTTGCTTTGAAGCAGGACTATGTGAATCTGTTCGACAGCCTGGCGGTCTACCTGCCGCCGGACGTACATGACTCGCGTTATTACAGGTACGACTTCCCACAGACCGACCCCGGGGACGCCCAGGCCATACAGGCCATGGTCGACTCGCTTGAGGCGGGCCGCCTGTTCGTCATGTACTGCGGCCACGCCGACCGCTGGAACTGGGGCGGCAGATTCGAGAGGGTCTTCGGAAGCGGCCGCATTCCGGATCTGGCGAATGCCGACCGGCTCCCGATAATCCTCTCTATCGCATGCTACAGCGGGTGGTTCGACAACACGGAATACACTTTCTCGGACGGCGGGGTCGACTGCTTCGCCGAGCGCCTGCTTACGAATCCCGGCGGCGGCGCGGTGGCATGCCTGGCATCGTCCAGGGATACCGGCGGCGGGGCATCGACCGAGTTCACGTCACAGATCATAAGAGCGGCCTATGTCAACGGGTCCAGTTATCTGGGCGAGCTCATGCTCGAGGCCAAGACGAGGCATCTCTGCCGCCTCGGGAATATCGAGTACGTAAGGCAGTTCAACCTGTTCGGAGACCCATGCCTCAACTTCGTTCTCAACCAGGAACCTGTCAGCCAGCCCGATCTAGTGCTGAGGCCTTACCACGTGAAAGTATCCCCCGAGTTCATCAAGAACGGGGAAACGGTAACGGTGACGGCGGAAGTCTGGAACGCCGGCGGCGAGAGCGTTGCGGAATTCGACGTTGCCATCTATGACGGTGACCCGGACGCCGGCGGCGAACTCGTGGGGGTCGAGACCCTCGCCGACTTCTGGGGCTGGGAGAAGCGCTGGGTGGAATTCGAAATTCATGGCGCCGAGGGCGGGGCCCTGGACATACACCTGGTGGCCGACCCGGAAGAGATGATTCCGGAGGTGGATGAGGACAACAACACGACATCCGTCGAGACCTACGTTTACCCGTGCCAGGCCGGCTTCCCGGTAAAGCTCGGCGAAGACGTCAAGGGGCAGGTGATGGCCGACCTGGACGCCGACGAGGACCTGGACATATTGGTCACATCGGGCGGGACCCTGGCTCAGGCCCTCACGTCTGACGGCAACACCATATGGCTCAGGGAAAACCTGGGCCAGAAGGAGTGGTTCGAGAACATAGAGCCGGCGGCATGCGACCTCAACGGCGACGGCGCGACGGAGGTCATCCTCACTACGAAGAGCGCGGTACTGGTGCTTGAGGGAGCGACCGGCAACACCATCTGGCAGCGTTTCACCGACAACGCCAGCGTGTCCCCCGTGGTGGCAGACCTCGACCATGACGGGAGCTTCGAAGTGCTGCTGGCCACCTACAACTTCATGGCCGCTAAGATGTACGCCTTCAACACGCAGGGCGCCTACAGGTGGATCTATTCCCTGCCCGGGTCATTCGGGGCCATTACCAGTATTGTCTGCGGGGACTTCGATCAGGACGGTTACCTGGAGGTCATGATGGCCGGAGCCGGCGAGACGGGCAATCTCAGATGCTTCAGCTGTTCCGATGACCCGGATGAACAGCCTCATTCCCTCTGGACTTCCCAACTCACCTCTCAGGGTGTCGCCTGCGCGGTCGGCGCCGACATAGAGAGGGACGGCGACCTGGAGATAATAGCCGGCAGCGGGAACAACGTGTACGTCGTGGAGGCGATGACCGGGCAGATCATCGAAACGGTGGAGCTTCCCCACCCGGCTACCAGCCTGTCAATAGCCGACACAGACAATGATGAGGTCCTCGAGATTCTCTGCACATCGGAAATGGGCTACCTTTACAGGATTGATGGCCTGCAGGTTGTGCTGGAGAAAGACCTGGGAGGCACCCCGGTCGAAGCCCCCATAACGGCCGATCTCGACGGGGATGGGACCACCGAGATCATATGCAGCCTGCGCGAGGGTAAGGTCTGCATAATAAGCCCCACGGGCGGCGATTTCATGGCCCCGGTGCCGATAAGGAACATGTGCTACTCGACGCCCGTCGCCGGCGATATAGACATGGACGGGAGGATCGAGGTATTTGCCGGATCGGTCGACTCCGTGCTTTTCGCGCTCGACCTCGGCATTCAGGGCGGCAGAAGCGAGTGGCCCTGCGCGGGGGCGTCCGGCATCAGGATGGGGATCTACGCCCAGCCATTCACCGGCATGTTCACCGATGACTTCGTGCTATACGGACGGGTGGACATCGTGGGCGACGTAGTGATCGATGAGGGAAGCAAGCTCACCATTGAAAGAGGCACCGACATCCGATTGGTCTCCCATGACATTTACGGCGGCGGGGCATCATCACAACTGTGCGAGGTGTTCGTGAGGGGAGACCTCGTATGCAGGGGAACAAGCCTCCATCCGGTGACCATGACCGGGCTCGCCTATCCCGACGAACCCGGCACGTGGATGGGCATAATGGTGGAGGATGAGGGCACTGCGACTATATCAAGGACCTCCATTAGAAACGCGGTCACCGGAATCGACTGCCGCAATGACGACATCTATCTGTCCGAGTCGGAGATATCGAACTGCATCATGGCCGTCAAGGTGGACGCCACGTCACCCGTGCTTGATAACAACGAGCTATACAACAACACATATGCCGTTTCGGCCAACGGCGGCAGTCCCGTCCTTGTCGGTAACAAGATGCATCACAACTCCTACGCGGGCGTGGTGATGTCGGACGGCTGCACCGCGGTCATGGACAAGAACGTCATAAGCAATACCACCAGCGGAAGCGGCCTGGCCTGCTACAACTCCAATCCGACCATACTTCCGGGCAACAAATTCGAGTACAATGCCTTGAACGGCATCTACCTGGGCACAAGCTCCCCGGTCATCGACTCATGTTACGTGGCTTTCAACGGCGACTGCGGCATCAAGGTGGCCATGTCCTCATCACCCGTGATAACAAAGACCTCGATTGTCGGAAACAGGTTCGGCTTCGGCATATATAACAACTCCAATCCCGTGCTCGGGGACGACGGGGCGGGGCTCGGCGGGCTCAATGACATCCGGGACAATGAGATGCTCGCCATAAAGAACTACACGGCGAATACGATCATGGCCCAGACGAACTGGTGGGGCACCGACACCCCCGAACCGGGGCTATTCATGGGGCCCGTGGACTATTCGCTGTGGCTTACGACGGCGCCCGCCGGCGTGGATGACATCGACCTTGTTGATAATCTGATGTTCAGTCTCTATCCGAACCCGTTCGTGCACCAGGTCAATCTGAGTTTCTCGATTTCTTCCCGCGATGTCCCCCTCGAGGTCAGCATCTACAACGTCCGGGGGAAACTGGTTAAGAAGGTACTCTCGGAGGACCACCCGGGTCTGGTCCAGGTCGCCTGGGACGGCACGGACTCGCGCGGCCGCAGGGTGGCGAGCGGGACATATCTGGTCGCCGTCAAGTCGCGTTCGCATTGCGTGACGCGAAAGGTGGTACTTCTCCGTTAGACCTCGCCCTCATCCACGGGCTCAAGCCCGGCGTACCTGGCGAGTACCTTCTTGACGTTGTTGTGGCCGAAGTCGACCGTAACGCGGAGCTCCCTGCCATAGCCCTCGCAGGCCTTGACGCGCCCTATGCCCCAGTCGGGATGTTTGACCCATGCCCCAACCTGGATGACGATCTCCTCGCCCGAGTAGTTCCCATCATCGGCGCCGCCCCGGCCGTACGCCTCGTACACATCGGACAGGTACTCCACGTGCTCAGGGGGAATCTCGTGAAGGAATCTCGAAACGCTGCGGGTGAGGAACCCGTGGAACCCTCTGCGGCTGGTCGCAATCGAGAGAAACGCGCGCTCGCGTGCCCTTGTCAGCCCGACGTAGAACAGCCGGCGCTCCTCCTCCACCTCCGCGTCATCCTCCAGGGCAGTGTGATGCGGCAGCAGGCCCTCCTCGACGCCGGCCAGGAAGACAGCCTTGAACTCCAGCCCCTTGGCGTTATGCAGGGTCATGAGGCTCACCCTCTCCCCGGTGTTGTCCCACATGTCGATATCCATGAGCAGCGATATCTCCTCCAGGAAAGCCTCGAGTGTCGGCTCCTCGGCGCGCTCCTCGTACTCGTATGCCCCGGCGGCCAGCTCTCTGACATTCTCCAGTCTCGCCACTGCGTCCGGGGTTCCCTGGTCCTCGAGAAAGGCTATGTAGCCCGTGTCCTCGGCAACGGTGCTGATCAGCTCGCCGATCGAGCCCGAGGCCGCAGCCGACTTGAGCCCGTCAATGAGACTCACGAAGTCGGCCAGCTTTCGCCTGATGCCCGGGCCTATCTCCCCGATCCGGCCGGACCCCTCAATTGCCTCGAGAAGGCTGATGTCCTGCTCCACCGCATGGGACTCCAGACGCGACATGGTGACATCACCGATTCCGCGCGGCGGCACATTGAGTATTCTGCGCAGGCTTATGGAGTCCGCGGGGTTAACGAGGACACGGAGGTAGGCGACTATGTCCTTTATCTCCTTCCTCTCGTAGAACCTCGTGCCGCCGACGAGAATATAGGGCATTCCCTGCCTGCGAAGCGCGTCTTCGATTGCCCTGGACTGGGCGTTGGTCCGGTAGAGCACGGCGACATCCGAGAGGGTCTTGCCCTCATCTTTCACGAGCTCGGCGATGGTGGCGGCGACAAACGCCCCCTCTTCCTCTTCGCTCAGCACGCCGTTGACGCCGATCTTCCTGCCCACCGGATTGGCCGTCCAGAGTTCCTTATCCTTCCGCCTCCTGTTGTTCTTGATGACGGCCTGCGCCGCGGCCAATATGGTCTTGGTCGACCTGTAACTCTGTTCGATGCGGATCACCCTGGTGCCCGGGAAGTCCTTTTCGAAATTGAGGATATTTGCGACGTCGGCGCCGCGCCACTGGTAAATCGACTGGTCGTCGTCCCCCACGGCGCAGACATTGCCGTGCCCGGACGACAGCAGCCTGATGAGTTCGTATTGGGCGAAATTGGTGTCCTGGTATTCATCTATCAGTATGTATCGAAATCTACCGCTTACCCGATCGAGCAGTTGGTCATTCGCCCGTAAAAGCCGGACGGGCATCACGATCAGGTCGTCGAAATCAAGGGCGTTGTTTTCCCGCAGCCCCGCTTCATAAGCCTCATAGAGCCGCGCCAGCTCCGTGTCCCGATGGCCCGTGGCCCGTGCGCGGAACTCCTCAGGCCTTATGAGCTGAGACTTGACGGCGCTTATTCTCGAGAGAATCCCGGCAGGTGAGCCCCGCGTCTCACTCTTCTCCTCCGTCTTGAGAACCTGCTTGATGAGCGCGGCCTGGTCGTGCTCGTCGTAGATGGTGAAGTTAGGGGGAAAACCCAGGCTGCGGGCCTCGTATCTCAGTATGCGCGCGCAGATGGAATGAAAAGTGCCGATCCACATCCCATGCCCCACGTCCCCGACCAGCGACCTGACGCGGTCCCGCATCTCGCCCGCCGCCTTCCTGGTGAAGGTGACGGCTAGAACGTCGTGAGGGCTCACGCCCATCGGGCCCACCAGATAAGCTATCCTGTAGGCAAGCACTCTCGTCTTGCCTGTCCCGGCTCCGGCGAGAACCAGAAGCGGACCCTCCGTTGATGTAACCGCCTCCCGTTGCGGGGAATTCAGTTCATGGAGAAGATCCAACTAGAAATCTCCCCCGAGCGTGAAGTGCACTCGCTTTTGCGCCGGGCCGCCGAAGTTCGTGGCCCAGGCGAAATCGAGCCTCATGAGAAGGTAAGAGAAGACCATCCTGAAGCCGAAACCGTAGGCGGCGTGGAAGTCGGCTAGCTGCTGGGAGCCCTCCACGGTGTGCATCCAGCGGACGTCGTTGAACTGCCCGTTCCAGGCGCTTCCTATGTCGAAGAAGAACACGCCGCGGATGCCTCCGAGCATCAGCGGAATCGGGCCGCGCGTCACCAGCCGGTCGATGAATGGATAGCGGAGCTCCAAGCTGGCGAAGGCCATGTTATTGCCCTCGAACTGGAAATCGGGATAGCCCCTGAGCGTGTATCCTCCGCCGAGCGAGAAGACCACGGGATCCAGGCCCTGGCTCGTTGCCGCGCTCATCCGGAACGCCAGCGATGTGCTGGAGGTGAACCGGAAGTACTTGCGGAAGTCCACATAGCCCGAGTTGTAGTTGAGGTCGCTTCCGAGCACATCCACTATGCTTTTGTCGAAGCTCAGGAAATACCTCGTGCCGCCGACGGGCCCCATCATCCCCCAAATCGTGTTGTCCTTCACGTACGACAGGCGGACCGAATAGAGATCGTATGAATTGCGCGACGCGATTATGGGCGCCGGCAGGTACTCGGAACCGTCCTCAAAGATCTCGCGGTCAATTCTCTGAGCCGTGAACTCAAGGTCTACTCGCCTGAACTTATCGAGCGGGTAGGACAGCGCAAGCAGCCCGCCGTAGTTCCGCTCGGAGAAGAAGCGGTCTACCCTTCCCTCGCCGATGGGGATCCCCATGGTCGAACGGCTCGCGTAGTAGTAGTTCTTGAAGTGAAAGACGCCGAACCCGTAGTTCACCCTGTGCTTCAGGTAGTTATAGATCCCCAGGAAGTCAGTTTCCTGGAAGGAAGAGAAGAACTCCGTGGCAATCGAGATCCTGTGATTGCCGAGAACGTCGCTCACGGACAGCTGGGTGAAACCGCCGAGGCCGTATGCCGTGCTGTACTGGAAGGACCCGCCGACGTAATCGGGCGTGAAGTTGATGCGGTACGGCTTTACCTCATAGTCAAGAGCTTGTTCGATCAGCGCGCTGTCCGCGATTCCCGGCGCCATGTCGACAACCGGCGGCGCAAACGCTATTGTGCTGCGCTCCTCCAGCCAGGGCGCTTCCCACGTCCAGTCTTCTTCCTTCTGCTTCCGTATTATGCCGAGGTTCTCGGCCGGATTCTTGATCTGGAAGACGTCCCAGCCCGCTTCATTGAAGCAGCTGAAGGCGATGCGGTTACCCTCTCGCGACCATGACGGGGTGAAGATGCCGCCCAGGATGTTGGTTATCTGTGCAGTAGTCGAGTCACCGAAGTCATAGATGAAGAGGTTATAGGACCCGTCCCTGTCCGAAACGAACATGAGCCTGTCGTTCTCCTCCCCCCAGACCGGCGAGAGGTCCTCGCACTCGCAGTAGGTGACCCGCTCGGTCACGCCGTGGTCTATATCGAGCACGTAGATGTCGCGCGTCGGCTTGACCCAGGGCCCCACGCGGGAGATCTCGCACAGAGAATCCACGCAGCCGGGGGCTATGGCCGAGAACGCGATCCTGCTGGCGTCGGCCGAGAACGCAATGGCCGAGTACTCCAGCGCGCCGGAGTGTATCTCCTCCACCTCGCCCGACTCGATGTCCAGCGAATATATCCCGGCCGCTCCCCTCCGGGTTCCCACGAAGGCGATGGAACTGCCTTCCGGCGACCAGGCCGGATAGCTCATGGTGTCGAATTCGGGCTGGAATCTCTCGAGGTTCTTACCACTGGGAGCGTCTATTATATACAGGGCGTCGCCCTTGCCCCGCTTACTCACGAAGGCTATCCGTCTGCTGTCCGGGGACCAGGCGAAACTGCTCCTCAGGCTATGGAACGACTCGAAGTCCTGGGATCTCTGCCCTTTGACGAGGCGCCGGATCTCCCTGCCGTCGATCGCCGACATCAGGTATATGTCGTAATAGCCGCTCTTGTCTGAAAGATAGACGATCAGCTGGCCATCGGGCGAAATGGACGGCATGCCGTTTACGAAGGAGTCCCCATTGCGGTGGTCCGTGAGCCTCTGGGCCACTTCATCCGGCTCGTCCTTTGCGGAGATATCCGGCCAGTACCGCTCGCGAAGATACTCGGACCACGATTCCGTGAGCCCCTGAGTGTCCACGCCGATTGTGTTCATGAGCGCCGCGTCTATATTCCTGGTCGAGGCCACCGCCTGCAGAATGTCGGGGATCTTCTCGGGGCCGTACTTGTCGGCGATGTACCTTATAACGGACTGGCCCTGTTTATAGGCCAGGTACCCGTACACGTCGTAGTACAGGGGGAAGTAGTAGCCGCTTATGGCCGCGTCCCGCATAACCATCTCGGCCTCCGTGTCCCAGGCCGAAGCCTCGAACTCGGGTATCCCCTCCATGAACCACAGGGGCAGCCGGAACAGGTACTGGCGCGTGAATATGGACTCCAGCAGGCCTCCGTATACTATGTCGAAAGTGAAAACATGCGTGAGCTCGTGATATACAAGATGCCTCAGGTCTTCATAGGAACCGTTGAAATGTATAACCACGCGGTTCTTGAAAATCTCCGTGAACCCCTCCGTCCCCTCCTCAAGAAGAGACATCGTCACGTTCGTCTGCTGGAACTCGTGGTGGGAGGCGTATACGATTATGGGGGTCCGCTTCCCCAGCTCGTGTTTGAGATGCGAGCTGAGCGAATCGTATGAGGCGTCGGCAATGACCGCAACGCGCCGCGCAAGGTCCTCTTCGCCCTCGTAATAGTAAACGTCGAAGTACTTGGAGGCAAGTACCGCCCAGTCGAATACCCTGTACTGCACCTTGTTCTTGCCGAACCCCGCGGCAAGCGACGGGATGAGAAGGAGCAGCAACATTGTAAGAGCAATCCGCCTCATACCCTACCCCGTATAGCTAGTACCCGTATCTGAACTTCAGGTCGACGTCGAAGTAGCCGAGACCTCTGACCGTACCCGCCTCGCCTTCGACGGTGAACCTGTCGCTGAGCCTGTATTCCACCTGAAGTCGCCGCTCCGGCTCGTCCAGCCCCCTCTGCTTGAGCCTCTCCGCGTCGCCGTAGAGGTTCCCCAGGGACTCGGTGTACTGCAGATAGACATTGTCGGTAACGTACTTGCCGAATGTCACGCGCGTAGAGAGGACAATATTGTTGGTGCTGGCCCCGTCATCGATTTCTATGCCGAACCTGTCCAGCCTGAGTTCCCTGGCAACGTCTGTTCCGAAGCGGTTCAGAAGCGCCATTCCCCAGGACTGAAGAAGGGCCTGGGCGAATGCCTCCTGGCCGACGTCCTCGCCGGGTCCGCTCACCCTCCTTACCGTCAGGGCTTCGAAGATCTGAGTCTCACTCCAGCCGCTCTCGGAGGTCGCCGAAACGTCGACGTTGTCCAGAAATCCGTTCACCACCACCTCTATCCTCTCATCCAGCACCCGAGCTTCGGCCTCTAAGTTAATATACGCCTTTTTTATGCTGGTGACATCGCTAAATCTGACCTCGCCACGAACTATCTTGAATATATTGTTATATACTGCAAAGGTACCGCGTATTGTCTTCAGTGTGCCCAGGACGAGCAAACCCTCGCCCGAGCGTTTGACATTTACCGTACCCTGTACCTCTGCCTGTATATCGTCTCCTCTTATCCAGAACTTGTTAGGAATCTCCACCTCGACGTTCATCAACCAGCCGGGGAATCTCGTGGGCCCGAGGAACCCGCCGGACGTCTGCGCGCCCGCGAGGCTGAAATAGTACTCCCCCTCATGCACCTTGAGATCGCCCTCCAGGTTCGGAACCCACTGGCCCGGCTCGATCTCGACCCGGTTGATGACGATATCTCCGCCTATCCTCACGAAGAAGTCTTCGTACTCCGAGACCCAGTAGTCGTCAAACGTGAGGGCCAGGTTCCAGTCATCGAAAGCAAGGCCCGAGATGGTGAAGTAACCCGAGCCCTTCAGTGCGCCCTCTTCCGCCTCGAACCTCCGAATGTCGAACCTCTGGCCGTCCGCCGCCAAATTGAGATAGATGTCTCTTAAGTCCTGGGCCATGCCCTCCAGTCTTATGCGCGCCCCGGAGAGATTCACGTAGCCTTCGAAATAGGGGTCCTTTGCCTGGCCCGTGATCCTGAGGTCGGCGTCGTACCTGCCCTCGCACTCCTTGAGTTTGGGGAAGATGTCGGCCAAAAGTCCCAGGTTCCCGCCTTCTATCACCACTTCGAGGTCGATGGGACGCTCCAGCAGCGAAGTCGAGAATGGCACCACCGTCACGGCGACGGGGATACCGCCTTTTATCCGCCCGCTCTCCCCGTTGGTGCCGAAGTCGAATTCCGAGATCGTCAGCAGAGAGTCTTCCAGAAGGATGTCCCAGGTCAATCTGCCGAGCTCGGTCAGGCCGTATTCGGCGTTATCGAGACGCCCATGTGTCACGATGCGGGGGTTGTCGCGCCTGCCGCTGACCTCGGCGCTCAGACTCGTCCGGCCCCTGAACTTGGAAAGCGGCGGCGCCAGCGACGAGAGCAGAGTAATGTCGATGTCACGGGCCTCCACTCTGAGCGTTCCCAGGTTGTCGATCAGGCCCGGGCCGCTGTCGGGATCCGTCGCGCTCCAGAGATTGCCCGGCGAGAGGTTCACGGGGACGGTGCCGTCAATAACCACGCTGCCGTCACCGTGCCGGAGCACGAAGTCGTCTATGATGAGCGTATCGGCCTCATACCTGGCATGACCGGTGAAGGAGTCGTAAGGCACCTCCTTCATCTCGCCCTCCGTGAGCTCGAAGTCGAGATTGAAGCCGAGGCTGTCCTTGTGGCCCCTGATGTCCCAGGTCAGATTCATTGTGCCCGTCGGCATCGGCGTTCCCGTCGACATGCCGAAGAGACCCATGTCCAGGCCCTTTACTCTGGCCTGAAGGTCGTAGAAGCCCCCGGCAACGGTCGATCGCTCGAGGCTGACCGCCCCCATCTCGGAGGCGACCTCCAGCCCGGACACGACCAGCGAATCGTTGCCGTAGGAGATATCCACCGCGCGCGAGTTCTCCCACACATGCTTGCCTATCTCGACGAAGATATTATCAACCGTCATGTCAAACCCGCCCTCGACAAAATCGAGCTCCCCGACCACACCGAACAGCGAACCGCCACTCCGCGTCAATACCAGCCTGTCGATTGAAAGATGCCTGTCGTCGATTTCGAAGTCGGCTATCAGCTCCTCGGCCCGCGAATCGCCGCGTCCGAGATTGGCCCCGAACAGGCGGCCATAGGCTTCCAGGCCCTCATCGGAGTACTCGAGGAAGAAGTCGGTGACCAGGCTATCGCAGTCCACACCCCGGTAAACAATGCTGTCGGCCACCGAGCGCACCTCGAGCGTCAGGTACCCGGCCTTCTGCTGCAGAGTGGCGCGGGTCGTCATGGAGCCGCCGAGGCCCTTCAGGGGATGATACGCCTCTATGCCTGCGATGTCGTCGGTGTCGTAACCCATTTCGAGGTCGATACCGCCGTCGTAGCCCGCGTAGCCCCTGCAGAAGCAGTCGCCATACGGGACCTTCCCCGTCGCGTCAACGGTCACGTCTTCCGAGGTTACCTTGACGTATCCGTCCACCGAGTCGAACTCGTAATGGCGGTACCTGCCTCTGCCGAGATGAGGCCAGGTGTCAAGCGTGAAGTCCTCCGCCGTAAGGCCGCGGCCACTGAAGGCGACTTCGCCGTTCATATCCGTATCGAGGACCTCTGACGGGTTCTTGATGAGCGTGGCAACATCCATATCGGTGAAAGAGACGACGCCCTTATACTCGGGAATCTCAGAGAAAGCGTACTCGGCTGTGACCATCATGGGCGTTCCGTTGAGAACCATGGTGAGGTCGTTCACCGCCAGCTTGCCGTCGGCGAACAGGCCCTTGGTATCCAGGTTCTCGAAATCCCATATGCCTGCATTGCCGTCCACGTGGGCGTCCAGGCCGTAGCGCCCGCCGCTTCCCTGCACCGTGACCACGCCCTTCACGGTCCCGAAGTCCTCCCTGACCGGGCCGCCGTAGAAGGAAAGAGCATCTTCGATAGCCAGGCTGTCGAACTCCGCTCTCACATCCAGGGTGTCCCAGCCCCCACCTCCCATGAACAGGCTGAAGCCGAGACTGCTCTTCTCAGTCAGGAACTCCAGGAAGTGGACTTCCATGCCCCGCCTGTCCCGCGAGAAATAGCCTGACGACTTCTTCACACGCGTGCGCGCGTCGTAGAGGAAAGCTACGTTATTGAGGAAGAAGTTGGTCTCCTCGGCGAACTTCATGTACACGGCATTGACATCAAGCTCGGTCACGGCCGCCGGCCTGCCCCCCTCCCAGAACACCGAGCCGTCGGTGAGCCCGAACTTCCTGATCTCAATCACCGGCGGCGAGCCCCCGTCGCTCTCCCTGCTGTCGCCGAAGGGATAGACCCAGGAGCCGTCAGCGCGCCGCGGGATAACGATCCTGGGTGAAACGAGCCCCACCGAGTCTATCCTCACCTTGCCGAAAATGAGCGAGGCGGGATTGTGGGAAACATAGATCTCCCTGGCCGTAAAGAGTATCTTGGGGGACTCCGCCCCCGTATAGGTGATGACGAAGTCCTTGAGTACCACGTTGCGGAAGAGATTGCCGCCGATATCCCCGACGTCGAAGGTTATGTTCCTGTCCCGCCCCATCTGCGCCGTGAGATAGCCGCCCAGGTTGATTGCGATTCTCTCGCTCTGGGTGGTGAAGACGACTACCACGCCCAGAAGCAGAATGCACAATACGACCCCGAAATACGCCAGCCCTTTCTTCTTCCTGCTCATCTCTAGAATGCGTTCCCTATTACCACGTGAAACTGCCCCAGCGGCTCACGGGAGCCATCCTCGTAGATCGCTCGCTTGAGCCTGAACCCGTAGTCCAGTCTCGCCGGCCCGACGGGCGTCATCAGCCCGATTCCGACGCCGAAAGTGTATTTCACGTCTGTGTTCCGCCTGAGGGCGTATTCCTCGGACGGGACGCCGATTTCGAAATCGGTACCGCTGACGTCGTCAATCGACTCCCAGGCGTTGCCCATGTCCAGGAAGGTGACCGCCGTTATTTTCCACATCATGGGGATTCTGAGCTCGATATTGCCCGTCAGGACAAAGTTGCCGGGACCGAACTCCTGCTCGGGATAGCCCCTCAGGGTGGACGTCCCTCCGACATAGAATTGCTCGTATACCGGCACCCCGGTCTCCTGCGACTTCCCGAAGGGTTCGGTGTAGCCCGCCCTGATGCCGGCGGCGAAGACGGCGTTGCCGTACGTCAGGAAATAGCCCGACCATGTCCCGGTGACCTTGGTGAAGGAATTGTCCCCGCCGAATATGCCGCCGGCGACACCGGCCGTGAGTCTTAATACCGATCCCCTGCGCGGATTGAAGAAAGGCACGCGCGTGTCCCTTTCCACTAGGAAGCTCATCGACCGGTTCACTTCCTGCCCGAGCTGTATGCGCAGCGTATCCTCGTCCTCGACGTTCCAGGAAGGGTTGCGTATCTCGACGAACTCATGTTTGTACGCGAGGGTCATTCTGAAGGTCCGCGTGAAGTCCTTGGTGACGCCGGCATCTACTCCGATTCTGTCCAGCGTGTACTCGCCGTCCACCACATTTCCCTTGTTGTACTTCTCCAGGGTTTCCTCCCCGTAAATCTGGAGGCCTCCGGTAAGGCGGGTGCCGAAAAGCCACCGGTCGGTGAGCGATGCGTCGAGCCTCTTCCTCGTGAGCCCCTTGTCGAAGTCCCGCGTGCCGAGCACCATGTCGACATTGAAGAGAAGCGCGGCCTTGAAGAGGTTCCTGTGGCGCCAGCCGACGGAAACATTGGCCTCGTCCAGGGTTCCATAGCCGAGCCCCAGGTTCACCTCCTTCATCTTTCTTTCCTTCACCTTGACTACAAGGTCGACGAGCCCGGAGTCCTCTGTGGCCGGCGTGGGGTCTATTCCAACGTCCTTGAAGAGGCCGGTGTCGTAGAGGTGCTGCTGGCTGTCGAGGACGTTCTTCCTGGAGAAGAGATCGCCGGGTTCGGTGGTTATTTCCCTGCTTATGTGAGGCTCGCCCACCCGGCGGTTGCCGCTGACCCTTATCCTGCCGATATGCGCGGGATCGCCTTCCTCAATCATGTACGTCAGGTCGACCTTGCCCTCACCGAATGCCAGCCGCGTCGACACGGCCGCGTAGATGTAACCGGCGTCGGCGTAAAGCGTGTAGATGTTGTACTCGTCCTGGGCGATCGCATCCTGGTTGAGGGGATCTCCCGCCTTCATGCCGACGGCCTTCTTGAGCTTATCCGGACTCATCACGCTGTAACCCTCGAAATCGATAATCCGCACCGTGGTCTGGCTGCCCTCGTTGACTCTTATAGTGATCCAGACGTTGTTTCTGGCCTCGTCGTACTCGATCTCCTCGACCTCGGCCGAGGCCCGCAGGAATCCGTTTCTCCTGTAAAAGGCGACTATGGAGAGGATGTCCGACTCCAGCGTGGTCATGCGGAGTCTCTTGGTGCTGAAGTACCCGCTTTCCTTGGTGCGCATGACCTTCCGGACGTCTTTTTCGCTGAAGTGCTCGGTTCCGAGGACAGAGATGTCCCTTACGGCAGGCCCGCCGCGGCGCCTGTCCCGCTGGCAGTGGCCCTCTGGGGCGAGAAAGGCCACGATTAGCAGAATTGCTAAGAAAATGGCACTATTTCTCATCAGTTGCGCATATTAGCAGAGGCGTAAATACCTGTCAACTATATGAAATGCATTGGACTTATGTTGGCTTCATGCTAGCATACTTCCATGAACGCACGTATCCCGAGATGTCTCTTCGCATTAAGCCTGATCCTGCTCGCCTGCTCGCCGACGGCTCCGCCGGAAGAGCACGAGAACCTTGAGCGATTCATGGAGACCTTCTCGGAATGCGCCCGCATCTACCGTGTTCATGCCGACGATCCGGAGATGCTGGCGGACGAGCTCCGCCAGGTGGACTTCCCCGAGAACTGGAAGGCCATGGCGGACTCGTTGACGGCGTACTATGAAGGCGACGTGGATTTCTGGATCGAGACCTTCAACGAAATCTCCACGCGCTCCCGCCGCTAGTTGGGGTCAGGTCTTGAAATGCACAATCGGTCAGGTCCTGGGGTCAGGTCTTGAAATGCACAATCGTGTCGTGGGGTCAGGTCTTGAAATGCACAATCGTCCCGCGTGCATATAGACGGCGCGCGGTCAGCGCGGTCTATTTTGAAATGAAGCGGGATACGTCGATGAAGGTAATGGTCAGTATGGCCCCTATGAGGAATACGAATCCGATCTGATGAGCGATTATCCTCTGGCGCATGGTTATCGGCCTCCTGCTCACGGCTTCGACTCCGAGCAGGAACAGGTGCCCGCCGTCCAGAACAGGGATTGGAATCAGGTTGATGAGGGCAAGCTGGGCGCTGATTGTGGCAATGAGGGCCAGCATGTAATCGACTCCCCATCTCATGGACTCGCCCGCGATCTCGCCTATCCTTACCGGACCCCCTATCATGTCACGGCTCGCCCTCAGCGTGAGTAACCGGTGGAAAAACACGACGATCTGCTCGGCGGCGGCCCGCGTCGTCAGAACCGCCAGCTTGACCGACTCGAAGAGACCTATCCGCTCATAATCTACAGCGTAGGAAACTTCTATGAATCCCGACCCTTCCCTGTCGCCGGTCATAACGGTGGCGCTCCCGGGCCGCCCGTCGCGCTCGTAATCGATGACTATCTCGCGTCCCGGCGCCGCAATTATAATCTCCCTGAGGTCGAACCAGTCCCGGACGGGCTCACCGTCAATCGCCGTCACCACGTCTCCTTCGCGCAGGCCGCCCCTGTATGCGGGGCCCCGCCACTTGACGTCGCCCAGCTCGGTGTCGCGGTATGCGTACATACCGGCCTCGTAGTATGCCTCGACATTCTCCAGGTCCATGACCACACTCATCGGGGCACCCCCCCGCAACACTTCCACCGTCGCTTGTCCGCCCACCCGATCCTGAAGCTCGGTCTCAAAGTCATCCCAGGTCTCGACCGGATTCCCATCCACCGATACAACCTCGTCACCGGCGCTGAGTCCCGCCTCCCAGGCAGGCGTATCCTCGATGACATATCCTATCTCACGCGTGGGAGTCACCACGACACCCAGAACCAGGTTCATACCGATGAATATCGCCAACGCCAGCACAATATTCATAAGCGGGCCCGCCGCTACGATGAAAGCCCGAACGCCTTTGGGCTTCGACAGGAATTCCCAGTCCTGCCCGGTCAGGTCTTCTTCGGGATTGTCGCCGGCCATTCTCACATAACCGCCGAAGGGAATCGCGCTCACTATATAGTCGGTATCGCCGCGCTTGATGCCCAGGATTCTGGGGCCCATTCCGATAGAGAAAGTGAGCACCTTAACGCCGGACTTCTTGGCTGCCAGGAAGTGCCCCAGCTCGTGGACGAAAACGATCACGCTCACGACTATCGCGAAAGCCAAGATGTAGACCATATCAGTCGCCTCTGCCCATCTGCTTTACCAGGCTTCCGGCCCGTTCCCGCGCCCATGCGGTGGCACGCATGACCGAGTCAACATCGCTCGCTCCCATCACCTGATGGGATGCGACCACCTCTTTCAGTATCGAGTAAATATCGTTAAACTTTATCCGTCCTGCAAGAAAAGACTCCACAACCACCTCGTCGGCCGCGCTGAGAGCCGCCGGAGCCGTCCCCCCGAGACCGGCCGCCTGATAGGCGAGATCCAGGCATGGGAATTTCTCCAGATCCGGCGCATCGAACGCAATGTCGCCCATGCCTGCAAGGTCCAACCGCTCGAGCCGCGTCTCGAGACGGGCAGGCTGAGTCAGCGCGTATTGAATGGCCAGCCTCATGTCCGGTACTGACAGCAGCGCGGTAACGCTGCCGTCTATGAACTCGACGAGACAATGGACAATCGACTTCTTCTCAATGAGGATATCGATTCGGTCGGTCGGTATATTAAAAAGCCAGCTTGCCTCTATCACCTCAAAACCCTTGTTGAGCAGCGTCGCCGAATCGATGGTGACCTTCTGCCCCATGTCCCAGGTGGGGTGCTTCAGGGCGTCCTCCGCCGTTACTTCGCCGATCTCGGCCGCCGTCATGTCCTTCAAGGGCCCACCCGACGCCGTCAGGGTTATTCTCGATACGTCCGCGCGCCTCTCGCCCCTGATGCACTGGAATACGGCGCTGTGCTCGCTGTCCACGGGAATGAGGCCTACGCCCGCCGCCGCTGCCTCGCGCGTTATGACCTCGCCGGCAGCGACCAGGCACTCCTTGTTAGCGATCGCGAGGTCCTTGCCGGAACGTATCGCGGCGATCGACGGCATTATGCCCGCAGACCCGACCAGGGCGTTCAGGACTATGTCCGCCCCGTCGAGAGAAGCCAATTCCCTGAGCCCGCCCTCGCCGCACACGACCCGGGTCTCCGTTCCCTCAACCATGTCCTTGAATTCGCCGGCCAGCGATTCGTCGCCTACCGCGGCCACCGCGGGCTTGAATTCCTCGACCTGCCTGGCAAGGTCCTCGATCTTCCGGTTGGTTGAAAGCCCGGCCACCGCGATTGCCTCCGGATGCGACCTTGCGACATCCAGCGAGCTCCTGCCTATGGAACCGGTCGAGCCCAGTATAGATATCCGTCTCATGGCTGCACCCCTGAGAACACCAGTCTCGCGAAGAGATAAAACACGGGTCCGGCGAAGAGCAGGCTGTCGAAGCGGTCAAGCAGCCCCCCGTGGCCGGGAATCAGATTAGACGAGTCTTTGACGCCGGTGCTCCTCTTAAGCATGGACTCGGCCAGGTCTCCCACAACGCATGCAGCCCCTACCAGCACCCCGACGACAACCGCCTGCCAGGCCGCGAGGAACGGGGCGAACGTGGCCCGCGATATGAAAGCTGCGATAACGCAGGCCGTGAGGCCTCCAAGCGCACCCTCGACCGTCTTGGAGGGACTCACGCGGGCCATCAACTTGCGCCTGCCGATTGCCGAACCGACGAAGTAAGCGCCGCTGTCATTGCTCCAGGCCAGAATCAGAACCAGAAACACAAGCGAGCGCCCCATATCGCCGGCCGCGACAAGCCCCGGATCGAGGGCATGTGCCGGAAACTCCCTCAGGAGTATGAAGAAACCCAGCAACCAGCCGGTATAGGTGACCGCGGCGATGGAAAGCGAAGCGCTTAAGACATACTTCTCGATATCCGCCCTCGCAAGCCCCTCCATAAGACCCATGAGAACGATCACGGTCAATATGATCGCGGCTGTGCCGATGCTGCCGAAATAGAATGCGAGCGCGATGAGCGCGCTTCCCGGTATCACCAGGAACCTGGACACGCGGAAGCCGCGCGCCGAAGCCATGTTCGCGAATTCGGAGCTTCCCAGCCCGGCAAGCAGGGCTACGAATGCGGCGAACAGGAGCCCTCCCCTGTATGTGATGAAAAGAACGATGGGAATAAGGACCGCGCCGGCCCCTACCCTCTTGGCCAGCTTGGAGAATGCCATTGTCTACCGGGGACCTTTCTTGGCTGATATACCGCCGAAGCGCCGCTCGCGTCTCTGGAACTCCCCTATTGCCTCATAGAGATGGCTGCGCCTGAAATCCGGCCACAGTACGTCCGTAACGTAGAGCTCCGAATAAGCCATCTGCCAGAGCAGGAAATTGCTTATGCGAAGCTCGCCGCTGGTTCTTATGAGAAGATCCGGGTCGGGCACATCTCCCCTGTAGAGCCGCAGCCTAAGAGTGGACTCGGTGATGCTCCCCGGCCTGAGTTCGCCCGCCTCTACCTCTCGCGCCACCCTCCTTACCGCGTCCAGCAGCTCCGTTCGCCCGCTGTATGAAAGCGCGAGTATGAGGTTGAGCCCGGTGTTTCCCGAGAGATACTCGATGCTCCTCGCCAGCTCGTCCCTCACCGGCCCGGGCAGGTCCTTGATCCTGCCGATGGCGCTGAGCCTCACGTTGTTCCTGTCGAGCTCGTCCCGCTCGCGCCTCAGCGTCCCGCGCAGAAACCTCATAAGAGCGCCGACTTCAGTCTTGGGGCGGCTCCAGTTTTCAGTGGAGAAAGTGTAGAGCGTGAGATAGTCGACGCCGAGGGCCCCGCAGCCCTTCACGACTTCCCGGACGGACTTTATTCCGGCCCTGTGGCCGGCCACCCTCGGGAGGTTTCGCTTCCTGGCCCAGCGCCCGTTGCCGTCCATGATGACTGCTACATGCTGCGGCACGGGACCCGATCTTTTGAGATTCTCCTCGGTCTGCTTGAATTCTTTTTCGGTCATGAGGCCGGAGCGACCCGGGGCCCTAGGGAAGATACGCCCCCCTAGACCTCCATGATCTCCTTTTCCTTATCTGCAAGCACCTTGTCGATTTCCTCGACATATTTGTCGGTGAGCTTCTGGACCTTGTCCACTGCCTTGTGGGAATCGTCCTCCGAAATATCACCGTCCTTCTGGGCTTTCTTAAGGTGCTCGTTCGCATCCCGCCGGATGTTCCGCACCGAGACTCTGGACTCCTCGGCATGCTTCTTCACGACCTTGACGAGCTCCACTCTTCGTTCCTCTGTGAGCGGAGGTATGGGGAGCCTTATGACGTTCTTGTCTGTGTTGGGCACGAGCCCGGTATTCGACTTCTGGATCGCCTTCTCCACGTCCGAGACTATGGTCTGGTCCCAGGGCTGGACGAGTATGAGGCGCGGCTCTGGCACGCTTATACTCGCAACCTGATTGAGCGGCATCGACTGCCCGTAGGCATCCACCTTGATGCCGTCAAGCAGAGTGGTCGTCGCCTTGCCCGTCCTTATGGTGGCAAGCTCACGCCTGAATGCCGCAAGAGACTTCTTCATCTTCTCTTCAGTCTCTTCGAGAATCAGGTCAATCATTCGACACCCCCCTCGACTATGGTTCCGATTTGCTCTCCCAGTATGACTCTCTTAATGCTGTCTTCTTCATTGACGTTGAAAACCACGACAGGAATTCCCCGGTCCTCGCAGAGCGACAGGGCCGGTCTGTCCATGAAACTCAACCTGAGGTCGAGCGCGTCCTTGAAACTGAGGCGATTGAAGCGCGTGGCCGTGGAGTCGACCATGGGATCGGCCGAATAGACCCCGTCCACCTTGGTGGCCTTGAGCAGGGCGTCCGCCCCCGTCTCGGCCGCGCGTATGGCGGCCGCAGTGTCGGTGGTAAAGAACGGACTTCCCGTCCCCCCGGCAAAGACGACCACCCTACCGCTGGCCAGATGCTCGGTGGCCCTGTCGGGGTTGTAGGCCGCGGCAAGCGTGCCTACCGGGATGGGCGACATCACGACTACTTCCAGGCCCTCGCGCCGCCCGACGTCGCGTATGGCGAGGCCGTTAATTACCGTGCCCAGCATGCCGATGTGGTCGGCCGTAACGCGCGTGAGTCCGGAACTCCCGGAATCGCAGCCCCTCAGGATATTGCCGCCGCCCACCACGATGCCCACGCTGGTGCCGAGGTCCATTACGGACCTCACCTGCTTGAGAACGGCGGCTATGAAGGCGGTATCGATCCCGTTGTCAGAGGAACTGCCCAGCACCTCGCCGCTGAGCTTCAGGATCACCCTTTTGTAAAGAGGAGCAGTCACATGCTACCTCTGGTTGCCTATGACTCCTGGCCTAGCTCGTAGCGGGTGAATCTCCTCACCACGATGTTCTCGCCTACCTTGCCGGCGAATTCCTTGACCAGGTCGCCGATTTTCCTGTCGGGATCCCTGATGTATTCCTGGTCGAGGAGACATGCTTCCTGCATGAACTTGTCCAGCTTCCCCTCGATGATCTTGTCTATGACTTTCTCGGGCTTGCCCTCTTCGAGCGCCTGCGCCTTGTAGATCTCCTTCTCGCGGTCGACCACCGCCTGATCCAGATCTTCCCTGGACACCGCGAGCGGCTTGGTCGCCGCGATCTGAAGCGCGATGGCGTGAACGAGCTCTACGAACTCGTCGGTCCTTGCCACGAAGTCGGTCTCGGAATTGACCTCCACGATCACGCCGATGCGGTCGCCCGGATGCACATAGGTATGAACAAGGCCCTCGGCCGCTTTCCTGTGCGTGATCTTGGCGGCCTTCTCCTGTCCCTTCTTCCTCAGGTACTCTACGGCCTTTTCTATGTCACCGCCCCCCTCCTTGAGGGCGGCTTTGCAGTTCATGATTCCTGCGCCCGTTTTCTCGCGCAGCTCCTTTATCTTGTCCATCGACATTTCCATTGGGTCCTCCGTCCTACTCTTCCTGCTTGTCTGCGGCACCCGCGGACTTAGCGGCCTCAACCGCTTCGCCCCCGGCGTCCTTATCTTCGGGCACCGTCGCGCCTTCGGACTTGATACCCTTGGCTTCGATTGCGCCATTGGAAACCGCCCTGGAGAAGAGCCTTATTGAGCGAATGGCGTCGTCATTGCCCGGAATGGGAAAATCTATGGGGTCGGGATCGCAGTTGGTATCCACAATACCGATAATGGGGATGCGAAGCCTGTTGGCCTCCGCCACGGCGATCCTCTCTTTTCTCGTATCCACCACGAAGACCAGCCCCGGAAGTCCTTCCATGTTCCGGATGCCGTCAAGCACCTTCTCCAGCTTGGCCTTCTGCTTCATGAGCATGGTGCCTTCCTTCTTGGAGAGGGCCGCAAGGCGCCCGTCGGCCTCCATGGCCTCAAGGTCCTCCAGCCGCTTGACGTTGTTGCGGATGGTCTTGTAGTTGGTCAGCATCCCGCCGAGCCAGCGCTCAGTGACATAGGGCATGTCACTTCTCTTGGCCTCTTCCTTGATGACGTCCTTGGCCTGCTTCTTGGTGCCGACGAAGAGGACCTGCTTGCCGCTTTCGACGACCTGCTTGACTTTCCTGGTTGCGTTCTCCAGAGCCTCCATGGTCTTCTGGAGATCGATGATATAGATGCCGCTTCTTTCGACGAAGATGAACCGTTTCATCTTCGGGTTCCATCTTCGCTTCTGGTGACCAAAATGAACGCCTGCTTCAAGCAGGCTCTTCATGGTAACGCCTTCTACAGCCATGTCAGTACCTCGCTTTTGGGTTTGGCCTCCGCCTCCCTGTCCTCTCTACCGGACCAGCGGCCCGGACCCAGAGAGGAAACGGGAGACGTGTGAATTTCTATATTACCTCTTGGAGAACTGGAATCTCTTGCGCGCCCCGGGCTGACCGTACTTCTTTCTCTCCTTCATCCTGGGGTCGCGAGAGAGGTATCCCGCATCTCGCAAGGGTTTGTAAAGCGTCTCGTCCATGGACGCAAGCGCTCTCGCCAGCCCGAGCCGGACGGCCCCAGCCTGCCCGGTCTTGCCGCCGCCGCGCACGTCCACGATAACGTCAATCGAATCGGCAGTAGTGCAAAGCCTGAGTGGCTCTTCCGCATGAATCGAAGTTCCGTCGCGATCGAAATACTCGCGGAAGGAGTGCCCGTTCACGGAGCGCTTGCCCCCGCCCTCCTTGATGGACACCCTGGCCACCGACTCTTTTCTCCTGCCGGTCGCCCTGCTGAGTTCCTTCAAACACTCACCTCCCCGTCAATTCAGTTCGAGTGTTTCGGGTTTCTGAGCCTCGTGAGGGTGTTCGGCCTCACGATAGACCCTGAGTTTCTTCGCCATCTTTCTGCCAAGCTTCGTATGAGGGAGCATGCCCTTGATGGCCTTCTCGACCACCAGCTCGGGCTTCTGGGCCATGAGCTTCTCGTAGCTCAGCCTCCTGAGGCCCCCGGCATAACCGGAGTACCTGGTCATCTCTTTCTGCTCGATCTTCCTCCCCGTAAGTACGATCTTGGACGCGTTGACGACTATGACGTGGTCACCGACGTCGACGTGCGGGGCGTACTGGGGCTTGTGTTTTCCCCTCAATATGCCCGCGACGCGGCTCGCAAGCCGGCCGAGTACCTGCCCGTCCGCATCGACGACGTACCACTTCCTATCCACGCTTTCCATGTACTCCTCCCAGCGCATTCTGTGATAATCGTAGCTTTCTAACCAATTTAACACCCTCATTTCCCGCTGTCAACGCCTAAAACGGCAGTGTGGCCGTGCGCGTAATTCCGGCCTATTTGAGGTCAAATGGGGGGCTAAAAAGGCCCATCTCGGTGATGATGCCCGTAACCAGGCCCGCCGGGGTGACGTCGAAGGCAGGGTTCGCCGCCCGGACGCCTTCGGGCACAATGCGGGTCCCGCCGATGGTGGTGACCTCGGCCTCGTCCCTCTCCTCTATGGGTATCTGGTCACCCGTGGCCAGGTCGAAGTCTATGGTAGAAGACGGGGCGGCAACATAGAATGGCACGCCGTTGGCACTGGCGCTTAAGGCTACCCCATATGTCCCTATCTTGTTGGCGAAGTCGCCGCTCGATGTAATGCGGTCGGCTCCCACGAAGGCGATGTCGACTTTGCCGCGCGCCATCATGAGGTGGGCAGCGGAGTCGCAGACCACCGTGACGTCTATGCCGGCGTGCTTGAGCTCCCAGGCCGTGAGCCTGGCGCCCTGTAGTAGCGGCCTTGTCTCATCCGCGATTACGCTGACCTTTGTCCCCCGCGAGTGGGCGACATATACGGGAGCTATGGCCGTACCGAAACCCGATGTCGCAAGCCCCCCGGCATTGCAGTGAGTGAGGACGGTGAAGCCGTCCTTGATAAGTCCAGCACCGATCTCGCCGATCCTGTAGCCCATTTCGAGGTCTTCCTCGTATATGCGGAGCGCCTCGGCCTCGAGCGCCTTGGCGGTCTCTTCTGAAGAGCGCTTCTCCTTTCCCGCATTCAGCACGCCGCGCATGCGGCCCAGGGCCCAGAAGAGATTCACGGCAGTGGGCCGCGTGGCGTTGAGCTCGTTAATCGCATGGGTCACCCGGGCCTCGAAGGTATCCCACGAGGATGCGGCACGCCGCTTCGCCTCTACTGCAACCCCCATGGCGGCGGCGATCCCGATGAGGGGCGCGCCCCTTACGGCAAGCGTCTTTATGGCGTCGGCGAACTCGCCCACTTCCGCGATCTCCACATGCGTCTCCGACCCGGGCAGGGCCCGCTGGTCGATGATGCGCACCGAGTCGCCCAGCCATTCTATGGGTTTCACGGGTGGTTCATGCATTTTCACTCTCCCATGATCTGGACGATCACTCTTCGCCCTCTCGACTTATTGTCGAAGTCTATGACAACGATCTGCTGCCAGGTCCCGAGGAGGAGGCTCTTACCCTTGACCGGGACAGTGAGCGACGCCCCGAGAAGCGCCGCCCGCACGTGCGAGAATCCGTTGCCGTCCCCCCATGTGGCGTCATGAGCATAGGGCACACCACGCGGAGCCAACTTCTCGAATAGCTCGGGCAGGTCCTTCAAGAGACCCGGCTCGTATTCGATGGTCGTAACGCCGGCGGTAGAGCCCGGCGTGAAAACCGTTACCGTCCCGTCGCTTATGTTCGACTGATGTACGAGTTCGGCAACCATGTCGGTTACGTCTCTTATGTCGCAGTATCCCTTGGTGTTGATCTTGAATTCGCGCGTATCAACCGCCATGTGGTTTACCTCCGGGCTGCCCGGTAAGGTCTTTAAGGAGCCGCAGGAGCCTCACAAGCGGGAGACCCACCACGTTGAAATAGCAGCCCTCCACCGTTTCGACTATGGCGGCGCCATAACCCTGTATGCCGTAAGAGCCCGCCTTGTCCATGGGCTCTCCCGTCTTGATGTAAGCCCGTATCTCGTCCGGGCTCATCTCCCTTATCCTGACGCGGGTCGTCTCGTAGCCCGCCGCGCTCTCGCCCGTCCCGGCGTCCACTACCGCGAGGCCCGTGTATACTACATGCCAGACGCCCGACAGTCTCGTGAGCATCCGGAAGGCTTCCTCTTCATCTGCCGGCTTCTCCAGTATCTCACCATCCAGAAGCACTATGGTGTCCGCGCCCAGCACCAGGCCGGACTCACGGCCGGCCGCCACCGACCGGGCCTTGACCTCCGCCAGCCGCACGACGTGGGTCACAGGGTCCTCGTCGGCGTGCTCTTCCTCGTCCACCGCGGGCGGGACGACTTCGAACTCGAAACCGACCAAACCCAAGAGAAGCTTCCTGCGCGGCGACGCTGACGCGAGAACCAAAGGACGATCGAAAAACGGGAACGTTCCTTCGGGCAAGGGCCTACCTTTCTGTTATCTTTCTATTATGAGAGTCACGGGACCCTCGTTCTCGATCTCGACCAGCATGCGGGCCTGAAACACGCCCGTATCGACCTCGATGCCCTCGGCGCGCAGGGCATCGACGAATACCCCGTAGAGCCGCTCCGCGACCTCGGGCTCGGCGGCTTCGGTGAAGCTCGGACGACGGCCCTTGTCGCAATTGCCGTAGAGCGTGAACTGCGAGACCACGAGCGCCGCGCCTCCTACGTCGGCCAAGGAGAGGTTCATGAGTCCATCGGCGTCCTCGAACACCCTTAAGCCCGCGCATTTCCTGGCGAGCCAGACGGCTTCATTCTCACTGTCGCCTTTGCCAACACCGAGGAGTATGCAGAAACCCCTTCCTATCTCCCCCACGCTCGCGCCGTCTACGGTTACTTTTGCGCCGGCAACTCTCTGGATAACCGCCTTCACGCCCGACCTCAACCTGTAATCATTAGATAAGTGTACATCCTGCCGCACGCTTCGCCCTCGGCCCTGTAAGAGCTGAGCGCGTCGCTCTGGCACGATGTACATGTATTATCTGTGAAAACAGAGTCCCGGTCAATGCCGGCGTTGACAAGGCGCATGCCCACCAGGCGCCTGAGGTCGAAGGCCGTGCGGCCGCCCGCCTCAAGACCGTCCTCCGTGACCGAGCACTCCCGAACCTCGAGCTCGCTGAAAGACCCTAGGAAATCTGCGCCGACCTCGTAGCAGCAGGCCCCGACCGAGGGCCCGATCAGAAAACGCGCCGCCCCGCGACTGTCCGCGCCGGCCAGCGAGTCCAACTCCTTAAGCAAGTTCTCGACGATCCCTGCCGAGATGCCCCGCCAGCCGCAGTGGGCGACCCCGATGACCCGCGCGCTCTCATTCACGGCCATGAGCGGAATGCAGTCAGCCGTGTTGACCCCTATCACGATCCCGCAGTCGGAAGTCACCAGGCCGTCGCAGGCAGGCGCGTACACGGACCCTTCATCCCCGGCCGGGGCCTCCGGCCCGCCGGTTTCGACCGTGTCATGCCTAATCCCAGCACCGACACGCATTACTTTGCTGGCGTGAACCTGAACCGGAATGACTACTTTGCGGGGCGCGGGCCCGATGTCAGCCATCACGAAATCCTTGACAAGCCGGCGCCATGAGGAATCCCGGCTCTCATAACCGGGGTCCTTGAATACCACGGTTCCATGGACGAGCCACGGAGACTTAAGGCGGGAATACGTAATCGATACGCGGCCCGAGACCCGAGTTCTGGTGGGAACCGCCCCGGGGAAACGGAATGCATCATTCACTCAATACGTCACCTTTCCTTGTGACGCTGTGCACACCCTTGATCCTGGCTATAGATTTCACGACCCGGTGGAGCTGATGGAGATTGTGGACGTCCACGAGGAATGACGCAATTCCCATGACGCCTTCGCTCCTCACGTCCGCGCTGAGAATGTCCGCACTCTCATCCGATATTGCCCTGGCGATCTCGGCCAGCATGCTGCGGCGGTCCTCGTTGGTGACCGTGATGAGCACCGGGAAGGCCTGCTTGGGTTCGGTGTCCCACTCCACCTTGATGACGTTTCCGGCATTCAAGCCGAGCCCCACCACATTGGGGCAGAACGACCTGTGAACCGAAATCCCACGGCCCTTGGTGATAACCCCCACGATGTCGTCTCCGGGGACGGGCTGGCAGCATTTGGCGAAGCGGACGACAATACCTTCCATACCCTGCACCCTGACGCCCGAGGGCGGCGCCTTCGGGCGGACTTCCCTGTCGAGATCGGGCACCTTGTCCTCTTCCGGGTACGCCTTTCTTATTACATGCATCACCGAAACATCGCCGGAGCCGACCGCGGCAAGAAGCTGCTCGGCATCGTCCCTGCCGAAGGACTGCGCGAGCTCGTCCAGGTCCTTGTCTTTGGGCATTTCATGGCGCGCTTTCCTGAAGCCCTTCTCCAGCATGTCCTTGCCGATCTCCACGCTGTCGCTGTATCCCTTGGTCTTGAGCCAGCGCTTTATGCGCGACTTTGCGGTCGATGTCTGGACTATCTTGAGCCAGTCGTCGTGGGGCTCGGCGTCCTTCTGGGTGATGATCTCGACAGTATCGCCGTTCTTGAGCTGGTAGTTGAAGGGTACGAGCCTGCCGTTTACCTTGGCGCCCACGCAGTGATGCCCGACCTCGGTGTGGACGGCGTACGCGAAGTCGATGGGCGTCGCACCCATGGGCAGGTTCTTGAGGTCGCCCCTCGGGGTGAAAATGAATATCTCATTGTGATAGAGGTCGGCCTTGAGAGAGGTGAGGAATTCGTTGGGATCTGTGAAGTCGCGGAGCCACTCCAGGGTCTGGCGGAGCCAGGTCAGCTGACGGTCGAGATCCTTGTCTGTCTTGCCGCCCTCCTTGTAGCGCCAATGGGCGGCGATCCCCTCCTCGGCCGTCTTATGCATTTCATCGGTTCTTATCTGTATCTCCACCATCTCGCCGCGCGGGCCGATAACCGTTGTGTGAAGCGACCTGTACATGTTGTGCTTGGGCGTGGCGATGAAGTCCTTTATGCGGTCGATGACGGGCGTGAAGCTCGAGTGGATGACGCCCAGGACCTTGTAGCAGTCGGGCACGTTCTTGGTTATCACGCGCACCGCCAGCAGGTCGAAGATGTCCTCTATGGGCCGCCCCTGGTTCTGCATCTTCATATAAATGCTGTAGAAGTGCTTGGCCCTGCCCTCGACTACCGCGTCGATGCCGTTCTCCTTTAGCTTCTCAACCAGGGGACCCTCTATCTCTTCTATGTAGCGCTCACGCTCCCTGCGGCTCTTGGCAATCTGCCTGGACAGGAAATCGTATGCCTCCGGGTCGAGGTACTTGAGCGCAAGGTCCTCGAGTTCCCACTTCACCTTGGCGATACCCAGGCGGTGTGCCAGCGGGGCGAACACGTCGAGCGTCTCTCTGGAGATCCTGATGCGGTCCTCTTCGGGAAGGTATTGCAGCGTGCGCATGTTGTGAAGGCGGTCGGCTATCTTTATGAGAATCACCCTGACGTCCTTGGCCATGGAGAGCAGCATCTTGCGGTAGTTCTCCATCTGCTGCTTCTCCGGGCTCTCGAAGCTCATCTCGCTGATGTGGGTGACCCCGTCCACGATATTGGAGACCTCGTCTCCGAACTCGTGCAGCACTTCGTCGAGCCCCACAGACGTATCCTCGACGATGTCGTGCAGAAGCCCGCCCGTTATGGTCACCGAATCGAGGTGAAGCTCGGCGAGTATGCGGGCCGTCTCCACACAGTGAGTGAGATATGGAGCCCCCGACAAGCGAATCTGGCCCTCATGGGCCATCTGGCTGAAGAGGTAGGCGCGCCTTATGAGGTCGCGGTCGGCGTCCGGCCGCAAGGCGAGGATGTCGCCCAGGAACTTGTCGAGCTGCGGATCCGCGGCCGCCGTCTTCTCACGCTTGACTGACATCTATCGTGCCAACCTCGGTTTGGTGTTATATAAACCTTATCGGAAAGGCGCCGGTCTGCAAGTAGCGAATTCCCCGGTGACAAAGCAAACCCCGGTGGCGAAGCAGCCTGTGATTGCGGAGCAATCGTCCCTTGCGAAGCAATCCTGAGGATTGCAGGCGGGCGGTGGAGCAGGTAATAAGCCGAGTTCTGTTCCCGGGAGCCCTACCGCAAGTCCCCCCCGGGACGATGGTCATTAATCTAAGGATGCGGATTGCCCCGCACCTCATGCGGCCCAACCCGGGAATTATAGCGAAGCGGGCAGCTTCTCTTCCCCTATTTGGCCTTGCTCCGGGTGGGGTTTACCTAGCTGCCCCCGTCACCGGGGGCACTGGTGAGCTCTTACCTCACCGTTTCACCCTTACCGGCCGAAGCCGGCGGTATGCTTTCTGTGGCACTATCCTTGGGATCGCTCCCACTGGGGATTACCCAGCACCCTGCCCTGTGGAGCTCGGACTTTCCTCACACGGCGGAGCCGTGCGCGACCACCTAACCTGCTCCGGACCTGTCCTCTTTGTGCGCTGCTATGGCCAGGTTCGCCAGGTTGTCCGCCTTCTTATTATACTTCCTATTCACCTGTGTAACATCAAATTTATCAAAATGTTGTGCAATTTTCTTAAGACGCTGGTGGAGCTTCGCAAGCGCTGGATTCTTCACCCTGTACTCACCCGTAATCTGCTTTGCCACAAGTTCGCTGTCAAGCCTCAATTCGACTTCCGAGGCGCCGAGTTCACGCGCCTTCTCGAGGGCGAGTATCGCGCCCTCGTACTCGGCGACATTGTTGGTCGCCCTGCCTATGTACCGGCTCTCCTCCAGGAGATCATCGCCGCCCTCGTCGGTCAGCACCGCCCCGCAGCCGGCGTCGCCGGGATTCCCTATTGAAGCACCGTCGGAGTAGGCGATCACTCTCTTTATGCCTGTAGCGGGACGGGCTACAGGGAGGCGGTCGCTCAGAGCGAAGAGCGAATCCGCGAGTTGTTTCCTGGAGGCGAAGCCAGCCTCGGACCAGACATCCTCGAGCCGCCGGCCGGAAGCCATCAGCTTAAGCGCATAGGTGAGGTCTTCTTTACCGTCCACCGGTTTACTCATCTCTCCAGACAATAATCCTGCCGCAGCCCTCGCAGGTGATTATCCGCTCCATCATCTTGAGTTCCTGGGTCTCCTGCGGCGGTATCCTCCGATAACAACCGCCACAGGCGCCGTTCTGGACGACCGCGACGGCCATTCCGGCCTTATTGTCCCTTATCCTCTCATACCTCGCAAGCAGGGCCGCGTCGATGTTAACCACGAGCCTCTTCCTCTCGTCATGCTTGATGGCGATCTGGTCCTGGAGCTCCTTGTCCCGCGCCTCGAGGTCGGCCTTGTCCTTCTCCGCCTCGGCCCTGTACTGGCCGAGCTTCTTCGCCTCAGCAGCCGCCGTACTCGATATCTTCTCTATTTTCTCCAGAAGCTCGAGCACCGTGTCCTCGATCTTGGAGCTCTTCTCCTTGAGTGCGTCAATCTCGTGCTGGAGAGATTCATACTCCCGGTTGGTTTTCACCTGATAGAGCTGGCCCTGGAACTTGTTTATCTGTTCGCTCATTTGCTTGAGGTCGGTTTCCTTTTCGTCCCGGAGCTTTGCCACACCGATGGACTCGTCCTTAATCTTCTGAATGGCCTGCTCCATCTCCTCAAGCTTCGTGTCAATCTCTTCCCTGTCACCGGGAATCGTTGCCTTCTCTTTCTCGAGCGCGTCTATCTCATCGTCGAGTTTCTGAAGCCTGAAGAGGATGTCCAGCGTTTCTTTCATCAGCGAACTCCTTCTCCTCCAGCTCTGGTGGGCAGATAAGTCTTCACTCCCCACCCCTCTCTCTTTGACGTTTCCCTTACCATGTAAACGAGCTCCCTTGCTCCCGCCAGAAGGAAGCAGTACCTGGGGAATTCCAGGATATTGAGCGGCGACTTCCAGGCCATCGCCTTGCCGAGTCCCTTGGAGTCCGGGCCGACATAGAGCCCCACGCTTGCAAGCGAGGCCTCATAGAGCCCCTCGCTCGGCTCGCCGTCCCAGATGAGCACGTTGCCAGCCTGCTCCTTGCCCAGGCTTAAGACCGGCTGTGAGCCGAGCACTGACGCTATCCTCCTGGAAGCTGCCTGGGCTGTCAGCGCGCCGCCCAGGGAGCCGGTTCTTCCCTCACCGAATTCCGTTCCGGTCGTTGTCTCGTATATTTCGATTACGGGTTCCTCATAAGGATGGGCCTTCCTCAGGGCCGAGATCACCCGGCCCAGCTTCTCCTGCGGAACCCTCACCTCCAGCCTTTCCTCTTCGACCTCCTCCAGCTTCCCCGCCTGCCCGACATTGGGCTTGCTGCCCTTCTCCCCGTAAAAAGTCCCCTTCCCGGAGGCGGCAAAAGAGCACTTGCTGTACAGACCGTACTTGCCGGCCCCGCTTGCGAAGGCGGCCTCCCTCACCTTGGGCAGGTCGGAGGCCGGAAGGAAGGTTGTGATCTTGTGGTCGGCCTCCCTTCCCAGGACCCGCACCGGGACGGGGGCCTCGACGCCTATGGCCCCGGCGATGCGGCCCGCGACGCCCCAGGAATGGTAGCGCCAGGCCGGACCCACGAATCTCGCCAGGAGCCCCTCGACCGACCCCAGCGAGACCGCCAGAAGCGCCCGCGCCTTCTCGTCCAGCTTCCCCAGGTAAGCGACATAGGTGCCCCCGTCGCCCTCGACCTTCCCCGCTATGCCCTCCAGCTGCGCCGGGCTCCAGGCCACGTAGAATCGTTCGATCTCGATGTCTCTTCTGCCGATCCACGACGCAACCGGCAGGCCGGTTGCGCCCAGGGCGGGCGCGAACCCGTCGATGAGATCATCCAGAGTCTCCGCTTTCAAATCGCAACCTCCATAAACAAAAAAGGCGTGTACCGTTTACCGGCACACGCCTGGAGCAAGGTTCCCCGGTAGAGGGAAATGGCAGAGTTTTCTTTTCCTCACCAGCTTATGTCCCATTTTGCCCCTTACTATGGTGGGCGATACTGGACTTGAACCAGTGACCTCCCGCGTGTGAGGCGGGCGCTCTAAACCACTGAGCTAATCGCCCTAATACAAGAGTATAGAAAGCGAAAATGGTGGGCCCACTAGGGCTCGAACCTAGGACCTTCCGGTTATGAGCCGGGCGCTCTGACCAACTGAGCTATGGGCCCCCGTAAAAGAATAATTATATGGTGCCTCAGGGCACCGTCAAGCGAAAACTACTGTGGCTCGATGTAACCCGTGAGTTTCCTCGCTCTCGAGGGATGCTTGAGCTTCCTTAAGGCCTTCGCCTCTATCTGGCGGACCCTCTCCCTCGTCACGTTGAAAATGCTCCCTACTTCCTCGAGCGTTCTCGGGCAGCCGTCTCCAAGCCCGAATCTCAGTCTTATTACTTTCTCCTCCCTTCTCGTCAGGGTGGAGAGCACGTTGCTCATCTGCTCCTGCAGCATGACGAAGGCCGCCGACTGCGCCGGCGAGACCACTTTGGTGTCCTCGATGAAGTCACCGAGGTTGCTGTCCTCGTCCTCGCCGATGGGCCGGTCCAGCGAGATCGGCTCCTGGGCGGCCTTGAGCACGCTCTTTACCTTGTCGATGGGAAGGTCAAGCGTCTTGGCGATTTCCTCCGGCGACGGCTCGCGCCCGTATTCCTGTACGAGCCGCCTGGAAGCCCGGATCACCTTGTTTATGGCCTCGATCATGTGGACCGGCACCCTGATCGTCCTGGCCTGGTCCGCGATCGCCCTCGTTATCGCCTGCCTGATCCACCATGTCGCGTACGTGGAGAACTTGTAGCCCTTCTTGTAGTCGAACTTCTCCACCGCCCGCATGAGACCGCTGTTGCCTTCCTGGATGAGGTCGAGGAACTCCAGGCCCCTGTTCACGTAGCGCTTCGCGATCGAGATCACGAGCCTGACATTGGCCTCGATCATCCTCTTTTTGCCGTCTATGACAAGCCTCTCGCCCTCCTCGATCCCGCCTACGAGCTCGGTGAGTTCGGCCGTCGTCATCTTGGCCTCGACCTCGACTCTCCTGATCTTGCGTTTTGCGTTCTTAATGCGCCTCTCCAGGGCCTGCCACTCCGCCTTGTTGCGCTTGGTCTCCTTCCTCACCTTGCGCACGCGGCTGGGGCCCCTGCTGCATTCCCGCGCGTAGGCAACGATCTCGCTCACCGAGTACCCGGCCTCCTCCTCAACGTCGGAGATCTCCTTCTGGCACTCGGCTATCCTGGCGGCGAGATTCTTGGGACGCTCCGTGAGCCTCGCGATCTGCTGCCTGTGCAGCTTGAGCTCGGTGAGCTCCTTTATCATCTTCTTTTCATACTTCTCGAGCTGTTTGTTTATCACCTTCTCGCGTTTCTTACCCGACTTGGTCGCGAGCTTCTTGTTCAACTTCTCCATCTCGACCTGGATCTTGGCTATCCTCTTGATCGCGCGCAGCGCTCTCTGCCTTTCGCGTCTGCCCGTGTAAAGCGGGCCCCATGCGCCGACGTCGACCTGAAGGAAATCCTCGATCCTGATCTTGCCTTTCTCGAGCTTGGCACCCAGCGAGAACAGGTCCTTGAAAGAGGTCGGGCACAGAAAGACCGCTCTTTCGATCATGGCCTGGCCATCTTCAATCTGTCTCGCCAGTGATATTTCGCCTTCTCTGTCCAGGAGCGGGACCTTGCCCATCTCCCTGAGATACATGCGAATCGGATCGTCGTACCGCATACTTTGCGAAGCCATCTGCTGCTCGTGCCGCCGGGCTTTCTCCTTATCTTTTTTCTCGCGCTTCTTTAGCGCCTCTTCTGGAGAGTCGACGACATCAAGTTTCATCTTGTTGAACATGATGTGGACTTCGTCCATGTCCTCAACAGTGGCTTCGTCGCCCAGGCATTCATTGATCTGATCGATCGTTATGAAACCCTGCTTGATTGCCTGTTCTTTGAGTTTCCGCACCACCTGTGCACGCAACCCAGACTTCATGTCTCTCCCTTCTCCTTCCCCCGCGGGCGGGTCGCTTCGGGGTCAGGTGGAAAGCGCCTTCAACTTCTCTGCCAATCCCTGCCTCTCGGAAAGCAGGGCACTCAAGCGTTCGGCATCACCCTCCTTCTCGGCTAAGTGTATCTGTTGGCGCAATTCATCTATGCGTCTTCCTATTCTCCTCTTGATGATGAAGTTGATGTGGTCGTATACCATGCGGTCGGCATTGGCTTCGGTGTCCAGCTCGAGAGTGCTCTCAGCCAGCAGTCGCCGCGTAGGCTCGTCTTCGATGCCGGTCAAGAGCGCGCTGGCGTCGAAAGGAAGTTCTTTGGCTCTGCGGTCCAATATCAATTCGGCTATAGCTCTGGCCCTCGCATCACTGAAATCAGCAGGCGAAATCTCGTCGAATACCGCCTCCGCGTACTGCGGCATTCCCACCAGTATAGATACTAAGGATTTCTCCACTCTATCGCAAGGCGCTTGCCTTTCTGCCTCCGTCCCGCCCCGGCGCCTGCCTTCGGCGGGCAGGCCCCTAAGGGTGGCCTCCAGTTTGTGCTCGGCTATGCCCGTCCTTTCGTACAGAACCCTCATGTCTATGGAGCGCCTCGTGGGGTCCGAGATCCTGCGCATGATATCCAGCGCCAGTCTTATGGCCTCCTCCTTCTCGCGGGGGGAGGTCTCGGACAGTATGAAGTCCACGTAATGGGACCCCTTATCCACCATGTCCCTCAGCTCGTCGGCGCCCCGGGTCCTCACGAATGAATCGGGGTCCTCGCCCGCCGGCAGCCTGACTATGCGCATCTTGAGCCCCGCCTCCGCGGCAGACGCGCAGCCCCTTATGGAGGCGATCTTGCCCGCCTGGTCGCCGTCATACATGAAGACGACCTCGGGGCAGAACCTCCTCAGGTTCTTGGCCTGGCCGACGGTGAAGGCCGTGCCGAGCGAGGCCACCGTATTCGCAATCCCGTTCATGTGCATGGTGATTACGTCGAGATAGCCCTCGACCACAATGGCCATGCCCTGGGCCCCCGTCTCCCTCCTGGCCCTGTGCAGGCCGTAAAGCGTGCGGTTCTTCTTGAAGATCACCGTCTCGGGCGAGTTAATGTACTTGGGCACCGAATCGTCCAGCACCCTGGCGCCGAACGCCAGGATGCGCCTTCCCGTCGGATTGGGGATGGGGAATATGAGCCTCTTGTGGAACCTGTCCCGGATGCCCGTCTCCCAGGAGGAGGCGAGCCCCAGGTCCACGAGCTTGCCTGTTTTGAGGCCATTCTTCTGGGCCTGCCCCACGAGGTGCCTCCCGTCTGAAGGGCAGTAACCTATGAGGAAGTCCTTCTCTATGTCCTCCGGGATGCCGCGCGAGCGGAGGTAATCGCGGGCTTCGAGGCCCTCCCTGGTATTGAGAAGGGCCGACCGGTAAACCTTCGTGGCCAGCGCGTTTATGCGGTATGTGAGCTCGGCCTCAGACGACTCCCGGCTGCTCCTTCGGGGCAGGTCGATGCCGTAGCGTTTGGCCAGCATCTCCAGCGCGTCGCGGAAGGACAGGTTCTCATACTGCATGAGGAAGTTGAAGACATTGCCGCCGGCCCCGCAACCGAAGCAGTGATAGATCTGCTTGTCCGGCACGACATAGAAGGACGGGTCTTTGTCCTCATGAAACGGGCAGCGCGCCCTGTAGTCCTTGCCGGACTTGGTGAGGGGGAAGTACTGCTGCACGACTTCCACGATATCCGCGGCTTCCCTGACCTGTTCGATCACGCTATCGGATGTGCTGCCCGCCAACCGCTGCGCCTCCGTCTATTTCGGTCTAGTCCAGATTGAGCTCCACTATTGTAACGCCTGTGCTGCCTTCATAATAGTCGCCGAACCTGAAGGACTTCACGCGGGGATGCGAGCCCAACATCTCCCTTATCCGCTTGCTCAGTATGCCCCGGCCCTTGCCGTGGATGATCCTGACGCTCGGATAGCCGGAGAGAAGCGCCCCGTCGAGGTACTTGTCGACTTCTTCCCATGCTTCCTCGGCGGTCATTCCGCGCACGCTGATCTCGGATGGAACATCCTTGGGCTCGTACACAACCGGCTGGGGCGCGCACTTGACCTCCCTGGTCCTGGCCTCGAAAAGCTCCTTAACGTCGATCTCGGCCCGGAGCGACCCCACCAGCACCTCCACCCTTCCCCTGGAGTCGGGAAGTGACATTATCACGCCGTCGCTAGAGAGGGGCTTCACGAAAGCCCTCTCGCCCACGCGCACCTCCGAGATGGGCGTCCGCGGCTCTTCGAACTCCTCGGCGGCCTCGGCCAGCCTGGTGGCCTCCTCCCGCATCTCAGCCTCGATGCGGCGAACCTCCTCGGCGTCCGCCCTGCGGCTCTTGAGTTCCTTGACATAGTGCTGAGCCCTGCGGCGCGCATCCTCCACTATGCTCCTGGCCTCTTTTACGGCCTCCTTCTTGATCTGCCGGTCATGCTCCTTTATCTCGGCGAGCTTCTTCTCATGCTCCGCCCGCATCCGGTCGAGCTCCTTCTTGCTCGCCTCAACATTGGTCTGCCGCTCCTCGAGGCCCTTCATCTTCCCCAGAAGCTCGCGCGTCAGGTCCTCGAACTTCACCGACTCGCCCCCGCAGTACTCCTTGGCGCGGTCTATGATGCGTCCGTCGATTCCGAGCCTCGACGCTATCTCGAAAGCGTGGCTCGCGCCGGGTATGCCCTGAATGAGTCTGTAGGTCGGCCGGAACCTGTCGCTGTCAAACTCCATGGAGGCGTTCTCGACTGAATCGTTTTCATGGGCGAAGACCTTGAGACTGGTATGATGCGTCGTGGCGAACACCACGGCGCGCTTCTCAAGGAGATCCTCTATTACGGCCCGGGCGATGGCCGCGCCCTCCAGAGGATCGGTGCCCGCCCCGGCCTCGTCCAGCAGGACAAGCGTCCGCCCGTCGGCGTTCTCAAGTATGCCGATCAGGTTACGCATTCTCGAAGAGAAGGTGCTGAGGCTCAGCTCTATGGACTGCTCGTCGCCGATGTCGGCGTATATCTTATCGAAGAGGTCGATGTCCGTGCCGTCTTCGCACGGGACATGGAAGCCCGTCCGGGCAAGCAGTATGAGCACCCCGACGGTCTTGAGGGCAACTGTCTTGCCCCCAGCATTGGGCCCGGTTATGAGGAGCCCGCGCTTGCCGTCGCGCAAAGAGACGTCCAGCGGCACCACACTGAAAGACGGGTCGCTTCTTGCCTGCCTGACGAGCAGGGGATGCCTGCCGCCCACTATCACGGTATTGCCGCTATCGTTCACGCCGGGCTCACTGCAGCCGTACTCGAGGCTGAACCTGGCCCCCGCGTAAGCGGCGTCCACGTCCAACAGGCGCTCTACGTTCCCCTCGATCTCCCCGGCCGCCCCGCGCACCGCGTCCGTGAGCTCGCGCAGTATTCTTAAGATCTCGTCCTTCTCCTCGAGCTCCAGCGTGCGCAGGGAGTTATTGAGTTCCACCGTTTCCATGGGCTCTATGAACACCGTGGCCCCGCTCTGGGAAGTGTCATGCACTATGCCCGATACCTTGCCCCGCGAGGCCGCTTTCACCGGGACCACGTAGCGGCCGTTTCTTATGGTGACGATGCTCTCCCGGATGTGGGTTTCGACGCCCTCTTTTTTGAGGAGGTTGGAGAGGGCTTTGGAGATCCTAGCGCTCACGCGCGCCTTCTCCTGGCGGATTTTCTTGAGCGCCGGCGAGGCATTGTCCTTTATATTGGTGTCCTCGTCGATCGCCCGGTCTATGGCCTTCTCGAGGTCGCGGTGCTCGCTCAAGGCCGAGGCCAGCTGCCAGATGAGGCCGAACTCGTCCTTAAGCTGGCTGAAGAAAGATCTCACCAGCCTCGCAACTCTCACGGCGGCCCCCACATCCAGAATGGAGCCCGCGTCCAGGACCGAGCCCGGTATCAGCGATCTGGCGAGGACGGGCCTCACGTCGACGGTTTCCGAAAGCGGGGGCGTCTTGCCCCACTCGAGAAGGCGGCGCATCTCGGTCACCCTCTTGAGCCGGGTAAGCGCCTGTGCGCGCGCGTCCAGGGGGGAGAGTTCGAGCACCCGCCTGCGGCCGGCCTCTGAGGATGCAAAACCCGCAACCAGTTTAAGGGCCTTGTCGAACTCTAGAACATGAAGAGTGTGCTTCTCCATAAATAAGTCTGTTCACCGCACTCGAGTAAAAGGAACTTGCAAACAGAATGAAAAAGCGCTTCTACTTTACAGTAGCCGTGATGGTAGGGCTCAGCTCTCTTCCGGCGTAAGAAGGTCCTTCACGATCTTACGAACCTGGGAACCTTCGGCCCTGTTGGCAACCTGGGGCATGAGGACTTTCATTACCTTGCCCAGGTCCCGCGGGCTCTCCGCGCCCGACTCCTTTACGGCCTTCGCGGCAAGGTCTTTTATCTCGTCCTCGGAAAGCTTGGGAGGCATGTAGCCATCGAGGATCTCGATTTCCTTATGCTCCCTCGCAGCCAGGTCGCTACGTCCGCCCTTTTCAAAAAGCTCTATGGCCTCTCTGCGCTTCTTGATTTCGGTGGCGATGGTCTTGTAAATCTCGTCGTCCGAGAGGTCGTCCCTCTTGGCGACGCTTGCCTCCTTAAGGCGCGTGCGCAGAAGACGAAGGACGCTGAGCGCCGTTTCGTCCCCGCTCTTCATGGCGGACTTCAGGTCTTCTTGAAATTGCTCCTCAAGACTCATCTGTATCGTGCCCGTTGCGATTGCTTCTTAAGAAGCTTGCGCCGCGCGGCAAGAACCTTCCGTTTCCTTCTCTCACTCGGTTTCTCGAAGTGCTGGTGTCTTCTGTATTCCGAGAGAAGACCTTCCCTTTCGCACACCTTCTTAAATCGCCGGAGGGCACTTTCGAAAGACTCGTTATCCCTCACGATGATACTGGCCAAAAAAAGCCACCTCCCCTCCAGAGCCGATATGGGAGTGTCCAAAAAACATACACTCCTATTATATGTTATTCGCCAGTTATGAATATAGCAGAATGGTCCGGGCGTGTCAAGTCGTATGGGGATTTTATAGGTAACTCGGGCTAATATATTGGGAAATAACCAGTTAGCTAATTCGAATATCTCGCAATTACTGCAAAAACCTTCGAATAAGGGCAACAGCCGCTATGGCCGCCGTTTCGCTCTTGAGCCGGGCCCGTCCCATACCGAAAACCGTAGCCCCGAGCCCTTTAAACGCACGCATTTCGGCCTCGCTGAACCCGCCCTCGGGGCCTATGAAAAGGCCGATCTCTCCCTTCCCTATTGCGACGTCGGCCGCCTCCAGCGGCCGGGCTGCTTCGCCCTCATGCGCGACCAGCAAGCGCTCCAGTCCACCTGCTTCTTCGAGAACCCGGCCGAGCGGGCCCACATCGGATATCTCGGGCAGGTAAACCCTGAGAGACTGCTTCATGGCTTCAAGCGCGATCTTCTTCCACCTGGAAAGCCTGGCGCCGGCATCTCTCTCTAAGGACCTTTGCGTGAAAACGGGGACTATTGAGGTCACTCCGAGCTCGACGCATTTCTCGACAATGAGGTCCATTCTCTGGGGCCTGATCATCCCCTGGTACAGCCTGAGCTTCACCCCGGGCGGGGCGATCTTCTCAACCCGCGTCACCCTGGCCACCGTAAGCTTCCTGCCTGCATCTTCGATTTGAGCCTCGAAGAGTCTTCCCGCGCCGTCGGTTGCCATGACAATGTCACCCCTGGCCACCCTGAGACTGGATACCATGTGCGCGCTCTCATCGGGTGGAAAGGTAATGCTGTCGCCGCTGAGTGATCCTGGAGGCGCGTAGAAGATCTGATGTCCGGCGGGCGCTGGCACGGTCAATCCCCGAGTAGCTTCATGAGTTTCTCGACGAAGCTCCTGCCGGGCTCGATCTTCTCCCTGCCGGAGAATTTGGAGAGTTCTTCAAGCAGCTTTTTCTCCTCCTTGCCGACCTTCGTGGGGACCCAGACAATTGTCCGCACGAGTTCGCTGCCCCTTCCCCTGCGCCCCAGATGCGGGAGCCCTTTGCCCCTGAGCTTGAAGACCTTGTTGGACTGGGTGCCCGACGGGATCTTGAGCTTGTGGTCCCCGTCAAGCGTCGGGACTTCTATCTCGCCGCCCAGTGCGGCGACCGAATACGAAATGGGGACATTGCAGTATATGTCATCGCCGCGCCGCTCGAAGACGGGGTGCTCGATCTCTTCGATATAGACGAGGAGGTCGCCCGCGCGCCCGCCCCTGAGGCCGTCATTCCCCTTGCCTCTAATCGGGATGTAGTTTTCATGCGATATGCCCGCCGGTATCTTAACGAGCACGGTTTCCCCGATCTCGGTGCGCCTCTCCCCCCTGCACTCGGGACACGGCTCATCCACTATACTGCCCTCTCCCCCGCAGGTGCCGCAGGCGGTCACGTTCATTATCTGGCCGAAGAGGGATCTCTGCACGCGGCGCACCTCGCCTGTGCCTTTGCAATCGGGACATGTGACGGGAGTCGTGCCTTCCTTCGCCCCCGAGCCCCCGCAGGACGGGCAGCCGGCCAGGCGCTTGAACTTGATTTTCTTCTCCGTCCCACCGGCGATTTCCTCCAGCGTGAGGCTCACCTTCACCCGAAGGTCGCTGCCCCTCATCCTGCCCCCGCGCCGCGCCCCACCCGGGGCACCGAAGATGTCCCCGAAGGGGCTGCCGAAGTCCCTCATGAATGCGCGCAGCGCGTCGCTGAGGTCGAAGCCGCCGAAGTCGAAACTGAAGCCGCCCATTCCCTGGGCCGCGGCATGGCCGAAGCGGTCATACTGGGCGCGCCTGCCGGGGTCGCGGAGAACCTCATACGCCTCCGTGGCCTCCTTGAACTTGGCCTCGGCTTCATGGTCGCCCGGATTGCGGTCGGGGTGGTACTTGAGCGCCAGCCGGCGATACGCCTTTTTCAGCTCTTCGGCCGTGGCGCCCCGGCCGATGCCGAGAACCTCATAGTAATCCCGCTTTGACATCTATAATCACTTGTCCTCTTTTTCATCATCATCGACAACCTGGAAGTCGGCGTCGACGGCGCCGTCATCGCCCGCGCCGCCCCCGGCGCCACCGGCTCCGCCGCCTGCCGCGGCACCTCCCGCTCCCGGGCCGTCACCCGCTCCCGCCTGGCCCCCGCCCGCTCCGGGCTCTGCCCCGGGCGCGCTCTTATAGAGCGCCTCGGCGATCCCGTACCAGACTCTGGAGAGCTCCTCCGCCCCGGCAGTTATGGCCGCGGCGTCGCCGCCGTCCATGACTTCCCGGAGGGCCTTGATGGCCTGCTCGGCCTTCTTCTTGTCCTCCTCCGCTATCTTATCGGCGTCCTCCTTGAGCGATTTCTCGGTGCTATATACCAGAGAGTCGGCCTTGTTGCGGGCTTCCGCGAGCTCCCGCTTCTTCCTGTCCTCCTCGCGGTGAACATCCGAGTCCTTGACCATACGGTCGATTTCCTGCTCCGAGAGGCCGCTCGAGGCCTGGACAACTATCTTCTGTTCCTTGCCCGTCGCCAGGTCCTTCGCCGATACATGCACTATGCCGTTGGCGTCGATGTCGAAGGTGACTTCTATCTGCGGCACGCCCCTCGGCGCCGGCGGGATCCCCACTAGGTCGAACCTGCCCAGGGTGCGGTTGTCTATCGCCATGTCGCGCTCCCCCTGGAGCACGTGTATTGTGACGGCGGTCTGGCTGTCGTCGGCCGTCGAGAATATCTGGGCTTTCTTGGTCGGGATGGTGGTATTGCGCTCGATGATCCTGGTCATTACGCCGCCCAGGGTCTCAATGCCGAGCGACAGGGGCGTTACATCGAGAAGCACCACGTCCTTTACATCGCCCGCCAGCACCCCCGCCTGTATGGCCGCGCCGAGAGCCACCACTTCGTCCGGGTTCACGCCCTTGCCTGGCTCCTTGCCGAATATCTTCTTGACCGTCTCCTGCACGAGGGGCATCCGCGTCGCTCCGCCCACCAATATGACCTCGTCTATGCCCTCGGGGCTGAGGCCGGCGTCCCGGAGCGCCTGCTGGCAGGGCCCCACTGTCTTCTCGACAAGGTCCCCGACCAGCTGCTCGAGCTTGGCGCGCGAAAGCGTCATGTCCAGATGCTTGGGTCCCGCCTGGTCGGCCGTGACGAAGGGCAGATTGATGCTCGCCTCCATAGTGGTGGAGAGCTCGCTCTTGGCCTTCTCGCATCCTTCCTTGAGCCTCTGAAGAGCCATGCGGTCCTGCCTTAGGTCTATGCCCTCGAGCTTCCTGAACTCGTCTGCGACCCAGTCGATGATGCGCTGGTCGAAGTCATCGCCGCCCAGATGAGTGTCGCCGTTTGTCGACCTCACCTCGAAGACGCCCTCGCCGATCTCGAGTATGCTGATATCGAAAGTGCCGCCCCCGAGATCGAACACTGCGATCTTCTCATCCGACTTCTTATCGAGCCCGTAGGCGAGAGACGCCGCCGTGGGCTCGTTGATTATTCTCAAGACCTCGAGACCTGCGATCTTGCCGGCGTCCTTGGTGGCCTGGCGCTGGGAGTCGTTGAAATAGGCCGGCACGGTGATGACGGCCTGCTCGACCTTCTCCCCCAGGAAGTCCTCCGCGGCCTGGCGGAGCTCCTGCAATATCATGGCCGAGATCTCGGGCGGCGCGTAGAGCTTATCCTGTATGCTTATCTTGACCTCCCCCGAGTCGCCGCGTACGACCTTGTAGGGCACGATCTTGCTCTCTTCGGGCACCTCGTCATAACGCCGGCCCATGAAGCGCTTTATCGAGAAAATGGTGTTCTCGGGATTCGTGATGGCCTGCCGCCTCGCCACGAGGCCAGCTATACGCTCTCCCGTCTTGGTGAACGCCACCACCGACGGCGTGGTCCGCCCGCCCTCCCTGTTGGGGATGACCTTCGCCTCTCCGCCCTCCATCACCGCAACGCATGAGTTGGTTGTCCCGAGATCGATACCTATCACCTTAGCCATCTCTTCCTCCAGCCTCCTTGGAGACCACGACCTTGCTCGGTCTTATGACTTTGCCCTTGAGCGTGTATCCTTTCTGTGTCTCCTCTATGACCGTCTCCGGCTCCGCGTCTTCCTTCTCCATGGCCATCACGGCCTCGTGGTAGTTGGGATCGAAGGGGAGCCCCAGGCACTCGATATGGCAGAGCCCCTCTCCGGTGAGTATGTCCTTGAGCCTCTGCAGCGTGAGCTCGACCCCCTTGGCGAGGGCCTCATAGTTGGTGTTCTCGCTCGAGGCCTCCAGCGCCCGCTCCAGGTTGTCGACGACTTCGAGAATGCTCTTTATGAGCTCCTCATTGGCGCATTGAATATACTGCTCCTTTTCGCGGGCAACGCGCTTGCGGTAATTGTCGAAATCCGCAAGCGCCCTCAGGTACTTGTCCTTGGCGTCCTCGAGCTCGTCGCGTACGACGTCGATTTCGGCCCTGCCCTCTTCGGCAGGAGCGGTTGGCTCTTCGCCCCGGGCGTCGCCTTCACCGGATATTTCCACCACGGTCTCTTCGGGTTCGGGATCTCTGTCCCTGCTGTGCTTCTTCCCAGTCACTTGGCCTCAAAACCTCCTTCTGAAGACGCAGTTCCGCCGAGATGATTTTAGTAAGCGAGTGAGGATTTTGCAAGAACCGTATGGACCGGGTATCAGTATGTCGCGGAAGCGCTGCGGATGATGTGCTCGGGAACCTCGATGCCTATTATCTCCGCCGTCCTGAGGTTGAGCGACAGCAGCACTCTGCGTGGTGAGACATAAGTCATGTCTTCGGGCTGCTCGCCCGAGAGTATTCTCGAGGCCAGCTCGCCCGACTGCCGGCCTACGTCCTCATAGTCCGGGCCCACCGCGAAGAGGGCGCCCATTTTTACGAAGTGCTCTGAGAGGCCGATAAGCGGCAGGTTGTTCTGGAATGCAAAGAGGAATACATACTGCAGTGACTGGGTGGTGAGCACCGTCCTGTCGCCCACGAGCCACAGGGCGTCTATCTTGGGCCTGAGTTCGCCGAGCGCCTTGGGAACGTCGGCCTCCGACCTCACGGCCTGGGAAACGAATCCCAGATTCATGCTGTTGGCGACGGCCCGCCCCTCGTCAACCATGATTTGGGTCTCATCCGGATTGTAGACCACCCCAATGCGCTTTGCGCCGGGCACGACGTCCAGAAGCGACATGAACTGCTCGCGCACAGGCACATCGAGGCAGGCGCCTGTCATCGCCGCGCCCAGAGAGCTGTCGTCGTTAAGAAGGCCGCTCGCCCCGGGCTCGGACACCATGGAGAAAACCGCCGGCACGGCAAGATCCGCGTCCTTCACAAAACGCGCCGCGTCGGTTCCGAGCGCGAGCACTATTTTCGCTCCCATTCCTCCGGCCAGCGCAGCAAGCTGCTCGGTGGTCTGAAGATCTTCGTTCAGGATGTAGCGCGTCAGCTGGGGATTATAATCCCTCCGCTCCATGGCTTCCTCGAAACCCGAGAGCGCGGCGTCGTATGCCTTGATGCGCCGGCTCTCAAGCACGAGAACGGGCGCACTTTCCCCGCTCGCCGCGGGCGCCGCACCCGCCGCGAGCAGAATGCACACGGCCAGGGCAATGCCCACCAGCTTCGCGCAAGTATCCTCTGCAGGCCTCACTATTGACCCTCCAGTAGCGAGCCCACCATCATGTGCGCACGTCCCCATGCGCACTCCTACCCAGTTGAATGTTCGTACTATATTACGAGCTTAATATCGGCTTCGGGCCTTGTGCTCTTTACTCTGAAATCCGTTCGGGAGAGGGCGAGTGCATAAAGCAAATCACCGACCATATGGTCCGCCTCAAGCATGACCACGGCGGAAATCGGGTTCTTTTGCGTTTCCTGACAGAAAAGCCGCCCGCGCCTCTTTGAGGTCCGCCGTCTCTACCTGATGATCTTGCCCATGCGCGTGAACCTGGGAAAGTGGGCTTCGCCGTTCCACGAGAAGTAAATGACCATGGCCTTGCCCTTTATGTACTTCTCGTCAAGCGGCCCCCAGGACCTGCTGTCATAGGAGTTGTGCCGGTTGTCCCCCAGCATGAAGAGATGGTCCTCGGGGACTATAACCGGCCCGTAATTGGCCAGCGAACCGCCGAAGGTCGAGAGCTTCTTATAGGGCTCATCAACCGCCTCGCCGTTGACGTAGAGGACGTCGTTCCGGATCTCGACTCTGTCCCCGGGGAGCGCCACGCATCGCTTGATGAAGTCTTTCCCCTCGCTCGGGTGCTCGAAGATTATGATGTCGCCGCGCTTGGGGTCGCGTACGGCAGGCAATCTCACGTCGGTGAAGGGGATCTGGGAACCGTAGAGGAACCGGTTGGCCAGCAGGAAGTCGCCCTCAAGCAGGGTCTGTTCCATCGAACCCGTCGGTATCCTGAAAGCCTGCACCACCGTGGCGCGCGTCAGGAGGGCCAGGAGCAGCGCGATGAGGATGGACTTTATCCACTCGTTTGCCGTGTCTTTTTTGCTGTGCTTCTTTTTCTTCTTCGCCGATTTGCCTGTACTTGCGGCAGCCATCTTGTTTCCTCCATCGGTTTAAGAGCAGTCTGATTACTGCCTCGAGAAGGAGAAGAGGTGACCGTCAACGTAGGCGTCAAGCAGGTTCAGCGCCCAGAAGCCGACAGTCCACCACGTGAAACTGTCTCTCCTTTCGAGGTGCGAGGAGTACTGGTCGTAGTAGTAGGCTGCCTCGTCGTCCTCGCTGCCTATGCTGAGGTTCCTGTAGCGGTCGGCCCGCTGCGACTCTACGACTATGTTCGCAACGAGAAGCGAGCCGATCACTATAAACGCAGTCGACTTGGCCCAGCTGCCGTTATTGAGCTGCCCCAGGCCGGGGTAGATTCCCGAAAGAAGGACGCTTTTCCAGGGGCTGGGCTTGTGCTCGAGATGGCTCTCGAGGTCATAGCGGTTGAGCGAGCTTGTGAAGGCCACCGGGCTTACGCGGCTGGTGTCGGCGGGTATCTCGGGCTTTACGGTCGTCGCCCCGTCGCCCGCGAAGAGCGACGTCGCCAGGAGCAAGAGCCCCAGCCCCCCGAGAACCAGAATCAGCGCCAGCCTCACAGCATCACTCCGGTTTGGCGGGAATGTGTGGGAATCGAACCCACCTCGGATGGTTCACACCCGACACAGGATTTGAAGTCCTTGAGGTCCACCAGAACCCATCCATTCCCCGATTTCGTCTTACTATTCAACTATAACGGCGCCCCTGCCTTTTGCAAGGACTTTCCCCACCTGGGCGGCGTCCTTGACGCCCGCCTTCCTGAGTCTCCTCAGCATCTTATCGGCCCTGTCTGCCCCGACGCTAATGATAAGGCCCCCCGAGGTCTGGGGATCGTAAAGCACGTTCAGCATGTCGGGCGCTACTCCCCCGGCCCTGACCCAGCGCGAGAAGTGGTGTTTATTGGTCCAGAGACCGCCGGGTATGGCCTTCGCCTTTAGCATGTCAAACGCCTCCGGCATTACCGGCACCGCGCCCGCCTCCACTCTTATATCAACCCGGCTGGCGGCCGCCAGTTCCTGAAGATGTCCGAGGAAGCCGAATCCGGTGACGTCGGTACAGGCGCTCACACCCACTTTGGTCATTATCTCCGAGGCCCCGGAGTTGAGCTCTTCCATCACCCTGATGACCTTCGATATGCCGCGCCGGCCCAATTCCCCGAACTTGATGCCCGTCGTCATAAGGCCGATGCCCAGAGGTTTGGTGAGAATGAGAACGTCGCCTGGCCTGGCCCCGTAATTGAAGACAATCTTGCCCGGTTTCACCGTGCCCAGCACGCAAAGGCCGTATTTAAGCTCCTTATCCTCCACCGAATGGCCGCCCGCCACCACCGCCCCGGCCTCCGCGACTTTCTCTTCACCCCCCATGAGGATGCTCCTCAGGTCCCTGGCCGGAAGCGCCTCCGTGGACCCGCAGAGTATATTGAGGGCGAGGAAGGGCTTGCCCCCCATGGCGTATATGTCGCTTAAGGAATTCGCGGCCGCTATGCGTCCGAATTTCCTGGGGTCGTCCACGACGGGCGTGAAGAAATCCAGGGTCGCCAGAATAGCCGAGCCCGACGACATGCGGTAAACAGCGGCGTCATCCAGCGTATTGGCGCCCGCCAGGAGACGCGGCACCTTGCGCCTGGCTATGCCTTTGAGAATCTGATATAGGTCACCCGGACCTATCTTTGAAGCTCAGCCCGAGCAGCTCACCATTTCGGTGAGCCTCTTTCTCTTATCCGCCATCTATAATCTCCTCTTGAGTTCGATAGCGCCCGGCCCGGGGCCAGGTCCAATTGAGCCCGGTCATACCGGGTTTTACCGGATTGAGCCCGCCGCCCCCGCAGGCCGCCGTCACATCGCCGCGACGGCCTCTATTTTGACGAGAACGTCCTTGGGAAGTTCCAGCCCGCCTATACATGCCCTCGCCGGATAGGGGGGCTTAAAGAACTCGGCGTACACCTCGTTCACCGCCCCGAAATGCGCCATTGTCTTTAAGAAAACGGTCACCTTGACCACCGAGTCCATGCCCGCGCCGGCCGCCTCCAGTATGGCCGCGATGTTTTTGAGGCAGGTCTCGGCCTGCTCGGCGGCCGTCTCACCCGCCACCTCGCCGGCCGGGTTAAGGGGGATCTGGCCGGAGACAAAAACAAGCCGGGCGGCGCGGACGCTTATTGCCTGGCTGTAAGGGCCCAGGGCGGGCGGCGCCGCGTCGGTTTCTATTCTCTTCTTATCCAAGTTCACCACCTCTCCTTAGAACCCTGGCCGATATTAATATAAACGCAGCCGACAGGCCCAGCAATAATACCGCCGCGGTGGCCAGCACGACATTCCCCTGGGGCACGTACTTGTCCCTGAGCAGCGTCACCAGCGAGGCCGTGGTTGTCGCCAGCATGAAGATCGCCGGCACGAGCGTGAATATGTAGGGCTTGCGCCTGGTCTTGAGCCACACGGTTATGCAGGTAAGCGTGAGCGCGGCCAGGAGCTGGTTGGCCGTGCCGAAAACCGGCCAGATGGCCAGAAAGGCGTTGGTCTTGGCGAGCGCGAGCATGAGGACGACGCATATGAGTGAGTTGAAATAATAGGAGCGCAGCAGCGCCGGGGGCGTCTTGAAGGCGCTTTTCCACAGGCCCTCCAGGAGGTACCTGTTGAGTCTCACGGCCGTGTCCAGCGTGGTCACCACGAAACCCTCCACCATCAGAATGCCGAACACGGTTCCGTAAGTAGGATTGATGCCCAGGCCCTTGTGGAGGAAGCCGCCCATGCCCATGGCAAAGCCAAGTATGGGATTCGACCGCCCCACCTCGGGGAAGACTATGCTCTTGAAGGTGCCGAAGGAGATGCCGCTCGCGACGGCGGTCACGACGCATACGGCCAGCACGCCCTCCAGGAGCATGCCGCCGTAGCCGATCCGCCGCGCGTGGTTCTCGGCCGTTATCTGCTTGGATGTGGTGCCGCTCGCGACGAGCGCGTGAAAACCGGAGATTGCACCGCAGGCTATGGTGATGAACAGGAAAGGCCACACCGCCCCGAGCGCGGCCTCACCGGACGCCGTGTCGAAGGCGGGGGCAGCGAGCTCCACGCCTCTGAGACCCGCGCCCGCCGCGCCGGCAAGAAGCAGGAGGATGCCGCCATAGAGAATAAAGGAGTTGGTGAAGTCCCGGGGCTGCAGGACTATCCATACGGGTATGCCGCAGGCGAAGAAGACGTAAACAGAGAGGATGACCATCCACGTGTCCGGCCCTACGGTGAGAGGGTAGGCGAGGCCCGCCCTTATGGACACCGCGCATACGGCGACGGCCATTGCCGCCATCAACCACGTCCTCGCTCCCCTTCTGTAGACAAGCCACCCCAGAAGCGGGGCGAAGGCGGTGATGATTATGACTGAGGTCGAGGCTATGCCGCCGATCCTGACTTTCTCTATGCCCCCGTCCATAACAGTTTTGAGAAGCCCGCTGCCTCCGTCCATGCCGAGGGCTTCGGCCGGAACGAGCGACGTGAGCGCCGTGGCCGTCATCTGCAGAAACGCCGATGTCACAAGCAATATGTAAACGATGGCGAAGGCTATGAAGAGCACGAAGCCCTCACGGCCCAGGTAGCGTCCGGCGATCTCGGCGATGGAACCGCCCTTCTCCCTGATGCTCACGAAGAGAGACGAGAAGTCATGCACCCCGCCTATGAATATGGCGCCCACGACGATCCACAGCCAGGCGGGCCCGTAGCCGAAGATAAGCGCCACCGTGGGTCCCACCACCGGGCCGCCCCCGGCTATGGAGGCGAAGTGATGACCGAAGAGGACGGCGGGTTTCGCCGGGACGAAGTCTTTGCCGTCCCGCTGCTCCAGGGCCGGGGTCTTCCGGCCGGGGTCCTCGCCGAATACGCGGCCGAGCACCCGGCCGTAGAGCCGGTATGCGAGGAAGAAAAGCGGAAGCGCGCCGATGAGAAGCAGAGCAGCGTTCATGTTGTCTTAGGTCTTTACTCCACCGTAACGCTCTTGGCCAGGTTCCTGGGCTGGTCCACGTTGCAGCCCCTCAGAACGGCTATGTGATACGCCAGAAGCTGAAGCGGGATGACCGAGAGTATCGGGCTCAAGCCCGGTATGGTCGCCGGTATGTAGATTACCTGGTCGACCTTCCCCGCGATTTCCTCATCGCCCTCGCTGGCGATGGCGAGCACACGCCCGCCCCGCGCCTTGACCTCTTCCACATTGCCCATGATCTTCTCATAGGCGCTGTCCCTGAGCGCGATTACGACGACGGGCATCTTGTCGTCTATAAGGGCGATGGGCCCGTGCTTCATTTCGGCGGCGGGGTAGCCCTCCGCGTGGATATAGCTGATCTCCTTGAGCTTGAGCGCGCCCTCGAGCGCGACGGGGAAGTTGTATCCCCTGCCCAGGTACAGGAAGTTGTTGTGCGTGGAGTACTCCACCGCGACGTCCCTTATCTTCTCGCTCTGGTCGAGTATGCCCTGGACCTGGTCGGGAACGGCGACCAGAGCCCTGGCGAGGTCGGATCCATGCCTGAAACCGGACAGCCTTTTTCTGGCCAGGTACATGGTGAGAAGCACCAGCACCGTTATCTGCGAGGTGAATGCCTTTGTGGAAGCGACCCCTATCTCGGGGCCCGCATGGAGGTAAGTTCCCCCGTCGGCCTCGCGCGCTATTGTCGAACCCACGACATTACAGATGCCGTAGGCCTTGGCGCCCTTGCTCCTGCCCTCCCGCATGGCCGCGAGCGTGTCCGCCGTCTCTCCCGACTGGCTTATGACAACCACCAGGTCGTTCTTATCCAGTATGGGATCGCGGTAGCGAAACTCGGAGGCGTATTCCACCTCAACGGGGATCCTCAGGTACTCCTCCATGAGGTATTCGCCTATGAGACCGGCATGCCACGAGGTGCCGCATGCGGTGATCACGATACGGGAGAGATTGGCTATCTCATCCTCCGAGAGGTTCACGCCGCCCAGGTGGGCCGTGCCCGTTTCGGGGATGATCCTGCCGGCCATGGCGTTTCTTAAGCTCGTGGGCTGCTCGAATATCTCCTTCAGCATGAAGTGCGGGAAGCCGCTCTTCTCGGCCATCTCGAGGTCCCAGGTTATCTTCTCGATTTCCTTGGTTATCTCCTGGTCGTCCGCGGTCACGGTGCTGAAACCCTGGCGGGTGAGCACCGAGACCTCCCCGTCGTTCAGGTACACGACGTCCCGGGTGTGGCCGATAATGGCCGCGACGTCAGAGGCGACGAAGAACTCCTCATTGCCGACGCCGATGACGAGCGGGCTGCCGTGGCGGGCCGCCACTATCTTTCCCGGATCATCGGCGCTGATCACGGCTATGCCGTATGTGCCCTCAACCATTCTGAGGGCGTTCTTAACCGCCTTTTCCAGCGGCTGGCCGCGCTTGCAGAACCTCTCTATCAGATGCGCGAGCACCTCGGTATCCGTTTCGGTCGTGAACTTATGCCCTTCCTTGAGAAGAAGGTCCCTCAGGACGCGGTAGTTCTCGACGATGCCGTTATGGACGACGGCGATTCTCGAGTCGCAGTCAACATGCGGGTGGGCGTTGGTGACGCTGGGAGCGCCATGCGTGGCCCATCGCGTGTGGCCGATACCGGTGGTGCTTTCGAGCTTGAGGTCTTTTACTCTCTCCTTGAGGCGGCTTATCTTCCCGGACACCTTCTCGACCCTCACATGCCCGTTCCACTGGATTGCTATGCCGGCCGAGTCGTACCCGCGGTACTCAAGCCTCTCGAGGCCCTCCACGAGAAGGGGCACAAGCTCCTTGTCACCGATATATCCGATTATGCCGCACAAAGGTCTCTCCTCTCTAACTGCCTATGGCCCGCCTGCACCGGTCGATAAGCGCCTGCGCCGCCGCCTCGTCCCCCGCCTCCGCGATAATACGCACGACCGGCTCGGTTCCCGACTTGCGTATATGCACCCAGCCATGGGTGAGGTCGAATCTCAGCCCGTCGTCGTCGTTAACGGTTGCGCCTTCGAACTCCGCATAAAGGCGCGATCTCAGGGAGCCAATGTCTGCGATGTCGTTTAGAGGGGCTTTGGTCTTAACTATAACATACCGCGGCAGCTGAGTCATCACCTCTGACAGGTTTTCTTTCCTCTCGGCCAGCAGCTCCAGGACCAGCGCGATCCCCACCATGGAGTCGCGGCCGTAGTGAAGCGCCGGCAATATTACGCCGCCGTTCCCCTCACCGCCTATGGGGCTGCCGGTCTCCTTCATCTTCATGGCCACGTTTATTTCGCCTATGGGCGCGCGCGCGAGTTCCGCGCCGTGCCTGGCGGCCACGTCGCCAACCGCCCTGGACGTGGAGAGGTTCACCACCACGGGCCCCCGGCCCCCGGTCTTGGAGAGAACGATGTCTGAGCACAGGGCGATAGTGTATTCCTCACCGATGGCCCTGCCCTCCTCGTCCACTATGGAGAGCCGGTCGGCGTCGGGGTCTACCGCGAACCCGATGTCCGCCCGCGACTTCTTGACGACGTCGCAGAGGCCCTCCAGGTTGGCGCTCACGGGTTCCGGATTCCGCCTGAAATCCCCGTTACCCTCGCAGTCGAGCGTCACGACTTCGCATCCCAGCCGGTCCAGAAGAAGCGGGATGGCGTCGCTTCCGGCGCCGTTTATGCAGTCGACCGCCACCTTGAATCCCGCCCCGGCAATGAGCCCGGCGTCAATGAATTCGAGTTCGATTATGCCGTCTATATGACGCCCTATGGCTCCATCGTCGTCTGAGATTCTTCCCGTCTTGTCACCCTGGCCGTAGGCGAATCCCCCCTCCGTGACAATGGTCTTAATGACTTCGACCTGCTCGCGCACGAGGAAGGTGCCGCCGCCTGAGATAAGCTTGAGGGCGTTCCACTCGGCCGGGTTATGGCTCGCCGTTATCGCAATGCCGCCCTGCGCCCGGTGATGCTCGACGGCGAGCTGTATGGTGGGAGTCGGGGCCACCCCCACGTCGATTACGTCGCAGCCGCAGCTCGCCAGGGCGGCCGCCACCGACGGGCTCAAGACGTCGCCTGACGGCCTTGTGTCCCGGCCCACCACGTAGACTCCGACCCCGAGCAGGGTCGCGAGAGCCGCGGCGTACTGCGAGGCCACCTCGGTGCTCAGGGGATCGAATACTATCCCCCTTATGCCCGATACGCCTACCATCAATTCCTTATCAGCCACTCAACCCCCGATACAGACAAATGAATGCGATCCGCCCCTCTGCATTATAATTCGGCCCGGCTCGCTGTCAAGCATGGCTTGCCGGAATTGACGTCCGCCCGGGCTTCTGTTAAGCTCCCCCCACGGGAATCGGAGGCGCGTATTGGAAAAGGCGAGGAGCATTCAAACATGGCTATTCTTATTGCCCCCCCTTCTTGCCCTCTCGCTCTCCATACTCTACTTCCTCCAGATCGCACAGGAGCCGTTCGCGAGGCATCTCGTAGCCAACCCCCTGGTTTACGACATGGAGGCCCGGCAGATTCTCTCCGGCCAGCCATACGGCAGGGCCTTTCTCATGAGCCCGCTTTACCCGGGTTTCGTAGCCCTCCTCTACAAGCTGGCCCGGCCGGATCACCTCATCGTCCCTTACGCCCAGGGAGTCCTGCTGGCGCTTAACGTCCTTCTAATCGGACTTGCGACGCGCAGGCTGGCCGGCGACGTCGCCGCCCTTATCACTTCATTCGCGATGGCGTTTTACTGGAGTTTTTACTATTTCGCCGGCGAGATGGTTCCGGCGACGCTCGTGGTCACGTTCATTCTTCTGGCCGCATTGCTTTTCCTTTACAGGGACGAGAGGCCGCGAACGGCAGCTCTCATAGGAGGCACTCTGCTCGCGGCGGCGCTCTATATCATGCGCGGCCTCCCCGGCATCGCCAACCCCGGCGGGGGCGGCGCTTATACGGCCGCTCTTCTCCTCGCCGTCATATTCACAGCCGGGGCGGGACTGCTCGTTGGGGCTGCGCTGGCGAGCCGCAGGCTCAGGGAGTACGCCAATACCGTGGGGAGCGGGCTCTTCCTGGGAACCGCCGCGCTGGTGTGGGGAGCGGCGCTTCTGTTCGGTCTTCCCCTGGTTGTCATGCTGCTCAGGGACCGCAACCGCAGGCTCGCGGGGACGGGTATGTTCCTGCTCGCGGTTTTCATACCCCTGGCCGCGAGTCTGACGCATAACTTCATTGCGAGCGGCGACCGTGTTCTCGTCACAACGAGTTTCGGCGTCAACCTCTTCATAGGAAACAATCCCGCAAGTGATGGAATGGACCCCTTCCGCCTCGGCGAAAACGACAGCGTCAGGCAGGAGGCCGACCGGCTGAGGCTCGGCGGCGCGCGGCGGTCTGAGTTCTTCGCGGGGCACGCGTATGAATACATAAAAAGCGACACGGCCGGCTGGCTCGACCTCATGCGTGAGAAGGCCCTGCTCTCGCTGTCAAGGTACGGGATTGACAACAACGCCGACATCTCGGAGCGGAGGGCGGCGTGGAGGCGGCTGTTCCTCCCCCGGCTGCATTTCGGCATTGTGTTCCCGCTCGCGCTTGTCGGCATTGCGGCGGCGCTCATTAAGAGGGGTGACCGTACGCTGCCGGTCTGGGGCTTCCTGGTTTTCACCGCCGTCTGCATGGCCTTCTTCGTATGCGAACGCTTCCGGCTTCCGGGAATCGCGTTCCTGCTGCCTCTCGCCGTGACGGGCGCATTCACTCTCGGGCGCGGCCTGGCGGGCAGGTCCCGGGGAGCGGCCCCGGCCCTGCTGCTCGTAATAGCGGGCGCGGCGGTCTCCAATGTGGACTTTTTCGGGCTGGCCGGATACGAATTCCCGTCCATCATAGTGAACAAAGCATACGTGGAGCGCCTGGACGGGAATTACGACAGGGCCCGCCAGCTCTCATATCTGGCCATAAGCGTGGAGCCCGGGAACGCCGGCGCGCAGTATCAGCTGGGCGCCATAGAGGAGGCAGGGGGCGACGCGGTCGCGGCAGTCACTTACTATCTTGAGGCCCTGGAGCGCGATCCCTATTACGCGGCCGCCTACAGGGGAGCCGCGCGCGTATTCGAAGGCGCGGAAGTGAGCCCGTCCTATCTCGATCGATATGTGGAGATGGCGATGCGAGGCGAAGACATGATATATGAGAAGCAGACCCTAATAGGATACATCGAGGCGAGGGTCGAATAGACCCACCCTTCACTGCAGCGCCGTACCCGGAGCTGTCTTACCTGCCCGTAGAGCAGGGACCGCTCGAGAGCGACACCTCCATAAGGCGCTTGTTTATGCCGGGGCGGTACACCTCCGCCACGATGGCGTCCCCGATCTCATCCGGCGTCAAGCCCCTCTTGAGCCTGTCGTTTTCACTGTAGAGAAGGCAGTCGTGTTCGGAGGCGATGGCGAAGGCGCTGCCGTCCGGTTCATTCTCATAGACGAGCACGGCAGGCGTGGCCTCGCACTCGCGCCTGGCCCGCGTCAGCAGACTTCCCAGCTTGCGCTCACCCAGCTTCCGGTCGAGAAATAAGATGTCATAGTCGCCGCATAGGGCTTCCTTCTCCCCGGCGACTTCCCTGCGGCTCACGGCCTCCACCGAAACCTGCGCCCCCTTCTCGATCGAGTCGACCAGGCTCTTCACTCTGCGCTTGGAAAAGCCCAGGAACAGCGCTTTGATTTCCATCACTTACCCCCTTTGCCATCCCTGATTTCCTTGAGGATGGCGCTCTTCGTCACAGGCTTCCCTTCGATTATGTCTTGAATTGTGCGAGCCGCGCATTGCGAAGCGCGCTTCGCGTCAGCGCCGCTGGGAGCCTGGAAATGGATTACGTGTATCCCCTTGCGCCTGGCTTTCCTGGTCCAACCGCTGTACTGGCGGCGGGATCCGTTTGCCAGCCTCAAGAGCTCCAGTGTCACATGTTCCATAACGTGAGCAAGATCCGTACCCTCTTCCATCTCCTCAACGAATCCGCCGCTCTCGCCGGCGAAGCACTCGTGGTTCCTGAGGGTCGGAAGCAATTTCAGGAGCTTCTTTGAGAATCCCTTTATGTCGGTGGTCATGACGGAGGAATATCTGCCCAGGTCAACTTCGACTTCATATACGGAGACACCCGATCTCACTATCCTGATTCCGGCTTTTCCGTCACGTCCCATAGTCTTACCGATCTCCCCCGTCTCGCTTGAGGTCGTCCACTCAGAAGCAAAGGGGCCAGCGCTCAGCGCCGGCCCCCACTTTTCTCGGCTGCGGCTCAGTAGTTCGTCGGAACTAAGACCTAAACTACCAAGTCTTCGACTTCTTCCAGTACTGCTTCATCACCTTGCAGTAACCCTTGATGATTGAACGCACGTCTTTGGATGTGTAGGGCTTCCCGCCAACTTCTCTCAGGGTCTTGTGGACGATCTGGTCATTCCACATGGTCGGACTTGACCAGAACGTGTACATGCCCTGCCACTGGCCTTTGTAGAAAGGCTTGAAGTAATCCTTGGGACTATACTGCTTGCGCGTCGTCTTGCGCGTGGTGCGTCTCTTCATTCTTACACCTCCAAGTGTGAGCCGCGCCTATGATAGGATTCGGCAGAAGTGTCGTGTGCCTTAGCTCTTTTTGACGGTTTTTACCGGCTTACGCGATTCATGAGATCGCGCGCTTCGGCATTGGTGGGATCAAGCGTGAGGATGATCTCGAGTTCGCGACGCGCGTCCGCGTTCTTGCCCTGGCTGAGGTAAAGCCGCACGAGGCTCATTCGCGCGGGAGTGTAGCCGCTGTTGAATTCGAGCGCCCGCCGAAAAGCCTCTTCTGCTTCTGCCGCCCTGCCTTTGTCGAGGAGCGCGCTGCCCCTGAGAGCGTAGAGGTATTCGCCGTACCGTGAAGCGCCGCGCAGTGCGAGGTCGGTGAGAACGATGACGCTGTCGGCTTTCCCCCGGCGGAGCAGGATCGAGCCGGCCCCGATATAGGCAGGCGTGAAAGCGCTGTCGAGCCCGGCGGCGAGGCGGTACTGGTGCAACGCTTCGTCGACCTGGCCGTCCGCTTCGAGGGCCTGCCCGTAGACGTAATGCATCTCGGGCTGGCCGGATGCGAGCCCCATGGCCTTCTCGGCCGCTGCAAGCGCCTCCTGCTTCCTGCCGTATGCCAGGTATATCTGCACCAGGTTGGCCTGGGCCTCGGCGTGGTCGGGGGCGAATCTCACGGCTTCCCTGTACTCCCTTACTGCCTCGTCGGTTCGCCCCAGGATTTCGAGCGCCAGCGCCCTGTGGAAATGCGATTCGCCGTCGTCGGGCTCAACTTCAACGGCGCGGTCGGCCATCTCGAGGGCGTCCGCTCCCCTGCCCGTCTTGACGTAAATGGTGGCGAGACTCAATATCGCGCGATGGTTATCGGGCTCCGCGTCCAGCACCTGGTTCAAGTACAATACGGCGCTGTCTTCCCGCCCCACTTCGAAGTAGGCATTGGCCAGCCCGATTCTGGCGCCCAGGTTGTCGGGCTCCTTCTCTATGACCTGATGCCATACCCCTATGGCCTCCCGGAACCTGCGATTCTTGTGGTAGAAGCTCGCCAGGTTTATGGTCGAGCTCTCTCCGCCCGAGACGTATCCCAATGAGACCAGCTTCTGCTTGAGAGCCTCGCTCTCGCCGCCGCCCAAGGTGGGATCGCCCTGCACGAAGACCGAGTCGTAGAGTGTCGTGTAAGCAACCTCATGCGAGGCGACCCACTCGTCACGGAACGCGTCCTTGAGCACCTTGCCGTCCATCTTCCTGTCGACCGGCAGGCCCAGCGTATAGAGAACGGTGGGCGCGACGTCCATCACGTTGGCGTCCTCTATCCTGTATCCGCGCTTGACTTCCGGACCGTAGAACGCTATCGAACCGATTATTCTGTGCCACTCTATGGCCTGGCCGTGGCCGATTCGCGAGTCCGTGAGCGGCCTCATCGCGCCCGATTTGAAACCGTGGTCCGACATTATGATGAGCACGGTGGAGTCGTCTAGCATCTCGAGCACATCGCCCAGTATGCGGTCGGCTTCGGCATAAGCGGCGTGGACCCCGTGTCCGTATTTCCGCACGTCCTCGGGCTCCGTGCCGGGCATGGGCGGGGCCATATGCCGCATGAAGAGATGGCATACGCTGTCGGTGAACTCGAAGTAGACGCCGAACAGTTCGGGACGGGACTCGGGATACACCTTCTTCATTATGCCCTCATAGGTATGGTAGGCGGAAATGACAAGGCGCAGGCTGCTCAAGGGATCCGACGGGTCGAAGCCTCTGGCCGGCTCGCCGACCGGCCCGTCGACGTAAATGGGCATCATGCCGTTTACTTCATCCGGCTGCGCGACCAGGCCGGCTATCTCGCGGTAGAGGCCGGGCGGAAAGGTGAGACCCGCGGCCGACTCGTCCCTTTCGCCGCGCTGCCAGGCCGGATCGAACATATGATACGCCACCCTGTCGCTCACTATGAAGCCGCTCACTTCCTCCGCGGGAAAGGACGCGAACCAGCCGATAAAACCGCAGCTGACCCCGGAGGCGTAACACATGTCCCACAGCGCCGGCACCCGGCGCATCCAGCTCGTGACCGGCACTTCCTCTCCCGTCTGCGGGCTCCTGACGAGAAAGTCCATTATGCCATGAACGTCCGGAGTGACCCCGGTAACCATGGTGGTCCATATTAAGGGTGAGATCAGGGGCTCTATGGAAAGAAGATCTCCCCACGCGCCTCCCTCTCTCACCTTCTTCAGATTGGGAAGCGGGCGCGTCCGCGCGACTTCCTCATATATGAGCCAGTCGAGGGCGTCGAAGCCGAGTATGAAAACCCTGAGTCCGTCGCTGCGCGCGACGCGGTTGGATATGTCGCCCTCGCGCAGTATCGAGGTGAACTCGACCGAACTCAAACGAAGCCCGAGCGGGCCCACCCCCTCGTTCACGTTCCTGGCGACGGCCGCTGAGAGCGATACGAGAAACTGGGGGGAGCCGTCATAGTGCTCTGCCACGAACGCGGCCGTCTCGCGTTCTATGAGCGGCAGCACCACCTTGCCGAAGTAGCCTTCGCCATAGGCGTCATCGATCCCGAGAACCGCGTCCGGGTCGACAGCCAAATCGACCGAGCCCTCGACCCTGAGCTCGCCGGTCGAAGCGGTCTTTATGCGCAGGGCCGAGTGCCCCCGGAGGTCGCGCGCATCTTCCAGCCGGTACTTCCGGGCGCCGGCGAATGGCCCCGTCAGGTGGACTCCGGAAGCGAGCGCCCGGCGGCCGCTCCCGCTTCCGGTAACATGCACCTCGCCCTCTCCTACGTACCGGATGGAAGAGAGGGCGAGGACAGCGATTACTGCTATTAGAACAAGGAGCAGAATGCGCTTCAATGTCGTTCCTCGAATTGGAGCTGGTGAGCGGATTCGAACCGCTGACCTACGCATTACGAGTGCGTTGCTCTACCAGCTGAGCTACACCAGCTTAAAGGTGGTGACGCGGCTCGGAATCGAACCGAGGACACCAGGATTTTCAGTCCTGTGCTCTACCTGCTGAGCTACCGCGTCAACACTAGAGAAGGTATCTACCGTCAAACTGCATGTCAAGCGAAACCTATTTGGTTGAGGGCGCTACGCCCCGCCAAGTATCTGCTTGACAGTCTCCTTGAGCTCGCTGAGGTCGCTCGACTTCACTATATAGGCGTCGGCGCTCCAGGTGGAGAAGTCCGACTTGAAGTTGGAATACGCCGTATTCAGAACCACGGATATGCTCTTGTCCCGCTTCATGATCTCGTCCAGGACGGCCAGACCGTCCATCCCCTCCATCTTGATGTCAAGGATGATAACGTCGGGTTTGCTGCGATCCAGGTATTCCAGGGCTTCCTCACCGGAAGAGACTGCGTTGACTTCGTAGCCTTCATCCGCCAGTTCGCTGGTGTAAAGCAGGCGAAGACTCTCGTCGTCATCAACCACAAGGACTCTCGCCATATTCTCCCCCTCTTGGCCTCGGGCGTTCCCTTCTACGGCACTCTTCCGATTCTTCTCCTATCCGTGACGGCGCTTCTCCTGTCCACGGGGCCGCTTCTCCTGTCTCCTTCGACAGCGAGCGGAAGCGTGATAAGGAAAACCGTACCCGTCTCCTCGCACCGGCCCACGTCTATCGTGCCCCCGTGCTCGTGTACGATCTCGTGGGCAATCGGCAGACCCAGGCCGGAACCGGTGTCCTTGGTCGTGGCGAACGGCACGAACAGCCTGTCGAGGGCCTCGGACGGTATTGGCGGACCGTCATTGGCAAACCTGATCTCCACCAGGCGGTCCAGCCTCACCGACGAGACCCATATGCGCCCGCCTTCGGACACGTAATCGAGCCCGTTCTGCAGCAGATTGATGAACACCTGCTTCATCTTGTCTGCGTCTATGAGTACCATCGGCAGATCCTCTGCAAGGTCGAGCTCGACCTCCGCGCCGGCCGCGTTGATCTTCTCCTCGAATAGGCCGACCGTCTCGGCGAGAATCCGGTTCAGGTCCTCCTGCGCGAACTTGGGCGGCGACAGCTTCACGAACGACAGGTGCTCGGTGAGTATTCGCTCCAGCCTCTCGGTCTCCTTGACTATGATGTCGACGAAGCGCCTGTCTGGGTCCTCGCCCGACATTCTCTTCTTGACCGATCTCGCGAAACCGCCGATGGCCGCGAGCGGGTTCCTGATCTCATGAGCGACCTGCATGCTGAGCTCTCCCAGCGCGGCCAGCCTCTCGGAGCGCAGGAGATGCGTGTTGAGCTCGTCGATCCTCTCCCGCGACGCCCGGAGGCTGTCGAACAGCTTGGCGTTCTCTATGGCCACGGCCGCCTGCCCGGCGAGCACCGTGAGGAAGCGCAGGTCCTCCTTGCCGAAGCCCGCCTCGCCTATGGTATCGAAGGTCGTCTTGTCGCATACGGTGAGCGTCCCCATGATGTCGCCCGCCTTGACGAGGGGGACGCAGATGACGCTCCTGACGTCGCCCGCCCTATCCTTGAGATCGGGGTCCTCCGTGACGTTGTTCAAGAGGACGGGCTCGCCGCTACGGAGCACGCGGTCGCGGAGCACTTCCTCCAGCCCGACCAGGGCGTCGGCCTCGCCGATGCCATAGAAGGCGTGCTCGCCCGGCTCTCCCTCTTCCTCGGGGACCAGCCTCAGTACCGACTTTCCCGCATTCAGCACCTGGGCCGATATCCTGGCGATCAGCGACAGGTCCCTCTTGAGATCGGTGGTGGCGAGAATGCCTTTGCTTATCTCGTTGAGCGTTGAAAGCTCCTGGAGCCTGCGCCGCACGTCCTCGAAGTGGGACACATTGGCCACGGCCTGCCCGACCTGGGACGCCAGAGCGCTCAGCAGGTCCACCTGGCCGGAGGTCGGGGCGGCCCCGGTTATTACATTGTCGGCGACAATCACGCCGAGCGGTATTCCGCCCGTCGCTATGGGCGCTGCTACAAATGCCCTGAGCCCCAGCGGGCCGAGCACGTCGTCCTCGCCGGGCTCCTCCCCCTCGCCCGCCACCACTATTTCGCCGTCGGTCACGCATCGCTCAATCAGCGACGCGCCTTCTCCGACGCGTATCCTGAGGGATCTGGTGACGGCAGTGAGTTCCTCATCGCCCTCCCTGCCCCCCATGCTGAGGGCCGATACGGTCTCCTCCAGACTGTGGGCCGTCTGCTCGATAGCGCTCCAGATCGTGCTTGCCTCCTGCGCGTCCCTCGGCCCGACGGCGAGCTTCCCGCACAGCCACTCCGAGTCCTCATCCAGGAGGAACAGGAAGGCCCTGTTGAAACCGATGGAGTAGCCGCTGGTCACGCAGGCGAGCACGACCCGCATTGTGGCGTCAAGGTCGCCTGCTCCCTGGACGAGGTTGAGAATCCTCAGGAGAAGATTTATCTCGCGGTTCCGCTCTTTAAGCTCCTCATTCCTGAGATAGAGGTCCCTGACGAGAGCCATGAGATGGGGGCATGTGGATTCCCCGGAGAGCAGTCCCCCGCCCTGCTCGCATGCCGCGCACTTGGCGGGATCGAGCCCCGGATTGTCCTCACATGCCGGGGCCTCACAGGAAGTGATTATGCAGGGCCGTCTCTCATCCGCGCCGCTCATCTGGCCGCCTATCCGGAGCCGTAACCCTGGGGGTGCTCCGAGTGCCATTCCCAGGCCGACCTGACTATTTCTTCAATAGACGCGTATTCGGGGTTCCAGCCCAGGACCTCCGCGGCTCTTTTCGAGCTGGCCACAAGCACCGCGGGGTCGCCGGGGCGTCTTGGCGCGAACTCGTGAGGTATGTCCCTGCCGGTCACCTTCTCCGCGACCTTTATCACGTCCAGCACGGAGAAGCCCTTGCCGTTTCCGAGATTGATGCGGTCGGACCGGCCCTCTCTCAGCAGGTCGAGCGCGCGCACATGCGCGTCGGCGAGGTCGCTGACATGTATGAAGTCCCTCACGCAGGTGCCGTCGTGGGTCTTGTAGTCCTTTCCCATGACGCTGAACCTGGGGATCTTCCCGAGCGCCGCCATGAGCACATTGGGTATGAGATGGGTCTCCGGGGTGTGGTCTTCGCCCAGATCCCCTGCGGCGCCGGAGGCGTTGAAGTACCTTAAGGCAACGCTACTGAGCCCGTATGCCGACCCGCAGTATTCCAGAAACTGCTCGAAGGCGAGCTTGGTGTATCCATACGGGTTGACCGGGGCCTTGGGGTGATCCTCGGGTATGGGGACCTCACTCGGCTCGCCGTAAGTGGCGGCCGATGACGAAAACACAATCGACTTCACGCCGGCCGCGAGCATCGCCCGTACGAGGTTTACTCCATTTGCGATATTGTTCTCGAAATACTTGAGGGGGTTCTCGATTGACTCGCCCACGAGGGCGCTCGCGGCGAAGTGCATTACGAATTCGGGCTCGAACTTCTCCAGCACGGCCGTGAGCCGCGCCCCGTCGGCCAGATCCCCCACCTCCAGCGGCACACCGTCGGGCACAGCCTCCCTGTGGCCCTCCGAGAGATTGTCGTAAACCACCACCTCAAAGCCCCGCTTTGCAAGCAAATCCACGGAGAACGAGCCCACGTAGCCGGCCCCGCCTGTGACCAGTATCCTGTCTCCCAAGCCCCCTCCTGTTGTTACCGTCCTCAGCAGACTCAAACGTATATCACGCCCCGGACGGTGTCAAGTTCACTCCCATCTATCGGCAGCGCGGCGTCAGTCCTTAAAACACCCTGGGGTCAGGTCTCCAAATGCACATCCTCAGGGGTCAGGTCTCCAAATGCACAATACCCTCAGCGCGGATAGGAAGGCGTTCCGCCCGGGCTTCGTGTTATGAAGAAGCCACCGGTGGAACGCCGGGTATCCACAGAAGGCCAACCACTGTGCATTTCAAGACCTGACCCCCAAAATGCACATCCGCCGCCATAAGGTATTGTATTATTATATCAAGTTTACTAGATTTCGCACATGGTGGTGAGGTTTGGCGGGATGGGCCATCAGAACCGGTTATGCTTGACTTTGAATCGGGGCTGTGATAAGCTGGTCTTAGTCTGAAGGTAAAGCCCCATGCCTTGGCTCTACTGATCGCCACCTGGAGAGGTGAGACAAGACATGGTGCACATCTCAACTGACCGTGATTTCTCACGGCAGATCGCTACCGAACACGGTGAGGCCAGCCTCCAGTATTCGGTGGCCAGGATTTACGGAAGACCCGACGAAACCCTGCGCAGCGGGAAAGTGCACACGTGGTACTACTTCGATGAGCGTGTGGCTTTCGTGTTTGAGGGGAATATCATCCAGAAGGTCGTTGACCTTCTTCCGGGTTCGTAGCGTCTTCTCCGGGGGCCGGCGGTGCCGGCCCGGCCAATTTAAGGATGTGCAGTAGATCTTCAAGGGCAGATACCACCGGTATTTGACCGAACGCTTCTCTGAACGCCTCCTCAGCCACAAGACCCGTCCTCCCTATGAAGGCTATGCCGCAATCACGGGCCCTCTCACCGTCCTTTATGCTGTCGCCCACAAAGACGGTGGCTTCCGGCCCTGACCCGAACCGGCGCATGGCGTGTTCGAAATGGTCGCGGCCCTTCTCAAATCCGGGCCTGAAGCCCATTACGAGGTCCACTTCGAGGCCCCTCTTCTCCATGAAGTCGAGTATCAGGTCTTCGTAATTGCCGCTCGATACGCACACCTTCGCGCCGCCTTCCCTGATCGCCGCGATGACGGGCATGACGTCCGGAAAGAGGTCGAACCTGTGCATGCTCTCCCGTTTTTCGGTCTCGAATAGCCTGACCGTCTCGGCATTCCGGGCATCTCCCGGGTAGAGGATCTCCATCTGCTGGACAAACGGCAGGCCCGTGGTCTCCACATATGCCCTCCTGGCCCCCTCAGGGGCCATACCGTAACGCCCGACAAGCAGGCCGGCGGCAAGGTCGGTGAGATAAGACATCGTATCCGCCACGGTGCCGTCGAAATCGAGAATGAGAACCTTGATGCCCTCCATGCGCCTTCCCCCGCTGCGGGCTCGCCGGTTGCGGCCGCCTGAAAGCCCGCAGCAAATATCAAATTAGAGCTTGACCCATAGTATTGGCTGTGGCATACCTTGTCAAGCGGACCAGAATGCAGGGCTAGGTTTATCGTTGACTCATGCATTCAACCTGAGATAAGCTCTAGATGTGAAGACCTATCTTATCTGTGAAAAGCAGCAAATATATACAAGAAAGGAGGTGAGAACTTGGGTCTGATCGATCAGATTGAGGAGAAGACCATCGAGAAAGCGTTCGATTCGATGTTAAAGGTGATCTCCCTCGGCGGGAACGACTCCCTGCTAAAGGTCGTCGGCATCGTCGACAAGGTCACCACCAACCCATACTGGTCGGATGTCATAAGGAGCGCACAGAGGAAGTTTGAGGCGGGCCATCCGGGTGGCAAGCTCTCGAACCGCTTCCTGCGCGACATTAACCCCAAGGTGCGTAACAAGCTTCTCCGCAACCTGATAGTCAAGGAGGGCTTGATAGCGCCTAACAGGAGGCACAGAATCAAAGACGAAATGGGTTTCTATCCTCCATCCATCGCAGTAATTAGCCCTACTATGAGATGCAACCTGAAATGTTATGGCTGTTATGCAGGCAATTATACCAGAAACCAGGACCTTCCGATGGATGTGTTCGATCGCATCATTGAGGAAGGTAAAGAACTCGGAATCTACCTATATGTAATATCGGGAGGAGAGCCCTTCGTCTACGACGGCCTCATTGACATCTTTGAGAAGCACAACGACTGTGTATATCAGGTTTACACGAATGGAACCATGCTCGATGACGACCTCTGCGCCAAGATAGTCGACCTCGGCAACGTCATTCCATGCATCAGCGTGGAAGGCGGCGAGGAGGAAACCGACGGCAGGAGGGGCAAGGGGACTTACGCAAGGATCACTAAGGCCATGGAGAGCCTCAACAAGAGGAACGGCGTCTTCGGTTTCTCGCTCACGGTGACGAGCCAGAACGCCGACCGCGTGACCTCGGACGAGTTCATAGACGACCTCGTCGAGAGAGGGTGTTTCCTCGGTTGGGTATTCACGTATGTGCCTGTCGGTAAGAACCCTGATATCAGCCTTATGCCCTCTCCACAGCAGAGACGGAACGTGGGCAAGCGCGTGAGAGAGATCCGCGCGACGAGACCCATCTTTGTTGCCGATTTTTGGAATGACGGCGACTATGTGGGCGGCTGCATCGCCGGCGGCAGGAGGTATTTCCATATCAACTGCCACGGCGACGTGGAGCCTTGCGTGTTCTGCCATTTCGCAATCGACAACATCAAGGAGAAGAGTCTCAGAGACGTTATCGACTCCCCGCTGTTCAGGAACATCCAGTCGAAACAGCCTTATGCTGAAGACCACCGGATGCCCTGCATGCTGATTGACCACAACAATGTCCTCAGGGACGTCGTCCGAGAGACGGGCGCCCGTCCCACCCACCCGGGAGCGGAATCCCTGGTAACCACCCTGTCACCATCTCTGGATGCCTATCATGACAGGATGGAAACCTGCATCAGGGAAGAGGACATGTCCGAGGAGGCCGTCACCAAGGCCGCATAGAGGTTGAGTAGCATCGGAGGGGGGCTTCGCGCCCCCCTTCTTTTCAGGTGCCCGATTGACACCCCGCCTGCGCCCAATTATAATCTCCGCATGGGACCTGGATAAACGGAGGTGTGCGTTGAAATCAAGGATTTATGCCTTCTTCACCGGCTTCGTCATCTTCATGCTGGGCGCCGTGGCCATGAGAACTCTGGCATCCGCATTCGGTGACTCGGCCACCAATTCCATGGCCGTGGGTTTCGCTTTGCTGGCGGGTCTGGCGCTGGGCATAGCCTATTTCTCGAACAGATACAGCCGGGCAGCCGGTGGGCGGAGGGCCCTGGGCCTTATTCATCTGGCCGCGGCGATCTGCCTCCTCCTCCTCATAACCATTCTGCCTGCAATGCATCGCGCCTATGGCTTCATACACAGCCTCGGTCCGACCTCAGCCGGAGCCCTGCTCATAGTAAGACTGGTGCTGACGGTAGTCGTCCTCATAGTCCCCGGTTTCCTGCTGGGCGGGGCACTGGTTTTCGCGGCGCTCATGGGCCCGTCGGCCCCGGGCCCTAAGGCGGGCCGCACCATCGCATGCTCCCTCCTGGGACTTACGGTAGCGGTTCCATTCATGGCCCTTTTGGGCCTCCCCCGCTGGGGCGTTCCCGTTTCCCTGGCGGTGGGGGCCATTATACTGGCGGTCATGAGCGCCACCGGCCTGCTCGACCGCCGGGCCGCAGGCGAAACAAGCGCCGCCGGGAGTGAGCCGACTCCCGGAGGATACGACTACGGGCTGGCGGGGTCGGGGGTATTCCTCATTTCCTTCTCGGTGATCTCCCAGACCGTGCTCTTCATGAGGGTTCTTCGGCAGGTCACGGGTATCAACGCGTATACATTCCTGGCAAACGCAATGGTCGTGACGCTGGGGATATTCATAGGATGCGCCCTCGTGGGGCGACTCATATACTCCGCCAGGAACGGACAACACTACACGGGCCTTTTAGCAATAGTGGCCACGTTCTATTCTCTTACGGTACTGGGCATGGTGGACGCATTCCCTGTCCGATTCCTCGGCTACATAGACAGCGGCAATGCCACATCAGGCGGTTTCATCCGGGCCTACTTCTACCTGGCGGCCGCGGTCCTGCTCGTGCCCGCCGTACTGCTGGGCGCCGCCCTTGCCGGGGCTGGCAGAGCGGGCGGGACCCGGGAGGCCTTCAGGCGGGTGCTGCTCCCGGCAGTCGAAGGGGCGGCGATCGCCTATGTGCTGGCGCTCCCCGCCGTCGCCGTAGGGCTGGGCCTGGAGACCGGGCTCGTGTTCGTCGCCTGGCTGGGCCTCGCAGGCGGCATTGCGCTCCTGGCCGCGTCCGCAGCCGACCGGAAGATGAAGATCGCGGCGGCGGTCCCCGGGCTCATCATAGCCGTAATACTGACCGCCACCCATTCGCCCTGGAACAGGTCGGCCATGGCAAGCGGCGTCTTCGAGAATCCCCACACATACGCCAATGTGGAGGACGTCGCGGGCGCCATAGGCGCGGGCGACATAATGTACTATGAGGAAGATATCGAGGGCATCGTTGCGGTCGCGAGGACCGGCGACGGGACATTCCTAAGGCTCAACGGGAACACGGTGGGCTCGGCATCCGAGCGTATCGCCCCGGACATCATGGCGGCCCATATTCCGATGCTGATTCACAAAGACCCGCAGAAGGTGCTCCTCCTGGGTCTTGAAACCGGCGTCACCATGGGGTCGGTGCAGAGATACGAGATCAGCAGTGTCACGGTCGCAGAGCCGGTCGAGGCGGTTGCAGAGGCGGCGCGCATGTTTTCTCCTTATAGCAGCAATGCTCTTGAGGACAGGCGCAATAAGGTCGTGAGAATGAATCCGCGCGAGTTCATGATGTTCACCGGCGAGAAATACGACGTAGTCATACATCATGTAAAGGCTCATTCCGACCCGGTGCACGCCTCGGCTCTCACTCTCGACTTCATGCTCCTTGCGCGCTCCGTGCTCGAGTACGACGGCGTCTTCTGCTACATGATCGATGTCACCGCAATATCCCGCGATTGCCTCATGACCACGGTCGCGGCTTATATGTCGGCCTTTCCCTACGTAACGGCCTGGTACGCAGGCGCGGGACGCCTCATACTCGCCGGGTCCATGCAGCCCTTTGTTTTGAGCGAGACACTGGCCGCCGGAAAGTTCGAGCGGCCGTGGGTATCGAATGACCTCAAGCGCCTCCAGATAGAGGGCGCCGCGGGCGTGTTCGCAAACCTCATGATGAACCGTGAAGGTCTGCGCGCCTACCTCGGCGCGTTCTCCGGCAGCAACACCGACTCCAGGCCCTGCCGTGCGTGCGACGCCGCCCCCGCCCAGTCGCCGGTGGATGTGATTGCCACGCTCAGCGATATCAACAAGTTCAGTATTAATCCCGTGGAGCTCATAGGTGATTTCGAGAGAGGCTCCATCGACTTCAAGCTCGCCCGCGACCGGTATGACAGATGCCGGGAGGCCCGCAATTACTACGTGGGCTCGTATACCGCCCTGGCGGCCGGCGACGAGAAGGAAGCCTCGAGGCGCCTCGAATACGCCGCGAGTCTTTGCCGGGCCAACGGGCTGATCCAGGAGCGCCTCTCGTACCTTTACATCTATGTGTCGCGCAATCTGGACGCGGCCGGGCGCTTCGATGAGGCCATAAACGTCGCCAGGCGCGCCGTAGAAGTGAGTCCGTATTCCTATCTCGCCTTCTACAACCTCGCAACTCTGGAAAGAAAACGCGACCCGGACACGGCGCTGGGACTTCTGGAGCGCGTCAAGCAGCTGAATCCGGATTTCCTGATCGCGGAGATCCTGAAGGCCGAGCTTTTTCTGGAGACCCGGAGAGTGGCCGACGCGAGCGACGTAATATCCGAAGTGCTCTCCAAAGAGCCTATGAATCCGAGGGCGCATCATGTCCGGGCCCTGTGCTTCGTGGAGCGGGGCCTGACGGAGGCGGCCAGGGTGGAGCTCGAATACGTTCTGGACGCCGAACCCGACAATGTCGAGGCCCTGGCGGCCCTCGGCTACACCTGGCTCCTGGTAGGCGACGTCGACGAAGCCGAGAAGTACTATGCCAGGGCCATGGCGCTCGCCCCCGGGAATCTCGGCGTGCTCAACAACTACGCCACAATACTCGCCGAGAAGGGCGAATACCGTGAAGCGATCCTGATATGGCAGAATGCCCTCAAGCTTGACCCGGCTAACGCGGGCATCAAGGCCAATATCCAGGAAGCCACGGAGAAGATGGGCGCCGACTAGAACTTCGCCGACATGAAGGCCTGGAAGCGATCGTTGCTGAGGGGGACGGGCTTCTCGCTTCTCCACACGTAGGAGACCTGCAGCTTCGCGCTCCTCATGAAGTTGAGGTTCACTCCCGCATAGTGATCCGTCATCGTATCCTGTATCGCTCCGCGCGTGGGGTCGAACTTGTCGTAGCGATAGAGGCCCTCTAAGAGCGGAATGAACCTGTACCCGATCAGTATATGGTAGCCGCAGTGATCGGTGTCGCTCCACAACCCGTCGAGCATTACGCCGTGGCCCCGCTCGTACTCGGTCTGGAATATGAGCTTGCCCGTGTCCAGGTAGAGATCCAGAGCCCAGGAATCGCGCTTCTGGTCGTCCACCCACTTGCCGCGGTACATAGAGAAACCGAGTCCCGCGAAAAGGGGAACCCCCATCCACACCCTCCCGACATAATCCTTGCAGTTGTTATTGTCCCTGCCCCAGCCGACGAGTCCGTCGGAGGCGTCGGTGGTGTAATCGAAACCGGCGCCGTTGACCTGCGCGACCTCGTAGTTGAAGAGGCTGTACTTGCCCTTGAACATGAGACCGATATCCCTCAGATAGGGAGCGCTGACACCGTTGTCCCAGAGATGATGGGCGATCAGCGACCTTGTGCCCGTCATGAGATTGAATCTCTCGATGTAGTTCTCGAAACCGTAGGGCAGCATGAATTGCCCCGCACGGAAGCTCGCCCAGGTCTTCAGGAATACGTCCACATAGGCGTCGAGGACTACCGGACTCCTTGAGGCGTCCAGGGTGAATTGCCCCGAGATGCGCTCCGTCGCCTTGGCCTTGACGCGGAGCCTCGCGGCGCCCAGCCCGTAAGACGAGTAGGACCTGTCGTCATAGCACGCCGAATCGCCGCCGCATCCCGCCCCGCTTATCTCACCCTGCTGCCAGACGAAATGGGCCTGAACAAGCCCCTCGAATTCGATTCTGCCCGTCGACTGCGCAGCGCAGGTAGCGGAACCAACCAGGATCAGCACGACGAATAGTGCGATGCAAGACCTCATTTCAATCTCCCGAAAGGGTTTCAATTTATAATTGCTCTGTCCAATATACTCCCGTAGAATGCATAGTCAAGCAGGAAACAGGTGCCCGCTATGGACATATCCGCAGTCATAATCACGCTCAATGAAGAGGCGAACATCGAGGCATGCCTTGAGAGCGTCTCCTGGGCACGGGAGATAGTGGTTGTTGACGCAGAGAGCTCGGACAGAACGCGGGAAATCGCCTTGAGGTTCACCCGGGAAGTTCATGAGCGGAAATGGGAGGGCTATTCGCAGGCCAAGGCCTACGCCATTTCCCGGGCGACATCCGAATGGGTGCTGTCCATCGACGCGGACGAAAGGGCCACACCCGAGCTTGAGGAAGAAATCCGGTCCCTCGAGCCCCCCGCCGGCGTCGACGGCTATATGGTGCCGATCAGGCCCCTCTTCCTCGGCCGCTGGATAAAGCACTGCGGGTGGTATCCCGGCTACAAGCTGCGGCTCTTCAGAAAAGACAGCGCTACCATGACCCCCCGACGGCTCCATGAGGGAATAAGAGTGAAGGGCGTGGTCGGCAAGCTCGTGAACCCCCTCCTCCATTACGCCTACCCGACGGTGCGCTCCTACTTCCGGAAGTTCTCGAGATACACCGATATTGCGGCCCGCGAGCTCCACGAGCGCGGCAAGCGGGCCAGCGCCTTCGATATAGCCATAAGACCGCTTTTCTCCTTCCTCAAGATGTACATATTCAAGCTGGGCTTCCTGGACGGCATTGAGGGGCTGGTGCTGTGTGTTTTCTCGTCTCTCTATGTCCACGTCAAGTACGTGAAGCTCCGGGAAATGGCCGACAGCCCCGGCGGGCCGGAATGATAGTCAGCGGAGCCACGTTCGTAAGGAACGCCGTTAAGTTCGACTATCCGGTTCTCGAATCGATTAAGTCCATACTGCCCATAACCGACGAGTTCGTCGTCAACGTGGGCGAGTCCGAGGACGCCACGCTCGATATCATAAGGTCGATTGAGCACCCGGGGCTCCGCATAATCCAATCGGCCTGGGACGACTCAAGGCGCGAGGGCGGCGCGATCCTGAGAGAGCAGACCGACATCGCGCTCAAGGAGTGCCGCGGAGACTGGATATTCTATATACAGGCCGACGAGGTCATGCACGAGAGGTACCTCGATACCGTCCTGCGCAGAATGGAGCTTCTTGGTCCGGTCGGCCGCGTCCAGGGCCTCCTTTTCGACTACAGGCACTTCTACTCCAGCTACCGGTTGGTACAGGGCCCCGGGCGATGGTACCGCCGGGAGGTGCGCGTCATAAGGAACAACATCGGCATAACGAGCTATAAGGACGCGCAGGGGTTCCGGCTGAACGGCGACAAACTCAGGGTGGCGCCGGCCGGCGCGGAGATCTACCACTACGGCTGGGCGCGGGACCCTGAGGTGATGTTCGCCAAGCAGAGGAACTTCGACCGCTACTGGCATGACGACGAGTGGGTTGAAGACAGGTGGCGCGGCGGCTTCGCCTTTGAAACAGAGGGTCTCGTCCCATTCACGGGCACTCACCCGGCCGTGATGAAACAGCGAATAGACGGTGCCGCATGGGACATTTTCAAAGACCCGGGAAGACTCGAAGGATTCAGGGGGCCGCGCTTTCTCAGGATCAGGTCCCTCCTTTCCAGGATAGGCGAGTATAAGAACTACAGGCTGATAGCGGACAGGCACCTTCCGTCGGAGGCGCGGCAGAGGTGAAGAGGTTCGCACTCATACGCACCGACCGGATAGGGGACCTCGTGCTGTCCCTGCCGGTCGCGGAGGCAATAAAGGAGGCGCTGCCGGCCTCATTCGTCGCCTTCATCGTATCCCCTTATAACGCCGCGATAGCGAAGGCCTGCCCTTTTGTCGACGACGTAATCGAGTATGATGAGAAGACGGACAGGCCGGGAGGCCTTGTGCGCCTTACGCGCTCCTTAAGGAGAGGCGCTTTCGACGCGGCCGTTTTCTTGAGGCCCACGCTGCGGACCGCTCTGGCGGCTGCCCTGGCGGGGGTGCCCGTCAGGGTCGGAACGGCCTACCGTTTCTACAGCCTGCTCTTCACGCGGCGCGTGCCGGAGCACCGCAGGCACGCAGAGAAGCACGAAAGCGAATTCAACATGGCCCTGCTGGCAAGTGTGCTCGACCCGCCGCGAACCGGCTACCGCCCCCGCATTGAAATCGACGCGGCTTCCCGCCTGTTCGCCGAAAGACTCATCGGGGAGCTCGGCCTCGACCGGCGGAATTTCGCAATAGTACATCCCGGCTCGGGAGGCTCCGCGAGGAACTTCACCCCCGGCGGCTACGCCTGGCTCGCCGACTATATCGAAGACGATCTAGGCGTGAAAGTCGTGTTCACATCCGGCCCGGGCGAGGGACCCTTGATAGAAGAGACCGATTCCCTGAGGGCCGGGGAGTCGACGAAGGTCCCCGGTCCCGTCAACCTTATGGAGCTCGCCGCATTCATAGAGAACGCCGCCCTTTTCATCTCAGGGAGCACCGGGCCGATGCACATAGCAGCCGCCGTGGGAACGCCGACGCTTTCCTTCTTCTCGCCGGTGAAGTCCACAAGCCCGAGGCGCTGGGGCCCTCTAACCGATAAAAGCCGGGTCATAATGCCGCCGGTACCGGAGTGCCCGACATGCATCGGCGTGAGTTGCGAGTACTATGACTGCATGGACCGGATACATAAGCCTGCCGTCATGGAAGCCGCACGCGCCCTGCTCAAATGACTTTCACGCCGAAGCAAGTGCCCACCGACAGAGCGCTCCTCATGAGACCGTGGTCGGCCGGCACGCTCTTGAGCTTCCCGATGGCGTCTTTAATGGGAACCGGGACTATGTCCTGACCCCTGAGGGCCACCATCATCCCGGCGTTGCCTTCGCTCGCCTGCCTTGCCGCCTCGGTGCCGAATCGCGTGGCGAGCACCCTGTCGAAAGCGGTCGGCGAGCCTCCCCTCTGCAGGTGCCCGAGCACGGTCACGCGCGTCTCGAGGCCCGTCTTGTCCTCCACTTCATTGGCGAGAACGCTGCCGACGCCGCCGAGGCGCACCGGGTCGGTGCTCTCCTTCACCACCTTGTGCACAACGACATCCCCGCCGCGGGCCTTAGCCCCCTCGGCCACCACCACGATACTGAACTTCTTGCCCTTCTTGCTCCTCGACGTCACTTCCTCGCAGATGATCTCAACGTCATAAGGTATTTCGGGAATGAGGATTATATCGCCTCCGCCGGCGACTCCGGAGTGAAGCGCCAGCCAGCCCACATAGCGACCCATGACCTCGATAAACATCACGCGATGATGAGACTGGGCCGTGGTGTGAATCTTGTCGATACCCTCTGCGGCCGTTGCCACCGCCGAGTCGAAGCCGAACGTGAAGTCAGTGCAGTCCACGTCATTGTCTATGGTCTTGGGTATGCCCACAACGGGAACGCCCTTCTCGCAGAGCAGGTGAGAGATATTGAGGGTCCCGTCACCCCCAATCGCCACAAGCACAGACGCCCCGGTTTTCTCGAAATTCGCGATGGCCTCATCGGATACATCTTTGAAACCCGCCTTGCCGTCCCCCGGGTCGACGGGGTATTTGAACGGGTTGGCCTTATTGGACGTGCCCAGAATGGTGCCGCCCTGCGTCAATATGCCCGACACGCTCTCGTAAGCCAGGTCGTGCCACCTGCCCTCAATGAGACCGAGGTAGCCGTCCTCTATGCCGACCACGTCCATGTTGTAGTCGTTCACAGCCGTCTTGGTAACGGCTCTTATTACCGCGTTAATCCCGGGGCAGTCCCCTCCCGCGGTAAGTATGGCCATCTTCTTTTTCATTGGATCTCTCCCTTCTCATGTGCGATGCCGATTCAAAGACATACTACAAATCCCCCGCCCGGACAACAGGAGATTGGCGTTAAGCCAAAGCGTTCAAGTCAGCGCTTTGGAGTACCGATTAGGAAGAGGAGGCAGAATAACAGGGTTCTTCGGGCACGTCCCGCCTGAATTGCATGTGGGGGAGGACGATGGAAGAATATGAGCGCAGGGCTTTGCCGTATCGCGTAATCGACAGCTCCGAAAACAGGCTCAAAATACTGATCCACATGGCCAAGTCGCGCGACACGGCCAAGACGGATCCCATCGCGTCGAGCCGGACCAGGGTCGGCTACTACTACCCCGCAATCTCCCAGCTCATAGGATGCGAGCCCGGAGAGGAATACTGCATACTGGAGACCCTGGCGGAAATGGACTGTGTGGCCAGAGAGCTGGTCGATCAGGTCGACCTCTGCCCGTACTGCCTTCATGACAACCTGAGGCTCAGGAAGCTCTGCCCGCAATGCGGCTCGAGTCTCATCGTCAAGAAGGACGTTCTCCACCACTTCCATTGCGGTTGGGCGGGAGTCGAGGAAGAGGCGAGCAGGGGCACCGACTTTGTCTGCCCCGAGTGCGAACGCCAACTCCGCCACCTCGGCGTGGACTACGAGAGAACATCCCAGTCCTTCTTCTGCACCTCCTGCCGGCAGATATTCGCCGAGCCCGTAGAGGAGTTCCTGAGTCCGCATTGCGGAAGGGAGATCGCGAAGGACGGCACGATGATACATCCCGTGTTCGCCTATTCGATCACGTCTACCGGCCTCGAAGTGGCGAGGCGCGGGACTTTCGAGGGCGTCCCGATCTCGCGCGGCATAATCGACCGCGACCTCAACATCTACAGATGCGAATACATAGAAAGACGCTTCCTGGAGCTCGTGAACCGTTATCTGAGGTACAAGGCAGGTTTCTCGCTTGCGCTTATCTCGGTGGACGGATTCGAGGACTATGTCTCGCGCAGGGGGCACCTGGTTGCCGGCGAGCTCATGAAGGTGATCGCTTCCGTGCTCAAGGGCGAGACAAGGGGCGTCGACCTCCCCGGCATTCGCAATCCGAACACATTCATGCTGCTGCTTCCCCAGACGGGACACAAGGGGGCCGGTGTATTCGCCAGGCGTTTTCTGTCCCGCGTCAGGTCCCTGGACGAATCGGTCATCGACGAAATACCTCCCCTTTCCATTTGCATCTCCAGCTGTCCCGAGGACGGCGATGACTGCGAGAGCATAATGGCGGAGGCTTTGCGCCGCCTCGAAGAATGCAAGCAGCATGACGGCGACTTCATCAGGACTCCGCCCGCGGAGGAGCTTGCGGAACAGGCTGAACCGAAGTAAGATAGTCGAGGACAGCCGGATCGAGCGGCGGAGCCAGACCAATGACCAAGAAGATCATTATAGGCCTCATAATAACCGCGGCCGTCATCACGGGGCTTGTAATCGCGATTCCCCCGCGCGAGGTGCTTCCCTACTTCCGCTCCGCCAATATATGGTACTTCATCGCCGCCTGTCTGGTTAACATGCTCTCGGTGGCTTTCAGGGCGAGAAGATGGCAGCTGATCGCGTCCCCGCTCAAGAGCACCGGCTTCTTAGACGTCTTCCGGTACTTCACGCTGGGGCTTGCCGTCAACGCGGTGATCCCGCTCAGGGCGGGCGAGGCCATGCGGTCATACGCCATGTCGGTCAGGTGGAACATGACCAAGCGCGAGGCTGTATCTACTGTGCTGGTCGACCGCAGCTTCGACGTGGTCTCTTTCGGCCTGCTCGTCTTGCTGGCGGCAAGGCTCTTCGACCTCCCGGGTTCGCTCGGGGCGAAGACGACGAGCCTGGCGATCACGTCGCTGGCCGTTGCAATCTCCTTTCCGGTTTTCGCCCAGCTCGGCAAGACCTTCCGCAATCGGCGGGAAGAGGAGTTTTCGAGCCGCTTCCAGCGGACTCTCGCGGATAAGCTCGAGCCCCTCTCCAGGGGCTACTCGGCCCTGACGCCGCGAACGGTGGCCCAGGTCTTCCCGCTGTCCCTTCTGGCAATAATGCTTCACGTTCTCGTGGCCCGCCTGGCGGCGGCGTCGGTGGGGGTCGACCTACCGTTCGGCGGCCTCGTGATCGCGGTGCTGGCCGTGAACGCCGCGTCGGGGGTGCCTCTCACACCGGCCAATGTCGGCTTGTTCCAGGTCGCCTTCCTGTTGCCGCTGTCGCTTTACGGAATAGACAAGTCATCGGCCGTCGCGGTGGGTACGATTTTCCAGGGCGCCCTGGTGCTTCCTGTCGTGGTGGTGGGGCTTGCGGCCATGCTATATGAGAGAAAGAGGGAAGATGCAGGCAATACAGCCGGCTGAACCTACTTACGGGCCAGTCCCTTCAGCAGCTCCTCCGCCCCGGCGCCCAGCTTCACTTCTTTCGCGGATCCGCGGACGACGAAGACCCTGATATTGTTGGACTTGGGGTCCACGGGGGTAACGAAGAATCCCGGATTGGAAGGATTGTAGCTGTGCGTATAACCTGCCAGTACCTCGCCGTCGCCAAACACGACGCCGATTTTCTTGCCCAGGGACGCGACTCTCTGCTCGGGCAGGTCCTTGTACTCGTTGTAGTTGGGGTCTCCCCCCAGCCGCTTCACGAAGAAGACGGCCTTCAGGTCCTGGACCTGGATCTCCACTGCCTCATTCGAGTCCGCGGGATGGATATGGAACATGGCTTTGGCCGGCAGGAAGTCGCGCGTTGTGCCCTTGAGGATGCGGCCGTCCACGAAACGCACTACAACATTGTTCGCAGCACTCATATAAGTCCCCTTCAAAAATGTCCTCTCTAGTAATCGGCCTGGCCAACGCGCGGCTTGATACCAAATTCGTACCGGAGGGGGCTTGCAAAACGCTGCGTCAGGAATTGCAAATTGCGCCAGTATGGACGTATAAAACGGCGGTTCCCGTAATGCCCAGATTAACTTACTAAAAATCAAAGAGATAGCCGGGCAAGCCAAGCCCAACTAGAAGTGACCGCGGCATGGATCCTGCAAGTAAATCCGAGTGGACAGAAAGAGAGGTCAGCAGGATGAGACTATTGCATTCGGGAGACGAGCAGGGCTTTACTCTCATAGAACTCCTCATTGTAGGCGCGGTAATGGCCATACTGGCGAGCGTCAGTATACCCGCTATACGGTCGTACAGCGAGTCGACCGGGCTGAGGGGCGAGGCCAAGCAGATGGTCTCGGACATCTGGCAGGCCCGGCAGCGCGCAATCGCCTCCGCCACCAACTACTCCGTGAGCTTCGATACGGACGACAACTCGTACACGGTGTTCAAGGACGACGGGGCGGGGGTCCCGGAGAACGCGGGCAACGGCACCCGCGACAACGGTGAAGAAGTGATCGGGACCAGGACCCTGGAAGGGTCCCGAATACTCTACGATATCGATCTCGACCCGGATAACGCCATCGTATTCGCCCCGCGAGGCATGCTCGAAAGCGGAACCACGGGCGGCTACGTCTGCCTGGGCGACGAGGATTCAAGGCATCACACCATATATATAAGACCAAGCGGACTATGCAGGTCCGAGAGCGGCTGTCCTGACTGAAACTTAAGGAAGTGATCGCTATGTCTGAAAAGGGATTTACACTCGTCGAGGTGGTTGTCGCGTTGACCGTGATAGCAATAGGCGTACTGGGAATATCGGTCATCTTCCCTCTGTCCGGTCATGACGTGAGCAAGTCCGGAATGTCTACAAAAGCCCTCGAGCTCTGCCAGGAGAAAATCGAGGAGCTTCATCACAGCGCATATGACGCGGCGGCCCTCACGCCCGCCGTTACCCATGTGGACTCGCTGAACCCGATAATCGAGGCCTTCAACAGGTCCTGGTACGTCACCCAGGACCAGCCGGTTTCCGGGTGCAAGACCATAGAGGTGACGGTCGAGTGGGTGCAGGACTCGGAGCGATTTATTATGCTTTCGACCGTTATGTCCAGCGCGGGAAGGTAGATGCTTATGAAGACGCTCAGACGGCTTACAGCCTCCGGCGATGAGAGAGGATTCACGCTAATCGAGCTCCTTGTCGCCGCGGTTGTCTTCGTGATCGCAATAGGCGCCCTGCTCGGCATACTGAGAAAGAACGAGGGCGCGCGGGAGATGTCGTATTACGTCCTCGAGTCCAGGCAGAACGCAAGGGCAGGGCTCGATTTCATTATAGGCGACATCCGAATGGCCGGCTCGGGCATTCCGTCAAAGGTGGTGACTTCCACCGCGGCGGGAGACAGCCTGATTCTCTTCGGCGTCTCGCCGGATACGACGGGCGGGGCCACCGACCGCATAAAGATACTGGGCGCCATGTCGGGAACCGAGACCGAGCTCAGAGAGTCCATGCCCAACGCAAGCGCCGAGTTCAAGGTGCAGTCCACCGACGGGTTCGAGATCGGGGACCTGGCTGTGGTCACATTCGGCTCATGGGCCAATATGTTCCAGATCACGGCGGTACAGGATGCGGCTCTCAAACTGCAGCACAATCCCGTATCACCGTTTAACGTGCCCGGCGGGCATCACCCGTTCCCTCCGTCCGGATACCCGGCGGGCAGCAAGATCTACAAGGTCGATCTCATCACATACTTCGTGGATCGGAGCGATACCACATGTCCCATGCTTATGAGGCAGGACGGGACGCAACAGCCCAAGGTCGTGAGCGAATACATAACACATCTCGAGTTCGGCTACGTGCTCGTGGACCAGTCCGTCGTCGCCCTGCCGTCCGATCCGACTCTGGTAAGAAGGGTCATCGTCACACTAGAGGCCGCTTCATCAGAGATATCCCGGAAACATGTGACCAGGCTGGTTTCCTCCGGGAAACCTAGGGCTCTGTGAGGTGAGCAATATGCTTAGACGAGAAGAAGGCGTTGCCCTGGTGGTGGCAGTGGCGCTGACCATGATTCTCTCGGCCATGGCACTGGGGATCGTGACACTTTCGATTACGGAGAGGGGAATCAACCGTAACCAGAAATCCGGCCTGCAGGCCCTCTATAACGCCGACGCGGCCATCGAGGTCGCAAAACAGCAGATGGCCGAATTCAGCAAGGCCAAGATGGAGAGCCTCCGGAACGAGTGGCCGGGCGTCGGCCCTATCATCGTGGCCCCCGAGACCTTCTTCCCGGACTCGGGCCTTTCGTATTCCAGCGAGGAACTGGGCTGTGACGTGGTGACTGTATTCACCTTCGTGGACAGCGGGCTGGCGACTACGAGCCAGACATTCAACTTCCGGTACACGTCCGCCGCCTCAGGAGAAGCATTCACAACGGGCTCGAGGGACGTGATATCGGAGGGTAACCTCAGGCTCAGCGCTTCCAGGGGGTCTTTTGCAGACTACCTCATATTCACGCATATTCACTATACTCCGAGCGGGCAGCAGATCTGGTTCCACACCAGCGGCTACTTCGACGGCAGGGTCCACAGCAACGGCAAGATGAGGTTCGCATACTTCCCCACATTCGAGGACCTCGTGACGCAAGTGCCCGCCCAGGCGACCTTCTATAATGAAGGATTCCCTGTCGACCTCGGCGCCGACCGGAACGGTGACCTTGATGTCCCCAACTTCTACGGCGGCTTTAGCCGTAACGCCGACGTCATACCGCTGCCTTCCAACTCCTTCTGCCAGGAGAGGGCGGCACTGGGCTACGCCGCGGCGGACACCAATCCGGTGCCGCTTTCTGAGAAGAGATCAGCCCTGGGCCTCGACCCCAGCGACCCGTCCCCGGTTCCCACGGGCATATACGTGCCCAATGACGGCAGCACCGTCACGGGCGGAATTTACATATCCGGGGACCTCCAGCAGTGCAGGATGTCGGTCGACGCCAACGGCAACCAGAATTACGACCTGATCGACGAGAACGGAGTCAACAAGGTGATAGTCGTCGACAAGGTCAACAACTGGACCGAGATTCACGACGGCGCCGGGACATCTGTGATCGACGGCCTGCCCAGGGGCATAATGTATTCCACGGGCAGCATAGACAATCTTGGCGGCCTCGAGAGGGTCGCCGATGCCGTGCCCGTTGCCGTCGGATCGGAGACGCAGCTGACCATCGCCTCTGTTGACGACATCATCATCGACCGGGATCTGGCCTGCCATGACATGGACGCAAGTAATTGCGTTCTCGGGCTGTACTCCTCGGGCGGCGACGTGCGGATAGCCACGGACGCCCCCGATGAGATCCTTATCGACGCCTTCGTCATGGCTACGGGTGACTACGGCGCCTTCACTGTCGACGACTACAATTACGGGGGCTACAGGGGACAGGTGCACCTCAGGGGCGGCGCCGTCCAGAGATACTACGGCCCGTTCGGCACGTTTTCATATTCGGGCGCGCAGACCGGATACGGCAGGGACTTCAGATATGACAGGAGAGGCATCTCGCCGCCCTACTATCCGACGACCACGCTCTTCAACGTCGACCAGCCCGAACCGCATGTTCAGGTATGGAGGGAAGCATGAAAAAAGCGAACCCTGCAGCAGGATACGCCCTGCTGGTTGTGCTCGTAATGCTCCTCGGCCTCGTGGTCTACACCGTCGCCCGCGACCTCTCGCTCACAGACGACGCTGTACGACTGGCCGAAACACAGATACAGGAGGTCGAGAATAAAATCGAGAAGACTACCCAGAAGGCCAAGCGGCAACAGGGTAGGATCTGGGAGGGCACGATGTAGCTCAGGGCCCGGCCCTCTCGATAACCCCGCCGCCCAGGAGAAAACCGTCTCTGTAGAACGCGAGGACCTGGCCCGGCGCGGGCGAAAAGCACGGCTCGTCCGTGATTACCTCAAAACCGCCGTCCCGGAGCTCCGATATACGGCCCGGGGTGGCCGGGGTATTGTAGCGGAATTTAACCGCGACCCGGCCGCCGGCCCCGCCGCGGGGATCCGCAAACCAGTTGGCCTCTCCAACATTGATGCGGCTCATCATTGCCCTGTCCCTGTCTGCGACCACGACCTCATTCGTCCCGGGCCGCTTCTCTATGACATAGGTGCGCCTGCCGTGATGCCCCAGCTTCTGTCCCACGGTATAGGCGAAGTGCCCCCTGTGCGTTCCCACGACATTGCCGTCGGGATCGAGAAGCCGGCCGGGTTGCGCTGAGCCCCTGCCTCCCACCCCGTCGGTCAGCAATCCCTCGTACCTGCCGCTCGTGACGAAGCACAGGTCCTGGCTCTCCCCTTTCCTTGCATCGAGACCCCGGGCCGATAGCAGGGCCCGGGCTTCGTCCTTGCTGGTTTTCTCCAGCGGGAACGCAAGCCTGCCCAGTACCTCCGGGCGGACCAGGGCCAGGAAATAGGTCTGCGATTTTTCGCTCTCCGCGGGTTCCCTTATGAGAGTTCTGCCCTCGTACTCGCCGAGCCCGGCATAATGACCGGTTGCCACGATGTCGCATCCGCAGTCCATGGCGGCATCAAACAGCAGGCCGAACTTGATATCCCTGTTGCATACGCTGCAGGGATTGGGAGTCAGTCCTCTCAGGTATTCTGCGCGGAAGAAACCTACGACAATCTGGGCGAACCGCTCTCTGAGGTCGAGCACTACATGCCGAATGCCCAGAGCGCTGCAGACCTGCCGGGCGATTTCCGTATCGGCCCCGTCACTGTCCGACCCGTCGTCCCAGAGCCTCGCCGTGATCCCCGTAACGTCGCCGCCCTGCCGGGCAAGTAGAAGCGCCGCCGCCGATGAGTCCACGCCGCCGCTCATGAGTACCGCCGCCTTTGAAGCCATTAATCCCCTCTCGTCACAATGAAATGAAGCCGTCCGGGAGCAATCCGAAGAGGCGCGTCACTTCCCGAGCGCGATCATCCGCTCCAGTGAGGCCCTGGCCCGTTCCATGGTCTTATCTTCCACGCTAACCTCATAGACCTCGTCGCGCAGCGAGACGTAGACATCTTCGAGCCTTATCTTCTTCATGTTGTAGCAGAACCGGGCCTTGCCCGGCGAGAGAAAGACCTTGTCCGGCATCTCCCTGGCCATTCGCTCGAGGAGCCCCTCCTCGGTGGCCACGATGAACTCCCGGGCTTCCGACTCTCTCGCGTATCTGAGCATGCCACTGGTGGACAGCACCTCATCCGCGAGGTCCACGACCTCCGGGTTGCACTCCGGGTGAACCAGCACGACGGCGTCGGGATGCTCCAATTTGGCTTCTATTATGTCCTCTGGCCTGAAGCGGTGGTGAACATAGCAGTAGCCGTCATAGGGAATTATCTCGACGTTGACCGACCGTCCGACGAATGAGGCAAGGTTCCTGTCGGGAGTGAAGATCACGCGTTTCCCGTCAATGCTCTCTATGACTTCGACGGCATTGGCGGAGGTGCAGCAGATATCGGTCTCGGCCTTGACGTCCGCATTGGTGTTGACGTAGGAGCAGACCACGGCGTCCGGGTACTTCTGCTTTATGGCGGCGAGGTCGTCTGCCGTTATCATGTCCGCCATGGGGCAGGTGACGCCGGGCCTGGGAATCAGCACCTTGGCGTCCGGGTTTAAGATCTTGGCGGTCTCGGCCATGAACTTGACGCCGCAGAAGACTATGAGCCCCTTTCCCGCCTCCGTGGCCCGCCGGGCAAGCTCCAGCGAGTCCCCGACATAGTCGCCCACGTCCTGCACGTCCAGCGTCTGGTAATTGTGCACCAGTATAAGCGCATCCTTCTCCTTTTTGAGCTTCAGGATCTTCTTCTTAAGATCAGGCATTGCCGCACGCCCTTCCTTCCTCGCTCCCGTCCCGCGGGAAAGCCGACATGGCCCTCAGCTCCTCGACTATAGGCGGAAGGACTTCTATGACCTTATCGACGCCCTCTTCCGTCGTCGCCCTCCCGAGGCTGAACCTCAGGCTTCCATGGGCGATCGGGGCGGGAATCCCCATAGCCAGCAACACATGCGACGGGTCCAGCGAACCCGAGGTGCAGGCCGAGCCCGAAGAGGCCGCTATTCCATGATAATCCAGCTTGAGCAGCATGGCCTCACCTTCGACGTACTTGACGATGACGCTGGCGGTGTTGAACATGCGCTTCTCGCGGTGTCCGTTGAAGCGAAGGTCGCTGATGCCGGCGGCGAGCCCGCCCTCGAGCTTGTCTCTGAGCTTCCGGACGCGGACGCTCTCCCCGTCCATCTCTGCGGCGGCTATCCCGGCCGCCCGGCCCAGTCCGATCACGCCGGCCACGTTTTCGGTGCCGCCCCTGACTCCCCTCTCCTGATGCCCGCCGTGCACGCAGGGATCGAACTTGACCCCCTTCCTGACGTACAGCGCGCCGACTCCCTTGGGGCCGTAAAACTTGTGGGCCGAAAGCGACAGCAGGTCTATGCCCATGGCTCCCACGTCAATCTCTATCTTGCCGGTTGTCTGTACGGCGTCGGTGTGGAAGAGCACACCCTTCTCATGGGCGATTTCAGCTATCTTCTCGATGGGCTGCAGCGTGCCGACCTCGTTGTTCGCATGCATTACGGACACGATAATCGTCTCGTCGGTGATGGCGTCTCTTACCTCTTCCGGGTCTATGATGCCGTCCGAGTCCACCCCGACATACGTGGCGGTGAAGCCCCTCTTCTCCAGCCACTTGACCACTTCTATGACAGCCGGATGCTCGATTGAAGATGTGATGATATGGCCCGACCCGCGGTTCAGGGCGACGCCCTTGATCGCCGTGTTGTCGGACTCAGTGCCGCCGCTAGTGAAATAGACCTCCCCCGGCCTGGCGCCGAGAAGGCCGGCCAGCGCGTCGCGCGCGTCATTCACGGCCTTGCTTACGTCCTGGCCCGCCCTGTAAATGGAGGACGGGTTTTCGTACTTCTCCGTGAGGTAGGGCTTCATCGCCTCGAACACTCTCGGATCGACAGGAGTGGTCGCGTTGTGGTCCAGATAGATCATGACCCTGCCTCCTCTAAAGAACCTTCCTGTTCCGGAGAAGGTCGCCAATCGATGTTGATCTCAGTTGCCTGATAAGCACCTTGCTCATGCCGGACCAGAAGTCCCTCGCCGGGCATGAGTTCTCTCTCTCACAGCTGACGTCGTCCCTGACGCACGGGGCCAGGTGGACGTCCTCCTTGAGCGCGTCGTAGATATCGAAGACCGTGATACTGTCCGGGTCCCTTGCCAGGGCATATCCTCCACCCACGCCCCGGTATCCTCTAACAATGCCGGCCTTACCCAGGTGGTTCATGAGTTGTTTCGCATACTTGGTTGAAATCCCCTGAGCCCGCGCGAAGTCCCTTATGGGAACCGGCACGTCGCTGTCACGTTCAGCGATCTCTACAACTGCCCTCAATGCATATCTGACTCTGGTCGGTACTTTCATAATGTCACCCCAAAACTGACTTCGTGAATGAATTCGAGCGCACGCCCGCCGGCTTCGGGGGCACAATGCCAAAACCCGAAATGCGCTCGTACAACATAATAATGCATTCCAATCTAAAAGGGAACTACTAAGTCACCAATTTGTCAAGGCCCTGTTTCTTAGGTTGCGCAAACGGGGCGATTCTTGGTATGGTATGCATAGCGCCGAGTCATCCCCTACCTCTACACCCCGTAGGAGGGTTCTTATGAAATCCAGTGTTATGGCTGCGGCTCTGCTTGCCTTCGCATGCGCTTTCGTGGTGGGATGCGTGGACTGTACTCTCGATGCCGGGCAGACCAGAGTCGGCGGGTCCGGCCATGTAGTGGAATCGGAACGCGCCGTCTCCGGAGTCACGGGAGTCCACCTGGCGACATTCGGCGATCTCAAGATAATGATCGCCGACAGGGAAGAGTTCGTGATCGAGGCGGAAGACAATCTCATCGAGTACATCGAGACTGAAATCAGAGGCGGCATCCTCCATATCGGAACCCGGAGGCACGTGTCTCTTAAGCCGAAGAAAAAGGTGAGATTCTACCTCACCCTGAAGGAACTGGATACGGTGCGCATCTCGAGCAGCGGCGATATCCTGGCGCCATATGTCGAAACCGAGAGATTAGACGTCGGGATAAGCAGCTCGGGAGACCTCGTCATGAAGGGCGTCGACGCGACTCAGGTTCATATCAAGCTCAGCAGTTCGGGGGACGCCGACATCGGCAGGATTGAGGCCCGGGACCTGGATATCGGGATAAGCAGCTCCGGCGACGTCACCATCGAAGACGGCGCCGTCAGGTTCCAGGAAATCCGGATAAGCTCTTCCGGAGACTACATCGCCGAGGACGTAAGGAGCGAGAACGCGCAAGTCAGCATTTCGAGCAGCGGCGACGCCTACATACATGTGGACGGAAAACTGAATGCATCGCTCTCGAGCAGCGGCTCGCTGTACTATACGGGCCATCCCTCGGCCACCGTAACCGCATCGAGCAGCGGGAGGGCCAGGCACGTGGGCCGCTGACCCTGTGAGGTCAGGTCTCAAAAAACCTTGGGGTCAGGTCTTGGATTGCACAACCCTCCGGGGTCAGGTCTTGGATTGCACAGCCCCTGCCGTGCACCTCAGTCGGCGCCCTCCTGCTGGGCGGCCTGAGCGGCCTCCAACCAGGCTCGCGCCGCCTGGGGGTCGGTCTGCCCCATAACAATGCTGACCATCGCCCCCCTGGCGTCGAATCCCGCCCCGTACCAGCGCGAAGCGTCCGCCGGGCCGAAATCGCGGTACTTCCAGTTGGCCGCCATTCCGGGCTCGAAGAATCCCGCCTCAATCCAGGCCGCCGTTTCGTCGGCAGTGAAGCCATACGCATGCCAGTAGCATGCGGCTTCAGGTCTCGCATTCATGTTCTTCCAGCGGGCCGCCTCGTCCAGGCTGATTCCGGCGTCCTCGTAGGTGAACCCGTCCGTGTAGAAGCTGAGCACCTGGTTCATGTCCTGAACCTGGCATGAGAAGATGTAGGGAATGAGGAGAGTCTCCTCGAAGAGGTCGACATAGAATTTCTTGCCCGTCCTGGAGGTATCCTGGAGCTCCTCAAGGAACTGATGCGCGACCTTAATCTCCTGCGGCGTGTGAATGAGGTGCTGCCTCCACCTGTCCGCCGCTTCTTCGTATTCGAACTTCTCCGAGTAGGCAACGAGACCTTTGACGTAATGGTCCCGGGCATATGCGTGGCGGCAGAGAGAGGCAACCAGCAGTTCAGCCTGGTTCGGGTCATCGGCCACATAGTTGTCGGCTCTCATCCTGAGCAGCTCTGCGGCAAGGCCCGACAAATCGTCCTTGAGAGCCCGAAGGAGGTCAAGGGCTTCCGTCCTCTCGGCGGAAGACTCGGTGCCGGGCCCTGCAAGCACTGGCCGTCCGTCCATGACCGCCTTTATCCAGACACCTATCTTATCCAGTATGTCCCTGGTCTGGTCAAACTCCGCGGGGCTGTATCTCGGGGAGCCCATCTGCTTGAGCGAATTAAGAAAAACGAATTTGCCCTGATAGCCCGAGGTGAGTGTATTGACTACTGCATGCGTAATGTTAAGGTCGCGTTTCCCATCCGATGTCATGTCGGCCTCCTTTCCAGAATACTTCGGAAAGAAAGGCCTCGACCTTAAGCGTGCGCCCTTACTCAGCCTTCCCCTTAAGAACAATCTCGCGCCCGATGGGCTCCACTGTCGTGGTCATATTGATTTCATCGCCCGTGAAAACGAGGTCGCTTTCCGAGTACAGAGGATCCCCCACCTGGCGCGAGCTCAAATGGAATGTTGTGTCATCGACCCAGTGGCCCCTCATGGCTTTCAAATTGCCCGCCGGCATCGGACCCGCATTCCCGACATCGGTCAGGCGGTAGAGGCCGTCAATACCGGTGACCAGGTGGTAGTCACCCATAGTGGTCTCGAGACTCACGACGCATGTGCTGTCGCTCCCAAATACGAAGATCGCGCTCTCAATACCGAGCTGGTTCCACTCCATCACGTATCTCCGCCCCGATATCTCTCCCGCTATCGCGGGCATGTAGTCCGCCGGTTCAGGCACCGGATTCCCAATCTCGTCTATGACCCTGGCAAGTCTTGCCGCGGCCCCGGGATCGGCCTCGAGCGGCTCTGGTGACTCCAGCCAGGGCGCTATGAAATCAGAGAAGAGGCTGTACGAGTCCGGGCGGTCGGAGGCCGTGACGGCGACTACGATATCGGCGTCTTCATTGACGTAAATGGACTGCCCTCCCCAACCCGATGCCCGATATGAACCGTCGTCTTCCAGCCACCACCAGTAACCGTACAGGGTCCTGGAAATCCCGCCGAGCTTGTTCATTGTGGATTCATCCACCCATTCTGCCGGGACGACCTGGCGGCCCTCCCATACGCCGCCTTTCATAAAGAGATATCCGAATTTCGCCATGTCAACGGGCAGGAGAAAGAGCTCGGCCCCCCCGAAGTTATAGCCCTGCGGCCCCTTCCTCCACTGGACTTCACCGAAACCCAGAGGACCGAAGAGGTGCTCATCCGCGAACTCATGAAGGCTCATCCCGCTCGACTCGGTGAGGATTCCCGACATCGTATGCGTGAGCGGGGTGGAGTAAACAAACCGCGTCCCCGGGTGGTTTTTCATCGGCCGCTCATAGGTCTTCTTGAGCCAGTCCAGCGAACCGAAGATCTCGGCTGAGATGGGACCGTTCTCATCGAGATCGAGGCCGCTTGTCATGGTCAGCAGATGCCACAGGTTGATCTCTCTCTTGCGGGGGTCCATGTCATCGGTGATGTACTCCGGGAAGTGCTGATACACGGTCTCGTCCAGGCTGCCGATGACGCCTTCGCGCAACGCTATCCCGACCAGCGCCGAAATCACGCTCTTGCTCACCGATTTCACGTTGTGCAGAGTCCCGCGGTCATAAGGGTGCATATATGCTTCGAGTACCAGCCGGCCGTCTCTTACGATTATCACGCTGTGTATCTCGATTGCGTCGTCCCTTATTTTAACGAGCATGTCGGCCAGCGCATCGGAGGAAATCCCCACTTCCTCAGGGGCCGCAGCGGGCCACGGCACCCCGGTGGCGGCCCGGACGCAATACGGACCGGCCAGGGCCAGCAGCGCCCACAATACGACAAATGCAACGGCACGCATTCCCAAATGTTCACTCACTATTCACTCCATGTGGCCAGGGGTCTATTCTCCTGCGCCCGCCGGCACAATGCTGATTGCCTGACCTCCGCCGGGCGCAAGCTTCATCTTAAGCACCGTATCGCTGTCAACGAGTACCTCCTGTATCTCATACGCATGAGGATTCATCTCCCAGTCCGCGTCTGGAGCGTCCGCGTAGATCTTCGCCGCGTATTCCACGCCGGTCTCAAGGAAGGAGAGCTCTACATCCAGCTCCCGGGCCTTCTCGTCGGTTATACTGCCTACGTAGTAGGAACCTCCGCTCCTCCGTACGATGGTCACGTAATCGCCTATCTTCCCATTGAGCACCATGGTATCGTCCCAGTCCACCGGCGCGTCCTCTATGAACTTGAAAGCGGGATGTCCCTCGTAGTTCTCGATGAGGTCGGCGGCCATCTGAATCGGGCTGTAGAGCACAATGAACAGAGCCAGCTGCTTGGCCAGCGTCGTCCGGACCCTGTTCTCGGGCCTGTACTCGTCGAACAGGCAGTCGAATATTACGGGCGTGTAGTCCAGGGGCCCCGCCAGCATTCGCGTGAATGCGAGAATCGTCTCATGGTCAGGGGGATTGCCCTCGCTCCACGCGTTATACTCCGTTCCCCTCACTCCCTCGCGCGTCATCATATTGGGATACGTCCGGCTTATTCCCGTCGGCTTGATGGGCTCATGCACGTCAAGCATGAAGCCGTACTCCGCGGCCTTCTCCACCACCATCCTGTAATGCCTGACCATGTGCTGTCCGTGATGGTAATGACCGCGAGGGAATATCCTGCCGGCATAGCCCGTCTTTATTGCGGTTATGCCTACCCGCTTATATAAGTCGAACGCCGCGTCCAGCTGCTCTTCATAGGAGGGCACATCTCCGCCCGTCTCATGATGCCCGATTATGGCTACGCCCTTCTCGCGCGCGTAGCGCGTCACCTCTTCGAGGTCGAAGTCTCGGTAAGACTCGGTATAGGAGTAAGCGTCCTTCTGGCCCCATCTGTCCCAACCCGTATTCCATCCCTCAATAAGCAATCCCTTTATGCCGTGGTCGCTGGCGAAGTCGATATAGCGTTTGGCGTTCTCCGTCGTCGCGCCATGATTCGGGCCGATGTGAAACGAATACTTGCCTATATGCATGCCCCACCAGATGCCGATGTACTTCATCGGCTTTATAAAGGAGGTATCCTCTATGACGCAGGGCTCGTTCAGATTCAGGATGAGACTGGACTCGATGAGCGCGCCGGCCGACTCCGCTATCTGGACAGTCCTCCACGGGGTACTGAGCGGCGTCTTGCCCTTGACCCTGACTCCGTCCGGCCATGGAGCGAGATTGGACTCCAGGACGAGGTCTCTTCCCCAGACGGCCGAGAGAGTCATCTCCGGGTAGTCGGTCAGGGCGGCCTCATGCACGCTGATATGGAGACCGTCTTCGGTCTCCATCGTGACGGGCGTCGCCACCGCCTTGACCTTCGAAAGCGGGGCGTGCCTGTAAAGGTGTTCGTACGAATCGAGGTCCGCCGGTATATACCACACCGAATGGTCGCCCGCGAAAGCGAACTGCGTCTTCTCGGACATGATCTCGAAGTCCTCGATGCCCCTCTGCCGAGGGATCTCGTACCTGAAACCCAGCCCGTCGTCATACACCCTGAAAACGACGGCCATCTCCCTCCCGCCCGACTTTTCCTGGGAGAGGACTATTCTGAGCTCATTGTACTTATTACAGATCTCGCTGCGCTGTCCCCATACCGGATGCCAGGTTTCATCATAAGACCCCGTCTCGGCGCTCCCTATAAGGAATCCATCCAGAAGCGGGGCCTTGTTGCGGAATGTGAAGCCGAGGGCCGACGGGAGAATTAACGGTCTCCCTTTATAATCGATTCTGTAATGCGGCGCTCCCCTCCGCAGCGAGAATACTACCTCGACACTCCCGTCGGGAGAGGTGACGCGCAACGCACCCGCGGAATCGCCGGCCGTACGTGAGACGCCGAAACCACTCATGATGACGAACAGACCTCCTGCAATCAGGACTCTCTTAAAGTAATCGGATTTCATCTGCATAGGCAGCCTGTAGAAACGCCCGAAGCTCATCCTATCCGTAGGACCTTGGCTCCCCTTATCTTGCGCTGCTTGAGCTGGACCAGCGCCTCGTTGGCACCGTCCAGCGGGAACTCCTGTATCTCGGGTTTTATGGGAATCTCCGCGGCCAATGCGAGGAATTCGCTCACATCGCGCCGCGCGACATTGGCGACGCTCTTGATCTCCTTCTCCATCCACAAATGCGTGGTGTAATCACACTCAAGTAGGTAGTCCTTATCCGCGTCCTCTTTCCTGATTGCATTGATGACAAGCCGTCCGCCGGGCTCGAGGTTCTTCATCGCCTCAACCACGGGCTTCCAGACAGGCGTCGTATCGATGATCGCATCGAGCTTCCTCGGCGACTCATCTTGCGTATCGCCCGCCCATACCGCCCCGAGCTCGACCGCGAATTCGCGTTCCTTCTCGCTACGGGCGAAGACGTAGACCTCCGAGTCGGGGAACCTGTGCCGGGCCATCTTGAGTACAAGATGCGCGGATGCCCCGAACCCGGTAAGCCCGAGGCTACGGCCGTTCTCAATGCCTGTGAGTCTCAGCGACCGGTAGCCGATGGCGCCCGCGCACAGAAGCGGGGCGGCTTCGGCGTCGGAGAAGACATCGGGAATACCGTACGCGAATCTCTCGGGGAGCGTCATGTACTCGGCATAGCCGCCGTCCGCGTCCCTGCCGGTTGCGCGGAAATCGGCGCAGAGGTTCTCGTTGCCGCTCAGGCAGAACCCGCACCTACCACAGGCGGAGTAGATCCAGCCCACGCCGACCCTGTCCCCTTCGGCGTACATGTCGGCGCCCGCGCCGCGTCCTGCTACCATACCCACGACCTGATGGCCGAGTATGATGGGGAACTCAGGCGGAGGCGTGCGTCCCTCTATCTCGTCAAGCTCGGTATGACAGACACCGCACGTACTTACCTTGACGAGTATCTCCCCGTCTTTCGGAACGGGGTCGGGTACTTCGGCATGGCTGAGCGGCGAAGTGTTCCTGGCGAGGTCGGTGAGGGCCTCCAGTACCATCGCTATCATGTGTCACAATCTCCTGCATTGAGCCGTATGCGAAGACCAATACGAGCATCATCGCCTCTTGCGCTTGGTTTGACAAGCTGGAAAGCCGCAGGATGCCGGCGGGTACCTATCGCGGAGGCGCCCCGGATCCCGCACAGGCTGAATCGAAAACGTCAATCGACCCGAGCACCTCTCCGGAGAAGTCGAAGACGGTGACGTTCTCCCAGACCGAACCGAACGACGGCGCCGCTATCCACTCGGGCGCCCAGTAGAAGACACCCAGCCCCAGCGAGCCCGGCACGTCGGCCACGATGTCCATGAGGTCAGCGAGAAACGCGCGCTGTCCCGCGACCGTGGCGGGATAGCCCGGCAGCAGGTGCTCCGGTAGGCCCACCATGTTATGCGTGTTGTCATGCCAGTCCAGCGTCCAGGGGTAGGCCGTCTCGGCGATCACGATATCCTTACCGTAGCGGTATGAGAGGTCGGCGAGATTGGCCTCGAGGTCGTCAAGCGTGCCGTGCCACCACGGGTAGAAAGACTGGCCGATTATGTCGAAGTCCACACCCTCGGCGATGAGGTGGTCGAAGAACCAGCGGCCCGCACTGTTGTCACCGCCGCGGTCTATGTGGATCATGATCCGGACGCTGTCCTCCGGCGCAGTCGCATCCCGGACGCCCCGGATCCCGGCGGATACGAGAGTCCCGAATGCTTCCCATTGCTCCTCTGAATCGAATGAATCACATACGCGTCCGTCGTCCCAGAGCATGCCGCAGATAATCTCGTTCCCGATCTGCACCATGTCCGGCATCGTGCCCTGCGCGCCGAGCGCCTCAATCACGCTTCGCGTATACTCGCGCACGCTGTCCGCGAGCGCCTCGCCCCCCACGCCCGACCAGGCCGCCGGCTTCTTCTGACGCCCCGGGTCCGCCCAGGTGTCGGAGTAATGGAAATCGACTAGCAATCCAAGGCCCTTCTCCCTGGCGCGCGCCGCCATCAGGAGTGTGCTCCCAAGGTCGCAATAGCCCCCGGCCGGGTCCAGCCATATTCTAAGGCGAATGAAGTTGAAACCGTGATCCCGGAAGATATCGAGCGCGTCGCGGGGCTCTCCGCCCTCGGTGTAGATGCCTCCCCCGTCCTCAACCTGCTCGAGGAAGGAGACGTCCGCGCCCTTTATGAATTCAACCTGGCCGCATTCGCCGTCCAATGAGAGAAATACGGCCACGAGGGGCACAAGCAGACACAGGACAGGAGCCCGCAGCCAAGTCCGCAGTCTTCGGAGGCCGCGCGATTGACAGGGCACTATTGTATCCTGACCACTTTCTGGCTCACGCTTATGTCGCCCGATTCAAGGCGACAGAAGTACGCCCCGGGAGACACTCTCCTGCCCGTGTCATCAAGCCCGTCCCAGGCGGTTGACCGCGTACCGGGCTCGGCCACGCCATCAAGGAGCGTTCTGACCTTCCGTCCCTTAATGTCATAGACCTCGAGCTTGATGTGGGAAACGACCGGCACCGTGAATGACAACCGCGTAGTGGTGGTGAAAGGACTCGGATAAGCCGGCCCGAGCGCGAATCCGCCATGCTCGGCTTGCACCGCCTCCACCGCCGCGTTCGGATTGACTACCGTGAACGAATCGACAATCGAGCTGCCCGTATTGATCGCCTCGAAGTGAAGCAGGGGACCGTCGATATCGACGGTGCAGAAATGGTACGTCTTAGAGGTCGCGACTATGTATGGATAGGAGTCATTCGGAGTATAAAGCGGGGCGCCTCCTCCACCCGTCGTGACATGATGTATGTCGTTAACCACGGCGCGGGCATAGTAGTGGTTATGGCCTGCGAAGAGAATCGAGACGTCATGCTCGATCAGAAGAGGATGGATAACCGACTGAACTGTCGCATCGTTCTCATGGCCCCCGGCCGACCAGCCCGGCTCATGGATGTATACTATCTTATACGGCTTGTCCGTATTGGCCAGGTCGTTCGCAAACCACGCAAGCTGAGGAGACCCCGTCCCGTAAGGCACATACTGGTCCAGCACAGTGAAATGCACAGGCCCGTAATCAAAAGACCAGTACCTGTCATCGACATATGCATAAGGGAAGTACTTCTGAAAGAGGACTCCGTCCTCCTCGTGATTTCCCATGCATGACTGATAGGGCAGGCAGGCCATCATCTCTCGAAGATATGCATAGTCGGCGAACAGCTCGGTGTCCCACTCCGATTCGATGTCCCCGTCTGTTACGAGGTCCCCCATCGACAGGATCATGGTCTGGAAGTCGGAGTCGGCCGCATACTCGGCGATAACGTCCTGGGCCACCAGGTTATGGGGGGCAGGATATGTGCGGCAGTCGCCATAGGCAAAGAACTTGACCTGCATGGCGTCATCCGACGGCGCGGCCCGGAAGGACCCGGCGTACTGCTCGGCCCCGGCCGTAATGCGGTAATAGTAGAGATTACCGGGCGTGAGTCCGGTGATGGTATACGCATGCTGGAAGTCAGGCCCGTATACTCCTGTCTCCGCACTCCCCATCGAGTAGGAAGTATCGGTGCCCCACTCTGTGAGGCATGAATCCGGCAGCGAGAGCTGCCAGTGCACGTCCATCTGCGTGTTGACATTGGAGTAAATGAGGTACGGCTGCTTCCTCACCAGCGCGGGCAGCGTTTCGAGCCCGCTCAGCTCCAGGTCGAAACTGATATCGGAGCTCGTCCGCGACTGCTGGTGTATCTCCACCGCGATCAGGTTGCTGCCGGCGACGAGGTCGTCGGCGTAGAAGTAGCGGACCTGGAACGCGTCCTCGTCGCTGCTCCCGATAACGTTGGGCGCGAGCGTCATGTAATCGACCGGACCATCCGGCATGTTGACGCGCCTGACCTCGGTCCCGTTGAGATAAACAACCGCGCCGTCGTCGCGGACCAACCTCAGCTTCATGCAGACATAAGGTGAAGGGTCGACAACGTCGAAAGCATGTCTGAAATAAGTAGTGACGTATTTGTTGCTCGAGCTGGGGCCGTAGCTCACCACTGTCGCCTCATCCCCGTCGCCGTAGCCGAGCTGGGCGGGTCCGCTGGCCCAGGCCGTGTCGGCGAATCCCGGATCTCTCCAGGCCGTACCCTGGTCGGAGCCGTCATCGAGATACTTCCAGACGGAACCCGCGGAAACGAAGGTCATATCTGCATAGGCTGCCGTCGAGGCCAGGACGGCCACCAGCACGATAGCGCCGGCGCTCTTGAGACATGAATGGTACGAGATCATGGTACCCTTACCTCTCCCTGAAAGTCCGTTATCGTAGGCCTCTTGTGCCTATTCTACCAGATGCCGGGGCATTTAACAAGCACACCTCCGCTTTACTTAGATGCGCCGGTCGGACCTTAAGTTGGCTCAAAAGGGCGGGCCTATTCGGCGAGGAAACCTTGCTCTACGGCGTCACGGATGAGACCGGCTGCGAACTCCCAGATGCCGGGCATGTGCTCCGCAACCGGTTGCGCGCGCTTAAGGACGCGGTCGCTCGTGACCCGGTACTTCTGCCATGTTTCGCCGCCCGAGTGGTAGTTGAGGAGCAGGGGCTGCAGGCGGTCGAGCGCGTTGGCAAAACGCGCTTCAGGCGTGATCATGTCTTCGAACTCATCCCAGAGTGCTCTCATCTCGCGGCTCTGGTCGTCCGGGAGCATAGCGAAGATACGATCGGCCGCCCGGGTCTCGCGCTCGATCTTGTCCTTCGCCCCCTCTTCGTCATAGCAGTAGGTATCGCCTGCATATATCTCCACAAGGTCATGCACGAGGACCATCTTAAGGACCTTCAGAATGTCGACGCTCTCGCTCTCTGCGTACTCTGCCAGCAGTATCGCCATCATGGCAAGATGCCACGAATGCTCTGCGTCATTCTCGTGACGATCCGTTCCAATCACCATAGTCCGCCGCAGGACCTGCTTGGTTTTGCCTATCTCCACGATGAACGCCATCTGCTTCTCGAGACGTTCACTATCCATTATAGCAGCCTCCTTACATCAGGCCGGAATGTCGCGACCTTTATGCCGGCATCATAGGGCCCGCACTACTTGGCCAGCAGGTCCTTATCAAAGGATGCGAGCTCCCCTCCCAGCTTCCAGATGCGGAGCTTGGATTCCTTGGGCTTGCCAAGAAGTTCGTACATTTCCCGGTTGAGTCCCCAGAGCTCTATGCCCGTCAGCGTAACGGGTTCATGGGGCAACGCAATCCTCTTATATGAAATCCCGGGGAATACGTTGAGAAGATGGGGCGTCAGCACAAGAAGGTCAATCTTTGTAGAACCTGTTTCGGTACGGGTAATCTTAAGGGGATAGTACAAATGGTCGGTCTCGAAGCGGTATTGAATCGCCTCACTGGTCCTGGGTTCCTCACATAGCGAAACCACATCGAAGACGAAGTACCTGAATCCCTCCACCAGGTACTCCTGGACTACGGGCTTCAGTGACTCGGGTATGGTCGGATTCTCGGCGCCGGCCGAATCCAGATACTCCACAACCCAGGCCACAAAACCCGTCTCGTCGAGCACATGTGTGACCGAGATGTCATGCGACCCGATCTTCTCATGGAATGTGACTTCTCCCGCCGGTTTCTCGTCCTCTTCTCCAGGTCCTTTTGCGTCGCGTGTCTTCACCTTCTCAACCAGCTTCCTGTTGATGAGGGCGGTCGCCTTTGCGAATACCTCGACATCACCCTTCTTGACAACCGGCTCCGAGGGAAGCGGAAGAACCTCTAGCACCATGGTGGACTCGGAAGCCGCAAGGTCCGTCGAGAGCAGCAATATCTCCTCCTCCCCGTTCCAGGCAATAAGCGCGCGCTGGTTGGGCTCGAATATCTCGACGCCGGGCTTGAACGGGATCGACCCGCGGTCGGCGCAGGCCGTCGATACGGCCAGGGCGATTATGATCGACGAGAAACAAAGTGCTCTTTTCATTGTCCTCCCTCCATGGCCTGAAGGTCTTTCCTGAAGTGTATCTTGCGCTGCACTTCTTCATAGCCGAGCGCCTTGTGCGCAGCCGGGCTGTTCGTATACCTCGGTGTCGTGTCGGAAGCCATCTCGAGGCATCCACTGGCGCGCGCCCATTTCTCGGCCTCTTCCACCAGCCGCCTGCCTACCCCGAGTCTACGCATATCCGGGTCCACATACCAGCCTTCCAGGTAACCCACGTTCCGCGTCCTGCACTTCTCGGCGGTAGGGCGAATGGAGACCTCAACCATTCCACACAGGCCCTCGCCCTCACGCTCGGCTACGAACACGGGTTCCGTCTCGAGCCGGCCGAGCATGTCGCGGACTTCAGCCTTGAGCTCTTCCGGGTCATGATGGGGCCAGAGCGCCATGCGCATCCGCAGCCACTCCCCGATGTCCTGCTCTGTAAGACGCCGGATATTCATGCGCGCTTATCTCTCAACGTTCTTCCCCCGTGTCCTACCGCTTGCCCTACCGCTTGCCCTAGCACTTGCCCTACCGCTCTTATTGCCTCTCTTGATGCCGCTCTCAATGCCGCTCTTAACGCCGCTCTTAACGCCGCGCATCTTCCCAACCTCTCCATGTCTGAAGCAGGAAACAAGGTGATCGTTCACCATTCCCGCGGCCTGCATGTATGCATAGCAGATGGTCGGCCCGACGAAACTGAAGCCGCGCTCTTTAAGGTCCTTGCTCATTGCCCTGGACTCGGAGGTCTCACAGGGAATCTGCTTCAATGACTTCCACTTGTTCTGCCTTGTCCTTCCGCCCACGAACTGCCAGATATATCTGTCGAAGCTCCCGAACTCCTCCTGCACCTTCAGAAAAGCGCGTGCATTCCTGACGGCACCCTCAATCTTGCGCCTGTTCCTTACGATGCCGGGGTCCCTGAGCAACCTCTCGATCTTGCGCCCGTCGAACTTCGCGACTTTCCCAGGGTCGAACCCCGCGAAGGCCCTGCGGTAGCCGTCCCGCTTATTGAGAATGGTGCTCCAGCTCAATCCCGCCTGCGCACCGTCCAGCACCAGAAATTCGAAATGGGTAATATCGTCGTGAACCGGCACTCCCCACTCCTCGTCGTGATACCTCATATAAACCGGTCCCGACTTCTCGGTGGCCCATGGACACCTTGTCCTTTTGCGCTGAAGCCTCACTGCCATGACCTAGAGCTCCTCTCTTTTCTCTACTCTACGAAAGCTTAACATGTTCCGCAAACCGATGGAACAGGCGCGGCATCTGGACGCCCGGGGCGGACAATGGGATCAGTACTCAGGGGGTAAGCGAGTATATGAAATACCTCTCGTCGCCCCGCATTATGGTCTGCTCCTGCTTCATCCCGATCTTCTCCGAGACTTTCTGCGAGGCGATATTATCCGGCCTTATCAGGCTTATGATTCTCGGCATGTGGAGGGTAAACAGGGCGAAGTCACGGACGGCCCGCGCCGCCTCGGATGCAAGACCCCGGTTCCAGTAGTCGCTGCGGAAGTCATAGCCCAGTTCCACTTCCTGCTTCCCTTCAACCTCCATGTGCTCGAGCCCGCAGTCCCCGACGATAACCTGGTCATCCTTATGAATAACGGTGAAGAGGCCATATCCATGCTTCTGCTGGTGGATGATATTGCGCCAGACCCACTTTTCCATCTGGCCGCGGTTAAATGGCGGGACACCGAAGGACTTCATGACCTTGGGATCCGCAAATATCTTTAAGAGCCCGTCAATGTCCTCCGGCCGCATCATTCGCAGTATGAGACGCCTTGTCTCAAGCAATCAGAATCCCCGGATGATTATGTTTCCATTGACAACTGAAAGATCGATCGTTCCGTCCCCTTCCCCCAGCCTGCCGGTCAGCGAACCCGGCGCGGCGACTATATCCTCGAGCGGCAGGTTGGGGAAAGTGACGCCGCCGTTGACGAAGCTCGCAGAGAACATCGCTGACGTACTCACCGGTACCTGTATGTCTATCTCGCCGTTCACGACGCTCATGCTCACGACTGCCTGAGGTGGCAGCGTCACATCCCCCTCTATCCTACCATTGACCACGCTCCCTGTGACGCTAGCTATGATGTCGGCGAGCGATAGGGTTCCGTTTACCACCTGCGCCGCTACCGGCTTTTCGACTGAGTCTATGGAAATGGTGCCATTCACACCGGCGATGCTCACCGCAAGGTCGGTCGGTATGATTATGTCGTAATCGACCTCATACAGCCTCCCGCCTGACTCTTCAGGCTGGTTGGTCACGGCGCTTACGATACCCGCTTCATTCGTAACCTGCACGCTCAGCGAGTCAAGGTGCTCCACCGCATCATCCGGCCTGTCCGAGGTCACGCGCTTCTCTCCCCTCACCACGATGGAATCCGACCAGGCGGACCCCGTGATCGTAATATCACCCGATACCCCCGACACCGCAATCAGGACCTGCTCGAAGACCTGGAACCTGTAATAGAATGACTCCTTCGCGACCGAGTCTTTTCCCGGGCCCGTAGTGCTGTCACTGCAGCTCGAGACCAGGACGAACAGGCCGATGACCACAAACAGCGTGATCTTATAGCAGTGCTTACTCATCATCGTCCTCCGTTATCAGGGGCAAACACAAGATACCACGCCTCACGCCCGATGTCAAAAACGCCACTATCGGGAAGGCGCTCTTGTCGCCGTCTGCAGAAGCACGATGCCCAGGATGATCGACGCAAGCCCCACGGCGATTCTGAGGTCGACATGCTGGGTGCCGCGCGCGAGTCCGAGCAAAGTCCCCGCAAGCGGCGCGAGGGCGAATGCTATCGCCAGTGTCACGCCCAGATTCTCAGAGCTCGCGAGGGCCGCGTAGAACGCCCACATCCCCAGGCTTCCGGCTACGACGCCGCCGGCGATGACTATGGTCACCCAGGCCCGCGTATTCGATGGATCGGCAATGGACTTCCATGCTGGAATCGACACCAGCCCCAGTATGACGACGGCGATTGCCGTCCTTAAGGCGATCCCGGCTATGGGCGGGAGCCCCAGCTTCTGAAGCGCGGCCTTCTCGAAGTACCCACCCACTCCCCAGGCGACCCCGGCGATTATTGCATAGACAATGTAGGGTTTCATGCTCGTGTTCCTCCGTTGTCCTTGAGTCCCAACAGATGAAACACGATACAGGGGATTCAATCAACGCGAAAAAACGCAGCCGGGCCAAGGCGTGCCCGTATGAATGGTGATCGAGATATCAGACACAGTTGGCGTCCCCAACGGGATTCGAACCCGTGTTGCCGCCGTGAAAGGGCGGTGTCCTAGACCGGGCTAGACGATGGGGACGCCCAGAGGTGTCACTTATTCTTGAAGTCGGGCTTACGTTTCTCTAAGAAAGCCGTCGTGCCTTCCTTGCAGTCGTCGGTCGCAAATACAAGACCGAAGAGGTCGGCTTCGAGAACCAGTCCCTCCTCGAGCGTGACATTGAGACCGCTGTTTACAGCTTCGAGGCAGTATTTTAATGCTATGGGTGCCTTAAGCGCAATAGTCTTCGCCAGTTTCTCGCAGGTTTCCATGAGCTCTGCCTGCGGAACCACCTTGTTCACGAGCCCCCACCTGGCCGCAGTCTCTGCGTCTATTGGGTAGCCCGAGAGAATCATCTCCATGGCCCTGCCCTTGCCCACGAGCCTGGGAAGCCGCTGGGTGCCGCCGTAGCCGGGGATGAGACCCAGGTTGACTTCGGGCTGGCCCATCTTGGCATTGTCGGAGGCGACGCGGAAGGTGCATGCCATGGCGATCTCGCAGCCACCGCCCAGGGCGAAGCCGTTCACGGCGCCTATGACGGGCTTGCCGAGATTCTCCATTAGGGTAAGGAGTCCCTGGCCCCGCTTGGCGTAGTCCCTCGCGCCGTCGCAATCCAGCGTCTGGAATTCGCCGATGTCGGCCCCCGCGACGAATGACTTCTCGCCGGCCCCGGTCAGGATTACCGCGCGGATGCTATCGTCGGCCTTTAGGTCCTGGAACGCGTCGATGAGCTCTTTGACCGTTGCTATGCTGAGGGCGTTCAGCACTTTGGGCCGGTTCACGGTCACGTAGCCGATGCCGTCCCTTTTCTCTAAGATTATGTTCTCATACGCCATCTGTAACCTCCGTCTCGCAATTAAAGGGGCAGGGTGTCCACGGTTTCAGGATATGTCTTGGCTTTCTCTTCTCCTCTTAACACTCTGAGCGAACCCAGTACGAGGGCTTCCATCTCATCCTCGCCGGGATAGACCATGACCGGGGCGACATGCCCGACTCGTTCCTTGATCCAGCCCACTATCATCTCACTCCCCGAGAGGCCTCCGGTCAGTACGATGGCGTCGACGTCGCCCATGAGCACCGTCGCCATCGCCCCGATTTCTTTGGCTATCTGGTAGGCCATAGTCTGGTACACGAGGGCAGCATGCTCGTCGCCCGACCTCACCCTCTCCTCCACTTCCTTGGCGGAGTTGGTGCCGAGATGGGAGACAAGTCCACCGTGGCCTATGAGCTCTCGCTTGGCCTCTTCCCTGCCGAGCTTGTTATCGAATATGAAGTCGATGAGCCCCATGGTGGGAACGGTACCGGCGCGTTCAGGGGTGAACGGGCCGCCGGAGTTGGCGTCGTTAGCGTCCACGATGCGGCCCTTTCTTAGAGGGCACACGGATATGCCGCCCCCCATATGGGCCACTATGAGATTCAGCTCGTTAAGGCTCTTGCCCATGTCCACCGCCGCCAGGCGCGCGGTGGCCTTTATGTTGAGGGCATGCGAGAGGCTTCGCCTCATCACCGCCTTGAGTCCCGAAAGCCGCGCCATGGGTTCGAATTCGTCCACGCTGGGCGGGTCCACCATGAATGCGGGAATCCCGAAGTCCCAGCCTATGCCGTAGGCGAGCACCGGTCCCAAATTGGCCGCATGCTGTCCCTGCACACCTTCCCGGCCGTCGTTTATCATGAGCTGGTTGACTTCATATGTACCGCTCACCACCGGCCTCAAGAGCCCTCCCCTTCCGACCACCGCAGTAAGCGAGTGTACGTCGATGCCGTTCCGCCGCAGCGCCTCCAGTATGGTCTTCTTCCTGAACTCGTACTGGTCCCATATGCTCTCGAAAGGCGAGAGGTCGAGCTCGGAGTGCCTGATGGTCTCCTCGAGCACCGCCGTCTCGTTGTCGAATACGGCTATCTTGGTTGAGGTGGATCCCGGATTGATGGCTAGTATCCTGTGCTTGTCGGTCTTGTTCTCAGGCATCACTGACCTCGGTCTTCTCTAGACCTCCGGCTGCGGGGCCTTTGCGAGGATGCTTCTCACGCCGCCCACGTGCTCTATCCGTTCCTCCGCCATCCTGCGCGCGGCCCGGAAAGGCGGCATACTCTCTCTCTCGGCGTAGTCGAAGACGCCGACCAGCACGTCGAATATCTCGCACGCTCTCGCTATGGTCTCCTGCTCGGTCGCCGCCTGCAGGCCGTCGGAGGTCTGGAAGAGCTCGCCCGCGCTGATGACGAAGTCGGGCGCGTACAATATGTCTTTTTTGTGAAGGTAGTCCCCGACGCTGCTCGATTCCAGGATGTCATAGGCCGCGCCCGCGATTATCTTGCACTTGAGTTTCTCGGCCCTCTCCTGCGTGATGACTCCGCCGAAGGCGCAGGGCGAGAATATGTCGCAGTCGCATTCATAGATCTCGTCGGGCCTCACGATCTTGGCCGAGGGCACCACGTCCTGAACGCGCTTCATGGCGTCATACACGATATCGGTGATTATGAGGCCCGCGCCCTCTTCATCGAGATAACGCGCCAGATTGCAGCCGACCTCACCCACGCCCTGTATGGCCACGGTGCGGCCCTTGACTGAGGAGACGCCGTACTTGGCCTTGCAGCAGGCCCGCATCCCCCAGAGAACTCCGTGAGCGGTGGCTTTGCCGCCCAGGCTCTCTTCGCGGGCGCGGCTGACGAAGGGCGCTATATACCCCGTCTCACGCCTTATGTAGAGCATATCGCGGTCGTCGGTGCCGAGATCGGCATAGGTCACGAAGCGCCCGCCAAGGCCCTCGATGAACCTGCCGAATGCGCGGAAGTAGGCTTCGCTCTTGCCGCCGGCGGGATCTCCCCACAGCACTCCCTTGCCGCCCCCCGTGTCGCAGTCCGAGACAGCGGCCTGCTAGGTCATGCTGCGCGAGAGCCTGAGGGCCTCGCTAATCGCGGCGTCTTCCGACCCGTAGTCCCACATCCTTGTGCCGCCCAGGGCCGGGCCCAGGGTGGTATCGTGCACCGCTATTATGGCGCGAAGCTCCGTCCTCTGGTCGTAGCAGAAGACCAGCTCCTCATGTCCGTACTCGTCCATGAGGTCGAATATTCCCACGTTTGTCCTCCCGTAGGATTAGGTTAAGAAGCCGGCGTCGGATACATTCCGGCCTAGCACTAAATACCACATAGGCAGGCGCATGTCAAACGCTTAGGTTCCGGGCGGCTACCAGGTGCCCGAGCCGATCTCAATAACGTAGGTGAGCCGGTCTATGTCGAAGAAGCCGTAGTTCTTGATACCCGCCCGTATGCCCCAGAAGTCGGTGAGAAAGGACATGAAGCTGAATGGCGAGTGGGCCAGGTTGGCCCTGAACCTTATGCCGGTTTCCATCACGAAGTCGTTTCTGGTCTTTGTGGTCCACCTGTCGTCCTCATAGACATCGTACTTGTCCCACTCCCAGCCGGCGGAGAGGTAACCGTCCATCCAGCGCGAGGCCGACGGCGTGTAGTGGAGCATGTACCCGATATCACGCAGACGCTTGTCCTTCAAGTAAACGCGCTGGCAGATGTAGCCGCCCGCGACGGGGTCCTCGAACGTCTTGACGATGAAGAAGGGCAGAATCACGTCAACGCCGAGATCGCCGTCGGCCATGAGCGACACCGAGATCGACTTGACAAACGACTCGGCGTTTCCCCACTCCACTACATGCGCCAGGCTCGAGGCACTCTCAACATCCGGCCAGTCGGGATCGCCCTTGTCGGCGATGAAGTGAACCAGGTCGCGCTCGGCCTTCTCCGCCGACGGGAACGGCCTGAGCTCGTATATGGCCGCATCGGGAGCGTACCACCCGCCCTCGCTGTGGATCTCGCGCAGGGGGCTGTCGGGCGGCAGGGGCGGAAATACCCTGAACCCGGGCCTTCGCACCTTGGTCATCCAGGCCTGGTAATTGCCTGTGAAGAGACCCCCGCTCCTCAGGACGTCGCGCACGCCCCAGGCGTCATTCACGCGCCTGTTGACGTCATAACCGGGAGTGAAGTAGCCGTCGGCGTTCTTGTCGGTGCACGATGCGTGCTTGCCTTCCTCCACGAGGATGTGGAGCGGGAACTTGACATACTCGTCTATGGAGAGCGTATTATCGTACCAGAGCACCCCGTGGGCCTTACCCACGGCGCGGGTGACGGCGACATTGTATGGGCACTCCACGCATTTCTCCCGCTTCCAGATCAGGATCTTGAGCTCGACCGACTCGACATCATGCGCATGGCCTCCGAAGCCGGCTTCGGAGCTGTAGTAGAAGAAGTAGTCAAGGTCGATGGCGACCACGTTACCCAGGTCTATGACCGACTCGCCCCTGTCGTCATGATCGGGCATGTACGCGGTCTCCCTGTCGCCGGCCACCATGAGGTTCCGGGCGCGGTAGTAGACAACCGCCCTCCCGCGATCGTCCTCGAACGGGAAGGGCTCCGGGAGCGTGATGTCCTTCCCCTCCGTGTCGCCGAGCAGGGGCTCGTCGGGGGAGAACCAAAGGACGGGCCCGCAGTAAGCCGCCAGGTCTTCGACGGTCATGAGGGAGTCGTCTCCGGACCACACAACGGCCTGCACCATCCTGGAGTCACAGCAGGGGATGTCTTCGGGGTCCATCTCGATAGAGGTGATTTTCCTTCTTGCAGTCGCCGGCCCGGCGAGCAGCGCCAGGGACGTTATAAGCACCAGCAGCACAACCAGACATCTCGAAGATTTCACTTGGGCCTCCTTTGTGCGCGTCCCAGACAGGCCAAGACTAGCAAAAGGCTTCAACGCGTTAAAGCTTAATCCGGATTGTTCGCCCAAAAACGGTTTGACTTGGAGCTCGCCCGCGGGGTACCATCATCTAAGGTTTCCGGGTGCCCGAGCGCGCCCGGCTACGTCTTGACTCAATCAGGAAGAGGTGGCCCCGGCCGCCGAATTGCGTCTTTTGGCTTCAGCCGGAAGGCAGGTGATAGGATTGCGCAAGTCCACCAACGAGCGACTCGAAGATCTCAAGAAGAAGAAGGAAGGCGTCCCCCTGGGGGGAGGCCAGAAGAGGATAGACAAGCAGCACGAGGCTGGAAAACTCACGGCCCGCGAACGCATCGACCTCCTTGTGGACAAGGGCTCATTCCAGGAGCTGGGCGTCTTCGTGACCCATCGCACACATGACTTCGGGCTGGAGAAGAATAAGCCGGTCGGAGACGGCGTCGTATCCGGCCACGGCACCGTAGGCGGCCGCCGCGTCTTCATTTTCGCCCAGGACTTCACCGTCTTCGGCGGCACCATGGGCGAGATGAACGCGAGGAAGATATGCCAGGTCATGGACCTGGCCGTGGAGAACGGGGCGCCGATAATAGGCCTCAATGACTCGGGAGGCGCGCGCATACAGGAAGGGGTCTTAAGTCTCGGCGGCTACGCCGACGTTTTCTTGAGAAACACGCTGGCCTCGGGCGTTGTGCCCCAGATATCGGCTATTCTCGGGCCGTGTGCAGGCGGCGCTGTCTATTCGCCGGCCATCACTGACTTCATCTTCATGGTCGATAAGACAAGCCATATGTTCATTACCGGCCCCGAGGTCATAAAGGCGGTGACCGGCGAGACCGTGACTTTCGAAGACCTCGGCGGCGCACGGGCGCATTCGACAAAGAGCGGCGTCGCCCATTTCATGAGCGAGGACGAATACGACTGCTTCGCGGGCATAAAGAAGCTCTTAAGCTTCCTGCCGCAGAACAACCTTGACGACCCGCCGCGCATTGAACCGGCCGACAGCCGCGACCGTACCGAAACCAGGCTCAACGAGCTCATCCCGGATTCACCCAACAAACCCTACGATATGCTCGAGGTCATCGAGCTCGTCGTCGACGACGGCGACTTCTTCGAGGTGCACAAGCACTACGCCGGCAACATCGTGGTCGGATTCGCCCGCCTCAACGGCATCCCCATCGGGGTGGTGGCGAATCAGCCCAAGGTGCTGGCGGGAACCCTCGACATAGACTCGTCCATCAAGGGCGCGCGCTTCGTGCGCTTCTGCGACGCGTTCAACATCCCGCTTCTCACTTTCGAGGACGTGCCCGGGTTCCTTCCCGGCACCGAGCAGGAATGGGGCGGCATCATAAAGCACGGGGCCAAGCTGCTTTACGCCTACTGCGAGGCCACCGTCCCCAAGATCACCGTAATCACAAGGAAGGCCTACGGGGGCGCGTATGACGTCATGTCCTCCAGGCACATCAGGGGCGATTACAACATCGCCTGGCCGTCGTCCGAGCTCGCCGTCATGGGAGTGGACGGGGCGGTCAATATCATATTCAGAAAGGAAATCGCCAAGGCCAAGGACCCGGACAAAGCGAGACAGGGCTTCGTGGACGACTTCGAGGACAAGTTCGCCAACCCCTATATCGCCGCGTCGCTGGGATATATAGACGATGTTGTGGAGCCGGCCGAGACGCGGCCCCATATTATAACGGCGCTCGAGATGCTCTTGGAGAAACGCCAGAACCTGCCTCCCAAGAAGCACGGCAACATACCACTCTAGGAGTAGCGCGTGACCTCAGAGCCGAAGCTCTTCGTAAAGGTGCTGGTCGCCAACCGGGGAGAAATAGCGATACGCGTGTTCCGCGCGCTTTCCGAGATGGGCATCGGCTCGGTGGCGGTCTATTCAGAGGCAGACCGGCTCTCATCCCATATCGCATATGCCGACGAAGCCCATCTCATAGGCCCCCCTCCCGCCGCCGAGAGCTATCTCAATATAGAGAAGATCATCTCGGTCGCCGGGGAGACAGGGTGCCAGGCCATTCATCCGGGTTACGGCTTTCTCGCCGAGAGCCATGAATTCGCTGAGGCCTGCGAGGGGGCCGGGCTCGTCTTCATCGGTCCCACGGCCGAGTCCATAAAGGCCATGGGCTTTAAGACGAGAGCCAAGAAGATAATGATGGACTCGGGAGTCCCGGTCATCCCGGGAAGCGAGGGCGCCGTAAAGGACGCTGGCGCAGCAAAGAAGGTCGCCGGAGACATCGGCTACCCGGTGATGATCAAAGCGTCGGCGGGCGGCGGCGGGAAGGGCATGCGCATTATATACGACCCGAAGGAAATCGAGCAGGCGTTCCGGACGGCGCGGGGCGAGGCCGAATCCTACTTCGGCAATCCTGAGATTTTCATCGAGAAGTTCATAGAGCGGCCCAGGCATATCGAAGTCCAGATCCTGGCGGACAATTACGGCGACGTCATATACCTCGGGGAGCGCGAATGTTCCGTGCAGCGCCGCTATCAGAAGCTGATCGAGGAAACCCCTTCGCCGGCGATAGACGACGAGGCCAGAAAGCACATCGGGGAGACGGCGGTCAAAGCCGCCAAGGCCGCGAACTACAGGAACGCGGGCACGGTGGAGTTCATACTGGATCCCGACGGCAACTTCTATTTCCTCGAGGTCAACACCCGCCTCCAGGTGGAGCACCCGGTGAGCGAATTCGTCACCGGCATCGACCTGGTCAAGAACCAGCTTCGCATCGCGTCGGGGTTCAAGCTTGCCTACAGGCAGGAGGACATAACGCCCGAGGGCGCGTCAATAGAATGCCGCATCTACGCGGAGGACCCGTACAATGATTTTCTCCCCTCGCTCGGCAGAATAAGAAGGCTCAAGAACCCCGAGGGTCCCTGGGTCAGGGTCGAGAACTACGTTTACAGCGGTTACGATGTCCCCGTGTACTACGATCCCCTTATCGCCAAGGTCATCACCTGGGGCGCGGACCGCGGGGCGGCTATCGCGAGGATGAGCCGGGCGCTGGGAGAATACATAATCGAGGGCATCGAGACGACCATACCGTTTCACATGTGGGTGATGCGGGACGAGAAGTTCATATCCGGCGACTTCGACACTTCCTATATAGACAAGCACTATCACGGGAACGCCACCCGGGCGCATCGCAGGGTGCCGCCCGAGATCGCCATAATCGCGGCGTCCATAAACGCCCTCGAATCAGGGGGCCGGGTGGCCGCCGGCCGGGAGCGGCGCGGATCGCGCTGGAAAGACATCGCGAGGAGAGAAGGCACGGGACAATGATCTACTACGCCAGAATGCTGGACGGCGAGCGCAAGGTCGAGATTGAGAAGGACGGGAACATATACACCGTGACTATAGAGGGCAAGACGTATAAGGCAGACGCAAGGATGGCGGCGGGACCCGCGTCGATGTCCATCATTGTCGATAACAGGTGCTATGAGACCGTCGTCACAAATAACGGAAAGAAAACGCTGGTCTCCACCGGCGGCGATGAGTTCGAAATCGAGCTCGCCGATGAACTCGAGCATAGAGGCGCCGCATCGGCCGCCCATCACCTTGACCTCGACATCGAGGAAATCAAGGCGCCCATGCCCGGCGTCGTCGTCTCCATAGAGGTCGAGAAGGGCCAGGAGGTCGACCCGGGGACGCCGGTCGTGATCGTCGAGGCCATGAAGATGCAGAACGAAATCGCGACGATTGTGGGCGGCGCGGTCAAGGAGATCAGGGTGAACCAGGGCGACATCGTTGACTCGCAGAAGACCCTCATAGTGATCGAGAGGAAAGCGGCTTAACGGAGAGAGCCGATTTGCCTGAAGACAGCGATCTTAAGAACCTGATCGAGAAGTGGAAGGCCGAGGTTCTCGCCGGGCATCTCAAGACGGGCGGCGAGCGCAGGGAAGACTTCAAGACCACATCCGGCATCGACATTGCCCCGGCGTACTTCCCCACCGATCCCCCGGGATTCGACTATGTACGCGACCTGGGCTTCCCCGGCAGCTTCCCTTTCACGCGCGGAGTCTACCCCAACATGTACCGCGGCCGGTTCTGGACGTTCCGTCAATACGCCGGTTTCGGGACCTGCGAGGAGACAAATAAGCGCTTCAAGTATCTTCTCGAGAAAGGCCAGACCGGGCTCTCGGTGGCTTTCGACCTGCCCACGCAGATGGGTTATGACTCGGACCACGAGATATGCGAGGGCGAGGTGGGCCGCGCGGGCGTGGCCATAGACTCCGTGGAGGACATGGAGCGCCTATTCGAAGGCATACCGCTTGACAGGGTCAGCACGTCCATGACCATAAACTCCACCGCGCCGGTGCTGCTGGCCATGTATATCGCCGTCGCCGAATCAAGGGGCATAGACCGCAGGGCCCTGGCCGGGACGGTGCAGAATGACCTCTTAAAGGAGTATGTGGCGCGCGGCACATACATCTATCCGCCCGAGCCCTCGCTCAAGCTCACCACCGACATATTCTCCTTCTGCAGCCGCGAACTCCCCAAGTGGAACACGATTTCGGTGAGCGGATACCACATAAGAGAGGCCGGCGCGACGGCCGCCCAGGAAGTCGCTTTCACGCTTGCAAACGGCATTACCTATATCGAGCACGCTCTCGGCGCGGGCCTCGAGATCGACCAGTTCGCCCCGCGCATGTCCTTTTTCTTAGCGGCCCATAACAACGTGCTGGAGGAAGTGGCCAAGTTCAGAGCGGCGCGGAGGCTCTGGGCGAGGATTCTTAAGGAGAGATTCAAGGCGCAGGATCCCAGGTCATGGCTCTTGAGGTTCCACACGCAGACGGGCGGATGCGCCCTCACGGCCCAGCAGCCGCTCAACAACGTGGTGAGGGTGACGCTGCAGGCTCTCGCCGCCGTGCTCGGCGGCACCCAGTCGCTGCACACCAACTCCTTCGATGAGGCCCTCTCCCTCCCCACCGAGGAGGCCGTTCGCGTGGCCCTGAGGACGCAGCAGATAATCGCCCATGAATCGGGTGTCGCCGACAGCGTGGACCCTCTCGGCGGGGCCTATTTCGTCGAGTACCTGACCGCGGAGATGGAGAAAAGGGTGCTCGAGTATCTCGGCAGGATCGAAGAGCAGGGCGGCGTGATCGCCGCCATAAAAAACGGATACATCAACCGGGAAATCGAACGCAGCGCGTATGAATTCCAGATGGAGGTCGAGAGCAAGCGCAGCATAGTGGTAGGCGTGAACGAATTCACAGGCGAGGAGGCGGACATCTCCATTTTCCGGGTGGACCCGTCGCTCGAGGCCGGGCAGAGAAAGAAGGTGGCGGCGCTCAGGAAGAACCGCTCGGCCGGGGACGTGGCCGTCGCTCTCAGGGCGCTGGAGGATGCGGCCGGGAAGGGAGAAAACACGCTTGAACCCATACTGGCGGCGGTTAAGTCAAAGTGCACCCTCGGCGAGATATGCGACGTCTTAAGGGATGTGTACGGAACCTACGGGGGAGCGGACACGTAAGTACGTAAGCAGCGCCTGCACGGGGAACACCTAAACAGGGAGCTTGTACATGATGAAAATGGTCGGCGTTCAACACATAGGAATAGCGGTTAAAGACATTGAAGCCTCAATAGCCAATTTCGAGAACCTCCTCGGAATCAAATGCGGCGAGCGGGAGAAAATAGCGGCGTCCAGGGTGGAGGTGGCGTTTTTTGATTTCGGCAACACCCATGTGGAGCTCGTCTCCCCTATCGACCCGGAGAGCCCCATATCCAGGTTCCTGGAGGAACGCGGGAACGGCATCCACCACATCTGTTTCGATGTGGAGGGCATAGACGAATGGCTGGATACGCTCAAGGCAAAGGGCGTCAGGCTCATCGATGAGACGCCCAGGAAAGGCGGGTCCGGCCACCGGGTGGCTTTTGTCAACCCCGGCTCGGCCAGCGGGATTCTGCTGGAACTGAGCGAACCCGGAGACGAGTGAGTGAGCCCGGAGACGAGTGAGTG
>Ga0180438_10000176_pt1 | contig 138702 bp, 113 predicted proteins | sample SS_ome_12_FD_132455 | JGI IMG/M metagenome (GOLD analysis project Ga0180438, IMG submission 132455) | Hypersaline lake sediment archaeal communities from the Salton Sea, California, USA - SS_3_D_2 metaG | ecosystem: Environmental > Aquatic > Non-marine Saline and Alkaline > Hypersaline >... | reverse complement strand
TAGCTTCAGGTGCCGGTGGACGGTAGTTCAGGGCACTGTGTGGACGAATTGTGTTGTATTTGCGCCTCCAATCCTCGATCAGTATCTGAGCTTCTCTCAAAGTGTAGAAGATCTCGCGGTCAAACAGTTCACGCTCTGGAAGCTAGAAGTTGGTCCTCATCCCACCATTTGCTGCGAAAGCCCAAACGTTGGCAGGATTGGCAAGGCCAACTTAGGGTGGCCTCAGCCCACTCTAGCGCCGATCGAATTGGACAATTGGCCTGCCACGATCGAAGTGGGCCTCTGCAATTGCGGCACATCATGAACGATGGATTTTGGACAGCACACGCCCTGCCAGCTTATAGCTCCGCTGGAGTCATTTGAGAATCGAGAGCCCGCCGTCAAGGCTTAGCGCCTGCCCGGTGCACCAATCGCTTTCCGAGGAAGCGAGGTAGACCACCGCTTCGGCGATGTCTTGCGGTTGGCCGACCCGGCCCAGTGGTGTATCCGCTGCCAGTTCATCTCGGCCTGATTGTGTCGGCACTGCCTCCAACAACATGTCGGTCATCACGGGGCCGGGGCAAACCGCGTTCACCCGAATACCATAGGGTGCCAATTCGACGGCCATGCCACGGGTCATGGCAATGACTACACCCTTGGACGCACTGTAGGCCGCGTGACCCGGTTCGCCGACCACACCGGCTTTAGAAGCCACGTTGACGATGGCTCCGCCGCCACTGTCCTTCATATGTCGCACCACAGCCTGAGACGGCAGCGCGGTCCCCAGCACGTTCACGCGGTACATTCGCTCCCACATTTCCTCCGGCTCTTCCCAGAAGGGTGCGCCGTCATGGATGCCTGCGTTGTTGACCAGCACATTGACATCTCCGTGGCGTCGAAGGGTCTGCTCAACCATGTGGTCAAGCTGGTCGCGCTGGGTCACGTCAGTGCGAACGAACTCCGCGCGCCCGCCCTGACCATTGATCTCTTGGGCGGTCGCCTTACCCCGTTCATCCTTTAGAGAGGCGACCACCACAACCGCACCTTCCCGCGCGAGTGTCTCGGAAATGGCGCGTCCGATGCCTCGGCTGCCGCCGGTTACGATCGCAACCTGGTCCATCAAGCGTCCGCTCATCGTATCCGCCTCTCCATCAGGCGCTGGCGGGTTCGGGGAGTTCGGCCAGCGCGTCGAACACGGGCCTGGTCAACTCAAACAGCCTGACGTATTGCTCAACCAGGGGTTGGTACAAAGTATGGTTGTCCATGTTAGGCTCGGTTCGGTCTGTGGTCTGTGTAAAACGCCCGGCAGTTGCGGCCAAATCGTCGAAGACACCGACAGCATATCCGGCAAGGATCGCCGATCCCAGGACACCAAACTCCTCACGGCTTAGATTGACGTAGGGAACGCCCAGGATGTCCGCCTTGATCTGGTTCCAGAGATTGCTTTTAGCACCGCCGCCAATGACGCGAGTCTCCCGGAAGTCCAAATCGGGCAGCAGGCCGCGTACGATCCCCAAGTAGTATGCATACTCATAGCCCACGCCTTCCAGCATGGCCCGGTAGAGATGCGCTTTGTTGTGCGCCCAATTCAGACCAACGTAGAGACCGCGCGTGTTGGCATCACTTGGACACACTCTGCCGCCCAGATGGGGTTGGAAGATCAGTTTCTCAGAGCCTGGCGGTACGTCGGCGGCCATTCGGTCCAGTATTTGGTAGATATTCTCTCCGGCAGCTTCGGCGTCAGCTTTTTCGTGCGCGGCCAACTCGTCACGGAACCAGCGCAGATTGAGCCCGCCACCGTTGATGTAGGCCAGCGTATAGTACAGATTGGGAATAGCCAGGTGGGCAGTGAAGAGCGTGCCGTGCTTCTCGTCGGCAACGAACTGGTCCACACACACGGCGAACACCGAGGCTGTTCCGGCTACGTCGAAGACCAACCCTGGCTCCACCATCGCTGCCCCAAGCATCCCGGCAGCCTGGTCGCCACAGCCAGCCGCGATAGGCGTCCCGGCCTTCAAGCCAGTTGCCTCGGCTGCCTCCTTAGTGATTTCACCAATCACTTCCCATGGATCGACGATCCGGGGGAGTTTGGCCACGTCTACATCATAGGCCTGAAGCAGTTCTTCCGACCACTTGTCGGCAGCAGTGTCGCTGAAGCAGGTGAAATGGAGGTACGTACGGTCAATGAAGGCCTCGTCGCTTTTCAGCCCGGCCATTCGTCCGGCCACGTAACCACCCGGCACGACGAACTTGGCAATCTGCTTCCACACGTCGGGTTGTTCGTGCATCCACCAGAGTATCTTCGCCCCATGAGAAATGGTGGGCGGCCCACCCGTGAGGGCAATGATGCGTTGTTGGTGATCCTTTAGCCGGGTGATGTAGTCCCGGCAACGGGTATCGAGCCAGGAGTCATAGCCGGTAGGTGTTCCCCAGTCGGCATCGACGGTCCCAATTCCGGCCATCTGCCCATCAAATGCGATACCGGCGACCTGTGAGGCGTCAATACCGCTTTGCTCAACGCAGGACCGGATAGTCCGTATAGCCGAGCCGTAGATTTCATCGGGGTCTTGCTCAACCCACCCGGGCTTGGGGTAGTAAAGCTTGGACTCCTCGTAAGCCTCGGCAACCAGTTTTCCGCCAGTATCAAAGATCGCCGACTTGGTGCCCATTGTCCCAAGATCAACGCCGATCAGATACGTCTTGGTCATCGTTCACGCTCCTCAAGCAGATGGCTCGACGAGGATTCGCATCTCCTGACCGGCCTTAGAGCGCTCGATGCCTTCGTGAATCCGGTCGAGTGGAAGTCGCGCCCCAATCAGACCGTCCAGTTTGATCCGACCGGCAACAATCAGGTTCATACTGGATCGGTATTGGCGCACGTTGGAGCCGGTCGTACCCGTCACCACTAATTGTTTATAGTGGACGAGATTCGAGTCAAATTGGATGGTTGGATTGCTTTTTGGCAGACCGCCAAAGAAGTTGATTCGCCCCTGGCGAGCCGCGAGATCAAGGGACTGTTCTTGAGCGCGCGGGGCCGGTGCAGCCACGATTATCACACTGGCTCCCTCGCCAGAGGAGGCCGCGAGCACGGCCTCGTGCAGGTCTTCTTGCTGGGGATTGACCACCACGTCGGCACCATGTTCCTGGGCCTGCCTGCCGCGCGCTTCGGACAACTCACTGACGATCACCGTGCGCGCGCCGCTGAGTCTGGCGAGCAGCAGGTGCATGACGCCGATGGGACCAGCACCGACTACCAACACTACGTCGTCGCGCCCAACGCTGACCGCCTCTTGCCCGTTGAAGCAGCAAGACAGCGGTTCGGCCAGGGCTGCGACGGAAAACGGGATGTGGTCCGGGATCGGCACCACGTTGCCCTGCCGGATGGCGTCGGCGGTGATAATCATATACTCGGCGAAAGCGCCGTCGAGACTGATGCCAAACGCGGTGTAATCCTCGCACAGGTTGGTCCACCCTGCCACGCACTGCGTGCACACGCCGCAGCCCATGTTGGGAGCCACGCCCACGCGCATACCAGCCGACAGGTGAGCTACCCCTTCACCGACATCTACGATCTCCCCGGCAAATTCGTGACCGAGGATGCGGTTGGTTCCAGTCGGTATGCGATGGTGGCCTTTGGCGTAGATGCGGAGGTCGGTGCCGCATATGCCGGCTGCGCCGATCCTCAGCAATGCCTCACCTGGCCCAGGTTTCGGGCGGGGACGGTCTTCGCCTCTTATATCTCCGATGTCGTAGTAGACGGCTGCTCGCATGGGGAAGTGTCCTGGATGAATTGACGGACTGGCAGGGCCAGATCGAAGGCCGTACGTCTTAGACTAATTATTCACGGCAGAGATATGTGCACTGGCGTGCTTACAAAGCCTGTTCAACGCGCTTCAGATGCTTGATGCCCTCCTCGGCATACGTGTCGCGCAGGGGTAAATTCTGTGAGAATTGCGAGACCAGGATCGGATCAGAGCCAGGAGGGACAGGCTCCAGAACCAGAGCGCCCTGATAGTCTATTTGCTTCAGAGCCGCCAGCAAAGCAGCGTAATCCATATGTCCCCGACCAGGCGCTTGACGATTGCTGTCAGAGATATGCATGCTCACCAACAAGTCACCTGCACGCAGAACCGCTTCCGACAGGCTTGGTTCCTCGATGTTCATATGAAAGGTATCGAGGTTCAGCTTCAGGTTGTCCGCGCTGACATCCGACAAGAAGCGAAGTGCTTGCTCAAGGTGAGTGACGAGGAAAGTCTCGTAACGGTTGATAGGCTCAAGCGCCAACACGATGCCACGCTCCGAAGCATAGGCCGCTGCCTGTCTAATTGATTCGACGGCGTAGTCCCACTCGGCTTGATAACGTGAGGTCCAGTCATCCTCTGACCTTGGATCCCCAATTGGCGAGGTCCTTCCTGCCGCGGCGGGTATGACGATGACGACGGGCGCTCCGACTTCGGCGGCGAAATCGATGCACTCCTGACCGTAGCGGATAGCGGCCCTCCGTTCGTCGTCATCAGGGTTGGCCAGATCGCGTCCTGGGATCCCCCAGATGCACCAGCCCAGCACCGAAGTCACCGGGAGGTCGTATTGTTCACACAGTTCCTTCACTTCGGAAGTTGGAAATCGGGAGGGCTCGCCTACAAACTCGATTCCGTCGTACCCGTATCGAGACAGGCGTGCGAACGTCTCTCGAAGCGGTTCGTCGCCATAAATCCAGTTGTTGACGGCGTAACGCATCGCTACATCTCTCTTTGTTACCTTCCGAAACGACGCCGACGCCACTGATCGAACACGACAACCAAGATGATGACCAGACCCTGGAAGACGCGCTGCCAGAAGTCGCTCACGTTGAGCAAGTTCAGTCCATTGGCCAACACACCCAGCACCAGGGCGCCGATGAGGGAACCGAACACCCCACCCTCGCCACCAAACAGATTGGTGCCGCCGATGACGACAGCCGCGATGGAGTTCAACTCCTGTCCGTCTGCCATGAGGGCATTGGCCGAATTCAATCGGCCCGCCAACACGAAGCCACCAAGGCCAGCCATCAAGCCTGACAGTGTGTAAACGGCTATCTTGGTCCGGTCAATGTTAATGCCCGAAACACGGGCGGCCTCCCGGTTGCCACCAACCGCATACGTTGCCCTGCCCAGCGCCGTGTAGCGCAGGATCACCCACCCGATGACCACCACGCCGAGCGCGATCAACCCGGCCACAGGTACGCCGAGAACGGTTCCTCCCCCAAGCCAAAGCATCTGGTCCGGCAAGTACCCCTTCAGCTCAGTCGCCGTCAGGTGCGACGGCACCGGCAATCCGCCCGTCACCAGGAGGGCGATGCCGCGATAGGTGGTCAATGTACCGAGCGTGGCGATGAAGTCTGGAATGCGGCTCTTGGTGATGACAAACCCGTTGATGAACCCTGCCAGCGTGCCGACGGCGAGCGCAATTGGAAGACCAACCAGAAATGGAACCGGACCCACCGCCATGCCGAGGAATTCCAGCCGTTGCGTCATCAGCACGGCAGCCACCGATGCAGAGATGGCGGCCATTGCTCCTACTGACAAGTCTATACCCGCCGAGAGAATGACCAACGTCTGTCCCACAGCCAGAATGGCGGTAATCGCGCTCTGGCGCGTGACGTTGCTCAGATTGCTGAATGAGAGGAAGTAGGGTGTAGCCAGCGAAAGATACACCCCAAGCAGGGTCAAGGCTATCAGAGGACCACCTCGCAGCAAGACCTGCTGCAAGGCATCTCGCAGTCCACCAGCCTCGGCAGCGGCTGCCGGTGGCGCAGTAACGGTTTCTCTGCCGGTAGATGTCTTCTCGGTCATGTCATCCTCGTAGGTTGTCAGCTTGCGGCGCGCAGGATGCGCTCCTGTGTTGCCTCTCCGCGTGCAAACTCTGCTGTGAATTCGCCGGACCGCATCACCAGAATGCGATCAGCCATCGCCAGGATTTCGGGCATCTCTGATGAGATCATGATGATCCCCACGCCGCGTTGGGTCAACTCGTCCATCAACGCAAAGACCTCTGCTTTGGCCCCAACGTCAATGCCTCTCGTTGGTTCATCGAAGATCAGTATTTTTGAGCCACTGGCAAGCCAACGGGCCAATACGACTTTCTGCTGGTTGCCGCCGCTCAGGTAGTTCACCAATCTGTCAAGCGACGGCGGCTGGATGCGAAGATCGCGCACAAATTGAGCCCCAATCTCCTTCTCATTTTGAAGCTTCAACCTGCCCAGCAGGGGAATCTGGCTTACCCCGGCCAGCGTTACATTGGGAGGGATTGGTAACATGGGCACCAAGCCTTCACGCCGGTCCCGTGTTAAGAACCCCATTCCGTGTCGAATGGCATCTGTAGGCCGCCGGATGTTTACTTGCTGACCATTGATGTAGAGTCGGCCGGACGATTTCGCTTCCAGTCCAAATATGGCACGCGCAAGCTCCGTTTGCCCGGCTCCCATAAGACCGAAAATGCCGAGAATCTCGCCCTCGTGAAGCTCCAGCGAGATGTCGCTCAGAAAGCCGTCGAGTGATAGATCTTGAACTCTCAGAATCGGCTCTCCAGGCTCGACGTCGTGCTTCGGGAATTGCTCGGTTAGCTCGCGTCCAACCATCATGCGTACCAGTGTGTCCTCGTCGGCTTCTTCTACGGGAAGCGTGCCAATCTTCTGCCCATCCCTGAGCACGGTCACCCGCTGTCCTACGCGCGGCACCTCGGCCAGGCGATGAGAGATATAGACGATGCTCACTCCACGCGTGCGCAGACGGTCCATGATCTCAAAAAGCCGCTCCCTTTCAGCATCGGACAGGGCTGACGTTGGCTCGTCAAGGAGCAGGATCCGAGGCCGATGGGTAAGAATCCGGGCAATCTCTGTCAACTGTTGCTCGGCGACTTCCAGCTCACGTACCTCAGACCGGGGATCAATGTCCACTCTCAGTTCGGCCAGGCTCTCTTCGGCGCGCCTGAACATCTCCGGCCAGTCCACTGCTCCGATTTGTGTGCGCGGCAACTGACCCAGAAAAAGGTTTTCGGCCACGCTGAGACTTGGCACGAGGCTGAGCTCCTGGTAGACCATGCCGATGCCTAGCTCTTGCGCGCGCTCTGGGTCAAGAGGGCCTATTTCATCACCCTGGATGAAGATACGGCCGCTGTCTCTCGGAATGGAGCCGCTGAGGATCTTCATCAGAGTGGATTTGCCGGCACCGTTTTCGCCCAGTAGAATGTGGACCTCTCCCTCGTACAGGTCAAAGTCGACGTGATCCAGGGCATGCACACCTGGAAACTGCTTATCGATTTGTTCCATGCGTAGGAGCGGTTGGTCGGATGCCATGGTCGATACTCCACAGTCAAGATGTCATTGGGCCGTGTAACCGCCATCAATGCTAAGAATGGAACCTGTCGCGTACCCGGCTTCGTCGCTGGCCAGGTACAAGATGGCAGACGCGATTTCTTCAGGTGTTCCCAGGCGATTAAGTGGCCGGATTTCTTCCAGGTGACGGCGCGCCTGGGCCGGGTCATCCGCGCGGTTGACAGCTGCTTCTACAAGAGGAGTGAATGTGGTGCCGGGGCAAACGCTGTTCACGCGGATTCCGCTGTCGGCTAGATCTACGGCGCAACTACGTGTGAGCGCGATCAACCCTCCCTTAGATACATTGTAGGCTACTTGGCCCTTGATGCCAACCAGTCCGGCTTCGGATGCAACGTTCACGATGACGCCACCACCGCTCTGGCGCATCGCCGGTATGGCATATTGCGTACATAGGAACGGACTGGTGAGATTGACCGCCAGGATTCGCTCCCAATCCTCGAGGGAGGTCTCGGTCGCATCTCCCTGTACGTAAATACCGGCGTTATTCACGAGTACGTCCAGCCGCCCCCACTGGTCCATCACCTTGTCAACCAAGGCACTCACTTCGCCTGCCTTTGACACATCCGCACTGATAAACAGCGCCTCGCTACCATTAGACTCGATTTCATTCGCAACGGCCTCCCCGTGCGCCTGATCGATGTCCACTATCGCGACATTTGCCCCTTCCCGCGCGAACGCGACGGCGGCAGCCTTGCCGATCCCCATGGAGGCGCCCGTGACAACCGCTACTTTGCCTTGGAATCGCATCGTGCCTCCTATCTCGTAAAACAAAAGAGACAGCCGGGGAGCCAATCAAGGCTCCCCGGCTTTGGCGACTGAGATCTTACTGGCAGGCTTCCTTGATACCCTCCCAGTCGATGTCAGGTAGTACTGGATCGGGGTAGAACAGGCGGGCGTTCTCGATGTAGGCGATGCGAGGCAGGATGTCGAAGGTCTCAGGCACGTCCATCCCGCAAACGGCCATGACGCCGAACTGAGTCCCAAACCAACCCCAGTCCGCAAAGCCGTGCGTGGTCTCGGCCACGATCTTGCCCTCGGCAATACGGTCCACCGACTCAGGTGTTACGTCGTTGGTGAACACGGCGATTGTCTCGTCGCCAATGCTGGGCCCGTCTGTCGCCAACTCTAGCCGGTCAACTGGCTCAGATGCAAGCATAGCACCCAGGCCCATCTCGTTGGAGGCGGCCCAGATGAAGTCGAGGTTCGTGGGGTTGGCCGTCAGGATGTCCTCCGTGCAGGCGATGCCCTTTTCGCGGTTCCAGTCGGCGGCGCAAGGCTCGCCCACGATCTCGATGTTCGGATACGGATCAAGCACGTTGTGGAAGCCATTCAGGCGAGCCGTGGAGAAGAAGCCGCCAGCAACGCCCTCGATAATAGCGCCGCGCGCTACGATGGCCTCCTTCTCTTCGTCAGAGAGGCCGCTGTAGAGGTCCGTCCAGAACGCGTAGTCCAGATATTGACCCTCTTCTACTTCGACCATCTCACCTTCGCCCAGCACGCCTGGTCCACCGAAGTAGTCGAGCAGCGCGTAGGCTGTCACCTCGGCACCTATGGTGTTGTCAAAGCCGATATAGGACTCGATTTCGAGGCCCTCAATTGGCTCCAACAGGTTCACGATGATGACGGGGATGCCCTGCGCGTTGGCCTCCTGAACCGCCGGCTTGATGACCTCAACCTCGATGGGCGAGATGGCGATGACGTCCACTTCGCGCTCGATGTAGTCCTCGATGATCGCCACCTGGTCGCCAAAGGCAACGTGTGTAGCAGGCGACTGAGAGATCACTTCCACCTGGAACCCATTTGCATTTGCGTCTTCAGCCGCAAGCTCGAAGAAGTCCGTGGCTGTCTTGAACACGCCGGTGATGTCAGGCGGGGTCCAGCCGATGACGATTGGCTCTTCCCAACGCGCCATGGCCTCTTCTTCCATGGGCTCTTCTTCTTCCATGGGTTCTTCTTCTTCCACGGGCTCTTCTTCTTCCACGGGTTCTTCTTCCGCAGGAGCCTCTGGCTCCTCCGGCGCAGCGCACGCCACCAGCAGCGCCAGCACCGCCAGGGTTGCAAACAGAATCAAAGCGAGTCTATTCTTGGCAAGCATTCTCTTTTTCCTCCTAAGTCTCTTGTCAAGAGAACTCAACTTGCTGAGCAATCGCGCTCAATTGGGCAGAAAAAACGTGTGCGGTAAACGATCGTAGTCGCTCCTCCTTTCGCCGGCACCCGAAAATGCACGGCACGCACAGAAACCATCGTCTTTCACCCGGGTGAAGCTCGTTGTCGACCGGTGACTCTTCCAGAGATTGCCTGGCCCGCGTTCCTATTCACGGCTTCGGATGCTGGCGTTACTGGACGGCAGTTCAGCCTCCTCGCTCCCCATCACCTCTCTCACCTTACCCCGCTCACGAATGCGAACGAGTTCGACCTCAAACTTGGACCGGTCACCACGGTGAAGCGCGTGATAGTATTCGAGAGGCGTGCCGTCTTCCAGGTAGCTCACGCTGTCGAGTAGTACGAGGGGCGCTCCAGTCTTGATCTGGAAAAGTTGCGCCTCATACTCGTTGGCTGGGACTGCCTCTACGGTCCGGCGTCCTCGCACGATCACCAGACCATACTCGCTCTCGATGTAGGCATAGAGTGACTGGCGCGTCAGATCCTCGTTGACAAGATTGGGGCACAATGCCTCAGGCAGGTAGGTCGTCACCAGTACGATGGGCTCGTCCTGAACGAAGCGGAGGCGCTCGATGACAATCACCGGGGTTTCGGCATCTACCTTGAGATAACTGGCAACCTTCGGCCCTGCGGGAACAACCTCCTGCCTCAGAACCTGGCTGATGGGTTCGTGGCCGCGGTCAGCCATGTCCTGGTAGAAGCCGGTTAACTTCTGGACAAGGCTCTCGCTGATCTTGGGTTCAGCGACAAATGTCCCTTTTCCCATTTCCCTCACAACAAGCCCCTCAAGTGCCATTTCGTTGAGGGCTCGCCTCGCCACAATCCTGCTGACGCCGAACATCTCGCACAGTTGCAGTTCACCAGGCACTTTGTCACCTGGCTTCAAGTCGCCATGTTGGATGCGTTCGTGAAGGGCTTGCTTCACTTGAACGTAAAGTGGAATATGACTGCTGCGGTCAATGACCATATCGATGCCCCAAACCTGTTATAACAGCATACCATTATAACTATAGGACAGTTGTTGATTTGTGTCAAGAGAGGTTGCAAGCCACAATCGAACGGCGATTGTTTCGCCTTCTGCTTGACCTTAGTTAGCAGGTTTTGACTCTAGGTTCAAAACTACTTTGGAGAGCGATTCGGACCTACCTCGGATCATGCGATAGGCTGTTTGGGCACCTTTCAATGGCAGGCGATGGCTGATGATTGGGTCGACTTGGAGTTGGCCCGAGGCCATGTACGCAACGTTAGCCTGCCATTCAACACCCGGAAACGGGGCTGAAAAGGAGTTCCAGGCACCGTTCAACTGTAATTCACCACGGACAATTCGATGAAAGACCCTTTCCGGGACACTGACCTCCTCGTGCGGCAAGCCATAGTAGATCACGCGCCCGCCTTTTCGAGCGAGTTCCAGGCACTGGGATTGCACGGTTGAAGCACCGGTTGTCTCCACCACCAAATCCGCACCGCGCTCGTGCGTCTCGCGCATAAGTACATCCCATTCGTTGTACTGTGAAGTCGCATGAACCGGGATAGCGCCCAAGCTGGCAGCAATTTCTAACCGGTAACCGGATAGATCGATGGCGAACACCCGCCGCGCCCCAAGAACTTTTGCAAGCTGGACAGCAAAGAGACCCAGACTACCCACACCTAGCACAAATACGTCATCTCCAGGTTCAACATTGCCACGCAGTCCATGTAGAACCACAGATGCCGGTTCGAGAAGTGCTCCAGCGTCGAAAGTCACTTCATCTGGCAGTTGGACGAGATTGGAAAGGGGGGCCACGACATATTCAGCACAGCCGCCATCGCGACGCGAGCCCAAGTAGCCATAGTCGTCGCACAGAGAGTAGCGCCCTCTCGCACACCACTCACACTGATAGCAGGGTATCAGCGGGGGGACCGCCACCCGCAGTCCTACCAAACTGGGATTGCCGCCTCGGCCGACCTCCACCACAATGCCTGACATTTCGTGTCCCAGGATAATGGGGTAGTGATAGGCGGTTCCATCCAGAGCGCGGGGTACGTCTGAAGAGCAGATTCCTACCGATCTGATCTCCACGCGCGCCCACCCTGCTGGCACATCGGGATCGGGGACTTCTTCCCAGCGAATGTCGCCTGGCGCTCGAACGACGACTGCTTTCATCGCATCCCTTTGACAGAACTAGATAGCCTGATGACTAGCCCCGATTGACTCGAAATCAATTGCCTGCTACAATCCTGTTATAACATCATACCAGGTCTATCCGACTTTTTCGACCCTGCTTGTGAATCACCGCCGTGTGTCATCTGCCCAAATCCTGCAATGTCCATATCCCGCTCAAGGTTCCAGATCACTACCCATTACATCACTGAATTCGCACGTCCGTCGCCGGAAGAGCAACTCACTAATCCAGAGAAATGAGGTTCCCAAATGCCTACTCCTGTGCGTGTTTGCCTGATCGGGGCTGGCCGGGTCGCGCAGGTTCACGCCAAATCACTCGTTCACCACGTTCCCGAAGGGCGATTGGTTGCCGTCGCCGACATCAATGCCGCGGTCCTTCAAGAGACAGCAGACAGATATGGCGTGGAGGGAAGATTTGGCACTCTTGAAGATGCTCTGGAGGGGGTAGATTTTGACGCCGTCGTCATAACGACTCCCACATTTGTGCACAAACCGCAGGCGGTGACAGCTGCGAAGGCGGGCAAGCACGTTTTTCTAGAAAAGCCGATGGCCCTTGACCTGGAGGAGTGCGATGAGATCATCGACGCCGTTGCAGCGAACGACGTGTTTCTTCAGCTCGGTTTCATGCGTCGCTTTGACCCGGAATTTGCGGCAGCAGCTGAACGGATTGAAGCGGGTGAAATCGGGCGCCCCATGATGATCAAGTCTCTGACGCACGGTCCAGGTCTGCCTCCCCCCTGGGCGCGCGATTTGAAGACCTCCAATGGAAACCTTGCCGAAGTCAACAGCCACGATTGGGACTGAACCCGCTGGCTTATGGGTTCCAACCCCGAACGCGTATACGTGGAAGTCGCCAATTTCAAGGGTGAGGCTCGCGGGGTAAGCACCGAGAACTTCTATGACAACGCCCTGGTCAACATCCGGTTCGAAAGCGGAGGGCTGGGCAGTATATCGGGAATTTGCCCGTGTGACTACGGATACGACGCCAGAGTGGAGATCGTCGGCGAGAAAGGCATCATGCAGATCGGCGAGATGAAAGGGCAGGCCATCGTCGTCGGCATCAACCGCGATCAGGGGCTGGTGGCACCGATATACAGAACGTGGCCGCAACGGTTCGAATGGGCGTATATCCGCGAGATGGAGCACTTCGTCGAGAGTATCCGGACAGAAACACCTCCCAAAGTTGGCGGGGAAGACGGGCGCTGGGCCGTGGCAGGCGTCCTCGCGGGGACCAGGTCATTCCTTGAAGAGCGACCTGTACACTTGAATGAAGTGCTCGAAACAGGGCGATAATCGCATCACTGAGCAGATGGCATACAAACCACCTTCAGATGCCTCACTGCAACTCATCACAGTCACTGGACCTCTGGCTCCTGACAGAGCCGGGGTAACTGACGCCCACAACCATGTATGAATCTCTCCCGTTCCGGGGGCCTCGCCAGATGCACCAGTTCTGGACGAGGTGGATGCCATTTGACAGGAATTACGAGACTATCGTCGAGCAGGCGGGCAGACTATCATCGACTGCCAACCAGGGGATAATGCTGGAATACGAAACATTCTACAGGCCGAAATATCAACCAGAGGAGAATGTCTGGCCACTTCTTGAGCAAATGGTCGCAACCGGCCTGAGTCGACAGGTGGCGATCGCAACAGACATGGCAGATGCGCGCCTGTGGGCCAGGAAGGGGGATGGACCTGGGTTGAGCGGCCTGATCACACAGATAACCCCGAGGCTGGAGAATCTGGGTATCCCAACAGAGATTATTCACGGGTTGGTTGGCCAAAACATCGCTGCCCGTCTTGCCTGTCCATGCTACCTTCCCACACAAAACAGGAGGGAGTGCCGTTGATGTCGAGTGAGCCCTACACTTTTGATGTCTCAGTTGCCGAGGAAATCCTGAGTCACTTCGACGATCACATCATCCGCAGGCTGTCAGCCATGAAAGGCCAGTTCGCAGACCAGGAAGCGTACGAAGCGATGCTCTCGAAGGAGGACATCGCTCTGTATGAGGTGTACGAACTTCATCGGCCCAAAGTGGCAGGGGAAATGCTGCACGGCCTGTCGATTGTCCATCCCGGCAAGGTGGGAAACGAATACTTCATGACCAAGGGCCATTTCCACACCGTTCTTGAGACGGCTGAGGTTTACTACTGCCTGAAGGGTGAGGGAGTGATGGTCATGGAGACGCCCGAAGGGGAGTGGGCGGTGGAGCCATTGCACCCGGACAAAGTGCTCTATGTGCCCCCGCGCTGGGCGCATCGTTCCGTCAACACAGGCTCGAGAGAGGACCTTGTCACCTTCTTCGTTTACCCGGGCAACGCCGGGCACGATTACGGATCTATTGAGAAGCAGGGTTTCCGAAAGCTTGTCATCGAACGCGACGGCGCGCTCGAGATCGTGGACAATCCACGCTGGCTGCCGCCGGACGAGAGATAATGCGCAATCTTAAAGACTGCCGGGTTCTGGTCACACCGACATCCTACGCCAATCACGATCCGACGCTTCGTACCGTGCTTGAGTCTGAGGTCGGAGAGGTTGTCTACAATACCACAGGCAAGCCGCTATCCTCTTCCAAGCTACAGGAGCTGGTTCGTGACTGCGATGGCTACATTGCCGGACTGGATGCGATTGATCGCGCGGTGATCGAAGCCGCGGATCAGCTGAAGATTATCGCACGCTATGGCGTCGGAGTCGACAACGTCGATTTGGCGGCGGCCAGGGAGAGGGACATCGTGGTGACCAACACCCCTGGTGCAAATGCGGCATCAGTGGCCGAGTTGACAGTTGGTCTGATGCTCTCGCTGGCACGATCGATTCCAGCAGCTAACGATGCCACCAAAGCTGGCGAGTGGCCGCGCTTGGGTGGGCTTACACTCGAAGGCAAGGTGGTAGGGCTAGTAGGTTTTGGGTCCATTGGCAAACTGGTGGCTCGCCGATTGACCGGCTTTGACTGCACGATTTTGGCATACGATCCCGTACCCGACAGTGAATACGCTGATAGCCTGGGCATTCAACTCCGTCCGCGCGACCAAGTCGTTCGTGAGGCGGAGCTTCTCTCTTTGCATTGCCCACTTCTGCCAGAGACGCGAGGGATGGTCAATACTGAGTTTCTAGGCCAGATGCGGCCAGGAGCGTTCTTCATCAACACGGCACGGGGTGAGATGGTCGATGAGGCCGCGCTGCTTGGGGCACTGGAAAGCGGTCACTTGCGAGGGGTAGCATTGGACGTTTTCGTTGACCAGCCACCGGGCGCGGACAATGCCCTACTACACCTGCCACAGGTAATTGCCACACCGCACACAGGGTCACACACAGATGGTGCTGCCAATGCAATGGGATGGGGAGCGCTCGGCGATTGCCTGGCAGTTCTGCGTGGGGAAGAGCCGAAGAACCCGGTGCTCTAGAGCTAATTGATACGGACTCTCGCAATGAATAAACGAGACACCCTCAATAAGATTCGTGAACTTGGCCTGCTGGCCGTACTGCGTGGCCCAACCCCCGAACTGACTCACCAGATGGTAGAGGCTCTTGTCGATGGGGGTGTGTTAGGAATTGAGATCACGTATACGACGCCGAATGCCGCTGAGGTTGTGAGAAGGCTCGAAGCGGAATACGGTGACCAGATCCTGCTTGGGATGGGTACGTTGACCAGGCCCCAACAAGCTGCTGAAGCGCAGGCAGCGGGTGCCAATTTCATTGTCAGCCCACATCTTGAGGTCGAGCTGGCGCGTGCAATGGTTGACACCGGACTGGCGGTGATGGTCGGTGCTTTTACTCCCTCGGAAGTCGTGCGAGCTTTTCGCCTAGGGTCGGACGTGGTCAAGCTCTTCCCTGGCTCACAGGGAGGCCCGAAGTATATGAAGGCTCTGCGTGCGCCCTTTCCAGACATTCCAATGATGCCTACCGGGGGTGTAAGCATCGACAACGTAGGGGAGTGGTTCGCCGCTGGTGCCTTTGCGGTTGGGGCGGGTGGTCAGCTCTGCCCCACAGCATGGGCCTTGGAAGGCCGGTTCGATGACATCAAAGAACGTGCAGCAGCATTCGTCAGTGTTGTACGGGAGGCACGGTCAACGGCTTGATGACTTCACCATTCGTCTGTTCCTAGGCAGCGTTGACGTTTCCCTATTCCGTCTCACAGGAGAATGCTTCAATGCCCAGAAGCAATACTGAAGGATATGATGTTATTACCAAGACAGTGCCCACCTTCTATTTTGTAGGGGTCACAACAGGCCAGTCTTCGATCATGAGAGTCTTTCCCCGATGGGTCGAGGCCCTGGGGCGGCCAGAGATCGTGATGGAGGGCATTGATCACATCCTACACGACGACCCAGAAGCCTACCGGAGGACCGTCGCCCAGATCAAGCACGACCCGCTCTCTCTGGGCGCGCTGGTCACCAGTCACAAGATCAGCCTGCTGGAAGCGGCCAGGGACATGTTCGATGTCCTCCATTCGTCAGCCACCATCACTGGCGAAGTGTCGTGCATCTCCAAGCGCAATAGGCAGTTGGTGGGCCACGCGAAGGACCCGCTCACCGGAGGCATGAGCCTGGACGCCGTGCTGGGCGAAAAATACTTCCAGCGCACCGGCGGCCACGTTCTAAACTTTGGCGCAGGTGGATCGGGAAAAGCGATCGCGTTGCACCTGATTGAAAAAGAAAGTGCCGGAGATCGCCCAGAACGTTTCGTCATGGTAAACCGCTCAGAACCGCGTCTGGCCAAGTTCCAGGAAATGGTGGAGGGTCTGGAAACCGACATCCGGTTCGAATTCATCCTGAACAGCGATCCCAAGCGGAACGACGAGATCATGGCCAGCATGCCGAACGGCAGCGTGGTGATCAACGCCACAGGGCTGGGGAAGGACCTGCCCGGCTCCCCGGTGACGGACGATGGGCTGTTCCCGCGCAACGGGGTGGCGTGGGAGATCAACTACCGGGGTGCCCTGGACTTCTGGCACCAGGCGAAAGCTCAGGAGGCGAGCCGTGGCGTCCTGGTCGAAGACGGGTGGCTCTACTTCGTGCATGGCTGGACGCAACACATCGCGGAGGTGCTGCACATCGACATGGATGAACCTACCTTCCAGAAGTTGGCCGACATTGCCGAGGAACTGCGTCCACCGCTCGTTTACAAGCCGCGCAGGTAAGGGGCGACCAAAGCAAGTATTTGCCCGTGCTCTACGAGACTTGGAGGCCTCATGATGACCAAGGTCGGAATCTACTATGCCTATTGGACCAACAACTGGGATGCTGACTTCCACCCATTCGTTGACAAGGCTGCGGACTTGGGGTTCGATGTTCTAGAGATCAACGGCGGCACCATTGCCAAGATGACGTCGGACAATCGCCAGAGCCTGAAATCGCATGCGGATGACAGGGATATAATCCTGTCCTATTGCGTTGGCTTGCCGCCTGAGTACGACATTGCCTCGTTGGACAATGCAGTGCGCGAGCGCGGCATCGCATTTTTGAGGCAAATGATTGAGGGAATCGGCGCAATGGGAGGGGGCAATCTGGGCGGCATCATCTATAGTTGCTGGCCCGCAACGATGCCTGAAGGTGAAACGGACAAGCAGCCATACTTCGATCAAAGTGTCGCCAGCATGAAAGAAGCCGTCAAAGTCGCAGAAGATTACAACGTGATCCTCAACATGGAGGTGGTAAACCGCTTTGAACAGTTCATCATCAACACCTGCGAGGAAGCAGTAGCTTACGTGGAAGCGGTAGGTAGCCCGAATGCCAGAGTGATGCTGGACACCTTCCACATGAACATCGAAGAGGACTTCATAGGCGATGCCATCGTGCAAGCTGGCGACAAACTCGGTCATCTCCACATCGGTGAGAACAACCGCATGCCCCCAGGCTACGGGCACATTCCCTGGACTGAGATTGCCGCAGCATTGCGCAAGATTGACTATCAGGGCTACGTGGTCATGGAACCGTTCCTGATGCCCGGCGGGGAGGTTGGGCGTGATATCAAGGTTTTCCGTGACCTAAGCGTTGGGATGGACCTGGACGAGGAGGCGCGCAAGGCGCTGCAGTTCATGCGGGGGGTGCTGAAGTAGGCAATTGGCAACACTTGACTTTCACGGCGCGGCGGGGTCTTTGAAAACGAAGTAGTGGAGGAAGCGGGTTTCGTCTTCGCTCTCGTGGAGGGAGACGTACAGGTGGGTGTCCGGTTCGTTGGCTTTGACGTAGGCTACGAACTCGCGGATGGCAGCCTGGCATATGTCGAGCGAACCGGGCCGGGGCGAGCAGCTTGCCGAAAATGTCACCTGGATTTTCGCTTTTCGTGATGGGAGACAGCAAGGTGTATCGATGAAATTAATCCCGACATTTGGGGCACTGGTGGTGTCACTGTCACTGAGCAGCGGACAGATAAAGACAGGCATTGAAGCATTGCCAGTCACTGGCGCGGTGCGAACTGGCGAAACTCCAGAGTCATATCATTTTATAAGAAGCCCCCTTGGAAACTAAAGGCTTGCTAGCTGCGCACCTTGCTGTTGGAGTAGTAAGGAAGGGGTAGAAAACTCATCTCTGACTCTATTAGATCGACTCTAGAGGAGGGATGAGCGTAGCACAGTTATTCCACTACAGAGTCCCAGGAGTGAAGATGATGAAAGCCCGCCTGGTCCCGGTCTATTTTGAATCTGGCCAAGATGACGAGTTCGTCAATCAGGCAAATACGCTCAAGACGCTGCTTGCCGAGGAGGCCGAAATCCTTGAGCCGGTCGCGCTGGGGTCGCGCCTGCCCGAAGCTGAAGCAGTCGTCTTTCCACAGATGCTGGGCGACGCTTATCGGCAGCTAGAGGGAATCAAAGCCATTGACCTGCCACGCCTCGTCATCACCTCCGAATTTGGCACGGTCTCTATGTGGGACTGGGAAATTGTAAGCTATCTCCATTCTGAGGGCATCGAGACCATTGCACCCTACACCCTGGACCAGACAAAGAAAGCCTGCAAGGGGCTGGGGGTAAGGAGAGGACTTCAGCAGACGAGATTCCTGGTATTCCAAGACAATCCTGGCGAGGGCTTCCAAGCAGGCATCTTCAAGCGCTTCTACTGGTGGGAGGACGAATGCGTCCAACGAATGTTGGACAAGTTCGGCATCGCGATTTTGAAGAAGAGCTTCAAGGAGCTGGGGTCAGCAGCCCAGCAGATACCTGACGAGGATGCAGAAGCGGTCTGGGAGGCGTGGCAACATCGACTGAACATCGGGGATATCTCCAAGCATGCGCTGACCAGCGCTCTGAAAGTCTACATGGCTGTCAAACAAGAGCTTGACCAGGACGATACGATCAAGGCTGTGGGCATCAACTGCCTCAACGAGTCACACTTTTCAGATACAACTCCCTGCCTGGCATGGAACATGCTCTTCGAAGAGCGAGGGCTGATTTGGGGATGCGAGGCGGATACCGTCTCTATGCTGACGAAGTACATCCTGCACAAGTCGCTGGATGTGCCGATCATGATGACCAATCTCTATCCTTTCCTTTTGGGGCAGGCTGCTCTGAAGCATGAGAGGATAGAAGCTTTCCCCGACGTCGATGAACCTGAGAACCACATCTTGGTAGCACACTGCGGATACCTGGGTGTTCTACCGCAGTCTTTCTCAACAGAATGGACGTTGCGACGCAAAGTCCTAGCCATCGTCGACGACAATGCCACGGCCATCGACGCGCGCCTGCCAATCGGCCACATCACGCTGGCCAAGCTGCATCCCTCGTTTGAGAGAATGATAGTCGTTGAAGGAAGCCTGGAAGACTATGTGCAGTACCCTAACTCGGACTGCCTGAATGGGGCGGTGCTTAGAGTTCGAGACGGTCACCGATTGATGAGTACCATTTCGTCCCACCATTACCTTCTGATGACGGGGCACAATCTTGTTGACATAGAAATGATAGCCAAGGTTTTTGAACTGGAAATCGAGGCGATTTGACGCAGCGGGATCTCAAGGCAGCAACAGCCTCTGATGGGTTCTCGGGCCGTGACGGAACCGCAGGCGCACTTAGGAGTATGCTAAACTCACCCACCTGCTGATGGGTATTCTATTGACAGGCAAGCTCAACCGCCAGAAGGGCTAGGTTAGGGCGGATCGGATTCGAACCACTGATCTATCACGCATTAGTGAGATCGATAGGCAGTTGGGCCAACTTCTCCCGGTGCTCAAAGCGCAATGAAGCGAGAAACCGCTCGGTGTCTCCTTCGAGCGGTTCGAACCCCCGTCATCCTCTTGAGCCAGCTTGAGTTTTATTGGCCTGACGAAGCGAATTGCTTCCATGAATTGGGCTTCGCCTTGCTTAACTGCGCCCCCACCGACTGGCCTCCCAGCTCAACGGCTGCCCTGAGCCTCCAGCAACATCTGATCTGACAGTGCGGTGAAGTCCACTGGCAAGTCAGCCAGCTTGTCTCGCTGCTCAAAGCGCAGCATAGAAAGAAACCGCTCGACTGGCACGTGGAGCGGTTTCGGGTCGGGTCCTGCTAGTGGAGATGCCGGGAATCGAACCCGGGTCCGAAGAGATGGAGCACGCACATCTACAAGCTTAGCCGGTCCTTTTTTTTCGCTATGTGCTACCCCGACCGGCAGGGTTCGGCACACGCTAGCCATTGTCTGGTCTTAGGCGCGGCCCAACGGCGCAACCGCGCCGCACCTCAGGCCTTTGTGTCGCCCGCGACCCAGCCCGGCCCAGGGAGGGCTGGACGGACGTAACCCCTTCTTGGGGTTAGCTCAGGTTAGGGCCGTACTAGGCGGCCATCGCCAGAGCTGGAGTCTGCTTGTTGGCAGATATTGTTGTGCCCTGGATTTTCGAGGTTAGGGCACCTCGGCTTGCAGTCCGTGATCGGCCTTCTCCGTCGATGCCTTTCATCCCCTGCAAGGTTTATTATAACATAGCGGACGGTATTCCTCTAGATGCGACGCGGCAATGCGGGCGGTTTCTGGATACGGCAATAACGGGGTAAGATAGCCGCAGGATACCAGATCAGTCACAGGTCCTGAGTTGAGAGCTTCCCCTTGGAGAATCCTTTGACGCAAAAAGTCTCGACAGCCCCCACGAAGCCATCGTCCAAACGGGCAGCCTTCAACCTGCCGCGCCAGCCGTTGTTCTGGGCAGTGTCGGTGGGACACATGACCAACGATTTCTTCATGAGCATGGGGCCGGTGCTGCTGGTGTTCCTGGGCACGGCCATCCTGCCGATGAGCGTGGCGCAGATCGGGCTGGCCGTCGGTGCGCGGGATATCTTAGGCGCGGTTTCGCAACCGCTTTTCGGCTGGCTAAGTGACCGCACAGGCGACAGGTGGCTGGGGGCGGGCGGCGTGGCCTGGGTGGTGACTTGGTTGATGGTCTCGATGGCCCTGGCGCTGACCGGGCGGTTCTGGCTGATGGTGGTTCCATTCGCCTTGTCGGCGCTGGGCAGCGGGGCGTTTCACCCGGTGGGGTCGATGTACGCCGCCGGGACCGACCCGGCACGGCAGGCCAGCAGCATCGCCTACTTTTTCCTGTTTGGACAGACCGGACTGGCGATAGGTCCGGCGCTGGCCGGGCTGCTGCTCGACAGCGCCAGCGCGCCCAGGATTGCGGTGGGGGGCGTCCCTAACCCCTTGACGCCAATCTTCCTGCTGTCCGCGATCGCCATCCCCGGCGTGCTGTCGATGACAGCCACGATTCCCCAGCGGCGCGGCAGGGCGGCGCTGGCGGTATCCCCGGCCACAACCGAGGACACCCCTGGTGACCCGGGGGCGGGGCTGGCGCGCGTGGCGGTGGGATCGCTGCTGATGATGGGGACGGTGGTGGTGTTGCGAAGCATGGTGCACTCCAGTTCCTCCAGCTTTGTGCCTGCTTTGTTTCAGCTCAAGGGCTGGGACCCGGCGCAGTATGGTTTGATTACCAGCGCTTACTGGATCTCATCGGCGCTGGCGGGCGTGTTCTTCGGGCAGTTGGCAGACCGCTACGGTATCCGGGCCATCATTGTGGTGAGCCTGCTGTTGGCAGCGCCGCCGCTGTTCTTCCTGCCGCTTTCGGATGGGCTGTGGGCGGTCATCCTCACCTCTGTCACCGGAGGGCTGGTCGGGGGAACGTTCAGCATCTTTGTGGTGCTGGCCCAGCAAATGATTCCGGCAGGCAAAGGCTTCGCTTCAGGCGCGATACTGGGCTTTACGTTTGTGAGCGCGGCGCTGGGCAGTCTGCTGGCCGGACTGCTGGCCGACGGCACGGCCTCGCTGTTTGGCAGAACGGCGGGAACAGGTGGGGGCATCGGCCTGGAGGCGACTTATCAGGTGATGGCGGCGGTGATGCTGCTGGCCGGGCTGCTGGCGCTCGCGCTGCCCAGGCGGTTGTATGCCACCACGTCCACACCTGAGGCACGATGAGGACCGGAGTCGAAAAGGCGGGGGTGCATGGGAGTCGAACCCACCGTGGCTTGTCACGCAACCCACCAACGATTTTGAAGACCGCGGGGCCCACCGGGACCCAACCACCCCCATTGTCTAAGAAGATAGCGCGCCCGGTGCCGAGCGTCAAGAAGTATTGACAGCTTTGGGGATTTCGGTACAATACCCAGCGATGCCAAGATAGCTCAGTTGGTAGAGCACTTGACTGAAAATCAAGGGGTCCCCAGTTCAAGTCTGGGTCTTGGCACTAACTCAGAGGAGAAGGCCAGCCACAAAGGCGCGGCCTTGTTTTGTGAGGGGCAACTTTTACAAGGTATTCATGATAGCAATCCGCAGGAGATTTCATGCTCTCTGCCTTCTTCAACCCCAAATCTGTCGCCGTTATTGGCGCATCCGGTAATCCCGAAAAGCTTGGCTACGCCTTCATGGCTAACATCATCGAAGGCGGCTATCCAGACAAGGGCAAGCTGTATCCGATAAACCCCAAATCCGACGAAATCCTCGGTTTCAAAGCCTACAAATCGGTGCTCGACGTGCCCGGCGACATCGACCTAGCGATGGTGGTCATCCCCTATCCCTTCGTGCCCGCCGTTCTGCGTGAGTGCGGGGAGAAGGGCATCCCCACGGCGGTGGTCATCAGCGCCGGATTTCGCGAGGCAGGCCGGGAGGGAGCCGAGCGCGAGCGCGAAGTGATCGAGATTGCGCACGAGTACGAGATCAGGTTGATCGGCCCCAACTGCCTGGGGGTCGTCGACACCTACACGCCGCTCAACGCCTCTTTCGCGGCGGGCATGCCCCCACAAGGACCGACCTCCTTCATGTCGCAATCGGGCGCGCTCGGCGCAGGTATCCTCGACTGGGCGCTGGGCGGCGGCATTGGCCTCTCCAAGTTCGCCAGCCTGGGCAACAAGGCCGACGTCACCGAGACCGACCTGATGGCGGCCTGGGCCGACGACGACACGACCAAGGTCATCCTGGCCTACATGGAAGGAATCCCAGATGGGCAAGAGTTCATCCGCGTGGCCCGCGAGGTGACCAAGAAGAAACCGGTCATCGTCATCAAGTCGGGCGTCACAGAGGCCGGTTCGCGCGCGGTGTCGTCGCACACTGGCTCGCTGGCCGGTTCGGAGCAGGCGTACAAGGCGGCATTTCGCCAGGCGGGCGTGCTGCGCGCCGACGAGATGGAGGAGTTGTTCGATTGCGCGCTGGCCTTTGGCTACCAACCCATCATGAAGGGCGACCGGGTGGCGATTGTCACCAACGCAGGCGGGACCGGCATCCTGGCTACCGACGCCATCGAGACGCGGGGGCTGAAGCTGTCCCGCTTCGACCTCGACACCCAGCATGCCCTGGAAGAGTTCCTGCCCGACGCGGCCAGTGCGGCCAATCCGGTGGACGTGTTGGGCGACGCCGACGCCGCGCGGTTTGCGCGCGCACTGGAAATCGTCTCCGCCGATCAGAACGTTGACGCGATTCTGACGCTCCTCGCACCGGTGGCAGCCACCGAGCCTGCCGAGGTGGCGGAAGCCATCGGCAAAGTGTCACAGAAAACGGATTTGCCCATCGTCGCTTCGTTCACCGGCGCGGTCCGCATGAAGCCGGGCATCGACGTACTGCGGCGCTACGGGGTGCCCAACTATCCCTATCCCAAGCGGGCGGTCAAAGCCCTGGCGGCCATGCGCGAATACCGCGAGTTGCGCGCCCTGCCGCTGCCAGAGTTTGAACGCTTCGCGGTGGATAACGACGCGGTGGCCGAAGTCTTCCGCAAGACGCGCGAGGCTGGACGGGTGACTATCGGTGATGCCGAAGCACGCGCCATCCTGGAAGCCTACGAGTTGCGCATTCCGCGATCCGAGTTGGCAGCCACGGCTGAGGAGGCGGTGAAGCTGGCCGGAGACATCGGGTATCCCGTCGTGCTAAAGGTCGCCTCGCCCGACATACTGCACAAGACCGACGTGGGCGGCGTGCGCGTCGGCTTGCAAAGCGGCAGCGACGTACGCGACGCCTTCGACCTGATTACCTATCGCGCCCAGCGCTACGTGCCAGAGGCGCGCCTGTGGGGCTGCCTGGTGCAGGAGATGACCCCGCCGGGCCTGGAAATCCTGGTCGGCATGGTGCGCGACCCGCAGTTTGGCCCGCTGGTGACGCTGGGTCTGGGCGGCATTTACGTCGAGGTGCTGAAGGATGCCACGTTCCGCGTCGCGCCCTTCTCGCGCCAAGAGGCCGAGGAGATGCTGAACGAACTGCGCGCCCGCGCCTTGTTGGACGGTGTGCGCGGCGCGCCGCCGGTAGACAAAGAGGCCATTGTCGATACCCTGCTGCGTATCGGCCAGTTGGTCCAGGATTTCCCGGAAATCCTAGAATTGGATATCAACCCCTTGATGGTCTTCGAACAGGGCCAGGGCGCGACAGCCATCGACATGCGGCTGGTGCTCGCGCCCTCTCGCAGCGACGACGAGTCCTGATACTGGAGTCAATCACACATGAAAGCACTCTATATCTCTTCGATTGAAACGTTCTCTGGCAAAACAGCAGTGTGCCTCGCGCTGGGCAAGTACTTGCAGAGCAAGGGGCACAAGGTCGGCTATCTGAAGCCGGTCAGCACCCAGCCCTGGCAGACAGGCGCAGAGCTTGCCGACGAGGATGCGGGTTTTGTCAAGACTGTGCTGGGCCTGGAGGAGCCAGCTGCAGAACTGGCTCCGGTCATCATCACTCACGAGATGCTGGTGGAGACTCTGAAGGGCGAAAGCAAGCGCGATCTCGCCCAGGAGGTGAAAACCGCCTTCGACAAGGCCGCGCGCGGCAAGGACGTGTTGCTGCTGGAGGGGGGTTCCAGCCTGCGCGAAGGCTATTCGGTCTACCTGCCCACGCCGGAGATCGCCGGGATGTTGGGCGCGCAGGCGGTGGTCGTGGTCAAGTATCGCGGCCCCCGGCGCGTGATGGACGACGCGCTGACCGCGCGCTTCCGGCTGGGCGACGTGTTGTTAGGCATCATCATCAACAACGTGCCGCAGGAGGCGATGGACTTCGTGGAGAACGTGGCCCAGCCCAATCTTGAGTCGCGCGACATCCCCGTCTTTGGGGTGCTGCCCCAAGAAAAGAGTCTGGCGGCCATCAGTGTCGGCGAGTTGGTCGAGACGCTGGGCGCAGAGGTTCTGACCGGCGAAGACAAATCCGAAGAACTGGTCGAGACGTTGACGGTAGGTGCCATGTCCGCAGACAGCGCGCTCAAGCGCTTCCGCCGCCAGCAAAACAAGGCGGTCATCACCGGCGGGGACCGGACCGACATCCAACTGGCCGCCCTCGAAACCTCGACGACCTGTCTGATTTTGACCGGCAACCTCCACCCCAGCCCACTGGTGCTTCAGCTGGCAAACGATGTGGGTGTGGCGGTGTTGTTGGTGCCCGGCAGCACCATGGAGACGGTCGAGGCCATCGAGGAAGTGTTCGGCAAGACGCGCCTCGGTTTCGAGGCGAAGTTCAGCCGCTTCCGGGCGCTGATGGACGAGCACGTCGATTTCGAGCGCATCCGCGAGATGGCGGGGCTGTAAAAGCAGCCGACTGCCAGCAGCCAGCAATCAGCCAGCAGCCAGTGCCCAGCGCCGACTGCTGGCTTTATAGTCGGTTGGCAAACCGGGCGATGGTGTCCGCGAGTTCCTGCGGTCGCTGTAGCGGCACGTCGTGGAGGCTGTCGTCGAACCAGATGACCTGCACATCGCGCAGCAGCTTCTCGGCCAACGCGATTTCGCGGGCCTTGATCGCCAGCCGTTCGGGGTCGTCGCGGCCCTCCCAACGCACAGGCAGTATGAGCACCGGGCACTGCACGCGTTCGTAGAGTTGGCTGGGGCGCTGCTCCCACAGGGCGCGTACGATTCTCAGGTGAAGCTCGCGCGAGAGTCGCGGGTAGATGCGCTCCTCGGCATCCACCTCGAAATTCCTCAGGATGATCGCCTCGACCTCCGGGGTCAGCAAATCATCGCCGAAAAAGCCCCGCAGGCGTGCTTTGAAATCGACCAGGGGCACGCCCGCCAGCGGCGGCGGCGACAGGCGCTCCAGCGTTTCCTCCCAATTCATGTAAGCTCCAACCTCAAACGTGCCGCCATCCAGCAAGACCAGCCCGCGCGGCTCGTCTGGGAACGCTGCGCCGTATTCCAGGGCCACGTTACCGCCCCACGAGTGACCGGCCACCAGCGGGCGCTCCAGCCCGGTTTCATGCACAAAGGCATGCAGGTCGCCGACGAAAGTTTTGAAATCGTAACCGTTGTCCGGTTTGGCCGTGGTGCCGTGGCCGCGCTGATCCAGCGCCAGCACCCGGCATCCCTGGGCCAGCAGGGGTGCGGTCAGGTCCCAGATGTGGCTGGTCGAGGCCAGTCCGTGCAGCAGCACGAGCGGGGTGCCCGTCCCGCCCCAATCCCGGTAGTGGAAGCTGATACCCTTGAGGGTGAGCGTCCTATCTGTGGCGTGAGGTGGCATCGGATGGATTAGCAAATAGTAGCGGCAACTCCGCCTACAGATCGTATTCGAGGTCGCCGTCGTCGCTCACCAAGTGGCAGGCCACCCAATGGTCCGGCTTGACCTCTCTGAAATCCGGCTCTTCGTGGGAGCAGCGCTCCACGGCTACGGGGCAGCGTGGGTGGAAGCGGCAACCAGAGGGCGGGTTGAGTGGGCTGGGAACGTCGCCGGACAGGATGATGCGCTTGCGCCGGGCTTTCGGATTGGGACCGGGATGGCGCTCATCAGCGACTTGGTGTACGGGTGCAGGGGATCAGCGTAAAGCTGGTCCCGTCCGGCCAGTTCGACGATCTTGCCCACGTACATCACCGCCACGCGGTCACTGATGTGCTCGACCACGCTCAGGTCGTGGGCGACGAAGAGGTACGTCAGGCCCAATTCGGCCTGCAGGCGGCGCAGCAGGTTTAACACCTGGGATTGGATGGACACGTCGAGGGCCGAGACCGGCTCGTCGCAGACGATGAACTTGGGCTGCAGCACCAGGGCGCGGGCAATGCCGACTCGCTGGCGCTGCCCGCCGGAGAACTCGTGGGGGTAGCGCTTGGCGTGTTCGGGGAACAGGCCCACTCGCCGGAGCGCTTCCTGCACCATCTGCTGCCGCCTGGCACCCGCTTCGATGCCGTGGATGTCCAACCCTTCCCCGACGCTCTGCCCGATAGGCATGCGGGGGTCGAGCGACGAGAACGGGTCCTGGAAGATGATCTGCATGTCGCGGCGGGCCTGTTTGAGGTCTCTGGGCGACATCTCGGCCACGTCATCGGATTCAAAATAGACGCTGCCGCTCGTCGGTTCGATGAGGCGCAGAATGGTCCGGCCCAGCGTGGTCTTCCCGCAGCCGCTCTCGCCCACCAGGCCCAGCGTTTCGCCCCGGCGCACGAAAAAGCTGACGTCGTCCACCGCGCGCACCCATCCGGACACACGCTGCATCAAGCCGCTGTGAACCGGGAAATACTTGACCAGATTGCGCACCTCAAGCAAGACATCGCCTTTGCCGTTGCCAGCCACTATCGTCCCTCCACGAGCGCTTCTGAGGTGCCATAGCCGAGGTCAGGTTCGCCCTCTGGCCGGTAGTCGGGATGGTAGAGCCAGCAACGGACGCGGCGGTCATCCGCAACCGGGAGCAAATCCGGCTCTTCCTGGGTGCAGATGTCCAGTTCGTTCACCTGCCGGGCCAGACAGCGCGGCGCGAAGCGGCAACCCGGCGGCAAGTTGACCGGCTGCACCGGCGAGCCGGGGATGACGGCCAATTCTTCCTCGACCACGCCCAGCACCGGAATGGAGGACAGCAGCCCCACGGCGTAAGGGTGGAGCGGGTTTTCGAACAAGTCCTCGCTGGTGGCTTCCTCCTGGATGCGCCCGGCGTACATCACGGCGACCCGGTCGGCCATCTCGGCGATCACGCCCATATCGTGGGTAATCAGGATGATGGCGATGCCAGTCTGCTCGCGCAGGTCGCGCATCAGGTCGAGAATCTGCGCCTGGATGGTCACGTCGAGGGCTGTCGTCGGCTCGTCGGCGATGAGCAACTCTGGCACACAGGCCAGCGCCATCGCGATCATCACGCGTTGGGCCATCCCGCCGGACATCTCGTGCGGGTATTGCCTGGCCCGCCGTTCTGCCTCTGGGATGCCGACCTGGCGCAGCATTTCGACGGCCTTTCGCGCGGCCTCTTCGCGGCCCAACGACTGGTGGATGCGCAGCGATTCGGCAATCTGGTCGCCCACCCGGAAGACCGGGTTGAGGCTGATTTTTGGCTCCTGAAAGATCATCGAGATGCGGTTGCCACGGATGTGAACCATGTCAGTTTCGGACAAGGCGGCCAGGTCTTGGCCGTCGAACCAGACTTCGCCACCCACGATGCGACCCGGCCTGTCAATCAGGCGCATCACCGAGAGGGTGGTGACGCTCTTGCCGCTGCCCGACTCGCCGACGATGCCGAGCGTCTCGCCCCGCCTGACTTTTATGCTAACACCATCCACAGCCCTGACGATGCCCTCGTGGGTGTAGAAATAGGTGCGCAGGTCGTTGACCTCCAGGATATGTTCCTTCTTATCGTGAATGGTCATGTGCTCCTCAAGCGCAAGGTGTGTAGATCTTCAGGGGGACTCGGTGACGAGGGTGTTGGTGTCGCCTGTTGGACGCCAACACAGCTTCTTGCCGGGCTCACTGCACGACCGGGTCATTCCCTTGGCATCAGGTTTTGGCTGCTCGCAGGCTACACAAATAGGAATCGGGCGGGGTGGGAAATATTTGCCAATTTCATGCAGGTCACATAATATTAACGCCGCTGATGCAAATGCACGGCCAAGTTCATGGAGGATAATACCTGATGTCGAAGAAGTTGCCCAAACTAGTCTTCATTACAGCCGCGCTGGCGCTGATGGCGCTGGGGCTGGCGGCATGCGGAGCCGCCGGTGAGCCTGCCGGTGAGCCGAAGACCGTGATCATCGGCAGCACTGATGAGATCTCAAGTCTGGATTTCGCAGACGCTTACGCGATCCATGACTGGGAGCTGTTCCGCAACGTCAACGTCGGCCTGATGGGCCTCGCGCCGGGAACCGGGGAGGTTGTGCCTGGAACCGCGGTGGACTGGCCCGAGGTCAGCGACGACGGTCTTACGTACACCTTCACAATCGAAGATGGTTGGAAGTATCCCGACGGCAGCGACCTGGTGGCCGAGGACTACGTACGCGGTGTCAATCGCGCATTGACTTTGGAAGGTGACGTGTCGGGCCTGGTCGTGACCTATGTCGACAGCGTGGAAGCTCCTGACGACAACACCGTGGTGTTTAACCTCACGGGTGAGTACGGCTACTTCCCGATGGTCGTGACCGGCGCGGCCTACTTCCCAATTCCAGAGGGCGTCTTCCCCGAAGGCGAACTGGAGAAATTCCCCTCGACGCTCAGCGGCGTTGGCGCATGGCAGATCGTCGAATACAACGTCGAAGAGCAGACTGTGTTCGAGCGCAACCCCGAGTACAAGGATGGCTTCTCGGACACCGCGCCTGAGCGCGTGATCGTCCGCTACTTCGAGGACCCGGCCCAGATGGCGCTGGCTGTCGAGGAGGGTGAGATCGACATCGCGTGGCGTATTCTTGGCCTGAGCGAGGCGTTCCGGCTGGGTGAGGTCGACGGTCTGACCGCCTACAACGCGGGCGGCGGCGGTATCCGCTACCTGGTGCCCAACCACTCGATGGAGCCGTTCGATGACCCGAACGTCCGCAAGGCCGTGGCGCAACTGATCGACCGCGACGAGATCATCGACCGCGCACTGCAGGGCCTGGCCGACCCGCTGTACTCGATGGTCCCGCCCGGCTTCCTGGGCGCCAACGAGGCTTTCCTGGATGTGTACGGTGCCAGCGCCGACGTGGAAGCTGCCGAAGCGTTTCTGGCAGCGTCCGGCTACAGCGCCGACAATCCGGTCGAGTTCGACCTGTGGTACCCACCCGATCACTACGGTGCTCACGCTGCGGAGATCTTCCAGATCCTGGAAGAGCAGCTTGAGGCTACAGACTACATCGAGGTTACGCTCCAGTCGCAGGAGTGGGGCACTTACGTTGGCGCACTGGTCGGCGGCGAGTACCCGATCGGCTACCTGGGTTGGTTCTATGACTTCCCCGACCCCAGCAACTACATCGAGCCCTTCGCCCAGACAGATGCCTCGCCGTTCATGGGTATCTTCTACTCCAACGAGGAGATGGACGCATACCTGGCGGACGGTGCCGCGTCCGCCGATCCTGGCGAGCGCGAAGGCATCTACGACGACGCACAGATGCTGTACGCAGAAGACGTGGTCACGATCCCGCTCTCCACAGAGGTGGAGTACGCGGTCTACCGGGAGGAGACCATCAGCGACATCAGCGGTGCTCTCAGCCCGGCGCTGGTCTTCAACTACGAAGAGATCGTGATGAAGTAGCGCTTCTTTTCGGCACAATGCCTGCCGGACCTGCGATTGGCGGGTCCGGCAGGATAGTTTCAAGGTGGTTAGAGTCTTCCTCGCCTCGCATCGACGCCTGGACCCTTCCACGAAGAAAGGAACGCTATGCAAGTATCTCCCCTCGCTGGAATCTGCGTCAGTTCTCTCCTGGTCGCCTTTGCTTTTCTCGCGTATGCTTTTCTCCGGGGTAGCGTCGGTCTGCGCAGCTACATCGTAACGCGCGTCGCGCTCACGCTGCCTATGGTCCTCATCCTGGTTTCTGTGATCTTCTTCGTGATGCGGGTGATCCCCGGCGACCCGGTCACCAGCCAGCTTGGCCCGCGCGGCGGCGAAGAGGCCCGCGAGCGGATGACCAGGGTGCTTGGATTGGATCAGCCTGTCATGGTGCAGTACGCTCGCTACCTGGGCAGCATTGCTCGATTGGACCTGGGCGAGTCGTTGGTCTTTGGCAACCGTCCTGTCGTAGACGAACTTAGCGAGCGACTGCCCGCCACCCTCGAACTGGTGGTCCCCGCGATGGTCTTCGCCGTCGGGCTGGGCGTGCTCGGGGGAACTTACTCCGCTCAGCATCGCAAGGAGCCGGTCGATTTCGGCTTGCGCCTTTTTAGCATTGCCGTGTATTCGATGCCAATTTTCTGGTTGGGGCTTATCCTTCAGATCGTCTTTAGCCTGAGGTTGAGCGTGACTCCGGTGGCAGGACGCATTGATTCCATCGTCACCATTGGCCTAGATCGTAGGACGAACCTGCTCATCCTCGACTCGATCCTGTCCGGCAACTGGCGCGCGCTGGGCAGCGTTCTTCACCATATGATCCTGCCCGTCGTGACGCTGGGCTCAATCCTGTTGGGCGTTTTCTTGCGGCTGAGTCGCATAAACGTCATCGAGTCGCTGGTGGAGGACTACATAACGGCAGCCCGCGCGCGCGGCATTCGGGAGCGCATCGTCGTGTATGGACATGCCCTGTCCAATGCCATGATCCCGATCGTCACACTCATTGGACTGCAATTCTCGGTCCTGCTGGCCGGGGCGGTGCTGACCGAAACAACCTTCAGTTGGCCTGGTATGGGGTCGTATCTGGTCGAGCGCATCGGGCAGCGTGATTATACGGCGGTGCAGGGCGTGATCGTCGTCTTTGCCCTGTCCGTGGCCATCGTCAGCCTGATCACGGATATCGTCTACGCATTCCTTGACCCGCGTGTGCGTTACTAGGCGCGGGGTCTAATGGGACATAACCTATGACCACTGCCGAATCAGTTGCTACCGATGCCACGCCGCAATGGCGGCGTGATCTGGAGAAGACCGGTCTTTTGCGTCGCCTGCTGCTGGCCCGCCGTTGGTATGGCGCCGATTGGTGGTTTGCCGTCACCAGTAGTGTGCTGTTGTTGTTCGTCTTCAGCATGGCTTTCTTCCCGGGATTCTACGCCCCCTACGATCCACGCGCCGAAATCGGGCCGGGTATGTTGGCTCCCGGAGAATTGCCGCCGACAGTGGTGCTGGTGGGCCAGTCCGGCGGGGTCAGCGCGCTGGATGACCTGACAGGCGAAGACGTATTTGTCGGCCTGGTGGTTGGCGATCAGGCAAGTCAGGTCCTACGTGCGGTCTCCGATGCCCGCCAGGCCGAATTGCAGGAGGCTGGTGAGGACGTCACCTTGAGCCCCCGCCCGGAACGCTTCAACTCGATGGAGGAGGCCCTGGATGGCCTGAGCGCGGGTGAGGTGCCGGCTGTCGTCGGCCTGCGCGAGGATATCGAACCGCTGCTGGCCGCTCGTCCAGGCCTGGTTATTGGCGAGTCGCTCACCGGCGCCATTCAGACGCCGCCCGTGTTGGGTACGAACAACATTGGCCAGGACGTGTTCAGCCGGATTATCTGGGGCACGCGCATCGCGCTGCTGGTAGCGTTCTCTGCGGCACTCTTCGCGTTGCTGTTGGGGGTGCCCCTTGGGTTGATTGCTGGTTTCTGGAGCGGTGGCCTGGAACGTGTGTTGACCCTGGTGATGGATAGCCTGTACTCCTTCCCGGGCCTGATTCTGGCGATAGCCATCGCTGCAGTGCTGGGGCCGGGCATCATGAACGTGATCGTCGCCATTGCGACCCTCTACGTGCCCACGTACTATCGCATTGTTCGCGGCCAAACGTTGGCCGTGAAGGAGGAATTGTACGTGGAGGCAGCCCGCAGCCTGGGTGCCAAGCCATTCAGTATTCTAACCCGATACATTCTCCCCAATGTGATTCCATCGTTGGTTGTGATTTTCTCGGTCAATGTTGCCGACGCCATTCTGACCGAGGCTGGTCTCGCGTTTCTCGGGCTGGGTCTACCACCCGATACGCCGGACTGGGGGATCGACCTGGCTGCCGGTCAGGACTATATGCGTCAGGCATGGTGGGTCATCACGTTCCCCGGCTTGATGGTGCTCTTTGTGACACTGGGCTTCAGCATGCTGGGCGAAAGTCTGTCCGAAATTCTGAATCCGAAACTCGCGGAATCGTAAATCCAATGGAACAACAAAAAGATGTTCTCCTAAGTCTGCGCGACCTTTCCGTCCAGTACAAAACTCGCGCTGGGAATGTGGACGCCGTCAGCAACGTCACCATGGACGTCCGGCGCGGCGAGGTGCTGGGATTGGTTGGCGAAAGCGGCTGTGGTAAATCCACGCTGGGCAAGGCTATCATGCGCCTAATCCAGCGTCCGGGGCGCATAACCGCGGGCGAGATCGTCTTCGATGACGTGGACTTGATGACCCTCGCTGACGAGGAGATGAGGAACTTGCGCGGACAGCGCATCGCCATGATCTTCCAGGACCCCATGACGTCCCTGAATCCTGTGCAGCGCATCATCGACCATTTTGTCGAGACCGTTCAGGCCCACGACGCCAGCGCGGCGCGTGAACTTGCCTCGATGCGTGCTGAGGAAATCATTGAGAGCCTGCGCATCACCTCAGACCGGCTTGACGACTACCCGCACCAACTCAGCGGCGGCATGCGCCAGCGTGTCATGATTGGCCTGGGTATGGCGCTCGATGCCAATCTCATCATCGCGGATGAGGCCACTACCTCGCTCGACGTGCTTGTGGAGGCGCAGTTTTTGGAATTGATGCGCGAGTTAGTCCGCCAGTTGGGGTTGACAGTTATGTTGATCACGCACAACATTGGCATCGTGGCCGAACTGGCTGACCGTGTCGCGGTCATGTACGCAGGCAAGATTATCGAGCTTGGCGACGTGTACGAGGTCTTCGGCAACCCACAGCATCCTTACACTCAAGGTCTGCTCCAGAGCGTCCCAAACATCAAGATCGACGAGCAAGATCTCTACAAGATGGAGGGGTCGCCACCAGATCTCATTTCACCGCCGACAGGCTGCCGCTTCCATCCACGCTGCCCACAGGGCATGGACGTATGTGCCGCCGTCGAGCCGACCCTGTCACCGTCAAAACCAGAGCACTACACGGCTTGCTGGCTGCATGAGCCGATTCCTGAAGGCTACACAGGACAACCGCTGCAAATGGTCGCAGTAGACCAGACTGGGGCGTCATGAGCCAGACAGAAAACATTGTCGAGGTCCGCGACCTCAAGAAGCACTTCCCGGTTCACAAGTCGTTCCTCTCCAGGTTGCTGTCAGGTAGGCAATTGTTCGTGCGCGCTGTCGACGGCGTAAGCTTCACCATCCGGCGTGGGGAGGTGTTCGGTCTGGCAGGCGAAAGCGGCTCCGGAAAAACAACCGTTGGGCGGCTGGTGCTTAGTCTAGAAGAACCGACCGAGGGCGAAATCCTTGTAGACGGGCAGGCGCTAGGACAGTTGCCGCCGGAGATGTTACGTCGTGAGCGTCGGCGGATGCAGGTCGTCTTTCAGGATCCGCTCGCTTCGCTCAACCCACGCATGAGCATTGGCGACGGCATCGGGCACGGCGTACGAATCCACCTGATACCCGACATGCTCGCGGACGGCGAAATCTCAGCTTCCGAGGTGCACGCTAAGACACGCGAGATTGTCGAGGATATGATGGAGCACGTCGGCCTGACACCTGCCGACATCCTGTATGACAAATACCCACATCAGCTCAGCGGCGGTCAGCGCCAGCGCGCTGTCATCGCCCGCGCCCTGGTTATCAAGCCCGAACTCGTGCTTGCCGATGAGCCTATCGCCATGGCCGACGTGTCTGTGCGGGCGCTCTTGCTCGACCTGATGATTCGCCTCAAGGACGAGTTCAATCTCACCTACCTCTATATCACACACGACCTGGCAACCGCAAAGTACATCTGTGATCGCATCGGCATCATGTACCTGGGAAAGATAGCCGAAATCGGTGACCTTGAGGCCGTTTACAGCAATCCGGTGCATCCCTATACCGAGGCTTTGCTTGCGGCTGTGCCAGTTCCCGATCCGACGTACCGGCGCAGTAAGCCGCTGCCAAAGGGTGAGATCCCGGATCCGATCAACCCCCCGCCTGGATGTCGTTTCCACCCACGTTGCCCCATTGCTCAGGACGTGTGCAAGCAAGAAGAGCCAGAAATGCTGCCTGTCGATGACGCTACCGACCACATGGCGGCTTGCCACTTGCGCACGGGGGCCTACCGGCATCTTGACCCGACGCGCAGCAATGGGACGGGCGATTCATAGGTGATGCGCCGCCCCATCGCGCTAGTGGCGTTCCTGGCGCTGGCCGGGGCGGCCTGTGTCCTGTCTGGAAAAGCCGAGGCCCCTGACGTGGCCCCTACCGCCGTGGCGAACCCACTGGCCGAGGGGTTGACAGCTGCCGCGCCCGTCGCTACTGTGCCCCCCAGCGCCACCCCTACACCGGTCAATACAACCCAACTGACGCCCCCCACCCCGGTGACCACCTCCAGCATCGACGAGACCATCGACAGTTTTGGCGCGGTGACTGTCGTCACGACATCCTACATAACCCGGTACGCGCTCATCGGCGAAACCGCCAGCGACCTGGAAAGCTACATGCGCACCTACGGCCCGCCCGACTCGGTGGGCAACCGCTGGTACGCCCTCACCGATCCCCGCTTCAACTGGGAGATCAGCTGTGCCTGCGACGACCTTGGCTGCGTTGCCGGGTCGGTGACGGCCTACGTTTCGATCGATTACACGCTTCCCACGTGGGAGCCGCCCTACGGGGCCGACGTGAATCTGGTCGCGAAGTGGAATGACTTCGAGCGCGCGCTGGTGCTGCACGAGCGCGGCCACGGCGATCTCGCGTCCATCTGCGGGCAGCAATTGGGCGAGGCATTTGTCGCGCTCCCACCACAGCCCACCTGTGACGCCGTCAAAAATGCCGCCCTGGAGGCCAGCAATGCCATCTTTGCCGGGTGCCGCGCTGCCCAGGCTCAGTACGAGGACGAGACGAACCACGGCATGAACGAGGGGGTGATCTGGCCGCCGTGAGGCGTGCACCACCGTGACTTTTTGTTGCAGCGATTCCTATTATTTGCTACACTCCCGCCGACCTTGACAATTCCATAGCAGGGTGCCAGCGACTGTGCCAGATCGACAAGCTCTGGCAGACGAGGTGGAGGTTCTCACCAGAGGTGAGACTAAGGGCCAGCGTTGACCGGCCCGAAAATCGAGTAGTCAGCGGATGCCTCCAGGGCGCGGTCACCGTCCTCGAACACCCTCCCCCCTTGAAAGCGGACTTACAAAACCGCCCGGCAACAGGCAGCACAAAAGAGTTCGCGCGTGACCCCGGCCAACATGGCCTGAGTTGTTCACAGGGGGAGGGGTGTGCCACATTATTTCCATGCAGGGCGCATGCCCTGCTGTTTTTGTTAAAGCGTGTGAAGGAGTCTATTGGAGCAGCGTGTGAGAAGTGACGAAGCCGCTCGACGGAAACTGAGCGCCGACCTGGCCAGGGTGCTGGGACTGGACGATCCGACGCACGGCGTGCTGGGTAGACACGCAGAAGTCATCGCCAACGCGCCCGAACTAAACCTTTACCGGCGCGATCTGGCCGAAATTCCGGCGCTGTTGGAGGCGCTGCTCACCCCTCACAGCGCACCCCACCTGGCTTTACACCCCACCCTCACCGACGATGTTTCCAAAGCTGTCGCCTGGGCCAACGACGTCGGGCTGCCGGTAGTGCCGCGCGGGCTGTCGTCGTCGGCCTACGGCGGCGCGGTACCGGCGCGGGGCGGTTTGCTGCTCGACCTGGCGGCCTTTCGCACCATCTGGTACCTGGACGAGCAGGCGATGACGGTCCGCGTGCAGGCGGGCGTCAGTTGGGGCGACCTGGAGCAATACCTCAACGAGCGGGGCCTGACCGTTCACACCTACCCCAGCAGCCGTTTCAGCACCATCGGCGGCTGGGTGGCGACCGGTGGATTGGGCATCAACTCCTTCAAGTATGGTCAGCTTAAGAACTGGGTCGCCAAGCTGCGCGTGGTGCATCCCGACGGCAGGCGCGAGGACCTGTTCCCCGACCACCCCGACTTCGACAAGTTCTTTGCCACCGAGGGCCAGATGGGCGCGGTGACCGGCGTGTCGCTGAAGGTGCGCCGGATGCCCGACTTCTCGATGCCGCACCTCTACTACGTCGAGCGACCTGCCCACGTCACCGCTTTCGTGGCGCACCTCGTCGAGCGGGGGGTGACACCCGCCCACATCAAGCTGATTGATCGGCGGCAGATGGCGAACCTGAACACACTGCATCGCGAAGACCATCCCGAGCGGGGGGGGCTGGTAGCGGAGCGCGACGCGATCTTCCTGCACGTCGACGACGCAGACGACGAAGCGGCTCTGGCCGCCGCGCTGGCCGAATGCCCGGTACCCTTCGAGGAGGCCGAGCGTTACGTCGCGGGCGCGGTCTGGCACGAGCGTTTCTTCCCAATGAAGGTCAAGCGGTTGGGGCCGTCGCTGCTGGCGGCGCAGGTGATCATGCCCCTGGAGACTGCGGCGGCGTTCGTCGAGGAGGTGGCTGCCCTCGGCGCGCGCTTCGGCGTGACGATGGCGACGGAGAGCTACGTCGTCCGGCGAGAAGATGGGGGCTACGAGGTGCTGGTCATGCCGATGTACCCCTGCGACATCCGCAAGCCGAGCTATCCCCTGCACATGCTGCTGTCCCAACTGGTGACGTGGCTGGGCATCAGGCGCGGCGGGCGTCCGTACGCCGCCGGGCTGTGGAACAGCCCCTTCGTACGCGAGAAATACGGCCAGCATCGGTACGCTGAACTGCTGGCCTACAAGCGCCGCGCGGACCCCGCCCGGCGTTTCAACCCCGGCAAATTCGATGGCGCGCGCGGTCTGGCCGGATTGCTGCTGCACCGGAGCCTGTTCCGCATTTTGCTGCGTGTGGCGATGGCCGCCCACGCGCCGCTCGGCACGCTGGCCCGCCTGCTCGACAGCCTGGGCCGCGAGCGGCCACCCGTGCCCAAGTCGGATCATTACGAGCGGGTCGAGCTAACGCCTGCCGGACTGGTGGAGACGATTCTGGGCTGCACAGGCTGCGGCGATTGCCTGCCGGTCTGCCCGGCCTATCTGGTCACCGGCGACGAGACCGTCGTGGGGCGGGCCAAACTGCGCACCGGCCTGCGCCTGTTGAGCGGTGAGAGAATTGACCGGCTGGAGTCGGACAAGACCTTCCTGTGCATGTACTGCAAAGCCTGCCAGGACGTGTGCCAGAGCAGCCTGCCGCTCATCGCCGCCTACGAGGCCATCGAGGCCGGGCTGGCCGAGCAGAACGGGCGGCCCGACGAGTTGATAGCGGATTTCATCGCGGAGGCGGAGCGCCGCGACGACTACTTCGAGTTCATCGGCACAGACCCATTCCCCATGCCGGAGCCAGAACTGCCCTTCGACGTGATCAAGATGGCGAAAGCGGTCAGCGAAAACGGGGGCAGGCGGGCCGAGGACGCAGCGCGCGACGCGGAAGCTGAAGACGAACTGGTTCCGGTCACGGCGCTGGAAGGACCCGGCGACGTATTCGCGCAGAAGTACCACGTCCAGGCTGCGCCAGCCGCCAGCCGCCGCGACCCGATCGGCAAGTTCACCATTGATCGCGCCGAGCACTGCATCAACTGCGGGCAGTGCGTGCGGGCCTGCCTGTACGGCGTCCACGAGCGCGACCCTTCTGACGTGCGCAAGCTGGCCGAGCCGCAAGATCACCTGTGCCGCAACTGCTTTCGCTGCGTGCAGGAATGTCCCGCGCTGGCGCTGACCATGGGGCACAGCGAGGTTTACGGCAACGTGGGGCGGGGGATTTACACCCCGGACGTGGTGCACAGCCTCGCCACCCAGGCCGAGCGCGGCCAGATTCCAGTGACCGGGCAGGGCTATCGCGGCCCGTTCAGCGGCCCCGGCTTCGAGGGCATGTGGACCGACATGAGCGAGATCGTCCGCCCCACGCGCGACGGCATCCACGGGCGCGAGTACATCAGCACGGCGGTGACGCTCGGCTCCCGCCCGGAGCGCCTGACCTTCGACGATGGCGGGCGGCTACAGGGGGCGCTGCCGCCATCGGTGGCGATTCCACTCCCGGTGATGTTCGACCTTTCCGAGGTGCCCGCCGTGTCTGGCGTTCTGTTAGAAGCGGCTCGGCAACTGGGCACCCTGACGGTGATGCGGAACCCGGCCCGGATTGAGCCTGATTCCTGGCCCTACGTGGCTCCCTGGCTTGCGCCAGGGGACGAGGCCCCGGACGGCGCGCGCCTGCTGCTCGTCGAGGATCGGCAGGAGGCGCTTGAATTGATGGCCGCCCGGCCTGAGACCGTCGTCGGCGTGCGGCTGGCGCTCGACGAGCGGGCGGCCAGCGAGGTGGTCGATCTGGTGCGGGCAGGCGTGCCCCTGGTCTATTTAGTGGGCGAGGACGGCACGGCCCTCGACCCGGCCACCCAGGCCCCCAACCTGACCGAGTTGCTGCCCGGCGTGCACGACCGGCTGGTCGAGGAGGGCCTCCGGGACCGGGTGACGCTGGTCGCGCGCGGGGCTATCGCCCAGGCCGAGCACCCGCCCAAGGCGATGATCCTGGGCGCGGACGCCGTCGCGCTCGACTGGCCGCTGCTGATCGCGCTGGAATGCCGCCTGGAAGGGTCCTGTGCGGACGGCACGCACACCTGCGGCCTGGAGGAGCGCATCAGGGACGAGGACTGGGCGGTGCAGCGTGTCGTCAATCTGATGGCAAGCTGGCACTCGCAGTTCCTCGAAGTGCTGGGAGCGATGGGCCTGCGCGAGATACGCCGCCTGCGCGGCGAGCGGGGTCGGGCCATGTTCGCCGACCACCTGGAGGAGACCAGCTTTGCCGACATCATTCGCGTCGACGACATTGGGATAGCATCGTAGGCATGGAAGTTGCAAATGGTTGAATTGAAGTTCCACGATACCGTCGATTTCAAAGCCGAGGTGGCCGAGCAGGCCCCTTCGCGGCTCCAGCACCGCATTGGCCCCTGGGCGGTGGACGTGAACCGCAACTGCATCGAGTGCGGCATCTGCATCGAGGAGTGCCCCACCGGCGTGTTCGCCGTGCAGCCAGGGCGGCATCACCTCGCCGCGCCGCGCGCAGGTCGCTGCGTCGGCCCGGAGGACTGCAACCGCTGCGTCGAGGAGTGCCCGGTGGATGCCATCACGATTTCGCCGAGCAGCAACTACGCCGCGCTGGGCGACAGGCGTTGGACCAACGACCTGCTGGCGGCCACCTTCCACGCCGCGCGCTACGGCGTGCTGCCGGACGGGACGCCCTACGGAATGGGCGATTCCGGCGGCGGCTTCGACCAACTCCGGTTCAACTTCCCGCACGAGGTGGAGCCGATTCCCACCGGGGAAATCGACACCAGCATCCCCCTCAACCGGCGCGGCGAGGGCCGCGAGATCGCCATTGCCATCCCGGTCTACGGCGGCGGGATGTCTTTCGGCTCGGTCAGCCTGAACGTGATGCTGGCGCGGGCCATCGCGGCGCGGCGCACCGGCACGTTCACCTGCACGGGCGAGGGTGGCTACCCCGGCCCCCTGCTCCGCTACGCCGACTCGATCATCACGCAGGTGGCTACCGGCCTGTTCGGCGTGCGCGAGCAGACCATCCAGGTCGCGCCCATCGTCGAGTTCAAATACGCGCAGGGAGCCAAGCCGGGCCTGGGCGGCCACCTGTTGAGCGACAAGGTCACCAAGGCGGTGGCCCACGTGCGCGAAGCCGTGGAAGGCACCAGCCTGTTCTCGCCTTTCCCGTTCCACAGCGTCTACTCCGTCGAGGACCACAAGAAGCACGTTGATTGGATTAGAACTGTCAACCCTGACGCGCTCGTCTCGGTCAAAGTCAGCACGCCGGAGGACGTGGATATGGTAGCAGTGGGCAGCTACTACGCCGGGGCGCACATCATCCACCTCGACGGGGCCTACGGCGGCACGGGCGCTGCGCCAGATATTGCCAAGAAGAACATCGCCATGCCCATCGAGTATGCCATCCCGCGCACCCACCGCTTTCTGGAGAAGGAAGGCATCCGCGACCAGGTGACGCTCATCGCGTCAGGCGGTATCCGCACCCCGCACGACGTGCTCAAGGCCATCATGCTGGGCGCGGACGGCTGTGTCATCGGCACCGCCGAATTGGTAGCGGTAGACTGCGTGCGCTGTGGCAACTGCGAGAGCGGGCGCGGCTGCCCGCTGGGCATCGCCACCACCGACACCGAACTCGCGCCGCTCATCGAGGCCGAGTGGGGCGCGCAGCGCATCGTCAACATGTACGCCGCCTGGCGGCAGGAGTGGGTCCGGCTGATGCAGCAGTTGGGCGTGCGCTCGGTGCGGGCGCTCAGAGGCCGAACGGACCTCTTAGCGTATAATAAGGGCGCTTAGTGCAGGCTCATTCCAAGGAACCGTCTGATGAAGCGCTTCTCCTTACCCCTATTGATGGCAGCCCTGGCCCTGGTGGCCTTCACCGCCTGCGGCCTGCTGCCCGGCTCCGGCGGCGATGGCGATGGCGACGCTGCAGACGCCGAAGCGGTGGAACTCACCGCGCAGGCATTCACGGCTGATGCCCAGGCCGCCGGCCAGACCGCCACTGCCGACGCTGTCGCCGCGGACGGCACAGCCACCGCCGACGCCGACGCCGCTCAGGCCACTGAAGAGGCCCCGCCGACTGAAACCATCCCGCCGACCGCGCCGCCACCCACGGCGACAGAAACGCCCAGCGATTTCCAATTGACGCTGGCTGCTGCCGGGACCCAGCAGGCCCCTACCATCGCCGCGGGCCAAACGCTGGCCGCCGAAACCGCGATCGCCGTGCCGACGGCGACGCCGCTCACCTACAACATCATCACCACGACCACCACCGAGACCATCACCGAGGATGACGTCGAGATCACGGTGACGGCGGTGGTCCCGCCCGACAAGACGCTCTCGCAGGCGTGGTCCGAGGTATACGCCTCGCCAGCCGGTTTACCCTTCACCATCACCACCGACGAAGAGGCGATGGAAGCAGCCATCGAGGCTTCCCTGGCTGCGGCGGGCCACGGCGAGAACATCAGCGACCTGGAGGTCAGGCTGAACAACAGTCTGATAACGCTGGAGTTTACGATCACCGTTGGGGCCGCCGGAGCGGATGGCCGCATCAGCTTTTCCGCCTTTGCCCAGAACGGCCAGGTCATCATCACCATGACCAGCCTGCAATTCGGGCGCTTTACGGTGCCGGAAGACATGCTGGCCGCCATCAACGTCGCCATTGCCCAGGCGCTCACCGGAGCAAACGATGCTAGCGAGGCCCAGGTGACGATCAACGAGTTACTCATCGACGACGGACAGATGGCGATCACCGGCATCGTCGGAATCGAATAGGAGACAGAATGGACACCTTGCGCGCCTCGCGTGATATTCCTTCGATGTTAGAGGTGTTGGCCGCTACCGCCGAGCGCCTGGAGGCCATCACGCGCGGCCTCGATGACGACGCGCTCGACGCGGCACCAGCGGGCGAGTGGTCGGCGCGGACGGTGCTGGCCCACCTGCGCGACGACGAATTCATGGTCATGCGCCTGCGGCTGGAACGCATGGTGGCCGAGGAGCATCCCACGCTGACGCCGTTCGACGAGAAAGCCTGGGCGGCCTCGCGCTGGACAGACCGCGACTCGGTGGAGGAACTGCTGTCCGATTTTCGCTTGCAGCGCGAGGCGTCGCTGATGGTGCTGACCCGTCTGGAGGGCGACGACTGGCAGCGCACGGCGGTGCAACCCGAATACGGTGTCTTCGACGTGAGTTGGTGGCTGCAACACTGGGCCGAGCACGACGAGGGCCACATCGCGCAGATCGAGGAGACGCTGAAGGCAGTGTCGACATAGCTTTGTGTTTTTGGGCCTCGGAGGAGGCCAGCAAATACTTCCCAAAGGAGATAGCATGGCAGCACAAGACCTGGTTAAGCGGGCGGAGCAGGACGGCGTTCAATTCGTCAGCCTGCAATTCACCGACGTGTTAGGGGCGACCAAGGCCGTCAACATCCCCACGTCCCAACTGGAGAATGCGCTGGAGTACGGCGTGTGGTTCGACGGCTCGTCCATCCTGGGGTTTGCGCGCATCCACGAGAGCGACATGTACCTGCGGCTCGACGCCTCCACCTACGCCGTCCTGCCCTGGACCTCCGAGGAGCGGCGGCGGGCGCGCATCATCTGTGACGTATACGGGCCGGGCGGAAATCCCTTCGCAGGCGACCCGCGCTCGGCGTTGCGCCGGGCGGTGGCCCGCGCCGAGGAGATGGGTTACACCTATCAGGTCGGTCCCGAACTGGAGTTCTTCCTGTTCCGCAAGGATGGCGAATATCCCACCAAACCCGTTCCCCACGACGTAGGCGGCTACTTCGACTTCTCGCCCAAGGACGAGGCGCAATCGGTGCGCGGCGACATCATCCGCGCGCTGGAGGACATGGGCATTCCCGTTGAGGCCAGCCACCACGAGGTCGCCACCGGGCAGCACGAAATCGACTTCGAGTACGCCGACGCGCTCACCGCCGCCGATCACGCAGTCACTTTCAAGTACGCAGTCAAAGCGGTGGCGGCCTCATATAATCTCTACGCCACCTTCATGCCCAAGCCTATTTTCGGCATCAATGGTTCCGGCATGCATACCCACCAGAGCCTGCGCGGTACCGACGGCAACAACGCCTTTCACGACGCCGGGGACGAATACCACCTTTCGCAGACAGCCTACCGGTTTATCGCCGGGCAGTTGGCCCACGCGAAGGCGCTGGCGGCCATCGTCGCGCCGACGGTCAACAGCTACAAGAGGCTCACGCCCGGCTACGAAGCGCCGGTTTACATCTGTTGGGCGCAGATCAACCGCTCGGCGCTGATTCGCATCCCGCGTGTCTCGCCCAACAAGCCCGGCTCGACGCGCGTCGAACTGCGCTTCCCAGACCCCAGCACCAACCCCTATCTGGCCTTCGCCACCATGTTGATGGCCGGTCTGGATGGAGTTGAACGTAGTATGGAGCCTCCGGCACCCGTCAACGAGGACGTGTATCTGTTCACCCACGAGGATTTGGAGGCGCGCGGCATCGACCAACTGCCGGGTACGCTGGGTGACGCGCTCGACGCGTTGGAGGGCGACGAGGTGGTCAAGGCGGCCCTGGGCGACCACCTGTGCGAGGCTTACCTGCGCGTCAAGCGTGCCGAGTGGGACGAATACCGCATCCAGGTCTCCCAGTGGGAGCTGGACCGCTACCTCGAAACACTGTAACCGGTTGATCGCTGGAGCACATCGTGGACCCCTACCGCAGCGCCCGTCGAGAACTGCTCGCCAACGCCAGCCCGATACACGAAGATCGTACCGCCGAAGGCGGCTGCGGGGTTATTGGGCTGGCCTCCACCATCCCGGTGGCAGGGAAGCACGTCATCGGCCCGGTGGGGCAAATGAACAATCGCGGCAACAACAAGGGTGGAGGGCTGGCGCTGTGCGGCTGCTTTCCAGACTATCCCCGCCACTACGCGCTCAACGTCGGCTTCCTCGACGACGAGGCACGTGGCGCGGTGGAAGGCGAGTTCATCGAGCCTTACTTCGACGTGGCGCACGTCGAGGAGCAGCCCCAACTCGACGATTTCCGGGCACTGCCCCGCCTGGAGGTGAGGCCGCCCAGCGTGGTCCGTTACTTCGCGCGGGTCAAGCCGGAGGTGTTGAGCCGCTTTGCCGAGCGGCATGGCTTCGAGAGCCTGGACGCTGCCGAGGACGAGTTCGTCTACCAGAACTCGTTCACGCTCAACCGCGCGCTCTACGCCGACCAGGGCGACGACAAGCAAGCCTTCGTGCTCAGCCACGGGCGGGACATGATGATCCTCAAGGCAGTGGGTTATGCCGAGGACATCGCCCAGTACTACCAGTTGGAGGAGCAAACGGCGCACGTGTGGATCGGGCACCAGCGCTACCCCACGCGCGGGCGGGTGTGGCACCCCGGCGGCGCGCATCCTTACGCCGGGCTAGACGAGGCGCTCGTGCACAACGGCGACTTCGCCAACTATCAGGCGGTGACCACCTACCTCAAGCAGCGCGGCTATATGCCCCTCTTCCTGACCGACACCGAGGTGGCTGCGCTGCTGTTTGACCTGTACAAGCGCGTGTACGACTACCCGCTGGAGGTCGTCATCGAGGCCATCGCGCCCACCACCGAACTCGACTTCGCGCAGCTTCCACCGGATAAGCGCGAGGTTTACGCGGCCATCCAGGCGGCCCACCTGCACGGCTCGCCGGATGGCCCGTGGTTTTTCATCCTGGCCCGCCACGACGTGAGGACGGCGGCCCACCAGTTGATCGGCATCACCGACACCTCGATGCTCCGCCCGCAAGTTTTCGCGCTGCAAGAGGGCATCGGAGAGGACGGGACGCCGTTCGGGCTGGCGATGGTCGCCAGCGAGAAGCAGGCCATCGACGCCGCCTTCCAATCCATCAGCCGCGCCCACCCAGAGGTGTGCCCGGTTCCCGACAAAGTGTGGGCGGCGCGCGGCGGCAGCCACGAGAACGGCGGCGCGTTCATCTTCAATGTGGAAGATGCTCCCGCGAACGGGCACAAGGTGCTGCGCTGCACCGACAAATTTGGCCGGGCCATCACCACGGACCGGGGTCAGGTTCACGCCGACTACGCGCTGACCGTCGAAATCCCCTCGAACAGCATCGACCGCTACCTCGACAGCGCCACCACCGCCAGGCTGGAAGAGGCGACGGCGGATGCGGTAGTCACGCTCGTCGACGGCGTCGTCTCTGAGCTGCCCGGCTGGACCTTCCGTGATCTGGAGCGGTGGGCCGGGGTGATGGTCGAAGCGGGCGCGCGCTCGCAGGCCACGCGCCGCGCCGCCGTCGAGACACTCACCATCCTCCACGACCGGCACTACGCCACGGGCGGGAAGAAACGCAGCGCTGTGCTGGCGATTCTTCGCCGCGCGCTGGATACGCTATTTTTCAGCGTGCCGGGGATGGAGGCGGACCCCGGTGGGGGTGGGGAGGACACCGACAGGCTGCTGACCTGGGAGACCAGGGACACGCTGACCCTGCCATCAGCCGACGACGCCATCCTGTACATCCACGCCCGCGACTTCCCGCCGGAGGGTGACGACAGCGCCGCGCGGGCCATCGTGGTCGCCTACTGCGATATGAACTGGCGTCGAATCGTGATCTTTGATTGCACCGGGCATCGCTTTATCGGCAGCGGGTTGGGTGCCAACACGGATGACCTGCGCCTCGACGTGTACGGCAGCAGCGGCGACTATCTTGGCTCCGGCCTGGACGGCGCGGAAATCCACGTTCACGGCGACGCGCAGGATCAGGTTGGGCAAATCCTGGCGCGCGGCAAAATCGTGATTCACGGCAACGTCGGCCAGACGTTCCTCTATGGGGCCAAGGGCGGCGTGTGCTACGTGCTGGGCAACGCGGCGGGCCGCCCGCTCATCAACGCTGTCGGGCAGGTGCGGGCAATCATCCACGGCACCTGCCTCGATTACGCCGCCGAGAGTTTCATGGCCGGACCGACCACCGGCGGCGGTTTTGTCTGCATCAATGGCTTCGCCTTCGGCGAGGACGGCCATCCCACCCGCGTCGACCTGCCCTACCCCGGCGGCAACTTCTTCTCGCTGGCGTCGGGTGGCGCAGGCTACCTCAACGATCCTCAACGCACGCTGCACCAGGGCCAGCTCAACGGCGCGGGCCTGACGCGTTTCACCGGCGCTGACTGGGACGTTCTGTCGGCTCACCTGGAGGAGAGCGCGGCGCTGTTTGGCCTGCCTGTCGAGACCTTGCTCACCGTCGAGGGCGAGGTTCGCCAACCGCACGAGGTTTATCGCAAGGTCGTGCCCATCCACCGCAAATTGGTCGAGCGCGGCACGTAAACGATGTCGCACGACCCCGACCAACGTTTCGTCCTACGGGCCAATCTCAACCGGCCCGATTAACAGACGCGCGTCCACTGGCGCGCCAGTGTCGTCGTAGACCGTGGCGCGCTGGCCGGTGTCCGGGTTGTACATCCCAATCTGGATGAGGTAATCGCCGGGCGGCATATCCGGCGGCGTCCACAACACGTGGTGCCCGGTGAACGTCTCCCCCTCCGACCAGAACAACGTCAGGTAGAGATTCGCGTCGCCGTTGGCATAGGTATCGGTGTGCGCGTCGACCAGGTGCACGAACACCGTGTACGGATGGTCAGGCAGATTTTGAATCCGCCAGTGCAGCACGACCTCCAGCGGGTCGCCGGGGGGCACGGATTCGCGCGGCAGGTCGTAGCCCAGGAACCACACGTCGTGGCCGACGTCCACCGGAGCCTCGATGGGCACCAGCGTCGCGCCAGCGTCCGCCCCCAGCAATTCCGGGTATTCGCTCTCCGCGCTCCAGTAGAGCGGCCTGGTGAACTCCGGCGCGGGCGGCAGGGCATCGGCAGGCCACTCATAGGTCGAGAAGGCCACCCGCCCGAACGGATCGCGCACCTCGCCTGTCGCCGCTAACCCATCCGCCATGCTCATCAGGAGGGGATGGGGCGTGGTTTGCGCCGCGAAGATGTACTCGACGCGCGTCCCCGGCGGCGGGTAGACCATCGTCTGTTCGGCGTTAAACCAGTGCAGCCTGTAATAGTGGTCCGGCGCGTACCACAGCATCACCGGGTTGGAACCCTGGTCGGTGGAGATGTAGGGCACGCTGTCCGATTCTCGCGCGTTGACGTACTCGGCCAACTGGGTCAACTCCAGGCGGCGGTGGTGGTAGGCCGTCTGAGAGCCCGCCCACTTGACGAAAACCACCCGCCGGGCCAACAGCGCCAGGGCCAACAGGCCCAGCCCCAGACCAACTCCCTCGACCAGCCGCCACGCGGGCTTATCCCCCCAACGCCCTGAGACCAGGCCAAGCAGCCAATCCACCGCCAGCGCGGGAAAGAGGTACACCGCCGGGACGATGCCCAGCGCCCGCTGGAAATAGGGGATGCCTTCCACCGTGAGAGTCATCGGCAGCAGCATCACCAGCAGCCACAGCCAAAGCAGCAGATAAGCCAACCGGCGCTCGTCGCGCTCGCGCACCAGCCGCCACGCGGCCAGCACCAGCCCCAACCCGAACAAGACCGCCTCCGGGCGCGAGTACACCGCCCGGCCTGCCTGGTTGAAGCGGAAGTTGGCGTCGCCGCGCCGGAAGAACATCAGCGCGGTATCGCGCAGATTGCGCAGCAGCGCCGCCTGCGTGTCGCCACCGTTGACCACCGTGTTGAACACCGAAATCTGGTTGGCCCGGTTGAGCAGGTCGCCCGGATTTTGCAGAAAGTACAGCCCCAAGGGAGCGAAGACGACCAGCGCCAGCGCCCCCATGACGACCCAGCGCGGCAACTCGGCCCGGAAGCGCTTGCGTCTCGCAACAAGGACGCCCACGCCGAACAACAGCAGTGTGACCGGGAAGAAGCGCGCCGCCGAGTAGGTGTACTGCGCCAGTCCCACGAACGCCCCGGCCAGCGCGTAGTCGCGGACCCGGCCAGAGCGCAGCCCGCGCCACAACAAGATGAGCGCCGGAAGCTGGACCAACGGCTGGAGCACCGCCCGGTACCCGTTGCGGCTGGCGATGAGGTGCCACACCGAGACGGCGATCAGGCCCGCCGCCACCCACCCCACCCGCCGGTTGAACAGCCGCCGTCCCAGTTGGTACGTCCCGGCCACGGTCAGCAGGCCGGTGAACGCCGACAGAACCCGCACCGCGAAGGTGGTGCGCCCCAAGAGAATGATTGCCACCGCTTCCAGGAAGATGTAGAGCGGCTCCCGCCCGGTGAACGAGGGATAAAAGGCCGCCAGCGGCCTGCGCCCCAGCGCGATCTCCCAGGCCATGATGGCCTTCGTCGCCTCGTCGGGGTGCCAGCCATACGGCACCTCGGCCAGCAGGCGCAGCCGCAGGAACGCGGCGACCAGCAAAACCAGCGTCGCGGCCAGAACGGCGGTCAAGGGAGGGGTGCGCAGTTTTGAATGCATGCCCGGAGCCTTTGCCTTCGAGGGGAGCGAAAACCCCCACAGAGCGGCGGCTATTTTATGCCGGGGGCCGTTGGATGGCAACCGTCGCCGTCGAGGTGCCGGGGATGCAAGTGCCATCAACGTCTACCCTGTTGGGTATAATTACCTTGCACAATAATGAGTGTCTACTCCCCGTCCTGCAAAGGAGAAGTCTAATCCGATGAGCGCCTCGTCCCCTGCTGGCGACTTCTTGAACCTGGGCGGCAAGGTGGCCCTGGTGACCGGCGGCAACCGGGGTATCGGGCTGGCAATCGCCCGCGATTTCGCCCGGTACGGCGCGCACGTCGCCATCGTCAACCGCGACGCCGGTTCGGGCCGGGAGGTAGCTGACGAACTGAGCCGATCCTTCGACGTGCCGGTGGTCAGCTTCGCCGCCGACGTGTCTCAGCCGGACGAGGTCGAAAGCGCGGTGGCCCGCACGCTGGAAGCCCTGGGCCGGATTGACGTTCTGGTCAACAACGCGGGCATCATTTTCCGCACGCCTATCGGCGAGACCTCCCCCGACGAGTGGGACCAGTTGATTGCGATCAACCTCAAAGGCCCCTGGCTGCTGGCGCGGGCCGTCGGGCCGCACATGATCGCGCGCGGCAGCGGCAAAGTGGTCAACATCTCCTCGGTGATGGACACGATTGCCCTGTCGAATCGCACCGTCTACGGCAGCAGCAAGGGCGGGCTGGCCCAACTGACGCGCGCCCTGGCCGCCGAGTGGGCACCGTATAACATCCAGGTCAACACCGTCTCGCCGGGCGTCACACTCACCGACATCCAGAAAGAACTGCTGGCGGAAGATCCAGCCGCTTACGACGAAATGCTGAGCAAGGTCCCGCTGGGCCGTCCCGGCGAACCCGAAGACGTGGCCAAAGCGGTCCTGTTTCTGGCCTCGGAGGCAGCGGACTATATCACCGGGCAACTGCTGCACGTGGACGGCGGCTGGGTCATCACCTAGACACGACAAACCAAGGAGGAATACCACTCGATACCCTTGCTACAAAGGAAGGCACGAAAGCAATGGGGCAGTAGGTTTTGTGACTCAAGTTGATTATCATAAGAAGCGAAGATCTGGTTGAAAGCAACCTACACTGTGGGACACAGATGTTGAAGAAAATGGCGGCTGTTGCCCTCATCCCGTTTCTAGTGCTGGGGGCTGTGGGCTACCTTACCTCTCTGGTTGTGCATATCATAGCCTTCGCCGCATTGGTACCCGTTCATCCCGGTTTGCTGATCGGGCTTATTGTAGGTGTATTTGCTGCGTCCATTCCTGCGGTCATCGTTGTCAATGTGATGGTCATTACACGCGGGCTGATCGGCTTCAGTCGCAAAATGTACCGGCAACAGCAGGAGGTCATTCATAAGTACTCGCCCACCTGGATGCGGTGGCTCGTGGGGCTTTCAGGTGTGTATGCGGTAATCAACTTTGTGTTGTCGATAGTGCTGATAGAGACCAGTAGCAACCCAGACAACTATCTTCACTCAGAGAACTTTCTCGGGATCCGTATGATGACAGGGCACTTCATGGCATTCTATTCCTTTTCCTTTAGCGCGTTGTATTCACGGGTTGTCGAGGCATTGCTGGACAAACAGAACACCTGGGAGCCAGGAAGAAATCAGAACTGAACCACTGGTTTCTTTCATGCTCGTTTCTTGAAATCCAAGCAAGAATGTCGATAGCAAGGAGGAATCATGCAGTTTCGCAAATTTGGAAGGACAGGCTGGCAGGTCGGCGAAGTCGGCTATGGCATGTGGGGCATGGGCGGTTGGACCGGCTCTGACGACGACGAGTCGATGCGCTCTTTGGAGCGCGCGGTAGAACTGGGCTGCAATTTCTTCGACACCGCGCTGGCCTACGGCGAGGGGCACAGCGAGAGCCTGCTGGGGCGGCTGGTCCGCAGTCACCCGGATAAGAAGCTCTACACGGCCAGCAAAATTCCCCCCAAGAACCGCATCTGGCCCTCAAAGCCGGAATTCAAACTCGAAGACGCGTTCCCACCCGATCACATGGTCGCGTCTACCGAGAAAAGCCTCGAAAACCTGGGGCTGGACAGCCTGGACCTGATACAGGTTCACGTCTGGGAGGACGGCTGGGCCGAGGACGAGCGCTGGCAGCGTGCCGTCGATGACCTGAAAAGCCAGGGGCTGATCGCGGCTTTTGGCGTCAGCGTCAATCGCTGGGAGCCGGAGAACGTCCTCAACACGCTCCGCACCGGCATGGTCGACGCGGTCCAGGTGATCTACAACATTTTCGATCAGGCCCCGGAGGACGAGCTTTTCCCGCTGTGCGCCGAGTTGGATGTCGCCATCATCGCGCGCGTGCCCTTCGACGAGGGCACGCTCACCGGCAACCTGACCAAGGACACGACGTGGCCCGAAGGGGACTGGCGCAACACCTATTTCGTGCCGGAGAACCTGAGCGCCTCCGTGGACCACGCCGAAGCCCTGCGCCCGCTCATCCCCGATGGCATGGACATGGCCGCGATGGCGATGCGCTTCATCCTGTCCAACCCTGCCGTCAGCACGATCATCCCCGGCATGCGCAAGCTCAGGCACGTCGAGGCCAACATCGCCGCCAGCGATGGTCAGGGCTTGCCCCCTGCCCTGGTGGAGCAACTGCGCGCCCACCGCTGGGACCGGACACCAACCGAATGGTCGCAGTAGCCAGGTCGTAGCTGACCCAGGCTTCCAATCCAACGTCACGCAGCCCCGCCGGACGACTCCCGGCGGGGCTTTTTCTCGTGTCAGCCGCGTCATCTGGCAACTTTGCACCTGATTCCGCGTATACCCCTTCGGAGCCTTGAAACACGAGTGGCCGGGAGTCTACCATGCAAGACAAGAAGAGACGGATAAAGACGATTGTTTTGGTTTCGGTGGTGCTGGTCGTAGCGATCGTTGCGATAGTTTTCCTCAAGCCCTTCTTCCCTGTCCCACCCTGTACCGGTGCCGGGAACCGCGTCGCCAACGTCGACGAGCTTGACGCCTGCATCGACGAGACGGTCCGTGCGCGGGGATTACCCGGCATGGCGGTGGCCGTCGTCGCCAACGGGGAAGTGGCCTGGAGCCAGGGTTACGGCTATGCCAACATCGAGGAGGGCCGTCCGGTGACCGCCGATACGCCCTTCTTGCTGGCGTCGATCTCGAAAACGGTCACCGGCACCGCGTTGATGCGGGCCTGGGAAGAGGGAGCGTTTTCGCTTGACGATAACGTCAACGACCTGCTGCCGTTCGAGGTCGACAATCCCCAGGTAGAGGGGGAGATCATCACCGTTCGCCACCTGGCGACGCACTCCTCCAGTATCGAGGACAACGGCGAGGTATACGATTCGAGCTACGCTCCCGGCGACCCCGACATCCCCCTCGGCGAGTTCTTGCACGACTACTTCTCGGCGGATGGCAAGTCCTACGACCCCGACGAGAACTTCTCGGCCAATATGCCGGGCGAGGTATTCAGTTACAGCAACGTCGCAGTGGGACTGGCGGGATATCTGGTGGAAACGACCACCGGCACGCCTCTGGACGCTTACAGCCGGGAGCACATTTTCGAGCCGCTGGCGATGGACAACACCGGCTGGTTCCTGTCCGACTTCGAGGATACCGGCGTCATCGCCGTCCCCTACAAGAGCACGCGCCAGGGGAAAGTGGCCCTGGAACACTACGGCTTCTCGACGTGGCCCGATGGCCTGGTGCGCGCCAGCGCCAACGATCTGGCCCGCTTTCAGGCGGCCATCATGAACGGCGGTGAACTCGACGGGCAGCGCATCCTCCAAGAGGCCACCGTCGAGACGATGCTCGAACCGCAGTTCCCTGATATGGAAATGGACTTCGTGGAACACACGATACTGTTTCCCCACTCCCAACAGGCATTGTTCTGGCATAGCTACAACGGCTGGTATGGGCACGAAGGCGGAGACGATGGGGCGGCCACCTTTATGTACTTCGACCCGGAAACGCAGGTCGGGGCCGTCGTGCTAATCAATCAGGCCGATGCCACGTCGTACATGGCGGGGAGAAGGATTCTGCAACTGGTGCTCAGAAGCGGGGACAATCTGAGCAGCACGCTGGACGGGTGAGGGGTGATGCCCGCTTCGTCCGGCGTCAAACCACGCGACTCCCTTAGAAGTTGGGGGTCTCGGACAAGGGCTGCGTGTGATAGAGTGGCAGGAGTGTGGCCGGTGACAGATGTGACGTCGTACCGCGAAAGTCAAGAAGCCCAGCCTCCCCCTGAGTGCGCCGACCCGGCGGTCCAGCCACCGTGAAACTAAATGCGAAGACGTGCGTAGAAGACACCTTCTGAGTTTTCTCGGAGTCGCATTTTGCGCTGACACACTGCGGACCATGGCGCAGCGATCATCGATTTGCCACAATTCGCGATTGTATTTCCTCTCAAGAAAAAAGGTCATTCGAGGTGGACGCCAAGAACAAAAACCGCCGGAGAGCCTTTTGGACATTGGAAAATCCATATGATATAGTGGAACTGGTACGTACCACCGGACAACCGAACCAATATTTGCTTGGGATTGTGCACAATGAAATCAAAAACCCCACAGTTTGACATCGAAGAAGTAGTTGATCTGCATACAAAGTCTGCCAATCTTTACCACAGTGTCGGGCATATTATTCGCTCCAAAATCCAAAGCGGCGAGTATCAAGTTGGGCAGAAAATACCTTCCGAGCGTGTCCTCTCCGAATCTCTTAATGTCAGCAGGGCAACTGTTCGACAGGGAATCGAAAACCTGGTGAAAGAAGGAATTCTTCGCAAAGAACAAGGCCGGGGTACTTTTGTGGCGCCTGCAAAGATGAAACAGGGTATTTTGAGACTACTTGAATTTTCGGATGTTATACGCGATAGCGGCTTGAAACCCGGTTTCGAATATCTCGGTCGAGAAGTCATTGAACCAACCGCCGATATCGCGGCCAAGTTGAATCTATCACCGGGTGAGAAATTGGTGTGGATACAACGCCTGATGCAAGTAAACAATTCTCCCATGTTGATCGAAACGTCATATGTTTCAAGTGCTACCTGTCCTCGCTTGCTTGAGATCGATGATAGCACCAGGGGGCTGCGCGAACTGCTCCTGGACAGGTGCAATATCCAGATTGTTCGCGCTCACGAATCCTTTGAGCCAGTCATCCTGGAAGACGATGAGGCCATACAGCTCGGCGTAGAGGGAGGAACACCCGCATTGTGGGTGGAGCATCTTGCCTTTGATCTTCAAGATGCGCCTGTCGCTTACATTACGGCCCTGATCCGAGGTGACCGCTGCCGATTCTACACAGACACTACTTTCGGAAAATAACTGTCGCTGTTTGAAGTGAAAGCCATGCCGGTAGGGACAAGGGGCAAGGTGCATGATGACAAATACAAACCAGATCGTATGGGCCGGACTCAAACAAGGACTCGTTGTTCCCGCATTCAATATTCCCTATTCACCCATGATGGAACCGGTTATTCAGGCTGTGATTGAGAATGACGCTTTTGCCCTGATCGAAACTGCCCGATTGGAGTGGACTAAGTTTGAGGCCGGCGGACCGGAAGAAGTGATGAAGGAATTTCAACGCTGGCAGCATCCCGAATGTGTAAGGCTGCATCTCGATCAAGTCCCAGTAATTGATGAAGATAATCAATCAGTTGACTACTCGAATACCATTGATATACCTGCTGCCAAGCAGGCTGTTTGTGAACGTGCAGTCTGGCTCATTCGGGACTGTTTTGGCATCAGCGGAACACGTAGGCAGCTGTTCTCCGATGCTGAAGGCGGTGGGTAAGCAAGATGAGTTTCTTGGGCATTGATGTCGGAACTTCAGGGTGTAAAACCACCGCTTTTTCTCACCAGGGGAAAACCCTGTCTTTTGCCTATGAAGAGTATGATGTTCAACGGCCAAACCCTGGTTGGGCGGAACTTGATGCGGCGGCGGTGTGGCAATCCGTAAAGCGCACCATTGCCAGGGTTACTGACAGACACCCAGACCCGTCTTCGATACGGGCTCTTTCGGTTTCATCTATGGGAGAAGCAGTTGTTCCGGTTACCAGAGAACGTCAGATATTGGGCCCCTCAATCTTGAATTTCGACACAAGGGGACAGGAATATCTCCCTGAACTTCACAACCTGATCGGGGATGTGGCTCTATTTGAAATCAATGGCAATCATCTTGGCAATCATTACTCACTTACAAAACTACTTTGGCTACGTGACAAATCCCCCGATGTTTACGAACGTGCAGATCTTTTCCTGCACTGGAGCGGCTTCGTGTTATTTATGTTGGGAGGGGAAGCGGCAACCGACTATTCATTGGCAAATCGCACTTTGCTCTTTGACTTGTCAGAAGCAGACTGGTCAGATTCGCTTCTTGACGCTTTCAAAATCGACCGTAGCAAACTGCCCCCAATTTCCCCTTCGGCAAAACCTGTTGGAACGATATCCGCTCATATCGCTGATGAACTTGGCCTTTCCAGAGGCGTGGTATTAGTTACCGGTGCTCATGACCAGTGTGCCAATGCCGTCGGCTGCGGTGCAATTGAGGATGGGCAGGCCGCATATGGGATGGGAACCTATCATTGCATCACACCGGTCTATAGCGAACTCCGACCCGCCAAAATCATGCTGGAGCGTGGTTTGAATACCGAACATCACGCCGCTCCTGGAAGGTTCGTTAGTTTTCTATATAACCCAGGTGGAGCGCTCGTTAAATGGTACCGTGACACCTTCGCTCGCGAAGAGCATCAGCAGGCAAAAAATGCGGACATAAGTATCTATGACAAACTCATCGGCGAAATACCCGAAGATGCTGGCCCTGTTCTAGTTCTACCCCATTTTGCCCCCACCGGACCACCAGGATTTGTCACAGACAGCAGTGGTGTGATGGTCGGTCTGCGTCTGGATACGACTCGAGCTGACGTACTCAAAGGGATACTGGAAGGAACGGCATTCTACTTAAAGGAATGTGTGGACTCGCTCCCGCCAACCAATATCCACATCGAATACTTCCGCGTTGCTGGAGGGGGGAGCCAGTCCGACACGTGGGTACAACTCTGCGCAGACATATTCGAGCGGCCATTTGTTCGACCGCGCGTGAGGGAAGCGGGGACACTGGGCGCGGCTGTGATGGCTGGTGTCGGTAGCGGATTCTTTCGATCCATTCAGGATAGCGTTACAGCAATGGTCCAGCTGGAAAGGACTTTTGAGCCAGACTCGAATAGAGCTGTTCAGTATAGACGCCGCTTTGAATACTACAAACAACTTTGGCCGATGATGAGCCAATATCTCAGGTCTTTAGCCAATGAGCGTATTTGAAAATCGATTTTTCTAGGAGAACGCATAATGAATTCAAGTGTCACCCCCAGAGTCGGTTTCATTGTATATGGTGTCCACAAGGATGGGTTGCAAGACCCCATGGGTACGCCTTTCATTGACGACGTGCTCATCGCAAATGCCAAGCAGAGTTTACTCAATGCTGGGCTCGTCCTGACCGAGCACGATGTCATTGTTGCCTCCAAACAGGAAGCGCGAGAAGCCTTTGCCAGATTCAAGAAGATGGATGAGATTGATGCGGTGGTGCTCTTCTCCGGCACCTGGGTGTGGGCTTCCCATATGGTTGGTGCCATTCGCGATTTTTCCTTTTGTGGCAAGGGGATAGTGATCTGGACTCATCCCGGCTCCCAGGGCTGGCGACCAGTAGGTGGTCTTGTGCTGCACGGCGGTCTCAAGGAAGTTGGTATACAACACCGGCTGGTCTACGGGGCTTTTGATGACCCGGTGGCGATTGGCAGAATACTCTCCTTTTGCCGGGCCAGCCATATGAAAAACAAGCTGAACCTGAGCACGCTGGGTGCTTTTGGTGGGCGTGGCATGGGGCAGACGGTTGGTGTTGCCGACCCCTCGCAATGGATGCGCGTGTTCGGTATTGACATCGATACCCGCGATACCAGCGAACTGATTGACCGCGCAAAAAGCATGTCTGCAGACGCGGTGGTGCAGACGAAGGACGAAATCCAACCGCTATTCTCCACACCAATTCCCGATGATGAAGTAGCGGATAGATCGATCCGGCTTTATATGGCCATCCGTGAAATCGTAGAAAAGGAAGGCTGGGAAATGTACACCATTCAGTCCTTCCCTGGGTTGGCCGATACGTATAGTGCTACCTGTTTTGCCCAGAGTATGATGCTCGAGAACCGTGTAGGGACTTCCACACTTGGCGACTTCAATACCGCGTTGACCGTAAAACTTCTCACCGACCTGAGCGTGGAGCCAGTCTATTACGGCGATCTCCAGCACTTCGATAAAACGACAAACGAAATCAAGATCATCGGCGACGGTGCCTGCCCTCCCTCGTTGGCCGGGGAGGTTGGGCCAGCGAAGTTTGCAGAACACGGTATTCCCACCGAAGGAGATGCTGGTGGTTTATCAATTGACCTGGTGTGCAAACCAGGGGAGGGTGTGTTGGCCAGGCTTGGACGCACCAACGGTGAATTCGAGATGATACTGGCTCGCTGTACCGTCTTTGAGCCTGCCGATGACGAGATCGGCGATCGTCGCCTGGAATGCGGTATCCCCTTCTGGCCCCATGCTTTTGTGACAGTGGATGCCAACATGGATGAACTCATCGAGGCCTGGAACAACGAATATGCGGTATTGGGCTATGGCGAACACCTCTATGATGACTTAGTCGCTTTCTGTGAACTTGCCAACATCAGAGTGATCGCGCTCTAGGAGTTTTGGTCTTTCACAAAAGAACGACCTATGTAGGGGCTATTGCCTTGCAGTGTGGAACGTATACAGTGTGCCAACACCAGAATATATCGTTGAACAATCATGAAAAAGAGAGGCCATCCGAACCACTTTCTACCAATTCGGCGTGCAGTTCTTTGAGAAGTTGCAGCTGAGGGAACCTCAGCATGTGAAAGGACTGCTCGACCGCTTCGGCACGTGGTTCGAGCTGGCTCCCATCTTATAGGGCAGCGGGGAGCCAAGTCGAACCGCTATGTATGCTTGTAGATTACTGATGACAGTACACAGAATCTCTGTTTTGACAGCAAGCTAAACCGGCCAACCGAACAGACTCTATTCTGACGGTAATGCCTCTTACCAGATACCAGGCAATAGGCGATATCGTGTTTGTTGTGCGTACTCCTCGTAATCAGAAAGTTGCTGCAATAACATCCGGTCTTCCAGGACGGTCCGCACGACAAACAACGCCATCAATAGACCTGCGGGTATGAGTGCCCACCATGATCCCAATGCCAGGGGCAGACCAAGCATGCCTGAAATAACACCAGCATACATGGGATGTCGGACAATGCGATAAGGACCGTTGACGACCACTTGGTGATCACGGTCTTCCTGAATACGTCCTATGCCGCTTGCAAAGGTGTTTGTTCGAAAAACCCAGGGCAGGATCGTCCCGGTCACCCCTAACAGGAACCAACCGACAAAGCGTACTATCAAAGGCACCGTGGACCAGCCAAATCGTCCTCCATCCAGCACCGATACTACCAGTAGTCCCAGTTCTAACATGACCATCAGCGGTATGATGACCTTTTCATAAGGTTCATTGCGTGGGTCAGCGTCCCGCTGACGTTCACGGACCAGATCGGGGTCAACACCAGCGAGCCATCCGAACAATGCCAGACTGTACAGCGCAAACACACCCAGAAAGATCCACCCGGGCCACCATGTCCAGCGCCCGGCGAGCAATGCCATCGACCCAATCAACAGACCTTCAATCAAGATAACTTTTAAGAGACTGTTGAAACCAAATAGATCAACAGAAGTTTCTTTGTGGGTCATGACTACCAGATCCCCGGGATCAATCTGTAGCGAGTTCTCTGCATATACTCCTCGTAGCCGGGCAGGTTGGAACTCAGAAAATCGTCTTCCTGAGCAGTTCGGTACATGAATGTCAGGCTGAACAGACCGCCAGGTATCAATGCCCATAACGAACCGAGGGCCAGTGGCAGCGCTGCTCCCAGCAAACATAAACCGAGATACATCGGATGGCGTACAAGGCAATACGGTCCGGTCTCAACGACATGATGATCACGTTCTTCTTGAACTCTGGTTGTCGCACTGAGAAAGGGATTACTTATAGCAGACCACATGTTCAGGGCAGCGTAAGCGGCAAACAGTCCAAACCCAACTACCTCAATCCAGAGTGGGACGAGTGACCAGCCATAACGACCTCCATCAAGTGCGCCAACGATCAGCGTCACCACGATGAGAAACGGTACCCAGATCAGGATGAGCCGCTCATGAAGACTGCCCGGATGGCTGATGGCCTGCATCCGTTCTTCACTCAGGTCGGGAGCGTAGATTTCCGTCCACACGCTGCTGCCGACCAGTAATACACCATAAACGCCGGCTAGCAGCCAACCTTCCAGCCAATTCCAGCGCCCGCCTATTAGCATCAGTATTCCACCTAGACTGATACTGATTAATGTCATAACCAGTGGACGCAGTAGCCTGGAATGCTTCGCCGCTGTTGCAGAGTGTATCCTTTTCATAGCGTTTACCTTTTGTATGCAATCCAATTACATAGATACTCTACATATTTGCAATATATTTAGGTATACCTAAATAATAAGTTAGGAATACATAACTGTCAAGCATGATATGAGGAGTATCCCCGGGCGATGGCGAGTGCCACCATTGCTGACGCCACCGTGAAATGCTGACTGATCTATGCGCGCTATGCTATTGATCAGTGAATACGGTTTTCATCGATGCCCGTTCTATGTGAAGTCTTCCTGCGTGCAATCGATGGCGTGATCCGCACCGAGCGAGCGTGCCGTATCTATTTTGCTGTTGTGACACCACTCGAATTACCCAGACTTTGGGGGGCTTTCTGAGATGGGAACCATGATAACATGAAGATAGACGGATGTAGAAGCAACCATAAGCATCAACTCAAAACAGGAGACCATATTTCTGTCCACGGGGCTCTCGACACCTTGTTCGAAATCAGTGTGAACTTGTGGATAAGAATCTCAACCCAAAACACCCGACGAATCGCTGAATTGGGAAGGTAAGCTATGGGCGATATGACAGGGATTGAACTGATCTATTGGGGAGCGACGATTGTTGGGGGAACGCTCTTCATTCTTCGAACAATCATGATGGTGGCGGGTCTAGGATTTGGTCACGACGACTACCACACCCCTGTTGAAGGCGATTTTCACGGTGACATTCATCATGACATTGATGCTGATCATGATATTCATCTCGATGCAGACCACGCCGACCATGTCGACCATGCCGACCAGGCAGATGGACATTCAGAATCGGATATCAGCTTCAGGCTGCTGTCGCTGCAAGGCCTGACAGCCTTCTTCATGATGTTTGGTCTGGTTGGGTTGGCCTTACTCAAAGCCAACATGGATATTGTGCTGACACTTGTGGGAGGGGGATCCGCTGGATTTTTCTCTGTGCAGCTCATAGGTCTTATATATGACCAGGCGAGACATCTGCAATCTGAAGGTACCCTGAATATTGAAAATGCCATTGGCCAAGCTGGTTCGGTATACCTGACCATTCCAGGTCAGGGTACAGGGCAGGTTCAGATCACGGTCCAGGGAACGCGCAGAATACTCGATGCAAGCTCAATGGGTGAACAAGTTATCAAAACCGGAGAGAAGGTTCGAGTGACGGGAATAATGTACGGTAGCACATTGGTGGTTGAGAGAATCGAAAGTCGGTGACCGACTAGAGGAGATTCAAATGGACGGCTTCGGATTTGGTGTGCTGGCACTTGTTGCCCTTGTATTGCTGATTTTCTTCACGATCGTCTTTCTGGCAAGCCGCTACAAGCGGTGCCCATCAGATAGGGTGCTTGTGATCTTTGGTCGTGTGGAGAGAGGGCGAGCGAGTAAGACACTGCATGGTGGTGGTGCATTCATTATCCCCCTGGTACAGGATTATGCCTACCTGGATCTAACACCTATCACCATCAACATCCCGCTGGAAAATGCCCTATCGTTACAAAACATACGAATTCATGTACCCAGCACCTTTACCGTTGGTGTGAGTACGACGCCTGATGTAATGGCTAACGCAGCGGAGCGCATTCTTCATTTGCAACAGCCAGCCATAGAAGAGATGGCCAAAGAGATTATCTTTGGTCAGCTGCGTCTGACCGTCGCATCATTGACGATCGAACAAATCAATCAGGATCGCGAGAGTTTTCTGGAAGCCATCAGGCATAACGTTGAGCCAGAGCTGAACAAAATCGGTCTTCACCTGATCAACGTCAATATAACGGATATCACAGACGAGTCAGATTACATCGAAAGCATCGGGAAGAAAGCAGCAGCTGAGGCCATCAATCAGGCAAAAATTGACGTGGCTGATCAGACTAAACGGGGTGCGATTGGTGAATCACAAGCTGAGCGAGAGCAGGAAATCAAAGTTGCTGAGGCGATGGCAGAGGCTGAGATTGGCCGAACTATCGCATTAGCCAACCAGCGCAAGCGGGTTCAAGAACAAGAGGCGGATGCCGTAAAAGGCGAGAACATTGCGAATGCAAACATCGCTGAATACAACGCCGAGCTAGAGGTAAAACGTGCGGCAGCATTACAGCAATCTGAAGTCGCCAGGTACGATGCACAGGTGAAAATCCAGAAAGCACTGTATCAGGCAGAGCAAGAGCGCCTGAGAGCAGAGGAAATCGTCCGCGAAGAAATCGAGAAAAACAAGATAGAAATCGCTGCCGAGGCTGAGGCAGAGCGCATTCGAAGGGAAGCCAAAGGTATTGCGGATGGGATTCTCTTCAAGTATGAAGCAGAAGCTGAGGGCGTGCGAAGGTTGCTGGCAGCCAAGGCTGAGGGATACAAAGAACTAGTAGCAAATGTTGGAGGCGATTCTCAAGCGGCAGCGACCCTGCTGATGATTGAGAAGCTGGAAGAACTGGTCTCGCAGCAGGTTGAAGCGATTAGCAACCTGAAGATTGACAAAATCACAGTGTGGGACTCAGGTGGCAATGGCTACGGTTCATCAACATCCAATTTCATCTCCAATCTTTTCAAGAGCCTCCCGCCCCTGCAAGATATCTCCGACATGGCGGGTTTTGAGCTACCGGAGTATTTAGGAAAAGTGGGCGGTGGAAACGCCCTGCTTGAGGGTGTAGCCGATGAAGTTGTGGCTGAAGCGGATACCACAAGCGAAGCAAATGCAGAATCTCGCTAACAGACCATCGCAACTGAAGTTGCAGAAGAACAAGAAGTCATCGATGTTTCTAGCTAAGACTAGTCCCCGTTGCGCGGAGAGGTAAGCATACCCATCCCACTCAAATCTTGTCTAAGTCGAGGCGGTCCGGAAAAAAGGCGAAGCGCCCTCCAAAGGGCGCTTCGCTTCGCAGAGCAATCGCCTATTACGTAAATACCAGGTAGGGTAGCGGGAGCCATGTCGAACCGCTAGTGGCAATAGGTCATTGCCGTTCAACTAACCCTATGGAATTCGTAACGGGTAAGCATAATACTGCATTGGCGTAAAATCCCGCAGGTTTATATATGTATTTGCAATGAACCGGGTCAATAAAATGATCGAATAGACCAGAAATCCCGTGCCGTAAGGCATTGGCGTGAAGAAGGGGATAAGGAAGAACCAGAATAGCAGATTGTGCGCCCAAAGAAAGATCATGCCGAGGCCAGATGGTTTTGGCTTGCTGACAGCTTCGGCTGTAGTTTCGTGAAGCCACGCGTACCGCGCGGACGTATGATACTCAAGGAGCAGTCAAAACAGCGCACCCAATACTGAAAGGATGATCATACCAGTTTGCGTTTCGCCCACCGGAGTAGCGAGCCCATAGGTAGCAAAAGCAAATGTGGGCAGTCCTTGCACCAGGGAGATGATGATGTTCCAGCGCACGGTCAGAAATGTCGCTTTTGTCATGTTGTCCACGGCTCGTTCAGTTAGAACACGATAATGAAGCTATCACTGAGCGCACTCTAGTATGTCAGTTCAACAGTTCACATGATTATTAGATGGAGGTATACCAGACACACTCCGAACCCATTAGTCATACACCCTATCAAATTCAACTCTAGCAGGGTCATTTATGCCTGAGTAGGGCGGGTGGGATTCGAACCCACACGATCTTGCGATCAGCGGATTTTAAGTCCGCGGCGTCTGCCATTCCGCCACCGCCCCGCAAATGGGATAGTAGCATCGCTCGTGAGGCATGTCAACGGCGACCGGAGCCCCCACGAAAAAACCGCCTTCTCGCGAAAGCGGTTTTGTGTCCTGAGGCGACGGCCGGATTCGAACCGGCGAATGAGGGTTTTGCAGACCCTTGCCTTACCACTTGGCTACGTCGCCGAAAAAGGGTCGCTCTCGGTTTCCGGTGGCGACCCCAGAGCGGGCTACGAGATTCGAACTCGTGACCTTCTCCTTGGCAAGGAGACGTTCTACCGCTGAACTAAGCCCGCATTGCCCGCATTATAGCAAACCGGATAGGGGATTGCAACCGCTCAGAGAATCGCCGCCTTCTCCCGTTCGACAAACGCTTCCAGCCGTGTCGGTTCGCGGTTGAGCAGCCAGCCCAACACGCGCGGATTCCCCCAAAAGCCGTGACGTTCGTAGTAGCGAAACATCTTCACCAGGGTTTCGATCTGGTACGCTCCCAGCCCAGCCGCTTCCGCGCGCCGTCTCCACTCGGAAAGCGGAATCTGGAAAGCTTCCACCGGTTGGCCCAGGCTGTGGCTCAGAATGGCGGCGACCTCGCTTTGCGTCAGGATTTCAGGACCGGCGAGTTCGTAGGTCGCGCCTACGTGCCCGCTCTCGGTGACCACCCTGGCGGCCACCGCCGCCACGTCGTGCAGGTCGACCATGCTCAAGCGCGTTCCCACCGGGTAAGGGACCTCGTAGCGCCCGCGCTCGACAATCGCCGTCCGCGTTTGCGCCGTCAGGATGTTTTGCATATAGGCGGACGGTTGCAGGATCGTGTGATCGAGACCCGACTCGAACAGCATTTCCTCCACCCGCAGCTTCTGCCAGTGATGGGGCATGCTTTCCGTCTGGGGGTGCAGCACAGAGTGATAGACGAACCGCCTCGTGCCCGACGCCCGCGCGGCCTCAATCGCCACCCGTCCAATGGTCACTTCGTCGGGGCTGACGTTGGGGCAAAGGTGGTAAATCGCTTTGGTGCCGTGCGCGGCCTGTCCAAAGGCCGCCTCGTCTCGCAGGTCGCCGACGACCACTTCCCCTGCCCCAAGCTCCCGGACTGGCGCCCGGTGTTCCTCGCGATGGACAAAGGCGCGAACCGGGCTACCCAATCCAACCAACGCCCGGATCACAGCGCGCCCGGTTTTGCCCGCCGCACCTGTCACCAAGATCATCGTCGCGCTTCTCGCGCTTTAGCTGTCAACTAGAAAAGAGGGGGAGCCACGTCCACCGCCGGGAAGACCTGCTGCAACAACCACATCGTCTCGCGGAGCGTCAGCCCCTGCCCCAGGTAATGGTCGCCAATCCAGATTTCGACGTGGGCGTGGGCCGCCACGTACGCGTAATTCACGCTCCCTTCGCGCCCGGTGCCGGAGACACCCACCGTGCCGATCACCTGTCCTCGTTTCACCTCCGCGCCGAGGGCGATGCCGTCGCCCAGGCTGTCCAGGTGCATGTAGCGGGTGGTGACGCCGTTTCCGTGGTCAATCGCCACCTGCCGCCCGCCGATGCGGTCCAGCGTGCTTGGCAGCGAGATATTCAGCGCCAGCGCCTGCTCGGTCAGGATCGCGAACTCGGCCTCGCTGACCGGCGTATAGTTCACGTCAGCGCGCGTGACCACCCCATCCTGCATGGCGTGAATCGGTTCGCCGATGTCGATGCCGCCCGGCACGTCCCAGGGGTGGATGTCGAGGCCGCGATGGACCCCGGCGCGGTACAGGCGGCGCGCCCCCGGATAGGCGCGCGGGACCGAGGGCAGCAAGGCGTTGTCGATGGGATAGCGGAAATCCGCCAGAACGTCGGTCAGATCCGCACCGTAATAGAAGGACGGCGCTGTCAGGTCGTCCGGCGGGTCGCACGCTTCGTCGCTCTCGCCGGGAGCGTGGACGAGGAGCGTGCTGTCGGCCAGCGCCAGGACGCGCCCGGCCTCGTCAAACGCGGCGTCACGCACCAGCCCCATCTCCGGGAAGACGAACTGGTAGCCGGTCTGGGGTTTCGACGTGTCCGTGTCCGCCAGAATGAAGGCCCGCCGCAGCCCATCCACCACATAGGCTTGCCCCTCGTGGGCCACCAGGCTCAGCGGCAAATCCGCCTCGACGGCCAGTTCCAACCGGGGGGCGCTCTCTCCGCCGTCGTAGCGGCCAATCGTGCCGTCGGTGTACAGCGCCACCAGCCCTTCGCGGTCTGTCAGCAAGTCGACCCCTGCTTCCAATCCGGGGCCGCCGAACGCGCCGTCGAACCGGCTGCCGGGAAATACCGGGGCGGGAGGGCCATTGTCCGCCCCTTCGATGGGAAAGCGCCACACCTGGTTGAGGTCGGCGTCCAGCAGGTAGACACTGCCCCCTGCCGCCGAAATTGCCAGATAGCCGGGGTCCGCCTCGCCGTCGGGGGCCATCTCTGGGTACCGGACCAATCCCCACTGGCCGCCGGGCGTGTAGCGGAACACACGACCCGATTTGTCCAGGGCCAGCAGCGTCCCGCTCGACCTGTCGTAGGCCAGGTCAACCAGTTCCTGAAACGGAACGTTGTTCACCAGCCGGTCCAGCGGCTCGGTTTGCACCATCACGAACACGTCGGTGGGTTGGTCCAGCGCCTCCAGTGGCACCCGCGCCAGCCGCCCGTCGGCCAGCACGTACGCGTCCGCGCTCTCCGGGGGCACCAGCAGGCGCGATGCCGTCGTCGCCAAACTACCATCAGGGTGAGCCAGCGCCAGACGGTGCGCGTTGGCCGCGCAGACCAGCGTGAAGTCGTCGATACGAGGGGCACGCGTGGCGGTCGCGGACGCGGTCGGTGGGGAGGCATTGACCGGCTGGGGTACGGCGTTGCCGGTGTTTTCTGCCTCTACAATCGCCTCACGAGGGGCTGGCCGGGCCACCAATCCGGCGACGGCGGGCAGGGGCAGCAGGCCGGTCAGCGCAAAAGCCACCACGATCAGCACCCCGCCGACCAACAGCGTCAGCGCGAAAGGCACCAGCATGCTGCGCAGTGCGCCGTTCAATCTCACGGGGCGGGGCTGGGGGTCGGCTCGTCGCCGGGGATGAGCGGAGGAGCGTCGGAGGCACCCGCGCCAGGGCCGGGACCCGGCTGAGGATCCTGGTCGTAGGCGCAGCGAACCCCAATCGACCGGTTGAAGTGGTCATCAAGGGCATACACCCGTTGAACCGTCCGCGTGAACGCGCCGTTGTCCTCCCAACTGCCGCCACGGGTGACCTTGTAGCGAGCCTCAACGGGACTGGCCGGTCCCTGCGGGTTGGCCTGTCCACTGGTCAGGCTATCGTAATAGTCGTCCGCGTACCAGTCGGCCACCCATTCGGCCACGTTGCCCGCCATGTCCAGCGCGCCGTAGGGGCTGACGTTGCCGGGCCGCGACCCAACCGCCTCCGCACCGACAGTGGGTTGGTCTGGATTGCGGTGGTTGACCAGCAACGGGTCCCAGTTTTGCCCCCAGGGCCAGATGCGCTTTTCGCCAGCCTCCTCGACCCAGGAAGCAGCCTTCTCCCATTCCGCCTCTGTCGGCAGCCGCCCACCGGCCCAGCGACAGTACGTGTTGGCCTGGCTCCAGGTGATGCCCACCACCGGGTAGTTGCGGTTGGCCTCGTCCAGATAGTAGGCGGCGATGCCCAACCCCTCGGCTTCGAAACCTTCCGGTTCCGTGCAGCTACCCGCTTCGACGCAGGCCCTGTAGGCCGCGTTGGTCACTTCGGTGCGATCCAGGTAATAGGTCTTCATCTGGATAGAATTGGCAGGCTCCGCGTCCTCGAAGAACTCCGGCAGGCAGGTACCGCTGCCCAGTTCCTCGCACAGTTCGAGCGCCTGCTCCGATTGGAGCGGCGTTGCCCCGTAGACGAACTCGCCCTCGAAGACCAGCACCGGCCCGGTCAGGTCCGGGTCGAGCGTGGGCACCGGGCTGGGCGTGATCGTGCTGGGTACGGCTGTCGCCTCCCCGATGCCGCTCAGGTCCTCCGGGAGCGGGGTTTCCGTCGGCACGAGCTCGGTGGTGGCCGAGACGGTGGTCGCGGGCAGTTCAGGCTCCGGCTCAATAGGTTCGCCAATGCGAATGCCCAGCGACGGCAGCCAGAAACCCAACGCCAGCACCACCGCCACGCCCGCCGCCAGCGCGCCCACCCCGTACAGGATGTCACGCCAGGGCAACCCCCGCACTCGCTCGCCCATCGACTGGGGTTCGGGCAGCGCTGTCAGCGTCTTAGGTTTGCCCTCCAGGGATTCGAGTGAGGCGGCAGCGGAACGGCCCAGCGCATCGGAGGGGCGCGTCGCGCCGGGGCCGAGGGGAGCGGGCGGTCCGGGTTGCTCGCCCGTCCGCGTGGACTCGGCAAACACGGAGGGCGTGAGCGGGTCGACGTGCAGCACGATAACCGAGATGTTATCCTCGCCGCCCGCCTCGTTGGCGATTCGCACTAACGCCCGGCAGGCGTCCTCCCCGGTCAGGCTGGAGACGGTCTGGTACAGGGTGTATTCGTCCACGTAGCGCGTCAGGCCGTCGCTGCACAACACCACCGTGTCGCCGGAGCGCAACTGCCCGGAAAACACGTCCACTTCCACCTTGGACTCCGCTCCCAGGCTGCGCAGCAGCAAACTGCGCCGGGGATGGTCCTGCGCCTCTTCGGGCGTGATAGCCCCTTCGCGCAGTAGTTGCTCGACCAGCGAATGGTCCTGCGTGATCTGCTGGATGCTCTGGCCCCGCACCAGGTAGGCGCGGCTATCGCCCACGTTGGCGATGTGAATCTCCGAGCCGCGAATCAGCGCCGCAACCAGCGTGGTGCCCATGCGCGGCTTACCGCTGCCGACGGCATAATCGTACAGGTCGGCGTTCGCCGCGCGAATAGCTGCCACCAGACGTTGTTCCAGGTCCGGCTCGTGCGATTCGAAGTAGTTGTGCAGCACCTTGTCAACGGCGTACTGGCTGGCAACGTCGCCCGCCGACGCGCCGCCCACGCCGTCCGCCACGACGAAGAGCTGGCCGTCGGCGGCCAGCGTTTGCGCGTCGTCGGGGACAAAGTAACCCACGCTATCTTCATTTTGAGGGCGCTTCCGGCCAACGTCGGTCAGCAGGTACGCTTCAACCCTGAGCACAGTCCCTCTCCGTCTGGGGCCAAATCGGGGCTGAGTGTACCACAGTCAAAAGCCGGGCGGCAACGGCAGGCCGGGTGTGGGGTCTCAGCCCGAGGCAGACAGCCCCTCGATTGGGCCGGGCAACTCGGTAATCGTGATGGCCGTGTTCAACGGCCTCCAATCGGTCAGCCACTGGGCGTCGTCGGGATGCAGGCGGATGCACCCCGCGCTGGCCGGATGGTTGCCCAGCGCGTCGAGGTCGTAAAATTCCTTGACGCCATCCTCCTCGTAGTAGGGCGCGCTGTGAATCAAGATAGCCCCTGTGGCATGGTAGAGATACCACGCGTTATCCGCCTTGCCCCCGGTGAAAGATTGGAACGTGCCCACGTACTCCCCCACGTAGCCGTTCCAGGGCAGGGTATACGTCGTCAGGGTCGGCCTGCCGGTGCTGACCGGCATCCGCCGTATTTCGACCCCATCCACGTAAATCCCCATCATCTGGAGTCCCTGATCGACTAAGATGGCCTTCCCGACGAGCGTGGGCGGCGGTGCGCCAAGGTTGACGGAGAACTTCCATTTGGGCGGTCCCAGACCGTCCGCGGCCACCTGCAGGCCAAAACCCTCCGGTATCGCGGGTTCGACTGGAGGGGCGACGCTGGCTGCCGCATTCTCGGTCTGGCTGCCGGGGGCAACAGCGTCGGCAGTCGTGTGAACGCTGGCCTCTGGGATAGTGTCGGTGTTGGCGGGGCGCTTCGCGCTGCGGGCCACTCCCGCTGTGACCGCCAGCGCGCACCCTCCTATGATGATCCCCAGCCTGACCAGTCGTCTGTGCAATCGCTCCTCCTTAACGCTCCAAACCAACCGCCCCTAACGTAAGGTATCCCAATGGGCTTTCGGAAAGGGATAGGTTATTCCGTCTCTTTCTCCATCTCGTAGAGTGGGAAACCAAAATGGGAATTCGTCTGTCTAGACCCGTTGATTTCTTCACCATTATTGGTGAGAGAGGAGAAAATCCCCCAGTTTTTGAACCACCCAGAGTGAGAGAGTAGCTAGGTTGGAATGTGGGCTCTAGTATTCTCGATAGCATCTTGTCAGATAAACAGTGATTTTGTAACTGGTTACTTCTGGGTTGCTCCGGTCAATCCTGACCCAATACTCGCCGGCTGGTTCCGCAGCCCCGGAACAATCTACGTGATTACCAGCATCGTCGGCGACCCAACACGTGCCGGGGAGAAGGACTGATTCGTAGAAGTCGGCAACTTCCTCGGGTGAGTCACTGGTTTCGTAGTAAACATCATACCGGAATTCCCACTCCTTGTCGGAAACACTACTTTGATCTACCAGCATTGATCCCGGATAGACCGGAGGTGGTTCGGGTGTCGTTATTGCAAGTTCTTGACAGTCAAGCCTCTCCTCACCAGTGTTGGTGAGAAGCCATACTACTGCACTCACACCGACACATAAGAGAAGAAAGGAAAAGACTACGGTCACGAACCGTAATACTCCTGTCCATTGCTTCTTGCTTTCAGGAGTTGCGTCTGCAGCAGGCATGTCAATGGTCGGTGTCCCGGAAGTAGCCCTCCAGCAGGCCGCTCAGATCGTCGTCGGTGTGGCGGCGGGCGATGTCGAAGAAATCGTCCCCGGTGAGGATTTGCCCCGCGCCGCTGCGGTAATAGTCGCGCAGAAAGGCGAAGAAAGCCGTGTCGCCCATGACCCGCCGCAAATCCTGCACGAAGAAAGCCGCCTGCCCGTACATGTTGTGCACAAACAACTCGGTTTGCGTGTGGTCGTAGATGTTGACATCCACCGGGCCGGACGGCTCGTATTGCAGCACGCGGTAATTCCACCACCAGGCGATGAAATCTGGATAGTAGTGCTCATAGTAGAGCAACTCGCTGTAGGTCGCAAGCGACTCGTCCAGCCACGGCTCGTTGACCTGATCGTTGCCCACCACGTCGTACCACCACTGGTGGGCCATCTCGTGCGCCACCAGCGTCTCCAGCAGCGAGTCGGGCGTCCCCCGGTAGAACGTGTAGGCAGGCTCGGTGATGGACAGCGTGGCCGAGTATTCCATCGCCCCGTAATAGCCGTTCTCGGCAATCACCAGATCGCCGTGCCGGTAGGGGCCAAAAAGCTCGTTGAACAGCACCAGCGCTCGCTCGGCCATGTCGAGGACGGCCCGCCCGGCCACGTCGTTGCTCGGCTGGAAGCAACTGCGGATGGTCACGCTCCCCACCTCGCGGTCGAGGCAGCGATAAGTCGGGCTGGCGAGGAAAGCGACCCCGCGCGCGTTCTCTAACTGGAAGCGCCAGCCATCGCGACCGCCATCCGCGCCAGTCACCTCGCCGCCGCTGGCGACGGTGACCTCCGGGTCGGCGCGGATCGTCATATCGTAGTCGGCAGCCTGATAAATCATCGGGTCGCCGACGGGATAATACTCCCACGTCGTCCAGCCCTCGCCGTCCACGTAGGGCACCAGCGTGGGGTACCACTCGCCCGCCTGGATGAGGGTGTCGTTGAAGCCAAACGAGCTGTACGGCTGCCAGTCGGTGGCGAAGATCGGCGGCGGGAACAGCGAATAGCGCAACTCGACGGTGACGAACGTGCCCGGCGGGACCGGCTCCAGGGTTGGCACCCGCAGAAACGTCTCCTCTTCCTCCAGTTCCACCTCGACCTCTCGCTGCGAGGAATAGCGCGTGACCGAGCCGCCGTTCAACTCGAAAACGTCCTCGAAATAGTTGGGCGAGACGGCGAAGACCAGTTCGTCCCACGTGTCCGCGCCGTTATTGCGCGCCGTCACCGCCTGGGTCACGTCGAGGCGTTTAGCCCCGTAATCCAGCGCCACGTCCAGCGTGTAATCAGGAGTCAGACCGGGGTCGGCGTTGAAGCGCGGCGCGCGGAACACCACGTCTGGCGGGTACAGGCGCTCGACGGCAGGCAGATCGCTCGTTGCCACCAGGCGCGCATGCCCATCCAAAGCCACGTGCACCGGGACGACATCCACGGTGCGCAGGCCATCGCGCCCCAGGACCACCCGCAGCAACGCGCCGTCGCGCGCGCTGTCGCTCACGAACGTGCCCAAACCGTAGGCGATGAAGCTGTCCCGGTAGCTCACTGCCTCCTGCACCACACCCGGCCCGTATCCGGCCACCAGCGTGGCCCCGGCGTTGGCGGCGGCCTGAGCCAGCGCTTGCTGCCGGGCGTTCGGCTCGGAGCCGTCCGCCCGCGCCATGTGCAGGCCCACCACCACCAGGTCAGCTTGCTGGCGCGCCTGGCGCACCGCTCGGTCAATACGCCCGGTGTTGGCGGCAGCCACGCCCGGCGAGGTGGGCCGCGCGGCCCAATCCGGCGGCAAGTCGTCGGCGAAAGCCAGGAAGGCAATACGCAGACCCTTGATCTCGACGACGGTCGGCGTCTGTGCGGCCTCGCGGTCCGCGCCCGTGCCCGCCGTGAGAATGCCATACTCGGCCAGCGTGGCGACGGTGTCGTCCAGCGCCGCCTGACCGTAGTCCAGGGCGTGGTCGTTCGCCAGCAGCGCCACGTCCAGCCCGGCCAATTGCAGCCCCTCGGCCAGCGCGGGCGACGTGCGGTGCAAACCGGCGGGCGCGTTGGGTTCGCCTTGCGCCGCCAGGACACCCTCCAGGTTGGCGACGGTCACGTCCGCCCGGCGCAGCAGCGCGTGCGTGGCCTCAAATGGGTACAGCGGGCCGTAAGCGGCAGCGCTCTGCGCCACGCCGCCCGCCAGACTGATGTCCCCGGCAAAAACGAGCTCAACTTCGTCCGGCCCTACCATGTGGAACGCGTCGTCGGGCGCGGCGGCCAGGATGGCTGGACCGGCGGCAGGGGCGTCGCCGGGGTCGCCAGAGGGCGCGACCTGGAAACAGTACAGCGTGTCACCGGACCGGGCCAGCACGTCGAGCGCGCCATCGCGGGTGAAGGTGGCGATTTCCAGCGCGTCGACCGGCGCGCGGGTCGCGTACGCGTACGTGCCGCGCACCTGCCCAAAGCGATCCAGCAGCGCGATCCGCCCATCGTCTCCACCGGCCACGATTTCGACGAAGCCGTCCTCGTCCAGGTCGCCCGCCGCCAACGAGCGGACGCCTGCGGGCCATTCCGTGCTCCACTGCGTGCGGCCCTCCGCGTCGGTCATCACCACCCGGCCCGGCGCAGGGCCGCCCCCGGCCAGCACCTCCAGCTCTGGCTCGCCAGCCAGATCAGCCACCAGCAGGCTGGTCAGCCGGACCCCTGTCGAGGCGCTCCAGCGCAATTCGCCGTTCGACTCCAGGGCCAGCAAGTCGCCGTCGCGCGTCGCGACCATCACTTCGGACAGCCCCCCGCCGTCGAGGTCCGCCACGATCAACTGGTCGAGATAGGTTCCCACCTCCACTGCCCACACTCGCTGCCCGCCCGCGTCCAGCGCTTCGACGGCCCCGCCCGCCGTCGCCAGCAGGATAGCGGGCACGGCGTCGACGTCATCGGGGCGGTTTGTCACCACGAGTCTCGTGGGATCACTTCCGTCTACCGTGCCCACCCGCCACAATTCAGCGCCATCCGCGTCCAGCGCCAGGACGGTCCCATTCCACAGCCCGGCCAGCACCTCGTCCTGACCGTCGCCGTCGAGGTCCCCCGCCGCCAGCGTGTCCACGCGCGCCCCGGCGTCGATTTCCCAGCGCAGCTCGCCGCCCGGCGTCAGCGCGCGCAGGCGGTGGTCATCCCCACCCACCACGATCTCGCGCGGAGCCTCGCCGTCAAGTTCGGCGCTTGCCACGGAGACGAGCGGGGCGGCGGCAGCGAACTCCCAATAGGCTGCCCCGTCCGCGTCGAGCGCGTAGAGGGTGTTGTCGTCGGACGCCGCCAGGATGTCGGGATAGCCCCCCGCCGTCAGGTCGCTGAGGTCGCTGGCCCAGATCAACCCGCCCAGGCTGAGTTGCCAGCGCTGGATCAGGCCCAACGAGCGAGCAGGTGGCAGGGGCGTCGCGGCGGCGTCAGGAGTGGGCAAAATGGGAGAGGGAGTCTGTTGGCCTTGCAGCGCGGGCGCGGGCACCAGCGTGACGGCGGGCAGCGTCTCGGCGGCAATTGGCGCGCGGCTGCCGCAAGCCGCCAGGAACACGGCGACGATAGCAGGTGCGAGGCGGTGGATGGAAACGCGGAAGCCTTCCGTGTCATCCCGCCTTCCGCGCCTCCGCGTTTCAATCACGCCCGGCAACCCGTTCATACAAGGCCAGCAGTTGCCTGGCCGCCCGTTCCCAGGTGAACGTCGCCGCCCGTGCGCGGGCCGCTTCGACCATCCTCTCTCGCCAGTCGGCATCCGCCAGCAGGCGCTTCATCGCCTCGGCCAGCGCGTCCACGTCGAGCGGGTCGGCCAGCAACCCCGCCTCGCCCACCACCTCCGGCAGCGCCGAGTCGCTTGCCGCCACCACCGGCGTGCCGCAGGCCATCGCCTCCAGCACGGGCAGCCCGAACCCCTCGTACAGTGAGGGATAAACGAACAGGTCGGCAGCGCTGTACAGGGCAGGTAAGTCCTCGTCGGCGACGAAGCCCGGAAAGACCACCCGCTTTTCCAGGCCCAGCCGGGCCACTTCGGCAGGCACCGCTTCGTAATCCCAACCCGGCCCGCCGGAGATCACCAGCCGGTACCCGCCCTCCAGCCGGGCGAACGCCTGCACCAGCCGCAGGTGATTCTTGCGCGGTTGTAGCGTGCCCACCGTCAGAATGAACGGCTCCTGCCCCAGCCCGTAGCGTCTGCGGACGGCTTGCAGCCTCTCGGCGTCTTCGACCGGCTCGAAATGCGGCTGCACGCCCGCGTAGATGACGCTGATCTTCTCCGGCGGCGTGCCGTACATCTCGACCAGGTCGGCCTTTGTGCATTCGGACACGGCGACCACGTGCGCCGCGCGGGCCACCGAACGCGGCACCCCCTCGCCCAGGTAGCGCTGCATGCCGGGCATCGTCGAGTCGGGCGTGCGCACGAAGCTCAGGTCGTGGACTGTCAGCACACCCGGCACGCCCGGCGGGAGCGGCGGCAGCACGAAATCCGGCGAGTGATACAGGTCCAGCGGCCCGGTCCACCACGTCACGCGCGGCAGCGGCAGCCGGGCGCGCTGCCAGAGCCGCGCGATCCAGCGCTCCGAAAGGCGGGTGGGGTGCCAGCTGAAATTGTCGCCGGGCCGGGCCGGGAGGTCGTCCTGGCGGGCCTCCTGCACGAACAGGCGGACCGTATGGGGTATACCCAGGTCGGCCAGCGCCCGTACCATCTCCCGCGTGCGGCGGCCAATGCCCGCCGTCTGGTGGTGCGCCGAGGTGTAGTCGATGCCGATACGCAAGCCTGCCATCAGGAGGCCACTCGTTTGGCCATCAAAATGTCTGGCTTGCCCGGCCCGTTAGCATCCGGCAAGACGCCGATGATCACGAAGCCCACTTTCTGGTAGAACGCGTACGGGTGGCCGCGCAGGTTTCTTATCCTGGCGACGTGCCCGCAGATATCCGGGTAAAGGTCAATGCCCGCCAGCGTCGTCATGTCGTCCTCGTCGTCGGTGCCCAGCATCAACGTGTCGCATCCCCGCTCCCTCACGAGCGCTTCCAGATCCACCACCAACGCCCGCCCGATTCCTTCCCGCTGCCGGTCCGGGCGAACGACCAGGGGGTGCAGCTCCCACACGTGCCCGTCATAGCCATCCAACCTGATGCCGCCAATCCAGCCCAGCACCGTACCGTTGTCGTCTACCGCCACCCGGCTGATGCGTTCCTCGCCAAACGAGGTCCGCACTTCGACCAGCGCTTCTTCAATCGTCGGCCACGCGTTGGGCCAGTGTTCCTTGAAACCTTCGACCAGCAATGCGGCCACCTGTCGAATTACCTTCTCGTCGTCGGGAAGCAGGTCGATGATGCGCATCGCGGTTCTACCCGGCCATGACCTTTTCATAGACCGCCCACGTTTCGCGCGCCGCGCGCTCCCACGAGAAGCGGGCAGCCTGCTCCAATCCGGCAGCGCGCATCTCGTCCCGCAGCGCATCGTCGCCGATCACCTCGCCGATGGCGGTTCGCATCGCCTCCACGTCTGCCGGGTCGAAGTAGCGGGCCGCCTCGCCGCCCACTTCGGGCAGGCTGGCCGCGTCGCTGCTGACCACCGGGCAGCCGCAGGCCATCGCTTCCAGCACCGGCAGGCCGAATCCCTCGTACAGCGAGGGCACGACGGCGGCCCTGGCTCCCCAGAAAAGCGGGGCCAGATCGTCGTCCGGCACGTAGCCCAACACGCGCACGTGCGCCGTCAGGTCGAGGGCATCAATCGTTTTGAAGAAATCCTCGTACAACCACCCACGCACCCCGGCCACGACCAGCGCCAGCTCGGGATGGTCGCGCCGCAGCCCCACCAGCGCCCTCAGCAGGCGCGACAGATTCTTGCGCGGCTCCACCGTCCCCAGCGTGACGAGGTACTGGTCGGGCAGCGCGTAGCGCGCGCGCACGTGCTCCAGCGCGGCGTCTCGCTCGCCGTCAGAAGGCGGGGGGCCGAAGTGCGGCGCGGCGGCTTCGTAAACCACCGTGATCTTTTCCGGCGGCGTGCCGTATAGCTCCACCAGGTCGCTGCGGGTGGCCTCCGAGATGGCGATGATCGCGTCGGCCCGGCGCACGTAGAGCGGCATCGCCAGGTTGAGATACCAGTGATTCAGCCGCCTGTGGTGTTCTGGAAAGCGTTGGAAGATCAGGTCGTGAACGGTCAGCACGCTCGGCACGTCGCGCAGGGGCAGCAGCAGGTGCTCGGTGGCGTGGAAGCACTCGGCCTCTGGCAGCAGGCGATTGAACCCCACCCCGGCAAGCTGCGCCAGCCAGACGGCCATCCGCCACGGCTTGTACCCCGCCCGCACCGAGTGTCCTGGCAGGTGTTCCACCTCCGCAGGCACCCGCGCGCCTCGCGTCTGGTTGTAAAACACGCCCACGCGCCCCGGCTGCAAGTCGGCCACCGTGCGGGCGATGTTCGCCGCGTAGCGACCCAGACCGGCCCGCGCGTTGACTGCCGCCGAAACGTCAACGTATACCGTCATCGATCCCCATTGGTGTCATGGATGTGCACGACCAGCGTCCCCGCCAGTTTATCGTGCCAGCCCTGGTGGCGCTCGTCGATCACGATCCAGGCAAATCCCAGCGCCAGCGCGCCCAGGCTGAGGAGCGCGGCCAGTCCGCGCCCAACGGCGCGAACCCAGCCCACCCGGCCACCCGGCTCGTTCGCCGTGACCACGCGCAGCCGCAGCATCCGCATCCCGAACGTCTGGCCTCCGCGCGCCCACCAGTATGGGAAGTAGGCCAGCGCGACCAGCGCGCTCCAGACCCACCCCGCCCGGTAGACGGCGAGGGCGACGAGATAGGCTGGCCGTCCCAACGACAGCACCCGCCCCAGCCAACTCAGGGCCAGACCGGCCAGGCTGAACAGAAACACGACCACGTTGTACTGCATGAACAGCACGAAAAAGTCGATCAGCCCGGCCCACAGCCGGGGCAGCGCGCCCGCCGGACGCAGGCTGGCCGCGTTCGTCTCACCAGAGCCTCTCGTCATCGGCCAGACAATAGCGCAAGCCGCGCATGGCAGCAAGTATCCTCAGGCAAGGCACGAGCGCTTCTGACACCAACCCCCTCTTGACAGAATCGACCACATGCCTGATAGTGAGTGCAACGAAGCCAAGCTGGTGCCACCCTGGCCGGGGTACGCTCCTTCCTTCATCGCAGCCTATGAGAGTCTCGCGCCTGAGGTCACGGTAGTTGGTGGGTTGGCGCTGCTTGCCGGAGTGCAAACGCGGGAAAAGACGAAACGAAAGGCAGAGCGAAGCACCATCCATAAGGAGGTTTCTCATGGCATTGTCGAGGAACATTCAACACCCTATGCTCAACGTGATAAGGCGCGTCGGCATCGGACTGTCCTTCATCCTGTACCCCCTGTTTTCCGGTATCGCCTTCGCCGGGCACCCCAATCTTCTGAGCCTCGAAATCGGCGGGGACGTGACCGCCAAGATTGCAGAGTTTCACGGCAATTCGCTCATGCACTTCTGTCACTTCCTGATGCTTTTGGGCGTGCCGCTGCTCATCGTCGTCGCCACCCGATTCATGCGCATGCTGAAGGGGCGCGGCGCGTGGCTGGGATTCATCGGCGGCGCGCTGGCCGTCTTCGGCGCGGTCGTCCTGGCCGTCGACAAAGCCGCCTTGTGCCTGGTCATGAGCGCTTTCGAAACGCTGCCAGAAGCGGAGTTCGTCCAGCTGCAACCCGGCATTGAGGCCCTGTTCGACTTCAGGGGTTACCTGGGGATCCTCTACCTGCTGCCCTTGCTTCCCCTCGGCTTCCTGCTCCAGGGCATCGGATTGTACCGTGCGAGCGCCATCCCGCGCTGGCAGAGCCTTGCCCTCGTCGTCGCGATGCTGGGGCTGGGGGTCTCCGCCGCCGTCGACGTCGACCTGTTCGGTCTGGTTGCCACCGTGATCCTCGCCATCGGTTTTGTTCCCATTGGCCTCGACCTGATCCGTGGGCCGGATGAAATTGCCGACGAGTACGCCCACGTAGCCGGGCTTGCCTAGCAAGCAGAGCAGCCTCTCTTGCGAGAATCAACGTAGCCAATCACTCAGGGCGGCGGGACTCAAGCCAGGTTCCCTCGCCCTGTCCATCTTGCCCCAAACACCGCAACACCGGGCCTCGTGCCCAAATAATAGGATTTATCTCGGAAATTGCGCGCGAATATGCTATTATCTCCTGGGTGTCATTTCTGACCCCCTGTTCACTGTAACATTTTGAAGGAAAGACATGTCAGACGATAAGGCTCAATTGCTGGAGATGTACCGCACGATGGTACTCATCCGGCGTTTTGAAGAGAAGTGCGCGGAACTCTACGCGCAGGGTGATATTGGTGGCTTCCTGCACCTCTACATCGGGCAGGAAGCCGTTGGCGTCGGCGCGATCAGCGCCCTGACCGAGGACGATCACGTCATCACCGCCTACCGCGACCACGGACAGGCTATAGCGCGTGGCCTGGACCTGAACGCGCTGATGGCCGAGATGACCGGCAAGGCAACCGGCGTGAGCAAGGGCAAGGGCGGCTCGATGCACCTGGCCGATGTCAGCAAGAACTTCTGGGGCGGCTACGCCATCGTCGGCGGCCACCTGCCGCTGGCGACAGGCATCGCGCTGGCCGAGCAATACGAAGAGCGCCCTGGGGTGGTGCTGTGCTTCATGGGCGACGGTTCCACCAACATCGGCTACTTTCACGAATCGCTCAACCTCGCGGCGGTCTGGGACCTGCCGGTGCTGTGGCTGGTCGAAAACAACCAGTACGGCATGGGCACGGCGGTCCGGCGGGCCTCGGCAGTCGAGCACATGACCCAGAAGGCCGCCGGATATGGCATCCCTGCCGCCCAGGTGGACGGCATGGACGTGCTGGCCGTCAAGGCCGCCACGGAGGAAGCCCTGGCCCACATTCGGGCGGGCAACGGGCCGTACTTCCTGGAGGCGCTCACCTATCGCTTCCGGGGCCACTCGATGGGCGACCCCGAACGCTACCGCCAGCCCGAAGAGATCGAGCAGTGGCAGGAGGACGACCCGATAGGCCACTTCCACAACCACCTGTTGAAAGAGAAGGTCGCAACCGAAAAGCAACTGGACGCCGTGCAGCTTCAGGTAGACGAGGACATGGCCGAAGCGGTGCGCTTTGCGGAGGAAAGCCCGCTGCCCACACAAGAAGACCTCTACGCAGACGTGTACGTCGACACACCTGTGGTGAAGGAGGCTTAGCGATGGCGCAAATCACCTACCGGCAGGCCATCAGCGACGCGCTCTGGGAAGAAATGGAGCGCGACGAGCGCGTCTTCATCATGGGGCAGGAAGTGGGCGTCTGGGGCGGCACCTACGCCGTCACGCGCGGCTTCTACGACCACTTCGGCGAAAAACGGGTTCGTGACACCCCCATCTCAGAGATGGTGATCGCCGGGGCGGGCACCGGCGCGGCGATGGCTGGCCTGCGCCCGGTGGCCGAGTTGATGACCATCAACTTCGCCTTCCTGGCGCTGGATGCCATCGTCAACCACGCCGCCAAGGTGCGCTACATGTTCGGCGGGCAGATGACCGTCCCGCTGGTCATTCGCACCACCACAGGCGGCGGGCGACAGCTCGGCGCGACCCACTCCCACAGCCCGGAAGCCATCTTCGCCCATTTTCCGGGCCTGATCGTGGTCGCACCGGCCTCGCCCTACGATGCCAAAGGGCTGCTCAAAGCAGCCATCCGTGACGATAACCCCGTCCTGTTCGTGGAGCACAGCACACTCTACCAGTTGCGCGGCGAGGTGCCCGAAGAGGACTACACTGTGCCGCTGGGCACGTCGGACGTCAAGCGTGAGGGCGACGACGTGACCCTGGTGGCCTATTCGAAGATGACCCAGGTCGCGCTGAACGCTGCGGAAGAACTCGCCAAAGAGGGCATCAGCGCCGAGGTGGTGGACCTGCGGACCCTGCGCCCGCTCGACATGGGGCCGGTGCTCGACTCGTTCCGCAAGACCAACCGCTGCGTCGTCGTCGAGGAAGGCTGGGCGTTGTACGGCGTGGCCGCCGAGATCGCCGCGCGCATTCAGGAGGAGAGCTTCGACTGGATGGACGCGCCGGTCAAGCGCGTCTCGCAGGCCGACGTGCCGCTGCCCTACTCGCGCGAGTTGGAACAGAGCGCGCTGCCCGACGTCGAGAACGTGGTGGCCGCTGTGAGGGAGGTATTGTAATGGCCGAATTGATTGCTATGCCCAAGTTGGGCTTCGACATGCAGGAAGGCACGCTCGTGGCCTGGCTCAAACAGCCGGGCGACACCGTTGCCAAAGGCGACGTGCTCGCCGAGATTGAGACGGACAAAGCTACCGTCGAGGTGGAAGCCTTCGTAGAAGGCACAATGCTCCAGTTGCTCGTGGCCGAAAACACCATCCTGCCCATCGGCGCACCCATCGCCGTGGTGGGCGCGCCCGGCGAGGAAGTCGATCTGGCCGCGCTCGGCGTCGCCGAAGGGGCAGAAGCCAGCGTCGCCGCCAGCGAGCCTACCCCCGCCTCAGATGGAGGCCCGCCCGCACCCGCGCCGGACGTACCGGTCCCCAGCGCCGCCCCAGATACCAATGGCCGTGGTCTGCCGGACGGCGTGCGCGCCAGCCCCCTGGCCCGGCGCATCGCCCAGGACTCCGGCGTCAATCTTGCCCAGGTGCAGGGCAGCGGGCCGCAGGGGCGAATCGTCAAAGCCGACGTGGAAGCCTTCCTGGCGGGCGCGCCGGATGCCGCGCCTGCCGCACCGGCCACGCGGCCCGCGCCCCTGGTTGCGGTGCCCACCGGCCCCGACACCGAGGAAATCCCGACCTCGCGCATTCGCAAGCTCATCGGCGAGCGCATGGTCCAGAGCAAAACTACCGTCCCGCACTTCTACGTCACCACCGAGATCGACATGCAGGCCGCCCTGGACCTACGGGCGCAGATCAACGCCGGGCTGGACGACGAGCACAAGGTATCGGTCAACGACATGGTCGTCAAGGCGGTTGCGCTGACCCTGCGCCAGTTTCCCAACCTCAACTCATCCTTCAACGGCGACACCATCGTCCGCCACAACCACGTCAACGTCGGCATCGCCGTCGCGCTGGACGAAGGCCTGATGAACGTGGTCAGCAAGGACGCCGATGTGACCCCGCTCACGGTGATGGCCCCCATTAACCGCGAGATGATCGAGCGGGCGCGTGAGGGCAAAGTCAAGCCCGACGACATCGAAGGCGAGACCTTCACCGTCAGCAACCTCGGTCCCTTCGACGTGGACCACTTCATCGCCATCATCAACCCGCCCGCCGCGGGCATCGTCGCCGTCGGTTCGGCCAGGAAGATCCCTGTGGTGGACGAAAACGGCGAGTTGACCGTCGGCCTGCGCATGAAAGCCACCATCAGCGCCGACCATCGCGTCACCGACGGGGCGGAGGCGGCCCGCTTCATGCAGTACGTGAAACAGGTGCTCGAAGACCCGCTCCGCCTGATGATGTAGAATCACGGAGCGGCGGAAGCTAAGAGATTACGGAAGGGCTGCTTTTTCAGGCGGCCCTTCTTGCTGACCTGGAACCTGTCGGCGAGTTCGCTTGGCAAAGGAAGAATTCAGATGAAGACGAACGCACGATTCAACCGGACGATGGCCCTTTTCGCGACGGCGCTCTTCGTGAGCGGCTGCGCAGGCGCGCCCTCCTCTGACGACGACTCGGTTTCCAGCCCGACCAACGACCCCAACGCCCCGGTCAGTTCCGACGACCCCGTCGAGCCGACCCCCGAACCCACGCCCATCGAAGGCGAGGTCATCATCGGCGAGGCGACGGTAGGCAGCGTCGAGATCCTCATCCTGGAGTCGTTCCCGGTCCAGGTCCGCGTCCTGGCGAAAGGCACGCTGGCGGACGCCTGCACCACCGTTCACGAGATCACCGAGGAGCGCGAAGGCGACACCTTTACCGTCACCATCACCACCATCCGCCCCGCCGATATGATGTGTGCCCAGGTCTTGACCGCGTTCGAAGAAAGCATCCCGCTGGACGTGCACGGCCTGGAGGCGGGCACCTACACCGTCGACGTGAACGGCGAAACCGCCACCTTCACGCTGGACGTGGACAACGTTCTGGAATAGACGCTGACGCCGACGCGCAAATCCATCAGGCCGCCCCGATTGGGGCGGCTTTTTAGATTTCATGGAACCCCGGGCGAAGTTCCGACGTTCTATGAGTGACACGGAATGGCATTTATGATGGATCGCTACACGGAGGTATGAGCATGTTCGCCCGAAACACACGCCAACGCTTTTGGATCGCCCTGCTGGCCCTGGCAACCCTGGCCCCCGCGCTGACCGGCTGCGCCTTGTTCGGTGGGGCAGGCAGCCCGGCGGCGGAGGTGATGATTGACGAAGAGCCGCTGCCCGACGACGGGATTCTGCTGCAAGAGGCCCCCGCCGAGGAGGAAGAGGCGTTCTTCCCAGACGAGTCCGCCGTCGAGGCCAAGGAAGATGTCGGAGCCGCCGCAGGCGCGCCCGCCGCCGAAGGGGACTTCGCCGGGGCGACGATGGAGCCAATGGCGACTGCTTCGCCGCTGGCCGAAATGGAGGCCGGTGCCGAGATGGCCCGCTCCGAGGAAGCCCCCGCCGCCGAACCTGTCGAACCTGCTGACGCGGAGTTCGCCCCCGAGCCGCAACAAGTGCTCAACCTGAAGGCGGGCGAGATTGACGACAACGAGAACTGGGACGACTATCTGCTCTACCGCCGCGACTTCCTGGAGCAGGGCTGGCTGGTGCACGACGTGGACGTGACCGGGCGGCACATCATCAACGTCCGCACGGCGGACGGCTTGCCGGTGCTCGGCGCGCGCGTGCAGGTCTACGCCGGGCAGACGCTCGTCAGCGATAGCCTCACTTACGCCACCGGGCAGACGCTTTTCTTCCCCAACGCCACGCGCGAGGCTCAGGGCGAGGACAATTTCGTCGTCACCGTCGAGAAAGACGGCCAGTCCGTCGAGTTCACGCTCAACGTCCGCGAGACCAACGAGTGGTTCGTGACGCTGGACGATGTCAAGCCCGCCTCGCAGCAGCGCGTCGACTTGGACGTGTTGTTCCTCATCGACGCCACCGGCAGCATGGCCGACGAGATCGAGCAGTTGCAAAGCAACATCCTGAGCATCTCCGAGCAGGTGGACGCCTTCCCGGCCAACGTCCACACGCGCTACGGCATGGTCACTTACCGCGACATCACCGACGATTACGTGACCCGCGTCTACGACTTCACGCCTAACGTGCGCCGCTTCCAGTCCGACCTCAGCGAGGTGCGGGCCGCAGGCGGCGACGACTACCCGGAGTCGCTGAACCGGGCGCTGCACGAGGCCATCCACCGCACCGAGTGGCGCGTCGACGATACGGTCAGCCTGATCTTCCTGGTGGCCGACGCCCCACCCCACCTGGACTATCCCCAGGACGACGACTACGCCCAGGAAATGGTCGCGGCAGCCCGGCGCGGCATCAAGATCCACCCCATCGGGTCGAGCGGCCTCAGCCCGGACGGCGAGTTCATCTTCAGGCAGCTTGCCCAGTACACGATGGGCCACTTCATCTTCCTGGCCTACGAGCAGCCGCAGGGCGACTATGGCCGCCCGGAATTGGCCGCCGGTGGCGAGGACTACACCGTCGAGGCGCTGGACGATCTGGTCGTGCGGCTGATAGGCGACGAACTCGACGCGCTCTTCGGCGAATAGTCCGCATACTCTGGATGACCGACTCACAGGAGTCTGGCAGCGCTGTCAGGCTCCTGTGGCTATTTATGCTACAATGATTCTTGACAGGCGGTCCATCGCTGCTTTCCCACCTGCGTCACACGCAACCGGGGGGAAGGAGATCAATGAGCATCAAAGGCGTCGAGGGAATGACCGTCGACCAGCTCAACATGGAATTGCAGCGCGGGGGCAAATTTGTGGTCTTCCAGTACTGCATTTCCGTCGTCGTGCTGACTTTCAGGCGCAATTCGAGTATTTACTTCGTCAGGGCTGAAGACAATGCACCGTCCAAGGGCATCAGCTATACGCTCCTTTCTCTGCTGTTGGGTTGGTGGGGCATTCCCTGGGGACCGATCTTCACGATAGCAGCCATCGCGAACAATCTACGCGGTGGCAAGGACGTGACGCAGGAAGTTATCGCCTCACTCAATCAGCCCGCAGCCACCCGAGGGAACACCCATCATGACTGAAACGCCAGAAAGAGACGGACTCACACCACGCGTCAAGTACGGGTTGATAGTCGGCGCGGTGGGCCTGGTGCTCAACACCTGCTTCAGCGCCATAATATCCTGCTGCGGCCCCCTGGCCGCTCTGCTGGCCGGGGCCGTCGCCGGGGCGCTGGCCGCCCGCGAGGAAGACCCCCCTACCCAGGACGACGGCGCGCGCCTGGGCGCGATTTCCGGCCTCATCGCCGGAGCATTCGTCCTGGTGGGGCAAGTCATCGGCGTGAGCGCCATCCTGGCCCTCTACCCGGCCCTCGACGTGCCCCCCCTGCTTGGAGACCTGCCCGCCCCCTCTGACGTGGCGGGGCAGCTCGGCTACTGGTTTGGCGGCCTGGGCGTGGCCTTTTGCGTCGGCCTCCTCGACATCGCCTTCAGCGCCGGGGCCGGTGCCCTGGCCGGGTACCTCGCCTCTCCTGCCGATGGGGAGCTTCTGCCTTCCGAGTGAGATGGTGATTTATGGACGATTTACACGAATTGGCGCAATTGATTAAGCAGCGAAACGCTGTCGCGAGCGAGATCGCTGCTCTTATCGAGCGCCCTGCTCAGATCGGGCACGTTGGCGAATACGTGGCTTCCAGAATATTTCACATTGAATTGCAGGAATCCGCGTCACAGAAAGGCATGGATGGGCATTTCTTGGAGGGTCCGCTTGTTGGACGCTCTGTCAACATCAAGTGGTATGCTAAACAAGAGAGTATGCTTGCTATAAACCCAGAGGCGCTTCCAGACTTCTACCTCGTGTTAGCAGGCCCAAAAACTGCTGCCATGTCGTCGCGTGGACAGACTCGGCCCTGGATAGTCTCCTCGGTACACCTTTTCGACGCTCAAGAGCTTGTCGACGTGCTGCGCGAACGCGGCATCATCTTTTCGGTGGCGACCAGCGTGCGGCAACATCTTTGGGATGAAGCAGAGCTTTATCCCAATCAGCGGACTCATTTTCTACAACTGACGGATGACCAGCGTCAGCTACTTGCCCTTTTCCAGTAAACAATGAGGGTTGCATTCGCTTGCCAAGCTAACTGCTGACTGCTGACCGCTCGCAGCTACAAAACCAAAGAGGCGACCCTTGGGCCGCCTCTCTTCATGTCCATCCGAATTCCCGGCTACGACAATCGGAACACCCAGCCCGTGTAGATGATGTTCGGGTTGGTCAACAGGCTGGGATAGGTGCCCGAATTCAGGTTGACTATCGTGCTTACCGGCACCCCGGTGATCCCGGCGATCCGGATCAGGTAGTCGCCCGGCCTGACCGTGTACGTGTCGCCGGTGTAGCCACCGCCACCCTGTCCGTCCGGCAGCACCAGCACCCAACCGGGGTAGATGACGTTCGGGTTGCTGGTCAGGCTGGGATAGGTGGAGTTGTTCAGGCTGACCAGGGCGGATACGGTCGTGCCGTTGGACGCCGCGATCTTCGTCAGACTGTCGCCCCCGACCACGGTGTACGTGCCGCCCGGCGAGGGGGCCGTCGTGGTGGTCGTCGTCGTGGTGGGCGCGGCGGGCGGGGGAGCCGTCGCCGAGACCGCTGCCCACGAGAACTTAGCCGTCGCCCCCTGGACGTTGTCGTAGTACTCGATCCTGATGTTGTGCTCGCCGCCGCTCATGAACTTGTCGGCGCTGATCGTGCGCGTTCCGTGGTCGAACCACTGGTCGAGGATCAGTTGGTCGTTGTCCAGCCAGACACGCATCCCGTCGTCGCTGGTTGCCGTGAAGCGATACGTGCCCTCGCCGAAGTTCACCGTCGCCGTCCAGCGCACCGAGAAGTTATCCGAGTTGATGCCACTGGCGGGCGCGCCGTAACCCCAGGAGAAGTTCACCGCCGTGTCGTTGCGCTGTAGGGCCGGAGTGCCGCTCAGGTCCCGGTTGTTGTAGTATTGCCCTTTCCAGTTGGGGTATATCGCGCTCTCATCCGGCGAGCCAGAGGCACCACCACCAGTGGTATCTTCAGACGATTCTCGCTCCCAGTCGAACTTGGCAATCGCCTTTTCTTCGTAGTCGTAATACTCGACCCGGATCTTGATTTTCTCGCCCTTCTCGATAAAGACGTCTTTTTCTACCGTTCGTTTTTCACCGTCTTCCCATTCGTCGATGATAAGGTCATCGTCCAGGTAGACGCGCATCCCATCGTCGAAAGTCGCCTTGAAACGGTAAGTCCCCTCTTTATTGAACTTGACCGTGCGTTTCCATTCGACGGAGAATTCATCCTTCGGAATGCCGCTAATCGGCCTGTCTTTGCCCCAGTTGAAATCGATCTCGTCGTCGTTTCGTTCTTCGTCGGGCTTGCCCTCCAGGTCCATGTTGTCGTAATAATCGCCGTTCCAATCGTCATCCCCGGCATACACCTCGCCAGGGCTGCCGAATACAAAAGCAGCCCCCACAATCATCATGGCGGCGAGTACGCGAATTATTTTGCTCATTATTCCCTCCCGCAGTCTTCCGCAGTCAATCCCTGCTGACGCCCGTTCCCCCTTTGGCATGTGTGGCTGGCGATTTTGCTGTTGCACTCGCTCTGATACAGCCAGCAGCCACAGAAGAGTACTATCCCATCCACTCATTTCTACGCAGCGATGAGTGAGAGGTTTCAAGGTAATTTCTCACCAGGAAGTATACCACGACCCCTCCTCCTTGCCCCCTAAATAATTTGGGGTATGGGATGTATATGCACGTTCTTCTTGCTGGCCGTTACGCGTCCAGGAAAGCAGCCGGATCGGCCAGAAACGCCTTGTACAACCGGTAATGGGCCGTCTCTTCGTAGGCGATTTCCGCCACGCGCGGCCCGTCGAAACTGAGGATTTGCGCGCCGGAGTGGGCCAGTAGAATCGGCGAGTGGGTGGCGATGATGAACTGGGCGTGCCCCTGCGCCTCGAAAGCTCGCAGCACCCTCAGGAAATCTACCTGGCTGCGCGGCGAGAGCGCCGCTTCCGGTTCGTCCAGCAAATACAGCCCCGGTATCTTGAAACGGCCCCTGAGATACGCCAGAATGCCCTGGCCGTGTGAGAGCGTGTTAAACACCGCCCCGCCGTAATACTTCAACTGGCCGGGGTCCGAGGCGGCCACGTCGTCGATGAACTCGGCGAAGTGGTGAAACGTCTCCGCGCGAAAGATCGCCCCGCTGACCTTGCCGTCGGCCCAGCCCACGCTGATGTACTCGTGCAGGCGCGCTTCGTGGGGGTTATCGTGCACCTTGTGGCGGCGCGGGGGCGTGTGCCACATGTGAATATCACACTTGCGGGTGATTGCCTCCAGCAGCGTCGTCTTACCGGAACCGTTCTCGCCCACGAAGAAGACCACCTGCCGCCGGAAGCGCAGCGTGGGGTTATCCGCGAAGAGCGGAATGTTGAAGGGGAAGCGCTCGTTGGTGGGGAACCGGTCGCTGTGGACCGTCACGTCTGTCAGATGCATTCGCCGCTCCGCTGGTGTCAGCCTTCCAGAATGCGCAGCACCGCGCGCACCGGCGAGCCGTCTGCGTCGGCCAGCTTGAGCGGCAGTGCGATCAATTCGTAGTCGCCGTCCGGCACCCCCTTCAGCGAGAGACCCTCCAGGATGCTGATGCCCCGCCGGTTCAGCGCGTGGTGAGCGGGCATGTCCTCGCTGTCAGCCGGGTCCACCGAGGGTGAGTCCAGGCCGATTAGCCTGATTCCTAACGCGGCAAAATGATCGGCCATTTCTACCGTCATATGGGCAAAATCGCTTTCCCATTGCTCATCCGGTACGTCGCTGGCCGGGGTGTGAAATAACACCCGCTCGGCCCCGTCCAACGCGCCGTCCGCCAGATCCCCGGGCAGCAGGCCGCCGGTCTTGTCCACCGAAACGACCCGTGCCGGTCCGATGAACGTCTCTAGCGACATTTGCGTTAAGCTTAGCCCGTCCGCCGCAAAATGGTACGGCGCATCGACGTGCGTGCCCGTATGCGTGCTCATCGCCAGCGTCGACACGTTGACCATCTCGCCCTCGTCAATCGCCACCATCAACTTGCGGCTGAAGGCCGGGTCGCCCGGCCAGACAGCGATCTCCGGCGAGAGTGTCCGCGTGATGTCATATAGCATGCGTTTGCATCTCCTGTTTGGGTTGTCCTGTTGCGAGGTGTGTAGTGGATGCTCTCTCACGCCACCACGCCCCGCACGTTGGGAAATTCCAGATATTCCTGCCGTTCCATGATTCGCTTCAGCGCCAGCACCGTCTGGGCGACCTCTTCGTAGCTGTTGTACAGCGCCACCGGGGCCAACCGGATCATATCCGGCGGCCTGAAATCCGGCACGATGCCATGCCGCTTCAGCGCCGCGTTGATTCTGGCCCCCTCCGGGTGCACCAGGGCGACGTGTCCGCCGCGCCGCACGTCGTCACGCGGCGTCGCAATGCCGATGCCGCTGTCCGACAACTCGCGCTCCACCCACGCCACCAGGAAGCGCGTCATCCCCAGCGATTTCTCGCGAATCGCCTCGATGCCCGCCTCCTGGAACATCTCCAGCGACGCCTGCAAAGGGGCCATGCTCAATATCTGGTTCGTGCCCATCTGGTAGGCCCCGGCGTTCCCGGCGAACGTCGGCTCGTGCGCCATGTCGAACTGCCTGTCTTTGTCCGAGGAAAACCAGCCCGCCAGGCCGGGCCGCGCCCCAAAATGCCGCCGGTTGACGTACAGCCCGCCCACCGCGCCCGGACCGGCGTTCAGGTGCTTATAGTTGCACCAAACCGCAAAGTCAACGTCCCACGCGTCGAATTGGTGCGGGACCGAGCCAATCGAATGCGCGGCATCGATGCAGATCAAAATGCCTCTGTCGTGAGCCTCCCGCGTCAGCCGGGCGATGTCCAGAAGCTGCCCGGTCGTGTACACCACGCCGGGGACCACCAGCATCGCCACCTCGCCCTCAGAGGAATCCATGAGCGCCACGACGTCGTCCTCTTCGATTAGCCGCTCCCGGCTCTCAACGACCAGCAGATTCTCCTCGGCGTCCAGGCCGTGCAGCGCCAGATGGCTTTTGACCGCGTACACGTCCGTTGGAAACGCATACTCGTCGACGACGATTTTAGTGCGCCTGCCTGCGGGCCGGTAAAACGTCGCCAGGATTTGGTGCAGGTTGACCGTCGTCGAATTCGCCACAATCACTTCGTCCGCCGCCGCGCCCAGCAACGGGGCCAGCAGCGCGCCCAGCGATTCCGCCAGATAGTACCAGGCCGGTTCCGCCTCCATCCAGCCGTCGATACCCAACGCTTTCCACTCGGCGATGGTCTGCAGCAGGCGTTCCTCCGCCCGCCGTGACAGCGGACCCAGCGAGTTCCCATCCAGATAGATGCCCTCCGGCAGGTAAAACTCCTCCCTGAAGCGCCGCAATGCATCCCCGGCATCCAGGGACCGGGCCTCCTCGATGAGCTTTTCGCGTCCGGGCATAGGTAAGTTGGCCTCTCGTTAGAACAATCCGTCGTGATCTCGTCTCACGCTGTGGGACCGGGGTGAACGTACCGGCTCGGTGCTCGGTATCGCGATGTGCTAAAATCACCGTGGCCCAACGCATTCTAGCACGGCTGAGGGAGAGAACAAAACGGTAGGGCCAGACGACAGCGCGCACTCAGACGTAAACGGTATTCCGTTGCTTTATTGGGTGAACAGGGTTTATACTGCCCTCGATTCCACGTCAACTGGGGAGTGATATGAGCACAACACTTGAGCGCCAGGACATCAAGAAAGGCGTCTATCTGTTCGCCGTCCACGGCGACCTCGACGCGGCGGGCGGGCTGGCCGTCAAAGACGAGTTTGAATCCTACGTGGCCGAAAACCCCGCGCGCTGCATCGTCGACCTGTCAGATGTCAGCTACATGTCCAGCTACGGCCTGCGCGTGCTGCTGTCGGTAGCCAAGATTTTGCAGCAAGGCGGTGGCGAACTTCACCTCGCCGCCCCCACCCAACGCGTCATGGACGTGCTGGCAACCTCCGGCTACAACACGCTCTTCCCCGTCCACGACACGCTGGACAAAGCCAAATCCACTTTGGGCGCGTAGGCACACCATCCCTGGAAATGAAAACGAGGCAAGCCGTGATTCGGGCTTGCCTCGTCGTGGTTATGTCATCGTAGCGCTAGTAAGTCGGCAAACTGGGGTCGATTTCCTCAGCCCAGGCAATGATACCGCCCTTCAAGTTATGAAGCTTGGTGTATCCGTGCGAAATCAACATCTCGACCACCTTCCCACTGCGGACGCCCGTCCGGCAGTGCACCACGATCTCCCGCGCCGTGTCCAGTTCGCCCATGCGCTCCAGCACCTCGCTCATCGGAATGCGTAGCGACCCCTCAATCGCGGCAATCTCCCACTCGTGCGGATCGCGCACGTCCAGCAGCAGGATGTCGTCGCCAGCGTCCAGCAGTTCCTTGTACTCGGCCACGCTGATCTCCGGCACCCGGCCCTCTGGCTGGTGCGCCGCGTACAGGCTGTCCTCGAAGGCGGGCATCCCGCAGAACTGCTCGTAGTCGATCAGTTCCGTCACCGTGGGGTTGGGGCCGCAAACCGGGCAGTTGGGATTCTTGCGCAGCTTCACCTCGTCAAAGGTCATGTTGAGCGCGTCGTAGAGCAGCAGCCGCCCGATGAGCGGTTCCCCGCTGCCCAGGATCAGCTTGACCACCTCGGTGGCCTGGATCGCCCCGACAGTGCCCGGCAGCACGCCCAGCACGCCCCCTTCGGCGCAGCTCGGCACCAGTCCGGGTGGCGGTGGCTCCGGGAACAGGCAGCGATAGCACGGGCCTTCCTCGGCGTTGAACACCGTCGCCTGGCCTTCGAAACGGAAGATGCTGCCGTACACGTTCGGCTTGCCCAGGATGACACAGGCATCGTTGATAAGATAGCGGGTCGGGAAGTTGTCCGTCCCGTCGACGATGATGTCGTAATCCTTCAGAATGTCGAGCGCGTTATCCGACGTGAGCGGCACCTCGTGTCTCTCGAACACCACGTTCGGGTTCACGTCGCTCAGCGTCTCGATGGCGCTATCCAGCTTCGGGCGGCCTACGTCCTTCGTGCCGTGCAGCACCTGCCGCTGCAAGTTGCTGAAATCCACCGTGTCGAAGTCCACCAACCCGATGCGCCCGACGCCTGCCGCCGCCAGGTAAAGCCCCAACGGCGAGCCAAGCCCCCCTGTGCCGATCAACAGCACGCTGGCCGCCTTCAACTTCCGTTGTCCCTGCATGCCCACTTCCGGCATGATGAGGTGGCGGCTGTAGCGCTTGATTTCCTCGTGACTGAATTCCACAGCATCCGGTGAGATGCGGTCTCTAACAGCCATCAAATAAGTTCTCCTTCCAACGGCTAAGACTTCTCGATGGGCGCGCCGATCAGGTTGCCCCATTCGGTCCACGAGCCGTCGTAATTGCGTACCCTTTCGTACCCCAGGATGTACGTCAGCGCAAACCACGAATGCGACGAGCGCTCCCCAATCCGGCAGTAGGCGACGACCTCGGTCCAGGGCACGTTGAGTGCCTCGGTCATTGCGCCCCTCCCTTGGCTTGCACGATGTCTTCACTCACGATGTCAGGTCGGCCAGTTGGCGGCGCAGCTTATCCTCGCGCGCCACCCCGTTGTTGACGCCGTGCGGCTCGCCCTGCCCATCGACCACGAACGTCGTCGGCAGGCTCAACACGCCCCACGCTTGCGCCAGTTCGGGCCGTTCGTACACGTTGACAGCCAGCACTTGCAGGCCATCGTCGCCCAGTTCCTCTTGCAGCGCGGCCAGCGCGGGCTTCTGCACCGTCAGGCACGGCGCGCAGTCCGGCGACCAGAAGTAGACGATGCCCGGCACGCCGGGTCGCCATTCACCCAACAACCCGTTCGCCGCGCCGTTCTGGCCGCGCGAGGCGCGCGTCACTCTCGATACCTGCCAGCGCGTGCCCACCTGGTACGCCGCCAGCCCGATCACGGCAATGCCGACCACGATGCCGATTCGCGCCAGCATAGGCTATGCCGCCTTCCGTGGCTGCCTGCCCGGCAAGACGTTCGCGTCCTGCGGGGCATACGCGAATCCCGGCGTGCCCAGCTTATTGAGTTGGTAGTAAAGGAAACAACCCACGCAGAACCCGCCGAACAAGTTGAGCGCGGCCAGCGCAATCACGACCCAGGCCAGCGCCCAGCCGACCAGGGGCGCGCCCAGCAGCAAACTCGCCGTCGAGCCTGCCAGAAAGGCCCCGCCCAATCCCTGCGCGAAGTTATGCGGTTCGGGGTTGTCCGTCACCACGTCCGGTTTCACCAGCCCAACCGGCCTCAGGACGTGGCGGTAAATCCGCTTGAACAGCGCCGCCCCCGTCACGGCGGTACCCACCAGCATGACCAGCGCCACGAAAGCCACCAGCCACCACGTATCGGCAACGAACGCCAGCACCAGCAGGCTGATGATGAAGCCCTGGTTGGTGCGCAAGGCCGAATAGTCTACTTTGCGGGGAAGGGTGTTGCTCGCCATCGCTGCCTCCTTTGGTTGTTATGACGCCCCTACGTTCATCCTCCGGCGATAGAGGGGATAATCCTCAACCTGTCGTCCTCGCTCACGGCTGTCTCCACGCCCTCCAGGTAACGGATATCCTCGTCGCCCAGAAACACGTTGACGAAGTTGCGCAGCTTGCCTTCGCTGTAAAGGTGGGCACCCAGGTCGGGATACTGCGTCACCAGGTCTTGCAGCGCCACGCTCACCGTGTCGCCGCTCACCGTGACCTCTGTGTTGTTGTCCGTGTACGGACGCAAAGGGGTTGGAATACTGATCTTTGGCATTTCTCACTCCAGCTAGCAATTGTTTTCCAAAAAACTAATCTGTTTCCAGATTTTCCTCGATAAAACCGTTACGATCTCGCCCAAGCCGCCAGGCCAGTGTCTCCTCGGCCTTGCCCCCACGCACGGACGTGATGAGGTAGGCCAGGTTGGGCAAAGCCATATCCAGGTCAAATTGCGACGGGCGCGGCGGGTGGTCCGGGTGTGAGTGGAAGATGCCCACCACCGCCAGCGAACGCGCGTCGGCCTCGTCCTCGGCCTGCATCCAGTCGCGCGGCTCCAGCAGGTAGCGCGTGGCCTGGGTGGCCGGGTCCCAGCGATTCTCCACCGTCAGCACCACCTCGACCCGGGTAACCTCGCCGTCGCTCGCGCCGAGCAGAAAACCCGCCCCTTCGTTGGGATAGCTGGCCTCGCCGTGCTGCAAAATCACCTCGTAGGCGGCCCTGTCCACCCGCACCGTGTGCTTCTCACTCACGCGTCCGCGTCCTCTACGTTCCAGAACGTCTCGCTCAAGTACTTGTAACCGTTGTCCGGGAAGACCGTCACCACCACGCCTTCGTCCAGTTCGCGCGCCACTTTCAGCGCAGCAGCCAGCGCCGCCCCCGACGACACGCCGATTAGCAGGCCCTCCTCGCGGGCCATCCGGCGGCACATTTCGTGGGCTTCCTCGGTCCTGATACCCAGTATCTTGTCGGGAAAACCTGAATCGTAGATGCCCGGCGCGACAGCCGTCGGCATATGCTTAAGCCCCTCCAGGCCGTGGAACGGCGAGTCGGGTTGCAGGGCCACCAGCTTGACCTCGGGGTTGTGCTCCCTGAGGCGGCGGCCCGTGCCCATCATCGTGCCGCTCGTGCCCAACCCGGCCACGAAGTGCGTCACCCGTCCTTCGGTGTCACGCCAGATTTCCACGCCGGTCCCCTCGTAGTGGGCCTGCCAGTTGGCCGGGTTGTTGTACTGGTCTGCGAAGAAGTAACGGTCTGGGTCGGCCTCGTAAATCTCTTGCACCCGGTGGATGGCCCCATCCGTCCCCTCAAGCGGGTCGCTCAGAATCACCTCGACGCCGTGGCCGCGCAGGATAGCCAGCCGTTCTGGGCTGGCGTTGGCCGGAATCACCAGGGTCACTTTGTAGCCTCGCGCCGTGCCCATCATGGCGTAGGCGATGCCCATGTTTCCAGACGTGGAATCCAGCAGAATCTTACCTGGATGCAGCAACCCATCACTTTCGGCCTGCTGCACGATGCTCAACGCCGGGCGGTCCTTCACCGAGCCGCTCGGATTGGTCCACTCGGCCTTGGCATAGACCTCCACCGTGTTGGGCAGCCCTCCGGAAATCAGGGGCAGCTGCAAGAGCGGCGTATTACCCACCAGGCTGTCAATCGTCTGGCCCAATGCCCTTGTGCTGGCTACTCCGCCACTTCCCTTCAACAATGTCATTGAGATATCCTTCGCTTCTGGCAAACAAAAAAACCGACTGGCACGAAAAAAGAGCGTGACATCGCCTCGCCCGCTTCGCCGCGCTGCGGTTGCAAGCCGCAGCCCAGGGACGGTGTCACCCTCTTCGCCGGTCGGTTCTGAATTGCTACCGGTGTCTCAAGAGGGTATCAACGTCCCCGCTTCAGACACATGCACATCTTCGTGGTCACGATTTCGCCATTTCTACAATAATTATGATACAAATTATAAACTTTTGACGGGTATTGTCAAGGGTAGCTTTCTTACGTAACCTCCGCTTTTCACATTTGTGCCTGTCTGTATCCACCAGACCCGCGCCCGTTCCATCACGCGGCAGCCCGCTCCTGCCTCAGCGCCCAGACCAGCGTGCCAGCCAGGGCCACCGTCCAAATCCAGGCCAGCGCGATCAAGCCAGACCACCCGCGCCGCACCACCTCGGTCTCCTTCGCGCTGCCGCCCTTCTGATACAGCTTCAGATAGTCAACCCCGTCGAAACGCACCACCAACGCCGGAGTGTTGGCTTTTTGCGTCTGCCACGCTGCTTCCGCGCCGACAGTGTAACGCTGGCGTTGGTCGGCAATCGTGTAGAACAGATCGTACTCGTATGCCGCGTCGGGCGACATCTCGGGCAGGATGTCGCCGGGAAAGTACTGCCTCAGCGAAAACGCGCCAGACCGGTAGGAAACGGCCACCGTCACCCCCTCAACGCCGGGCTGGCGGCCCAGATACTCGCCCACGTACATGATACCCTCGTTCTGTTCCATGATAGGAATCATCCGCACGGCGACCCGGTTGCCGCCCAGCAAATAATTGAAGTGCGCGCCGTAATCAGGCGCAAACGGCAGCGTCACCAGTGCCTGCAAGCCAATCGCCAGCCCGATGAGCATGGCGGGCAGCCTGCGCCCCACCCTGGGACGCTTCTCCTGGACCGCCGCCTGGAGCAGCGAGACCAGCCACACCAGCCCAATCGCAGCCAGGATTTCTGTGGCCGCCTGGGTTGGCAGCACGTAACGGACGATCTTCTTGGCGCTGAGCGACATCTGCACGACGAAGAACACCGCGTAGGCAACCAGCAGCCAGAATGATACCGGCGGCACCGGGAGTCTGGCCCGCCGTCGCCAGATCGTATAGCCGCCCAACGCCACCAGGCCGAGCGTCAGCGTCACGAACGTGCTGCGAAAGGCCATCGCCGTGGGGTAAAACAGCACGGTGAGCTGTTCGCCGTGGTACAGCCGCCCGGCGAAGAGTGTCTGGTGGGGATGCGGCACCGTGCGAGACCATTCGACCTGCGCATAGATACGTCGTAACACCTGCAAAGGCTCCAGCCACATCGGCGGCCACAGGGCGAAAGGCAACACCACGAACAAAGCCCACCACAGCCCAGGCCGCACCACGTCGCGCCAGACTTCGCGCAGCAGCCAGCGTGCCCGCCCCTCCTGGTGCCCGGCCCATTCGTGACGCAACCGGATCACCAGATACGTCAGCAGGACCAGCCCGGTGTATGGAAACAGAAAAACGGCAGGCGATTTGGTCAGCAGGGCCAGCCCGCCCGCCAACCCCGAAAGGATCAGGTAGCGGCGCTGGCCCACGTGCAGGCCCGCCAGCAGCGAGAGCGCCGAGAGTAGCATCAGCGCGCTCATCATCGCGTCGAGGTGCAGCACCCGGCTGTTCGCCAGGAAATACGGGGCCAACGTCAGCAGCCCGCCCCCGGCCAGCGCCACCTCCCAGCCGCCCAGCTTACTCAAAACCCAAGTGGTGGCGACGATTATCACGGCCAGTCCCACCGCCAGCCCCATCACCGCCGCCGTGACACGCTCGCCGGTCGGTGTGGCATAAGGCGGGAACGCCCAGCTAAACAGCACCCGCAGCGGGCTGCCGTCCAGTGTCAGCTTGTCGAGCAGGCGTATGGCCGGGCCGCCGAGCGCCATCGTGGTCACCCCCGGATGGTACGACTGGTACAGCTTGTCGAGGTTGCCCTTGACCAGCGCGCTGACAAAAGCCTGGCTGCGCTCCAACCACTGTCCGGGCCACGAGATAGGCCGGTAGGCGCGCAGCACGAACGAGATCACAAACAGGCCCGCCAAGGCCCAGCCCGAAGCCCGCCTGGAGAGCGTCATGAAGTTGCCCCCTCAGACGTGCTTCGCAGCGCCCACACTAACGTCGCTGCCATCCCCACCGTCCAGGCCCACGCCATGCCGGTAAACCCGGCCCATCCGCGCCGCTTCACGATAGTCTGATCAGTCTCAGCATCCTGGGCCGCGTAAAGCCAGATGAATTCGACCCCATCGTAGCTCACGACCAAACGCGGGGGCTTCTCGCGCAAGGCGTTCCACCTGGCCTCCCACCTTTCAGGCCGATACTGTCGCTGCATCGTCGCCAGGCCGAAGACGTAATAGTCGCCCTCCGACGCTGCGGTGCCCTGCTCCACCTCGCCGGGGAAGTATTGCAGCGCCGAGCCGTACACCGGGAACCAGGTCACCAGCTGCTGCGAGGCGGCCCCCGGTTGGCGGCTCAAGTAATCGCCCACGAACAGCATGCCCTCGTTGCGCTCGACGATTTCCATCACCCGCACCGCCACCTGATTGCCGCCCAGCAAGTAATTGTGGTGCGCGCCATAATCGGGTGCAAAGGGAAGCGTCACCAGCGCCTGCAAGCCAATCGCCAGCCCAGCGAGCGCTCCTGGCAGCGCGCGCGCCAGCCGGGGCCGGTGATCCGCCACCGCTCGTTGCAACAGGCCGGTCAGCCCCACCAGCCCCACTGCCCCCAACACCTCCATCGCCAGGTGGGTCGGCAGCACGTAACGCCCGTAGCGCTTGCCCCCCAACGACATCTGAATCGTGAAGAAGACGGCGTAAGCCACCAGCAGCCAGAAGGTGAGCGGCTGAACCGGGGGAGACGTGACTCGCTTGCGCCAGACTGTGTAGAAGCCCAACGCCACCAGACCAAGGGTCAGCGTCACGAACGTGCTGTTGAAGGCCAACGTCACCGCGTAAAACAAAGGCCCCGGATCCTCCCCGACGTAGAGCCTTCCGGCCAGGAAGATGGACTGGGGAACCGGGTTCGACACCTGCGCCCGTGTCTCAAGCACGACCTTTTGCAGCGTGCCAAGGGGGTCGACCCACATCGCAGGCCACAGCGCGAAGGCCAGCGCCGCCACCACCCCCCACAGCAGACCGGGCCCCACCAGACCCCGCCAGGCTTCGCCCAGCAGCCACCGGGCGCGTCCTCCGCCGTGCTGGTCCCACGCGCCACGCACGTCCCGGACCAGGTATGCCAGCAAAGTCAGGCCGGTGAACGGTATCAGGAACAGGCTCGGCGTCTTGGTCAGCAGCGCCAACCCGCCCGTAAACCCCGACAGCAGCAGGTAGCGGCGCTGGCCGGTCTGGAGGCCGGTCAGCAGCAGCAGCGCAGAGAGCAGCATAAACGAACCCAACAGCGCATCACCCTGCACGATACGGCTTTGGGTCAGGAAGTAGGGGGAAAAGGTCAGCAAGCCCGCTCCGGCCCACGCCAGTCGCCGCCCGCCCAGCCGCTGCAGCGTCAGGGTCAAGGCGACGATCAACCCCGCCAGCGCAATCGCCAACCCAAACACCCCCAGCGCCACGTCCCGTCCCAGGTCGGTCACGTAGGGCGGAATCGCCCAATCGAACAACGCCTGGGCGGGTGTGCCTTCCACCGACTGGTAAAAGCGAATCGTCAGGCCGCTGGCTGCCAGCATCGGGACCCCGGGGTGATATTGCTGGTAGGTTTCTGCCCAACGCCCATTCATCAACCGGCTGGCAAATCGGATGGACCGGTAGAGTTTCTGGTCGCTCCACGAGGCAGGGTAGTAGGCTCGCAGAAAGAAGGACACCAGGAACAGGCCGACCAGTGCTCCGAGAGATGCGATTCGAAATTGCTTCATCGAGATTCTAGACAGCAGATTCCACTGTGGATGCATGTTGAGGCGGATCGCGTCGCAGCGCCCAGGCCAGGACAGCCACCAGTCCCGCTGTCCATAGCCACGCTACGACGATGAATCCGTTCCAGCCGCGCTCTATTGCCACAGGCGGTCCCGACTCGGCCGGTTTGGAGGCATACAGCCACAAGTAGTCGACGCCGTCAAAGCGCACCACCGCCTGTGGCGTTTGGTCGCGATAGCGTTCCCAGGCCGGTTCCCAATTCTCGGTAGCGATTCTTCGCTGCAGCATGGCCCGGCTAAACAAGAAGTAGTCCATGCCTGCCAGCCCACCGTACTCGGTAATTCCGGGAAAATATTGGATGACCGATTCGTTGAGCGGAAACGCGGTGGAAAGGCTCTTCGATTCTAGATCCTCCTGGAGGTGCAGGTAGCGAGCAATGTGAAGCATGCCTTCGTTTCTGTCGCCCACCTGCACCATCTGCACCGCAACGCGATTGCCGCCCAGCAGGTAGTTGTGATGCGCGCCATAGTCGGGCGCGAAGGGCAGTGCCACCAATGCCTGCAGCCCAAGCCCAACGCCTATCATCGCCCCAGGAAGCGTTTGCCCGAGGCGTGGCCGGACAGTCGCCATCGCCTCGCCGACGATGTCGGCCAATCCTACCAACCCGACTGCCGCGATAAGCTCCAGCATCAAATAGTCCGGTAGAGCATAGTGCGGTCGCAGCGGAGGGGTAACTCGCTTCCTCCACAGCGTGTAGTGTCCGATGGCAACCACGCAGAGCGTCGTGGTGATGAACGTGCTGTTGAACGCAATGGTGATGGGATAGTAGAGAATGCCTAGATTCGTGCCCGTGTAGACGCGCCCCAAAAAGAACATCTGGTGCTGGTGGGGTCGCGCGACAGTCGTCTCCGCAAAGGCGAAGACCCTCGCCAGCGTGTCGACAGGCCTCGCCCACATGGCAGGCCACAGGGCGAAGGCCGACGCGGCCAATATCACCCACAGCGCCAGCGGCACCAGCAAATCCTTCCCGGCCTCGCCCAACAGTCGGCGTATCCCTCCCTCTGCATACGTCGCTCGCTCGTCGCGGACTCTCAGCGCCAAGTGGACCAGCAGGGCCAGGGCAGAATAGGGCAAAAGGAATAGGGCCGGTGACTTGGATAGCAGCGCCAGCCCGCCGGCGAACCCAGATAGCAGTAGATACCAGCGCTGGCCGGTTTGCAGACATGCCAGCAGCAGTAGCGCCGAAAGTAACATAAACGTGCCAAGCAGCGCGTCGGATTGCACAATACGGCTTTGTGCCAGGTAGAAGGGTGAGAATGTCAGCAGCCCTGTCCCGGCCAGCGCAAGTCGCAATCCGGCCATCTTCCGCAGTGTCAGCGCGATAGCCACGATCAGCGCGGCCAGCACGATTGCCAGCCCAAACACCCCGATAGCCATGCGTTCGCCAAAGTCGGTCACGAATGATGGAACCGCCCAGCTTAGAAGTTCCTGCGCAGGCGATCCATCCAGATACTGGTAAAGCTGGACCGTCAGCCCGCTGGCGGTCATCATGGTGACACCGGGGTGGGGCTGGCGGTAAGTACCCACCCAATGGCCTCTCAGCAACTCATTCGTGAAGACTCTGGCTCGCTCTAGCTTCTTATCCGTCCGTCCAACCGGATGATAGGCTCTCAGCACGAATGCCAGCAAGAACAGGCTGGCAAACAAGCCAAACATCACCATCCGACGATGTGATGGTTTCAACGTTTCCATCCGAAATGGTGGAGGTCTGAATCACGCATTGCATGTATCAACTCGTTTGCCAAGTTGATGGCGTCACACTCAACGTGCAAATTGACCGGCGCGCTATCCCGGCTCAGGCTCTATGTTGGCAGCATTGGCTTCGTTTCAGAGTAGGCAGGTATTATACGCTCCCCCACCGGATTGTCGAATACCTTCCTGAAGAGTCTGCCATAGGCGATCAAGAACTTGTGGATACACCATCAACGTACTCCGAAGAGACGGACCACCGCCTCGTCACCGCCCAACGTGGCAAAGTAGCTTGCGTCTGAAGCAAAGTCCACTTTCCAGATGATGCCGTCGCTGGTCTGAATCTCGTTGAATGCGCGAGCGTGCGACGGGTCCCACAAAACGACCCGCGCGTCGCTGCCAACGCTCACCAGCACGCTGCTGTCAGGGGACCAGGCCAGATACTGCACCCCACCGTCCTGGGCAAACCACGTTCGCTCTAAGACCCAGGTAGCAGTGTTCCACATCCAGATGTCGCCAACGCCGCTGCCTGCCGCCAGCCACGCGCCGTCCGGCGAGAACTTGGTGGCGGTCAGTATCCCCACCCCGTCGTTCAACGTGGTCACGGTCGCCAGTGACTCCAGGTCCGAGATGACGATGTTGCCCCTTGAGTTGCCCGAAGCGATCAGCGTGCCGTCGGGCGACACGTCCACGCTGCTCAACACCACGCCGTGCTCAGAGATGCGCCCGATCTCGTTGCCCTCTAAGTCAATCACGAACACCCGGCTGCTGTTGCCCCCGACGAACACCATCTTGCTGCCATCTGGCGTGAAAGCGATGTCGCTGGGATTGGTATCGGCCACGAAGCTATAAAGCTCGCGCTCGCTCTCCAGGTCCCACATGAAGAAACGGAAGTCGTCGCCGCCTGAGGCCAACAGTTTGCCGTCGGGCGAATACGCCATCGCTCGCCCTGGGCCGTTATGTCCCTCCAGGCTGCCCACCTCCCGGTGCAAGGCAACGTCAAACAGGCGAATCACCCCGTCGAAACCAAAAACGGCCAGTTGTCTGCCGTCGGGCGACAGCCTCATGGCATACGAAACCTGTTCCGCCCCGCCAAACTGGCCCAACTGCTCGACGTCGCGGGCGTTGTCAGCCGAAATCCCGGTGGACTCTGGCTCAGCCTCCTCGGCGACGGCAGTTGCTTCTGCCGGTTCTGCTCCGGCCACCATCGCCGTCGGCTCTGAGGTTGGCTCGTCCTCGCTGCCAAACAGGCCCGACATGGCCAGCACGATCACCAAGAGCAAGACGACAGCGCTCCCGCCGATAACCGCCAAAAGCCCGATAGGCAGCCCAAAACGTCGCGCCCTATCTCTGGCCTTCGGAACCTTGAGCGGCTGGGTAGTCGTGGACATCACCGTCGCCCCGTCCTCGAACTCCCCCTCCAAACCCGCCGCTGCGACGGCCACCCCCACAGCCACCTTCAAGGCAGCCACCAGGTCACCAGCTTTTTGGAAGCGGCTGTTAGGGTCCTTCGCCATCGCACGCTCGACTACTTCTCGCAGCGCTGGCGAGACGCCTTTCAGAGGAGGCGGGTCTTCCAGCACGTGTTTGAACAAAATGGCGGCGGGCGTGTCGGTATCGGGGTCAAAAGGGGCCTGCCCGGCCAGCATCTCGTAGAGCATCACGCCCAACGCATAAATATCGGAGCGGGAGTCCACCGACTCGCCCTGCACCTGCTCAGGACTCATATAGGTGGGCGTGCCGATGATCGCGCCGGTAGCCGTCCGCACCGCCGTGACGTTGGCGATGCGCGCCACGCCAAAATCGGTCAGCACCGGCTGCACGTCCTCTGGCAGCGGGGCGTGCGGGTCAATTGCTCCCAACTCGTGACGCAGCATCACGTTGGCCGGTTTCATGTCGCGGTGAACGATGCCGCGTGTGTGAGCGTAATCCAGCGCGTCAGCCAGCCCTTGCATCAGGTGGACAACCGTTTCCAGCGGAAGGGTGTTTCCGGCTCTATGCTGCACTTTCAAATAGTCAGATAGCGAGATTCCTTCCAGGAACTCCATAATCATGTACGGACTGTTGTCATCCGCCACGTCGTAATCGAAGACCTGCACGATATTGGGATGGCGCATGGCGGCCACAGCCTGCGCTTCGTCGCTGAAGCGGGTCAGCAATTCGGTATCTTCTGCCAGGTGGGAGTAGATGATCTTAACAGCTACCGGGCGCTTGAGCGTGGTGTGCTGCCCGCGATAAACCTCGGCCATGCCCCCTTTGCCAAGCAACTCCATGATCTCTACTTTGGAGACAGTACGCCCAATCCAATCGCTCATTACAAATCTCCCGTTGTCCTCCAGGATTCAGGATTCAGGGTTCAGGGTGGAGGGTGGAGTCAGGTCAGGGAAGGCCAAAAATGCGCACCGTCGCGTCGTCACCGCCCAGCGTCGCGAAGAAAGAGCCGTCTGGGGCGAAATCTACCTTCCATATCGTCCCGTCGGTATGTTGGAAAGAATTCAGCTCGCGCCCATTGGCTGGGTTCCAGAGCGTGACCTTGCCGTTAGTACCCACACTGACCAGCACGCTGCTGTCCGGCGACCACGCCAGATACTGCACCCCACCGCCGTGCGCCAGCCAATCCCGCTCGAGCGCCCAGTTCGTCGCATCCCACAGCCAGATATCACCGCTGCCGCTGCCCGCCGCCAGCCATGCGCCGTCCGGCGAAAACTTGGTGGCCCACAGCGACCCCGTGCCTTCGTTGAGTGTCGTCACCGTCGCCAACGAGTCGATTTTCGAGATAACGACGTTGCCACGCGTGTTGCCAGAGGCGATAAACTGGCCGTCGGGGGACACGTCCACGCTGCCCAGCACCACCCCGTGCTCGCCGATACGCCCGACTTCATTCCCATCCACGTCGATGACGAAGACCCGGCTGTTGTTGAAGCCGACGTAGACGACCTTGCTGCCGTCTGGCGTGAAGGTGATGTCGGCGGGATTAGTGTCGGCTACGAAGCTGTAGCGCTCGGTGCCTGTCTCCAGGTCCCACATGAAAAAGCGGAAATCATCGCCGCCCGAGGCCAGCAACTCCCCATCCGGCGAGTAAGCCAGCGCCGCGCCGATGCTGTTATGCCCGCTCAAGCTCTCTATTTCGTTGCCCGTCTCCACGTCGAAGATGCGAATCACCCCATCGAAGCCAAACACGGCCAGCTCGGTTCCGCTGGGCGCCACCTTCATCTCCAACGAAACCTGCTCCGCACCCGGAAACGCGTTCAACTGTTCGACATCCACTGCTGTTTCCAGTGTGACGACCGTCGGCGACGGCGCGACTTCCTCTTCTACTTCTTGCGGCTCTTCGGTGGGGGGAACCTCGGTCGGTGGCATGGGTGTTGGCGTGGGTTCTTCCGCCGCCCCGGAAAGGGGGATGACATTGCCCAACTGGCCGCACAAGCAAGCCAACGTGCCCAGCATGAGCACGCTCAGAGCAAACACGAACATACGTCGTCGACGAGTACGGAGCGCGTTGGCATCCGCCGACCCACCTTGCCTGGTAGTCATAGGTAATTTGTTCACGACACTTACCTCGTTGCCTGTCTTGATGGATAAAGTTGAGAATCTTGGATGGCGACGTTGAATAGCACAAGCATACAACACTTGACCGCAAGCGCCAGTCCCACCCTGGGGCCACCCGGCCTCAATTGTACCGGGTTGGCGGTTGGCGACCCACCATCTTGACGCCATCCCTGCCCTATGCTACACTGCCTGCCCAGATAATACGAACGACTGCGACGGAGCCCGACGGCCAATTGCCGTGCTTACAGAGAGCTGCCAGTCGGTGGGAGGCAGCAGCGCGGCGGACCGGCGGTCCACTCCCAATACGTCGCCCCGCGAGGAGTGGGGCCGGGTCTGCCCGTTACAGCTCAATGAGGCGCACTCAGCGCAGCCGAGTGTGCGAATCCAGGTGGCACCACGAACGCCCCTCGTCCTGGAAACGGACGGGGGCGCTTTTCGTTAGTCAGAGGGGGCGCGATAACGGTCATGGTAGTTCTATTCGTCATCCCGGCCTGCGGCCTGCTGCTGGCGGCAGTCCTGGGAATCGGTTGGGCCATTTACAAGCTGCTAGAAGAGCGAAACCGGAACTGAAGAAGCGACACAGCACTCGGAGGAGAGACAAACATGCTAGACATCAACGTCATACGCGATGACCCCCAGGGCGTCAAAGCCATCATGGACGACCTGAACGCATCCGATGTCAAACCACGCATCGACGCGGTGGTCGAACTCGACCAAAAGCGCCGTGCCCTGCTGACCGAGGTAGAGGCGCTCAAGTCCGAGCGCAACACAGCCAGCAAAGCAATCGGCAAGATGAAAGATAACGCCGAGCGCGAGGCCGCAATCGCCGAGATGAAAGCCCTCGGCGAGAAGATCGACACCCTCGACGGACAGGTGCGCGAGGTGCAGGCCGAACTCGACGAGCACATGGCCTGGATTCCCAACCTGCCCGGCCCCGGCGTGCCCGTCGGCCCCGACGAGAGCGCCAACGTCGTCGTCCGCACCGAGGGCGACCCGCCGCAGTTTGACTTCGAACCCCTCCCCCACTGGGACCTCGGCCCGATGCTCGACATTCTCGACTTCGAGCGCGGTGTCAAACTCAGCGGCAGCCGCTTCTACGTGATGAAAGGCATGGGCGCACGCTTGCAGCGTGCCCTCATCGCCTGGATGATCGACGTACACGTCTACGACAACGGCTACACCGAGGTCTACCCGCCGTTCATGGTCAAGGGCGAGTGCATGTTCGGCACCGGCAGCCTGCCCAAGTTCGGCGACAATCTCTACAAAGACCACGAGGAAGACCTGTGGTGGATTCCCACCGCCGAGGTGCCGGTCACCAATCTGCACCGCGAGGAAATCATCGAGCCGGGCGTCCTGCCGCTTTACTACGTGGCCTTCACCCCCTGCTTCCGCCGCGAGAAGATGAGCGCCGGGCGCGACACGCGCGGCATCAAGCGCGGCCACCAGTTCGACAAGGTCGAGATGGTCAACTTCGTCGAGCCGGACCAGTCGGAGGAAGCGCTGCAGCAGTTGGTCCGCAACGCTGAGGAAATCTGCCGCCGCCTGGGCATCCCGCACCGCGTGGTCCAGATGTGCACCGGCGACCTGAGCTTCGTGGCCGCCAAGAAGTACGACGTGGAGATGTGGGCACCCGGCGTCCAGGAGTGGCTGGAAGTCAGCTCTTGCTCCAACTTCCTCGACTTCCAGGCCCGGCGCGCCAACATCCGCTACCGGCCCGAAAAAGGGGCCAAAGCCCAATTCGCGCACACGCTCAACGGGTCAGGGCTGGCCCTGCCGCGCGTCGTCATCGCCATCCTGGAGAACTACCAGCAGGCGGACGGCAGCGTCGTCATCCCGGAGGTCTTGCGTTCCTACATGGGCGGCGTCGAAGTCATCAAGCCCCCGGCGTCCTAGCTGGAAGCGGCGGCTCGTGCCCGGCGGGCAGCCACGCCACCAGCAACACCACGGCAATCAGGGCCAAGCCCGCGCCGAACAAGAAAGGTGCACCCGGCCCGAAGCCCCGCCAGGGGCCAATGCCCTGCCACAGCACACCCGCCATCAGGCTGGCCGGGAAAGCCGCCAGTCCCTCCAACGTGCTATGCAGACCGTAGGCCACGCCGCGACGCGCAGAAGGCACCAGGTCGGCCACCAGGGCCTTAGCTGTGCCTTCTGCTGCGCCGTAGTACGCACCATACAGGGCGAACAGCGCCCACACTTGCCAGGCGCTCCTGGCGACGGCCAGCCCCAGGTAAATGAGTGCATAGGTCAGCCACCCGCCGATGATGAGCGCCCGCCGCCCAACCCGGTCCGAGAGCGCGCCCGCCGGGCCGGACACCACCGCGTAAACCAGGTTGAACGTAACCAGCATCATCAGCACGCCGGACACGCTCAGGCCGCGCTCCTGCGCCCGCAAGATGATGAACGCATCCGACGAGTTGCCGAGCGTGAAGAATGACACCACGACGAGAAACCGCCTGAACCGCCCGTCCAGCTCCCGCCACCGGAACCCGGGTGCGCCCTGGCCGGACCGCACAGAAACGTCCCGCGCACCCAAAGCCAGCGCCAACACCGCCAGCGCCGCCGGGATGACGCTCAACAACACCACCCGCCGGAACGCGATGCGCGTCAGAACTACGTGTTCGGCCTGCGTGCTCCGCACCACCAACAGCGCCACCAGCACGCCCAGCACCGCCCCGGCAGTGTCCCCCGCGCGGTGCAATCCGAACGCGATGCCGCGCTGCTGCTCGTTCACGCTATCGGCCACAAGCGCATCGCGCGGGGCAGTGCGAATCCCCTTCCCTACCCTGTCTGCAAAACGGGCACCCAACACCGCGCCCCACGTCGTCGCCACACACAGAAAAGGCTTGGCAACCGTCGAGAGCCCATAGCCCGCCACCGCCAGCCATTTCCGGCTGCCCAGCCGGTCCGACAGCCAGCCGGAGACCACCTTGAGCAGGCTGGCCGCGCTCGCCGCCAGCCCCTCGATCAGGCCCACTACGCCCATCCGCACCCCCAGCACGTTGGTCAGGTAAAGGGGCAGTATATTGAAAACCATCTCGCTGGAAACGTCGGTCAGAAAGCTGGTGACGGTCACCGCCCACACGTTGCGTGGCAGCCGCAAGCCGCTATCTTGTGAAGTGGTTTCTGATTGATTGCGCGGATGAAGGTCCATCGCCAATCCTGCCCGCTATAGTATCACCAAACGTCCGTTGACCGGCCCCCGCTGCGCGTGTTATACTTTTTGTGCCGGAGCGATGGCCGAGTGGACGAAGGCGGCGGTCTTGAAAACCGCTAGGGTCGAATAGGCCCTCGGGGGTTCGAATCCCTCTCGCTCCGCTCCGCAAAGGTCACGCGGGGAGATGCCAGAGTGGACGATTGGAGCCGCCTGCTAAGCGGTTGAGGGGCTAGAAACTCCTCCGTGGGTTCGAATCCCACTCTCCCCGCCAAGAATCACGCAAACAGCGCCCGCGATCAAGCGGGCGCTGCCTTTTCCAGCCACAAAAAAACCTGTATCAATCCGTGGAATCCGCGGACCAGACCTGTCCCGGAAAGGTATTCTCCACCCCCTCCAGGGCCGCCTCCAGCGTGTCGTAAACAGAGAACAGCCCGCCAAACTCCGTCAGCTCGAACACCGCCAGCACCCGGGGCGTGTTTGCCACCACCACCAGATCGCCGCCCCGCCCGCGTTGCGTCTTCCCCTTGGATACCAGCATCGCCAGACCCGCGCTTGACAGGTACTCCACGCCGGAAAGATCCACGATCAGCGGCCCGGTGTAGTGACTGATCGCCCCGCCAAATTGCTCCCGAACCTGATCGACACCCACCGCGTCGAGATTGCCCTGGACGGCAAGCACGATCAGGCCGGTCTCCCGTAACTCGTGGGTAAGCGTCGTGCCCATGTGATCCCCCGCTAGACCGTTGGCTCGTAGTATAGTGGTCCGCTCTTGCCTGTCAAACCCGCCCCCCATTTGCAATCACAGACCGGTTGGGATAGTCTTTGCAAGAGCCGAGATACCCCCCGCGCCAGCAGTCCGCAGGAGACTCTCTACATGTCCAAAGCCTATGACGAACTGACCAAACAGCTCAAAGAGAAGAAGAAACTCAAGCCGGAGGATATCGAGAAGGTCGAAAAAGAGCACGGCAAAATGACCGAGGAAGAGAAGGTCAAGCTTGCCGCCGAGATGCACGAGCAGGAAAAGAAAGAACGGGAAGGTAAGGAAATCACCCTGGAGCAATACCTCGAAGCGTCTAAGACATTGGACAGCGCCAAGGAGGATAGCGACGAATACAAAAAGGCCAAGAAGATCGTAGACGCCTTTGAATCCGCAGCCTGACGGTTGCGGCGTATCCCTCGCGTTCCCAGGATGAGCGACGCGAAACAAGACGAGAAAATCCAGTATCTCTCAGACATCCTGAGCCTGGTGGCCGTCGTCGGCCAGATAGACGCGACGGCCATGCAGCGCGTCTTGGCCGCGCTCGGTTCCCAACTCACAGCCATCGAACCCCCCGCACCCATCGAGCCCGACCTGGCAGCCAGACTGGTGGCCGAAATCGCCGCCCACGCGGGCGAGAAGGCCGCCGCCACTGTCGCCAGTGACATCGCTTTCGTCGCCACAGCCTGGCGCGACGTGCTGCGTGAGTACCAACCCATCGACCCCTACGAGTTGCTACCCTACGCCGAGATCGTCTACGCGCTGGTCAACCACACTGGCGCGGCGCTGGCCGAGCGCAACACCTTCCAGCAGTTTGGCGGCGACGATTTGCTGTTACCCATGCCCCAACTCACTGCGGCGCTCCAGCCGCATCCCGTCCCCAAACCCGCTCTCACCTGGGAGATGGTAGGCTTCGTCGAGCCGTCCGATCAGGCGCTCATCGCCCACGATGGTCAGGTGATGTACCTCTTCAAGAGCGCATCGTCGGACATCACCCTGCGCCTCTCCGAGCTGGACCAGCAGGCCCAAGATCAAGCCCGGCGCGAGCACGAAGTCAGCATAGACAGAGCGCTCTTCACCGCCTTCGTAGCCGGTCTGGCGGGCGACCTGCTGTACTATGCTGCCCGGCTGCGCGGTTTGGCCGCACCAGGCCACGAGGTCTGGGAACGCTTACAGGTGCTTCTGAGCAGCGACAAACCCGCTCCCTGATTGACGCACAACACAAGTGAAGAGTACGGACCGCTGGCAATCTCTAGCAGCAGTAGGCTGGTCAAAGGCCGATTTTGCGCCCGCTGGAAACGTGACTATACTTTCATGACATACTGGGTCATGGAGGAAAGCACGAGGTGCTTCTCGAAAAGATGTCACAAGCCCTCAGAAGGACCTGGTGGGTCGTCATCCTCGCTTTGTTGTTTGGTGCTATTGGTGGGCTGGTCTACAGCACGATTGCGCCACCCGTCTACGTCGCGCGGGCCACGTACGTGGGGTCCTTCGAAACGTCCAGCGGCGAAGCCGAGACCCTCGAGAGCGATCTGAGCAAATTGGCACAACTGCAAGCTCTCGTCGGCACCTACTGCCAGATTATGGAGAGCCGGTCTGCGATTGAGGCGGCAAGCAGCGCGCTCAACCTGCCGCAGGACGTGGTCGCCGGCTACACTCCCACTTGTTCTGCACTGCAAGACTCCTACGTTCTGGAACTCCAGGTTCTGGGCCCCGACCCCGATCTGGCTTCCGAACTGGCTGATGCCATAGGCGCTGCCAGCCTGGCGCAGGTCAGTGAATTGCAGGAAATCTATTCCCTGCGCGAACTCGATGCAGCCGCAGCCGACACCACACCCATCCTCCCGAACCGGGCGCAGAATGTTGTCTCAGGCGCAGCCGCGGGTCTGGCCGTGGGCGTCGTCGCCGCTCTCTGGTGCCAATCTCGGGCCGAGCACAAACCGTTGCGCCTGAGCGAGTCGGAAGCCCACGGCGTACCCGTCCTTCAAAACGCCAGGATACTCCTCGTCGACGACGACGTGTCTCACGCCAAGATGCACCTCCGCGTGCTCCAGGGCGACGGCTATCGGGTGGAAATGGTGCACGATGGCGAAAGCGCCTTGAGGATGGCCAAAGAGTGGAAGCCCGATCTCGTCCTGCTCGACGTGATGCTGCCCGGCATAGATGGATTCGAAGTCTGCCGCCGCCTGCGAGGGTCGAAGGAGACGGCCAACACGTCGATCATCTTGCTGACGGCCAAACTCGGACTCACCGACAAAGACGAAGGGTTCTCCGCGGGCGCAGACGGTTACATCACCAAGCCGGTTGACCCCTTCGAAGTCAGCATGCGCGTCGCGGCCCAACTGAGGCGAGTACGGACGGTTGCTTAGGGCTAAATCCGCAAAAAACGGGTAAACGAATTATTGACATCTTAACATTCCGCGCTACAATTAAAGGCTCGGATGGCGGGCTATTGGCAACCCCGGTTGCGTGATCGAGAGTCTTCCAAAATCCACATTGATGGGACAGGGATTCGATTGAGCGATTCCTCGTTTTTGCTGTGTGTTGGTAGGTTCTGAGGAGAAAGTACATGAGTGTCACAGTGGGCCGGAAGTCGTACGCGCGTATCACCGACGTACACACGCTCCCCACGCTGATCGAGGTCCAGCTGGAATCATTTCGCTGGTTCCAGAGCGAAGGCGTGGGCGAACTGTTCAACGAAATCTCACCCATCGAGAGTTTTAACGGCAATCTGAAGCTCTTCTTCCCCAGCCAGACCCCGGAATCGGAGCAGTTTGGCCTGACCTACTGGTTCGAAGAGCCAAAATACGACCAGGACGAATGCCTGGAGCGCGATATCACCTACGCGGCCTCGCTATACGTCAAGGTCGCGCTGATCAACGGCGATACAGGCGAAGTCCTCGTCTCCGACATCTTCATGGGCGATTTCCCGCTCATGACCGACAATGGCACCTTCATCATCAACGGCACCGAGCGGGTCGTCGTCAGCCAGCTCATCCGCTCGCCCGGCGTGTACTTCGATGCCGAAGACGAGCGCACCACCGGGCGCACCCTCGCCTCGGCCAAACTCATCCCGGACCGGGGCGCGTGGATGGAGTTCGAATCTCGCAAAACCGACTACCTGACCATCAAATTCAACCGCAAGCGCACCATCCCGGTCACCATCCTCTTGCGGGCGCTGGCGGCTGTCGACGATAGCACCGATTCCCCCTCGCCTGTTGGCGAAGGTACCGACGAGGACCTGCTGGCCGCCTTCGCCGAAGTGGACAACCATCCCGACCACACCTATATCGAGACCACGCTCAAACAGGAACCCGCCTGGGAGCTAAAGGGCAAGCGCACCATCGGCGAGGCCGCGCTCATCGAGTTCTACAAGCGCATGCGCCCCGGCGACCCACCCACCCTTGACAACGCGCGAGAGTACCTGGAAAGCCAGCTCTTCGACCAGCGTCGTTACGACCTGGAACGAGTAGGCCGCTACAAGCTCAACCAGCGGCTCGAGCTGGATGACGTCGTGCCGCGCTCGCACCGGACCCTGACCAAAACTGACCTGGTGCGCATCGTGGAGCGCATGATCCGCATCAACAACGGCCTGTCCGAGCCGGACGACATCGACCACCTGGGCAATCGCCGTGTCAAGACCGTGGGCGAACTGATACAGGGCAAACTGCGGGTGGGGCTGCGCCGCACCGAACGCGTGGTCCGCGAGCGCATGTCCATCCGCGAAGCCGATGCCCTCACGCCCATCACGCTGGTCAACATCCGGCCCGTGGTCGCCGCCATCCGTGAATTCTTTGGCTCCAGCCAGCTTTCGCAGTTCATGGACCAGACCAACCCGCTGGCCGAACTGACCCACAAGCGCACCCTTTCCGCGCTGGGGCCGGGCGGTCTGCGCCGCGAGCGCGCCGGTTTCGACGTGCGCGACGTTCATCACAGCCACTACGGGCGCATCTGCCCCATCGAAACCCCCGAAGGCCCCAATATCGGCCTTATCGGGCGGCTGGCCAGCTATGCCAGGGTCAATGAATACGGCTTCATCGAGACGCCGTACCGGCGCGTTCTCAATGCGCTGCCGCCGGGCGACGAACGCCTGCTGGGGCGTACCCTGCGCGAAGATGTCAACAATGGAAAAAACGCCATCGCCGAGGCAGGCACCAAGATTGACGAGAGTCTCTTAAAGAAACTCGCCAAGCTGGACCACGAAGAAATTCGCGTCGTCCCCTTCGTCACGCAAGAAATTGTCTACATGACCGCCGACAGCGAAGACCGTTACACCATCGCCCAGGCCAACGCCAGGCTGGACGATGGCGGCAATTTCGTTCGCGAACGGTCCTCGGCGCGCTATGACCAGAAGTTCCTCTTCGTGCCCACCGAGCGCGTCGATTACATCGACGTCGCGCCCCGGCAGATTGTCGGCATCTCTGCGGCACTCATTCCCTTCCTGGAGCACGACGACGCCAACCGGGCGCTGATGGGTTCCAACATGCAGCGTCAGGCTGTGCCCCTGCTCAAGCCGGACGTACCGGTGGTGAGCACCGGCATGGAGTTTCAAGCGGCCTATGACTCCGGGCAGGTGGTCGTCGCCGACCAGGACGGCGAGGTCGTGAGCGTCACCGGTGATCGCGTCGTGGTGCGCGGCAAGGACGGCGACCGCATCTACCGCCTGCGCAAATATCAGCGCTCCAACCAGAGCACCTGCATCGACCAACGGCCCATCGTCGTCAAAGGGCAGATCATCTCCAAAGGCGATGTCATCGCCGACAGCTCCTCCACAGACCACGGCGAGTTGGCCCTCGGCCACGACGTGCTGTGCGCCTTCCTCTCCTGGGAGGGCGGCAACTACGAAGACGCCGTGCTCATCAGCGAGCGGCTGGTCCGCGAAGACAAATTCACCTCTATCCACATCGAAAAGCACGAGCTGGAAGCCCGCGATACCAAGCTCGGACCGGAAGACATCACCCCCGACATTCCCAACGTCGGCGAAGACCAGCTAAAAGACCTCGACGAGTTCGGCATCGTCCGCGTCGGTGCCGAGGTCGGCCCTAACGACATACTCGTCGGCAAGATCACACCTAAAGGCGAGAAAGACCTCTCGCCCGAAGAAAAGCTGCTGCGGGCCATCTTTGGCGAGAAAGCCCGCGAGGTGAAAGACAGCTCCTTGCGCCTGCCCCACGGCGAAAAGGGCAAAGTGGTCGATGTCAGAATCTTCACCCGCGAAGAGCATCGCGATCTGCCCGCCGGAGTAGAACAGATGGTGCGTGTCAGCGTGGCGCAAAAACGCAAGCTGACCGAGGGCGACAAGATGGCTGGCCGCCACGGCAACAAGGGCGTCATCAGCAAGGTCGTGCCCGTGGAGGACATGCCCTTCCTCGAAGACGGCACCCCCATCGACATCATCCTCAACCCGCTCGGCGTGCCGGGGCGCATGAATATCGGGCAAATTCTGGAAACACATCTCGGCTGGGCCTCGAACCGTCTGGGATTCCGCGCCATCAGCCCCGTCTTCGACGGTGCAGTGGAGAGCGAGATCGAAGCGGAATTGGCCCGTGCCTGGATGATCGACTACGCCTGGAGCAAAGTCACAGAGGATGCCTGGGCCTGGTTGCAAGAGTACGGCTACGATCCAGAGTTCCTGGAGGACGACGCCGAAGCGCGCCGCCTCTACATCGAGGCCTGGCTGGGCCAGGATGGTCGCTACGACCCGGAGTTGCTCCGGCTCGACTACACCTATGCTCGCCGCGCGGTGCTGGCCGAATGGCTGCGCGAGGCGGGCTACGAACCCGCGGAAATGCTCGTCTACGAAGACAGCGGTCTGCCCTTCGAGGAGCGCGCCTGGCGCGACGAGAACGCCGTCGTGGCCTGTCTCAGCCTCTGGCTGACCTCGCTGGGCGAGAAGCTCCCCGCACAACCCACGCTCGACAAGCTGCGCGCCAAGGCCGAGCGCGTCAAGGCGAAGCACGAACTGCCCATGCCCGTGGTGGGCAAACAAGTTCTCTACGACGGCAAGACCGGCGAGGCGTTCGACCAGCCGGTGACCATCGGCGTCATCCACATGCTCAAGCTGGCTCACCTCGTCGAGGACAAGGTACACGCCCGCTCCACAGGCCCCTACTCGCTGGTGACGCAGCAACCGCTGGGCGGCAAGGCCCAGTTTGGCGGCCAGCGTTTCGGCGAGATGGAAGTCTGGGCCTTGGAAGCCTACGGGGCTGCCCACACCCTGCAAGAAATGCTCACCGTCAAGAGCGACGACGTGCAGGGGCGTGTCAAAACCTACGAGTCCATCGTCAAGGACGAACCCATCGAGGAACCCGGCATCCCGGCCAGCTTCCGCGTGCTCGTCAAGGAACTCCAGAGCCTCGGCCTGGCTGTGGAAGCCATCACCAATACCGGCGAGGTGGTCCGCTTTGGCAAGGACGAGGAGCGGGGTCGCCGTCCCCGGCTGGACGTAGGTCTGATCGGCCTGGCTGGCGACGGGCAGCAGCGCCGCAAGCGCCAGCGCGACGACAAATAGGAAAACAACAAACAGCCAGCGTCTAAACCACGAAGGGGGCAGTCCTCGCCAGAGGCTGCCCCCTTTTGCGCTATTCAGGAGAGTGGTGTACAAGAAGTCAACGCAGTGCAGGAGGGTAGACATGGCCGACAAAACGTACGTCATCCACGTGACCACTGGCGACGACCCGGTGGCGGGCACCGACTCCAACATCTACATGGAGTTGATTGGCGAGCAAGGGCGCAGCGGTGAGTTTGCGCTGGGCGGCGATCTCTTCGCCTTTGAAACCGGCCAGACGGATCGCTTCGAGGTGACGCTGCCCGACCTCGGCGACATCCGGCAAGTTTGTCTGCGCCACGACGCCTCTGCCGACCCCGGTTGGTACGTCGAGACGGTCGGGGTCGAGGACAATGCAGGCGGCATATGGAGTTTTACGTTTGAACGCTGGCTCGACTCAGAGGAGCACGGCGGGGTGCTGGAAGCCTGCGCCGACGCAGACGAATAAGCGGGCATTGTCCGGGAGGGCCGACGCCCCGGAGAATGCCCGGCAGCAAGTCGATCTTGAGTTTTAGATAGGTCTGGCAGCCCGGCGGCGGCTCAACAGTGTGATAATCAACCGCACGCTCAGGGCCAGGATAGCCACGCCAGACAGCGTCAGCCCGGCCAACCCGGCGATCCGCCAGATAAACCGGCGCGTCTCGCGCTGGCGATCTGCCTGCGTTGAGTACGCTTCCCAGGCCGCAGACAACCGCTCCTTCAGGTCGGCGACAAAAGCCTCCGAAGGCTCGACAGGCGGCATGGCATCGTGCGTTTGCTCCGCCAGGTCAAACAACCCCTCTACCCTCTCGTCAGGATGTGGCCTCGACAAACTATCGCCCCTGTCCAGGTCGCCGATGAGCAAGTCGGCCTGAGCCATCAAGGCGTCCTGTGTTTCCCGTTTAGCATACCGTGAGATGATACGTTGCATGTTCCGGCTGTTCCTTGACATCCCCTACCACTAATTCGATGACTCGTTCCCCGGTCTACCGGCTTAGTCTTACCTGCTACAACACCCTGTCTGACAAAGAGTTACTCTTACGGCTCACCTAATCTGTGGACCGTCGCCTCCGCCGCCTGCGCCTGGGACTCCCTGCCGCGCCATCTCCGGTGCGGGCCGTCAGGTCCTCTCGCAGGGCAACCAGGGTGCGGTGGTACAGCGACTTGATGGCCCCCTCACTGCGATCCATGATCTCGCCAATCTCGGCGTTTGACAGGCGCTCCACGAATTTCAGGATCAACAATTGCTGCCTGTCGTCAGGCAGGTCGCGAATGGCTTCCAGCAGCAGTTCCTTTTCCTCCCGGCTTTCGGCCAGCCCCTCTGGTGCCTCACCGCGCAATTCGACCGGGTAGAAATCGTCCAACGCGACAAATTTCCGCCGGCTCTGGTCGCGGTGCCAGTTCGCCACCAGATTGTGCGCGATCCGGTACAGCCAGGCCGAGAACGGCACGCCCCGGTCCGTGTAGTTCTGGATGTGCCGCAGCGCGCGGTGGAACACCCTGGCGGTCAGGTCCTCGGCCTCGTGATGGTTGCCGGTGCGATAGTAGACGTAGTTATAGATCGCCTTCACGTAGCGTGAGTAAAGCTCGCCAAACGCCTCTGCATCCGTCTTGGCGCGCTCGACCAGTCTCTTCTCTTCTTCACGAGCGTCCTGATTGTTGTACGCGTCTGCGTCCTGTGCCACCGTCGTCCTCTATACTCATGCGCACACGGCGTCGAGCGGGGGCATTATAACGACGGGCGGTCCCCCCGTCTAGCGTTTTCTCATTTCGACCCACTAGATACCTAGGCTCTCCGCAATCGGGGCGAAATCATTCCTTTGAACGAGGATAGAATGAGAACGCGTGGTCACCTGAGCTAATCGAAGAGGCGCGCAAATTGATCGCCAAACCATAAACGGGGCGACCTGTTGGTCTCCCCGTGGGTGTCTCTCCGTATGCCTCCCGGCTCCGCGCCGGGGGGGTCACTTCTTGAAGAACTTGATCAACCGGCCAATGTTGCGGCGATGCTGCTCGGCGTCCAGGTCGATGTCGACTTTAAGTGGCGAATCTTCTTCAGGAGGCTTCTGCGGCTGCTCGCCGCGAATCGCCATCGTCATCGACTCGTAGAGCGCGTCGGTGTCAATCGGCTTGGCCAGGAAGTCGGAACACCCCGCCTTGATGAGCTGCGCGCGGACGGGCGTGTCCACGTACAGGCCGCTGAAAGCGATGATGGGGATGCCCAGCGTAGAGGGGTCAGCTTTGAGCTTGCTGATGGCCTTGAAGCCGTCCAGGTAGGGCATCGCCAGGTCCATCAGAATCAGCGAGGGTTTATATTGGATGGCAGCCGCAACCGCCTGCTGGCCATCCGCAGCCGTGACCGCCTTATAGCCGAAGAACTCAACCAGCATCTTCATGAAATGCCGGATGTCTTCCTCGTCGTCGGCAATGAGAACTAACTTCTCGCTCACGTGTACGGTCCCTCGCAACCACGCGCCCAGTTGGGCCTCGTGTGGTCAGCCTTCTGCCCCCCCTACGTACCATTGTTTCATAGGGCCACGCCCATCGGCAACGGTACCAAAGTCATAGTACCTCATACTCTTTCGTGCGGCAAGCACCTCCTCATTGCTAAACAGCGCTGGTTCTGTGTACAATGCCCTTACTCCGGTACCTATGCCGCACCTTGAGAGAGGCCAGAAGCCATGATCGGTTCGCAACTGGGTCCATACCAGATTATCGAGCAGGTGGGCGCAGGTGCGCAGGCCACCGTCTACCGCGCTTACCACCCCTCCACAGATCGCGACGTTGCCCTGAAGGTTCTACCCCGCCACTTCGCCGCCGACCCGACTTTTACGCAGCGCTTCCAACAGGAGGCGCGGCTGGTCGCGCGCCTGGAGCACGCCCACATCCTGCCGGTCTACGACTTCGGCGAGGATCAGGGCGTGGCCTATCTGGCGATGCGCTTTCTGGAGGCGGGCACGCTCAAAGACATCCTGACCCAGCGCCAACTCCCGCTCACGGAAATCGTGCACCTCGTCTGCCAGGTCGCCAGCGCGCTCGACTACGGCCACCGGCAGGGCGTGGTCCACCGCGACATCAAGCCCGCCAACATCATGGTGGACCGCGAAGGCAACTCCTACCTGACCGACTTCGGCATCGCCAAGATGCTCGGCGACGCCACCGGCCTGACTGCCAGCGGCACCATCGGCACGCCCGCCTACATGTCGCCGGAACAGGGCATGTCCGGGCGCATCGATGGCCGCTCGGACATCTATTCGCTGGGCGTGCTGCTCTACCAACTGGCCTCTGGCTCGCTGCCCTACGAATCCGACACGGCGATGGGCGTCATCCTGATGCACCTCAACGAGCCGGTCCCCGCCATCCGCGAGAGGTTCCCAGAGATACCGGTCCCCGTCGAGCAGGTCATCCAGATGGCGATGGCTAAGGACCCGATGGACCGCTACCAATCGGCGGCGGAGTTCTGCGAAGCGCTGCGGGATGCCGTGGGCTTGAGCACCGCCAGGATCGTGCCCGCCGAACTCCGTGCCGGGGCCGAAGACGCCATCCAGACGATGATTGCCCGCCGCGAGCAGACCGCCGCCATTGGCGTGACCTCGCCAGGGGTAAGCACCCGGCCCCGCCCCGCGCCGGGCGGGAGAGCGATCCTGTTTGGCCTGGGAGGGCTGTTCCTGCTGGCTATCGTGGCCGGGGTAGTGGTCCTCGCCTCCGGCGTGCTCAAAAACCTGGCCGGTGGCGGCGACGAAGCCCCACCCGGCGAAGCTGTCGCGGAGGAGGCTGGCGCCGGAGGACCCGCTGCCGAGGCCGAAGCACCTTCCCAGGCTGGCGAAGAGACATCCGCCCCCGGCGGGGCACCGAAGCAGCCCACGCCCGTGCCCCTGCCCACCGGCGAGATGCCCTACATCGCCGACATGGAAGGTCCCGACCCGCTTCAGGGTTGGGAGGCCAGCGGCGACTGGCGCATCGAAAACGACCTCGTCGATTTTGCCGGGGGGACCATCAGCGCGGGCAACCGCACGCTGTTCAGCGAGACGACCGGCAGCCGCCTGACCGTCCTCAGCAGCATCCGGCCCCAGCCGGACTGGGTGACCGCCGACGAGTATTTCGTCACCATGCGCGTCAAGCTGCGCCGTGGCGGCGCTGCCGCTCGCCTGTTACTCAGCCAGTCGGCGCTCGGCGATTTCTACGCCGTCGAGTTCTCCACGTCCGACCTGATTCTGAAACGCTTCGAGAATGGCGAAAACACCGTACCCTACCCCGAACACACCGCCCTGCCCCTGGAACCGGGCCGCTGGTACGACGTCGGGATTTGGCGCAGCGGGCAGCACGTCGCCGTCTACGTCAACGACCAGTGGTTCCTACAGATCCTCGACCTGCCGCCGCTGCCGCCGGGCACGATTGGCCTGGAGGTTCTGGGCGAAGGCGGCGTGTTCATAGACGACCTGACCATCAGCGCCACCGACCCCGCCAGCGAGGACTTCGAGGGGGTGGCCCTGCCCGAAACGTGGGCCGTCGTCGACGGCGTGACGTTGGCTCCTGGCAACGACTCGCAGGCGTTGGCCGGGAGCAACCTGGAGAGCGACGAGGTTGGCCCCATCACCGGCGACCTGGGTGACTTCACGCTGATCTGCCAGGTGCAGGCCCGCCAGGGCAACGGCGGGCTTCAGTTCCGCAAGACGAGCGGTGGCCACTACGAGATCATCTTCGAGGGCGGCCACGTCTTTCTGGACCGCATCGTGAATCGCGGGCAGGATGTGCGGCTGGCGGAGGCCCGCAACGTGTACGGCCCGTCCACCCCGCGCACCGTCGTGGTGCGGGCGCTCGGCCCGCACGTCACCGTCACCGTGGGCGGGCAAATCACCGCCGACCTCGACGATCCCGCCGGTCAGGCGGCGGGCGGCATCGCGCTGGAGTTTGGGGAGGTGAGCGACTTCCTATTCGACGACTGCGTGATCTACGAGCAGGCCCAGCCCTCCAACACCTCGGCCCGCTTCGTCTACGACCTGTGGGAGTCGATGTTCACCTTCCAGGGGCAGGCGGCCAAAGCAGCCGTCACGGACGACTTCTCCGAGCAGTGCACCACCTGCTGGGTCGGCGCGGAGGGCACGCCCGCCAACGGGCCGGGCACCTACGATCCGGCTGGCTTCTACACGATCAGCGCGACAGACACCGAGCTGTGGTGGCTGTTCAACGACGCGCTGACCGTCTTCGAGCCGACCATCACGACCATCGACCAGCCTTCGACCAACTTCATCGCGCTAGCCAACGTGAAGGTCGCACCGGACCCCTCCGGCGGCACGTCGAGCGGCTGGGTGGGCGTGCGCGGCGAGCCATCCTTCGTCGGCGCAGAGCTTGAGCAGATTCGCCTGCGGCTGACCTCCGGGCCAGAAGGCAACGTCGCCACCGTCGAGGCGGCAGGCACGGTCAGCCAGGAAGTGTTCCACACCGCCCCCTGGCCGGACTATGACGCGGTAGCGGGTGGAGATGGCTGGCACAAGGTCATGATCGTCGCGCAGGGCGACCAACTGGCTTTCTTCGCCAACGGCACCTTCCTCACCACCGTCCAGGTGGCCGACCAGGATCGCCTCCTAGGCACGGTGTCCATCGGCGTGTCGCCCAACAGCAGCGCTTCCTTCGACAATGTAGAAATCTGGGACCTGCGCGGCCTGGGTCCGCCCAGCCGCTCTTACCCCTGAGCCGCAACCAAAGACCGGCCTTCTGCGCACGAAGGCCGGTCTTCATGAAAAAAGCGCCTGACCGGGGCTTACCCGGCGAGGCTGCGAATGAAGTTGACGAGGTCCCAGCGCTCCTCGTCGCTGAGCGTTCGCTCCCAGGCAGGCATGGCCGAGCCTTCTACGCCATGGGTGATGATGTAGTAAAACGTGCCGTCCGAGTTGGCCTGAATGGCCTCCAGGCGTAGATTGGCAGGCGGGGGATCAAGCCCCACGCTGCCGGGACCATCGCCCTCCCCTCCCTCGCCATGACAGACCGCGCAATTCTTGGCGAAGAGTTGAGCGCCCTGGACGACGGATTCGTTGGTGAACTCGACGGGATTGGCGACGCTGGCAGCAGATTCGGGCACGTCAGCGCGCTCTGCCGAACTGCTGGCCTCCTGCGGCCCACCGCCACACGCCGCCAACGAGAACAGCGCGACACCCGCCAACAGCACGAACCAAAACCTTGAGCGGCTGCCCATAGCTACATCCCTCCTCACGACAATCTGGACCCCTGGCCCAAGCGGCACCAAAAAGCAGTCCATAGCTTACCAGGAAGTTCGTGACTTGCCTTTCAGGTAGCCAAAGTCTCCCTTGTAGCCAGTACGTTTTCACCCGAATAAAGTTTCCCGCCCAGCCAGAGCGCCACGTTCACCAAGCCAATCATGACCGGCACTTCGATGAGCGGGCCGATGACGGCGGCGAAAGCCGCGCCGGAGTTGATGCCGAACACGGCGACGGCTACCGCAATCGCCAGCTCGAAATTGTTGCTGGCTGCCGTGAACGCCAGCGTCGCGGCCTTGGGATAGTCCGCACCCAGGCGCGGCCCCATGAAGAAGCTGACCAGGAACATCACGACGAAGTAGATGACCAGCGGGATCGCGATACGCACCACGTCCAGCGGGATTTGGACGATCAGATTGCCCTTCAGGCTGAACATCACGACGATAGTGAACAGCAGCGCGATCAACGTCAGCGGGCTGATCCGGGGGACGAATTCCGCTTCGTACCACTCCTTGCCCTTTGCGCGCAGCAGCAAGAATCGGGTCAGGAAACCGCCGATCATCGGGACGCCCAGGTAGGTGAAGACGCTCCTGGCAATCTGCCCGATGCTGATATCGACGATGCTACCCTGCAATCCAAACAAGGGCGGCAGCCGGGTAATGAATATCCAGGCATAGAGGCTATAGAACAACACCTGGAAGATGCTGTTGAAAGCCACCAGCCCGGCGGCGTACTCGGTGTCACCGCTGGCAAGCTCGTTCCAGACGATGACCATCGCGATGCAGCGCGCCAGCCCGATCATAATCAGGCCGACCATGTACTCCGGGTAGTTGTGCAGAAAGAGGAGGGCCAGCGCGAACATCAGGACCGGTCCGATGATCCAGTTCTGCACCAGGGAGAGCGCCAGCACCTTGTAGTTTCTGAAGACCCCGCCCAGCTCCTCGTACTTCACTTTGGCAAAAGGCGGGTACATCATCAGAATCAGGCCGATGGCGATGGGGATATTGGTCGTCCCGACCTGGAAGCTATTGATGAAATCTTCCACCCCCTGGACGAAGTAGCCCAGGCCCACGCCGACGGCCATAGCCAGGAAAATCCACAAGGTCAGGAAGCGGTCTAAGAGGGAGAGTCGCCTGACGACGCCAGGACGTTGAGAGGCCAAAGCAGCTTCAGTCATCGAATAAGTCTCCGTTGGTAAACGCTCTTGGCCCAAACAGCAGACCATATTCAATATACTGAATAACCACAGGTGAGTGCAGTGGGGAATGTAACGTCAGTTGGTGACAGCTGTCACAGCCTGCCTCGATCCCCAGATCGAAGGCTCAGTCAGACGATTCGCGCGCGTCGATGGCGCGTTCGGTCTCTTCGCGCAGCTTCTGGGTGAAGTGCGGGTCTTCATCTTCCAGTTGGTCCAGCAGGTCGAGCACGACCTCGCGCTGATCGCGCATCTGCTGCACGTAGGCGGGATTCAGCTCAAAGTGCCCGGCCCACCGCTCGACCGCGCGGGCCACCCGCTCCAACACACCGCGCGGCGGCAGGCGGGCGTCGTTCGCTCCCGACCCTTTGACCATCCTCCCCACGCCCAGGCTCGTGGCCTCGTCCACGGCAAAAGCCGCCAGCCAGCGGTCAGGGCTGCTCATATCTTCGTCAAAAAGCCCGTGAACCAACTCGTATAGGGGCGGCCCCTGCGGCCACGTGCTGTGCTCAGGGTTCTCGTCCCAACGCGACAGCCGCTCGACGATGTGCTGCTCAAGCGCGCCGCTGACAGCGCCCGTGTTTTGTCCAGGCGTGAGCAAATAGGCCACGTCCTCCTCGTCGGCCAGACCGGCTTTGGAGAGTTGGAAGCGGCGCTTGAGCAAGCGCCCGCGCTGCACGCTGACCACGCCCTGGGCCAGCAGGCCGGCCAGCGCGGCGGTGAAGACGAGAGCGCCGTCTCGTGAGGGCGGCTTGGGCATCTCGCTCAGACTGTCCCATTTGCCGCTGGCTCGCGTGGCGTCGAGCGCGTCGGAGAGCGCCGTCGCCGATTCTGTCGTCAGCACGGCGATGCTGGCTGGCACAGTCAGAGGTCGCATGGGGGTCAGGCCCAGGTCGAGCTGCCGCAGATTCCCGACGACGGTGCGGCTGACCTCGACGCCGAACAGGTTGACCTGCTGCCACATCGCGCCGGTAGCGGGATTGAGAAAGGTGCGCTGCCAGGCCATGAAGAATAGGGACACAAGAACAACTACGAACAAGACGACTCCGGCGCCCCACCGCCATCCGGCAGACACACCGACAATCATAGTGCTGATGAGCGTGAAGAATCCGGCGAAGGCGAGGCACCCCAGCATCCCCTGCGAGCGGATAGCGGCGTGCTCGCTTAATTCGTAAGAACAGGTACCGGCCTCCCGCTCCGGGCAGTTGCGCATCTCCGGCCCGGCCTCTCGCCCGCATCTCTCGCAGCGTAACGTCACAGTGGTCATCACTCACACTCCTGCTGTGGTAGGCATCCTACAGGTTGTCACCGATACTTCTACCCCTGATACTAGCGGAGTGGGTTTAACGGTGGGTTAAGAGCGCCTCACAAGAGCATAACAAAAAAAGGGCGCTGCCTGCTGAATAGCCTCAAGCAACCGCACAAGGCCTGCCGCTCAACCAGTGGCGAGAATACGCCCCTTGGGAGCACCACACCTCATGGCAAAAGTTCCGTCCAGTCGGGTGGCAGCGCAATCATAAGCATGTCCACCTCGTCCGTGCCGGAGCGACCCCAGTTTGTCGTGAAAACGACCCGTGTGAAGTCCGCGTTCACACTGGCTTGCGGTTCGGCCCAATAGTCATGCTCCTGGTTCTCGTCCACCAGAGAATGCGTGTGCGCCAACCGCATGACGCGCCCACCTGCTTTCAGTTCCACGGCAAAAACAGTGTCGTCCATCCAGGTGTAGTCGGTGGGATGGCCGCCGCTGTAGGTGGAAACGAGCGCCCAGCCCGGCAGGCGGGAAGCCCGACCTGAGAAGTGCAGGCCGATGGGGCTGTGGCTGAAGTCGATGGGGAAGAGGTTGGTCACGGTGCCCGTGGCCAGATCGAGCATCGCGATGTGATCGGTGTCAATGTCCTGGAAGATCAGGACCTCTCGACCCTCGGCATCAAGCGCCAGGTCAGAGTGTCCAATGATGCGTATCAGGCTGCGCCCGTTTTCCAGATTGCGGTCGTAGACCATCAGGCCGCAGGGATGCTCGTCATCTCCGAGTTGTCCGTGCTCGCAGTAGGTATCGTAGTACGCCAGAAAGTAGCTCCCGAGGGGACTGATCGTCACGGAATCGATTTCGGGATTGCCGGACAGATCACGCGTGGCAATGATCTGGTCAGCCTGTCGGTCGTAGACCAGGAAGGCAACAATTCGCCCCCTGTCCTCCGCCATCATGCCCCAATAACGACCATCAAATGAAGGCGAGCCTTCGTAGCGCGTCCACACCATGTCCGCCGAACGGCCCGGAAGGTCGCCGACAAAGTCGTGGACCACGTACCGCTCCCCGCTACGCACGTTGAAGGCCATCAGACGGGCCTCTTCCACGAAGGTAATCACGTCGGGGTCGGACGCGTCCCAGCGCGGTTCGACGTCGATTGGGAGTTCGCCGAGCGGCTGCAAGCTGGCCGCATCGTACAGGTACCAGGTGGCCTCTGTGCCGCGCACCACGAGCAGAGAACCGTCGGCGTTGAAGGACTGCACGCGCGAGTACTCGTTCTTCAAGCCGCCTGACTCGTCATCCGGCGAGATGTCTGCTGCCCTGTCGGTGACCCGTACCAAGCAGGTGCCAAAAACCGGGTCGCGGAACGGCGTGCGTGGGGATGGCTCGGGGAGGTTGGAGGTCTGATAGACCCCAAAGTCGACGATGAGGGCTGGCTGCGGATCGGCACACAGCGTCAACTCCGGATATTGGGCGCTGTCCAGCAGCGGCATGTCCTCCTCATCCGCTTCGAGTGTGTCGAAATCGTCATCGCCGCCGCTCTGGCCAATTACCGGCAAGGCGCACGCCAGCACAGCCATCCCCAGCACAGCCAGGGCAATGCCCAAAGCCCGCGGCCTTCTGTGCCTCATCATGGCTCATTACCCTTTCGCTATCAGCCACGCACAGCAACGCCGCGTCGCCATTCCGGCAGTTACCCATCGGGGCGGATACCCAAGATCGGGAGGAGATGGCGGGGATCGTCCGCGGAATTATCGCAGCAGAAGAACGGAAGAGGCGCGGCGCTACGAGGTCAGGGGGAACGACGTCCCGCTCACCTCACGACTCCCGGCGACGACGTGGCGAGATGCACCCCCATCATATCACGGTTTGTCTTTGACTAAGCTATCGCATTCTAAATGTCGCTTGATGTCGTGTACTGCTCAAAGGGCCATCCCAGGGATTTGCCTCGCTGCATGGTTGCAAGAGATGCCGGGTGGGCCAGGGGGTGTTACGCTAGCAGCCGGACATCTTTCGCAATATCATAACCACGGGGTTGGGAATCCAGATCACCCATCTTGAACGAGAGCCTGGCCGGTGAAGAAGGGAGGGATCACATGGACGCAGCGTTCCAAGCGCGCCTGGAGGCCAAAGCAGAGGTGGAAGGCAAGTTGCGGGTGATACCGCTGCCCGCGCTGCGGGAATTGGAGCAGGAGTTCGGGCTATCGCGGCGAATGGCTGAGTTGGCCGCTCTGGAAGCGGGTGTGCTGCCCCGCCGCTACCTGCGCAGTTGCGGGACCGTCGAACTGGCAGGGCAGATCAAGCTGCTGCGCTCAACTGTAGCCGTGGTCGGCCTGGGTGGCCTGGGCGGAAACGTGGTTGAAGGGTTGGCCCGCATGGGCGTGGGCCGAATCGTCATGGCGGATGGTGATACCTTCGCAGATCACAACTTGAACCGCCAGTTACTCAGCAGTGAAGCAGCCCTGACTCAGTCAAAGGCAGAGGTAGCGCGAGAACGGGTGGCCTGTATCAATAAGGCGGTCGAGGTCGAGGCACATGCAGTCTACCTTACGCAAGAGAACCTGGAGAAGCTGCTCGACGGCGCAGACGTGATTGTGGACGCCCTGGACCGTGTGCCAACGCGATTGATGCTGCAAGATGGGGCGCAACGGCTGGGCATCCCTCTGATTCATGGAGCCATCGCGGGGTACATGGGCCAGGTGACCACCATTCTTCCAGGTGACGCCGGTCTGCGAGCCCTCTATGGCGATGACGAGCCACCTGCTCAAGGGGTCGAGGCTGAACTTGGGTGCCCGGCAGCCACGCCGATGATGGTCGCCGCCTGGCAGGTACAGGAGGTTATCAAGCTCTTGTTGGATCAGGGCGAGCTTCTGCGCGGGCGCATGCTTTTCATAGACGCCGAGGCGGGCACTGTTGACGTTCTGAAGCTTGGCCGGTGAGCCTGGAGCGTACCGGGTTTCTGCGGGAACCGGGGAAAAGGTGATTACACTATAGGCAGCTTGAGTAAGAAAGTCATTCTGCCGGTTCTTTCTTGATCGCCAGCCAGCCCAGCCCTTCGAAGAACTTGCTCACGCCATCGCCATTGGCCGCACTGGTGTGAATGTGCGGCAGCCTGACCGACTTGGCCCACTTCTCGCCCTTGCCCGCCTCGATTTTGGCCGGCAGGTCGATCTTGTTGCCCACCACCAGCATGTTCACACCCGGCACGATAGCCAGGATTTCCTCGCGCCACTTGGCCAGATTGTCGAGCGTCTCAGGGCGCGTCACGTCGTAGACCAGCCCCACCGACCTCGCACCCCGGTAGAACGACTGGCGAAAGCTACCGAACTGTTCCTGCCCGGCCACGTCCCAGATGGACAGCTTGACCTCGCGCTCGCCCAGCCTGACCACCTCCGTCTGGAAGTCCACGCCGATAGTCATCACGCGCGATTCCTCAAATTTGCCGGTCGCGTAGCGCCGGATCAGGCTGGTCTTGCCGACGGCCCCATCCCCGGCCACGACGATTTTGAGTACAGGCAGGCGTTCTTTATCACTCATCAAGCTTCAACCATTCCTGTCGAGGTGGCGGCGACGACTGCCCAAGGGCAGGGCACCCACTATTCCGCCAGAGTGTAAGCACGATCAACTAACTTGGCAAGCCACCCGGTCTGCCGTTTTGGCAGGCAGGCGAGCAGTGGGTAAGATGGACGAACGATACGAACTTGCGAGGAACAGCGAATGATACGAGTTTTATTCTTATGCACCGGCAACATCTGCCGCTCGCCGATGGCCGAGGGGGTTTTCCTCCATCTGGTGCGCGAGGCCGGGCTGCAAGACCGCTTCACCATCGACTCGGCGGGCACGGACCACTGGCACGTCGGCGAGCGCGTGCATCGCGGCACGCGCAAGGTGCTGGCCGCGCACGGCATCCAGTACGACCATCGCGGACGCCGGATCAGCCGCGCCGAGGTGGACCGCTGGGATTACATCATCGCCATGGACTATTCCAACATGCATGTGTTGGAGCGCATGGCGGACGGCCATCGTGGGGAGATCGGCATGCTGCTCGACTACGCCCCGGAACTGGGTGTCCACGAGGTGCCCGACCCCTACTACAACGGGCGCTTCGAGGAAGTCTACCGGCTGGTCGAGGCGGGCTGTCGCGGCTTGCTCGATCACATCCGGGACAAGGAGGGCTTCTAGTGGCGAGCCTGCCCGCCCCCTTACAGGAAGCTCTGGCGGAGGAACTGCACACCTGCGGCGACACCTCTCCCATCGAGAGCGCCCGGCGCGTGGGCGGCGGCGACATCAATCAGGCCGCCCGGCTGACCACCGCCCAGGCATCCTACTTCGTCAAGTGGCACGCCGCCGCGCCGCCGGGTTTCTTCGAGGCCGAGGCTGACGGCCTGCGCCGCCTGCGCGCGGCGGACTGTTTGCGCGTGCCGGGGGTGATCGGCCAGCGCGCCGCCGGGGGACGCCGCCCCGCCTTCCTGATTCTGGAATGGCTGGAGAGCCCTAGAGGCGGCAAGCGGGGCGTGGGCCGCGAACTGGGCGAGGGACTGGCGGCCCAACACCGCCACACCCAGGCGCAGTTCGGCCTGGAGATCGACAACTACATCGGCAGCCTGCCCCAGCCCAACACCCCGGACCCGTCGTGGATCGCCTTCTACCGCGATTCGCGCCTGGGTGCCCAGCGCGACCAGGCCGCCCAGAAGGGCCGCCTGCCCCCGGAGCGCGCCCGGCGGCTCGACAAACTGATGGGCACGCTGAACAGTTGGATTGACGACGACGCCGTACAACCGTCGCTGCTGCACGGCGACCTGTGGGGCGGCAACTACATGCTCGGCCCCAACGGCGAGCCGGTCCTCATCGACCCGGCGGTGTACTACGGCGACCGGGAGATCGAACTGGCGATGACCCGCCTCTTTGGCGGCTTCTCGTCCGATTTCTACGCCGCCTACCAGGCCGCCTACCCTCTCCTGCCCGGCCACGAGGAGCGGGTGTCCCTCTACCAGCTATACCATTTGCTGACGCACTTGAATCTATTTGGGGAAAGCTACGGCGGCTCCGTCGATAGCATCCTGCGCCGCTACGTAGGATAGTATACGGCGTCTGCTGCTCCAGCATCCCAATGAAACCATCTGAACTGAAACGGCGTTAAAATCGTAGAAAAGCTTCGCCAACAGTTTCAGGGAGTGAGAAAACCATTGCTGCCAGACACACAACCATCCGTCCCCCTGCCCCCGGAAGCGCCCATGCCGAAGAAGCGCCGCCGCAGGTGGCGCACCCTGCGCGGGTTGCTGACCGGCATGGTGGCCGGGCTGGTCGCCTTCGTGCTGCTGCTGGGCGGGGCGCTCGTCGGCGGCGGGTACGCGTACTACCAGTTGTCCGGGCTGATCGTGCCGGGCGTTCGCCTGGGGAACGTCGAGCTGGGCAACCTGACCCTTACGGAGGCAGAGCGAAAGCTGGACCGGCGATGGGTCTCGTCGCAGAGTGTCTTCCTCACCGACGGCGAGAGGTGGTGGTCCACGTCGCCGGAAGCGCTCGGCATCACCTTCAACGCCAGGGCGACGGCCCACCGCGCCCACGACGTGGGGCGCGGACAGGACGTCCCCGGCGAGATTCTGGCCCTCGTCGACAGCACGCTCCACGGCACCGCCGTCGAGCCGGTCGTGGCGGTGGATATCGTCGCCGCCCGTGAGTGGCTGGAGGCGTGGAGCGAAACGATCGACCGACCGGCCCAGGACGCCACCATCGACATCGTCGGCGGAAAAGTCGTCGCCGTGCCGGGCGAGCCTGGAAAAGCGCTCGACGTAGAGCGGACGCTCCAACCCCTGATCGCCGATCCAGGTGCGGCGCTGGCCGACAACACCCTGAACGTGGAGATGGTCACCGTCGCCCCACGCAACCTCGACGCGAGTGCGGCCTTAGCCGAGGCCGAGAGATTGCTGGACGACGACCTCGCCATCCAGGCTTACGACCCGATCACCGACGAACACGTTCAGTGGACGGCGTCGCGAGAGCAAATCGCCTCGTGGCTGACCGTCACCGATGAAACGTCTATCGCCATAGACGAGGAGCGGTTGGAAGATTATCTCGGCGAATTGAGCGATCAGTTAGGCCAGGGACGCCACCTGGACGCCGAGCAAAGCCTGGAAACCGTCGCGGATGCCCTGCACGACGACGCCCCTGCCGCCGGACTCATCGTCAAGCACGCGACCACGCTTTACACCGTCCAGCCGGGCGACTCGCTGATTGGCATCGCCTGGGAGCTGGGCTTCCCCTCCTGGCACATCCTGGAAGCCAACCCCGGCCTGTCAGCCAATTCGCTCTCGGTGGGGCAGGTTCTGAATATCCCCTCGAAAGATGTGCTGCTGCCCCTGCCGGTCGTGATCGAGAAACGCATCGTCGTCAGCATCGACCAGCAGCGCTTGTGGGCCTACGAAGACGGGGAACTGGTCTACGAGTACGTCATCAGCACCGGCATTGACCGCTCGCCCACCCAACCCGGCATCTTCCAAGTGCAGACCCACGAACCCTCGGCTTATGCCGGGTTGTGGGACCTGACGATGCCCAACTTCCTGGGGATTTACGAGGCGTGGCCCGGCTTCATGAACGGTTTTCACGGGCTGCCCACGCTCTCCAACGGGCAGATTTTGTGGGCGGACGTGTTGGGCAAACCGGCCTCGTATGGCTGCATCATCCTCGATTTAGACGACGCCGAGACGCTTTACCAGTGGGCCGAAGAGGGAGTGGTGGTGGAAATCGTGGCGTGAGTAATCTGAATGTAGAGGGATCGATTGTCTGACAGCGTCCTACTGACTTGCAGGGGGCTGAGTTCTCGATACCAAGGCTTGAAGCTCGAAGGCATCGACGAGCACCCGGGGGTTGCCAGGGTTAGGATTGGGATAAACCTCCAGGTCCCTATGGAGGACCCACGATTTCACGAGGTTCTCGGCCACCCCCGCTTCTTGCGCTGCGGCAGGAATCGTCAGGAATCGTCGGGTATCGTTGTGGTTCATGAGTGTCAGGAGGGTCCCCCCTCGTCCTTTGAACTCGCAAGAAGAGCAGCACCCCACGAGTAGGTGCTGCTCTTGGGTTATCGTTATTTCTTGTCCTTCTTTTCTTTCTTGTCCTTCTTGTCCTTCTTGTCTTCCTTCTCTTTCTTCTCTTTGTCCTGGTCGGTGACTTTGTCGCCCTTGTCCTTGTCCTGGCCGCTTACCAGGTCAGGCTTGTCCTTGTCCTGGCCGGTGACCTTGTCAGCCTCTTCCTTGTCCTGGCCGGTGACTTTGTCGGCCTCATCCTTGGATTCCTGCTTGATCTGGCCCAGGCTCGTACCGGCGTCGAGCTTCTGCTTGAATTCGTCGAACGACAGGCCGTATTGGGTGCGCAGGTCGGTGGCTTGCTTGAGGACTCCCATGCCCATCCCGCCGTCAAGTTCCTCTAACACCTGGTCAGGCGAAATGCCCAACCCCGCGCTGAGGGGATAGACCTGCTTGATCTGGCCGAAGCCGAACCCGTCGTCGAAGTGCCCCATGACCTCCTCGTATGGCACGCCCAGTTCGTCGGCCAATACCTCTCCGTGGGGATGCACTTCCGGCGGCTCTTCGTCCGTGGTCAACACCGCATCGCCCGCGCCCACGTCCACGTCCTGGCCGTCCTGGCTCACGCCGACCACGCCCTCGTCGGTATGGACGTAGGTCGTGCCAGGGCCGACCACCTCGACGCCGAAGGCCGTCCCCCGCACCGATGCCGTGGAGGAAGGCGTTGACACCACGTAAGCGTCGCCCACGCCCAGCAGTCGTTGGACCCGGTGAAATGTTCGGCCAGCCACCTGATCGAGGCGCACCTGGAAGGGTCCGTCGTCTGGCGTCTGGAGTTCGACGACGGTCATCATGGTTCCAGCATGAAGTTCAGCGCTGCTGCCATCCAGAAATGTAAGTTCAGCAGCCGAGTTTTGCCCAACCCATATGGACGTGCCAGCCTCCACAGCCGTCACGTCCCCTGCCAGGAGCGTCAGTTGTCCGTGAGCAGCGGGAAACGACATCCCCACTGCCGGGCGCACAGTCACCGCCTGCCCTTCTGTCACCACGAGCGTGGCGACAAAACCGCCGGAATCGGGAAATGGGCTTTGCGCACCCAGGAGATTCACTTTAGACTCTGCGGTTCCCGCAAGCGGCAAGATGGTGGCAGTTGCCAACAGCAGCACAGCCACCCCCGCAACCACTATCGGTCTCGTACGCACGTCGCTTCCCATACGCCAGTTCCCGGCAACTATCGTTTCATCCGTCACAGCGTCGGCAATCCAGACACCCTGGATAAGTTACACCTATCCTATCACATTGTTCCGAAACCAACGCGAAAGTACGACGTTACGAAAGCGTAACAACAATCCTGTTTGAGGGTGCCGTCGTGCCGCACTGCCCGGCAGGCAGGGGTTACCAGCCGCGCGCTCGCCGCTCGAAGGGTTTGACCTCCAGGGGTTCGGCTGGCGCGGGTTGGGCCTCGGCGGCCTCCGCCAGCGCGATAGCGTCCTCCAGCCAGGCCCGCATCAAATCCGCCGTGATTTCACCCTCCGGCACGCGGTTGATCGTGACGTAGATCGAACCGGGCGTCACCAAGATCTGGGGGGTTCCGCCCGGCAGGTCGGGGTCCATGAGCTTGAGAATCAAGGTTTTAGCCCGCTCGTCGGCCAGCAAGCCCCGCGTCCAATCCGGGTCGCGGGAGTGGACCATCAGCCCGCTGTAATCCATGTCGTCAACCTCGACGGGTCGCAGCTTGGAGAACCGGCCCACCGCCTGACCCAGGCCGGTCGCGGGCGCGATGCCAGTGCGCGTCTTCAGCGCCGGGGCCTCGACGTAGGCTTCCACAGTAGACCCGATGTAGCGTGACCTTGAGGTGCCACCAGACGTGGTGTAGCGTCGTCCGTAGCGCACCCGTACCTTGCGCCCTTCCATCGTGCCATCGTATTTCGCCGTGCCGGTTCCCGGCTGAGCGGACAGGCCAAGCTATCCGAAGAGTGGCTCAAAGACCGGTTCCATTTTCGTCGTGACGGCGCGGGATCGGAACCGAGTCAACAGCACTCCAAGCCCCACGGCAATAACTGTAACCGCGCAAGTCAACCCCACTATGAAGACAGCCAGCCCCATTCCTTCAGTCGGCATGGAGGGGCCGCCTCGCCGTGAGGCCCCCAACGACGAAAACACAAACACCAGAAGACAACCCCAGGCCATCACCAGCGCGACCACTCCCAGGCCAATGACAACTGGCGGAATGCGCCGTTTCTTATTCGTTTCCGTGCTCATATTAGACTGATTTCCTTTGGCAGAGGACCGAGCTTCTATCTCGACCCATTCGCTCTACTTTACCCCGAAGCGTGTGATGGCGGTAGTTCAGACTGGAGGGGAGATACGCACTCTGAGCGCTTACTGCCCCTCAAGGCACTCGCAGGACGAAAAGCTGAGAGCGCCAAATCTCATCTTCTCGGAAGTTCAAACTGATGTACTGCCCGTCAAACGACCATTGCAGGTCAAGAAGACGCTCTTCGCCGCTCTGCGTTATTGGGGTTGAATGCCCGTCTTCGACGTTGAGGAAAGCAAGGTGTCCTTGCGGGTCACTGTAAACCAGCTTGTCGCTGGTTGGCGACCAGTCAGGTGTCGTAGCGCCACCAGGAGCCAAAAGGTTGACTTCTCCAGATGCCAGGTCGAGCACATTGAGATAGGCCTGACCCTCCACATCGCTATCGACGCCAACGGGCCACCCGTCCGCGTCCAGTCGGACCTGACCGGGCGTCACGAAGGCCAGATAGCGGCTGTCCGGCGAAAATGCTATGTGTGGCCGGTAGACAAAGGGTCCGTCTTTGTATGCTCTTTCATCATCGCTGATGGACAGTGACAGTACGACCTGCCCGCTCTGCATATCAAGTAGCTGCAAGTGACGAGGCAGCAGCGGGTCCTTGGGTTCGCTGCGCGTTGAGACGGGCCGGTCTTCAGCATCGAGTCGAGGAGGGCCGAGCGTGAGGTAGGCCAGGTAACGACCATCCGGAGAGAATTGCCCCCTCAGGCCATCGGGCACAAGCAAACTCAGCGTGCCAGCGTCCAAATCCCATAACAGCAGCTCGCTTACAGGCGCGTACTCACGACCGTGAATGTCATACGAGAACATCTGCAAGAGTAACTTGTTCGTCCCAGGCAGCCAATCCTGAAAGGCGGACCCGGGATACTCGACCCCAAACTCATACGGTGGTCTGGAGACGACGTACGGGCTTAACGTCACAGGACGCTCCGTTGGCTGTCGCCATCTCGAAACGACAAACGTATATCCGCCCGACCAAGAGTTGGTGCCGACAAAGTAGTTGGCAGTGGGGTGATGAAAATAGCCATTTGTCCCTGCCTCAGCAAGGTTCTCACCGGTGTAGATGTCCAGCACCCTCACACTGCGGCTTCCGCCCCCATGATAGCTTTCATAAACCAGGGTCTGGTCATCCATCCAGCCGACGAAATCCAGATCGCGGCTGGCAGTCTCGCCAGGATTTACCGGGTACGGATTCAGCCCGTTCTTGTCCATCAGCCAGACGTCGCTATATATAAATACACCGGAGTCATCGGCAGGGATACCACTAAAAACGACGCTCTGCCCATCAGGCGTCCAGGTTGCCACCTGAGCAAAGAGTCCAACGCGAGGGTACCTGGCATCTTCCGCGTTGATAACCGCTGCGGCAAAGTCAGGGGCGTCAGCCACGAGAAGGGTTACGCTCTCGTATGCTACATCGGTTAGCAGCAACTCGTTAGCTGTGGGCGACCACTCCCCGTAGTAGTCACCGATAGCCGTCAGTCCCTCCAGCCCATCGGCCCAGACCAGCGTTGGATAGGGCGTCGGGGACAGTCTTTCGGTGGCCGTTGGAATAGGAGTTGGGGAGGGTGGAGGCGGTGTCATGCTGGGTTCGTGCGTGCTCGTAGCCGGACTGGTGGGGGTTGGCGCGGTGCTGCACGCCGCCGTCCACATCACAGCGCCAACTATCAGCGCAACGCCCGGCACTCCCGCTCGACTTCTGGACTCCTCGCCGTCCCCGGCCATCGCTACAGCACCTCCAGATCAAACTCCCAATGCCGCAATGCCGCCTTCGACAGCGTCTGCGTGCCGACGATCAACACCGTCCCCTCGTCACCGGCCAACTCCCGCGCTGCTCCGTACGCGCTGGCGAAGTCCGGGCGGGCCAGCGCCGTGCCGAAAAACCCGCGCGCCACGCCCAGCGCCTCCTCATCGTCGGGAAACGTCAGGTAGGGGCTGTCGAAGCGCGTGATGACCACGGACGAGGCCAGCCGGGCCACCTGCCGGTAGACGCCCGTGTAATCCTTGGTGCTGGGCACAGACACCACCGCCGAGACCGGCGGGCGCACCAGACCGGCCACGCTCTCGCCAAACAGCCGTGCCGACTCGTCGTTGATCGCGCCATCTAGAAAAACGAGTGGCGAGCGCCGTAACACCTGGCAGCGCCCCGGCCAGACCACCTGCCCCAGGCCCTCTTGCACCGCACGGCGATACGTTTCGTCGCCGTGTGTCTCGCCAAGTCGCTCCAGCAGCGCCTCCACCACCGAAACTGCCACCGCCGTATTCTCGACTTGATAGCGCCCCAGCAACGACAGCCACACCTGGCCGTAATCGCGCGCGGGCGTTTGCAGTGTCATCTCCAGGCCGGGCCGCTCCAGGTCGCCGCCCTCGACGAACGCGGCCTCGAAATCGCGGCCCGACAGGCGTATCTCGGCACCCTGCCGGGCGGCCTCGCGTTCGATGATCGCCAGCGCCTCAGATTCCTGCGCGGCCGAAACCACGATGCTCCCGGCCTTGATGATGCCCGCCTTGTGCCAGGCGATGTCGGTCAGCGTGTCGCCCAACTCGGGCGTGTGCTCCAGCATGATGGGCGTCAGCGCAGAAACGACGTTGGGCACCAGCCGTGTGTCGTCGAAACGCCCGCCCCGCCCGGCCTCGATCACGCCGATTTGCACGCCACTGGCCGCAAAGTGTCCCAGCGCCACCGCCAGCACCATGCCCATCGGGCTGAAATAGCGCCCTGGCGGCAGCCCCGCGTCGATCTCCTCGACGTGCGGCGCGATTTCTTCGACCCGCCGGATCCACTCCTCAGCCGGAATCGCGCGCCCATCGACCCGTATCCGCTCTCGGAAGTTGACCAGCGACGGGCTGGTCAGCAGGCCCACCCGGTAACCCAGCGCCTCCAGAACCCTGGCGGCGATGACCGCCGTCGAGCCTTTGCCTTTGCTGCCGGTCAGCAGCAAGTAGCCGCCGGAGACGCCCGGCTTACCCAGTCTGTCCAGCAGTTCGCGGGTAGGCGATATGTCGCGGATTTCCGAGTCAGGGCCGTGCAGTTCCCCGGCGGCCATCGCCCGCTGCAACGATTGGAACAGGAACGAGGCCGCAGCTTCGTCGTCGGGGAAACGAGGTGTTGTGGAAGGCAAGTCGGATTTGCCCACAGGCAGTCTAGCGCGAGGGCAGCCGCGAGACTTTGTCGGGGGACGGGTCGCTATCGACCAACGCCAGGTATTCCGGCCCGCTAAAGATCGAGCGGTTCAGCAGCGTTTCGGCCAGCAGTTCGTCGCTCAACAGGCCGAGTCGCTCGCGGGTTTGGGCTGCCATGTGCAGCGAGCCTGTCGCCACCACCAGGCCCTTGCCCTGGTGACGCGCCACGACCTCGCTGATGGCCTGACCCAGGTCGGGAATAGGCTGCGCCTTCAGGCCGACCTCGGCAGCCAGATGCGACAGGTCGTCCAGGGCCATCGCCCGGTGGCCGCTGAAGGTCGTCAGCACCACACCGGCCCGCTCAGGCACCCGCAACGCCCGCAGAAAACCGGGCGCGTTCTTGTCGCGGCTCATCCCGATCAGGTAGGTCAGGGGGCCGGGCGGCGAGAGCGATTCCAGCGTACCGGCCAGGGCCATCGCCGCGGTGGGCGTATGCGCGCCATCGATCAGAAACGACACCCCATCCCCGCTCACCATCTCCACCCGGCCCGGCATGCGCAGGTGACGCGCAGCCTGCGCCACGTGAGCCGGAGCGACGGCGTAACCCCGTGCCTTGGCCTGCGTCACCCAGGCCAGCGCGATAGCGATGTTGAGCATGTTGTGGCGGCCCAACAGGGGTGTCTGTCCCCGGAGGCTGGCCCCACCATACGAGACGTGATACGCACCGTGCGCCGGGTCGTTCCACCTGCCCCCTCTGGCCGTCTCGACCAGGGTGGCACCGCGCTCCTGGCACGTCGTCACGATGACTTCGAGGACCTCGGGGGACTGTGGCGCGACCACCGCAAAGCCGTTTTCAGGTATCACCCCGGCCTTATGATAGGCAATTGCGGCCAGCGAATCTCCCAGCATCGTGGTATGTTCCAACTCGATGGGCATGATGACAGCGCTCTCGGCGGGAGCGAAGTTCACCGCATCGAAGCGCCCGCCAATGCCGACTTCCAGGACGGCCACCTCCACGCCCCGACCGGCGAACCAGTCGAAGGCCAGCGCCGTCGTCAACTCAAACGTGCTCAACCGCCCCGGCTCCTGCTCGGCGTGGAGACCGATACGCCCGACCTGCTCGACGAGAGCCGGTACGCTGATAGGCTCGCCGTCTATCGCCATGCGCTCTCTGAAATAGTGCAGGTGCGGCCCGGTGAACAACCCGGCACGGATACCCGCCTCTCGCAGTGTAGCGGCCAGCAGGTGAGCCACCGTACCCTTGCCCACGCTGCCCGTCACGATGACCGAGCGAAACCGCCTTTCGGGATGGTCCAGGCGTGCCAGCAGCGACTTCATCGGTGCCGGGTCGGGCGGATAGGCAGCTTTGCTCACGGGATGGCACAGGTAGCGCAGTGCCTCCTCGTACGTCCGTGGCACGGTTGGATTGACAGCAGATTGGGAAGTATCGTCGTTCATAGCGCGCTGAATGGTGTCTCGTTGCCGGAAGCAGTCTACCCTAAAACCCGGCACCGCGCACGCCGAATACCCGGTGGCGGTGCGCTTGTGACATTGTGAGCCTCGTGCTAGACTGCAAGCTGTTACCCGCACTCTTAGGGGGTCATAGATGACGTACGGCGAACTAATCATCTATTGGGCGGACGGCACCGTCGAGACACACGTCCTCGAGGAAGGCACCATCTCCCTTGGCCGCGCGCCCGGAAACGACATTGTCCTGCAAACATCGTCGGCATCTCGTTATCACGCGCACGTCACTGTCGATTCGGACGGAGTGGTGACGCTGATTGACCTGGGCACGGTCAACGGCACCTTCGTCAACGACAACCTGTTGGAGCAGGATGCCAGCTACCATCTGGTGGGCGACGAGGAAATCCGCATCGGCGACGTCCGGCTTGTCTACCACTCCGCCGAGGCCATGTCCACAGATGCGGCGGAGCTGGCGGCGGCCCAGACGGTGCACGCCTCGGCAAAACTCAGCGATTTGATCGTGATCCTTGACGAACCGCACCAATCCGTCGCCCCTGGTGCGCAGTTGCAGTTGATTCTATCCATCGAGAACGTGACGAGCACCCCACGCGCTTGCGACGTCGAACTTTCTGGGATGGACCACAAATGGGCGCGGGCCAACCGGCACGAAGTGCAACTGGAGCCACACGAGAAAACCGACGTTCTCATCCTGGTACGCCCGCCGCGCGCGTTCACGACCCCTCCCGGCCATTACGATCTGACCGTCACCGTGACCCTGCACGGTGGAACAGGAGAGGCCGTTCAGTACACGCGCACCATCGAAGTAGTCGGCTATCACGGCCTCAGCCTGTACGTCGATCCAGAGAACCAACCCGGACGATTCATGGTGTATATCGAAAACCAGGGCAACGTCCCGGCCATGATCCAATTAGAGGGCTGGCAACAACAGAAGGTGCTCAAATACGAGTTCGCCAAGACCCGTTTGGCGCTCTCACCCGGTTCGGCAGAGCAAGTAGCGCTGCAAGTGCGGCTCCGGGGAGACAAACACCCCGCACCATCAACCTTTGCCGTCGTGGCCCGCTCGCTGGAGGCCAGCGCCTACCGGGCGCCGGTTCTGGTCGAATACACCGGCAGCGCAGAAGACAATAGGAATGGTGGCGGAATGCTGCTGGCTCCGCTCGTGATGGTCGTCATGCTGGGTGCAGCCGCGTTGATCGTCACGCTGGGAGCAGCGGTCTTTTTTTTTCGAGACAACCTCCTGGGGCTGATCCGCGCCCCTCCCGAACCTGTCGAGGCTGCCCAAGCCCCCCCAACAGCGGTCAGCACGCAACCCTCGCCAGACCAGCCGACCCCCAGCCCGTTTCCACAGCCGTCCAGCGTGACGGTCGCTTTTGATCCGGTCAGCGTGATCCGCTACCAGGATGAGCATATCTTGCTGCGCTACGTGGTAGAGGTTGAGCCTGGCACCAGCGCAGAAGAGCTGGCGCTCGAACTCTACGACGAAACCAATCAAGCCCGGCTGGCAAACTTCACGGTGGCGCAACTTGAAGGGGAAGTGGACCTGACCGTCCTGCTGGGATCAGAGTGGCTGGTGAGCATCTACCAGGACGGCGAACCCCTCGCCTACTCGCTGCGCGTCGGCGTCCGCAACAGCGCCCAGACGGTCAGCCCCCCGGCCACGCTCACATTCCAACAACTGAATTGCATCGTCTCCCGCGAGCAGCGCGCCCGCACCGGGCCAGGAGAGAATTTCCAACCAGCCGATCCCCGGCTGGTGCTGGGCGAAACCTACTGGCCCACCGCGCAAGCCGTCGCCGGCGATGTCCTCTGGTACCGGCTTCAACCCGGCGAGACAGACCGCTGGTTGGAAGCGTCAAAGCTAACCTGCCTGTTGGCGTTCAACCCCTGGCAGGCACCGCCCAACTTCAGTTTCCTGCCGGCTGGTGAAGACCTCGCTGCCCCCTCGACCTGAAGCGCAGCACCCTCTAGGCCCCGCCAACACCTATCAGACTGAGCAGCGCCATCGTGACGTGGGCGTAAGGCCGCGCGATTCGCGCAGGTGCGCGACAGACAGGTTCGACGTCTGGTTCTACACAGGCCAGCACGATGTCCCCATCGACCAGATTGGCAACCGGTTCGCCCGTCTCGTCTGGTGGAGGGTCATCTGGTGGAGGGTCGTCGGGTGGGGGGTCCTCCGGCGGTGTTGAACCACAATCGGCCGCGCAGGTCTCCTCGTCCTCCCCCGCCTCCGGGTCGCACACCCCGTCCCCGCAGCCTTCCTCCGGCGGTGGCTCAGAGCCGCAATCGGCCGCGCAGGTCTCCTCGTCCTCCCCCGCCTCCGGGTCGCACACCCCGTCCCCGCAGACTTCCTCCGGCGGTGGCTCCGAGC
>Ga0180438_10000174_pt1 | contig 138940 bp, 98 predicted proteins | sample SS_ome_12_FD_132455 | JGI IMG/M metagenome (GOLD analysis project Ga0180438, IMG submission 132455) | Hypersaline lake sediment archaeal communities from the Salton Sea, California, USA - SS_3_D_2 metaG | ecosystem: Environmental > Aquatic > Non-marine Saline and Alkaline > Hypersaline >... | reverse complement strand
TGATCCACGACCTGGTCGAGACGACAGTCGGCATCGGCACCGAGTACGGCGACTTCAACCTGGACGGCACGGTCGATACCGTTGACCTGACGATCCTCGGCACGTACTTCGGCACCGGCACGACCTGGTCCCAGGGCAACGCCAACTGCGACACTACCGTCGATACCGTCGACCTGACGATTTTGGCGACATACTTCGGCTTCGTCGCTGCAAGCCCCATCCCCGAACCGGCCACGCTCGCCCTAATGGGCTGCGGCGCAGTGGCCCTTATGCACAAGCGCCGCCGGGCGTAACTCACGCCGAGAAACTGTTGTTCGAAAAAGCTTGTTGGCGTTGAATCACGCGAGGTGGATTCGTGCCTGTCGCCTGCCTTGCCTACCGGCAGGCAGTAAGCGGGGCAGGCGTAAATTCACCTCGCGTTTTTTCTTGTCGATGCGCCCGCCCCTCTCGGCTCCCAGATCCCCGTTCCCGATTCCCGGTTCCTCGCGCCGGTCAGGACTCGCTCAAACGCCGGACAGCCTCAGTCAAGCTGATCGTGTCCTGCTCGCCTGAGGACATGTCCCGCAGCGTCACCTTACTTGCCGATATTTCATCCGGGCCCAATATCGCCACGTAAGGCACGCCGCGCTTGTCGGCGGACTTGAGCTGCCGCTTTAGTTTGGGCGACTCGTCACTGTCAAAGGCGGTCTCAGCCGACACGCCCGCGGCCCGCAACTTCGCTACCAGTTCCAGGGCGGGCATCACGCAGCCGTCGTCGCAGGCGATCACAGCCGCACGCACGATGCACCGGGACTCGCCCGTAACGCCAAGCTCCATGAGCCCTGCAAATAGTCGATCAACCCCCACCGACACACCCACAGCCGGAATGCGCTGCCCGACGAACCGTGTAATAAGGTCGTCGTACCGCCCGCCGCTCATCACCGAGCCGAACCCCTCCAGAGCACTCAAGTAAGTCTCGTAGACCGTGCCCGTGTAGTAGTCAAGCCCGCGGGCTATGCTGCAATCGCACTTGACGTAGCCTTGCGGTACGGAAAGAGCCCGGGCGTAAGCCAAGACCGTTGTAAGGTCATTAACGGCCTCTTGCGCCGGCGGGCCCAGCAACTGTCCGACTTGCCTGAGAATAGAATCGTTCTCACCGGTAATCCCGACAAACTGCATTATCGTGTCGACTTGTTTGTCGTCACAACCGGCCTCATCACCCAGCATCTTTTCCACGCGCGACTCGCCCTGGCAGCTCAACTTGTCTATCGTGCGGAAGATCGTCGCCAGTTGTGTTTCCTCGGCGATGCCCAAAGCTTCGCCGAGCGCCGCCAGGACCTTCCGCGTGCTGATGCGAATCTCGAATTTGTCGATCCCCAGCGCTTTCATCACGGCGTAAGTCAGCGCAATACATTCCGCATCGTATATCAGGCTGTCCGAACCGACGATATCAGCGTCGCACTGGCAGAACTCCCTGAACCGACCCCGGCCGGGCTTTTCCGCCCGCCATACCGGGGCTACCTGGTAACGCTTGAAAGGCCTGGGAAGGTCGCCATACTGGCCAGCCACGCGAGATAGCGGCACCGTCAGGTCGAACCGCAGCGATACGTCACGCCCCCCGTTATCCCTGAAGCGGTAAAGCAGCTTCTCGGCATCTGCACCGTACTTTCCCAACAGAACGTCGGAGTATTCGATCGCCGGCGTCTGCAGCGGGCCGAAACCGAACCGCTCGAACACGGCAACGATAGTATCGATCATGCGCTGACGCGGCTGCATCTCAGCGGAAAGATAGTCTCGAAAGCCCTTCAGCAACCTCGCCTTGATCCGCCCGTCCTTGGCACTGCCCGCATCAGCCAAGTCCACTATACTCGCCGCCGGCGACAGCTTGCGCAGGTTGTCCGCCGCCAGTCGCAGGCCAATAAGCGGGTCGCCGGAATTGACCACCACCTCGTCTTGGTCCATCAGCCTGCCGTCGATATACAGCGGCAACGAATGCTCCATCGCCGCTAGCGGGGAGAGCACGCCTTCCCTCGCCGCCAGAATAAGCCCCCCCTTATTGGCGCTCGCCAGCTCTACCGGGCCGCCTGTGGCTGCCGATAGCGCCGTGACCTCAAACCGCACGTCCCCCGGAACCAGGCATATCGCCGGGGCCCCGTCGATGAGCACGCCAATTGCCTTGACCACCTGCTCAACCGTTACGCCCGCTTGTTCCGCCGCAGCCACCACCGTATCTGGCGGCTCGCTGTAACGCACCTGATGATATGTGATACCCGCGCCGCTCAGCAGTTCGTCCCAGATCGCCATGGCTCGTCCTCAACTCCGCAGCTCTGCCAACAATCGTGTGTCGTCATCGATCGCAGTAGTTGTACCATCCCCGAGGCTGTTGTTCGAGAGCTTTGATCGCCTGAGTATGGCCGCCAGGACCCGCCGGTGACTATATTGCCGGCAACAGTCGACCTTGAATCTCGGTAAGAACGTCCTCCAGGTCTTCCTGACCGCTTGCCCGTCGCTCCCGATCCTTTGCGCGGACAGGATGGGTGGCAAGCACCTCCTTTGCGTTGCTGAGGGCATCCTGCCAGACCGGTTGGGCAGTCAGCCACAGGCGAACGCCAGCGGGTTGAATCGGTTCAAAATGCACCGAGTATTCGGCAGTCGGCTGGTGCAGGTGGCCACGGCCGACGGCCACGGTAGGCCGCTGGGCAAGGCCGTACAAGTCCGGTGAGTTCTGTTGCGTTTCGTCGCGGCTGGTCTCGAAAAACGCCCCTGTAACGATCTCGCCGGCGCCCCCTGCCGCCTCCCCATCGCTGGTCTTATTAACCGAGGGGCTGGTAACCCCTTCGACAGAAAGCTCTTCTGCTTCAGCGCCCCCTCCGGTCGCCGGCGCCGGATCTCCCTCAATGGGCATCAGCGCAAGGCCCGCTGTAGACAGAGGTTGTGGCACAGCGGCTAGGAAGCCAAAGTAGGTCCCCAGCAGCGTCAGATCAGCTGTGTCGACGACGCCGTCGCCATTAAAGTCCCCACTGGTCCATCCGCCGGCCTGGCCATAGCTTGTGGCCAGACAAGTCAAGTCGACGGTATCAACCGTGCCGTCAAGATTGGCATCTCCAAACTCCGTGTTCAGCACATCGTGTATTAGCACGGCAACGTCGGCGGCATCGACGTCGCCATCACCGTCGAGATCGTATCCGACATCGGCTTCGCCGGCTGGCGCCAAGTGCTGGTAGAGTGAGTCTATGTCGCTGGCGTCTACCACGCCATCTGCATCGAAGTCGCCCATCACGCCACTGGTATAAACGCCAAAGTTCTGTCCGACAGCCATAATCCCCCATTGCAACTCAAATTGCAGCGTTCTTGCCTCGCCACTCATCGCGCCCTCTCCGCCCAGGCCGACGATGTCGTTGTAATATGGCATGGCGTAGCTGCCAAGGATGTCACCTGTCATTGGGTCGATGCGGTAGATCAGTCGGGCGGCATCAATGTATGGCGCGATCAGCAATTCACCGTTCCAATAGGCTACGCCGCCGGCATAAGGCAACTGCTCGGCAATGGTTGTCGCGCTGAGCACAGCCCCGTCAGCGGGGTCTATCGCTAGCACCTGGTTGCCGTCCGCCATGGCCAGCAACACGCCGAGGTCGACTGCACCTGTCAGACCTGTTATGGGGTAGGCGACCGTGAAGGTGTCGGTTACGGCGTTAACAGTCGTATCCCACACAAGGATTTCACTGGATTGATACTGCAAGTAGACCTTGCCGGCGAAGTAGGCCAGGCCAATGACGTTCGATCCGGTCGCTGCTATGGTGTGGCTGGCGATGACAGCGCCGGTGTTGGGGTCGAGCTCCCACAGCGCAGCGGGATGGTTTGGTCCTGCCGAATCCGCGTAGAAGAGCCTGTCAGGTCCGACAGCCAAGCCCTGGAAGAAGGCCAGCGGTGTTTCGGCAGGTGCAGCGAAGCTGTTGCGCATAACACCAGTGGCTGGGTCGAACTCGCAGATGGCAATTTCGACGAGGCTTTCCTTGCGGAGTGCAAACACGCGGTCGCCCATATTCGGGGCTGTTTGCCGCCAACCTGCCTGGCCGACCCGGCGCACTTCGTATTCACCGGCCGGCAGGTCCGCAAATCGGTAGGCCCCGGTCTCGTCGGCCGGATCGATAGCACCATCGCCGTTTAGGTCGACATCACCTGTGACGGCGGTGGTTATGACCTGGCCAGTGGAGTCGACTAGCTCGACCGTCCACCCAGCTATGGTCGGCTCGCCGGGCTGGCGGTACCCGTCGCCGTTAAGATCGTCGTACACCTGCCCGCTTATGACGTTCTGTTCGATATTGCCGAAGTGCAGCCCGTCAATGTCATCGCCGGCAGCGATCGACAACGCGAACGTCAGGCCGGACGGCGCCGTCTGTAGCCAGCCGGGACGGGTGACCTGCCGAAGCTCATAGTCGCCGGGCAGCACCTCGGTGAAGACGAACAAGCCTGCTTCATACGAGGGAGATACCTCGCCATCCCCATCCGTGTCCCATTCAGCCGTTACCTCTGTCGTAACTATCTGTCCCGTAGCACTGTTCACCAGTTCGACGGTCCAGCCGTTCAGGCCGTCCTCCCAGTAGTACTCGCCGTCCACATCGCCGTCGCAGAAGATACTTCCGGCTATCGTGGCATACTCGTAGCTGGCGAAGTCCAGGCCCGTCTCCTGCTGTCCATAGGTGAGAGTCGCAGCATGGCTATCGGCAGGATCGGTTTGCAACCAACCGTCCTGGCCGACGAGCCGGATCTCATAGCTACCCGAGAGGGCGGTGAAGTAGTACGCCCCGTGCTCTGTGACAGGATTAACCACTCCGTCGCCGTCCGTGTCACGATCAGTCGTGGTCGTGGTGGCGACGACCAGGCCTGTGGATGCGTCGACAAGCTGGATAATCCGACCATTCAGGCCCGTCTCATCGGGATCGCGCAGTCCGTCGGCATCAACATCCGAGAATACCCCACCCGCCAGGTAGCACATTTGCCCCACGGCGAAGTCCAGGTCCTGCAGGTCCTCGCCGCCGATCAGCGTCACCGTGTATAAACCGCCTGCAGGATTAGTTTGTCGCCACCAGACATCGAGAGCGGGCCTGAGCTCGTACTCGCCGGGCAGGACTTCGGCAAAGTCGAACAGACCAGTCTCGACCTGCGGATCTATGACCCCGTCCAGGTCTAGGTCTTCACTGAAGGTGACACTTGTGGCGACAACATCGTGAGTGACGACATCGACCAACATCACGGTCATTCCGTCCAGGCCGCCCTCTCCGACGTCGCGCGAGCCACTGAAGTTGCTATCCTGGTAGAGCTGGCCCGAGACCGTTGCCATATCGGCAGCGTAACCAAAATCGACTCCGCTGACGGCATCGCCGGCAGCCAGGGTCAGCATATGGACGCCTCCGGCAGGTGTTGTTGGGGTGTAGCCCGGTCGGCCGATTTGGCGCAATTCGTAACTTCCGGGCAGCAACTTAGGCAAAGAGTAAAGCCCGGTCTCGGTGTCGGGGTCGATTACCCCGTTACCGTTGAGGTCAATGCTACTGGTCTCGACTGAAGCGACGACATCGCCCGTGGTGAGGTCGACAAGCTCCACGGTCCAGCCATCCAGGCCTCGTTCGCCTGCACCTCCAGCGCCATTACCATCGGCATCGTGGAAGACGCGCCCCTCTACAGACACAGCCGTGACATTGCCGAAGTTCTGCCCAGTCAGGACGTGAGTCCACTGGACGTCGAGGTAGTTGACGTTCGCCATCGGTATTGGCGTGTCGCCGGCAAGGCCGGATATCGGCCCCTTCCCCGGAAGCGGAAATGTTCCGACAACCGCGCCGCTCACTGGGTCGATTCGATACGCCGTGCTGTTGGTGTCGTTGAAGTTGCATGCGATCAATTGGCCGTTTCGATAATCGTAAGCCAGTCCGCCGCCGAACGCACCCACCCCCGGGCTGAGCGTCTCCATAATTGCCCCGGTGGCCGGGTCGATTGCAATGACGCCGCTAAGGGTAGTTCCATAAAGCACACCCGTGTCAGCGCGGCCCGTGAGGCCGCCCAGAACTGTCGCGTCGATTGTTAGCGTATCGACGATCCGGTCGCAGTAGACATCCCACACGAGAATCTCGTTAAGCCAACTTTGGATATAGACCCGCCCATTCAGGTAAGCCAAGCCGGTGGTCGCCGTCGGCAAGGGGATATCAACGATATCCGAATCGATAACCTCACCCGTGTTAATGTCCAGCTCCCATAGTGTCGGTTGGGAGGTACTGTCTGAACCATCTATGTAGAAAACACTCTCCGGCCCTGCGGCCAGACCTTGCATTAGAACACTCGAGACAGCCTCAGGCGTGGGAAAACTATTGAGCACCGTCCCGTCAGTCGGATCGATTTCGTAGACATCCAGTTCGGTTGCGCCGATGACACCATTGTCGCGAAGAAGGAATACGCGTCCGCCGGTCCATCGGCCTGTCTCGCTCCAGCCGGGCTGACTGACCTGACGGACTTCGTACTTGCCGGCGGGGATGTCTGTGAAACTGTAGAGGCCCGTCTCGTTAAACGGGTCGATCTCACCGTCACCGTTGGTATCGACGCTGGCAGTTAATGCCGTCGCGACGACCTGTTGCGTGAAACGATCCACAAGTTCGACGGTCCAGCCATTCAGGCCTATCTCTCCTGGGTCGCGTACATTGTTGTAGTCAACGTCCTGGAACACCTGGCCATGTATCTCGGTCGGTGGCCAGCCCACGACCAACGTCAGATCGGCTGAATCCACCTGCCACGCGGCGGCTGAATCCTTCACGGTTACTCTGAAGTTGAACTCGCCATACGCTTGCGGCGTGCCGCTAATCACGCCTGTGTCGACGTCCAGAGACATACCCGCCGGCAGTGCGCCGCGGATCAGGGCCCAAGTGTACGGACCAGTGCCGCCCGTAATCTGAATTTCGCTGCTGTATGGAACCGCGATCTGAGCCTGATCGGGCGCGGATGTGAGGATTTCCAGCGGAGTCACTACGGAAAGCAAGTATTGTGCTTCCACGGCTGCTCCGGACTGATCGGTGACCTGAACGGTGAAGGCCCAGTCCCCTGTAAGCCCAGCCGTGCCGGTTATGAGACCCGTGTCAGAGTTCAGCGAAAGCCCGTCCGGCAGCTCTCCGTCGACGACGGTCCACTGGTAGCCGCCCTGTCCGTTCCTGGCGTTCAATGCGAATTCGAAAGGCTGATTAACGTAGGCCTTCAGCGGATCGACAAAGGTGCCGACAGAGAACTCCGACGATGCCATGGCCGTCGAAGGGTCACCCAGGAGCGTCGTGGCGAAGATGACCCACCTGTAAGCGAACATTCCGGCAAAACCGATGCTGTCGGCATGGCTGTCGGCGTTCATGACACCAAGCCCGTCCAGGCCTTCTCCGAACAGAGCGTCCCAGAACTCCCGGAAGAGGTGTTGGGAGGGGCCTTCTGTCGTTGAATAGGTATAGCTCCAGCCGAAGCTGCTGTTCATGATCACGGCGTAGGCGGCATGGCTGGCGGTGATCAGGTTTTCGCCGATTGCGTCCTTAGTAAAGTTGCCGGGGTGACATGCGCCGCTGTAGACGAAGAATGGGTTGTCATTGGTCAAAGACTCGACATCCCGAGCGACGAGCTTCATCACCCGAGGCGCCATCGCATGGCCGGCATGATTGTAGATGCCGTACACGTCGCTATTCATAATCGCCAGCATTTGGGCGGTCGACCATTGTTTCAGGACCTCTCCTTCAGCCAGTTCGTCACCAGTGTTGAGGTCGCGTTCATAGAGTGTGTCGGAGTACTCCGAGACAAATCTCGGGTCTGACGCGAACCCCTCTGTGGAATAGCCGTGCGTGTCGGCACCGAGACGCAGTTCTTCCAGCTTGTACTTCCCCCAGTTGCCTATGCCGGTGTGACCCATCCACTCGCCCACCATCGCCGCATGCCAACGATATTCACCGGCGGTGTTGCTTTGGTGGTCGATGTTCTTGGCGATCCAGTTGGACATTTCCGTTGCGGTCTCTGCCGACGCTCGGCCGATGAAGACCTCCGCCAGCATGTCGACGTCCCAGCCGTTGATGCCGTCGTTCGGCTCACCGAACTTGTCGTCGCCGTCGAAATTGAAGTTTCCGTCCAGGCACTGGTAGTAAAGGTCGGTGGGGATATAACCGCGTTCGTCGTCGATCTCCCAGTAGGGATGTTGCACGTAGACCTGGCGGGCGGGAATGATGTTCGTATCACCTGCCAGCAGGACATAATCGGTTTGCCAATTGTTGTACGCATCCAGGATGAATGCGCGGATTTGCTCCTGCTGGTCGACGCCGGCATAGGTGGCGTAAATCTCTTCGACCGTCACGACGGTAGGTGAGTATCCCTGGCTTTGCTTGAAGGCGGCGAAGTCGGCTATCGTGTAGTCAGCCGTCGCGTCGACCATGGCTTGGTTGCTAATCACCACGTAGTCGTAAGTGTCGGATGGATCGCACAGGCCTGTTGCGCCCTCAACTGCCACGCCGGCACCCACGACGTAACTCGCCAGAGCGCTGGGGTTGTCAACCTGGCTGGATAGGGGCAGAAGATCGTCCGGGCGGTAGCCGACGGTCCAGTTGCCGTCATTGCCGGAAACATCAGCAGCGGCGAGGCTGATGCTGAGTGTCATTGAGTCCACGTAGGAGACTATTCTCGTATCCGCCTGGTAGCTGACGGGGCTCAAGTTGACCGTAAGGACATTCACTCCGCGGCTTCGTTGGATGGAGACAACTTCGAAGAGATTGTGCGTAAATGCCCCGCCTGTGTAGGCGATCGGGCCGGCGGGGAATGATGGATTGAGGTCGTCCGGCTCAAAGAATACAGGCGTCTGACCCTGCATCAGCAGGTATGTGCCATCAACACTTATCGGCGCGGTCGTCTTCACTGAGACTTCGGCTAGGTCGTAACCGTACGGCAGCACAATTTGTCGCGACACTATCGGCAGGGCAGGCATGTCGGGGTCGCCGAGCACAGGGGCATAGCCCAGGTTTGGCAGGAACACCTGGCCGTCGGGGGTCGCCTGCCCAACTGGTTCCAGTTCAAGGGCAGGCATGTCGTACTGCAGTACGATGGCCGAGGAGTCGCTGCCCAGTTGAGTACAGCTGACGAAGCCCGCATCCACGCTGAGCAGAAGACGCTGCTCAAGAGATTCGATAGAAGCTTGCTCTTCCATTACATACATCTCCCAGCAGCTTCGGTAGATCCGCCGCTGCCAGGCTGGAACAATGTAGCCGCTCCACATCCCGTGGCCTGGACTTTGCCACTTACCCGTCGCAAGTGCAACGACGTGGCCAACGGAATTCGTCCTCGCTTTGCGTTACTGGCCAGCACGTATATAATGCACGATAATGAGCCAAAAGTCAACCGAGACCTGGTCGGGCGGCCAACGGCGAACCCGAGGGCCCACAAAACTAAGGCAGCTTGGTGTGGTTAATCTAAGTAAAATTGGGACAACGACTAACCCACGACGACTTACGGTCTTACCAGCGATGGTGGCTATCTTTTGCGTCGCCTTGCTGGCTGGCTGCAAGACCAGCGAACAGGCTCGGCCGATGCCGAGCTATTATCTGTTGTCAGCCCCAACGCCATTACCGATAACGCCGCCCACTCAGCAGGAGGTGCTTGCAGCCATCGACCGAGGCGTACAGTACCTCTTGCAGAACCAGTTAAGCGACGGCTCGTTCGGCACGTCGTATCCGAAATTCGTTAAGTTCGACATGCCGGAGGAAGAGTTTCACTCCCTGAAGATGGCAACCACAAGCCTCTGCCTGAAGGGGCTTATCGAGAACTTTGACGGCTCGGAGGAGATGGACCGGGCGATCACTCGGGCCGAGGACTGGATGTTCAAGACGGTGCCCGGTTTTCGCCGTCCTGCTCTGCGGACCATGTTTAACGTGTGGGGCAATGCGTATGCACTGGAAGCATTGCTGGCCATGCTGGAGCACCGCCCACTAGATGAAGATCGCCTTCAGAAGACGCGAGAGCTTATCGAGCTCCAGATTGAGCTATTGACTGCGTATCGCACTCTTCGCGGCGGTTGGGGATACTACAATTCCGTCACCCAGACCAGGCCGCCTTCTCATTGGGCTGCAAGTTTCATGACTGCTGCAGTGCTTATCGCTCTGGCCAACGCCAAAGAGGCGGGATTTGATGTGCCGAAACAGGCCTCCGCCCCGGCCGTGCTTGCGCTACAGACGGCCAGAAGCCCCGACGGTACGTTCGACTACTGGATACGATACATGTCGGACTGGACACTGGACAGCAACAACGGCCCGGGTGCAATGGGAAGAACGCAAGGCTGTAATGCAGCCTTGCGCATGTGGGGCGACGAGCGGATCACCGACGACGCGATAGAGGCCTGGCTGAAGCGCCTCATCGCTCGCAACGGCTGGTTGAGTATGGGGCGAAAAACCGTCTATCCACATTCGTCCTTCTTTCAAGTGGCAGGTTATTACTACTACTACGCCAGCTATTACGGAGCTGTATGCATAACACTTCTGCCTGCAGAGGATCAGCCGTTCTACCAGGATCAGTTGGCCAAGATTCTTATTGACCTGCAGGAGAAGGACGGATCCTGGTGGGACTTCCCCGTGATCGATTACTTCAAGGGCTACGGCACGGGCTATGCGCTGTCGGCTTTGCACAGATGCCTGCATAATTAACCGAAGCGCGGCGCCGCAAGGGCAAAGAAGAATGAGGTCGTCCAATCCAAGTGATTCTCAGGGCTTGGAGAAGATACTGGCCATAACACGGTTGATGGCTGCCACTGTCGATCTCGATAGCCTGCTGCCGTTGATAGTGGACTGCAGCATGGAGCTTCTCGACGCCGAGCGCGCGAGCTTGTTGCTTTACGATCGGGACACCAATGAATTGGTAAGCCGAGTCGCCGTTGGCGCTGATGAAATTCGTTTCTCGGCCGATCGCGGTATCGCAGGGGCGACCATATCGGCTGGGACCACCGTCAACGTGCCAGACGCCTACTCAGATGAGCGATTCAATCCGGATGTGGATCGAGCGACGGGTTTTCACACGCGGAATATCCTTTCCGTGCCGTTGCGCGATTTTCAGGGGGAGCTGGTGGGGGTCCTCCAGGTACTCAACAAGCGACGAGGCGAATTCGTCGACACTGACATCCACCTTGCGGAGACGCTGGCGGCGCAGGCGGGCGTTTCGCTTCAGCGGGCAAGGCTCATGCAGCACTACGCCCAGAAGCTCGAAATGGAGCGGGCGATGAAGATCGCGCGTGACATACAGCGAGGCCTGCTACCACACCAGCACCCGAAGATATGCGGTTTCGACGTGGCGGGCATTTCGGAGCCGGCCGATGAGACCGGCGGTGACACTTACGATTTCCTGTCGCTGCCGGGTGGGCTGTGGCTATTGTCCGTCGCCGACGCCAGCGGGCATGGCATCGGGCCGGCACTGGTGATCGCCGAAACCAGAGCTATGCTGCGGGCGGCGAGTCTTCATGGTTGCGACCTGTCACGCGTGCTCCAGACAGCTAACAAATTGCTGAGTGCCGACCTGGACGGACGATTCGTCACGTGTTTCCTGGCGGTTCTGGACCCTTTGGTGGGGCGCATTACCTACGCTTCGGCCGGTCACGGACCGATGCTGTTCTATGATCGGAAGCGCGATACTTTCAAACAGGTCCCGGCGACGTCTGTGCCCCTTGGCGTATCTGTGGAGGCGGACTACAGCGAGATCGTTAGATATGATTTCAGCCCCGGAGACATCGCGGTGATCGTCACTGATGGTTTCTTTGAAGCGACAAACCATCACCAGGAGATGTTCGGCCTGGATCGATTGATAAACGTTTTGCATCGTGACAGAGATCTACCGGCCGATCAGATGATTCACCGTCTTCACGGCGAGATCATGAGTTTCGTCGGCGGGTTCCCCCAACAGGACGATTACACCGCAATTGTCATTCGTCGCCAGTGACTGCCTGGGCCAAAGGCGGCGCGATGGTGATCACGCCGTCTCTTGTTTCGCCTGGGGGTTGCCACGGCTGGCCGGGCTTCCAACTGAGGGCATAATTGCAAAGAACGCGGTATATCTGTGTTGGCCTGTCATCGCCGGCGGTCTGCTGAAGACTGCTGAATAGATTGTTCGCCTCCTGAAATCGCGATCGCTCGAAAAGCTCGACGGCCCGGGCGAAGTTCCCCAGCCATTGGGCGCGGTCATTGGACAGGCCGGAATCTACAAGGATTTGCCATATCCTGATTGGCTCAGCAAAACCGAAAACAATCGCCCTGCCGATGCACCTGGCCTGTAGATTCGCTTCGTGGGCCTGACACCATGTATTTTCGGTTGCAAGAATGCCAGTTCCAAGCAACTTGTTGGCCGACTCCATCCGGCTGGCAAGGTTCACACAGTCGCCGATGGCCGTATAGTCCATTCGCTCGCTCGAGCCGCAATTTCCAACCATCGCCTCGCCGGAGCAGATGCCCACGCGGACAGTCAGCCTCGCGCTTTCCCCAAACTCTTCGGCAAGATCGGCGTTCAACCTGACGACTTCGTGATGGTATTCGATGCCTGCCCGCAAAGCCCTGGAGGCATGGTCCGGCTGATCGATCGGTGCGCCAAAGAAGCAGAACACGCCGTCGCCCAGAAACTTGTTAAGGTAGCCGCCTCCGCGCTGTTGTACCACTTCCGTAACGCGATCGAAGTAACGGTTCAGCAGGCTAACGGTCTGTTGCGGGCCAAATTTTTTGGACAAGGCGGTGAAGCCAGCCAGGTCGGAAAACATGACCGTAATATGGCGGCGCTGACCGCCCAGCTGAGCCAATGACGGGTCGTCCAAGAGACGATCGACAAGCGTGGGCGATAAGGCGTGGGAGAACATCTTACGGATGTGCTGCTTAGCGCGTTCTTCGGTCAGTTGGCGGTATACGGCAACGGCCAAGAAGCAGGCGACCACGGCTGCCGTAGGGCCGACGACAGGCAACCACAAGCCCCATCGCACAAAGGCCACCCAGGCGGCAAAGGCCAGATAACCTGCGGCAAGTGCGGCCGCTGCTACAGCGGCTTGCAGCATGGGAGTGCATGCGGCAACGGCCGAGACCATCGCTCCTGTGGCCAGGATTATCAGCAACATGACAATGGGCCCGGTTGGTCGAATAAACCGGCCGGATAGGATCGTGCTGAAGACGTTGGCGTGGACAACGTTGCCGGGTGTACGCGGGCCCAGTGGGGTGGGCACAAAGTCGGGCGCCGACGTGGCGGTCGAGCCGATCAGGCATATTTTCCCCGCTACGCGGTCACCAACACGGGCAAGCTGTACTTCAATATCGTGGGCTATTTTGATGTTAGCTGCGTCGATTCGGCCAAGCCGATCTCGCAGCTCCACCAGCTCATCGTAGACGGCCGCCGCGTCTGGAGACGAGGGCCTTTCCACAAGGTAGAACTCGTCGAGTTCTTCTCGCAGCTCGGCCACTCGTATATCCATCTCGTTTTCCAGCTGGGCTTCAGCAGTCAGCAGTTTGACAACATCAACGTCTTCGTCTGACCCGCGGAGGGACGCAATGTATTGTTGGCGCTGGGCGGCTATGCGCTGAGTGTAGAGCTTGTCGGCCCGGGAGAACATTTCCAGCAAGTCCTGTTGGTCAAGCCGCTTGGCGATATCCAGGGAGGTCAGCCGAGCCAGACGGTTGTTTCGGTCCATGCGCCGGCGCTGCTGCCATATGGATGCTGCCGCTGATATTGGGATGTGCCGACCTTCGAGCTTTCGCCAGTCGATGAGCATCTGCCCCTGGTCATCTGTCGGAATTGCGCGCTTGGCCCCATCAGGAAAAACCAGCGTCACGTTTTTTTCAGCGATGATCAACGACGGCGTTCCGCTGTGCCGGCCAGCCAGTTCGTCAGCCGCCACAGCCAAGCCCAATTGCAGGTATGTACTGCCATTACTGCGACCCAGCAGAAAGATGCGCCGCACAACGCCATCAATATCCGGGGCGAACGTTACGAAGCCGGATATATCCGCCTTTTCGGCGAAGGTAGCGAGCGGCGCGGTCATGGGACCTTCCGCCAGTTGATGACCAGCAGCTTCGAGCGGCTCAACGGCAAAGCGCAACATTGCCTGCTTTGCGCGAAGTTGAAGCTCTGGGCTCAGGACTTGTTGCCCGGTGCCCGTGTGCATGCGCTGTGATTGGGCATCGGCCTTGTCGACGAAGTCAATGTACATCGGCAGGGCCAGCCTGGGTGCCCGGCCTATGGCGTCTGCCAGCAGCGCATCGTCGAAAACAGGCGTGGGCGGAACATCTGCCGCCAATGGAACATCAACATCGCCGTAGACATCGTTGACGGCTGACTCGTAGCGGACCTCTTGGGGATTGGGGAAGATGATGTCCAGCACGATTGCCTTTGCACCACACTCGTTGAGGACGTCGATCACGCCGGCCATTTGCGCTCGGGGCCAAGGCCAGCGACCAATCTGTTCGATGCTGCCATCATCAATGTCGATGTGGAGAATCTCATCGTCGGCAGTCGCCGGTGAGAAGTGCCGGAAGAGAGAGTCCAGCGCCATTAGTTCCACCCGCTGACCCGTTCCCGCCGTACACACCAGTGCGATTATACCCGTCGCAGCCAGCCCGATGGCCAGTGCCCCGCCAGGCCGGGATGTCTTGAATGGCTTGTCCTTCATGTCAGAAGGCGGCGATTCCTATTGCCCCTCCCCAGGGGACACAAAATCATTGAAAATGACTCTTTCGCCGTTGCCTGGCGGGTTGACTATTTCGCCGCCGTCGTCACCGCCATCACCGTCGCCGCCACCGTTGCCACCATCGCCGTTATCGCCGCTGCTACCGCCAGACGGTGGAGAATAGTTCGTATACATGCCCGGCATGAATAGCATCGTATTGGCGTAGCCGTTTCCAACGAAACCGAATATGCCTCGCCCGCCGCCGTTCAGGAGCAGGTTGTCAATCTCTTCCTGCGTGAGCCCGCCGAATGGATCACCCATTCTCGGGTTCCGAGCAGCATTGGCCAAGTTGCCGGAGGGGGTGGCGTTTTCATCGGTGGATTGGCCGGCGCCTACATTCGTGTTACCGGAGGGCGTCGTGACCTGCCAGCTGCCGTGCGAGCCGGAGAGTCCGAGTCCGCGATAGGAAAAGCCAATGCCTCCGCCCGTCCCGCCGACACTCAGGGTCGCCACCGGTGTGCGGACCTTGAAGTCGTTTGGCCCCTGGGTGGAGTCTACCTCGGCGTGGATCGAGCCATACTTCAGCCCCAGGCGCGTGGTGACTTGCCTGCCAGCGTCCTGGCGAAAAGACGCGATGCCGACCTTCGTAGCGTTCCGGATGGTGATTTCGCCACGGTCAGATAGCTCTAGAACAACCTTGGCGCCCAGGCCTGTGCGGATAACCGTCAGCTCCGACAGTTCGTCGCCTGTTTTCAGCGGCTGCCACTCACCCGCTTCCTCAGTAGTCACAATATATGAAGCGGGCCCCTCCACCGAGACGACTGTCGCTGTCAGTGGCGTTGCCCCAGAAGCTGGCGGAAGGCCTTCAACTGCAGGGGCTGGTTGCGCGTCAGCGCCGGCTGCGTTGCTGTTTGTTTTAGTTGAGGCGGCCCGGGAAGAGTTGGCGGCCGACTGTGGTTCAGCAGGATCATCGGCAGCCTGAGCTACCGCAACTGTCAGTATCCCCACCACTACCAACTCAATGGCGTGTCGCATATGACCTCTCCTTTCAGACAGATGCTCTCGCGGCCGGGAAGATCAATTCATCGGTTCGCCGGCCTTGTCGGGTACCTCACCGGTGCGCATGTACGTATCGGCAGCGCTGAGTACCCCGACGAACTCCAAGCCAGTTACGGGCGTAAAGGCGGCCCCTTCGCCCATCAACCCGCGGTATTGCAGTTCGCGAAGGCAGTATCGTTCGCTCGGACCGGTCAGTGTCAACATGACGCCTCCGGGCAGTCTGGCTGCCTGATATATCATATACGCAAGTCTGCCTCGCGTTACAGGGCGGGCAGCATCGACATTCCAGTTCAAGCTGACTATATCCCTGGACTTCAACTCGTCAACACGCTGCCGGAAAGTCTCGAGCCTGTCGCTGCCGTCCAGCAGCATGATCAGCCCACGCATTGCATCGTTTTCGCTGACGTGCGTCTGGGAGGATATACGGTCCAGAAAGGCAGCTGAGTCTTCATTGGCGACAAGCGTAGTGTGATCGTTGGCTATGAGGCCCTGGCCACACCCTCCAGCAACCATAAGGCCGACTGTCGCAACCAGCCGGGCGCAGGTTTTAAGTAGACGTTTCATGGTATCGCTAGAAACTGAAAACCATTCCGGTGTAAAGGAACTGTCGGCAGGTTTTATCTCCGCCGTCATAGGCTGAGCCCGGCACAAACGCTCCCCACCTGAAAGTGTAAGCAAGGTCGCTGGTGATGCGCCAGTTGCAGTAAATGTCCCACTCGGCGCCCACCCATGGCGCGTCGTTGATCGCTGAGGCGTCGGTTATGGCGCCGGCGGACTTGGCCTTTTGGTAAAAGAACACCTTCGTGCCTACCTCCAGGTTCTCAAGCAGCGCAACCGAGTGCAACGGGAAAAAGCTCGCTTCGGCTGAATATATGTGGATATTGCTGACGCGCGGTGACAGAGCGATGCCTGTATCGCGGAACCCAAAGGCGTTGAAGCTATTATCGCGCGTGCCGGCGAGGTTGCCGCCGACTGTTGAGCTGGGGCTGCCGAGTCTGTCGCCGTCGCCCGAGCCAAACAGGTACTCCAGAGCGATCTGCGGCCTGGTGGGCGCCTTCGGGGCATATATAAGCTGAGCGTCAAGTGCCATCGCGCAGACGTCATCCCTGCCCGATGTTACGCCGCTAGAGTATGTCTTTCCCCATTCGCCGACTAACTCCGCCCTGTAAAGAAGATCCGGGGCTATCACCGGGCCGCTGCCGCCTATTCCGACATACCGGGAAGTGTACTCATAAGACTGCGTGGCATCCCGCGGATGCGAGCCGGTATTGTCCTGGTTATTAAGGAAAAACACATATGGCCGATGCTGCCCCAGTCCTTTATAGACCATTTCGACACCGGTGAAGCACCGTTCCTGCCTGTGTGCCACGCGATCGGAGCTGTCTATGTTTATCGAATTGCGGATAGCCTGCCCAAGAAACGTCGTTATGTCCCAGTCACGTGTGGTTACATCGAAGCGGATGGCGTCCAGGGGCAGCGATAAAACCAGGGCTGAGCCGATTGTCGTGAATTGCCGGCCGACGCGCACCCGCAAACCTATATCCGGCCGACGTCCAGACTCATTGGCCATCAACTGGCCAAGATCGAATTCATACCACGCCCGCTCGACCTGTTCGTCGAAGTCATCTCCACGGGCGTTGGTGGGATTGTCACTGCCATGCCAGTCGTCATACTGCAAGAGCCCCCGAAAGTAAGCCCGATGAACGCCCTGGATGTTCATGCTCGCCCACCCCCGCAGTGCATATCGGCCGAGCGTGCGCACCTTTGGGACCGAGGCGTCGTCGTAGTTGAAGAAGGCAAAGTTGAACCATCCGCCTGCATCAAAGCCCATCTCGCGGGCAAGAGGAATTTGCTCGTCCAAGGCGACTCGAAGCTCCTCGTTGTAAATGCGCACGCCATCGGTGTCCTGGCCGAAGGCCATCGCGGGCAGAACGAAAACAGCCGCCGCCAGCACAGAACGCCAATACGAGATGTCAGATAATCTCAGCAGTATTACCCTTATTCTGCTCGCCTGCTGCAGAAAGCTCTGCAGCAAAACAACACAGCGCTCGGAACTGACCACAAATCCTTTTTTGCCGAACTGCGCGAGCGAGTCTGGTCAACGTCATCGAGCCGCCATTGGTCATCCGAAGGCGGCATACTTATCTTCGGCTGCCATCAAGTTGTGTCTATAGACAACGTGCATTTACAATTCAAGGGCTGTTCGCTTTTCCCCCCTTTCTCCGGCGGCCAGCCGGATGCATGCGCTGCCGAAAACTAAGGCAACTCACCTGTCTTGAGGAACTCGTGGCAAACAGCCACTGAAACCTTCTCGCCACTTGTGGAGACGAACTTTGCCTCACCGGGCGTGAACTGCACAGTTTTGACCCGGCCAAAGCCTGCCGGCGCCCTCACCACGCCCTGAACGTAGTTCACCACCGTTGCGCGCTTGGGTGAAAGTGTCACCGCCGTCGGAAAGCCCGCGCGGTTCACCACGTTTGCCCTGATCGAGTCGACAAGCCCTTCGGCAAAGTAGCCGCAGACATCTTCCAGACCGAGGCAAAGGTTTCTTCCGGACATTGGCGCACCGTGATGGCCACAGTTGGAAATCCAGAATACTGTCGCAGGCAGCATCGCGGCATCCTTCAGCGAGAACCAGAGGAAGCCCCCTTTGACGTTGACGGCCGCTGTCCATGCAGGCGTGGCCGATGGTTTTTTGAATACAGCCAAGAGGTCATCGAAGCCATCGCGAGTGGGAAAGGCTGAGCAATCGCCGATCGGCTGATTCTTCCAAACCAGCGGCACACGGGACAGGTCAGTAAACCTTCCGCCAAGCGCAAAAGACTGGTACTGCCCAAGCTTCGGGTCGCCAGTGGGCGTTGGATTTGTCATACCCAGGGCAAACTTACTTGTCGAGACGCGCACTGCTGCCTGCTCATCGGGCACGGCGAGAGTTGCGTGATGGCCCAGGGGCATCTTTCCGGAGAAGCCCTCCAGCATATCGCAGCTGTAGACAACATTCTGCCCGTCGACGAGCGATAGAGTCTTGGTGAACTTGCCCGGACACGTGCGAGAAACTAATGACACTGTGAGGGATGTCATCTTTCCGGATACTGCCATGTCAATCAGCCGCCATTTTCTGGTCGCCGGTTCGCCGTGGCAGACGTATTGCTGTTTGCCGTAGGGAGCAGTATTGGCGCCGAAGGGCATGCAGAAGAAGTCGCCTCGCAGCGGCACCAAAACCGGGTCGGCAATCTTCAGCCCCTCATCACACCACGGATTAATGTAGTAGGGCTGTATCGGCCTGGTGGTGTTTCGATAGAACGTCACCGGCGCCATGTGACCGCCAAGGTGTGTCAAGGCCAGTTCAATATTCTTGTTGCGGATGACCCACGAAGGCTGCGACGCGATGGTCTTTGTGATGGTTTTCATTGAAATGTCTCCCAGGCAAATGATTCCAACTGAGAACGGAAGATCATGGCCCGAATGCCTCGGGCTCACGCAGATAATATCGCAGCGATGGCGTCAGCTTGCAAGAAGGGGCCGGACAACCATGTGCGCAGATGCGCCGTTAATGAGACAGTGGGCCTTCACAGCTCTGGGCATGAGACTACCAGTAGCGTTGCTTGCAACATGGGGCGGCAGGGCAGCCTTTTCTTTATGGACTGGGCCTCGGGGAACCTAGTAGGCATTGGGATCACGGAAGCTGCGGACCAGGGTCATAAAGATGATTCGTATGTCCAAGCCGAACGTCCAGTTCGTAATGTAATACAGGTCGTACTGGATGCGCTTGCGAAGTGATGTCCGTCCTCGCCATCCATGCACTTGGGCCCACCCGGTCAGGCCCGATTTCACCTGGCTGCGGAGCATGTATCTCGGTACTTGTCTGCGAAAACGGTCGACCAACTCAGGGCGTTCCGGCCTCGGGCCGACAAGCGACATCTGCCCCATCAGGATGTTCAGCAACTGCGGCAGTTCGTCAAGATTCGTCCGCCGGAGGAATCTCCCGAGCCTCGTCACACGGGGGTCGCCTTTTTGGGCCCAGACGGCCCCGCTCCACTTCTCGGCATCTTGGACCATTGTGCGGAACTTTATTATCGAAAAAGGTTTACCACCCAAACTAGTGCGCACCTGTCGATAAAATACCGACCCCTTACTGGTCAGCTTGACCAGCAAGGCAATGATAGCCATAGGAACAGCCAATACAATCAGCGCAGCCAGTGAGAGCACCAGATCCAGAGTGCGTTTTATCACGCTGTTCCAGCCGTGCTGGGGGCTATGCGTCATGGAGATTATGGGCATGTTCTCAAGTTGGCTCACGTCATGGCCCAGGAGACTCAAAGACAGCAGGTCCGGCACAACGTGGATGTCGACATTTGTCTCTACGAGTTTATTCAACACCGATGCCGTTCGGTCATGCTGATTGGCCGAGAGCGCCACGAAAACGATGTCAACCGGTTTGACAGCCACGATATCAGCGATCCCCTCGATGGGCCTGTGTACCTCAAGCCCACAGAGCTCATCATGCGGGCATTTGTCGTCGACAAAGTATTGCGGCATGATGCCCGTCCAGGTGTTTCGCCGCAGGGCGTGGTAGAGCGTCTGACCAAGCCGGCCCGTGCCCACGATGGCGGCATGTCGGAGGTTCCAGCCCCGCCTGCGGAAGCTCCTTAAGGTCGCCCTCGCCATTGCACGATATGCAGCCGCCAGCACCAGCCACGCCCCCAGAACGGAGAACATCATCAGGCGAGAAGGCGTCTCGCGAAGCAGGAGCATGTCTGCAAAATATGAGACCGTCCATGCAAACAGGACAGCTCGACAAATGTCAACGGTTTCTCGGGGCAGGCCCTTTGTACGTTTGGGCCCGTACAGGTCCAGTCGGACCAGGATAAGCGCCGTGAGGATCAGCGAGAAGACCATCATCGGCACGAAATCAACGAACGGTGGCAAAGGGTGGGGCGTAAGGTTGAGTTTGCCCCATAGTGACCGAAGGGCGTAACCCAGGCCCCAAGCAGTTGCGGCCACGAGCAAGTCGCCGCAAGCCAGAAGGAATAACACAAGTTGTCCGTGCCGTTTGAGCATGCCCGGATAACCCATCTTCGCCGGACGAAACGCGCTGTCGAATGCATGCCTCCGCAGGAGCCTACAAGCGTCAGTGGCCGCCATTGCCCAGCCAGTTGCTTATACCCATTCGCCCACCAACAGGCAACCACCAAGCACGTCAGCCCGCGAGTCTCACCCAGTACCGCTGCAACGGTCCTCCCAGGGGCCGCAAGAATCGCCAACTTATCTTATCCGATGTGATGTTGCGCTTCTTGCATGTTCTAGGGCAACGTTGGTATACCTGTGTAAGGAAAGGGTGCCGAGATGAAGAGATTTGCTCTGATAGGCGCTGGTGGATACATAGCTCCGCGGCATCTGCGGGCCATTACAGATACAGGCAACGTCCTGGTGGCTGCTCTTGACAAGAACGATTCGGTGGGCATTTTGGATTCTTTTGCCCCAGATGCAGACTTCTTCACTGAGTTCGAGCGGTTCGACAGGCACCTTGAAAAACTTCGCCATGTCGAAGGAAAACGTGTTGACTACGTTTCTGTGTGCTCCCCGAACTACCTCCACGACGCACACGTGAGATTTGGGATGCGAATCGGGGCTGATGTGATCTGTGAGAAGCCACTCGTTTTGAACCCGTGGAATGTCGATGCGCTGACTGAAACGGAGAAAGAAACCGGCCGGATCGTCAATACAATCATGCAGCTTCGGCTTCATCCTTCGATCATAGCACTGAAAGAGCAAATAGCTAAGGCACCGGCTGACAAGATTCATGATATTGACCTCACCTACGTAACGTCGCGCGGCCATTGGTATTTGGTGAGTTGGAAGGGAGACACAACAAAGTCCGGTGGAATTGCGACGAACATCGGCGTGCACTTCTTTGACATGCTTTCGTGGATCTTTGGCGAGGTCGAACAAAATGTTGTACACGTTTATGAGCTCACCAGAGCGGCAGGTTATCTGGAGCTCAGGCGAGCGCGTGTCCGGTGGTTCCTTTCGTTGAATCGCGAGGACCTGCCGACAGAGCCCGAGCCGGGCGGATCGGCCACTTATCGATCAATAGTCGTGGATGGGCAAGAAGTGCAGTTCTCCGGTGGGTTTACCGATCTCCACACTGAAAGTTACCGACAGATCTTCGCCGGCAAGGGCTTCCGCCCGAGCGATGTTTTGCCGTCTATTGAAATCGTGTCGGACATTCGTAACTCCCTGCCCGTTGGCCTGACTGGAGATTATCATCCACTGCTTGCCCGGCTGTAGCGAACCCGCTTGGGCATTATCCGTAGCAGAGCCATAAAAATGTCAACAGAAACGCAAAATTACTTCGTTCATCCAAGTGCATACGTGGACGCAGGTGCGCAGATCGGCGCAGGCACAAAGATATGGCACTTCGCCCACATCATGAGCGGAGCCATCATTGGCCAACATTGCATTTTCGGCCAGAATACCATGGTCGCCAGCGGTGTGACGATAGGCAACAACGTGAAGGTGCAGAACAATGTAGCGATTTATACCGGCACGATAATTGAGGATGACGTGTTTCTGGGCCCAAGTTGTGTGCTTACAAATGTGACAAATCCGCGCAGCCAAGTCGTTCGGCATTCCCTGTATGAAACTACTGTTCTGCGGCGCGGGGCAACCGTCGGCGCAAACGCGACAATTGTGTGCGGCGTGGAGATAGGCATGTATGCCTTCATTGCAGCGGGGGCGGTCGTTGCCCGAGACGTGCCGGACTACGCCCTTATGATGGGGGTACCGGCGCGGCAAAGGGGCTGGATGAGTCGGCATGGCCACCGACTTGACCAGCCGAACGACGAAGGCGTGATGATCTGCCCGGAGAGTAGCTTTCGCTACAAGGAAATATCCCCCGGCACGCTGCGATGCCTCGACCTGGACGAAGCAGCACCATTGCCGCAAGACCTGGCCCGGGGCGAGAAATCCTATGACCAGTTCAAGAAGTAAGCCAGTCTGTGGTCAAATTATCTTCCTCCGTTTCGTGGCCGAGGGCTCTGCTAAGCTACTGAGTAAGAAATGCATGTAGCCATAGTACACGATTGGCTGACCGGAATGCGGGGCGGTGAGAAGGTCCTGCGACTCATATGCAGATGTTTTCCCAACGCCGATCTCTTTACCTTGGTCCATGTCAAAGGCTCTTGCCACCAGGAGATTGAGCGGATGCGAATCCGCACCAGTTGTCTAAACGACATACCTGCCGTTGAGCGAATCTACCGCTGTTTGCTGCCGGCCATGCCGATGGCTATCGAACAGTTCGACGCTGACCAATACGACCTGATACTCTCCAGCAGTCACTGCGTAGCCAAGGGAATCGTCCGCTCCCCACGTTCGCTTCATATCTGCTACTGCCATTCCCCCATGCGATATGTATGGGCACAGGGGGATGCATACCACCGAACACTGGGTTGGAAGGCCCTTCCCCTGAAGCTTTTCCGAGGCTATTTGCGCGCCTGGGACCGACGAAGCGCCACACACGTCGATCACTTCATCGCCAACAGCGTTAACGTGGCCGGCCGTATTCGTGCAAACTACGGCCGAGAGGCCGAAGTGGTTTATCCTCCTATCGACATTGAGTTCTTCTGCCCAACCGGTATCGAACGAGAAGATTTCTATTTAATGGTGACGGCCATGGCGCCGTACAAACGTGTCGATCAGGCCATTGAAGCATTCGCTTCGTTGGCAAAACCTCTCGTGATAATCGGCTCGGGGCAGCAGTATCGCAAGTTGCGGCTCACTGCCCCGGCGAATGTCCGATTGCTTGGCTGGCAGAGCGATGAGGTAGTCCGAGATCACTTCCGTCGCTGTCGAGCTCTAATCTTCCCTGGCGAGGAGGATTTCGGCATGGTGCCACTTGAAGCTATGGCATGCGGGGCTCCCGTTATAGCCTACGGCGCCGGGGGCGCGACGGAGACAGTCCGGTGCATCAAAGCGGCCGCAAACGGCCCCGCCACAGGGATGTGCTATCAGCCGCAGACGTCGGAGGCCCTTGCCGCTGCCGTTCGAGAGTTCGAAGAGCGCGCTGATGAATTCGACCCTGGCCAGATTGCGCAGTGGGTCAAGCAATTCAGCGAACAGGTCTTCCTGACAAAATATCGGAACATAGTGAACCGCCTGCTGAGGCAGCGGGGCATGTTCGAACCATGTCAAGCCGCGTTGAGTTGATCTGAGGGAAACTGCTGCAGTGCGGTAACTTTGCGGTTATTCAGCCGCCTCCTCCAACACAGCCGCAACCATAGAAGCCGTCCCCTCCCACGTGAAGGCTGAAGCGCGTTGGAGCCCTCTGTCGGACAGCGTCGCGCGCAATTGCGCGTCTTCCACAATCCTCCGCATCGCTGAGGCGATGCTGTCAACATCATATGGATCGACCAGAACCGCGGCCTCGCCCGCCACTTCGGGCAAGGACGCTGCGTTAGATGCAACCACAGGCGTGCCGCATGCCATGGCCTCGATCAACGGCAGACCGAAACCTTCGCATGTCGAGGGCAATATCACGGCTGTTGCCCCGCGATAATATGCAGCCAGTTCATCGTCATCATGGAGACCGGAAAACATGATCCGCCCTCCCAAGTGAAGCCGATTGATCAGCCTGTTCAACTGCCCGCTGGCACTGCCGGTAAGTACTAGGTAAAAGCCTTCGCTCAGGCTGGCCGAAAAGGCTTGCAGCAGACGCGGGATGTTCTTGTGCGGCTTGTGGTTGCCCACGTGCAGCAAGTACGGATAGCCCGGCTCATGTCGCGGCCCGTTAGGTGTGAACCTAGGCCCCACAGCATTGCCGACAACAACCACATGGTCTTCAGGCACATGCGCCCATTCAATGATCTGCTGACGCGAGTATCCTGAAACGGTTAGCACTTTGAAGGCCCGCAGGGCAGCGGGCTTGACAACGAGTTCATAGTAGATCCGCTTGGTCGGGCCAACCTCGCCAGGGCAGGTCAGGTGAATCAGATCGTGAATAGTGAAGACAAAAGGCGCCGGCCGACCCAGCGGAGGATTGAAACCCGGGCTGAAGTACACGTCAGCCTGCGCACGCCTGATTGCACGTGCCAGTCGCCAGGGATCCAACATGCTCAACGGCTTGCCGCGCACGTCAACGGAGGTCCAATCGGGCAGCCTTGCCAGCACTTCTTTGGCGAACCTGCCGATGCCGTGAGGGCCCAGCCAGCGAGTGTCTGCAAGTATACGAAGCATGGCGCTGCACGATAGACGGACGAGCTGCGGATATCAACCACATGCACGACGTGAACAGGCCGTTAGCGGGTTGATCCGCCGACACCGGCTTACCCTATGCAACTTCGCACTGTGCGCAGATAATGTCAACAGCAGGTCGGTGCCGCTGCGCCGGAACGTCTGGTGGCTTAGCAGCAAAGAATACACGATGACTAGTCAGATATGTCCGCTTTGTCAGTCTACAAAACATGAGAAGTCTTTTGCCGTCGCAAAATGGGACTTGCTCCGATGCGGCGACTGTGGGCTGTTTTACATATCCCCCTACCCCCCGACAGACGAGGCCGCTCACGAGAAAGTCCGTGATGCCGCCACGGAAACAGCTCGGACGCTCGATCCTGAAAAGCAAAGACTGTACGACCTACAGTTCTATAAGCGTCATTTGCCTTTCATAGAACACCAGTGTGACGCCGCTGAGTCAATTCTCGATGTCGGGTGTGGTACGGGCCTGTTGCTCGAGATGCTTGCCGGCAAGCCGGGATTGCGGCGGGTTGGCATAGAGCTGAATGCCCAGCGCGCGCAATACGCCGAAAAGCACGCCGGCTGTCCGGTGTACCAGGTGCCGATCGAGCATTTCACCGACGACTGCCGTTTCGATGTTATTACACTCATAAACGTGCTGTCGCACATTAGGTCTTTCGACGAGCTTTTTACATCTCTTCTGAAGCTGCTGGCCGAAGGCGGAAGGATCATCATCAAGACCGGCCAGCTCGCCCTTAACGTGCGGAAGGGAGACGTCCGTGATTGGTCAATCCCCGAGCACTTCCACTTCCTCGGGGAAAACACAATAGATTACATCTGTCGCAGGTACGGACTGAAAGTGCTCGTCCATGAGCGAATAAGCTATGCTGACGAGCTGTACTCCCGCGAGAGCTTCAGTACACCGGGCAGGTCGCCCGCCAGGAGACTGCTGAAGAAGCTCATCGTCGCCACTCCTGGCGCCCTTACCTTGCTGGCGGCGATGCAGAATCTCAAGCACAAACGCCGAGTGCACTCAGCCTTCATCGTGCTCGCCCGAGCGTGAGTGTTTGTTCCCTGTTTCCCACAAGGGACCGGATATCTCCTTGGCCAGGTCATCCCATGAGGAAATATCGTCCGTGCAGATAGCAGCTCTGTCGATCTCGCGGGCGGCAAGCATAGCCTGCCGAATCGACTCGTCGTCTTCCGGACGGTAGCTCACCACATTCGGCCTTAGCGGCCGAAGGAACTGCGGGGCAACTATTGGCAGGCGGCAATATGAGTACTGTATGACCTTCAGGCTGTCGCTGAATGATTCCGCTCCTGGCTTGTACAATACTGCATGTAGGCCGATATCAGCGTGCTTAATGTAGGGCACGACCTGCACGAAGGGCGCTTCGCCGTGCGCGATAACATTCCGGCGGCGCGGTAGACCGGCTATCTTGCCAATTATGTGAAACTGCCAGCTTGGCAGCTGGCGGCTGGCTCGATCAATTGCGTCGACATCAACGTGCGAGCTGCCTATAAAGACGACCTTGACTATGTTGTCCATAGCGTAGGGGCTGGTCATTTGCCTGTCGTAGATATGCTTGGCTATTCCGTGGTGATGCAGATGAAGGTTTCCCTGCCCCGCGAAACGCTCATAGAGCGCGTTGCTGGGAACGCTTACCATGTCGAACTGCGGAACTAGTCGCCGCTCGGCCGCAAGAACCACACCGTGGTTCCTCAGCAAGTCCAGATCATCCGAGACGCGGTACACAAACCGCGCCGTCGGATTCAGCCGCTTAAACCGCTCGAACAGTAACAAGCCGGGAGTGCTCTCAAAGATAATCAGGTCGGCCTGACGTGCCTGATTCTCGGCCTCCCCCAGAGGCAACTCCCCGTACTGGGAGAACTTGCCGCTTGCCAGCTTGTTAAGTACGCCCAGGCGCAAGTTCGCCGGGTGCCACTTCGTGTACCATACATAGCTGGCCATCCTCTCTCGCACCCACTTAAGCTTGTTGGCCTCACAGCGCACCGGATAGGCAAACCTAAAGTCCCCTCGAAGCCGTGAAAGCCAGCTCAGAGCCGCAGTAAAAAAGGTTACCTCCCAGCCCGCGCGCCAATAGGCATCGGCAAGCCAGTGGAATCCTGCCTGTCGTTTGGACTGCAGGTAATGCCCGGTAACTAGGAACACCTGCTTCATCGTTCAGTCAAAACTCATCTGCTGTCAAATCTGGCCCTTGTCGTTTGCCGTACAACTTGCCGCTTAGTCTTTCGGCGAAAGGATACCCCACCACAGTCCGTCCTTCAAGCAACGCCATTGCCGCTGGCCTGGGGCTGTTTGGTCTCTGCTCGCCGATGTGGTTGTTCGCCGCCGACAGACACATCTAGCGGCCCTGGTGTCGCTTGCAATTGCGGGCGACAGAAACGAAGATTGGCTCTTTAATCCCTTAGTCTGCGGAGTGATGTACATGGGCGACGCGCCCGCCAAGACAACAATCGTTCACGTCACGCTGCTTCATCGAGCCGATGATGTCCGGATATATCACAAAGAGTGCCTGACACTCGTCCGCGCCGGCTACGACGTCCACCTCTTCGCACCTGACGCCCCAGACACAACCGGCCCGGTTGTCTTCCACAACATTCCTCCCGTCACGAGCCGGTTCGCCTCCATCCGGATGGCCAAACGTTTATGGGTGGTATGGAACATGGCTTGTCGGCTGGAAGCATGCATCTGGCATTTCCATGATACAGAGCTGCTCCCCGTGGCCATCGCACTCAAGCTGACGGGGCGCAATGTCATCTACGATGTCCACGAAGACGCGCCTCAGGACGCCCTTTCAATTGCCGTAGGACGCCCAATTGCCGGCCGAGTTATTTTTCTAGGCCGAAAATTCTGTGAACTTGCGGCAAAGCGTCTGCTCGATGGGTTCGTTTGCGCCACGCCGAGCATTCTAAAGCGGTTCCCTCCCCAACGCAGCGTGCTCGTGCGCAATTACCCGATACCGGAAAAATTTGAGCCGAATGCTTCGACTCGCCCATATCGAGACCGCGCTAATGTGGTGGTCTACACGGGCGGTGTAACACGATACAGGGGTTTGGAACAGATGCTGGCGGCAATGGACCTTCTCCCGGCCGAGCTGGACGCCCGATTAATCGTCGCAGGCCAGTTCGGACGAGGCATCAAAGACCAAGTCCATGCCCTGCCGGGCGCAGATCGCGTCGCTTTCCATGGCTGGCAAGGCTGGGAGGCCATAGCGGACATGTTATCCCAAGCCCGAGTCGGCCTGGTTGTTTTGCAGCCCAGGCCTGAGTACCGCGACAGCCTGCCGGTGAAGCTCTTTGAGTACATGGCTGCAGGAATTCCGGTTATCGCGTCGGATTTCCCACAGTGGCGACAGATCGTGGGGCCAGCTGCCTGTGGCCTGCTTGTGGACCCTATGGACCCGGCGGCCATTGCTGAAGCTATCCGGTTTTTCTTGTCTAACCCCACCGAAGCCGAGCGGATGGGGCGCAACGGGCGACAGGCCGTCGAACAACACTATAAATGGCAGACAGAGGCCCAAGAGCTATTGGGTCTCTGCCGCCGATTATGTCCGTCCCCGGCGTGACCTTCCAGCCGGACCCCCTGTCAGACCATGGTTGATTTGGCGCACGCCCTTCACTAGACTTAGACTATGCCCGTCGTCCAGGGAAGAACACGCATCGGCGCGCGACACGACCCAGCCCGGATCGTCATGGCTGTCAGCAACCCCGCCACCACGGACTTCCGGGTCGTCAAGTCCGCCGAAATCCTGTGCCGATCGGGCTACGAGGTCCACGTCGTTGGTTTGCTGAACACAGGCTGCGAACCCTATCAACAAGTCAACGGGGTGCATTACCATAGGGTGAAGCTGCTGACCGGCTTCCGCTGCCTTGCTGCCGGTATGGGCTTCGGCCCCGGCCGAAAGCCCAAACCCCCCAAGCCCCGAGCCTCAAAGTCGAAACCCAGCAGAGCCTCTTCCGAGAATCGACTGAGGGTTCTTTCCTTCTTGGTTTTGCCCGTCGTATATCTGTTGGCAGCAGTGCTGTCACTGTTGCTTGTCCTGGTGTTCCTGCTCTTGCTGTCGGTCGGCCTGCTGAAAAGCGGCATTCAATGGTTCGCCCGTGCGATCGGTCTTGGAACAGACCAGACCGTTACCTTCGCCAGCAGACTCACCTGGTGCCTGTGCACGGTCGAGTCATTGCCATACCGAGCCGGCAAGGCACTGAGTGAAGCCAGCGCCCTAGGCCGGCAGTTCGCGCTGACAGGAGTCAACAGGTGGCTTTTCAGGGCTGGGAACGCGCTGAGCTCGACACAGCAACAGGTGCGTGATCAGCTCCACGAAACTGGCATTATCACGGTGCTAAACAGGAAAGGCCGATTCCTCCGGTCTTTCTACCATAAGCTGGTTGAACTCGACGGCGACGCATATCACGCCCATGAGCTGTGGCCCCTGCAAGCCTGCGTCAGGGCCGCAAAGAAGTCCGGCGCTCGCATCGTCTACGACAGCCACGAACTGGAGGCCCATCGCAATGCGCACTACACGCCATTGCAGAGGCGCCTGTGGACTTCACACGAACGAAGGACTATCCGCAAGGTCGACGAGGTGGTCACGGTGTCCGAGGGCTGCGCCGGAGAGCTGCAGAGGTTATACGGCCTACAGGCGGTGACGGTGGTTCATAACATGCCGCTTTTCCGGCAGGATCCGGTCTCCTGCGGTCTGCGGGAACGGTTCGAGCTCGGGCAAGATATGAGGATCGCAGTCTACGTCGGGTCGGTAACTTTCAACCGCGGGCTGGAGCAACTCTTGGCGGCCGTCGAACAGCTGCCCCAATTTGCGTTGATCACGGTCGGCCGGTGGCGTGAAGACATTCGCCAGCAATTATTGGAAAAGACACAGTCCAATGGAATGGCCGAACGGTTCTTCATGCATCCAGCGGTGCCCCCCACACAGGTCCCCAGGCTCATATCCGAAGCCGACGTCAGCGTGCTGCCGATTCAGAATGCCTGTCTGAGCTATTATTATTGCATGCCGAATAAGCTGTTCGAGAGCACCGTCGCCGGCGTCCCGATTGTAGCTTCCGATTTCCCTGATATGCGGAAGTTCATCCAGGAAAACAACATCGGCGTTGTGTGCGATCCGACCAACCCCGATGCCATTGCCCAAGCGATCCTCGAAGTGAGTGACTCGCGTCATCGCTACTACAACCCTATAAAACTCCAGCGCTTGCGACAGCAGTGTTGCTTCGAGGAAGGGGGCAAGAAGCTGGTTGCCCTGTATGAACGGCTGCTAGGCTCCGCTCGCCAGGTTCTGGGCGCCACCCCGTCATATGTCGATCAGGCCTGAATACTTCGAATACCTCAGTCACTTCGGGCAGACCATTCCCATCCGCGAGCTGCGGCAGTTATCCCCCGGAGAAACAGCCGTCGGCTTGAGGCACGACGTGGATCACAGCCTGAACCTGGCGATGGAGATGGCCTGCCGTGAAAACCAGCGCGGCTACCGGGCTACCTACTACCTACTGCACACGGCTGAATACTGGAATGATCCGTTCTTGGCGGAAAAGTGTCTTCAGCTTCAAGATTTCGGGCATGAGGTGGGTCTGCATCTGAACATCCTCACCGAATGGTACGCAGGGAAGATCGAAGACCCAGCCGATCGGCTGCGCGAGTTGCTCTCGCCTCTGCTGCGTGCCGGAGTCCGTATCGAAAGCTGTGCGGCGCATGGTGATCGCGCCTGCTATGAAAATCAGTTCGCAAACTACTGGCTGTTTTCCGAGCTTCGCCCGGCCGACCCGGAAGCCACAGAAACGGGGATGTCACCCGAAGGCGTGCCGGCCGTGGAAGAGTCGAGGCGCCTGACCTACCCGTCCTCACATGCACTGACCCGCGCGGATGGTCGATCTTTCGACCTGTGGTCCATCCGCATGGCGGATTTCGGGTTGACCTGCCACGCCACGCACCTGCCCTTCGACCGGTACTTCACCGACAGCGGTGGCTATTGGAACCGGTCGCCAGACCCAAAGCAGTACGATATGCGTCAAGGGCGTTCCCAAGTCCTGATGCACCCTGTGCATTGGCGCGGCCCACACAAGGTCTACTTCTTCTTGTCGCCTGCACGCAGCGGATCCAAGTGGCTGGCCAATTTCCTGGACACCGCCACGTCCCTTCGAGCGCAACATGAGTTCTGTTTAAACCACCGGTGGCGCAATCGCTCAGTATGGCCGGAAAAACATACTGGCGCAGGTTTCACTGAGTTACTTGGCAACTACAAGCAGAGCAAGATTCTACTGCGAGAGGCCGCTGCATGGGCCTCCACTCTGCGGGAGGACTACGCGGAGGCGAATATTTACTTGGAGCGGTTCCTGGGTCTCTTGGGGACGGTCTTTCCTGAAGCTGAGATGGTGCACCTGCACCGTGACCCTCATGACGTTGTCCGGTCCATAATGAACCGCGATTGGTACGATACACCGATGGACGACCGGCATCCGCCGGTCGATGTGCCGGGCTGGCACGGACTGGATCAGTTCCACAAGGTTTGTTGGTACGTGCGAGATGCCAACAGACGCCTGCTCAGAGCCTGCAACGTCCGCCTTCGATTCGAGCAGGTCACAAAAGACATGGCTGCCCTCACGCGCCAGTTAGATTCCCTGGACATCTGTGTGCTGCCGCGACTGTCGAAGTCCGCTTTCCAGCAGCGAGTAAATGCCAGCCAACGCCATGACTTCCCGGAGTTTCAGAAATGGTCGCTCAGCCAGAAGGCCTGCTTCTATTCGATATGCGGCCCCATTCTGAAAAGTCTGGACTATCCCTCTCGAACCCGAATGCCGATGCCGGTTCTCGGCGCGCTGGGCCGAGTAACCGATTGGCTGATCTGGCTGCGTCGTGCGCTCCGCAGGCTGCTTCTATGGCGCGCCAGTCGGACGCTCTTTTCCGCTGAGGGCAATGCCCTTGCCAATGTTGCGTCGGCAACAATGGGCAGCCTGCCTTCTACCGAAGAGACAGGCGGGCTCCGGCTTCGTCCCGACGGCGCCGGACACGCATGGCTTGTTATCGGAGCGAGTGACTGGAACAGGATCCGTCGGGGCGAGGGTTGGAAGGCAATACGCAATCGCTATTATGACCTCCTGATCGAAGGGACGGTCTCCGGCGACGGCAATGCCCAGGTGCTCTGCCTGATGTACAATGCCGGGGGACGCCTGGTGGATAAACGCTACCTCGCCGTCTTGTCAAGCCAGCGCCCCAATTCTGAGGCTGCTTTCCGATTGCCTCCTAAAGTCGCTCGCTTTTCCGTGGCGATTTTCGCCAATCACTCCGAGTTGCCGCAGATAGTCAACATCAACCGCATGCTGCTGCGATCACTGTCCCTATATGGTGCGGCACCAGTCCCCCATCGGTAGCCGCCGTTCGCGTCGTCACCTCTGGCGATTAAGCAGGGCCGTGCAGGCCACCGGACGACAGATTGCCCGCCGGCAGCAATTGACTCTTTGATTCCAAAAGGTGACGGACTATATTGGACGTCAACAATCAATCGAAGCAAAGTGAGTTTGAGCAGATGGATCAGCCCCCCGCCCCAACTGGCAACAGACCGGTATTCGTCCAGGCCTATCCCTGTTCCGGCACGACGCTCTTCGTGACAATGTTGAACGCCCACTCAGAACTGGCCATGTCTTACGAAATCTACCAGAATCTGCTCATGGACGAGCAGGGGCATCCCTATCGTGTCGCTGAATTGCTGGTTCAGTTGCGTCTGCATGAGCAACCAGACGGCTCGAAGTGGGTCCACGAGCTGCCGATAGGGCATTGGCGATCATTCGTTGGCAGAGCAAGGCGCGCCGATGTGGAAGTCAAAGAGCTGCAGAAGTTGTTGGAGGAATTCCACGACGCCGGCGGGACACTTGAAACGCTGGATGGTCGGCTCGATTTCATCGACTCGCTGATGCGGTTTCACAGGGACAAGACCGGCAAACAGATATGGGGAGGGAAGGTAGCCAAAGTGCCTCTGGAGGAGCTGCATCGCAGACACCCGGGCGCCCGGTTCCTGTTTGTTGTAAGAGATGGCCGAGATGTGCTGGCCAGCAGGCTCGGCGCCGGTTCTCTTCGGACTACGCCCCGTCGGTGCGCCAGAGAGTGGTGCGGACGTATCGAAGCCTTTAGCTCTTTCAGTCAAGCCCTCCCCGACCAGACAAAAATGGTCCGGTATGAATCACTGGTCACACAACCCGAGCGCACATTGCGAGATGTGTGCCGCTTCCTCGGCGTCAGCTACGAAGATGCGATGCTCGACTATCATCAGGGTGATCTGTCGCTGGTCCGCAACCCTCACGGCCATCGATCGGCCGAAGGAATATCCCGGGGCCTGAGTCGCAACGACCTGGGGCGATGGCGGCGAGACCTCTCGCCTCAGCAGGTCCGGGAATTCGAGGAGGTGTCCAGCGATCTCCTGGTTGATTACGGATACGTTCTGTCAGATGAGACGGGCAAGCAATACCGAACAACTGCCGACAAAGCATACGGAGCAGCGATTCTGTCAACCGCAACGGGTTATTTCCCGCTTCAGTTCTACGTGGATTTCCTGAAACATCTGAAGGAGCGGGAAGATGTCCAGTTTGTCACTTACGACGATTTGGCGTGGCAGGAGGGTGATGCCTATGAGCAAAACTACGCTGCTGAGTTTGCCGCATGGAAAAAGAAAATCCGCCGGGGCGAACTCGATTCGGACAAAGTCTATGTCTTGCTCCAGCATGATGTGGACCGCTTGCCGGAACTGACAATGAATCTGCTCCGCCAGGAGCAGTGCCTGGGAATTCCGTCGAATGTGATGATATTCAATCGAAGGATCGAGTGGCGGCATCTCCAGGAAACCGGTGAAATCCTCTACGCCGATTATGATCTGGACCTGCCGTTCCTGCGACGCCTCCAAGACAAGCACGGATTCGTGATAGGCTATCACTCCAACGCCTACGAGGCAGCCATGTTTGATCCTCAGCGCGCCCGAGTGATTTTTCAGGAAGATGTCTCCGCGCTCCGCCAGTGGTTTGACATACGGTACTTTTCTCCGCACGGCGGGGCGAAAGACCCGCAGGGGCGGTCCAACAGCGCCCTCACACCGCCGGATGAACTCATGAACTCCCTCAGATGGGTACACAATAGATATACAGTCCGCTTCGACGGCAACTACAGCGACGGTGGGCTCAACGATCCTCGAATTGACCCCGCCACACGGGACCCCCGTAATTTTGTGCGCGCCCTCCGAAAGGGCAAACGCTATCGCATACTCACTCATCCGCAATACTATCGCGACGGGTGCAAGCCCAAGCCGGCAATGGTCGGAACGCCCTGGTATGACGAAGTTCTGGCATTGTACGCTGCAGGATCCGGGAAATCGGCCTGGAAGATGGGAGACTGAGCTAACATGGAACAAGCTATCCTAGTCCGTGGCCTCAGCCGCTCCGGTGGGACGCTTCTGGTTACTATCTTGGACGCCCACCCGCAGGTCGCCATGTCCTATGAGATATACCCGTTCTTGTTGGAGCCCAACAACTGCCAGGAAAAGCAAGACCTTGACGTCTTCCTTGAACTGCTCAGAAAGTGCAAGAGCAGCAAAGATCTCTTGAAGCGAATTACGGACAATGAACTTCGGATCTTCGTCGCCCGATTCGCCCGCAGTGGCGCTGATCTGGAGGATTTGATTCGTCTGGTGACCGAACACAGGGACGCCGGACAGAACTTCCATGACAACGCGGGCAGAATGTCTTTCATCGCCCGCTGTTGCAGACACAAGATGCACAAGGAGGGCAAGCAGCTCTGGGGCGTCAAGGCAACCAATCGTTTCGAGGATTACCTCACCGTCTGGCCGGATGCCTATTTTCTCAATATCATTCGAGACGGCCGCGACGTCCTGGCCAGCCAGGCGCTCACCGGTGATTTCAACAAGACGCCCACCCAGGTCGCAGCCGCCTGGGTGAACACTCACACGAAGTTCCGCAAGCTGATGCATCGCCCGGATGTGCGGGCGTATGAGGTGTTCTACGAGAAGCTCGTAACCGAACCAGAACGGGAACTGCACGCCATTTGTGACTTCCTGTCCCTGCCGTTCCATCCCGATATGATGCAGTTCCACCAAAAAAAACTGACCATCTACAGCGCGAGCCATCTGTCCATGGACCGGATCACCAAGCCAATTGATGCATCGAAAATAGGCCGCTGGAAAAAGGAGCTGAACCAGGCGGATCTGGACGACTTCATGGAAGTTGCAGGAGAGACGATGGCTTTGCTGGGCTATTGCTGAGCGCCTTGGCCGGTTATAACTGACAATATTGAGAGGTGAGCCCATGCTCACAGACCCAAAGGAAATTCAGATTATCTCGGGCGCCCGCAGCAAGACAGTTCGCGACCCTAAACGCTCGCGCGAGCACTTCGAGAGAATCTTCTCTGACTTCCTTGCAGATGTGCGCTTTGACGGTATGCGCCTGCTGGACGTGGGCCCGGGCCAATATGACTTCGGCGAGATGGCTCGCGCCCGAGGGGCCAAAGTCTTCGGCATAGACAAGGATCCCGCTGTCGTAGCGCTGGGCCGATACAAAGGTTTCTCCGTAGTCTCCGGGGACATCCGGAAAATCGCTCGGGATCAATTCCCCTGCCCGATGGACGGGGTGTTCTGCAAGTACTCCATTAACGCCTTCTGGTTTGTCGATGATGCCGCACTGCAGGTGCACATTGACGAAATTTGCTCCATGCTCCACGCCGATGGCTGGGGATGGATCGCTCCATGGAACGGTGTGCCAAAGAATACGCCGTTGGACCAGGACCGCATCCAGGATATCCTCATCAGGCAGGTGGCGGGTTTCCGGTGTCATGGCTTTGAAGGGGTCGAATTGACACAGGAACAGTCTCTTTATTATGGCGTACACGGCCTGACGGCAAACCGTCCCTTGTTCACCCGTAATCTGGTGCTGCCGGAAAGATTCAATGATAACCCAGGTCTATAGCGACGTCAAAAACTCAACCGATGCCGCCGACTTGGCCGAAGACTCGTCGTCGTGGCGACAAGCCCGGCGGCGATTAGTCCAGTACGTGCGAGTCCTGCTGTGGTTGCTGAGGGACTCGATTTGGCGAACGAGATTCTCGGCCGGGATTGTCGCTCTTCTGGGGTTTTGCGGAGTCAGCTGCAGGGCTACCGCGATCGGTTTGGCGGTTTACTATGGTCGCCTCATGGAAAAGGGCAGCACGATTTCCAAGCTGGGTTTTCAGTTCGAAGCTCGTAACTCATTTCCGCTGTTGGTCATCTTTGCCGTTGCGGTCTTGTTGGCCTTTCTCGTGGCTGCATCGCTCACGTATGCTTCTCAGATGCTTGGCTTGAGAATGGTGGCCCGCTACGAACAACGTAACCTCGAGCGGGCGCTCTGGCTGTTCGGCCGACATCCGACCGCCTGGCCGATGGCTGATGAATCGCTCTATACGACCGGGTATTTCACGCTTATCAGCGGAGACGTCCGTATGATCGGGCGAGTACTCCGGATGCTCTTGGGTCTGATCGAGCCGACAATTTGGCTCGTAGTTGCCGGGGTGTATCTGTTCCTGGCCGACGTTCCACTTACACTGCTCGTTCTGGCGATAGTCACTGTAGCTTCCGGTTTTCTCTACGGGGTCAGCCGCACGGCAGTCAAACATACACGCAACTTCGAATCCACCACGCCCGGGGCCCGAAACAGCAAGCGCGCAATTGTCAATTGGAGCATGGGCATGCATACGCCCGAACTGGCAGAACGCAATCGAATCGGCGAGGTGGTTGCCAGCCGTAGAATAGTAAACAATCTTCGTGCTTTCATAGGCCGGCTCTCGGTTATTGAGTTAAGCGTCCTGCTGAATGACATCCTTTTTGCTGTTGTGTTGTTCGCCGTCATAGTCGCCCGTGGCAGCGCGAGCATTCGGCAGCAAGCGAGTTGGGGAACGCTCTTCCTGTATCTGGTAGCCCTACGCGTTGCGATGACCCAACTCAGCAAGACCACGCGCCTGATGATCAGTATCACTCGTTTCTATCCGCTGTTTCGTCGATACTTCCATTTCGTTGAGTTTTCGCAGGATCCGCCCCCTGCAACCGGCCTTTACCAACCGACACACACTGTAGTCCTGCAGGAGCCAGCTATTGTCGATACCCGACAATCTATCCTGTTGACCAGCGGCAGTTGCCTTTCGCTGCTGACCCATCTGCCATTAAGCCGGTATTCGCTGGCGGACACGTTCGACCGAATTGGCATGACCGACGATAGCCAGCGCCGCAAGGCTCTTGGTTCCGTCAGCTTTCTCTGCCGACGATTCGGATGTCCTCCGGCGACCTTGCGGGAACTGGTGGGCTACGACCCGGACAAGACCTGGCATGACCTCATCGGCGAACTGTCAGGAATCCAATTGGGCGACAGCGCTCAACAGCAGCTTGTGCGAAATCTGGACAGGAGGCTGGATGAGACGCTTTGGAATCGTATTTCAGGTCCGCTCAGGTTCGCTCTGGCTCTGATGGGCATCTGCCGTTCGAAGTCTTCATGGGTTATTCTGGAACAGCAGGGCCTCGAAACCATGCCGGCTCAGGCGATCGACCATTTCCTCGCCCGGCTGAAGGATCGCGTAGTAATCATCGTCCACGCGGGGAATTGGCTCTTGCCTCCAAGCCGGAAAGGTTACGTCGCGGTTACCGACCAAGCTGGGCCCATCGGGCTGGGAACGGTCGAGTGGGCCTGCCTACATCAAGATGAAATTCAGGAACAAATGCGGGCCCGCGCTCCTGAAGATTACCCGCCCGGCGCTGCGAGGCAAGAAGACACAGACGATCAGACTGTGGACGCCGATGACGTTGACGTCGACGGCTCGTTGGATTAACCGAATCTGGGACTGATAGTACCAAGACCGCTGACTCAACAGAGACACATTAGAACGGTGGTGCAAAATCCGCAACGGCTTCAGATCAGGTCGTCAGGCCGACCGTCAAAGACGAATTGACCGATTCTGATACCGTGTGGCTTAAGAAACCCCCTAGCCTCTTGAATAGCCTGGTAAACTTCTTCCCTCGCCGGGTCGCCCGGCATCAGCTTCTCACTGCGGTCCATGTTCAGCCGTTCGTACCATCGCAAGTCAAAAAACTGTACGGTAGTTACGCCAAGATCGGCCCCCAGGGCTACAAACTCCCTTATTTTCTGGTAAGTTGATCGCATAATGACCATCTTCACCTCGATATGCGTTGCAAGCCCTTCCCGTGCCCGCTTAAGCAACTTTATCCCTTCAACTACGTCATGAAAGTGGTCGGTGCGGTGAAGATTCCTGTACATGTCCGCAGTGGCTGCATTCAGGGTCACCGAGAGCCTAAGGGTTGAGAACCCGCGAAGAAAGTCCAAGCATTCTTTCACCAGAATGCCGTTTGTCATGAACTTGACCTCTTTGCCCTCTTGGTCCGGGTAGGCCGTGACAATATCACGAATCTTCTTGGCATAAAGCAACGGCTCTCCGCCGGTAAATGTGACTCGCTTGGCTGTGGGGAAATACTCCTTGGCGAGCTTCAGCGTTTGTCCGGAGATCGAGAACGGGTGCTTCGTCTCATGTATCGAACAGAACCTGCAATAATTGTTGCAGGCCGTTCCGAGGTTCAATGCCAGGATAATCGGCTTACTCTCCAGAAGAACCTTGCCGTCAAGATACTCCTGGCGGGCAAGATCTATGTTGTCCCGAATCAGAGAATCTCCTGAGAAATTCTCCTCAATGTTCATTGGCTTATCGACCGAGGCATGGCGACATCCGTGGTAGCAATACTTGTGCCTGCCCTCGATCAGGGACTCCCGAAAACGCAACATTGTGTCGCCGTTCCAGGGATCATAATCCCCGGCCTGGGGATGAGAAGGCACGCGGAACCTTCGGATAACGTGACAGCACGGCGTAGCTCGCAGGTTGCCAAGCCGCAGGCTCTCCCACGGAAGCTGACAGTAACACCTGCCTGCTGGCTTGGGGGCCTTTTTCTTCCTTCTCTCTAATTCGATGCTCACCCACTGGCTGTGGCAAAAGAGATCCTCCAGCTTTACGGACACCCTGACCTGAATTGATCGGGTCCGTTGGAAAAAAGTGGGCCATAGCTCTTGCGGAATGATATCCCGCAGGACGTGTTTCTTTTGGAACGGCTTAGAGATTCTGATCGGCTCGTCGGTGCCGGGCGAGCGCGTGTGGATCACGAGAGTGTCGTCACTGGAGATGGGTATAAGCGGGTCGATCTCCAGAACATCATCGACAGTGACCCGTTCGCCGTAATGGGGATTGTAGATGTAAAGCAGACCTTGTGTCACGTTCCTGCTCATGCCTGATCTCTTCTCATGCGAAACAGCGTATCACGCCACCGGCATTTTCTTCCTCGCCTGCAATACTTTCAAGCCCTTATGGACATCTGGCTCCCAAGCATCACTCCAGCCCCTTTCCAAAGCTCCGCGAACTGAACCTTTACATGCCACAATCTTGAGACAAGCCCGACACAACTTGCTCTATCGCTTCTGTTCGGCCTTCAGCTTCCGCACTTCCGCGTGCATCCTATGAGGAATATCTTCTTGTCCGAACGTCTGGGGTTTTGGACTATTCGTATCGACGCGCCTTCAAAGCTCAGAACGTCGCCGAACCGCAGTCGTACAGCCTCGATGGAATCAAAATGGCGAACGTGTGACGCCGATGGGTAGTTCGGGACTGACAGGATCACCATTCTCCCGCCGGGAATGCGTTCCAGCAGTGCCAAGTCGTTCTCGACATGTTCGAGCACCTCCAGAAGAACGAAAACATCCATTCGCTCAACACGCTCTTCCGAAAGCTCGTATATGTCCGCCACGGAGAATTCGAACTCCGGCACGTACGCCTGTGCCGCTTGAATGCGCGCAGGCGAGAAGTCCACGCCCTGGTAGTTCCTATAACCCTCATCTGCCAATAACCTAGCGAACCGACCTGTACCACAACCTAGGTCTAGAATCGCGCGATTCTCATCTGCCGCCGGAAGAAGCTCCAGCGCCACCTTGTACACCTCCAACCACGGTGATTCCCCTAACGGCTTGAGAACGCCGCGGAGGTTCTTATCATAATAACTGGGCCCCTTTTCCTTTGAGCCTTCATCTTTGCCTGAGCCAGCTTCCATTCAGCACCTTATCAACACGCGTATGACGCCGCTGAATGCCGCTCGGCGCCTTCCTCACCCGTGTTCTTCCGGAAAGACTTCCCTCCTGCTCACTGTCGTTTCGTTACCAATATGTGTATCCCGTGGGAGAATTGGTAAAACACGATCTCTACTCCCGGTAACGCCGAAAACGGCCGCCAGAATGACGCAGGGGTATGATTGTACTTACCCCCCATGAAACAAAGTGACTCACTGGTCCTGGGGCTAAGGTTCATCGGCAAGATCGTTTCCTCTGGCGGCGTATACAGCCCAAGGCGATCCGGCTTCGACCCGTACATCGCCACAAATCGGCCCCCAGATTTCAGTTTGCAATGCCAATGGTCTAGCAAGCGCAGACAGCCAAGCCGAAGCATGTCATGCTGGTTGAACAGGAACGGGCCTCTTGCAAAACACAGGTCGAACTCCCCGTCCGGAAACGGCAAATCCCGCTCGCAATCATGAACAAGGAACTTCGCTTGCTTCTCTACGCGCAGCTTCTCGGCCCGCTGCTGAGCCATGCGAACACCGGCTTCTGTGATTTCAACCCCCACGACAGATAAGTCACGATGCGCCCTCAAAAGGCCAAAGGACCAGCATCCATCTCCGCAACAGAGATCCAAAATCCTCTCCCTGCCCGATAAACTGACGAACGGAAAGAACCAACTGCCCAGCCAACGATCGACCTGCTCATCACTGAAGGACATGCCTTCCAACTCTTCATAATACCGGTTCGTTTCTTCAATCGCTTTTTGAAGATTCATAGCCATGCCTTTCGGCGCCCGGGACCCATCCTTCAAATCGCCCCTGGGTGCTCTCAAAATACTCTCCTGCCGCGTTATCAGGCCCAAGCCGTCCTGTGCCTTGAGCCGCAAGCACTGAAGCGCAACGCACGAGCACTCGCGCCCAAGGCGACATCCACAGGCCTGCAGCTTATGCTGACCGAGCTTAACGAGATCAAGTGTATGAGATCCGCCTGTCCGTTCAACAGGCAATTCCTCGTCCGCCCGCCGGCCATGCAGGCCAAACCGGCCCGACGCTAAGGTTACGGCTGGCGGGAGAGCCGAAACACTATAATCACGTCGCCTCCCTCCTCCCCGCCGCGGAAGAACTTATTGAGCGGGACGAATCCTTCCCGACGAAGATATCTGCACATCGTGGTCCGCTCGTCTGGCAACGCACAATCGCTGATGGCCAATAAAGTAGCCGGTTTGTCCCGCCGGCCAGCCCATGAGATGATGCGCTGTGTCGCAATAGGCCCGGTTAGAGCCCGCCCTTCAATCTGTGCGTAATGAAGAATCAGTGCCCTGTCAGTCAGCAGGAAATCTCCCTCGCGCGCCTGCTGTGCAATATACAGGCCCGCTTCACGGATGTACTCTTTGTTGTCGTGGAGAGGCCGAAGCGCATGTGCCAGCATAAAACCGCCGACCACGCCCGTTACAAGCCATGTAATCACACGTGGGTTGAGCCTACGGGGGAGCCGACCACCCAGCACCGCCACCCAATTGGCTAACACCACTACCCCACCGGCAGACAGTGAAGACAACATGGCGGCGTTCAGCAGCAGATAGCGGTGCGAAAAATAACCTGCTCGTTGGTAATTGGTAATCGTCGCCCATGCCATGATGATCAGCGAGCCGACCAACAACGCAACGCCCGGCCCGCGCGGCGAAACGGCAATTGATGTCAGTAATTGTGATCGCGTTGCCTTTCCTGCCAGCCAGGTCACCAACCATATGCACATAGCCACGCCCAGCACCGGATGCATCGCCTCGAAGAGCTGCCCGACGAAACGCACCAGTGAGCTATCGGATAAGGACTCCCACAGCCATAAGAACATTCCGGCACGGACGTAGGCTACATCATCCCCCGCCGCCCGAGAGAAAAAATTCTGGAACACATCATCGTTCGTGGGGCCGCCTATATAAAGCATGTAAGGGACCACGCACAACGCCACCGCTGCCAGCATCACCCCTACAGCCGCAGAAGCCCGAAGCCACTTCTTCCCCCGCCAGCCGCAGAATATCAGCCAGCATGCTGCTACTACAACGACGATATGAATTGCTTCCATCCGTGCATAATAAGCAGCCGCACCGACAATCCCGGTCAGCGCCGCAAGCAACATTGCCACGCCGCAACGGGACCCCAGAAAGCGAAGCACCCACAGAGCAAGGACCATCGTCCACAATTCAAAACAGACAGCCAACGCGTCGGCGATTACGTCGGCGCCGTCTTGCGACCACTTGCGCGCAATAGAGAATAATAGCACTGCGATGCATGCTATTCTTCTGTCCATCAGCGCGCTGGCGAAAAACCATACAGCCAACATCGCCACCACGCTCGCCGCCACAGACACCGCCTGCCCGGCTAAGTCCCAGCCCAGGATGTCAGTAGGCCCGCCGAAAGCAATAAGCAGACGGTGCGCCCAGGAGATCGCGGCCGGGTAGCCCGGCTGCAGCCGAACGCTTCGCAATGCATCGGCAGGATCGTCCGACCACCTGCGGGCCATCTCGATGTATCCCGCGCCGTCCTTGGTAATGGACTCGGTGTTGCACACTAGCCAAATCCGCAATGCAAGGCACACCGCTAGCGACACTAGTAGAAGCATCGCCGCGCGTTTCGGAGGCAGCGCCGGCTGTGAGGACAAGCCAAATGACAAGATGCCGCTATTGTACATGGCGGGATTCTATCCCGACAAATCTACCCGTGCAAGTGGGTTGGGCTGCGCATGGAAGCTTTCGCCCGCACTGAGGCTTTGTCTCGGTCAGAATTTAACGTATACTCCCCAATATTATTGCTCCTGCAGAAAACAACAGGGCATGGACATGGGCTTCGACAAATCCTCTGCGCCACGGAAGATCCTCTATGGCGTGCATGGCTACGGCCGGGGCCACGCCGCCCGCGCCCAGGCGATCCTGCCGGAACTTGCCAAACGCTATCATGTCCGCATCCTCGCCGGCGATGACGCCTTTGATCAGCTCGCCGGTGATTATAACGTTGTGCGGATACCCGTCCTGCGCTACCACCACGGCGAAAACAAGCGTCGTTGCCCCTGGCTGACTCTCATACGCAATCTGCCTGCCGTTGGCGACATGCTGGTGGAAGGCCCGGTCTGTCAGATGATAAGACGCGAGATCCAACGCTTCCAGCCCGACGTGGTCATCAGCGATTCAGAGGGCTGGACGCACTGGGAGGCCAAACGGCTGGGTATCCCGAGGATAAGCTTCGACCATTACGGAATATTGGCCCACTGTGACCTCGGACTGTCGACGCGAGACTGCATGGTCGCCGGAATAGAGTCTTTCTTCTATCGACAGCTCATAACCAGGCCCGAGCGTATCGTGGTGGCAGCATTTTTCGAGGCAACCCCCCGCGGGCCTGGCGTGCAGGTGGTCGGACCTGTCATTCGGGCAGAGGCGCGGGCAATGCCGCCCTCCGACGGCAACTTTCTGCTGATCTACTTCTCCAACGCGAATGTGCACTTCACTCCTAAGATTGAGGCCGCTCTCGCCCAACTCGACATGCCGGTACGCATGTACGGCCTGCCGCGGACAGGCGCCAGCGGAAACATAATGTTCTGTCCGCCAGGTAACCTGACGTTCCTGAAGGATCTGGCTGGCTGCCGGGCGCTCTTCGCCACGGCCGGAAACCAGATGATCTCCGAGGCAATCCACTTCGCCAAGCCGCTGTTGCTCATGCCCGAAGAGTCCCTGGAGCAGCGATTGAACGCAAAATTCATCCAGCAATGGGGGGCAGGTATGTGCATTCAGCCCAAGCAGGTCACCCCCCAATTCCTCCGAGAGTTTCTCAACCGACACGAGGAATTCGTCGCTAACCTTCGCATTCATCGACGCGATGGGCTGAGCGAAGCGCTGGATGCCATCGACAAGGCAGTCTCACAACTCACAGCTTGAAGGCTCCCATGCAGCTCTCTCCATTCAGATGTACCCAGTCCCAAACGGCGCTATGATCTCCCACAACGCCGTAAGCTACAAAGAAGCATGGATTGACTTGCCCTGACATCAGCAGCGGCTTGCCGAAACATTTAGCCAAACGGCCTGCCTGCGAAAATTCTCGCTGATCGCCGTGCATAATAGTTACCATTGTGGCTGTGAAATCCGAAGCGGACCCATTGTACGACTGGCTTATGACCAAGGCGCTCCGTCAGGCAGCCTGCGCTCAGGCCCTCGGTGATGTGCCCATTGGGGCCGTTATTGCACGAGGCCGGGAGCTCATCGCTGAAGCCCACAATCGCCGACACATCGACAAAGACCCCACCGCCCACGCCGAACTGCTCGCTATCCGCCAGGCCTCTCAGACCATCGGCGACTGGCGGCTGACTGGCTGTACGCTCGTCGTCACGCTAGAACCGTGTTGCATGTGCGCGGGCGCGATCGTTCTGGCCCGCATTGATACGCTGGTCTACGGCGCCGCCGACCCAAAGGCCGGCGCCGTGGATTCGTTGTACCACCTGTGCGGCGACCGGCGGCTGAACCACCGCGTAAACGTCGTCGCCGGCGTCCTCGCTGAACAAGCTGGCCAACTGCTAACGCAGTTCTTTCTGTCACAACGGGAAATGGGTAAGAAATAGTCTCCATCGGGCCAGACTGGCCGCTAGACGGCGACAAGATGGTGTCGGCGGGGCGCTTAGGGCCGGTTTGGTTCATTTTCGGCCGTTTTCGCGGGATTTGACCCGGATTCCCTCCTCCGGCGCCACCAAGATACAGAATCGCCTTGCCGGCCCTGAACCCCGCGCCACAAGCCCTTTTCTGGACAACCATTACACAAAAGTCTCAAAAAAGCGTCCCCGCCTGATGAGTTTCTCGTTGACTTATGGCACCGGGCTGGCTTAAGTTCATATTCACTGGACGAGTCCGTTTTGGCGGACGGCGCACGTCGACTTGTTTGTGTGGTTCTTTCAGTTCGAATTCCGATAAGGAGCGTCGGAAGGCAACGACGCATGGAGGGGCCAAGGGTGTCGCAGCCCTTGGCCAAAGGAGATCTCAGGAAAGGATAAGATGATGAGGAAGGCATTTCTTGCTGCAGTGGTTTTATTGTTTGCGGTTTCGGCTCAAGCAGGTTCACTCAGTGGTAATCCCGGTGCATATCTGGGCTGGACGGGTACAGTTGCCTTCGACAATGGTATAGGCATCAACGGCACGATGGACTATTGCGTATTCGACCTCGGGCAGTTCTCTGACAGTGGTTATACGCAAGGCGTCGGTCAGTACGTCTATGCTTATCAACTGTTCTCGACTGGCAGCGACACCCTTTCCTCGTTTGCTATGATGGTTCAGAATGCCGCCAACACGCCGGGCACCATGGCTGACCTGCCCGGTGTCGGCGCATTAAGCGCCATCATTAGCGCCGGAGCCGAGGTGGAGTGGGTCTTTGACGCCCCCGGCGTTGGGGCCGGTCAGAACAGCGTTGGGCTGGTCTTCAGTTCGCCCAATGTGCCTGAATGGCTGCTTGGCACTGTCGTCGACGGCGGCGGCTTTGCGTATGCGTATCCGTTGCCGGCACCGTCGGAGTTCATTCCTGAACCGGCGACCATGGTGCTGCTTGGCACGGGTGCGATGGCGCTGTTGCGCCGTCGTCAAGCATAAGAATATTGTAAGCCCAACTTCAGGAAGAAAGTTGCAGTGGGCTCGCATGGGCGGCGGCTTGTGTGCTGGGTTGATAGCCTTTCGCACAGGCCGCCTACGCGAGGCTAATAATGACGAGTCTTCGCTGTGCACATGGAGGCGATGGCGATGATCGGTGCTAAAACTGGAAGGTTGTTGTCCGTTTCGCTTGTGCTGTTGGCGATGGCCGGACTGGCCGAGGCCGGCATCCTCGCAGTAGATGACGACGCTATAGCGGAATATCAGGGCACAAAGGAGTTTGACGGCTCCCTGATGACGTTCAGGGTCCACGCCAACGTCGACTACGCCGTCTATGCGCCGGGTACTTTTGACGGAGCAATGGCGGAAGCTTTTCCCAGCTTGTATCACTACGGGGGCGGCGGAATCCGTAATGAACTGGATTTGATTGACGATCTATACTACGTCTATGCGTATCAGATCTTTCCGCTGTCGCTGCCTCCTCCGGCCAGCAACAACGTAACACAGATGACTGTTGGACTCGACGCGGATGAAACGCTGGGCCATATCGGTTTTTTGGTGGGTACGGGTGATGTAAGCCCAACCAGTGATTTCTTCTACGGTACCCCCCCTACGTCGGCCCGATGGGATTTCAGTGGCATCGCTCCTGATATGTCGAGTCAGATCCTGTTCTTCGCCAGCTCAGGTCAGCCGGAGTGGGATTCAGGAATTGTGAAGGGTGTTGCATCTGCCTCCTTGCCCCTGCCCAGTCCTGACGATCAACCGCCGCTGCCGGAGCCTGGTACATTGGCAATGCTTGCAGTCGGATGCCTGGCCTTGATCCGGCGTGGCAGACGAGCTGTCTAGTAGAGATGAACGAGAAGGACCGAAGCTTTTGTGCTCCGTTGGACAAAGGCTGCCATTGGGTATAGCTATCGGAGGCCCGTTTATCAGCAGCAGTCGAATTTTGTTGTGGACCTTTGCGCTCTTTGCCGATTATCCTGACACAACAGAATTCATCCCTGGGGAAAGCAAAAGAAGGCGATGACATGATGATACGTGGCCGAAGCTTAAGGACGTTGTTCGTTCTTGCAGCGGGGGTGACGATCTTGTGTGCAGTGTCGCCGGCTGCAATCAACCCCTCTCAGGTCCTTGTTCTCTACAACAGCGACAGTCCCGACGGGCTGCAAATTGCCGAGTATTATGCGCAGGCCCATCCGGGCGTGCATTTACTTGGCCTGACCGGGGTTACAACAAACGAAACGATAAATGCGCAGGACTATCTCAATGTCATCCGGCCACAGGTGATGGCCTTTCTGGCTGGTACTCCTGATATCGAGTGCTTTGTAACCACCAAGGGCCTGCCCGTTCGCATACACAATACCTCCTCCAGCGCCGGGTACTTCATGTGGAAGCCGTTTTCAAGCCTCGAAAGCGAACTGACACGAATCGACACGATTGACACGTTGGCGGAAATGGGCGACCAGGCCTACATCCTGCCAACAGGCCATCAATCCGTGAACCCGTATTACCAGGCCAGCGCAGGGTTCGACCGGGGCAGCTACGGGGGCATCCGCCTGGCAAGTCGACTGGACGGGTATACAGCCGACGACGTTATCGCCTCGATTGATCGCGCCCAGCATGCCGTGTTCAATCCCGCCGGCCAGGATGCAGTTGTGGTGATTGACGACGATCCTAACGCAGTTGCAACACTTTCCGACAGAATGGGCTACCTGACAAGCACATTAAGTGTCCTGGGTAAGCCCTACGTATTCGACAACACCGATACAGCCATTGTCAGCGCAGTCGACCCAGTGATCGGGTACGTCAGCCATGGTGTCAATGACGGCGCTGGCGGACTGGCAAGCGGCTATATTGACAATCAGCTTAACTTCAATTTGGCGGACGGAGCTGTTTTCCAGACCTACGAAAGCTTCAACGCTTACAGTTTTGTAGAGGGAGGTAATTGTGCAGGCCAGGAACTGCTGGCGGAATGGTTGGCAGCGGGCGGCACGGCAGGCGTGGGCCATGTCGAAGAACCCAGCACGGGTGGCCAGAACATCGCCAATGAAGATATCTTCTGGCAGATGCTGCTGGGAGGGTATACGTGGGCGGAGGCCGCTTGGAGCTCCATCTACCAGCTTTCCTATGTCAACACTGTCGTTGGCGACCCACTGATGACATTCCGGCTTTTCGTGCCCGGTGACATGAACGGTGACGGTCTAGTCGATGGCGTGGACATTGACCTGCTTTTTGCCAATCTCACGGGCTCCGGAACGCCCGCGGCGAACCCAGTTTACGATCTCGATGGTGACGGCGACGCCGACGTCAATGATGTGGCTTTCCTGATCGAGACGATTCTCGGCACAAAGCCGGGCGACTTCAACCTGGACAGAGTGGTCAACAGCGCTGATCTGACGCGGTTGGCAACCAACTTCGGTGGGCCTGGCTCGTGGCAATGCGGTGACGCTAATGGGGACAAGCGCATCGATCTGACGGACATGGTGATCCTCGCCACCAACTATGGTTTTGTCAACCGGGGTACCACACCGGAGCCCGCCACGATGGCGCTGCTGGGCTTAGCCGGCCTGGCGATTACGATCCGGCGTCGCCTCAGATAGGGAGGGCACTTCAACCGATACGGGCGACCCAACAAGAGAGGGTTGCCTTTTTCTCGCGCCCTATTGCCCTGTTCAACTTTTGTGACCCCCCCCCGGCTGGACCTCACATAGCAGTTGACCACGCATTACGAATCTGCCGTTAACAGGAGGGGGGTGACGATGACTTCACCAATCAGAACGCAACGGTAAAGCCTTGGAACTTACCGGTGTGCGGGGCGACCTGGCGGGTCTGTTCATCGATATAGCCGGTCATCGTCTTCGCCAAATCGGCCACGAATGCCTCAATTTCCTTTTCGTCGCCTTCCACGATGCACTGCACGCTGCCGTCGGGGCAATTGCGGACAATTCCCGTGACCGCGTAGCGCCCGGCCACCCGACAGGCTGTGAAGCGGAACCCCACGCCTTGAACATTCCCGGAGAATCGCACTATGTGCTGTTGATCAGCCATTAGTATTCGCAGTCATTATATCTCCGATCATTCCAGCCAGCCAAGTACGGGCCTTTGCAGCGTCGGCAGGAGCCACTATAATCCCACATAATCCAGATATGCTTTGCCGGGAACGAAAGCCATGGCTGACAGCTACAGTGAAACTCTCAAGCACATATTGGCAGGTAACGACTTGACGAGCGCGCAAACTCATGCCCTATTCGGCCGGTTGATGGACGGCGAGCTATCCGAAGCACAAGTAGCTGGCCTGCTGGTTGCCTTGGCGATGAAGGGAGAATCTGTCGACGAGATCACCGGTGCAGCCATGGCAATGCGCGATCACATGGTTCGCATCGACGCAGGTGGTGCAGATGTAATCGATACCTGCGGCACGGGCGGCACGGGCTTGCGGACGTTTAATGTTTCCACAGCCGCAGCCATAGTGGCTGCCGGAGCAGGTGCAAGGGTCGCTAAGCATGGCAATCGCACTTCCACGCGGTCGTCGGGCTCAGCCGATGTACTGCTGGCACTGGGCATGAACCTGGATGCCGGGCCGAAAGTCGTCGCTCGTTGCCTGGCGGAGGCTGGCGTGTGCTTTTGTTTCGCTGTCAAGTGCCACCCCGCCATGAAGTACGCCGTGCCGGTCCGTAAGGCTCTCGGCGTACGAACGATCTTCAACGTGTTGGGCCCGCTGACTAACCCCGCTGGGGCCAAGCGACAGGTCATGGGCGTTTACAGCCCCGACCTGACTGAGACGATTGCCAATGTGCATGCCTCGCTGGGCTCGGTGCGGGTGATGATCCTCCACGCCCAAGATGGTCTGGATGAGATATCCACCACGGCTGCTACAAAGGTGTCCGAGCTGAAGGACGAAAAGGTGAAGACCTACACCGTCCAGCCTGAAGACTTCGGCATGGCGCGATCGACGATAGAAGACCTGCTCGTTACATCGCCGGATGAGTCAGCCAAGGTCATTAAAAGCGTCTTAGTGGGCGAGGCAGGCCCGGCCCGAGACATAGTAACGCTGAATGCCGCAGCCGCCCTGGCTGTTGCCGACATGGCCACTGACATCGTCGAAGGCATCAAGCTGGCTGAGATCTCCATCGACTCCGGCGCTGCAGCAGCGGCCCTAGCAAAGCTCATCGAAGTATCAAACGGCTAGTAGGCGGTAGCATATCACTGAAGCTGTAGATACTTACAAATTAAGCGCTTCTGATGACCGGTCGGCAGGTCGGTCATTTGCTTATAGCTAGGATTTCTCCTGTTGCGTCAGTTCGCCTTTTCAATTGCTGCGACACGAGACTGTATCTTACGCAGGCGGGCCATATCGAACTTCTCGCTGCGATCAAAAAAGACGATGCCGTTCTGCTCCTGGTATACGTCTGTCAGTTGCGTGTAGCAGTAGCCGAACATATTCGCATTATCCAACAGGATGTGACAGAGCTTCTCAAAACGATCGTAGAACTCCTCGATACTCCGGGGGCGAGCGCCGTAGCCCCAGCTTTCGTCCCGGTCTTTGGCGGCAGACTCCGGGTTCCACCAGATTCCGCCAAATTCGCTGATGAAGTAGGGCTGCCCCCCATAAGGCAGACCCAGAGGCTTTTGACCGGGCCAGGCGTTGACAAAAGGTTTACCCTCAGCCAGGCCCGCGGAGTTCGCGCGGAACTTCTCCGGCACTTGCTCATAGTCGTGGCCGTCCCACACGTCTGATTCCGGCACGCGGTGGGCGTAGCCGGAGGCATCCAGCACCGGCCGGGACGTGTCCATCGCCTTGGCCGCCAGGAACATGCCCCGCGTCACGTCGTCAAGCGTCTGAATATGCTCAGCCATTTCCCAGTGCGTCTCGTTCAGGCCACACCAACCAACGATGGCTGGATGGCTGTAGTCGCGATGAAGCACTTCAAGCCATTGTGTAATCATCGTGGCCGGCGGATTATTGCGGTCAATCCCCCAGTCGCCGAACTCACCCCACACGAGATAGCCCATCCGGTCGGCGTGGTAAAGGAAACGCTCCTCGAACACCTTCTGGTGCAGGCGAGCGGAATTGAATCCCGCTTTCAGCGAGATCTCAATGTCATCAATCAGGGCCTGATCACTGGGGGCGGTAAGAATACCATCGGGGTAGTAGCCCTGGTCCAGGACCTGCCGCTGAAATACGGCCTTGCCGTTAAGCTTAACCGCCATGCCATCTATGCTCACGCTGCGAAGGCCAGCATAGCACGTCACCTTGTCGAGGACGTTGCCGGCCCCGTCGAGAAGCTTCAGCTCAATGTCATACAGGTTGCCTTCGCCGACACCCCACAGGTGCATATCGTCGGCCGGCACCGGCAGCTCCAGCGTCGGGGCGAAGTCCAAATCAGCGGGGGTCTCCGCCGATGCAAGTGCTTTGTTTTTCCAAAGTAATGTCGCATTGATCTTCAACCCGGCGCAGTTGTTGCTCAGGGGAAGCTCCAGGCGGAATTGTCGGCTAGCCAAGTCCGGTGTGATTCGCGGACGCTTGAAATGTAGTTTATTGACAGGCTCGAGCCACACAGTCTGCCAGATGCCCGTCGTGCGAGTGTACAGGCAACTCCAGCGCTCATATTTTTGGCTCTGCTTACCGTTGGGTTGGTTGTTGCGAGCGTCGTCGCGTGCGCGGACGACGATGGTCGCCTTTGTGCCCGGCTTAGCTACGTTGCCAAGGTCGGCAGTGAACGAAGACCATCCGCCGCGGTGGCGGACAACTTCCCGTCCATTGACCCACACCGTAGTGTCATAGTCGCAGGCCTGGAAATGCAGTAGTACCCGCCGGCCAGTCCACTCGGCCGGGATAGCCACTTCGCGCCTATACCACACTGCGTTCATAAAGTCGACATGTCCCACGCCGGACAGTTCGCTCTCCGGGCAGAATGGCACGATTATCTTGTCGGCAAGCTCGCGGTCGCACAGACCGCGCTGTAAGCCCGAGTCGCCTTTGTCGATCTCAAACTGCCACTCACCGTTAAGGCATAGCCAGTCGTCCCGGACAAACTGCGGTCTGGGGTACTCACCTCGGGGGATGCTCATGGATTTCCTTTCTCTATCGACCCTCATCTATTGTGGGCTGTCCCGGCACCGGATTAGTCAGAAACAAGATTACCCGGCAGAATATCGGCCGCCTGCTAGTCCATTATGGGAAAGAAACCATATGGTTTGGGCATCTTGCCCGTGAAATTGTAGTAGAACATACCGATCAGCATGAATATCAGCGCGCCCAGCAGGTCGCCTGCTATCGCCCCGAACATGAACTTCCGGATAGTCTTGTATGTCTGCGTGCCTCCCAGTTTCGTGACGCCCGTTTTTATCGCCCAGCCAATCAGGAACGACGCCCCCACTTCCGCGGTCTGCCGCGTGCCCCATATCAGGAAGATGATCGGGTGTATTGGCCACCATGGCAGCCGCAACCTAAGAAAACTCAGTGCAAGCACAGCCAGCAAGCCTAGGCCCGCAGCCACGACAAACTTGTTCTGCCAGAACTTCCCTGTCTTGAGCACCTCCATATTGCGCAGGCGCTCCACTGTGCTGTAGGTCTCGGCTTCTGTGAGCTTGCCTTCGTTTTTAAGCTCGGTTACTGTCTTGTCGCCGGCATCGTAGTAGTAATCCGGCATCGTGATGGTCGACCAGCGCTCACGCCAATTCCCTCGCTGAACGCCGTAGTTGTGCACCGCCCACAAGACAACAGGAGTCGCCACCACCAGTACAACAAGATATGTGCTCATGGCTGACACACCCACGCGAGCCGGTTTGATGCGTTGCACGCTGCATATCCGCAGACCATTCATGAAAAAGGTCATCAACGATTCAAGCGGCTGCACCGTGAATAGCACGCACAGAACGCCAATTATCATGATGGCTTTGGGGCCCATAGCTGCGGCCCCAAAAAGACCCAACAGCACGCCCAACGGTTGCCAGCGGGGCAGGTTCAGGAACAGACCGCTTTCGCAGTTAACCCTGGTCATGCCCACGAAAACCAGCAGCACGAGCGGCACGGCGAGAACCGCAACAGGCCAAGGCAACCCGATGCCGCAGAGGATCAGGACCATCGTCGCCACTGCGACAATCAGAATGCGGCACGCCCAGGCGGCATATGATTCCACTCCGTCGACAGCCCTTAACGTCAGCGCGCACTTGAGCACATCCCGGTAATATCGCCGACCTGTGTAACCAAGCACGATCGCCAGCGCCAGGTAGCTGCCGAAACGCTGCCAGATAGCAGGGGCACCGATCATGTAGTCCCCGGCGTCTGCCGCTGCGAGGCTGATGCCGTACTTCTGCAGCAGGATCCAGGCGAATGCGGTAAAGGCCATCGGCGCAATGCCCACCGAAAAACTCACATCCGAAGCCAGCAGGAATGCAATCGCTATGATGGTCGGAAACATTTGTGGCGTAAACCAGTACCAGCTCCAAACATCCGAAGCTGGGATGGAACGCCATTTGTTGGGAATTGGCCAGAATTGCAGGTTCATTGGAATATTGATCCACTTCTCCGGCCACCAGGCATATACACCATTAGACAAACGAATCATCAGAACTATCGCCAGCCCCCACCAGAAAGCACTGTTGCGGAACAGGGATGGCGAAGCTCGGCCGGGATCCTGCTCCATGAAGCCGTTGGCTACCTCGGCAATTGGATACCGCAATCGTTCAGCCACAGACCACTGCTTGTGGAAGATCAAGCCCAAGCAAAGAGAGGCCACACTCATAAGAACTACGAGCGGCACCCAAGACACAAGTGGCTTGGTCCAAAAACGCCATGGGACCTCACCCAGCGATATGGCTTGATCTTTCTGCCCGGCTCCTACCATAGCGCTGGTTGTGAACTCCGCTACATACTTGCCCTCGGCCGCCAGCAGGAAAGGCGGGATGTACTCGCGTAGATTGTTTTTCTGCCAACCAACCTGGCTGCGATAGTTTTCAGTGGGCATCGCTTGTGACTTGGTGAACATGCCCAAGAAACCGTAGCTGGGGATGCTGCAGGAAACCAACATCATCATCACGACTACTGCTAGCTCTCCCGGCGTCAGTCGCCAGTTGCGGTTCAACATGAACAAGACCGGGTTGACCGCCAGAACAAATAGAATCAGCGAGCCGAATACGAAGATCGGCAGGTGTGAAGCCACAAATGAGCTCAGGACCCACACGTGGTCATTCATGTAGGCGACGACGGCAACAAACATCGCCCCCGCCAGGCCAAGAAGTACAGCGCGAATAGTCATGCTCTACAACAGTTCCACAAAGTCATGCCGCCAGTTCATGTCATGCTCAGTCCGTTTGTCGGCCTGGGTTAGCTTCGACACCGTTCTGCGGAGATTCTTTCGTCGGTAAGGCAGCACAACAGTAGAAGCGACTGTGCCTCCCCCGTCAATGCCTTCGTTTCTCCTCACCGGCCAATACGCGCTCGGAAGAATCACCGAAAAAAAAGGCGGCCGGGCGTCCGACCGCCAACACAACGTCTTCCCCTGGCTTTGCTGTCCATCGGAGCGACACCCCCGGTGTCGGCCGACGACTGCAATCTATTTTACAAACGTTTCTCCAGAGCACATATTGCACGGCCCGAGAAAGAAGGGTAGTTGGCCTAGTCCACGTCGGGTGCGTCCGCAGCCCGGTGTGCGTGTCATCAGTCCCTGGTAATCGGAACGGCCTGCACAGGGGCTAAGTTATCTCAATTAAATGAATTGTCTGTTAGTGCATTCGTGTCCTCTCGCGCAGACTCGTCTTGATTGGCCAAGGTGCCCTGGAGCGCCCATCGTCAACACCAGCAGGGCGTTGGGGCTACGGTCACCGCGCCCGGCGCCCGGCAAACCGTGTCCGGTGGACTGCGCCCTTTCCGGCGAAGCCTTCAAACGCCCTTGACTTGGCCACAGCAGGCTACTAGTATCTGCAGGATTCTGTATGGATACGGCCCTGAATAGGGCCGGCTTGCTTTTGGGAACCGCATGGAGTTCCGTGAATTGGCTTGAATCGGAGCGGTTTTGCCGCCAATTGGACAACGGGCTACCAAGAGCGATAAGCGCAGAAGGAGTTTAACGTGGCCTACAATTGCGTAGTGTGTGTCAAGCAGGTGCCGGACACAAAACGCATTACAGGCGAAGCAATGAAGGAAGACGGCACGGTGAATCGTGCGTCGTTGCCGGCTATCTTCAATCCCGAAGACCTCAACGCCCTGGAAACGGCCTTAACGATCCGTGACCAGCATGGAGGTACGGTGACGGTAGTCACTATGGGGCTGCCAAGCGCTTGCGAGGTCCTGCGCCAGAGTCTCTTTCGTGGGGCCGACCGGATCGTGTTGATCACGGACATCAAGGCCGCCGCCTCCGACACGCTGGCCACCAGCTACATTCTGTCCCTCGCTATCAAGAAGCTCGGTGCGGATATCGTCCTGTGCGGTCGGCAGGCCATTGACGGCGACACCGCCCAGGTCGGGCCCCAGCTGGCGGAAAAGCTTGGCATGCCCGTCATAACCTACCTGGAAGAATTAGTCGGAATCGACGACGGGAAGATCACTGTTAAGCGAAATATCGGCAACGGCTGGGAAATAGTGTCCTGCCGACTGCCGGCATTACTGACCGTCATGGAAACCGCCAATGTTCCTCGCCCGGCTGCTGCGCAAAGAATAATGAAATTCAAGAAGGCCCGTTCACGGGCGGAAGTCGAAAAACAGGCGGCTAATCTGCTGGAAGGCGACTACGAGAACTACACCGCCGAGCTGAAGGCTACCCAGGTCGAGAAATACTGCAGGAAACTCGCCGAAAAGGGCCTGCTGATCGAGCAATGGTCCCTGGCGGATATTGACGCCGATCTCGCTTGGTGTGGCAGAGACGGCAGCCCAACCAAGGTGCATCGCATCCAGTCGGTCGTGCTGACTGGCGGGGAATACCGCGAGGTACCTCCCACCGACGAAGGCATCGGCGCACTCGTCTCCGAGCTGGTGCACGACCATACCATTGGCTAACAGAAAGTCGGCGGGAAGCAATCCGGCCAACCAACTAATCAGTTAACGAGTTAATCATGATCGAAGTGAATCGAAATGGTGAGGTCTGGGTTTTTGCCGAGCAGGAAGACGGCAAGCTGTCGGACGTTCCGCTTGAGCTGTTGAGCAAAGCCCGGGGACTGGCTTCCAAGCTCGGCGTGCCTGTTGCGGCGACACTGCTGGCCGGTGAGCCCGGCGACATGCCTGCAAGATTAATCGCCCACGGAGCCGACAAAGTCTACGTCGTGTCGGATGCGAAACTCGCCCACTACCAGACCGCCAGCTACTGCCACGTCCTGTGCGATCTGATCGGCCGGCACAAGCCCCAGATTTGTCTGTATGGCGCTACGCCCATCGGACGCGATCTGGCTCCGACCGTCGCGTCAGCAATGAAGTGCGGCCTGACGGCAGATTGCACCGATTTGCAGATCGGCGACCACAGGCCCGCAGGCAGCGATGAAACGCACAAGAATCTGCTCTTGCAGATACGCCCAGCGTTCGGGGGCAACATTATCGCGACGATCGTCAACTTCGACCGATGGCCCCAGATGGCAACTGTCCGCGAGGGTGTCATGCCTATGCTCGACGCCGACACTGAACGCAAGGGCGAAGTGTTGGCATGTGACATAAGTCTTTCGGGCGTGGAGTTGCCTCTGGAGATCATTGAAAGCCATCGCCGTGAGAAGACCGTCAACCTAAAGGCTTCGCGCATCATCGTCGCTGGCGGCGCAGGTGTCGGCAGCAAAGACAACTTCAAGCTGATCTGGGACCTGGCCCACTGCCTCGGCGCCGCGGTCGGCGGGTCGAGGGCCGCTGTGGACTTGGGCTTCATAGGCCAAGACCATCAGGTCGGCCAGACAGGCACGACCGTTCGTCCAGCGCTTTACGTCGCGTGCGGCATCAGCGGAGCGGTGCAGCACGCCGCGGGCATGCAGGAGGCGGGAAAGATCCTCGCGATCAACACCGACCCCGACGCGCCGATATTCTCGCTCGCCCATTATGGAATCGTCGGCGATCTGAACGTTGTCATCCCCAAGATGGTTAAAGCGATTCGCGGCGGCGCATCCGTCGAACAGGCTGCAGCAAGCGCATAACCATAAGGACATAGCATGGCCAACTTCTTCACCGATAACGAAGACATTCAGTTTCTCTTTGGGCACATGGACCTGGCCCATCTGGCGGGACTCGTGGAAGACGATTTCTCCTATGCCGAGGAGTTCGACTTCGCCCCCACTGACGCCAACGACGCGATCGACAATTATCGGCGCATACTCGAGACAATCGGGCAGATAGCCGGCGACCGCATCGCACCCACGGCTGAGGAAACTGACCTGATCGGCAACAAACTAAACGAAGACGGTTCGGTAACCTACGCCCCTGGAATCGCTGAAGCACTGAAAGCGCTTAGCCAGGCTGACATGATGGGTTTCACGCTGCCCTATCGCTTCGGCGGAATAAACTGCCCACAACTCGTCTACACCATGAGCAACGAAATGATCAGCCGGGCCGATGCCGCTTTGATGAACATCTACGGACTCCAAGGAATTGCAGAAACCATCAATGCCTTTGCCTCTGAAGAGATCAAGGCTGAGTACCTACCGGATATGGCCAACGGGAAACACACCGGCGCAATGGTGCTCACAGAACCGGACGCCGGCAGCGACCTGCAGGCGGTCAAGGTACATGCCTATCAGGACCAGGATGGCAACTGGCTCGTCCGCGGCGTCAAGAGATTCATCACCAACGGATGCGGCGAAATACTCCTTGTGCTTGCTCGAAGTGAGCCGGAAATATCTGACGGCCGAGGCCTGAGTCTCCTGCTCGTCGAGCGAGGCCAGAAGGTCAAGATCCGCCGACTGGAGAACAAGCTTGGCATCCACGGCTCGCCGACATGTGAGATATTCTTCGACGACGCGCCTGCCAAGCTCATCGGGGAGCGGCAGCGTGGCCTGATTACCTACGTGATGAGCCTGATGAACGGTGCGAGGATTGGTATCGCCGCCCAGTCGCTTGGCATTGGCGAGGCGGCTTATCGCGTGGCACGCGACTACGCCCACAGCCGTAAGCAATTCGGCACGGCCATCGAGAACTTCCCAGCCGTCCGCGAACTGCTGGTCAACATGCAACTGGACATCCAGGCAGCCCGCGCTCTGACTTACCACGCCACCTTCAGCGTCGATATCGAAAACGCCGCACTCCGCAAAACCGAGCTGGGCGAAGGCGCCGAATTGGATGCCGTTCATCGCAAGGAACTAAAACAGACCGCCCGCAAGTACAAACGCTACAATACGCTGCTCACGCCGATGAGCAAGTACTACGCCTCCGAGATGTCAATGCGGGTCAGCAACGACTCGATGGCTGTCCTCGGCGGAAGCGGATACATGAAGGACTACCCCGTTGAACGGCACCTCAGGGATTCGCGCATCACGACGATCTATGAAGGTACCAGCCAGTTGCAGGTCATCGCGGCTGTGCGCGGCGTGGCCAGCGGTACAGCACATACGACCATCGAGGAAATCCTCGATCGTGACTGGCCGGCAGATATCGCTCCACTGGTCGAACAGATTCGTGGCGCCCTGCCTATGCTTGATGAGTGCGTAGCCTTTGTAAAGGAGGCCGGCATCGACTACATGGACCTGGTAGGGCGGAAGCTCGTGGACATGGCAATAGGCCTGCTCGTCGGCGCCCTGTTCTGTGACCATGCAACCGCAAAGTCCAAGAAGCTTGCCGTTGCCCGCCGATGGCTGGCCGTCAAGCTGCCCGAAGCGCGCATGCAAAAGGAACTCATCTGCTCCGGCGATAAGCAGATTGTCAACGAGTTCAACGTGCTGGCGGGTCCTGTACCGGTGGCCGAGTAACACGACCCGAACAATCCCACAGACAATGAGGGCCTCGTCGATTAGTGGCGGGAACTCCGGCTGCTTAGATGCGCTCCCGGATATTGGCGAGCGCATTCTCAGGCCTTCTTCTGGATCGTGAGCTTGTCGTTGATGGTCTTGGCCAGGGCAACGAAGTCAGAGGGCATGAGGATAATTGTAGTCGTATTATTCTCGACGCCGACTTCGGAAATCACCTGCATTCGCCGCAACTCTAGCGCAGCTGGGTGCGTGGCGATGTCGGTCGCCGCCGCCTCCGCGAATTGGCCCGCCGGCCATCTCAGGTGCTTCTGACCTGGCTCCCGTTGCTTCCAGTAGATTAGCGAGCCCAACAAGCTATTACAAGCCGACGTCAGATTATTGACGTGGCGTTTTGCATCACGGGATGAGACCATCTGAGGCCAAATTACCAAAGATGAATTGCAGCCTGGTTCGCAGCAGCGGCCAGCCGGTGCGTTGGGATCATCGGACATCGGCCATTCCGCATTACAGATCAAACCGTTGTTGTGTCTCGCCTTCAGACACGCAACAATGGCGGCGATATCGAGGAGTTGTCATTGCATTGGCTTGAGAACAGAATTGCCCCGCCGGACGAACCGGGCAACTGGAAGCGGGACTTGCTGGGTGTCGCTTTCTTGGCGGGACTGCTGGCGATACTGTTTCCCAGTTGGATGCCGGCTGCGGATGTCGAAGGGCAGCGCTACCTTACAGATGTACTCGGCCAACTCGGCGGACCAATCCTTTTGATGGCAGTGGGCTGGCTGATCGCCCTGCGAAACGGAGCGATCGACCTGAGCGTATGGGTCGTGGCCGGCTTGGCCGGTGTGACTGCGGCAGCCGCTATATCAGCTGGTTTTCCGCCGCTGCCAGCGTTCATTATTGCCACTGCGCTCGGGGGGTTCGTCGGTCTGATTAATGGCCTGCTCGTGAGTCTGGCCCGCATACCGAGCGTAGCGGCGACTTTGCTGGTCGGCGTGTCGGTTGTGCTCGTTGGACAGGCTGTCTTTTCGAACTCTCCTGTCCACGTGCCGGCGGATACATTCCATCGCTGGCTAATTGTCGCTCCCTTCGCAGGTGAGGCGTCTGTAGATACCGAGCCAGAAACACCGGATCTGACTGACAATGCCGCGCCCGTCCATCCGGCCCCCGACAGCGAAGATAGACCGATTTATCATGTCCTGACGGTAACGCGGGTTGTCATCGTGCTGGCGGCCTATTTCATGGCAATGTTTTTGGCCGTGGGCCGAAGAAGCATGTCTGGCGGTCGCAAAAGCACAGGCCTCGTCATGTCGCTGACGCTGTGCGGTCTGCTGGCCGGCTTGGCTGGAGCGTGCCGCTTGATGGACCATGGATTCGCAGCTATGCCTGCACGTCTGCTGGGCGACCTGCGCGTGCCGACTACCGCTGTGCTGGCCGGCAGCTGGTTCTTCGTAGGCCCAAACCGGGCGCAGCTCGCCGGGTTGTGCCTGCCGATCGCTCTGATTGTCGCGACGATATGGCGGCAACAGGTCTGGCTGCTGGGTACCTGGGGGTACGAGTGGCAGCTGCTCCTGCTGACCGGCGTAACCATACTCTATCAGTTGGCAAGCCGAGGTCTTTTTGCGTGGACATTTCGCCCGCGCGCCCTGGCGGCCTCCGCCTCAGCAGCAGTGGCCCTCGGCACAGCGCTGCTGGCGGCTGCACCGTTACTGGGCGCGATCGGAGTGCGGTCTGTCTACAGAATCGCTGCGCTGGCGTTATGTGCAACCGGGGGAATTGCCCTGCTGCAAGCCTACAGGTTCACACGAGATCGCCGCTAGGATCGACCTGCCTTGTAACGCAGGTAACTGTCTATGAAGTCCTGAATGTCACCGTCCAGTACCCGTTCGGTGTGCGGGCTCTTGAGCTCGGTGCGTTCATCGCGGACAAGCTGGTATGGGTACAGCACGTAAGAGCGTATCTGGTTGCCGAACGCGATTTCACCTTTTTGCCCGTAGAGCTTGGCCAGTTCGGCATCGCGCTTGGCCTGCTCATGCTGGTATAGCTTGGCAGCCAGTATCCTGCGTGCTTCGGCGCGGTTCTTGTGCTGGGATCGCTCATTCTGGCAGGTCGCAACTATGCCGGTAGGCAGGTGCGTCACGCGAATCGCTGAAGCGACCTTGTTGACGTTTTGTCCGCCGGCTGATGACGCGTGGAAGACATCTTCGCGAACGTCTTTGTCCCAGTCGATGCCGATCTCGATGTCTGCCAACTCCGGAAGGACATCGACAGCCGCAAATGATGTATGGCGGCGGGATTGGGAATCGAACGGGCTGATCCGCACCAGCCTGTGGACTCCGCGCTCGCAAGACATGTAGCCGTACGCATATGGGCCTCTGATGTGCAGCGTCATCGAGCGTATGCCCGTCTCTTCGCCATCGGTGCGATCCACCTCTTGCACCTTGTAGCCGGTCCGCTCAAAGTACCGCATATATAGCCGAAGCAGCATCTCAGCCCAGTCGCAACTTTCTGTGCCACCAGCGCCTGCGTGAATTGAGAAGTAGCAGTTGCCTGCATCGTGGGGCCCGGACAAGAGCGTTCGAAGTTCCAGCCGTTCCAGATCTGCCGCAAGAGCGGCCGTCTCCGTGGCGACGTCTGCCATGTCGTCGTCGTTGTCGGCTTCTTCGGCCAGTTCGTACAGCGCGCGGATGTCCGCCATGCGAAGAATCAAGTCGGTTAACGGCTCCACTATAGCTTTTGCCGACTTGAACTTAGCGATGGTGCTCTGGGCGAGTTCCGCATTGTTCCAGAAGCCTGGCGCGGACATTTCCCCCTCGAGGGCTGCCATTTCTTCCTGACGGGCGGGCAAGTCAAAGAGAGTCCCGAATAGCTATGATCCGGGCGCTGAGGGAATCGATGCGTTCGCTTAGGCCTTCAAGCTCAATCATGCTTCTTGTCTCCAACAGCTACGTCCCGTCCGGCCTGGGTTTAGAACTTGGCAAATTTCGGGTGTACCTTTGCGGCGCGCGACCGGATCTTTTTTTGTCGGTCAGATCGCGGCGGCATGAAGATATCGCTGACGCGTTCTGCAAGTTGTACCTGGCCCATTATACCGGCACATGCCAGAAGCACCACCATGATCGCCAACATCCAGCCCAGCCAAAGCCTCTGCTGGCCAAACACCATTTCGACCAAATCGGCCAAGTCTTGCCCGGCCGTGCAGAGCAGCGCACCGCCAAGCACCGCCGCTGCCGCTCCTGCCACGCTAGTGATGAGAACGATCGCGTTTCGCAGGTGGCGATACACTATCGCTCCCACCACCGCGCCGATCACCCCACCAACCATCCAGCTCAGCGTGCTCGTCTCGCCAGGTAACTTCGCGATGAACACCGTCGCGAGCCAGAATGCGCCCAGCGCGAATGTCGCTTTGCAAGCGAACCACGCTGTCATACCCGCCAGCACCGCCAATACTCCACCGGCAATGAAGTAGTCCATCGGCGTCGGTGCCGATCTTAACCGCTCTGCCAGCGCTGTTCCCAACACCCAGCCGGTCATAGAGCCATGCAGCATCAGCAACACACGAAACAGAGGGTAACCCAGAAAGCAGTTAGCCAGCCCCCATGCGGCGATTACAAGCAGCACGAAGGGCGCATGCGGCCCGGCAGCTATCGCCGCCGGATCCGGAGGCATAGAAGTAACTATCATGGATTTCACCCTCGTCAGCTGACTCTCATATCGGCACTTCAAATAATCGTGACGCCAGCAGGCGGTGTCAACCGTATGGATGAAAATTGGGCGACGCCCAGGCGGAGGGAGACCTTGGCATCGCCCGTGTAGCTGCATCCCGGATACAGGCGGAGGGAGACCTGTATCTATTAGGGTGCAGCGGACAACACTATTGTTTGATCGATTTCATGCTGCGCAAGGAACCTCTATCTCTCCGGCCAGAACCCAACTGCCCTTCTGTCCGGCACTTCCCACATTTTACGATCACCAGCTAGCTGCAGCCTAACGAAGCTCCACAATTGTGGCACTTGTAGCAGTTACCGTTTCTTACCGTCAACGATCCGCAGTTATCACATGGCGGGGCATCGACCTGAAAGTGTTCAAACTGTTGACCGAACTGAATGGCGATGTCTTCCAGCCGATCGACACCGGTACGTGCAGCCACGGCAGAAAGAGCTTGCCCACCGGGCACAGTTGCTCGGGCGTAGCCCCCGCCGGAATATGCGCCGTCAGGTCGTATGACTTCCTTGCCATTGACCTGATCGGCGCGGCCAGGTTCCGAGGTTTTGTCATCCTTGACAGCCTCGGGCGCTGTCTTGTCGGAACCTTTGGGATTGGTAGATTCCCCGGGACGTTTCGGCGTGTTTGCTTCGCGATAGTCGTCGAGGAACTCGATACCAAGCCACCGGAAGATGTAATCAACAATGCTCTTGGCGAACGGGATATCACGGTTGGCCGTCATCCCGTTGGGCTCAAAACGCTGGTGGGAGAACTTCTTGACCAGGTCTTCCAACGGCACACCGTATTGCAGGCACAGGCTGATCGCCGTGGCAAACGCATCCATCAAGCCGCCCACAGTCGATCCTTCTTTGGCCATCGTAATGAACAACTCGCCCGGTGAGCCGTCATCGAACATGCCAACAGTAAGATACCCTTCGTGGTTGGCGACATTAAACTTGTGCGTCGTCGAAGGTCGCGTTGCCGGCAGGCGACGGCGGTGCGGTGAGTAGATGGCCGCCTCCAGATCTTTCAGGTCTATGGTGAGGGGCTCTTGTTTTGTCTCCTCGGCCCTCACGCTTAACGGTTGAGTGCGCTTTGAGCCATCGCGGTAAATAGCGACCGCCTTCAGGCCAAGCTTCCAGGCATCCATGTAGACGCGGAAGATCTGCTCTACGGTAATATCTTTGGGCACATTGATCGTTTTGGATATCGCCCCGGAGATGAATGGCTGGACGGCTGCCATCATGCGAATGTGGCCCATGTAGTGTATGCATCGCACACCATCAGCCGGCTGGAACGCACAATCAAACACGGGCAGGTGCTCTTCTTTCAGATGAGGAGCGCCTTCAATAGTCTTGTTCTCATCAATGTAGTCGACAATGGCGGATATCTGCACCCCGGAGTATCCAAGCCTCTCCAGTGCAAGTGATACAGTCTGGTTCACCAGCGTCAAGCTGCCGCCGCCGGCCAGTTGCTTGTAGCGAACGAGCGCCATTTCCGGTTCGACGCCGGTCGTGTCGCAGTCCATCATGAAGCCTATTGTCCCCGTCGGCGCCAACACAGACACCTGCGCGTTGCGGTAGCCATACCTCTCACCCCAGCTGAGTGCTTCGTCCCACGTCTGCCGAGCCGTCTTCAGTAAGCGATCCGGGCAGTGCTCGCTGTCGATCTCCTCGACCGCGTCACGATGCATCTCGATCACCTCAAGCATCGAATGCCGATTGAGACGGAACTTCTCGAATGGACCAAGTCGGCTGGCCAATTCGGCGCTGGTGAGGTACGCCTGGCCTGTCAGAATGGCGGTGATTGCCCCGGCAATTGCCCTGCCCTTATCGCTGTCATAGGGCAAACCCAAGGACATGATAAGCCCGCCAATGTTGGCGTAGCCCAAGCCCAGCGCGCGATAGTCGTGACTATTCTTGCAGATCATATCGCTCGGATAGCTGCAGTGATCAACCAGGATCTCCTGGGCGATTATGAACACCCTGACCGCCGCGCGGAAGCGTTCGATTTCGAAGGTCCCGTCATCCCGACAAAACTTCCTGAGATTCAAACTGGCCAGATTGCAGGCTGAGTCGTTGAGGAACATATACTCGCTGCACGGATTGGACGCACAGATCTCGCCGCTTTCCTTGCAGGTATGCCACCTATTGATAGTGGTATGACACTGAATGCCCGGGTCGCCGCAGACATGCGTGCCCTCGGCGATCGCGTTCATCAGTTCCCGGGCTCGAAACGTGTTGACCGGTTCGCCGGTGGTGACGGCGTAAGTAGTCCACTCTGTATCGTCTTCGACCGCCTGCATGAACTCGTCGGTCACCCGAACCGAGAGATTGGCATTCTGATACATCACCGAACTGTAGGCATCGCCGTTGAATGAACCATCGTAGCCCTGCTCGATAAGGGCCCAGGCCTTGCGTTCCTCCTTGGCTTTGCACTCGATAAAGTCCTTGATGTCCGGGTGCGTCACCCGCAACGATTGCATCTTCGCGGCGCGGCGAGTTTTCCCGCCGGACTTGACAACTCCGGCAATCTGGTCGAACACGCGCATGAAGCTCAGTGGGCCAGACGGCGTGCCGCCGCCGGCAAGCTTCTCATGTGAGGATCTCAACGTCGACAGATCCGTGCCCGTCCCCGAGCCGTACTTGAAGAGCATGGCCTCGGCCTTTGCCAAGCGCATGATGTCTTCCATCGTGTCTTCAACTGATTGGATGAAGCACGCCGAGCCCTGCGGGTGCTCGTAGCTCTTCATCGTCCGGACGGGATGGTTGTCTTGTTTGGACCAGTGGACGTTACCTTCCGAGCCATTCACGCCGTGCTGATGGTAAAGCCCAACGTTGAACCAGACAGGTGAATTGAACGCTCCGTACTGGTTGACACACAGATATGTCAACTCGTTGTAGAACCGTTCGGCATCGGCATCGCTGGCGAAGATTCCATCAGACATGCCCCAATCAGTAATGGTGCGCGTCACTCGATGGATGAGTTCACGAACAGATCCCTCTCGCTGATCTGTGCCGTTCTCGCCGTAGAAGTACTTGCTGGCGACAACGTTGGTGGCGAGCTGCGACCAATTGGCAGGCACCTCGACATCCTGCTGTTCGAAGATCGTGTTGCCGTTGCTGTCGCCAATGCGAGCAGAGCGCTTATCCCACTGGATCTCATCGAACGGATGCACACCTGGCGTGGCGAACGTTGCGGGAATCACCAGACCATCGGCTGCGCTCGTTTGCTTCGGCGACTCGGCGGATGCCGCCTTTTCGGAAACGCGTCTGTACTTCTCAGGCCCCATCGACCACATCTCCACAACAAAGTGCCCAAGCCTACTGACGTGGACCCTTGCTACAAGATACGAAACCTCAAACCGTCAGGCCGATCACTATGCTACTGGGCGGCTATAACGGCAACTTAGGAGCATACCCAACATATTGGGGACTTCAAGACTATTATGCCCAAATATAGTATATTTTTTTAAGCTCGGCGAATGCAGTGGGTTGCCAACGGCCAATTGCCTTGCCAACAGGCTTCAACATCCGGACAAGGCCCTTACATGTTCTCCATTAGCTATTCTAGCACCCAATATATGGTATATCAACACCGTATGTGCCCAATTGGTAGATAAGCTGTTGGTAACTCGGCAAGTCAAGTCCCTCTCGATAACTACTTGCTGGCCAAGACTATACCCAAGCCCTTAGCCACCCCATCCAGCTGATCCAGTGTGCCCCTAGGATAAGGATATCCGTCCCCAGCCGCGGGGGCCGAGGCCTGCTGCAATCGTTTTGTCATGCCAAAACCATCTCGGTTTTGAAGAGGCGCTTCGCCTCGCCAACGAGGTAGAACGAGCCCGTCACACAGATCAGATCCTCTCGGCTGGCGGCACTGCGAGCAATGCTCATCGCCTCGGCCAGTGTCTCGGCTGTTTGGCCGGCTCGACCTGAGCATTCTTCGTAAATCTCGGCCAAGTCCTTCGGTTTGGCGGCGCGAACATTGTCACTCGCGCGCGTGAAGACCACCTTGTCGGCGCCTGTGGCAATCTGGTTCATCATGCCGTGGATGTCTTTGTCGGCAGCGCAGCCGAAGACCATCACCATCGAGTCATAGGGAATGTGCTGGCCGATTGCCCGCATGAGCGCCTGGATCGATGCAGCATTGTGGGCGCCATCGACAAGCACGCGGGGGTCTTCGCTGACAAGTTCCATTCGACCCGGAACACACACTCCTGAAAGCCCGGACATGGCCTGTTCATCGTCTATCTTCATGCCCTTGGCTTTGAGCTGATCCAACAGCGCCAGCGCTAGCCCGCAATTGAGGGCCTGATGTTCGCCCAGCAGGGGTACGGGCAGGTGTTCGAATCGGCTGCGGGGCGTGGTGAGGCACACTCTGGCGTGACACCCGTCCTGCCGAGACGATTCAACACGATAGCTAAACTCGATGTCCTCGCCCGTGAACATCAGCGGCGTTTTGGCTGTTTTCGCAGCCTTTTTGAGGGCGCGCTTGGCCTCGGGCATCTGCTGCACAGAGATAACCGGAATGTCGCGCTTCATGATGCCCGCCTTCTCCGAGGCGATAGAAGCTATATCCTTCCCAAGCTGCTGAACGTGATCCAGGGAGATACTTGTCAGCCCGCATACCGTCGGCTTGAGTACATTCGTGCTGTCCAGGCGGCCGCCCAAACCAGCCTCGATGACGGCAATGTCCACCTTCTGCTCAGCAAAGTAGCAGAACGCCAGCGTAGTGAAGATCTCAAAGAACGTAGGCTTATCGTCTTCCATGGCCCGGATGTGGCGCTCCGTATTGCTTATCAGTTTGGCTAGCGCCGCGCGGGATATCATCTCGCCATTAATCGTAATGCGTTCGCGCACATCAATTATGTGCGGAGAAGTATACAGACCGACCTTGTGCCCACATGCGCGGAGCATCTCCGCGAGCATTGTGGCCGTTGAGCCCTTGCCCTTCGTGCCGGCGATGTGGACGGTGCGAAGCTTCTCGTGTGGGTTACCTAACTTCTTCAGCAGCAGCTTCATCCGATCTAGGCTGAAGGTGTCGCGATTGTATCTCACACGGAGCATCTGCTCGTAATCTGTCTGCGAAAACAAGAACTTAAGAGCGGAGTCATACGTCCGAATCGACCGCTTGGCAGGGGCCTTTTTCGCCTTTTTTCTCTTCGCAGTAGTCCTGGTTGTGGCCATATTAGGGCAAACTATACTAAGAAGTTATGGGTCTTGTCAAGCAATCCGGCTCCAACATACCGTAAAATGTGCATTTTGAGGCATTTTTCGGCAAATTACGACAGTTTAGCCTTGACCGGGATGATCTCGGCCTATTCTCAGGGCTCATACTGGGCAACCTTATATCTGTAAAGGATAAAGAAGCCCTCTTAACGGCCGCCGGTGGGTGTCGCGTTAGCGGCGAACTAATGCACACTCCCTTTTCTTTTTAGGCATCGATAACTCGCTGCCTTTTCGCGGGCGTTTTGCCATCTATAATTATACACATTTTTACCCAAATCTGTTCGTATTTTCTTCGCAGTCCGGCCTTACGACGTGGTGGCATGCCCCTGTGGGATTAGTATGTTGCGAGATATCGGGCAGTAAGTCAGTTACATATAAACACTTGCCGGCTTCTCAGCCTTCGTTATCCGCAGTGCGCCCGAATTGCGCTAAGCATACAGTTCGTCCGGCGCCAGCCCAGTTCCCCAGCCGATCGGCCATCAACTGGCATAAGTCATTTCAATACACCGATGCGCCGCAATATACCCGGCGCCACCGCCCTCTGGGCTGAGGCCATCAAGGAGAGGTGATCGGCTCGCGTCCACGCCGAGTGGTAAACATCACTAGCAGCATGAACAGCGATACATTGATGTTCATCACAGGAATTCGCAGCCCCGGGGGCAGTGAGTATATGACCACCACAGCCGGTATCCACACAACCCAGTTGACCACCAGGATCGGCAGGCATCGGTTGCGGTACCACCGTGCACCAAGCTCCCACCGCACCCTGCGCGGCGAGCAGCCGTAATCCTTAAACAGGAATACTATCACCATGGTTGGTATCGCCCAAATGGTCACGTACACGCCCTGATCGATGGCAACTTGGCCCGCCAGTGTCACGAAGGTCGGCTCGGTGCCCCATAGCCAGGTCTGCAGGCGGTACAGACCGTCGATTTCCGCGCCGCGATACGCCCAAAACGCCACCAGCAGCGGCAGGTTCCGCCAAGGCTCGGGTTCGATACCCTTTGACCCAAATGCACAAGCCACGCGCTGAATCAGCAGCGGCAGCACCACCGCGAATATCGGCGTGGAAATCGCTGAAAATGCGTAACCGCCCTGCCCCTTGAGGACAGCCAGCCTATCCAGGGCCGACCTGACTGCCGGGATGAACGTGTAGGCCAGGATTATGCCCACCGCCGCCGCCCACAGAAACACAGCCGGCAGCAGATTCACCTTCGCTGCCGCCAATGCCTGGCGAAGCGGGCTCGCGGAACGCACCACCGATGTCTCGCCATTCTGCGCGGCCGGACTGCCGTCCAGCTGATCATGTTCATGACATCTTCGGGGCGTCTCTGCCACGCAATTGTTCCTTCACATCAAAGGCTGAACAGACTACCACGCCGGCGGCAAATGACAAATGTCAAATCCCAAATAACGAACGTCGCGGCCTGTGTGGCAAGCCCACCGAACCGGAGGTAACGACAGCAGAAGAAACGGCCCACCACGAAGGACACGAAGAACACAGAAGAGGAGGATTGAGGCGCGACTGCTCAGGATGTCGATGACTTCCCGACGAGGAAGTTGATGAAACCGGCACAAGCTACCAGCATATACTTGGCGTCGTGAAAATCGCATGTTGATGCACATAACATCGCATGGCGAATACCGTCCGCATCGCTCGTGTAGCCGTAGATGTTTGCGAATCCCTTTGACAAGGCTGAATGCAAGCCTTGCTGCTCCAGTGCTGCCAAGGCTTGCCCCAATGTCGCTTTGGTGTTCTCGGTAATGATGCACGCAGCTGCTTCGACAGCTGAGATTGATTCTTTGATCGAGTTGCGGTAGTCAGGGCTCTTGCGATCAAAGAGGAACCCAGCCGCAGTCTTGAGATGATCTCTGGCAGGTGCGAACTTGCCTGAAATGGAGATCGCTTCCTCTATCGATGCTAGCTCATTGTCATCCGTGATTTCGACGAGTTGTGTGCCCGCAATTCTGTAGGCAGACTTCTCGCTTTCCAGTACGTCACTCGCTAGAGCAACAAAGCCTTGGCAGTGCCTCTTGTGATCATCCCTTGACTTGAAAGAAAGCAAGAATTCCACGAAATCGTAGACCTCTGCCCATGATGCGCGGAAGAACCAAGCTCGGACTTGGTCCATCACGTGGGGCTCCCAATCTGGCAACTTGTCGATCGGCATCTTGAAGAAGTCGTGCCACATCGTTCGAAACAAGAAGAGGTACTCGGGCTCATAAGACAAGAACTTCTCCGGTGGGGGCCACGCCAGGATATACGCATTCCACAGGCCGGTGCGTAGGTCATCGTCCATAGACTCCCGCTGCAACGCGGTCTTAATAGGGCTTAGTCCTTTCCTTTGTGAGAATCGCATGTGGCCATTATACAGCTCATGTTCTTTTGTACTAACAAGCATGTTCGCTGCCCTCTTGGTCCTGAGCTCCTCCTTCTGTTTCCCTGTCATGCTGTTGCCCCTTTTGGTGTTCTTTGTGACCTTCGTGGTAAGTCGTTTGTATTCTTGTCCACTTGCGGCCAAGGGAGTTAGGTGTTTCAATGACATTGCAAAGGAAAAAGAAAGGAGCTGTCATGGCCAACTATCTGGGTATAGATGTCGGCACGTCCGGCACGAAGGCGTTGGTGATGAATGCCGGCGGCAAGGTGCTGGCGACGGCGACGGCTGAACATCCAATCTTTGCCCCCAAGCCCGGCTGGAGCGAGCAGCGGCCTGAGGACTGGTGGAAATCGACCGTGGCTGCCACGCGGGCGGTGGTTAAGAAGGCCAAGGTCGCTGGCCAGAGCATCAAGGGCATTGGTTTTTCCGGGCAGATGCACGGGCTCGTCATTACCGATGCCGCCGGTAAACCGCTGCGACCCAGCCTGATATGGAACGATCAGCGCACAGGCCCGGAGGCGGCCCAGATCGAAAACAAAGTCGGCGGGCGAAACGCCCTTATCAGGCTCGTCGGCAACGCAGCTCAGACGTCCTTCACCCTGACCAAGCTCATGTGGGTCCGCAACTATGAGCCCAAGGTGTACGGCCGAATCAAGCACTTCCTGCTGCCCAAAGATTACGTGCGCCTTTGCATGACGGGCGAGTACGTGGGCGACGTGAGTGACATGTCCGGCACACTCATGCTGGACCAGCGGACGCGCAAGTGGTCCAAAGAGATCATCAGCAAGTTCGGCATCGACTCGGCGATTCTGCCGCCGGTCGTGGAGAGCCACGAGGCCGCCGGCAAGCTCACCAAGTCAGCAGCCGCTGCCATGGGCCTGGGTGAGGGTACAGCTGTGGTGGCCGGTGGCGGCGATCAGCCGGTTGGCGCGGTCGGCAACGGCGTCGTTGCGGACGGCCTGACAAGTGCCACGATGGGCACCAGTGGTGTAGTGTTCACACACTCGGCAAAATACGCCACCGACCCGCAGAGCCGCGTCGGCACCTTTTGCGCATCGGTGAACGGTGAGTACTGCCTGTTCGGCTGCGTACTGGCGGCCGGGGGCAGCTACCAGTGGTTCCGCAACACGCTGGGCGCCGCTGAGGTTGCAGCAGCCAAGACGCAAAAGGTTGACCCGTACGAGTTGCTGACGGCGGAGGCTGTCAAGGCGCCAGCCGGCTGCGAGGGGCTGTTCTGGCTGCCCTACCTCACCGGCGAGCGCACGCCGCACGGCGACCCGAACGCCAAGGCGTGCTGGATCGGCATACATAGCCGCACGTCGCGAGCGGAACTGAACCGCTCCGTGCTGGAGGGCGCCACTTTCGGCATGAACGACGCGGTGCAGTTGCTCAAGGCCCGCGGGCTTAACATCCGGCAGATTCGTCTGTCGGGCGGCGGGGCACAGAGCGCTTTTTGGCGGCAGTTGCAGGCCGACATCTACGGCACGACGTGCGTAACGATCAACGCCGAGGAAGGCCCCGCCTACGGAGCAGCCCTGCTGGCGGCGACAGGCTGCGGCGAGTTCGCCAACATCAAGCAGGCGTGCAAGGCGGCGATCAAGGTGACGCGGACGATCAAGCCCAGCCCGTCCGGCAAGCGATCGTACGCGAAGCTTTACGGGCAGTATGTTCGGCTGTACCCGGCCCTGAAAGACGAGTTCGCGCGAATAGCGAAGCTATAGACCATGGAGCAGCAGGGCCGGCGCACAACATGCAGAGATTCCCTGTACTTGACCGGTTTGATTGGACTTTCCTGGGACTGTGTTGTAGAAAGCCGTAAATATGAAGACATTCGCAGACATTATTGCGGCCGCCAAGGCTAAGGGCCCAAAGAAGCTGGCCATAGCAGGCACGCCAAATGCTGAGCTTTTGGAAGCAATTGCGCGAACTCAGCGACAGGGAATCGCTGAGGCGGTGATTTTCCCGGATGCGCCGTCGGCAGCCATCGCCGTGCGGGACGGTGAGTGCGACGTGTTGATGAAGGGCAGCGTCGATACCAAGTCTTTCATGAAGGCTGTGCTCGAGAAGGATCACGCCTTGCGAACCGGCCAGTTGGTCAGCCATGTATTGCTCTTCGAGGCGATGGGCAGGTTGATGCTGCTGACCGACGCGGGCGTATGCATCAACCCGACGCTGGAAGAGAAGGCAGAGATCATCCGTAACGCCATTCCCCTGGCCAATGCGCTTGGAATCAACCAGCCGAAGGTGGCTGCGCTGGCCGCCGTCGAGAAGGTCAACCCCAAGATGCCGGAAACGCTCGACGCCGAGGCTCTTTCCAGAATGGATATCCCGGGCTGCGTTGTGCAGGGCCCTCTGGCGCTGGATAACGCTGTTTCACCTGCAGCAGCCAAGACAAAGGGCATCACAGGCCCGGTGGCTGGGCACGCTGACATATTGCTCGTGCCCAACGTGCTGTCGGGCAACCTTCTCGCCAAGAGCATAATGTACTTTTCGGACTGCCCTGTCGGCGGCGTGGCGGCGGGAACCAGGCGGGCGGTCACTTTCGCGTCACGCTCAGACACAGCCGATACGAAATTTCACACGCTGGTCCTCGGCGTGATAATGAGCTGACGGTTGGGTTAGAACGTCTTCCACACGTCGCTGCCTACAAACCGCAGAGCGCGTCTGAGTCGATGGAGCTTGTTCTTTGCACGCGCAAACTGCAGAACCACCACCAGAGCACACACCGCAACGGAGCAGTAGATCAGTTGCAGAAACTCCTGGCAGAACATCCCCAGCCGCAACGCATGGACTTTCAATCGGGCCCATCGTCCTCCGTGCTTAGCGAGGTACTGAAAGATGCTGCGGCGGTAAAGCAGGCCTGGCGTGCTCTCTGAGGCGGATACGTTACCAATGTGCACAATCCGCACCTTGGGCGTATAGTGCACGCGATAGCCTGCTGCAGCTATTCGACGGCACAGGTCTGTTTCCTCAAAGTACAGGAAGAACCGCTCGTCAAGCAGGCCGACGTCATCCAGAACCCGGCGGGGAATGGCGATGGCTGCCCCCACCAGCGACGGCACGTCCGCAGGACGAGAGTAATCGAACTGCTTCATCTTGTACCGCCGATAGGCCCGTCTGCACACTCTCAGTGTCCGTAGTGGCGTGTAGCGGTCACAGAAGGCAGCAAAACTCGGCAGTTCCCGTACCGAGGGCTGAACCGAGCCATCGGTTTCCAGTAAAGTCGGGCCTAGAGCGCCGATCGATTCGTCGGCATCGAGTTCAGCCACCAGCCCCGCCAGCGTACCTTTCTCGACAACCGTATCGGGGTTCAGCAACAGAATATGCCTGCCTCGAGCAATTGCGATAGCCTGGTTGTTGGCGGCAGCGAACCCGGGATTGTTTTCATTAGCGATGAGGGTCACTCCAGGGAACGCCTTAGTTACCGCTTCGGCGGATCCGTCGTCTGACTGGTTGTCTACAACAATCGTCTCGAAGGAAATATCTCCCGCCCCGTCTGACATAGAGCCAAGACAGTTCAACAGAACGTCGCGGCAATTCCACGAAACGATTATGATCGAAAGGTCCGGGGCGATATTCATGGGTCGCACATTGTCGCGCAAGGCCCTCACCCTTGCAAGGGCCCTCAGCGTCGGTGGAACTCGCGGCCGCGGTGGCGCCCCCCGGTTCTGTCTCCGTGGCCCTGGCCGCGTTCCGTCACACCGCCCAAGCCAATCATCGCCTGTGTCTCGGCCTGCATGCTCAGCAACTTTGCGTACAGCCCGCCCTCTCTTGAAGCCAGTTCGTCGTGCGTTCCCTGCTCGATCATATCGCCGCTCTTGAGAATGATCAGTCGATCTGCCTTTCGCAACGTGCTAAGACGGTGTGCGATAGCTATTGTGGTGCGGTTTTCGACCAGGCGCTCTATGGCTGTCTGAATGAGCTTTTCAGTCTCGCTGTCGACCGATGAGGTGGCCTCATCGAGAATGAGGATCCGCGGGTTGTGAATTATCGCACGAGCTATGGAGATCCGCTGGCGTTCGCCTCCCGAAAGTGTGTGCCCTCTTTCACCTACAACCGTTTCGTATCCATCGGGAAAGCCCACGATAAAGTCGTGCGCATTGGCCGCCCGTGCGGCATTGATGATTTCATCCAGCGCGCAGTCGGGGTTCCCGTAGGCGATGTTCTCCGCCACCGTGCCGTGGAAGAGAAACGGCTCCTGCAGAACGACGCCGATATTTCGCCGCAACTGCCCGAGGTCGTAGTCTCGCACGTCAACGCCGTCGATTAGTATTTGCCCTTCAAGCACATCGTAGAAGCGGCATATCAGATTTATCAGCGTCGTCTTGCCCCCACCCGAAGGCCCCGCCAGGCCGATCATTTGACCTGGCTCAATGATGAAGGATATGTTCTTCAGCGCCCGGCGGACCCCGTCGTAACTGAAGCTGACGTCACGGACCTCGATTTTCCCGGCGAGCTTGTCGGCCGGGCGAGCTTCGTGTGACGAGAAGATCGCCGGCTCGGTATCCAGGATTTCAAAAATCCTATGAGCGCTTGTGGCAGCCCGGTTCAGGGTTCGGTCCATCATCGCGATCTGGCGGATTGGCTGATAGAAGAGCCCCATGAACCCCTGGAAGGCCATCAGCGTTCCCAGGGTCATCCCGCCTTCCAGTGGGTCGCCGGTTGCCTGCTTATACTGCCAGTTCTGGACTATCCACCACCCGCCCAGCACCCAGACGATCAGAATTCCCAGTTGCGTGCAAAAGCTCATCACCGGGCCGAACACAGTCCAGAGATTGATGATGCTCACCGATTCGTTGTAGACATCCTCGTTTCGTTCCCGGAAACGGTCGACCTCCCGATCTTCCTGGTTGAATGCCTTTATCACCCGCACGCCTGGAATGGCGCTGGCCACCACGGAGGTCATCCTGCCCCATTTGAACATCATCCTCCGCATCTGTCTGCCGATGCGCTTATGAAAAAACAGCACCAGGAAGAACATGATCGGAACCGGCATGAGCGTGAACGTCGCCAGCTTCCAGTGCATGACGAACAGCCACACCGCCACGCCGATTATGGTCAGAATGCTCGTACTCATTTCCACCGCCGTGAAGGCGATGAAATCCCACAGCCTGTCGCTATCGGTCGTTATGCGCGTAATAAGTTGACCGGTCTCCTTACGGGAGAAGAACGATAACGACAATTGATGCAGGTGATGGTAAGTTCGGTTGCGAATATCGCGGGCGACTTGCGCCCCCAGCCTGGCGGTCAGCCTCGACTGCGCGCCTCCGCCTATCGTCGACACTATCACCAGTGCAGCGAGGACAGTCATGTAGAAAAGGAAGATCGACCAATTGGGTGCCCGGCCCAAGTCGCCGCCCAGTTCCTTGTCGATCATGGGCCTTATGAGAGCAGGTTTTGCAAGCGACACCAGCGCCAACACCAATGCGGTCAAGGCCGCCAGAGCAGCCTGCAGCTTGTGCGGCTTGATGAAGTCGAACAGGCGAGACAGCACTTTCCGTCGGCACATGCACGACGGGCAGAAATCGCTCCACGGCGGCAGGACGCGCCCACACTTCTCGCAGCGAAGTCTCCTGCCTTCTTCTACAGGGGGAGCGGCTGGTTCGGCTGTATCCGGCTCCTCACGACCGGCCAAGATGCGCTCCAGCCTGCGGTGTAGCCTGGCCAGTTCTTTGGCATGGCGAAGGCTGCAGCGGTAGTCGCCCACGATCTTGCCATCCGCGTGCAGGCGAAGCAGTTTTACGCCCAGCCCTTCGATCAGCTCGGACCGCTCAAGCTCGGTAAGCTCGCGCCACCCACCACCCCACAGGCCGTCAGGCTTCGAGAAAGCCCCGATCCTCTTCCTGGTCAGCACAAGACAGCCTTTTATATAACGACCCGTCTGGTCCAGGTCGACCTGCGCAACGGCCTCGATATCACCCGGGGGCACTTTAGCTGCGATTACATCGCGAAGGTCGTCATCCAACGAAGCCAGTTGATCTGCTGCTTGTTCAGGCGAGGACATCGTGTCTCCAAGAACATCCGGCTGTCATTATAACGCAGGAGTCCGGCGTTTGCACACGCGGCGTGCCTGCGGTAGTCTGTCAGGAGTGGAGACCGAGACGAAATGCTCACTGTCAGCCAAATGCGCAAGATCCTGGATGAGGCCGGCCTGGCGCCCCGCCAACGTTTCGGCCAGTGCTTTCTGATCGACCGCAACCTCATGCAACGCCTCATCGACACGGCTGAGCTTGGCGCCGGCGATACAGTGCTAGAGGTTGGCCCAGCCACCGGTTCGCTGACTGAAGACCTGCTTGCACGGGCCGGCCGGGTAGTGGCCGTCGAAATCGACAAAGGGCTGGCGCGCGTGCTGACCAACCGGCTTGGCAGCGAGGTAAAGCTCACGATCATCACTGGAGATGTGCTGGCCGGCAAACATGCTATCGCGCCGCGGGTATTGGCGGCTTTGGGACCCCAAGCAAAGCTCGTAAGCAACCTGCCTTACAACATCGCCACCCCGCTTATCGTCGAATGCCTTGTCAGTTCTTGGCGAGCTCAGCACGGCCAGGTCGGCTGTTGCCGCTTCGACCGACTCGTTTTCACCGTGCAGAAGGAAGTCGCCGACCGTATTGCCGCCCAGCCTAATGGCAGCCAATACGGCCAGGTGAGCGTGCTGGTGTCGATGCTGGGTGGGGTCAGCGCCGGGCCTGTCGTGCCGCCGTCGGCATTTTGGCCCGTGCCCAAGGTGCACAGCCAGATCGTGCGAATCGACTTTAATTCCGCGTCGGCCGACCGATTACCCGATCTTCCCGCCCTGCAAGAGCTTCTCGCTCTGGCATTCAGCCAGCGACGCAAGCAAATCGGCTCGATCTTTCGCAAGGCCCGCGGCCGCTTTCACCCCCAAGTGATGGCTGAGGCCCTTGCCTCAGCCGGAGTGCCTACCCAGCACCGCCCCCAACAAATCACGCCGGATCAGTTCGCTGCGATGGCCTCTTTTCTCACCGCCTGACAGGCCCGAACTGGCCAAGCCAGAACGCCCTTGTGTGCGGCCATGTGGGACGGTAAACTATCACTAATTGTACGTATAAGGGCGCAGTAATGACCAATGACACCCCGGATCCCAACGTCAGTACAGGCAAGGGCGACGCTTTCTTCGACCGGGCTGATAAAGTGGCCGATACCGGCAACTGGGATTACGCAATAGAGCTTTACATCGACGGCATTCGCCGAGACTTGGGCAACATGGAGCGAGGTTACATTCCTCTTCGTGAAGTGGCTATGAATCGAAAGGCCCAGGGCGGCAAGGGTCCCGGCGTGGCCGACAAGCTCAAGCGCCGAGGCGGCAAGACACCGGAGGACGCGCTCGCCAACGCCCTGTATATGCTGGCCAAGGAACCCGGCTCGGTCGAGTTCATCGAGCTCGTCGTCAAGGCCGCCAAGCAATTGAATCTCACCCAGGTCCTCAAGTGGGCAAATGACCTGCTGTTTGACACACAGCGCATTGCCAATAAACCCTCCAAACGCATCCTGAAAGCGGTGGCAGAAACGTATCGAGACTTGGAGGAGTACAAGAAAGCTGTGGCCGCCGCAGTGCTGGCCAGCGAAGTCGACAAAAACGACCCTGATATAAACATCCTGCTCCGTGACGTTTCTGCCCGGTTCACCGTGCAACAGGGTGGCTACGAGGAGGAGAATCGCTCCTTTACCCGGGCCGTCAAGGACATGAATTTGCAGGTGGAGCTCGCCCAGAAGGACGCTATGGTTAAGGACAGGACGTACCTTGCCACCCAGGTGGAAAAGGCCCGCGCTGAGTATCTGGCCTCTCCCACGGTCCCAGGGAAGATCAATGCCTACGTTGATGCGCTATTGAAGTTCGAAGACGACCAACACGAAGAGCAGGCCATTAGCGCGCTCACCGAAGCCCACAGCCAGACCGGGGCCTACCAGTTCAAGATGCGAATAGGCGATATACGTATCAGGCAAATGGCTCGCAAGCGCCTGCAGGCACAGCAGGAAGGTGACGAGCAGGCCGCCAAGGAACTCGCCCGCAAACAGCTTGCCTTCGAGCTGGAAGAATTTAACGAACGCGTCGTGAATTACCCAACCGACCTGTCCATAAAATACGAACTTGGCCGGCGGCAGTTCCTGGCCGGCAGGTACGACGATGCCATTGTCACTCTCCAGGCCGCCCAGCACGAGCCGCGCCGCCGCCTGCGAGCGATGGCACTGCTGGGTCAAGCTTACTTCAAGCAAGGCCTAGTCCATGAAGCAATAGAAACTTACGATCGCGCCATGTCAGGCGAGACCCCGGAGCTCTTCGCCAAAGAACTCGGCTATCTGCTTGGCCAAGCCCTGGAGGCCGCCGGCGAGCTGGAGCGGGCAATCGACGAGTACTCCAAGGTTACCCAGATCGACTATCAGTACAAAGACGCTCGTCATCGCCTCCAAGCCATTCGACAAAAACTCGGCGAGCAGAAGAATGATTAGGGGCCGGAAGGGCATGAAGTGTTTTCTTTTTGATTTGCCGTGAGACGGCCGGTATAATCCGCGACCTTGCCCAAGCAAGATAAATCGGTAACCAGGAGATTCGTCAGTGGCTAATACTGCATCTGGAAAGAAACGCATTCGCCAGAATGTCAAGAGACGTGCCCGCAATCGGTGGCGCAAGGAATTGGTCAAGGACGCCATTCGCAATTTCAACGAAGCTGTCCGGCAAGGCGATAAGGCCAAAGCTGCGGAAGGCTTGAAGACCGTCTACAAACAGTTGGATAAGGTCGCTGCAAAGGGAACGATCCACAAGAAAAACGCCTCCCGGCGCAAGAGCCGCCTTACAAAGATGCTGTCTGCTCTGGGCCAGTCTTGACCGGCTGACGGTATCCGCATTGACACACGGCAAGACGTTCGCCGCTGAGCAGGCTGCGAACGTTTTGTTTTGAGCCGACCGCCCCTCGCAGCGTGTCAGCTCGTCGCCTTCAGACCGGTTAGCCCTTGCTCAGCCGATAGATTCGGTATAATACGCCCGTGGGCCCGAAAGATGAAAAGTTCGTCAGTAGGGGTGGCGTAAAGCTCGCAGCTGCACTTGACGCATTTCAATTAAGCCCTGCGGGAATGGTCTGCGCCGACTTCGGGGCGAATGTGGGGGGCTTTACCGACTGCCTTCTGCAACGCAAGGCCGAAAAGGTATACGCTGTTGACACCGGCTACGGGGAACTGGCCTGGACGCTACGTAACGATCCGCGCGTCGTGGTGATGGAACGAACCAACGCCCTGCACTGTGAGCCGCCGGAACTGGTGAACCTTGTAACCATAGATATGGCTTGGACGCCCCAGGTGCTGGCCGTGCCGGCTGCGGGCAAGTGGCTCGCTCCGGGCGGGCGCATAATATCGCTGCTGAAGACACATTACGAACGTACCAAGCTCCCCAACGCACCGCGTGCAGCCAAAGGCCGATGCAAGAGGCTCGCCAATTTGTCACCCGAGCAGGCTGTCGACGTCTGCGTACATGTCTGCCAACAGCTCGCCCTGCACGGCTACCGCGTGGCGAACGTAATCCCCTCGCCCATTCAAGGTAAAGGCGGCGGCCAGGAGTACCTTATGCTCGTCTTGCCGGAGCGATAGCTGCACTGCGATCGTTGCACTTGGTCCTACACGCCTGGTGTGGTATAGTGCCGCCTAACCATTAGACAGCACGGAAGCTCTCAATGACCGATTTCGTTCACCTGCACGTACACTCGCACTACTCCCTGCTGGATGGGGCCAATCGCATCGAGGACCTACTGACTGTGGCCGGCGAGCACGGCATGGAATCGCTGGCGATAACCGATCACGGGAATGTTTTCGGGGCTGTCGATTTTTACGCAGCCGCAACGAAGGCGGGCATCAAACCCATTTTGGGCATGGAGGCGTACATCTCGCCGACCACCCGACACGATCGTACCATGGCCAACATCAGCAAAGCCGCCTACCACATGCTGCTGCTCGCTATGAATGATGCGGGCTGGCGTAATCTGATGAAACTGTCCTCCAGATCTTACCTGGAGGGCTTTTACTATCGGCCTCGCATAGATCGCCAACTGCTCGCCGAGCTCAATGAAGGGCTAATCTGCACGACCGCGTGTCTGGGCGGTGAGGTGCCGGCCGCTTTGCTTTCTGGGCAACCCGAACAGGCCAGGCGGATCGCGGGGGAGTATCTAGAGATCTTCGGCCGGGATCGTTTCTTCGTCGAGGTACAGAACGCCGGCCTGCCCGAACAGCTGGAAGTCAACGGCCCACTGATCGAGCTGGCGACGGAGCTCGGGGTCGGCGTGGTCGGCACGAACGACGTGCATTTTCTCCGCCGCAGCGACAGGCCCGCCCACCAGGTGCTTACTTGCATATCCACCGGCAGGACTCTCACCGACCCCGGCGCCATGGAATACTCTGAGGAAATCTATCTTAAGAGCGCAGCTGAGATGCGCGAGGCCCTGCGATTCTACCCAGCGGCCGCTGATGCAACTCTCAAAATCGCCGATATGTGCAACGTAAAGCTGGATTTCTCCACCAAGTATTTGCCCGTCTTTGCCACGCCTGAGGGTGTGACGGCCGATGAATACCTCCAAAAGATAGCCAGCGAGGGTCTGGACAGGCGATTCTCAGGCGCCGAGCCTCCGGAGGAGTATCGCCAAAGGCTACGCCATGAGTTGCAGGTCATCGCAGACAAGGGGTACAGCAGCTATTTCCTCATCGTAAACGACTTCGTACAATTCGCCCGCCGTAATCAAATCCCAGCGGCCCCGCGCGGCAGCGGCGTGGCCACACTGCTGGGCTATGCCCTGGGCATCGCCGACATAGATCCCATCCGTTATGGCCTACTGTTCGAGCGGTTCACGGATCCGCAGCGTGACGAAGACCCGGACTTCGACATCGACCTCTGCCAGGAAGGTCGAGCTAAGGTCATTCAGTACGTCCGCGAGAAGTACGGGCACGTCGCACAGGTCATCACCTATGGTACCCTCAAGCCGCGAGCGGTCATTCGCGACGTCGGACGCGTGATGGAAATCCCCTTGGCTGAAGTCGACGCGATCTGCAAGAAAGTCCCCGGGGGATTGAAGGTCACGCTGCAAAGCGCCCTGAATGGCGAACCTGAACTGCGCCGCCTCTACGACGCCGATCAGCGCGTTCACAAGATGATTGAATACGGTCGCACGCTGGAAGGCCTCGCCCGCCACGCCGGTGTGCACGCGGCGGGGGTGATCGTGGCCGATCAACCTTTGGAGGAGTTGCTCCCCCTGTGCCGCCAGCCCGATAGCGACGGCGCCATTACGCAATGGGATGGCCCGACGTGCGAGAAGGTTGGGCTGATGAAGATGGATTTCCTCGGCCTGCGGACCTTGACGGTTATTCAACGAGCGCGTGAACTGGTCCGCCAGCGAACGGGCCAAGACATCGACCCGGAGACACTCGAGCTGAACGACGCGAACGTCTACGAACTATTCTGTCGAGGCGAAACCGACGGTGTGTTCCAGTTCGAATCAGACGGCATGAAGAACGTTCTTGCCCAGATGCAACCAAACAAGATCGAAGATCTGATCGCCGCCAACGCCATGTACCGCCCGGGGCCCATGGAGCTTATCCCCACCTATTGCGCCCGTAAGCATGGCTATGAACAGACCCCGTCGCTCCATCCGCTCGTGGACGATATCCTCACTGAGACCTACGGCATAATGTGTTACCAAGAGCAGGTCATGCTGGTGCTCAATCGCCTCGGTCGGCTGCCGCTCAGTCGCGCTTTGACGTTGATTAAGGCAATCTCGAAGAAGAAAGAAGAAGTAATCGCCGCCGAGCAGCCTAACTTCGTCGCCGGTGCCCAGCAGAACGGCATTGGCCAGCAGGATGCCCACCGCCTGTTCGAACTCATCCTGAAGTTCGCAGGTTACGGTTTCAATAAGGCCCATTCAACTCGGTATGCGATCGTGGCCTACCAGACCGCATACTTCAAGGTATACCATCCGCGAGAATTCATGGCCGCCCTGCTGACGTTCGAAAGCTCCGACACCGATAAGGTCGTGCAGTATATGGCTGAGGCCGCCCGTATGGGCATCGACATCGCTCCGCCCGACATCAACACCTGCAGCAAAGACTTCACCGTCGACAGCCAGCGCGTCCGGTTCGGCCTGGCGGCGGTCAAGGGTGTGGGAGGCAAAGCTATCGAGGCCATCCTCGAAACTCGCCGCCAACTCAACGAACCGTTCCGCGACCTGTTCCACTTCTGCGAACACGTGGACTTAAGATCCGTCAACCGCGCTACTCTCGAAGCTCTGATCAAGTGCGGAGCTTTCGATGCGCTGGGGGCACACCGCGCGGCCATGATGGCCGCCCTGGACAAAGCTATCGAGTTGGGCCAAGCCGCTGCTGTCGACCGCAAAACGGGCCAACTGAACATGTTTGTGGATCTTGCCCACGGGCCTGCCAAGGCCACCTTTCCAAACGTCGAGCCCTGGTCGGAATCGCAATTGCTGGCCGCCGAAAAAGACACCCTTGGGTTCTACGTCAGCTCCCACCCGCTGGTTAAGTATGGCCGAGAACTGGACAGCCTGACGACGCCTGTGGGCTTTGACCTGACCCGCGCCGATCGAACCGCCGATGGCACTGCGGTCTCCGTCGGCTGTATGATATCTGATGTGCGAAACGTGCTTACAAAGAAAGATGGCCGGCGCATGGCAATGCTCACGCTGGAGGACCTGACCGGTAAATGCGACGCGGTGACGTTCCCAAAGACCTACGAAGAGCTGGCCCAGAGAATACAAAAGGGGGCGATGGTGTTTATCGTCGGTACGATCGACCGCTCCCGCGAACGTGCAAACATCATCATAGACAACGTCATCCCAATCGACGAGGCGATCGGGGAACTCACCGGCAGCGTCTTGCTGCGCCTGCCAGCCGGGCCCCAGCGCGACAGCTTGCTGCCGGCACTAACCGACCTGCTCTCGGCCCACCGCGGTGCCTGTCCCGTGTTTGTCGCAATCCACCCCGAGTGCCGCAACGACGTGCAGGCGATAATCAGGCTGGCCGCCCAGTGGGCCGTTGCTCCTTCCCGCAAACTGGTCGACGCATTGATCGAGTTGCTGGGCGACCAGACAAGCCTCTTGCTGAGACCCAGCCGGGTCGAGTGCAGTAACGGCAACGGTCGAGGCAGGCAGGCCAAGTGGCGAAAATCACCTGCAAGTGTGATATGAACAGTAGCTTGAAAAGGACAGCGACAAATTCCAGTTGATTCTCGCCGCCTCGCTGATAGACTCTGGCGCATGTCGGCGCGCCACCCAGGAGGGGTCGGCTGCCTGCTCGGGACGGAATCGCTCGCTCAGATGTGCGCCGTTTTATCTGATTAACTTGTCCTTCGGTGCACGTAGACGGCACCTGGAAAGGCTGTTGAGCAAATGGCGAATGTTGATCAAGTGTTGTGGCAGGGGATTGTCCAACAAGTTGTCGCAAGCGGCGGTAACATTATTAGGCCTTGGTTCACATGCCTGGAGCCGATCTCGCTGGAACATGGCCTGCTGGAAATCGAAACCCCTGGCCCACACGAACAGGCATACTGTCAGCAACACGCTGTGCGACTTTTCACAGAGGCTGCCCAGGCCGTCACGGGGCGACTGGTCAGTGTTTGTTTTCTGGCTGCGCCAGGCGAAACCGAGCCCGTAGATAATGCCGATGTCGCGGAGGTCTCAGCAGTCCAACCTTACGAAGTGCCTCTTCATTTTGCCGACTACACATTTGACTCATTCGTGACCGGTCCCTGCAACCGGCTGGCCCATGCCGCCTGCATGGCCGTCACCGAATCGCTCGGCAAGACCTACAATCCCCTATTCCTCCATGGTGCCGTGGGGCTTGGAAAGACACACCTGGTCCAGGCAACATGCCATCGTGTCACCCAGTTCAACCCGTCGGCAAGAATCTTCTTTCTTTCATGCGAGACCTTCGTCAACCACTTCATCCAGGCGGTCGAACGTGGCCAATTGCACGAGTTCCGCTATCGCTTCCGCCATGCTGACGTGCTTGCTATCGACGACATCCAGTTCTTGGCTGACCACGAGCAGACACAGGAAGAATTCTTCCACACTTTCAACACCCTCTATCAGTCGCAGAAGCAGATTATCATCTCCAGCGACCACAGCCCAGGCGAAATCCCATCGCTGGAGGAGCGACTTATCAGTCGATTCAACTGGGGTCTGGTCGCCCGCATCGATAGGCCTTGCTATGAGACGCGCGTCGCGATCGTCCATAAGAAGGCCCGCTTACGCAATGTGGAGATGCCAGAAGACGTTGCGTGTTTCATCGCCGGCACGATAGATTCCAATGCGCGTGAGCTGGAAGGGGCCATCTCAAAAGTCGCCATGCTTGCACAGGTCTGCGACAGACCCATCGACCTATTACTGGCCCAGGAAGCCTTGGGGGCCAGTTCAATCCACAGCGGCAGGGAGATCAGCATCGAAGACATACTCTCAACCGTAACCGCCAGATTCAATGTCCGACTAGCCGACCTTCAGAGCAAGAAACGCAGCCGTTCGATCGCTTTCCCCCGCCAGATCTGCATGTTCCTCGCCCGCAACCTTACACGCCATAGCTTGGAAGAGATCGGCGGCTACTTCGGTGGCCGGGATCACACGACCGTGCTTCACGCAAACCGCCAAATCGAAAGCTTGATGGAGCAGGACCCGCAATTCCAGGCTACTATCGAGAAACTGACGCAGGAACTTCATGCCCAGCAATAACTTGCGATGAGCTGCAAACTCTCAACAAGCATTGTTGATAACCCGGGGATAACTTATCGCGGAGGTGGGCTGTAACAGGAGGGCGATTGGCTGAGAACACGTCGATATGAATCTCTGTCACCACAAGTCCTCGCTCATTGGCTCCTCTCAACAACATACAGAACAGTTTATTCACACCCGAAGAGCAAGAAAATAATGTCGTAAGCCTTTTCTGAAAAAGACCTTCCGTGTTTCTCCCCTTAATTTCTCACACATTCGACAGGACCTATTAATAAAGGAAGATTAAATACTCTTTCGACTAATGAATGCCCTACCCTCACCCCCCACTGATCTTACTCAACCAGCTCTGCCGGGCCATTGACAGGCACATCGATAACCTCCGGGGCTTCAGGAGCTGCATCGGTAAACAGCATCGTTTCAGGAACAGACTGTTTCTCCAAACCTGGTCCTTCAATTTCTAGTGTCAACGACTTCTTCCCGCGGTTATCGAAATAAAGCACTGTAATCGGGTGTTTCCCTGCCTGGAGGCGGATCAGACCATTCCGCACTTGCGGCATGTGAACGAAGTCATTGTCGATAAGCAGTTCATCACTAATATAGAGCCTGCTGCCGTCATCACTGGTCAGGAAGAACGTGTATAGCCCATCCGCAGGTACGTCCAGGTACCCGGTAAATCGCACAGCTACTCCGGGCGTTGCTTCGTTAAGTTCCGGCAGAACCACCGTCGCAACATTGCCAACCTTCACCGGCGATAACTTTTCGAAATCAGGCAGCCTGTCCCAATTGCCTATGAAGCCTTCGTACTTCAGCCCGCTGTTTAAAACCGGAGTTGTGACGGCAGGGCGAAGCGCCATTTCTGCTAGTCGTACTAATACCTCCAACGATCGCCCGTTGCGCGACAGTGCAATCGGAACCTCTTGACCTGCTGAACAGTCGATCAACGCCAGGTAATAATCCAAGCCATGTCGCACCTCCATCTGGCCAACACGCTTTATCACGTCACCTGGCCGAATCCCCACCGCGGCGGCTGGCGAGCCCTCAGCAACACCTACCACGCGGGCCTCAGGCGCAAGTGTATCGATACTCATCCCTAACACAAACCCCGATCGCTTTTCTGGTGAGACCATGGCGGGGAAGTGTGTTCGCAACTGATCAATCGGAATAGCAAACCCAATGTTCTCAGCTTCGCTTTTCACGCCGTCAATGACACCGATTACCTCGCCAAATGCATTTAGCAACGGTCCGCCAGAGCTACCGTGGCTGACGCTGGCATCAGTTTGAATCAGGCCGTACATGTAAGACGCCGCCGCCGCAGAATGGCGGTCAAGCCCACTGATAACGCCGACCGACAGAGTGTTCCACAGGCCTGTTGGGTTGCCGATTGTCGCCGCCGGCTCGCCCACCATCAGGTCATTGCTTCGGCCGACTTCGAGGGTATCGAATGGCTGCGTGCCCTCCAGCTTCAGCAAGGCGATATCCAGCGGCGCATATCGCACCAGGACACGGCAGTCCCGGTATTCTCCGGAGTGCAGGAACACCATTGTCCTGCCGTTCGGCCTAATAACATGCTCGGCGGTGATTACGTACCCCGCGGGGTGGAGAATCCAGCCGGCCCCCCAGGCGGTCTGGTAAGCAGCCCCCTCGTCATTGTCCTCCTGTGTAATCGTACTTATATTGACAACCGCCTGCTTACATCTATCGTAAAGTGCCGCCATCGGCGTGCGGCGCGGGGCCTGAACAACGCCCGCGCGTGACGATTCATCTGCGCCGCGCTTGCACCCGATAACAAGGAGGCAAGCTGCAGCACATACGACAATACCGTGAAATGAACGGAATATCATCTGTCTAACGTTCCTTACCAGACTACCGACCGCCGTGACAACCGGAAACGCTGTGAGCTCTGCCAGCACCGGCCGGGGTACTGGATGCGCTATTGTAGGAGTGAGGGCTAACTCCCGTCAAATGAAGCTGCGCCCGATAGTGCCTACGCCAAGTTGTGAGTTCGCCGCCCGCCCGCGACCCTGCGCTCTCACTTATTCGGCCGAACGCTGTATACCCACCACCTCGCCTTGCATAGCTTCGCCGAGGGCGCCTGTCTCCGACAATACACTTTCATGATCAGCGGCGGCTCGGTGCGGATCTCGTACCAGTGGCGGCGCAAGTATATCTCTGGCGAGCCGTGATGACATGGCCCGGAAGTCTTCCACTTGCGCAGCATCCCTACAACGGCGTATTCTTCGCCGCGCCACCTGAACCGCCCGGGCAGACCGGGCTCGCCGCGAGACATCCCCCCTGTATCAGCCGTCCCGGCTACGGGCCTGAGCTGTTCGCTTACAAACTCCTCCGCCGCGTCGCACATTAGCTGGGCTCCTTGGGCTCTATGTGTATCGCATCAAGGCCGTGGCGTAGAACGGCCGTCCCTGCGCTATGTACTTGCGCTCGAAATTGGTACCGGTCAACTCGCCTGCGGCGTCAGTCATTCTCGGCATGGCAATGCGGACGAAACCCGGCGCATTATGCAGGACGCGGCGGATGTGTCGAAAGTAGTCGAAATGATCAGTCACCACGATGAACTGCCCACCGGGTTGTAGCACCCGCCTGACCTCGGCTATGAAGCTCGGCTGGATCAGCCGGCGGCGATGATGCTTCCGCTTTGGCCAAGGATCGGGAAAATACACGTGCACGCGCATCAGGCAGGCGCCCGGAAGGCACACCTTGAAAAAGTGCGCCGCTTCCGCCCGCAGCATCCGGGCATTGGTCAACCCCGCCCGACGCAGGCGATCGGCACAGTAAGCCGCATAAGCCCTCGCATACTCTAGGCCCAGGAAGTTTACCTCAGGCCTGGCCCCGGCGCGGGCCAGAATGAACGTGCCCTTGCCGCTTCCTATCTCCAGCTCGACAGGTCTGTTGTTGCCGAAAATCTCCCGCAAATCTACGGGCCCAGCCGCCAGAGCTTCATCCAACAGCACACCGGCTGTCTTCCATTTATCGCCGCCTCGGCCGCGAAGCTGCTTTGCTGACTCCGGTCGCATGTGTGCAGGATAGAATGTACGGTCTCGCCAGACAAGAGAGCCTCCTTGCATTACCTGCGCCACAAGCCATAATGAAATACCTGTTCCGATGATGTTGCACCAGGTTTTCTGAAATACAGGTCCGCGCTTGGTGTGATGGGCCAGGCCGGCTGAAAACAAGACCCTCTGAAAGGAGCATATTATGAAACTCGGCGTAATGGCGGCATGCTTTGCCGGAATGAAACTGGACGACGCGCTCGACTACTGTGCGGAGGTGGGCCTGGACGCAATAGAACTGCCCGTCGGCGGCTACCCGGGCGACCCCTGGAAGTTGTCGGGTATACACAAGAACAAGAAGAAACTCGCAGAACTAAAACAGAAGCTCGCAGACCGGGGCCTGGAAGTGCAGGGCATCGCCGTCCACGGCAACCCCGTTCATCCGAACAGGAAAATCGCCGCCGCCCACCAGGCCGCCCATCGTAACGCGGTCCTGCTGGCTGCCGAATTCAAGACGGTCGTCATCAATTTCTCCGGCTGCCCAGGCGGCTGTGCGACGGACAAGACCCCGAACTTCGTCACCTGCCCCTGGCCGGAAGAGTTCTCCGAGGCGGCCGACTATCAGTGGAACAAGGTCATCATCCCGTTCTGGAAGAAGGAAAACACCTTCGCCGCAAAGCACGGCGTGAAGATCGCATTCGAAGCCCATCCGGGAATGGTCCTGCATAACCCCGAAGATATCGTCCGCCTCCGCAAGGCAGCCGGCAAGCAGCTCGGCGCGAACCTCGACCCCAGCCATTTCTTCTGGCAGGGAATCGACCCCGTCGCAGCCGCCCGGTTCCTCGGCGAGAATAAGTGTATCTTCCATGTCCATGCCAAAGACTGCAAGATCGATCCGCACAACGCCGGCATATGCGGCAACCTCGACATCAAGAGCTACGGTGAGATCGCAAACCGCGGCTGGGTGTTCAGAACAGTCGGCTACGGGCACGGCGATGACTTTTGGAAGCCATTCATCTCGACGCTGCGAACGTTCGGGTACGACGGCGTAATAAGCATCGAGCACGAGGACGGCCTGATGAGTATGTCCGAAGGCTTCGAAAAGGCCGTCGAATACCTCCAGGGCGTCATCATCTACGAAAAGGTCGGCAAGGCCTGGTGGTTCTGACGTCACGAAGTGACGTTATCCTGACCAAAGGGCTGTTAGGCCCCGAGTCGAAGAGTAGCCTGCCGGCAGGGCTGGTGATCCCCAGCGGCGTGCCTCGGCCAAATTGAAAGGGCGAAGCCAGGGAGGAAGACTAGTACTGGTTGACTGTTGCATCCTGCGCGGCGGCCCGTATGGCTGCTGCGTTCTTTTTCTCAAGCGGCACTACGTCCCCCCAACAGGCCCATCCTGCAGGCCGGGATGCATATAATTCGTTGGTTCACAGACCACTGTGCGGAAGAGGCCATTCACAACGGAAAGGAGAATCCGATGAACGCGACCATGTCACGAAGAGACGCCCTCAAATTCGGGGGGGCAGCCGCTATGCTGGCGACTGCACGTTTGGCCTTGGGACAGGACCTCACTCCGTCCGATGAGGGGCGGCTTGCTGGGGCATACGAAGCTGGCCAGTACGTCCTGCCGCCGCTGCCTTACGACGCGGAGGCCCTCGAGCCGCTTCTGGACGCCCAAACGCTCCGCATCCATCACGACAAACACCACGCCGGCTACGTGCGCGGGTTAAACACGACGCTCGCCAAGCTTAGCCAGGCTCAACAGACCCAGGATTTCAGCGCAATCAAGTCCCTGTCGAAGGCGCTGGCGTTCAATGGCAGCGGGCACATCCTGCACTGTCTTCTCTGGCGATCCATGGTGCCTGACGGCAACGTTCCGTCGGCCGAGTTCGGCGAGGCCCTGACCGGGAACTTCGGCTCCTTCGATGCCTGCCGAGCCCAGTTTGCAGCGGCCGCAAAGACCGTCGAAGGCAGCGGCTGGGCGATACTGGCCTTGGAGCCTGTCGCGGGCAAGTTGCTGATCCTCCAGGCGGAAAAGCATCAGAACCTTGCCCTTTGGGGCGTTGTGCCCTTGCTGGTGTGTGATGTTTGGGAACACGCGTACTACCTTCAGTACCAAAACCGTCGCGATGACTGGGTAGATAGCTTCATGAAAATGGCGGACTGGAGCTTTGCTTCCAAGCAATATACAACTGCCCGCAGCAAATGAACCCCCTCACCAACCGATGAGATTCTTACGCTTCCGCCGTCAACTCGTCATATAATCGACATGTATGCGGATACTCATTTCCAATGATGACGGCATCGAAGCTCCAGGTATACGTGCGCTGGCGGCAGCGGTGATGGACCTCGGCGAGGTCATTATCGTTGCACCCGATAGTGTCCAAAGCGGAGCCGGGCATGGCATCACGGTTCATCACCCTTTGACGGTGAGCGAAGTCGATGTTTCTCTGCCGACTGAAGGACACGCCACGACCCTGCGAGGCCTGAGTGTGGATGGCCGACCGGCCGACTGCGTCCGCTTGGCGGTCAAGGCTCTGCTGGACGAACCGCCAGACCTTGTGCTCAGCGGGATTAACCGAGGATCCAATGACGGTATCTGCGTGTTCTACTCGGGTACGGTAGCGGCAGCGGCTGAAGCTGCTATCTTGGGCCTGCCTGCCGTGGCGTTCTCAGCCAAGGCGGCCAATGGTGAAGTGGACTTCGCCCGAGCAGCCCGGCTGTGTCGGTGGGTGCTGGGAGGACTACTGGACATCGGGCTGCGCCAGAACGAACTGCTGAACGTCAATATCCCTGATCTGCACAACGTCGCCTGGCCTATCGGCGTGCAGGTGGCCCGGCAGTCCACTGCTGAGTTGCGGGACAACTACCGCCTGGCGAAAACGACTACAAACTGCAGGATTTACGAAGTCGCCGGTGAATATGAGCTGGGCTTTGATGGCCACGACGTCGATTCAATCGCCTTGGCGGAAGGTTACATTACGGTCACGCCGCTCCGAGTGGACATGACCAATCATTCTAGGCTGAATGAGTGGTTGGGCCGAGACTGGCCCGACCTGCCACCGAACGAGTGACTTGTCAGCGAAGGTCACTCCAGAGCCTGTGCGTCTGTCGGCAATGGCTCGTCGGGGATAACGGGCAGTGGGCAATGGGCCAGGCACTCCTCGACTGTCCTGCCGCATGTCTTAAGAATCTCACCGGGGCTCTCGCCTTGGGAAGTCTTTGCCGACAGATAAATCGATTCTATCACCGCCATGTTGAGCAGGTTCTCGCGCGCCGAGCACTCGTAGGTCTGGGCATCGTCCAGCACGGCTGTGGCAAATGCATCCACCTGCTCGCGGAAGCAGTCCAGAGGTCCGGCCATCAGGTTGGACTCCTCCAGTATCCTGCCATCGGGGTCGCGATGCAGGCAAATTTGGCTGTCTGCGACAAGTGACCCTGCCAGGCCATGCAGGCACAACTGCTCGCTGACCGGCCCGGACGCACGTGAAACCACCACCGCGCCCGTGCCCCCCTGGGACAATCGCAGCACAGCCACAGCAGTGTCGTCAGTGGTATTGGCGGGTTGTTGCAGAAGGTCCACCGGACCCCCATGGCGCTGAGCGCCAGTAACACTCATTCCATAGACCTCCTCCGGTAATGAGAGCATCCAGACCAGCAGGTCGATGAAGTGGTAGCCCAGCTCCAGCAGCGCGCCGCCGCCGGCGGAAACCATATCCCCCCGCCAGCCAACTACAGGTCCCCAGTTGAACAAGTAATGGGTGTGCGCGAGAAATGTATGGCCGATGGCTCGACGAAATTCCCATGCCCGGCGGTAAGAGCCCATGAACCGCCGCTGCGTGCCGATGACGAATTTCAGCCCGGCCTCGTCCATGCGGCGAACCATCGCGTCGCCTTCTGCCAGATTGCGAGCAAGTGGGGCATCTTTGCATACGTGGATCCCGCGCTGGGCACACGTGGCTATGAGCTCGACGTTGGCGATCGGAGGGGTGGATATGAAAACCGCCCGGGGCTTGGTCTGGGCGAGCATGGATCTTGTGTCCGTATAAGCTGTTAGACCAAGGCCGCCCGCCACCGGCTCGACCACGCCCGGGTCGCGGTCAGCAAGACCGACCACCTTGACCAGCTTGCTGGCCTGGAGAGCGTGGAGTGTCCGCTGACCGAAGCTACCAAGGCCGATCACGGCCACCGGCAATCTGTCAGAGTCACTCATCTTCATATGGCTTGCTACCCCTTTGCACGCCGTAAGATTATGAGTCATTCCGGCGGCTGTCAAGACAGTTGGATCAGGACAAATTGACATCCCGGCGGGGCGACCTTACGATACCGGCGTGGGCATTTTGATGCACCAGCGCGTGTGACGGCCTACAGAAAAGGCCAGAACTTGCCGGCCGTTGCCGCCGACTGCCGGCTGCTGCCAACCATGGCCAGCCATTGCCGACGGAGACCATTCTAGCATGACGCCATCGCCCGAAAAGCCCCGCACAGGCGACCGCGACACGGCGCCGATTGCCGACATCCACGTGGCGGCCTTCGAGCGCCTGGAATCGCCCGACGCAGCGAAGGCCAGGCTCCCCTGCCCGCCGGCTGTGCTGGAGATCGTCCGCCGAGGCCGGGAGGCAATACGCGCTGCTCTGGCCGGCGACGATGTGCGACTGGTCATGATCGTCGGTCCCTGCTCAGTGCACGACCCGAAGGCAGCCTTAGAATACGCCAATCGACTTGCGAAATTGGCCCGGGAACTGGCCGACAAACTCATCATCGTCATGCGCGTATACTTCGAGAAGCCCCGCACAACAGTCGGCTGGAAAGGCCTGATCAATGACCCTTACGTGGACGGAAGCAACGATATCAATACAGGCCTGCGGATCGCCCGCCGGTTGCTCCTAGATATCAACGCCCTGTCGCTGCCGTGCGCGACGGAATTCCTAGACCCTATCATACCGCAATACACAGCAGACCTGATAACGTGGGCAGCCATAGGAGCCCGCACCACCGAAAGCCAGACCCACCGCGAGATGGCCAGCGGCCTGTCGATGCCGGTTGGCTTCAAGAACGCCACAGATGGTGACCTGCAAGTTGCCCTGGACGCAATGGTGTCAGCGCAGCACAACCACGCGTTTCTCGGCATAGATGGGGCAGGCATGACGTGCATTGTCCGAACCAGCGGCAACGAGGACGTTCACCTGGTGCTTCGGGGCGGGACTGGCGGCCCCAACTACAGCCCAGCCGACGTAGCTAGGGCCAAGGCAGCCATGGGCCCGGCGGAAGGTGAACGGCGAATCCTAATAGACTGCGGCCACGGGAACACCAACAAGGATTACACGAAGATTCCCGATGTATTCCGCTCCGTGCTGGACCAGTGTCGCGCGGGCGAAAAGGCGATCCTGGGCATGATGGTTGAAAGCAATTTGCGAGCGGGCAGGCAGGACCAGGCCGGGCCGCTCGAATACGGCGTGTCCATCACCGACCCATGCATAGACTGGGACACCACCGAGAAACTCCTGCGGGAGGCGGCTGAGTAAGCCCGACGGTCGATAGGAGACGAGTTGACGACGGACAGTTGGGGGGCCACAGCCCTGCGGAGGTTGCGGCTTACTCCCACAGCACGTCTTGGAGTTTGAGTTCTACGGAGGTCTGGCCTCGGAAGGTATTAAGCGTGGGCTCGGCGGCTACGTCCACTTCCGTCACGGCTGCGAGGCTGTCGGCGAGGTCGCCCATACCGAATCCCACCGCCCGCGTGACCGTTTGCCCCCCGCCCAGCGTTATGGCCAGCGTGTTGCCGCTTCGTCCCATGCGTTTGGCGGGGTTGACTACCCGGCAGCGGCGCAGCGCGATAATAGGCGGTGGGTTGCCATGGCCGAAGGGCGCCAGGCGGGCGAGGTGCTCGACGACCTTGTAGCTCAGGGCGTCCAGCGTTGCCTCGGCGTCTATGTGCAGGGCAGGGATTAATTGCGAGCCGACGAGGACACTCGCGGCGTGGTCCAGGAACGCTCGGGTAAAGGCATCGATTTTGCCGGGGTCTATCTTCAGCCCGCCGGCCATTGCGTGCCCGCCGAAGCCTATCAGGTGCTCGCTGCAGGCAGCCAGGGCGTCCCGCATGTGGAAACCGGGGATGCTTCGCCCGCTGCCCTGGCCCGCGCCGTCGCCGTTAATGGCGATCAGCAGGGCTGGCCTGGCGTACCTTTCCACCAAGCGCGAGGCGACGATACCGATCACCCCGCCGTGCCATTTATCACTGGCGAGTACAATCGCGCGGTGGTCGTCGTCGGCCAGGCCGGACGCTTCGACCAGCTCGATCGCCTCGGCGGTGATCTCCCGTTCGACGCGTTGGCGCTCGGCGTTTTGCTGTTCCAGGTGTTTAGCGATCTTGTCCGATCGTTTCCCTGCCCGGCCCGTCAGTAGATCGACAGCGAGTCGGGCGTGGCCCATTCTTCCGGCTGCGTTCAGTCGCGGGGCGAGGACGAAGCCGACGTGGAAAGCGTCCAGTTGTTGCCCCGTCAGGCCGGCCGAATCCAACAAGGCGCGGAGGCCCACGTGCGTCGTGCCGTTCAGCCCCGCCAGGCCATGCACAGCCAGCGAGCGATTCTCCCCGACAAGCGGCACCACGTCGGCGATGGTCCCCAGGGCGGCCAGGCAGGTGGCGTCCAGCAGGAAATCCCGCATGGGCTCATCCACGCGGGACGAGCCGCACAGCTCGCGGGCGACCTGCCAGGCGAGCTTCAGGGCTACGCCGGCCCCCGCGAGATTCTCATTGGGGTAGCTGCCGGCGGGCAAAAGCGGGTGCACAATGGCAGTGGCGCCTGGCAGCTCGGGCGGCAAGCTGTGATGGTCCGTAATGATCACATCCACGCCTGCGCTGCGAGCGACAGCAACGGGCTGGACGGCAGTTATCCCGCAATCTACGGTGATTATCAGGTCCGCTCCGTCTGCGATGATCCTGTTGATGGCCTCGGCGTTGACGCCATAGCCTTCGTCCAGCCGGTGAGGGACATAATAGTCGGCTTCGGCGTCGACGAGCTTCAGACAGGAATGCAAAATGGCAACGGCCGTCATGCCGTCCACGTCGTAGTCGCCGTAAATGACGATTTTCTGTTTTTTTCGGACGGCCTCGGCGATGTGCCGGGCGGCAGGGACAACTCCGCCGAGGAGCTGTGGGTCGTGAAGATCGGAGAGTTTCGGGGACATGAATTGCCGGACGGCCTGGACGTCGGCGATGCCGCGGTTGTAGAGCACCTGCGCGACCAATGGGGCAGTATGGGTCTGGCGGGCGAGCTCGGCCGCTCCGTCGAACGGTTGGGCGATGTCCCATTGCCGGGCGATTTGCTTCCGTGCTCTTGACGCCATTTGCGCTCCTGCGGTGTGGCTCAGGGAGCATTATACAGAATCGCCCCCATCGATGAAAACCCGTGGTGATCAAAGACCTGCAGATGCCGCCTGACGCCCATGGACGAGGCTGGAGGCGGCCGGGGCGCAAAGGGCCGTCAACGATCGTCATCAGGCTCGGCGGAGGGTATCCTCTTGCGTTTCAGGTACGACGTGACAAACTGAAACGCCGCTCCCAGGGCAGCCATGCCTCCCAAGACTATCAGCCCGCTCTTACTGACGATAAGACTTTCCGCTCCGGAGATGTGTTTGAAATAGGCTGTCAAGATGACCGCTCCCACCATGACCATTGCCGCACCGAGGATCGAGGTAATGACGATGGTGAGCAGCTTTTTTGCGATAATCGCAAACACCAGCGGAATCAGCACAGCCAGTCCTATCAGGGCCAGGGGCAGCCACATCTGGTTCTTGGCCAAGGCCAGCACATAAATCCCCGCGTTCTTGTGCAGCTCGCAGGCCCACAGCATCAAGTCGGTGGTCTGCGAATGGGTGAGTTTTTCCATATCCGCAGGTTGGTACTGCGGGCTGCCGCCCGACAGGAGCCAGATGACCGCTGCGCTGCCGGACAAAGCACCCGCCAACAGGGCTACCCACAGCCTGGCTGAGATAAACGCGATAATCGCCAAAGTACCCGCCAGGACGATTCGCACAATAGCAACAGAGATGTTCGGCATCTTAGCGGCAAGGGGCCCGGCCAACACCAGTCCGGCGACCAGGCCGGCAATCATCATCAGCCAGCGGCTCAGCCTCATGCCTCGCAGGGCCAGCACCACTCCCAGAACTACAAACCCGGCGGCGACAATCGCATGCATGCCGGTAAGCGGGTCCGGCAGAGACGGCAGCCTAAGATCAAGCGTTGCTGCGGCGATCATGCAGCGGCTCCTCGGGGAAGCTACGAGCCCAGACGGCCCCTGGCAGCAGCGAGGGCCTCTCGGGCCATCGTCAGCTTGCTCGGGTCAGTAAGCCCGTCGCAGGCCTTTTCCAGGATGTTCACAGCCTGCTGGTACCGGTTTAGATATCGGCTGTAAAGCAGCCCAAGCATCAACTGCACATCGGCGGCAAACTTGTACCCTCCGTAGTTGGCGAGGAAACGTTCGTAGGCCTCAGCAGCAGCGTGGTATTGGGTGGCGGACATAAGGTTATTGGCGATGTCCAGTTGCTGCTGATGTGGGAGGACGGCGTCAGGCTGGAGCTGGATGAGCCGCTTGTAAGCATCAGCGGCAGCGTCCAGGTCGCCACGATTGGCAGCCGTTGCGATCTCGCGTCGGAGCCCGAGTTCTGCCCCGCTGGCGGTGTCATCGGAATCGGCGACACTGACGACTTTGGCGTGGACCTTGCGGTTCCCCTGCACTTGCGCTCGCGAACGTAGCTGCGAGTACCCGAATGGATCGTACCCGCTGTTGACGGCCTGACGATAGGCGCGACGTCTGTGATGGGTCTTCAGAATGTTCAGCAGGTCGTAGGCGTCTCGCGGTACCATTTTTGCAATCAGCAAACCGACCGCAACAGCGATGCCGAAGATGTACCCCGCGCTGTGAGCAGCATACGCTATGCCGCCGGTGGGTTTAGGCCCAACAAAAGTGTGGGTAGCCATCCACAGGTTCCAGACAAACTGGGTGGCCAGGAAGAACAGGCTGGATACGCGAAACGTCGTAATGATGATGAACCAGAACAGCAGCGTCACCTGGACCTTGGGCAGTAGCACCAGGTACGCGCCTGTCACGGCGCATATCGCCCCGGAGGCGCCGAGGACCGGAGCTGTGCCGCTGATGATGAGGTACCCAAGGGCAGCCATCAGGCCGCCGCCGATGTAGAACAGCAGGTAACCGAGGTGGCCAAGCTTATCGTTGACTGCGTTGCCGAAGACCCATAGGAACAGCATGTTACCGGCCAAATGCTGGAAGTTGGCGTGCATGAACATGCTGGTGAAAAACTGGTAGAACTGCGGCAAGCGGGGCTGGAGCAGGAGATGGCCGATCTGGGGGTTAGTTCCATTCCAGCCGGCGAAGTAGATCAGGACATTTGCCGCAATGAGGGCGTAGTTGGCCCAGGGCCTGGTGCGCATTCGGTAGTCAGTGCCGATAGGGAACATGTTTCTCGCGTTCGGTGGTCCAAGTGCGGCGGGGCACGTCGTGTCTGGCCATTTTATAGCCAGCCGAAAGAGCGAACAAGCAAAACGCTTGTCTGAAGCGAGCTTGGGCCTATATTAGGCACTTCTGGAACACGGGCTGAGGAAATATTTAATGACAATTGCAGGCGTCGAGCTGATTGGCGAGGAGATCTCCAACGTTGGGCGGTTCATGGTTATAGGGGGCTTGGCGGTGATAATCATGTCGATGGCCAAGGCAGGTTTCGGGGGCAGCATCGGCCTGCTGGCGATGCCGCTGATGATATACGCCGTCGGCGGAGGAAACGAAAAGACGTCCCTGGCGATGGGCGTTTTCCTACCGATCCTGATCGCCACTGACTACATGAATGTCGTTGTCTGGTGGCGCAAGTGGCGATGGGGTGTGGTGGGCAGGTTGCTGCCGGGGGCTGTGATGGGCATCGTGATCGCCTGGGCCGCACTAAGTTTTATGGGCTTCGGCGGGGCTGTGGTTACCCAGCAGGCCAAAGCCGACCGCGCCATGGCTGAGGCGCTTATGAAGCTGGGCGTCGGGGTGATCTCATTGGGCTTTGTCACCATTCGTTCGATCCAGGCTATCCGGTCGCGACAGATAGCCTTTCGACCGGTTATGTGGCAGAGCACAATTGCCGGCGGCATCGCGGGAGTGACCAGCACCATGGCCCATTCTGCCGGGCCGGTGACGTCCATGTATCTGCTGCCGCAGAATCTGGGCAAGAATGCTTACGTCGCCACGACGGTGCTGTATTACTTCATCGGCAACCAGATGAAGCTGGTGCCCTACATTCACCTGAAGCTTATCAACGAGACATCGTTGAAGTTGGGTTTAGCGCTTCTTCCGGCTGTGCCTGTCGGCGTCGTCTTGGGGCGATGGTTGGCGAAAAAGGTCAACGAGAAGGTCTTCAGCGTGGTCGTCTATTCGCTGCTGGCGCTGGCGGGCGTCGACCTGTGTCGCGGCGCGATTATGTCCCTAAGCGCGTCCGGTGCTCAGTAGCGCCTGTCTCCCGACGGGTGCGCATTCAATGCAATGTCGAGTGCCCCAAGACGTTGTATTGCATGACGGCGCCCGGGCTCTCGCGCTGATGGACGCTCTATAATGATAAGGTTGGATTAAGTGAACCTGCACAGCCGGCGGGAAGGGCAATACGAATGATGCGACACAAAGCAGTTCCTGGGAGACTAAGGCTCGTAGCGATCGCGGTGTTAGTTGCTTTAGCCGGCTGCTCGCAGAGAATCGACGTCATGCAGTGGCCTGCCTTCCTGGAACACCGTGATATTCACACGATAGCGGTGGCGCCATTTCACAGCACCACTCCGTACAACCCGGATTCGGGGAAGAAAATTTCCGCTCTCTTTACGGCCGCCTTGTCAGCCAACGGCACCTACGACCGAGTATACAGCTTTCAAAACCTTCAGCCCCAGGCCACCGGGGAGCAGGTCACCGCCGAGAGCATCGAGGACGTTGCCGCACGGCTGCGGGCGCTGCCTGACGTCCAGGCTGTCATAATCGCAACGGTAGTCGATTATGGGGTCACCAGCCATACCGAACTGCATTACCAGCCCTATTATTACAACCGGCCTTACGGCTATGGATACGGACGAGGTTATGGTTATGGCTACGGTTATTATGGCTCGTACCGTTTCTACAGCTATACGGCCAACGACGCAATTGTGGCTGTTACCGCCCAGATGATCTCATCAGCGAGCGGCGAGTCAATCCATACGATGGCAGGATTGGCCAAGAGCTTTGTGCGTTCCTACGGGTCGCCGCCCAGCCTGTCGAGGGAGGCGTGCCTGGCCGTTGCCACCGAGGAGACAATCGCTCAGCTTCTCGACGAGTTTGCCGTTGTTCCAAAGACCATCAAGGTCAAGCCCAAGGAGACGTTCTTCACGAGCACCGGCGAACTCCAGGACTCCAAGTGGACACGGAAGAACAAGTTCGCGGCGACAGACGAGAGAATGGCTGTCATCGTCAACTTGCCCGTCCAGGCTAGTCACAACTCCTTTCGTATAGTCATCATGCCCGAGCATGATGCAACGGAATTGGCTGACGAGACCTTCACCTGGTCGCGAGATAACCCCCCGACGGGCGTGGCGTTTGATTTCAATCCGCGAGAATTGGCGGAGGCCGGCGGCGGCCCGGGAGACTACGTAGCCAGACTCTACGTTGGCTCGACGCTTGCACTCACCCATGAGTTCGAAATAAAAAAGGCCGAGTAGCCGCTCGCCAACCAACAGAAAAACGGCTGGGCCGGTTATCGCCGACCCAGCCGTTGGGTTTACACTAGCGCCCTGCTCTCTATCGGCGGCGGGGTTTCTTCTTGGCGGTCCTCTTGGTCGCTTTCTTTGCCGCCTTCTTCGGGGCCCTCTTAACCGTCTTTTTCACAACCTTCTTGGCGGCCGCCTTCTTTGTGGCCTTCTTTGTTACCTTGCTTGCCTTCTTCTTGACGGTCTTCTTGGCAGCAGTCTTCCGGGCCCTGCCGGTCAGCGAGCCGGGCAGGCCGTGGTTAATGGCGGCATGGGCGGCCGCCAGGCGGGCGACCGGCACACGGAACGGTGAGCAGGAGACATAATCCAGCCCGACCATATGGCAGAACTCCACGCTTGACGGATCGCCGCCGTGCTCGCCACAGATGCCGAGTTTGATGTTTGGCCTAGTCTGTCTGCCCTTCTGAACGGCAATGCGTATCAATTCGCCCACGCCCTTACGGTCGATTGTCTGGAACGGATCAGCGTCATATATCCCTTCGTCCACGTACTGTTTGAGAAACGCACCGGCATCGTCCCGACTGAAACCGCAACCCATCTGCGTCAGGTCGTTGGTGCCGAAACTGAAGAAATCCGCCTCGACAGCGACCTCATCAGCGGTCAGGGCCCCGCGGGGAACTTCGATCATCGTGCCGATAAACAGCGGGAACGGCAGCTTTTTCACGCCTTTTTCCGCCTTAACCTGTTCGACCACATCCAGAACTATCTGTTTCTGATTGGCCAGTTCTTTGACGTTGCCAACCAACGGGATCATTATCTCCGGCCGGGCGTTACGCACTTCAAAAGCTGCCTCGATGATCGCCCTCGCCTGCATGGCGGTGATAGTCGGATAGGCTATGCCAAGCCGGCAGCCGCGATGTCCCAGCATCGGGTTGAACTCGTGCAGGCTGGCTACCTTGTCCTTGATGACCTGCAGGTCGACGCCCATCACATTGGCCATCTGCTTTTGGCCGGCTTCGTCGTGCGGAACAAACTCGTGCAGAGGCGGGTCCAGCAAACGAATTGTCGCAGGTCTACCGTCCAGGGCCTTGAAGATGCCCACGAAGTCGTCTCGCTGGAGCGGCAGCAGCTTGGCCAGGGCCTTTTTTCGGCCCTCCTCATCGGCAGCGAGGATCATTTCACGCATCGGAATGATCCGGTCGCCTTCAAAGAACATATGTTCCGTTCTCGTCAACCCTATTCCCTCGGCGCCGAACCGGACGGCAACCTCTGTGTCATGCGGCGTGTCGGCATTGGTCCGGACGCCCAGCTTGCGGTACTTATCGGAAAGGGCCATGATCGTGCCAAAAGGCCCGGTAAGTTCCGGGTCGATCGTGGCAACCTTGCCGGCGTAGACTGTGCCGGTTGAGCCGTTCATGCTAAGCCAGTCGCCCTCATTGAGTGCGCAGCCACCTGCAGAGAGCGTCTTGGCTTTATAGTTGATAGCCACATCGCCACAACCGGCCACACAACATTTTCCCATGCCGCGGGCGACGACAGCGGCGTGACTGGTCATTCCGCCCCTGCTGGTGAGGATGCCCTTGGCGACAGCCATGCCGCCGATGTCTTCGGGGCTGGTCTCGACGCGGGTGAGAATGACGGCGCGGCCCATTTGTTCCCACTCTTCGGCGGTTCGGGCGTCGAAAACGATCTGCCCAGTGGCGGCGCCTGGGCTGGCCGGCAGGCCCTTGGCGATAGTCTTGGCGCTCTTTTCGGCGGCGGGGTCGAAGGTTGGGTGCAGCAACTGGTCGAGGCTCTTTGGATCGACTCGCAGGACGGCTTCCTTTTCCGTGATGAGTCTTTCCTTCATCATGTCGACGGCCATTCTGACGGCTGCTGCGGCCGTCCGCTTGCCGGTGCGGGTTTGCAGCATGAAGAGTTCGCCGCGTTCGATGGTGAACTCTAGGTCCTGCATGTCACGGTAGTGACTTTCCAGCTTGGCGCGAATAGCGACGAGTTTGTCGTAGCTGGCCTTATCCACCTGGGCAAGATGGCTGATTGGCTCGGGCGTGCGAATGCCTGCCACCACGTCCTCGCCCTGGGCATTCATGAGGTACTCACCGTAGAATTTGTTTTCACCGGTCGACGGGTCGCGCGTGAAGGCCACGCCCGTGCCGGAAGTCTCCCCCATGTTGCCGAACACCATCAGTTGGACGTTCACTGCTGTGCCCAGCAGTCCTCGAATGTCGTGGAGCTGACGGTACTTTATCGCCCGAGGATTGTTCCAGCTGCCGAACACGGCATCGATTGAGGCCTGCAGCTGTTGGCGGGCGTCCTGGGGGAAGGTTTTTCCAGCCAGCTTGTAAACATTCTGAAACTGTTTGCATACATCCCTGAGGCCCGCGATGTCCAGATCGGTGTCCAGTTTGGCGCGGCGGCGTTGCTTCACCTCGTCGAGGGCGTGCTCGAAGCTGTCGTGTTCGATGCCCATTACGACGTCGCCGAACATCTGCATGAAGCGGCGGTAAGCGTCCCAGGCGAAGCGTTCGTTGCCGGTCAGGCGGATGATGGCCTGCAGCGTTTCCTTGTTGAGGCCCAGGTTAAGGACGGTGTCCATCATGCCGGGCATGGACGCGGCTGCACCGGACCGCACCGACACCAGCAGGGGGTTATTGCCCCTGCCAAACGTCTTGCCTGAGGCCTTCTCCAGCTTGGCAATATTCTCATCGATCTGTCTTTGCAGGCCCGCGGGGTACTTCCGCCCGAGCTTGTAGAACAGGTCGCACACTTCGGTGGTTATGGTGAATCCTCCGGGCACGGGCAAGCCCAGGCTGGACATTTCAGCCAGATTCGCGCCTTTACCGCCCAGGAGTTCTTTCATTGAGGCTCTTCCCTCGGCCTTGCCGCCGCCGAAGGAATAGACGTACTTAGGTCTCTTGGCCATCGGCTTCATCTCCACAATCAGTTACGGGGGTTGGAAGTTTCGTGGGTTGCACCGCCCGGGGTCTCCGTTCGCAACGGTCGGGAATCGGCAGTGTATGGAAACGCGCCCCCAACTGTCAAACGATTTCGCGGGCGACCGGCAGCCTTTGCACAGGTCGGGTTGTTGTGTCATAATCTTGCTCTTAGGTCGAACCGGCCTGCATGCGGCGGCTGGCCGGCGGAGCTGCGACTTGCCGCGCACCACAGGAGAACCTCACGATGAATGTTAGCGTTGTCCAGGCTCCCGCGACGAAGCAGTCAAACCGACATTATGTTTCTAACCGCGCACCCTTGCTGGCGAGCCCCTTGGTGAAGCTGCCGCTGGGAAGCGTGCGCCCCAAAGGCTGGCTCAGACGCCAGCTCGACCTGATGGTTGAGGGCATGACCGGGCGTCTGAACGAGGTCAGCCACTTCGTTGCCGACGACAATGGCTGGTTAGGTGGTGAGAAAGAAGGCTGGGAAGAGCAGGCCTACTGGTTTCGCGGCTTCTACGCGATGGCCCGGCAGACGGGCGACCATCGCTGTCTGAAGATCGCCGAGGAGTGGATTGAAAAGATAATCGCCACTGCCCAGACAGACGGTTACTACGGACCGGGCTGGTGCAAGGAGTTCAAGAGCAAAGACGGCCGGCGCAAGGTGACCGATCTCTGGCCCCACATGGTCATGAACGATGCGCTCATCCTGCACTGGGAGTTTACCGGCGACAAGCGCATCAAGCCGATGCTAAGGAAATTCTTCCGGTTCTGTCTTAACATCCCGCAGCGCGACTTTATCCCCGCTTTGACGCAGGGCATAGATATCGCTCCGGAGTTCGGGGCCTGGAAGATCACCGTGCAGATCCCCCGCGCGGTAGACATGGTGCCGCAGATATACTGGCTTTATAACCATACCGGTGAGAAGTGGCTGCTCGACCTGGCGACGCGCTTTTATCAACATTGCGGCGGCCCGGACGGCAACTGGAACGCCCGCCACATCGTTAACTTCACCCAGCGATTCAGCTATCCGGGCATTTACGCTCAGCAGTCGCATCGGCCCTGGCACCTGGCGCAGACGGAGTTCTGGTACCGCCAGCACATGGATACGTGGGGCCAGCAGCCGCGCGGTATCTTCGGGGCTGATGAATGCGTCAGGGACGGCAAGAACGACCCGCGCCAGGGTTTTGAAACGTGCGGCATGACGGAGTTCGCCAAGAGCTTCTACCTGCTGGGGCGAATTACAGGCGACCCACTCTACGCCGACCGCTGCGAGGACGTGATGCTCAACCACTTCCCCGCCTCCCAGACGCCGGACCTGAAGGGCCTGCACTACCTGACCGCATCCAACTCACCGCAGTTGGATGCCTCCGGGGTGCACGACTTCTTCAACAAATGCGAGCAGCTCAACTACTCCCCGCACGAGGTCTACCGCTGTTGTCAACACAACGTAGCAATGGGCTGGCCCTGGTATGCGGACAACCTTTGGCAGGCCTCGGCCGACGACGGACTGGTAGCCTGGTTGTATGCCGCAAGCGAAGTAACCGCCAAGGTTGGCGCCGCCGGTGTGAATGTGAGTGTTGTCGAAAAGACCGACTATCCCTTCGACGGGCGCGTGGCGCTGACAGTCAAAACGGCCAAAGCTGTGCGGTTCCCACTGTATCTCCGCGTGCCGCGATGGTGCGTGGAGCTTAAGCTCAAGGTGACCGGCAAGGCCGTAAAGGTGGATGCGGTCCAGGGCGAATATATTCGCATAGAACGGGCATGGACCAACGGCGACCGGGTTGCTGTCGAGTTCGGCATGGAAGTCTCGCTGAAAACGTGGCCTCGGACCGGCGCAGTAACCGTCGACCGCGGGCCTTTGAGCTACTCCGTGAAGATAGGCGAAAGGTGGAAGAAGCACCACAGCCGCTTCATCTGGGAGGGAAGCAGCAAGACCAAATGGCCAGGCTGGGAAGTATTGCCCACCACGCCGTGGAACTACGGCCTGGTATTGGGCGGTGACCTGGCCAAGTGCTTCAAGGTGGTCCGCAAGAAGGCCCCACTTGCTGATCAGCCGTGGACGCCGGAGGCGGCCCCGATTGAAATCGAAACCAAGGCCAAGCAGATCGCCAAGTGGAAGCTGGGCGCCGATAAGACCGTTCCACCGCTCCAGTCCAGCCCCATCAAGGCCACCGGACCGACGCAGGAAATCACGATGATTCCGCTTGGTTGCGCGAGGCTGCGGATGTCGGTCCTGCCGATGGTCGAGGACAGCCCCGACGCTCGCCAGTGGCAATAAAGCCTGACTGCGGATGTGGTGAAGTGCAGTGATCGCCTGGTCGCTGGAACAACAACGACGCCGAGCTAATTGGAATCGCGCCGGGCAGCCGATAAGTCTATTTTCGGCCTGGGGCAGACTGTGTCCACAGGTAACGGACAAAAAGGCTTGAACGGCCCGATGGTTTGTTTATAATCAGGTGGTGGGTATCTAATCTGCCGGACAGGGAAGGTCTTACAAAATAAGTGCTTGCACAAGCGGAAATCGTGAGGCCGTTCAGTAAGCTTCGCCAATGGCGCGGGAGATGGCTGGCCTTGGTGGCCTTGGGCGCCTTGGCAACAGGCCTACTGCTGGAAGCGGGCCGTTCGCTGGCTGACGAGGAGGGGCGACAAGTCCAGCCGGCTGGAGGCGGCAGTGACGGTTCAGTACTGGCCGTCACAGGCGAGATCGGCCGGGATAGCTACGGCATCTACCTGGTGGACTTGAGCAACCAGACGATCTGCGTTTACCAGTACCAGACGGCTCAGAAAACGCTCAAGTTGCTGGCCGCGCGAACGTTCGCCTACGACACGCAATTGGACGAGTACAACAGCGAGCCCTCTCCCCGACAGATTAGGGAAATGGTCACGGCCCATCGCAGGCTGACCGAGGAGCCAGCCGGCCCGGCTGTGCCGGCCGACGCTCCAGCACCGGCCAAGCCCAGTCAACCTGAGGTCGGACCGGAAGAGTAATCGCACAGGAGTTTAACCATGGCCAAGAAGATGTATTACACAGAAGAAGAAGCCGCCGCCAAACTCGGCTGCTCCGTAGACGAACTAAGCCAGTTCGTGACCGAACAAAAAATACGAGTGTTTAAGGATGGTCTGCGTAATGTTTACACGGCTGAGGAGGTTGACTCCCTAGCTGCAGAGCGCGGCGTCGTCAGCGAGGAGCCGGAAACAATCGAACTGGCTCCGGTTGAACCTGCCGAGATCGAGCTGGCGGCCGTTGACGAAGAAATCACGCTGACACCCGCCGATACCGAGCGGAGCGAGATTAACCTGGCAGAGCTCACCGAGGCCCCGGCGCCGGCTAGCAAGGAAGACACCGTCCTGAGCACCGAAGGCGTTAGCATATTCGACAAGGCGGACTTCGAGGTAGAAGGCGTCGACCCAATGGCCAAGACGCACATCGCCCCGTCTTTGGACGAGCAGATTGCGATGGAAGGAGTAGGCAGCGGCTCGGGCCTGCTGGACCTCACCCGCGAGAGCGACGATACGTCGCTGGGCGCGGAGATCCTTGAGCACATCGACGCAGACAGTGCCGAAGCGCCTCCGGTAGAGGATATACTGGGAGAGCAACTGGGCTTGGAAGCCCCTGCGGCGGCTGCGCCTCAACCCATAGCCCAGCAGCCGAGCTTCGTAGAGGCCACCGACCCCAAGGCCGGGCTTTTCACCGGCCTGGCAGCCGGATGCGCGATCATTGTGTTCATGGTCGCTGCCGTGTCCCTGGCCGCGCTGGGAGGTTACTACCCCGGTTATTTGGTGTGGCTGGACGAGAACATGCTTGCTATGCTGATGGGGTCGATCGTGGTGATCGGCCTGGGCGCTTTAGTGGGCTTCCTGGTCGGCAAGTCTGTGGCTGAAAAACAGGCCGCCATCAGGCGCGCAGGTGGCTGACTGCAGTAAACAACCCGTCCAGCCGTTATGCGCGGCGGACAGTTCAGCGAAAGGATAGGGCCATGAGAACGTTCCTGGGAACGACTATGGTGGTATTGATGCTGGCAGGGGTCATGAACACGGGCGGCTGCCTGGCATGGAAGAAGGACTTGGACGCCGCCAATAGTTACAACGAGAGCCTGCGCCTGCAGATTGTGTCGCTTCAGGATGATCTGGCTAGGATCGAAGCTGAGAAAAAGGATCTCGAGGCGCGCCTTGCTCTTGGCGGTACGGATGCGGAAGTTGCGTTGCTCACGGGCGAACTCCAACAGCTGCAAGCCGACTACGACGCCCTCGTGGCCAAGTACCGCGACTTGGTGAATCGCGCCCCCATCGCACTGCCGCCCACAATGAACCTAGCGCTTGAGCAATTTGCCGCGGCACACTCGGACATGATCGAGTACATGCCCAGCCTCGGTATGGTCAAGTTCAAAGCCGACCTGACGTTCCCGAAGGGCAGCGATGACATCCAGCCGGCTGCGACGACCGCATTGCGGGAATTTGCCAGGATCGTCAGCTCGGCCGAAGCCCAGGAGTTCAACGTCTACATCGCCGGGCACACTGACGATATCCCCATCAAAAAGGATGAAACGCGAAGAAGACATCCGAACAATTGGTACCTGTCGGTGCACCGGGCGGTGTCCGTAGAGAAGGCTCTCGAGTCCGCCGGCGTTTCCCCCAAACGCCTAGCGGTCATGGGCTTCGGGGAGTACCACCCAACGGTCGCCAACGCACCGAATCGCCAGGGCAACCAGGCCAATCGTCGCGTGGAAATCTGGATCGTTCCGCCAAAACAGTTCCTCACGGGTGCCCCGTAGCCCGTTCACTGCCGGGCTTGTCGGCGTGCGCAGGAAAGGCCCGGATGGGAGTATTCGCAGATCTCTGTCCGCGATCGTGGTACGCGCCGGGCCGGTCGTTGCAGGGCTATGACTCGGTGGGGCTGAGCCACACATTTCGCAGCTTGCCCGGCCTGTCGTGCAACAGAGAGCGCAGTTCCTGCCAGTCAATCGGCAGACACTTGCGACTCTTGAGCAGGTTTACACGGTAGTCCCCCAGCCGCTGGAGCACCCAGCTGATCAGATCGATCGGTTGATAGCCAAAACATTCACAGGTCACGGGATTGAGCTCCATCAGAATGTGAGGCCGAGAGCTTATCAACAGTTTTTCAGCGCCACGCAGAGTAGCCAGCTCCGCACCCTCCACGTCGATCTTGATCGCCCGAATGGGCGGGTTGATCAGATCGTCCAGCCGGACCGTCTCGATAGTGTACTCTCGCTCGACTGACAGGCCCTCCCGCTTACCGAGCGACACGAAGCCGCTCTCGGTATTTTCGAACCAGTAGATCGTAGCAATCCCGGTGCTGTCCCATGTGCCGTTGGCGACTATCTCCACGTTCTGAATGTCGTTCAGGGAAACATTTTCCCGCAGCCGCTCGACGGTGGGTGGCATGGGCTCGAAGGCGTAAACCCGCCCGCCGGGCCCCACTCGCCGGGCGGCCCACATCGCCAGAAAACCCACGTTAGCGCCGCAGTCCACAAAAATATCGCCGGCGCGAAGCACCTTGTTGAGTATTCGGCGGGGAATGAGCTCATAGTTGTTGAGGTACATCCAGCGCTCGGACTCGCTGGCTAAATCCAACCTCATCTTCAGCCGGCCCTGCACGCCCCCGTACACGCGTGGACCTTGGCCGGTCGGCAGACGACGCCCGGCCCATTTGGCCAGAGAATGCTTGAACTTGATCCACGGTATGGCGTGGTTAAACCAACGAATAAGGCGAATGGGCAGGTCCAAGACAGTAAATTCCAGAGCCCGTCATGGGTCGGGTTGCAGGCCGGCCAACTCGGCTCGGCGGGCCGCCACCAGGGCTTTCTTGTCTTCCGGCATATCGGCTTCTGCGAGCAGCGCGTCGCAGCCTTCTATGAAGAAGTCTCGAGCGAACTGACTAGTGTAAACACGTTGGTCTTGGCTTCGGGCGGCGATAGTCTGGCGGAAACCTTCGAACTCTTCAAAATAGCTGCCGTATATATGGAACGAGTCCACCATGTGCATGTACTCGCCGGGCGCCACGCCGACCGCCTGGGCCACGACTGCCTGCAACTCGGTGAATGCGTACATGTTCATAAAGGCCGCTTTGAAAGCGTCGTTCGACCGCATGTGACAGTTCATGTGCAGCTTGCCGCCTGAGATGCGAAACCACAGCCGCTGTAAACAGGTGGGATCGTCGATATCCATGTCCTTCCACACCTGATATGTCACCGCCTGGGCGCGGCGCGTATGCGGGGCAGCCTTGAGCCGACGGACAACGCCGCCGATCTGATCCAGCACGCCCACCGTCGGCACCGTATAGGCCCGAAGGCGCTGATGGTAGGTATACTCCCACTTGCCGGCCGATGGATCGATCCAATGGTCGTGCACGCCGTAGAGCACCTCGCTGCGATACTTCTCCAGATCGTCCAGGCCACCCGGAAAAGCCCGATGAACACGAGGCTCGGCGAAGGGCTCGGTTACATGGATCAGCGCCGCGACGTCACGGCTGCCAGGATCGTCCGGCTTGTCGTACTCGGTCGGGAAACTTTCGCCCTGCTCCCAACAGGCAACGACGGCCTTTTCCCAGGCAATTGGAAGAAGTCTCTCGACGATGTGAATTGACTTCATCTCGTGCCTCCCTGCACGGCAGCCTTAATCCTGCGCCCGCCGGACGAGCGAGCGGCGACAACATTATGGCCACCTTGACCTGGCCGATCAAGACTCGCCCTCCGGCTTGACCGGCCAGCCATCTTGCCACAGGCCGATGTCATGTTTGCTGCCTGTTGCTCAACTGCTGGACAATGGCACCGACTATCGTCTGGGTAGCGGGGAGGTAAAGCTTCTTGGCGTTGGCAGCCAGTGATTCCAGCCGCTGTGGAGATCCCAGTACCTTGGCGGCGGTAGCGGCGACATCCGACCAGTCGCCGGCCATAACCGCCGCTCCATGCTGGACATAGTACTTGGCGTTGCCGGATTCCTGGCCTGGCACGGGGCGAAGGAACACCATTGGCTTGCCCTTGGCGGAGCACTCCGCCGTGGTAATCCCGCCCGCCTTTGTGATCATCAATGAGCACAGTTCGACCAGCTCCTGGGCGCGATCGGTCATCGGTATGCCGCGCACCCGGCCATGTTCGCCAGCCAATTCCGCCAATTCCGCTATTAGCCGATTGTTTCGCCCGGCGAGCACAGCCACAAATACATCCGGACAGGCCAAGACCAAATCCCGTGCCATGCGGGCGACTGGCCCGGTGGTGAATTGCGCTCCGCCAGCCAGAATGACGATGCGCTTGTCAGCCGGTAAATCCCACTTGCCCAGCAGTTCTGCCCGGTCGGCCGGTGCAAGCCACTTGGGATGAATGGGTATGCCGCTGTGACACACTCGTTGAGGGTCGACCCCCCAGCTGCGAATCGTTTCCGCCGCCTCTTGGGAGGCAACGAAGTACCGATCGACGTTATCTGTGTACCAAAAACGATGGGCGAGGATGTCGGTTACCACCACGTAGTGTTTGGCCCTTAGCGCCCCGGCGCCGACCATTCTGCCCACGACAGGCGCAGCCAGAAAGTGCGTGTTGACGATCACTTCGGGCTGAGTATTCAGCAAGTGTCGGCGGAGTTTGCGGAGAATGAGACGCTCAAAAGCCAATCGGCCCCGCTCGAGAATGCTATGCCGCTGGCCCTGCCGGCGGTCAGCGATACGATACCCCGCGCCCCACAGCCAAGGTGCGTGGGTCATAGACTTCATGTACCCCCCGGCATAAAGCGCCCGAAACGCCCCGGAGGTTATGGTCATTGTGTCCAGGAACTCTATCGGCAGCTCTGGCAGGCGCTCAGTGAGGCCCGCCATGAGCGCACGGGCGGCCGAGTTGTGCCCAGCCCCCACAGACGCGGAAATAAAAGTAACCTTGGTGCCCGCAGCCATGGAACAATCACTCACTGTGACATCTCCCTTTCGATCAGTATCAGCTTCAGGCGCTTGGCTGCCAGGTCGCGCCAGGGGTTCTTCGGCGCCGCAATGACCGACCTCAGATAAACCTCAGCCGGCAGGATCCCTTCCAGATCCGTAACGCCTTCAGCCTGGATCAGCGCCAGCTCGTAGGCGGCCTCGACAGTAGCGTCAGTGGGTTTCTGGACATTCACCAGCGGCAGTAACTTCCTGGCCCGTTCCACCCTGTCGGGCTCGGCAAGAGCCGCTGCCAGCCGAAGGTTGTCGCCCAGGGGGGTGTCCCGGTGTAGTCTGGCAAGGTGCTCATAGAGCTCGGGTGCCTCGAGACTAGTCGGATCGATGTTCAGCCAGGCTGTCAATATGTCCACACCGAAGGGATCGTCCCTCAGCATGTTCAGGTTGATGAGCCTCTGAAGGCGAAGCGTGTCATGTAGGGCGTTGACGTAGTAGCTCCGTGCAGGCAGAGACTGAGGCTGCGCGAAAAGACTCTGTGGATCCTCGGCAGGTGCGTGTGAAGACAGCACCTCGGTCAAACTCGCTACCCCCTGGCGCAGAAGCTCCTCTGCGAATTTTAGCCTATCTGTGGCCGGTAGTTGTTCATTCCTCAGGGCAAGCTCAGCCAGCCGCCAGCGCGCGATGGCGGCTTGAGGACTGCGGGGGTACTTCTCGATCAGTTCCCGCCAGGCCGGCTCGGTGGAACTCCGCACGAACGAGCATGTGCCCTTGATGATGTCATTCTGGTAGGCAATGTCGTCCAGTTGCAGACTCCGGCACTGGGTGAGAATCCACATGACCTCGGCCGCCCGGGTGTCCTGTGGATAACTCGCCAACAGTCGCGCGCACCTGGTCACCAGCTCGTCGCGGCGCCGGAACAAGTCGCGCCGAGCTATTTCCTCGATTTGCTCGCCCGTCAGGCCCACCGTTTCTGGATGGTCCCGAAGCCATTGGTCAAACGGCTCATCAGCTAGGACCGTGTCGCCGGGCGCGATCTGATTGACTATCAGCGAATACTGAAGTTCTGCAGGCCCCACACGAAGGTAAAATGCCACCATGGGCGCCGCCGATAGAACCAATAGCACCGGCCAGACAACACCAGGACGAAACCGCGTCGCCTTCGCAAGCGCCAATACCAGCGCGCTGCCGACAATAGATGATAGAAGCGCCAGCAGATATGGGCTGTAGAGCATCCAGCGACGAACCGGATCGATCGTCGCCCAGTAGTCCCGGTCCGTCGTGCCCGCCAGGGTCGGACAGCCCAGCACCGCTGCGTAGACAACAGCCGGCAGCATGCCCAGCAAAGCCGCGGCCATGGGCATGTTGCTGCGAAGCGGAGTGTGACCGACCATTACGCACCCCGTAACTACCACCAGCGCCAGCAGGGGCAGCTGAGCGACAAACGCCAACATCAACACGAATATCGCCGCCAGTCGAAGACGATAAAGGATAGACACGACGATCGGCACGAATACCGTTACGCTCAGCAACAGTCCGTAAACGGGCACCATCCAAGGATGCGTGAAAATCGATATCGGCTGAAGAAATACCACCCCCAGTGGAATGAACAGGTTGCGGAAGAACGCATTGAAGTTGACCCACGTGCCGGTTGAGAGATACTGCCAGAAGGCGCTGACGACGGCGAAACCCATCACGTTGATCGTTATGAACAGGATCATTCGCCACGAACGGATTGGCTGAAGCAGCGGCCTGGTGCCGCGATGGTGATCGAATGGGCTGTTTCGCAGGGCGCTCATGTAACGACTGTTCCCGGTGAGGCGTGCGGACCTTTCACTTAGTCTCCGGCCGGCGTTTTTGTTCCAGCCAGACACGGTACAGGTAGTTGTTCTTCATGAAGACTATGTACAACGTTTCATTGGGCCAGGGATAGTTGACCACCACGTCGTGCAGCTTGCCGTTCTCGATTCGCCCCTCGAACTTCAGTATAGGAAGCCGGCCCTGGCGATACTTGTGGTTCCACTCGGCCGATTGGGGCTGGCTGAGAAGTATCACGCCTATTTCATATCGACCTATGTTCTCCGTGTCCGTCGTGCCGTCCATGTATAGGTCATACTTCTCTCCGTCAAATACCATATCGTTTATCACCAGCCCGTCCTCGGCATAATCTGCGAAGGCGGTCATCTTCTTGTACTCATACTGGGCTGTGTTCAGGCCGGGGAAAAGACGCGTGATGAACTTCGGAGCGGCCTGGCCCTCAGTGATGCCCTCGATGGCGATGGTCTTGGCCTCACCCGTCGGACGCAATGGATAACGCCAATCGACCGAATTGGCGATGACCGCCTGCAGGAGCATCTGAAGGTCGTCCTCTTTGTTGAAAAAACCCGTCACCGTGTTGCCTGGAAAGCTCAGCGCGATCTGTGGGCGAATGTTCTCTGTGGCTATGACGTCAACCAACTCCGCTTCGTAGCGCACCACCGGCGCCTCATCGGCAAGGTGCGTTTGGAATCGCCGCCGCAACGTGCCGCTGTTCAGCCCCGCGGCGATCTCCAGCGACACGTAGCCGTAGTCGACGGTGGCCTGGCCTGAGAAGCTCTTGAAGTCATAGAACTGCTCGACCGCTTCGTCATACATGCGGAGTTCGTCCACGCTCACATGCAATTGCACCTTGCTATTCAGCAGAACAGGCCTGATCGCCTCGATGGCCGCCAAAGCCTGAGCGTCCAGGGCGGCCTCTTCTTCCTCAGTGAGCTTCGTCGTTATCCGCTGGGCCTCCTCGCCGGCCAGCCAGTCAACCAACGCCTTGGTATCCAACTTATCAGCCAGGACGTGCATGCTGCCTGTCGCGCCGTGCGACAGGTCAGCCAAGTCCGCTACGATAAAACCATGAGACTCTTCAATGCGAAACTCAAGACCGTCCGTGACAATCGACTTGACCGCCACCCCCCTCTCACCTTCCTCGTCGGTGGCTGGATGATCCCCATGGGCATCAGAGCCCGATTCGACGGCCAACGTGGCGACCAAGTCGCCGGTGAGGTGAATGTCCTTGTCGTTGTGCCGGAAAATGACCTCCGCCAGCCCCGCCTTCACGTCGATATCCGTCGATGTGGCATTACCGCCCCATTGCAGTTCCGCCTGCCCGGAGGCAGCAATCAGGTTATCCGTCATGCTCGGAGCGAATTGGCCGATAGACTCACCATGTTCGGTAGTCAACAGCAGCAGGCCACTGCTTGTCGCGTCACCGGGCCCACCGTCCGGCCCAAGCTGGCGGCGGATGTCAACTTCACCGGTTATACCCACCTGCCCCAGCAGACCGCGCTCAATACCGATCGCCACCCAGCTCTCAACGTCGCTGGAAACACGGAGAAACGCTTCCATCGTCGCCCCGCGCGGCTTGACAAGCCCCTCAGCCAGCTGAAACGCCATGTCGCCCGCATCGACATTAGCTGTCATAGCGGCGCCGTCGGCACTATAGCTGAACTCGCCGGCCAGCTTCAGCTTCCCCCGCAAGTCCACGGCATCGACAGTTTCAGCCAGCTCCGGCAGCATCGCCAACAGAACGTCATCGGCAGTCAACGTGGCCTCATATCGGGCGCTCACGGTTTCGCCGGCTTGTCCGCTCGGCTCGGAGATGGTCACCTCGCTGCCCCCGAATGTAAGGCTCATCGTGATGGCGCCGGCCCGGTCGGCGGGGAATGTGGCCCTGCCGCGCAGCGGCGATGCGGCCCGTTTGATGCGGCTGATGTCGCCGGTAACGGCCCGCGCTTCCAGGTCGTCACCGGTCAGCGAGATGGTCAGCCCTCCGTCCTCGATGCTCCTAGCGTAAATACTGATGTCGCCGCTGACCTTGCCTCCGGGGCGCGTCGGGTCACGGTCTAAGTCGCCCGCATCGGCACCCCATGCAATCTGCAGTTGGCTGATCACGGCTTCTGCTTCGGCGAAACCCGTGGACGGGTCGTACGTTGCATGGTATCTGCCCTGGAACTGCGTGCGAGTGGATGCTGTCCTCTCGGCCAGCAGCGGCAGGCAGGCGGCAATGGCTTGAAACTGCTCGGCTGTGAAGTTGCCGGCCAGTTCGACAGGCCCAGCCGGACCCGCGTCATTGCGAGCCAGCTTGGCCCATGAATTGTCCACGCCGAACCTGCCCGCCCCGCAGGTGAAGTCTATGTCAATGTCGTCAAGCCTACCCTCGGCAGCGTCGATCGCGCTGGCGAAAGCCAGCGTGAGCGGCTCTCCCGGCGGCTTGGCAAACCAATCGCCAATGGTCAACCGCGTCTCAGTCGGCACCGTGACGTGCAGCTCCAGCCTTCTGCCGGCCCGCTCAAAGCCCGACCACTTGGCTGTCACCGAGCCGTCCAGCGTCACTTCCGCAAGGGCAGACGTCAATTCCGGCAGAAAATCGACGACAGCCTGCCGGTCGGCAAGCGTAACCTCGCCGTTCCAGTCGACCGCCGCAATACTGTCAACTATTTCCCATACTTGGCCCGGAGCCTCGCGACTCTGTATGAGCTTCACCATCTGCCGGGCCGAACATATCCTGCCCGAACCGCCCACACGATTAGCGCCTAGCACCAGGTAGCTGCCGTCCTGGACGTCAAAGGTATCGCTGCGCTCGTTGAACCTGCCCGCCAGTTCACATGCGAACGCTCGCCCTGCGGGCTTGAGGACTTGGCCTGTGCGTTCGACCGTCGCGTCCGTGGCGTCGATCCCCACGCCGATGCTCAGGTCAGTCGGGCTGCGGCTGGCGGAAATATCCAGATCCACCGGACCGGTTATGGTTACGTCCGATTCGCCCAGGCCCCCGCGCCCCGTCAAAATCTGTGTCAGCTGTGATGGCGATGCCCTCCCGCTGAGCTGAATCGACTCCACCGCCTGCCAGCTCGCCCCCAGGCCCGTGAATACCACAGCCTGGCCCTTCAACTCCAGGGTGTCAGGCAGATGAATGCGAACCGACTGAATCTCCAGCCTGCCGTCCGGTGCCAGCGGATCATATCTTGCGGTGGCATCAAGATCAGCTCGTTCGAACACCGGCAGCTTCGGGCCGCTGGTAGGTTGAACGTCAAGGTTGACAGCCGACAGGCGCACAGAGAATTGGTCGACCACGAATTTGCGGTCAAGACGCAACTCGACCGACCCGCTGCACAACCCGCCAAACTTGCTGACAGGCAGGTCAAGCAATGCCTGCAGGGCCAGCTTCGTCAGGTCCACGTCGCTGAAGCTAAATGTCGCACGGGTGGCGACGGACGGATCGTGCCCGGGCTCGACCCTCAGGCTGATTGGTGCGGCACCGTCTTCCTGTTGCAGCTGCGCCGAAAGGGCCACCGTGCCGATCCTCTGCCGCGGGCCCGCGTCAAAACGTATGCTGGCGACATCCAGTTGCGTCGGACTGTCCTGCCCGGGCAGGTCCAGTATGGCCCCAGCCTCGTGAACCCTGATGTGTCGCGTGTCCACATTGAATTGCAGCTTCGTCAGCGGCGCGACGTTGCTGGCTCCGTCCTGGCGGACGATCACCAGTAGCTCCGGTCGATCGATAGTCATGTCCTCTATGCGCTTGGCGATAAGGTAACGCAGGGGAGCGAACTCCGTGCGGATCTGCTCAACAGTGAGCATCGGCTCGTCACCGAAGCCCGCCGGCGCAGCCACGGTCAGGCCGCGTATGCAAACTCCGTCGCGCCAGCCAAAAGACATGGCATCAACCGTGACCTTCACGCCCATCTGGCGGGCCATGTCATTGGCGACCCATTGCTTCAGCACGCCCGTGGGCAGCCAGCACGGCAGCGCCGCATAAATGACCACCAGCGCCGCCCCCGCGACAAAAGCCCCGCGCAGCACTCGCTGCTGCCACGACAGCCGTCGCCAAGAAAACATCCGTGCAACTCCTGTCCTCCAGGCGCTTGGGGCTTCGGATGCGGATCTATCGGTCGAGCGATTCATGCAAGTATCTGTCAGACGTTGAAACGGAAGTTGATCACGTCGCCGTCCTGAACGATGTAGTGCTTGCCTTCCAGCCGAACCTTGCCGGCGGCTCTGGCTGCCTTCATGTCACCGGCAGCCCGTAAGTCGTCGTAATTGACAGTCTCGGCGCGTATAAAGCCTCGGGACATGTCCGAGTGGACTTCCCCGGCGGCTGTGACGGCATCTGTGCCGGCGACGACAGTCCATGCGCGGCACTCTTCATCGCCGACAGTAAGGAAGCTCACCAGGTCCAGTTGCTCGTAGCACGCGCGGATCAAACGATCAGCTGCGGAGGCCTCCACACCCAGGTCTGACAGAAACGCCTGCCGCTCGACGGGCGCAAGCCGGGCGATCTCCTCTTCGATCTGCGCCGATAGCCACAAAGTCGGCAGATTCATCACCTGTTCGCCTTGGGCGGTGAGCTGGTCCTCGGAACAGTTTACGACCACCAACACCGGCATCCGCGACAGGAATGCGAAGCTGCGAATCAGCTTGGCTTCGCTTTCGCTGGCCACGACGTCCGAAACTGACTGTCCGTTCTCCAAAGCTTCGGCTATTCGCTGCATCAGCTCCAGCTCGTGCTGCTGCTCAGACCTTTTTGCGGTCGGCTTCTTGACCGCGGCCGTCAGCTTTTCGATCCGTGCGGTAACCTGATCCAGATCTGCGAAGATCAGCTCCGCCAGCAGTTCGCCAACGTCAGATGCAGGATCAACCCGCCCGCGATATGCCGGCACGGACTCATCGCCAAACCCCCGGACCACGAACACCAACATGTCGCTCTGCCGCATGACCGGCCAGTGTGTTTGGGCGTGGCTTCGTCCGGCCTGGTCTGTCAGGTCCAGCCCCGGCACGTCCAGCAACTCAAGTTCGGCGTAAACTACCTTCTTGAGGTTGTACTGCTCGGCCAACCAAGGCAGGCGTTCATCAGGCACCTTGATCACCGCCAAATGCGGCACGTTCGGCCGGGAAACATGGACCGACGACCCGCCGGCCTCAGCCGCGGCGGCGAATAGTGTGCTCTTACCGGATTGTATCGGGCCCACAAGGGCGACTCGCATACACGGCTCCTCTATCCCTGAGCGCCATCATACCGCCCACACTATCCTACGGCGCTGGGGTGCCGCTGGCAAAGGCTGTGTTGCGACCATGAGGCTCATTCATGGATTTCCTTGGCACATGCGCCCCCAGCAGGTAGCATGAGGATGTGTTCACGGGAATCATTCGACATGTCGGATGCGTTAAAGCTGTCGCTGCCTCACCCGGCGGGCGACGATTAAGCATAGATCTCGGCCCGCTGGTCGAGAGCCTTACCGTCGGTGACAGTGTGGCTGTCAACGGCGCATGCTTGACCGTTGCTGACCTTGCCAATGGAGTCGCACAGTTCGATGTGGTGGCTGAAACGCTGGATAGGACTACACTTGGACAGCTTTCGCCCAGATCGGCAGTTAACCTAGAGCGGGCAATAGCAGCCGACGACCGACTGAATGGGCACATCGTACAGGGCCATGTCGACGGTACAGCCGAAGTCAAAAACATCCACCGCGGCGACCGCTGGGAGGTGACCTTCCAGGCCGACAGGCAACTCGTTGATATGATGATCCCAAAGGGCTCGGTCGCCATCGACGGTGTGTCGTTGACCTTGGCGGACCTGGCCAAGAACACGTTCACTGTGTCGCTGATCCCCACGACGCTCGCTGAGACCACTCTGGCTGATCTGACAGTCGGACGGCGGGTCAATGTTGAAATCGACGTCCTGGGTAAATACGTCCAGCGTTTCCTACGGCAAATGCTCAATGGGCACAATGGCTCGCTGACACTGGACAAACTTAGAGATGCGGGCTTTTGCTAGTGGTCCGCGCAATTTAAACCCAGGCCCGTACGCTTGCGGGCCTTTCCACGACGACGCCCTACCGCAGCGGGCCTCCAGATGAGAACATGCGTGACAACCGTCCGACGATTGGCATAACGATGGGCGATCCGTGCGGAGTCGGCGCGGAGATTATCGTCAAGTCACTGACCAGAGCCGACCTCCACCGCCGTGCGCGGTTTGTCGTGTTCGGCCTAAGTGAGCAGTTGACCTACACCGCCGACTCCTTGGAGCAGACCTGGCCGTTCCGCCGCGACCACCACGAGGACATCCGCCGATACGACGACGACGTTGTCGTGCTGGACTATGATGAGTTCGACCTGCCTGCCACCATGCCGCGCGGGCCCAGCAAGCCCGGCGGTCTGGCGTCGCTTGCCTTCTGTGAAGGGGCGATCGAGGCCGCCAAGATCGGCCTGATCGATGCCATAGTCACCGCGCCAATTTCAAAAACGTCATGGCAACTGGCCGGTCAGAAAAAACTCCCGGGCCATACCGAACTGCTGGCGGATCGGTTCAACTGCAAGCACGTGGCGATGATGTTTGTAGCTCCCAGGCTGAAGGTCGTGCTGGCGACGATACACGAGTCGCTCTTCGATATCCGCAACCGCTTCACGATCGGCTGCGTGTTCAATGCCATCGAACTAGCTGACCAGGCCCTCAGCGGATGGTTTGGCCTGGATAAGCCCTCCCTCGCGGTGTGCGGCATCAACCCGCATGCCGGAGAGGATGGCCAATTCGGCGATGAGGAGCAACGGGTGATATCCCCGGCTGTGCTGATGGCGTCCGAAGCAGGAATAAGAGTCGACGGCCCCTTCCCCGCCGACACCCTCTTCGTCAAGGCGGTCGAAGGAAAATACGATTGCGTGGTGGCTATGTACCACGATCAGGGGTTGATCCCAATAAAGCTTTTGGCCTGGCAGGAGGCGGTGAACCTCACACTGGGCCTGCCTGTCATTCGTACCTCACCGGATCACGGCACCGCCTTCGACATAGCCGGGCGATGCAAAGCCCACCCCGGGAGCATGACCGCCGCCATTAACCTAGCGATAGACCTGGTTGACAGGAAGACCGGCGCCTCCGCCCGTCCCGAAACCAAAGACCAGTAGGCTCCCCCAGAAATTTACCAACTGGGTGGCTTGTGGATAATCCCGCCAAAGCCATCGGAAATCGTGTTGGGGAACTGCGCCCTCTTGATCAATTGATTGGGAAGGATACGCGCCTTATCGGCAGCCGTGCGCAATTCCACGGCGAATCCGCGCGGGCTTGGTGAGTCAGGGTAGATCTCGCGCGCTGGGACATAAACAATAGCCTTGCTTTCCTTTGATATGCTTTTCACCGCCTTGACGGCTGGCACGAGGTCGGTATCGCCCGATACGAGAACGAAACCTTCGCACGCATTCTCATAGGCATCCCGGATCATCGTGACGGCGATCAGCACATCTGTCTGTTTTTCTTCCGGCATCCTGAATATGCGGCTTCCCTTGTGCTCACACGCCGCCACTTGGCACTTCACAGATTTGGGTTTGAACCTGCCCAGCACAACATTGATCTTGGGCAACGTCGCCAAGGCGCGGAGGTATGTCTCCTGATGAGACGCGTGTGGGCCCTCTATCAGCGCTGTAAAGTAATGTATGACGCGGACGTCATCATGCGGACGCAGCAGCGCGAAAAACCGTTGCAGATCTAACCACCTGTAAGGGGTATCTTTGACGGCACCGTAATAGAGATTGAAGCCATCCACGTAGACGTGTATTCGTATCGTCATTCGCCCCAAAAAACAGGCAGCCCTATAGGCTGCCCAGACCGGCATTAAGCCGGGGAGTCGTTCCACTACCAGTATTATAGATCGGCCAGTTAAGGAGTCAAGCTTAATTCGAAACTACTCACCGGGCTTATCGTCCTCCGACTTGGCCTCGAACTTGCTTGTCCATTCGTTGCCCTCAGCCAGCGTGGCCTCGGCCGCCTTCACCGCGTCGCCGTCGTCGGCCTTCAGCACGAGATCAAAAACCGCAGCAGTGTAGCGAGCGATAGTATCAGCCCGGGCAAGCCGGTTGGCCATGATCTTCTCCGCTACCGGGCCAAGCAACCCGGCTTCCAACGTCCGCGGATCGGTGAATATCGAATGGCCAGAGCGGGCAATGTGTACCTGCCACGTGGGGGCGGGCGTGCTTGCGAATGCGGTTTCAGTGTCGATGAGCTTCTGCTCGCGGTTGGCTGCTTCCCACTCACCGAGCATATACATCGTGGGCACCGATATCGTTTCGTAGTCAGCTTCCTGCCACATCCACGTGGCGGGCGACTGCAGAACCGCAACCTTTATCCGCCTATCTGTGGCGGCTGGCATGCAGCCGATACGCGTCAGCACAGTGTAGCCGCCCATAGAGTGGCCTCCCGCGCCGATACTAGCGGGCGATACCATCCCAGCCAGCGGCGCGTCGTCGCCCGATGAACCCTCGCTTTGGGCCAGCACGTTCTCCATTGCCAGCGCCAGCTCCATCGGACGGTAACCGTATCGATCGTGGTCAAAGTCTTCCTGTTGACTCATCAATTCGGCGACGGCTTGGCGGCACTTTGCGGGTAGGTCTTCATCATCCACGTTCCCGGTGATGCGCATTGCGGAAACCGGGTCGTTGTGGTCGGGGGCGGCCACCACATACCCACGTTCAGCCAGGTACTCCAATAAGTATGCGCAGGAAATGGCGCTGCCGGTGAACCCGTGCGACCAGACAATAAGCGGGTACGGGCCCTTCGCCTTGTCGGGCGCTGCGTCTTGGCGCGCCTTGCCAACTACGCCATTGGCGTAGGTTACGGTGCCGGAGTCGGCCTGGTCAGCATCAGGCCGTTGGGCGGGGTACCACACCGCGACGATAAGAGGCCTGTCCGACCCATCGTCCGCTTGGTAGCTCCATCGGAACACCCGAAACCCCACCGAGTGGGATGGTTCGCTCTTGATCTGGGCTGGCCGATCGGGCTGAGGACCGTCTTGCGCTAGGCTTGTAGGCGGCCCCGACAGCATCATCACGAGCAATGCTATCCAGAATCGCGATAAGTGTTTCATAGTCCATTTCCTGCTTCTCCGAGACATGACGGATCCCTTGTCCAGCTAAACGTGCCACGTCCGGGAATATTGCATTCCCGCCGATTGCTGGGATACGTTGTGTTTGCAGACGTGAAATTGTACCATGGTCGGTGAATGGTCAACGAATCACACAACCATCATCCCAACATCTGGGCGCCCTGGCGAACCGATTATATCAACTCCCTCTCATCTCCGGAAGAGGATAAGGGCTGCTTTGTCTGTCGCGCCCGCGACGGCGAAAAGCCGGCAGCCGAGTTGGTGCTCTGGCGAGGCTCCCGCTCCCTGGCGATGCTCAACCGCTACCCATACACCGGCGGACACATCCTTGTGTGCCCCAACGAACATGCAGCCGAGTTCAGCGACCTGTCTGCCGAGACGATGACGGAGATGATGCTGCTGGTGTGCGACACACAGGCCGTGCTGCGCCAAGCCGTCAAAGCGCAAGGATTCAACATTGGCTGTAACGTCGGCCAGTGCGCCGGGGCGGGTCTGCCGGGGCATCTGCATATGCACGTCGTGCCCCGCTGGCCCGGTGATACGAACTTCATGGACGTCGTCGGAGGCGTCCGCATGGTGCCCATTTCGCTGGCTGAGTTGCACAAGTCAATCGTCCAGGCAGCGAAAAAACTGAAACTGCCCAAACTGTCCCCGGAGGGCTGAAAGGTGACAGCCAAGCCAGCCCCTCGGGAAGCGTTCGAAGCCCGCCAACTCGAATACCTCAGTCCCTGGGCTGTCGCTGAGAGCGACGCCGGTCCGCGCAGTCTCCCGGAACAGCCGCACCCCTACCGCACGTGCTTTCAGCGCGACCGCGACCGTATAGTGCACTGCTCCGCATTCCGCCGATTAGACTTCAAGACGCAGGTCTTCGTGCCCCACGAGTGCGATCACTTCCGCACCCGTCTGACGCACACGCTGGAGGTCTCGCAGATCGGCCGGGCCATCGGCCGGGCGCTGCGGCTCAACGAAGACCTCATCGAGGCAGTGGCTCTGGCCCACGACTTGGGGCATCCGCCCTTCGGCCATTGCGGGGAGGATGTGCTGGACGAACTGATGGCCGACGCGGATGGGTTCGAGCACAACCGCCAGTCCCTGCGTGTTGTGGATTACCTCGAGCACCCGTACCCTTCCTTTCGCGGGCTTAACCTGACCCGGACTGTCCGCGAGTGCCTGGCCAAGCACCAGACCCGATATGACACGCCGGTGTGTGATGAGTTCGATACCTTCTTCAATGGGCCGCTGGAAGGCCAGGTCGTAGACCTCGCCGACGAGATCGCCTACACGTCAGCCGACCTGGAAGACGCCCTCGCCGCCAAATGGATCACCGTTGACGATCTGGCGCCGCTGGCAATCTGGCGCCGAGCCTGGGCGACGGCCGAAGCCGACGCGCCGCAGGCCCGGGCGATTCACAAACGCATTCGTGCCTGCAAGGCAGTGCTGGCCATAATGGCGGACGACGTTGTCGAGCGAACACCGGCAAGGCTGGCCGATGTGAATGTCGCCAGCTCCGACGACGTCCGCAACGCGGCCGAAAAGCTGCTGGTGTTCTCGCCGGAAATCGCCCAGAGCGTGCGCGAGCTTCAGGAGTTCCTGGTGAAGCAAGTGTACCTCCACCCTCGTAGCCTCACTCGGCGCCACGAAACGCAGGCCGTCCTTACTGACCTGTTTGGCCATTACCTCACTCACCCGGACGCCCTGCCGCAACGTTACCGAATGCGAATCGACAGTGACGGGGCAAAGCGAGTTATCTGCGACTACATATCGGGCATGACTGACCGGTTCTGCATGCAACAACATCAGGCCATTCTCGAATAAACAAACCGCCCGCCCCGCTTGGCGGGACGAGCGGCAGGTCTGATGCCAGTCACCTCTACGGGCTCGTCAGGCCTCCTTGCCTTCTTCGCCCTGGTCTTCCACCGGCTCGGGGACGACGTCGCCTTGCTGCGGCTCGGCGGGGGCAGGTTCAAACTGCTCCTCATGAGCCTCAGCCACGTAGACGTCGTCAAAATCGGTAGCGTCAACCTGCCGGCGGAGGAGGTAATAAATAATCGTTGTGGCCGAGCAGTAGTAACTGATCAGAAATGCAACCACCACACCGACAACCAAGTACACCCACAGGCAGAGCAACCAGGCGGCCGGTGCCTCATACCAAGGCAGCAGGCCCGGAGTTATGCCGCCGTGTAAGTTGCCGAAGGTCGGCGCCGCCCACATAACGTCGATCTTGTCGGATGCGCCTTCCAGGCCTTCACCGCCCGTGAAAACTCCCATCTTCACCGCAACGTGTGTAACCTTCAGCGATATAAACGCGAATAGGCGGACGAACAAGTAGCAGAGGCTTCCGTAAACCACAGCCGCCAACGAATACAAACCCGCGCGCCATGGGCGCTTGAAAATGTAGGAGTAGCTTCGGCTTATAGCGTCGAAACTGTCCGAACCTTCCACCGCGATGGTCGGGTACATAAGCGCGCCGCCGCCTACCAGACCAAACAGCAGGAAGGTAATTAGCAATCCGCCGAGAATCGCTAGGAGGAACCCCAGCCCGAGAATAATCGGGCCCACAACGGGTATATTGGCAAGCAGGCTGCCCAGGAATATGAGTGCGCCAATAAACACGATTATGAATAATGGGATAAGAGGAGCTGCAAAAAAGCTGAAGAACTTGCCCGCCGAAAACCGCAAAGCCTGGCCCATGGATATCTTCTCGTCACGAGCAGCGTGAAGGGCCGAAATCCGGCAAATGGCGCCCGCAAACAGCGCCCAAACTGCCAGGGAGAACACTAGGAATATGATTGCGAACAGCAGGTGATTGCAGATCAGCCACAGCACCCCGTGCAGCGCCAGAAGACCGAAAAACAGGAAGCCCTTATCAACGTTGCTCGCTGTGGAGGTGCCATATTCGCTCAGGCCGGTGAAAATTCTTCCGTATCTCACGGCGTTCAGCGCACTGTGCACGCAGTTGGCTTCGAAGCTCAACAAGCTGGCGAAAACAGGCCGACCACGTATGCCCTCGACCTCCTCATTGAACTCCAGCCGCATGGCTGTGAGCTTCTGGCGGGCCTTGGTTAGCTCCTCCTCGAGCTCCTTCCTGGCATTGCGCTTCTCTTCGCCCGGGAGAATATCAATGGTGCCTGCAACGTCCTTCTTGGCGTCCTCCAGCAACTTCTCGGCGCGGTCCAGCGAATCCTCGAACGCCTCCTGAGCATCCTTCAAAAGCCTCGGCCAGGGGATGTTCTCGGCCGCCTCCGGCTGCTTGACCTCCAGGCCTTGGTTGGCTTCATTGAGTAACTTGCCAAAGGAAATGCCCAGCTTGCCTGCGAAGGCACTGCGGAACCGCGTAAGTTGTTGCTTCTCCCGCTCCCATCTTCCCCACAAAATCTCAGCCTTCTTCGCACGCGACTCTTTCCACGACTTTACTTGGTCGTTGAAGTCCGCCGAAGGCATCTGCGTAAAGGCGGTTATTTCGTCGGCCACGCCCGAGTGTGCCGGCATTACGTATGCCTTGCCCACGGACCATGCCCTGTCCATCAGCCAACCGCCCAAGAAAATAACGACGATGGCCGCCAGTGCCATAGCCAGCTTGCTGGGGTGTATCGCCAGCCCGAAACTCTTGAAGACCTGTGTGAAACTGAAAACCTCGTTCCAGCGAATGTGCCTGATTTCGTGCTGCTCATCGGCCATGATCGTATCCTTTCCTTCTTAAGTGAGCCGGACCCAAAACAGTCCGTTCTTCAACGGACAATTATGAGAACCAGGTTCCCGCCATTGTCGGGACGTCTGCATGGAAGGATTATATGGGCGGAATTGGGCCTTGCAAAAGAAAAACACCTGTCCAGGGCCAAGATAGAAACCAAACACTCGCCCGGTACGACCGGATCAATCGCCGACCGAATTGCCTGAAGATGATGACTTGCCTCTTGGTTTGTCGGCGGACTTATCGGCCGATTTGTCCGAAGATGTCTCAGTTGCGGGTTCTTCTTTGGCGGCCTCCTTCTTGTAGGAGTCGCTGCGGTAGTCTGTCTGGTAGAAGCCCTGGCCCTTAAAAATAACTCCTGCACCTGTTCCGATGAGACGTTTGACCTTCGTCGTGCCGCATGCAGGGCACTTGCGCACAGCAGGCGCTGTGATGGCCTGGAACTTCTCAAACGTGTGTCCGCAGGCGTGGCACTGGTAATCGTAAGTCGGCATCTATTGATTCCCTCCATTCTCCGCCTGGTCACCACCGGCGTCGTCGGCAGGGGCGACGGCGACAATCACGCCGCTGGGCCTAAGCGTCCTGCCCTTAAAACTATAGCCTCGCTGCACTTCCCTTATGACCGTCTGAGGCTCGTATTCGTCGCTGGGCTGCTGCATGATGGCCAAGTGCTTGTCCGGGTCGAAGGGCTTGTCCTCCGCCTGGATAACAGTACAGCCAAACCGCTCCAGCACCTCCAGCGCCTTATCGTGCACCAGTTGCATGCCCTTGAATAAAGCATCGTCCTCGCCGTGGTTCTCCCGGGCGGCTTCAAGAGCACGCTCCATGTCGTCCAACATGGGCAGAAGCGCTTTGATCAATTCGCCATGGGCGAGACTCAGGGCGTCTTCCCGCTCGCGCTGTACGCGCTTCTGATAGTTCATGTAGTCGGCCGAAACACGCTGCAGCCTTGCCAGCAGGTCATCACGCTCAGCCTGAATGTCCTGGGGCTGTTCGACCGACTGTTCGACACCACCGGCGGGTGTCTCCACCTGTTCAGCGTCCAAATCGACCGGCACGCGCTCATCTTGCGGCCCCTTGTCTGCGTCGGAAGCTCGTTTCTTCTTAGTCATTTACCTAGTCAGTCCTTACCGGAAAGGCATTCCTTAATCTTCTCCAAAAACGATTTCCGCTCCGGCGTCACGTTGGTCTGTTCGGTGGCAGCGAACTTCTTCAGCAGTTCGCGCTGTTCCTTGGTGAGTTTCTTAGGCACATCGACATACATCACAATGTGCTGCGAACCGCTCCTGCCGGTTTGCATTGAAGGCAAACCCCGGCCCTTGAGGCTCACCACATCGCCGTTCTGCGAGCCAGCGGGGATCTCCACTTCTTCGGCCCCGGCCAGCGTGGGCACCTCGATCATCCCACCCAGAGCTGCCTGGGAGAATGTGATCGGCACGCTGCAGATCAGGTCGTCACCGCGGCGGGTCAGCAGCGGGTGCTCCTTGACCCGAACGTATACGTGCAGGTTGCCGCGGCTCGTGCCGGATTCGTTGGGCTCGCCCTCGCCGCGCACGCGAATCACCTGCCCGTCCCGAACGCCGGGGGGAATGCGGACAGTCAGCGTGCGGTGCTTTTTCGCCCGGCCGGTACCGTTGCATTTCTTGCACGGGTCCGTAATCAGCTTGCCCTTGCCGCGACATCTCAAGCATGGCTGAATGCGAACACTCACGCCGAAAAAGCTCTGCACACGCTGCTGGACCTGCCCGTAGCCGCCGCACTCTTCGCAACGGCTCGTCGTCGTGCCGGGCTCTGACCCGTTGCCGCCGCAGGTCTCGCAGAGGTCCATTCGCTCAAACTCCAGCGTCGGTTCAGCCCCGGAAGCCACCTGCCGCAAGTCCAGTTCGACCTCGGTCTCCAGATCATAGCCGTGCCCTTCCCCGTGAACGCCGGATGTGAAACCACCCATGCCCGAAAAAATGTCCTGGAACATCGAAAAGATGTCACCAAAACCCATTGTCGAAAAATCGTGCACGCCCGAGCCGCGAAGTCCCTGATGGCCAAACCGATCATACCGCTGCCGCTTGACCGGGTCGGAAAGCACCTCGTAAGCCTCGGAAACCTCCTTGAACTTCGCCTCCCCCTCGGACTTGTCACCCTTGTAGTTGTCAGGGTGGTACTTCAGTGCCAGCTTGCGGTAGCTGCGCTTGATTTCCTCGCCGCCCGCGGAACGGCTGACGCCAAGCACCTCGTAATAGTCTCGCTTATCAGGCACGACTTACTGCGCTCTCACTCGGGAATTATTGCGCCCTTATCCATCTTGAGCGGGCACACCATAGCCTTGTTCCGTGCTCCGCCCGCCCGCGATTGACCCGGCGCCAACATCACGGGGACGCATCAGCCGCTGCCGAGGCGTCCCCGTGGTAAGTAGTCTACCGGGCGTCGGCTCTACAGCACTGCCCCGGCAATGGGCTCGGCCTCTTCCTTCTCGTCGAACTCGGTTACCATCAGGTCAGTCGTTAGCAGAAGGCCCGCCACAGAGGCTGCGTTCTGCAGGGCAGTGCGAGAAACCTTGGCCGGGTCGATAATCCCAGCCTTAACCATATCCACGTATTCGCCCTTGGCGGCGTCGTAGCCGATGTTGTCGCCCTTTTCCAGGATCTCTGCCACAACAACGTCGCCTTCCTGACCCTTGTTCTCGACGATCTGCCGGGTCGGCGCGCGAAGCGCCCGAGCGACAATGTCGACGCCGATCTTCTGGTCACCGCGGGCCTTGCTGCGGACGGCTTCGACCGCTGCGATAGCGTGAAGCATAATCACGCCGCCGCCCGGCACCACGCCCTCTTCACTGGCTGCGCGGGTGGCGTGCACGGCGTCGTCGATCAGGTCCTTGCGTTCCTTCATCTCGGTTTCCGTGGCAGCACCGGCCTTGATGACCGCGACTCCGCCGGTGAGCTTGGCAAGGCGTTCGGTGAGCTTCTCGCGATCGTAGTCGCTGGTGGTCTTGTCGATCTGCTTGCGGATCGTCTCGATTCGAGCCTTGATGTCCGCCTTCTTGCCGGCGCCCTCGATGATGGTGGTGTTTTCCTTGTTGACCAGCAATCGCTTGGCCCGGCCCAGTTGGTTCAATTCGACGCTCTCCAGCTTGATGCCCAGGTCCTCGCTGATAACTTCACCACCGGTGAGAACGGCGATATCCCCGAGGATGGCTTTGCGACGGTCCCCGAAGGCCGGAGCCTTGGCTGCACAGACCTTCAGAACGCCGCGCAGCTTGTTGATCACCAGGGCAGCCAAGGCTTCGCCCTCGATGTCCTCGGCGATGATCATCAGCGGCGCGCCGCTCGTGGCTGCCTTTTCCAAAATCGGCACCAGGTCGCGAACGTTGGAAATCTTCTTCTCGTGGATCAAAATATAAGGGTCTTCAAGCTCTGCATCGAGCGTGCTGGCATTGGTCATGAAATAGGGCGAAATGTAACCCTTGTCGAACTGCATGCCCTCGACCACTTCCAACTCATTGGCGATGCCCTTGCCTTCCTCCACGGTTATCACGCCGTCGGTGCCGACCTTCTCAAAAGCTTCGGCTATCAGGTCGCCGATGCCACTGTCCCAGTTGGCCGATACCTTTGCGACGTTGCGGAGGTCCGCCGTCGTCTTACAGGGCTTGGCTTGAGCGGCGATCTCAGCCACGGCCGCCTCCACCGCCAGATCGATGCCTCGCTTGATCGCCATTGGGTTGGCGCCGGCTGTAACGTTCTTGATACCTTCAGCCAGCATCGCCTCAGCCAGAACGACCGCCGTTGTCGTGCCGTCGCCGGCTACGTCGGATGTCTTCGAGGCGACCTGGTTGGCCATCTTGGCGCCCATGTTCTCGAAGGGATTGGCAAGATTGACGTCCTTGGAAACCGTCACCCCGTCCTTGGTGACCTTCGGCGACCCGAAGGACTTCTGCAGCAGCACATTTCGCCCCGTCGGGCCCAGCGTGATTTTCACAGCCGCGGCCAGCTTAGAAACACCAGCCAACATCGCCGCACGTGCGTCCGCATCGTATAACATCTGTTTGGCAGCCATCTGTCTGCTCCTATCGATCAGGGCCTGGCCCTGTCCTGTGTGTAGGGATTACTTCTTGGTGACCACCGCCAGAACGTCGGATTCCCGGCAAATCATGTACTCGTCGCCGTCAATCTTCACTTCGGTCCCGGCGTACTTGCCGTAGTAAACCATGTCGCCTTTCTTAAGGGCCATCTCGCCGCGCCGACCGCTGTCCAGCAGCTTGCCCGGGCCCACAGCTACGACTTCGCCCTTCTGGGGCTTTTCCTTGGCGGTGTCCGGCAGGACGATGCCACCGGCGGTCTTTTCCTCAGCTTCACACTGCTTGATCAATACTCTGTCATCGAGAGGCTTAACGACCATGATTGTGCTCCTTCTAATATCACTATTTCCTTATTCGGTTGACCGTGTTGTGCAATCATTGTTTCTTCAAAAGCTCGAACTGATGGTCTACATCATTCCACCCATACCACCCATGCCGCCCATGCCTCCACCCATTCCACCCATGCCGCCGGGGCCGCCTGCGGGCATCGGCTCTTCTTCCTTGGGCAGTTCGCTGATGCAGCAGTCGCACGTCAACAGCAGTGTGGCTACCGAAACGGCATTCTGCAGGGCTGTGCGGGTCACCTTCGTCGGGTCGATCACGCCGGAAACCAACAGATCCTCAAACTCCATGGTGTTGACGTTGAAGCCGAACCCCCCTTCGCCGTCTGCCACCTTCTTGAGAACCAGCGAAGGCTGCTCGCCGGCGTTGAGGACGATCTGGCGGAGCGGCTCGGTAATCGCGCGCGCCACTATCGCCGCGCCGGTGGCCTCGTCGCCCTTGAGCTTAAGTGCTTCCACCGCCCCAAGCGAACGGATAAATGCTACACCGCCTCCGGGAAGAATGCCTTCCTCGATGGCTGCTCTGGTCGCGTGCAGCGCGTCTTCCACCCGGGCCTTTTTCTCCTTCATCTCGCTCTCGGTGGCTGCACCCACATTTATCTGTGCTACACCGCCAGCCAGCTTGGCCAGACGCTCCTGGAGCTTCTCCCGATCATAGTCGCTCGTCGTTGTCTCGATCTCGTTGCGAATCTGCTTAATGCGTGCCTGGATCGCATCTGACTTGCCCACGCCTTCAATGATCGTCGTGTTATCGTTGTCGATACGGATCTTCTTGGCAGTGCCAAGGTCCGCCAACTCGATCGAATCCAGCTCGATGCCGAGATCCTTTGAGAAGACCTTGCCGGCTGTCAGAATGCCGATATCAGCAAGCATGGCCTTGCGACGGTCGCCGTACCCGGGCGCCTTGACAGCGGCAACGCTCAAGATGCCGCGCAGCTTGTTAACCACAAGCGTCGCCAAGGCTTCTCCTTCGACGTCTTCGGCGATGATCAGCAAAGGCCGCTTGGCCTTGGAGACCTTCTCCAACAGCGGCACGAGCTTGTTGACGCTGGAAATCTTCTCCTCCAGTATCAACACAAGCGGCTTATCCATAACCACTTCCATCGAATTTGGGTCCGTGACGAAGTGCGGCGAGAGATACCCGCGGTCGAACTGCATGCCTTCCACGACATCGACCGTGGTATCCAGGCTCTTGCCTTCCTCGACCGTGATCACGCCGTCCCGCCCGACCTTCGCCATCGCCTCGGCCAGCATCTTGCCGATAGCTTCGTCGTTATTAGCGCTGATGACGGCTATGTTGCGGATGTCCGCGTCGTCCTTGACCGGCTTGGACAACTTAAGCAGGTGATCCGTAACTGCTGCTACGGCCTTACGTATGCCGCGCGCCAACGCCATCGCATCAGCACCGGCGGCCAAATTGCGAAAACCTTCTTTGAAGATCGCCTCGGCCAGGACCGTCGCCGTGGTTGTCCCGTCGCCTGCGACGTCGGAGGTCTTAGAGGCGGCTTCCTTGACCAACTGGGCGCCCATGTTCTCATTCTTGTCAGTCAACTCGATTTCTTCGGCGACAGTCACACCGTCCTTGGTGATGGTTGGAGCGCCCCAGCCCTTGTCCAGGATTGCACTTCGGCCACCCGGGCCGAGGGTGCTCTTGACAGCCCGGGCGAGCTTGCTCACACCGGCCAGCAGGGCCTGGCGAGCGTCGGATTCCATTGTGAGGTTCTTCACGGCCATCGAATGTTTCTCCTTTGGACGGTTCCAATGAATATTAGTAGTTATCTAGTAGTGACTTATCTTATAGCGGCCGATGCGGCGACACCTCCGCAACGGTGCACGCATGGCGCAGCCACTGCAGTGTACCAAGAGCAACGGATGTGCCGGAAAGCATAACGGCTTTCCAAAGAAGGACTAATGGAAGAGATGTATTTAGATCGCCTGCTGGTTAACTGCCACTTTTGCACCCGCCGGCGACAGGGCCGTCGATTTTGACATAAAGTTGAGGTGTCAACTCCCTCTTGAACGAAGCCCCAGTGTGCCGAACAGGACAGCACAACCCGGCCCGGCACGATGCCTGCCGCTGGCTGCCCTGAGGCGAACCGTTGCCACTGGCTGTCGGCTATTACTGCGTTTGCGGGTCCAAGACGCCCCAGGTAGTGAGATTTTTCTTGATATTCTCGATATGCCACAGCCGCTCTTTTCGCGGGGCGTCTGCCCGGTAGACGAAGCGGACGTGGCAGGTGTTGTGGATGGCGGTGATCGCCCAGGTGCGGACCTTCAGGTCCTCATCATCGAGGGCCCTGATCAGCTCAGGCAGGGCCTCGTGACGCTTGAGTCGGGAAAGGCCCTGTGCGGCCGCGGCGCGTATCTGAGGGGATGGGTCAGTATCCAGCACGTCGGTGAGGAGGTTGGGGTCGGTGTCGGGGAGTTTGCCGAGTTCCAGGAGGGCCTCGCGGCGTTTCTCATCGTTATCCGAGGCCAGCATTTCGGTAAACTTCTGGCCTTCAACGGCCTGTTGGGCGGCCTGACGTTCCGGGCAGGTGGGTTGGATGGCTCTGGCCATGGTGGTGGGTTTGCCCGGGCCCAAAGGATAATCCGCAGGCCGATCCGGCGAGGCGGGGGGAGTGGTGTCGTCGTGTTCCAGGGGGACGACTTCGGTCTGCACAATGGGTTGCTCGTTGCGCTGGTTATTCTCATTCCACCAGTATGCAAAGGCCACGAACGAGCCAGCCACCAGGAGAACGCCTATTATCACTGCGACTCTCATACGCTCGTTCACCTTTCGAAAATATTCTCAGCGCCTGTATCTATCTTGTTGAACTCATCCTCCAGCTCGTCTTTGGTCATGCGAAAAACCGAACCATCGACCCGGTTGCAGTTGACGTAGCCGAGGTGGCGGTCGAGGACTTCACCGTTTTCCCTGTCGCCGTCGAACGGGTCGTCCATGTGGTAATTTGACAGGCTCATGACCTCGTCGGAGTATTCGAGCATCCAGAGCCGCTCGAGAGTGAAATTCCTAACGGGTACGCGGGTGCTCATTCCGTAGTGGCAGTCGCCGCTGTAGACGGTGACGGGAGGTCGGGCGATCGGTTGGTTGATGCCGGTGAGTTCAACCACGACGCCGTTTTGCCAGGTATCCTCGTCCGGCTCGCCCTTTATGACCCAGTGGTTGCTGCCGCTGTTCCAGTAAGGATGGTGGCCCAGCGGTGTCACATCGACGGTCTGTTCGTGAATAGTGATGCGGAAGGCTGCGCATGTTGCGATCGTAACAAAGGCCTCGTTGTCCTCACACGGGCCGCCGTTCAGGTCTTCGACCCACTGCCATCCCTCGTAGCTGCCGCCGTACTGCACGCCGTGGTAAAGGGCGCCCACCTGCCAGTCATCTACGGGTATACCGTTTAGCAGGTCGTAGAGGTTGGAGTAATGGATGTCGGGGTTATCAGAATACTCGTGGCCGTCTTGGCGGACCCAGAGCTTTCGCAGGGTCCAGGTAGCATCGCGTTTTGAGGTTTCGCTGGGGCAGAGGGCGAGTTTGGGTTGGCCCCGATCCATAAGGTAGTCAAACCACCGGTTTGCTGTGGGTATTGTGTGGAACGTGCCGCCCGGCAGGCCCAGCCCGGGGTTCTCTTCGGTGTGGAGGAAGCTGGAGATATGATGTAGATTTGACTGACACGTGGCGGATCGGGTCAGTTCTATGGCCCGGCCAAACATCGGGGCGACGATAGTCAGCAGTGCCGCCAGGACAGCGAGCACGACGAGCAGTTCGACCAGCGTGAACGCTGCGGCGGCTTTTCTGCGGCAGGATGGTCTCTCATGCTTCATGGTCTTGTCATCCCAGAGACTTGCCGTTCACACTCAGTTCAAGCCTGGCGCCAAGCCCCGGCATGGCCTCACTTCCGCTGCTGAAGTGGAGACACAGACAGTCAACGCAAATGAGGCCTATTCTGTTGGCTATACTAATATTATCGCCTATAGCGGCAGGGATGTCAACCTTTGCTGCATGCCAAAACAGGCAAGTTTTTCCAAGGAGGAGGAGATCCCCGGCGAGGTGGATAGAACGGGCCGCCTACATTCGAGTCGCTCGTCTTGTTTGCGCGCGGCAGCCGGTCGGATGCTTGCGGCCTACTGCTCTGTTTCGTTGGAGTCCTGGGTGCAGTCGTTGTTTTCCTGGTGGGGCGCGGCGGCGGTATTTAGGATTGACAGCTCCGAGCGGATATTGCAGAGCTCGCGGATAATCGCTTCCAGAGCCAGCCACAGCAGCGAGATAAGGAGCAGGCCGATGCCGGCAGCGACGAAATACCACTGTGTCATTATGAAGCACAGCAGCAACAGCAAGACGCCGAGGAGGGCTGTCAGATAAGCGGCGCCTATGAGCATGGAGAGCAGGCCGAGCCTGAGCAGCGCCGCCGGGCCTGCGGTTTGGCCAGGTCCCGGTACTGTGATGGGCAGGCCGCACTTGGGGCACTCGGTGGTACTGCCGGCCAGTGAGTCGTGCGATTGCATCGGCTCGTGGCACTTGGGACACTTGTAGTGGATCATGATTTCATCCCTTCAGTAAGGGGGGTATACGCAGGTTAACTGGGCGCCGATTACACGCTGAATCTACTCCCCGGCATGAAGTTGTGCAAGAACAACGCGGAAAGCAGAAGCGTCCGATTGTCATCCAGGTGTGACAAGCCCTGGCTGAAAACAGGTTGCAGGACGGGCTACATCCTCCCCACCTGCGTTACGGGACCAAACCGAAGTTGCCCGACCCGCACGGCTGACATTATCGCAGCGACGAGTTGGGGAAGTTCGTGGATTGGCAACCGGTCGGCAGGGCGGCTTTGAGCAGTACCGCAGTAAACCGCAGGTGAGCGGAGAAATGCTCGCCGTGACAGAGCTGGTGTCGCCCATTCATTTTTGTTTGTCGGTTGCCAGTTGGCGCAGGGCGAATATGGGACTAACATTGCTGATAATTGGAGCCTCGGAGAGGCTAGGTCCCGGAGTCGCAGGGAGGTAGAGGTATTGCTTATGGATTTGCTCCTGATCGGCGGGGCAGGCTATGTTGGCAGCGCGACCCTCAGGGCGCTGCAGGCGCAAGGGCACAATTGCACCGTCCTGGACGACCTGTCCACGGGGCACCGTGCAGCGGCTGACGGTGCTAAGTTCATTCAAGGCAGCTTCTTTGATCAGGATTTGATGGGCAGCGAGCTTAAGCGCGGCCAATACGACGCCGTGCTGCACTTCGCAGCATTGGCCTTGGTCGGGGAGTCGGTACGCAGCCCGGAGCTCTACTGGCGGGCGAACGTTGCGGCAAGCACAGAACTGCTCGAAGCCATGCGCAGGCATGGCCCGAAACGGATCGTTTTCTCCTCCTCGGCAGCCGTCTATGGTCGTTCTCGCAGTGAAATCATTACCGAAGATCACCCGATGGAGCCTGTCAACCCGTATGGTCGGACGAAACTGGCTTTCGAATGGGCGATTGAGGATTACTGTCATGCTCACGGCTTTACCGGGGCAAGTTTGCGGTACTTCAACGCTGCGGGCGCGGACCCAGACGGCAATTGGGGAGAAGATCATCTCCCCGAAACGCACCTGATTCCGAACGTTCTTAACAGGGCGGCGCACCCCGGTGAGGCGGTTGCGATCTTCGGGGCGGATTACGATACGCCGGATGGCACCTGCGTGCGAGATTACGTCCACGTCCTGGACCTTGCAGAGGCGCATGCGCTCGTGCTTCAGCGGCACCAAGAGGGCGAGTACTTCGCCTGTAACCTAGGGACATCTGCGGGCGTAAGTGTGCGGGAAGTGATTGAAACTGCAGCCCGGGTGACGGGGCGGCAGATCCCGTGGCGCGTGGCGTCACGTCGCCCCGGCGATCCTGCCAGACTAGTCGCCTCGTGCGAGAAGGCGAGAAAGACTCTAGGATGGGCGCCTCGATATTCCGACCTCCAGACCGTTCTGGAACATGCGTGGGCGTGGCATATGAAGAACCCTCAAGGATACGCTGACCGCCCGGGGTGTTATGGAGCACCATGACACTCCACCTGCACGACAACCACGGGGTGGCGTCCGCTGCGATGCGGAAGATGGTCAGACCGGAAATTCGGGGCAAGTTCTTGTTTGTCGGGGGCGAGAAGCTCTATGTCAAGGGCGTCACCTACGGCGTTTTCAATCCGGCTGATACAGACTGCGAGTACCATGAGCCGGGAATCGTCGATCGCGATTTTACCCAAATGGAAGCATGCGGCATAAACGCCGTTCGCACCTACACTGTTCCCCCGCGATGGCTTCTAGATTCGGCACAGCGGCACGGTTTGCGCGTCATGGTCGGCATCCCCTGGGAGCAGCATGTCACATTCCTTGATGACAGCAACATTGTCCGGCGAATTGAGCGGAATTTCAGACAAGGGGTTCGCCAGTGCGCCGGTCATCCCGCGGTTCTTGGCTACGCGATCGGGAACGAGATACCGGCCCCGATCGTTAGATGGCACGGTCGAAAACGCATCGAAAGGTTCCTCCGACGGCTATACGCACTGGCGAAGAAAGAGGACAGCGACGCCCTTGTGACTTATGTCAACTACCCCAGCACTGAGTATTTACAACTACCTTTCCTGGACTTCTCCTGCTTCAATGTCTACCTGGAATCACAAGTCCAGTTTTCCTCCTATCTGGCCAGGCTACAAAACATTACCGGCGATATTCCCTTACTGATGGCGGAGATCGGGCTTGACAGTCTGCGCAACGGCGAACAGCGTCAGGCTGAGGTGCTTGACTGGCAGGTCCGAACCACGTTTTCCTCAGGCTGCGCCGGGGCATTCGTGTTCGCTTGGACGGACGAGTGGTTTCGCGGTGGTGAGGAGATCGAAGACTGGGCCTTCGGATTGACAGACCGGAAGCGCCGGCCCAAGCCCGCGCTGGAGTCTGTCTCACAGGCGTACGGCGAAGTCCCTTTTCGTGTCGATGGCGACTGGCCGCGCATCTCCGTGGTTGTCTGCACCTACAACGGCCGGCGAACAATTCGCAATTGCCTCGAAGGCCTTATGGCCATGGCGTATCCGAACTATGAGGTTGTCGTTGTCAATGACGGTTCCACGGACGACACGCCGGCGATCGTTGGAGAGTTTCCGGTCCGACGGATCGACATAGACAACGGCGGCCTGAGCAATGCCCGAAATGTCGGAATGCGCGAAGCCACGGGGGAGATCGTTGCGTACATTGATGATGACGTGCGACCCGACCCCCACTGGCTGTACTACGTGGCTCACGCTTTCATGACCACGGAACATGTAGGAATCGGCGGGCCGAATATCCCACCGCCGGAGGACGGTTTCGTTGCTCAGTGCGTGGCGAAAGCACCAGGGGGCCCGAACCACGTGCTCTGGTCTGATGGTGATGCCGAGCACATTCCAGGCTGCAACATGGCTTTTCGCAGGGAGGCTCTAGCGGAGATCAACGGGTTTGATACGCGCTTCCGGATTGCCGGCGATGACGTGGACCTTTGCTGGCGTCTGCAGGCAAACGGAGGCTCGCTGGGTTTTCACGCCGGCGCCGCCGTCCTGCACCATCGTCGCAATGACGTTGGAGGTTACCTTAGGCAGCAGCGCAACTACGGCAAGGCAGAGGCAATGCTGGAGGCAAAGTGGCCGCATAAGCACAACCGGTTTGGTCACGTCAGTTGGCAGGGCCGGATCTATGGGGCCGGCCTGACGCTGCCCCTGTTTCTGAGGCGATGCCGGATATATCACGGTGTCTGGGGCACCGGCCCCTTTCAAAGCCTCTATGGGCGCTTGCCGGGGGTACTTCATTCCCTGCCGTTGATGCCCGAATGGTACTTGTTCGCAGCGGCGCTAACTGGAGTGACGCTGTGCGGGATTTTCTGGCGACCGTTATTCTTGTGTTGGCCGCTGGCGGCCCTTGCCGCCGGTGCCCCGGTCTTGCAGGCTGCACTGAGTTGGGGCGCGTCGCGTGGTCCCAGGCCCAAGACCTGGGCGAGTCGCTGCGGGCAGCGGATGCTGGTTACGTTTTTACATCTGGCTCAACCGGTGGAACGTTTGGCCGGCAGGTTTTCCCTGGGGCTAACGCCGTGGCGACGGCGCGGCGTGGGCGGCTTCAGTGTGCCTCGTTCCCGTGTCTGCACGATCTGGAGCGAACGGTGGGTCCCGCCGGAGCGAAGGATCGAATCGCTGGAGAGTGAGCTTCAGCGGCTGGGATGTGTGGTTGTGAGAGGCGGCGCCACCGACCGCTGGGATCTGGAAGTGCAGGGGGGGATATTCGGGACTGTGCGAACGGTGACGGCAGTCGAAGAGCACGGAGGAGGAAAACAGCTCGTTCGGTTTCGCTCATGGCCTAAGGTCGGTCCGGCCACAATAGGCTTTTTCTTGATCTTAGTTGGCGGCGCTTTGGCGGCAGGGCTATCCGGTCGCTGGTTTACATGCAGCGTTCTATCGCTGATATCGGGGGTGCTGGCAGCGTGGACCTTCGCGGACTGTGCTTCAGCTACGGCGCTGTACCTTCGGGCAGTGAGGTCGCAGGGCGGCGGGTCGCCGGCAGGAGATGTTTGCCCCACGTGCTCTTACGACAGGTCCGGCGCTGATTCCTGAGACCGTGTTTGCTCATGAGTTGCCGACAACATCGATATGAAAAACGGGCCGTGGCAGCGGCAGGTTTGTCCAGGCCCGGGAAAGTTTCGTCGCGGGATGGCAAGGTACAAGCGACTATCGCGATACATCTTCCGCCAGCGCGCCATACTGGCACTGATTCTGGCGTTGACTGTCGCTTCGACCGCGGCCGTGGCGCTACAGCCCTGGCCTATTAAGGTCCTTGTTGACTATGCCCTCGGCGGGGCCCACGTGCCGGCGTCGGTGCAGGCGGCGATGGAGACAGTCTTACTGCAGCCGACCCCTACGATGCTCGTGATTGTTTCCGCTGTCGCCAGCCTGGTCATTTTCGCGTTGGGCAGCGCCCTAAGTGCGGGCCTAAGTTGGGCGTGGACGGCTGCCGGGCAACGCATGGTCTACGACCTCACGGGGGACTTGTTTCGACATCTGCAACAAATGTCGCTCCTTGACCATAGGCGGCGCAGGGTCGGCGACTCCCTCAGCCGTCTGACAGGCGATACATACTGTGTCTACACGGTAACCGAGGGCCTGTTGTTTTCGCCGTTGAGGCACGCCTTGGCCCTGGCGACCGTCGGCACAGTGGCATGGAAGCTGGATCCTGGGCTTGCGGCGCTGTCCTTTATACTCTCCCCCGCACTTGGGGCGTCGGCCTTGTACTTCGGCCCGCGGCTGAAACGACGGACCAGTCTGAATCGCCAGGCCGATTCGCGGCTGATGAGTTTCGTGCATCAGACACTTGGTGCAATTCCGGTGGTGCAAGCCTTCAGCGCAGAAGAACGCAACAGGCAGGAGTTCCTCCGCCTGGCGACAGATGCAACCGTTCTTACGCAACGTGACAGACTCCTCAAGGACGTCTACCAGCTAGTGAACGGGCTGACGACTTCTGCAGGAATTGCGATTGTTCTTTTCGTGGGTGCGCAACGGGTAGTCGCCGGGGCGCTCTCCGTCGGCAGCCTGCTTGTTCTTCTCGCCTATCTTCGGACTATGGAAGGTGCCTTCAAAGGCCTGCTGGGGACATACGGGGATCTGAAGTCAGCAGAGGCAAGCATGGACCGCGTATTGGAGGTTCTTGAATCCGGAGACGTGATTCGTGACATGCCGGGCGCCAGGCCGCTGGCGGTAGGCCCGGCGGGCCGGCGGGGAGAAGTCCGTGTGGTCGACGTCACATTCGGGTACGAACCT